>Ga0310810_10000003_pt1 | contig 478718 bp, 411 predicted proteins | sample NCmetagenome_FD_207641 | JGI IMG/M metagenome (GOLD analysis project Ga0310810, IMG submission 207641) | Soil microbial communities from experimental microcosm in Duke University, North Carolina, United States - NC | ecosystem: Engineered > Artificial ecosystem > Soil microcosm > Unclassified...
TCGAAGACTTTTCCCGGCTCGTGCGAGAATACGTCCCAGATGGACGGCCCGCGGCCGTCTTCGTTCCAGGCACCTTCGATTTGGTAGGCGGCCGCGGCGGCGCCCCAGACAAAGTTTTTGGGGAAGGACATGAGAGGTGAGGTGCGGCCCGGCGGCCGGAAACCAAGGAGTCATGCGATCGGAAGGACCGATGGCAAGTAATGAGAGATTTCGTCCGCTTCCTGAAAACTTCGCGACTGCGCATCCATTGACCGGCGCAGGCGGCACCCCGGTCCACCGGCAAGGTTTCGCTTCCCGCCGGCGGCGACGGTCGCCAGGATGTCACGATTCCCGGCCGATGAAACGAGCCCACGTTTATATCCTGCGATGTGCCGACGGCACCTTGTACACCGGCATCGCCGCGGACGTGAAGCACCGCGTGAACCTGCACAACACCGGCAAGGGCGCCAAGTACACACGCACGCGCGGCCCGGTGTCGGTGGTCTACCGCGAGGGCCCGATGAGCCGGTCGCGCGCGCTGCGGCGGGAGTACCAGGTGAAACGATTGACGCGGGCCCAAAAGCAGGCGCTCATCGCCGGGCGCTTGCGACTGGCGCGGCCCCGCTGATGAAATGCTCTTCCTGAACAAACTGCTGCCCTTGTTCGTGCTGCCGCTCGGCGCCACCGTCGGTCTGATCATCCTCGGGCTCTGGCGGAAGAAGCGCTGGCCGATTGTGGCCGCGTTGGTGCTGCTGTACGTGTCCAGCACGCCGTTCGTTGGCCAGCGGCTCATCGGTTGGCTGGAATCCTATTATCCGGTCAAGCCGGTGGTCGCGGCGGACGAGGCCGATGCGATCGTCGTGCTCGGCGGGATCTTCGGCCCGCCGGTCGAGCCCGGATACGTGCCGAACTTTTCCGAATCCGGCGAGCGGCTCGAAGCCGGCATCCGGCTGATGCAGGCAGGCAAGGCGCCGTGGCTCGTCTTCACGGGCGGCCGGATTCCCTGGGAGGGACGGACCCGGGTCGAGGGCGAGGATTCGCGCGCGGCGGCGCTGGCGCGCGGCATCGCGCCGGAGCACATCCTCGTGACCGCGGAAGTGGGCAACACCGCGGACGAGGCCCGGGTGGTGGCGGCCCTCGGGCGCGAGCGCCACTGGCGCAAGGTCATTCTCGTCACGACCGCCTGGCACATGCCGCGGGCCGCGCGGCTGTTTGGCAAGGCCGGCGTCGACTTCCAGCCTTTCCCGGTCGACCTGCGGCGCGACCGGCGTCGGCCGCTGACCCTGCTGGACTTCCTGCCCGAGGCCGATGCGCTCGCCCAGACCGAGACGACGCTGCGCGAGTGCTATGGCAATGCGTTCTATCGTCTCTTCCGCTGAGCGGGAGCGGCGGGCTTCGCGAGGATGTACGGCGTGAAGGCGGGCGCCAGCTTCCGCGGGAAGCGGCCCGCCAGGTAGACGCCGTCGTCGCGCGACTCCTGTCGACGCACGTGGCCGCCATCGTGCAGGCGGGCGATGACGTCGTAACGGTTGTGCGGCACGAGCAACTCCACGGCAATCTGGTCGTCCACCGCCAGCTCCTCGCAGCGGCGCAGGAGCCGGTCGATGCCGGCGCCCGTCCGGGCGCTGACGAAGAGCGCTTCGGGGTGTTGCGCCCGGGCGCGGGCGAGGGCCAGCTCCGGCGCGACGTCGACCTTGTTGAATACGGTGATCGCGGGCTTTTCGCCGGCGCCCAGTTCGGCGAGCACGGCCAGCGTGGTGACGATGTGCTGCTCGAAGTTCGGGTTCGTGACGTCGACGACATGGATCAGGAAGTCCGACACGACGACCTCTTCGAGCGTGGCCTTGAACGCCTCGACCAGGCGATGGGGCAGCCGACGGATAAAGCCGACGGTGTCGGTGACGAGCAGCGTGCGGCCATCCGGCAGCGTGAGCTGGCGCGTGGTCGGATCGAGCGTGGCGAAGAGCTTGTCCGCCGCGAGCACCTGTGCGCCCGTGAGGTGATTGAGCAGGGACGACTTGCCGGCATTGGTGTAGCCGACAATCGCCGCACCGGGCACCGGGGTGCGTTGGCGTTTCCGTCGTTGCGTGGCGCGCTGGGAAATGACCGCCGCCAGCTCCTTCTTCAGGTGCGCGATGCGTTCGCGCACGATGCGGCGGTCCTGCTCAAGTTGCGTCTCGCCCTCGCCGCCGAGGGCGCCCTTGCCGCGCTGGCGCGAGAGGTGGGTCCACGCCCGCGTGAGGCGGGGCAGGGAATATTCCATGCGGGCCAGGGCCACTTGGAGCACCGCCTCCCGCGTTTGGGCCCGGTCGGCGAAGATCTCCAGGATCACCTCCTGGCGGTCGATCACCGCCAGGCCCGATTCCTCCTCCCAGTTGCGCTGCTGGCTGGGCGAGAGCTCGCCATCGACGACGATCAGGTCGGCGCCGTCGGCCTTGGCCCGGGCGATCAGCTCCGCGGCCTTGCCGCTGCCGACGAGGAACTTGACCGAGGTGGTGCGCAGGTTGACGAACACGGTGCGGGTGATCGTGAGGCCGAGGTTGCCGACCAGTTCGGCCAGCTCGCCGAGCAACTCATCGCCCTCGCCCGGGGCCATGCCGGGCGTCTGCAGGCCCACCAGGAGGGCGCGCTGGACGGGTTTCTCGTCGGTGAGGAAATCTGCCATGAGGGTCAAGTCAGTCGCCGCCCGCGGGGCGAGTCAACTTATGTCATGATATGCCGCGGACGGCGCCGGTTGCGGGCTGGACAGGCCAGCGGGCCCGACGCAAACTTCGGCCCGAATCGTTCCTTGCTTTCGGTTCGCCCATTTGCCCGCGGAGGTGGCCACGCTGGAAAAGTAGCTGCATAGGGGATGTAACTCGCTTTTTCCGCGTTCGCTTCCGCGGGCTTTTTTCTGCCGGAAGGCGGACGCCCGAGCGACTTTCCGGCGAGGGCGCCGCACGCCAGAATGACACCCGGGTGTGCCAGCCGGTGCGCACTCTGGCGCGACCGGGTCGCCGAACCGGCTGATGCCCGAGGGAAACCGCCGGGGGCGGGCTGGAACGGTCCATGCAAGACCGGGGTCAAACCACCATGGACCAGCAGAAGTTCACCGTCATGTCGCGCCAGGCCGTGCAGGAGGCGCAAAACGAGGCCCGCCGTCGTTCCCACAACGAGGTGGAGACCTGGCACCTGCTGGTCGCGCTGCTGGCGCAGGAAGGCGGCATCGTGCCCGCGCTGGTCGAGAAGCTCGGCCTGACCGTCAGCGCCATGCAACTGGCGGCCGAACGCGAGCTGGAGCGGATCCCCCAGGTTTCCGGTGCGGTCGACGTGTCGAAGATCTACGTCACGCAGGCGCTGCACGAGGTGCTCACCGCCGCCGAGGCGGAGGCCGAGGCCCTCAAGGACGAATACGTCAGCGTCGAGCACCTGCTGCTCGGGCTGCTCAAGGTCGCCCGGCCGCCGGCCCTCAAGAAATATTTCGAAAGCTTCGGGCTCGATCGCGCCAAGGTGCTCGGCGAACTCAAACAGATGCGCGGCAGCCAGCGCGTCACGTCCGACAATCCCGAGGCCACCTACAACGCCCTGGAAAAATATGGCGTCGACCTCGTGGCGCAGGCGCGCAAGGGCCGCCTTGACCCGGTCATCGGCCGCGATGCCGAGATCCGCCGCGCCATCCGCATCCTCTCGCGCAAGACCAAGAACAATCCCGTGCTCATCGGCGAGCCCGGCGTGGGCAAGACCGCGATCGTCGAGGGCCTGGCGCAGCGCATCCTGCGCGGCGACGTGCCCGAGGGGCTGAAGGACAAGACCATCTTCGCGCTCGACCTCGGCGCGCTCGTCGCCGGCGCGAAGTACCGCGGCGAGTTCGAGGAGCGGCTCAAGGCCGTGCTCAACGAGGTCAAGCAGGCCGAGGGCCGGCTGATCCTGTTCATCGACGAGCTGCACAACATCGTCGGCGCCGGCAAGACCGAGGGCGCGATGGACGCGGGCAACCTGCTCAAGCCGATGCTCGCGCGCGGCGAGCTGCACTGCATCGGCGCGACCACGCTCGACGAATACCGGCTGCATATCGAGAAGGACCCCGCGCTCGAGCGTCGCTTCCAGCCCGTGCTGGTCGAGGAGCCGACCGTCGAGGACGCCATCTCGATCCTGCGCGGCCTGCGCGAGCGCTACGAGCTCCACCACGGCGTGCGCATCCAGGACAACGCCCTCGTGGCCGCGGCCGTGCTGTCGCACCGCTACATTTCCGACCGGTTCCTGCCGGACAAGGCCATCGACCTCGTCGACGAGGCCTGCGCCATGATCCGCACCGAGATCGACTCGCTGCCGACCGAGCTGGACGAACTCCAGCGCCGCGTCCTGCAGCTGGAGATCGAGGAAACGGCGCTGCAGAAGGAGAAGGACGACGCCTCGAAGCGCCGTCTCGGGGAGCTGCGCAAGGAACTGGCCAACGCCCGGGAGCAGGCCACCGCGCTGCGCACCACCTGGCAGAAGGAGAAGGACTCCATCGGCCGCGTGCAAAAGGTCCGCGAAGAACTGGAGGCGGCGCGCCTGGAGATGGCCAAGGCCGAGCGCCAGTACGACCTGAACAAGATCGCCGAGCTGAAGCACGGCCGGATCCCCCAGCTCGAGAAGGAGCTGAAGAAAGTTGAGACGGCCGGCACCACGAAGACCACACTCGTCAAGGAGGAGGTCTCCGCCGAGGAGATCGCCGAGATCATTTCCAAGTGGACGCACATCCCGCTGTCCAAGCTCCTCGAGGGCGAAAAGGAAAAGCTGCTGAAGCTCGAGGACGAACTCCACCGGCGCGTCATCGGCCAGGACGAGGGCGTGCGCCTCGTCAGCGAGGCCATCCTGCGCGCCCGCGCCGGGATCAAAGACCCGCGGCGCCCGATCGGCAGCTTCCTGTTCCTCGGGCCGACCGGCGTCGGGAAGACCGAGCTGGCCAAGACGCTCGCCGAGCAGCTGTTCGACAGCGAGGCCAACCTCATCCGGCTCGACATGTCCGAGTACATGGAGAAGCACTCCGTCGCGCGCATGATCGGCGCGCCTCCCGGCTACGTCGGTTACGACGAGGGCGGCCAGCTCACCGAGGCCGTGCGGCGGAAGCCGTACGCGGTCGTGCTCTTCGACGAGGTCGAAAAGGCGCACCCGGATGTCTTCAACGTGCTGCTGCAGGTCCTCGACGACGGTCGCATCACCGACTCGCAGGGCCGCACGGTGGATTTCAAGAACACGGTCATCATCATGACCTCGAACATCGGCAGCCGCCACCTGCTCGAGGGCGTGACGGGCGCGGAAATTCCCGAGACCGTGCGCGAGGCGGTTATGGCCGACCTGCGCTCGGCTTTCCGGCCGGAGTTCCTCAACCGCATCGATGAGACGGTGCTGTTCAAGCCGCTCGCGCTCGAGGAGATTGAACAGATCGTCGACCTGTTGATCGCGGACATCAACCGGCGCCTCGCGGAGAAGCGCGTCACGGTGGTGCTCGATCCCAAGGCGAAGGTGTGGGCGGCCGAGAAGGGTTACGACCCGGTGTTCGGTGCGCGCCCGCTCAAGCGCTTCCTGCAGCGCCATCTCGAGACGCGCCTGGCCCGCGCGCTCATCGCGGGCGAGGTGGCCGAGGACTCCACCGTCACGTTCAAGGTGAAGGATGGAGACCTGGTGCTGGCTGGCGGCCGATGAGCCGAACTTGATGGCGTCGGCCGCGTCGGGCGGGCAAGACCCGAATCAGCCCTCACCGGGGAATACCGGAGAAGCGACACACCCCGGCGCTTCGCGCCACCCCTCTTGGTAGAGGGGAGCCAGGTGGTCGTTAACGATGTTCCCCTCTGGAGGAGGGGTGCCCGCCAGGGCGGGGTGTGTCTTGCTGCGTGTCCGATGCGCTCGGCATCAAGCTTGAGGCGGGTGACCGTCGAAGGTAGCTTGGCACCATGGCCATCCCCATCCGCGGTTCGCAGTCGGTTCGATTGGCGGCATTGATCGGCGTGCTCGGTCTCGCGGCCGGGTGCACCCAGGTGAACTCGGCGCCCGGGCCCGCCAAGCCCGCCTTGGCGCCGGGGGGGCCGAGCGGCGCGCAGGTTGCGCGCGTCGCGTTGGGGGCCGACATCTCGGCGCTCGACGCGCCGGAACGCGGCCACTGGGCGCCGCTGCCGGTGTACCAGGAAAACGGCGTGGCGAGCGATGAGCTGACCATTCTGGCGAAGCACGGCTGGTCGGCGTACCGCTTGCGCGTCTTTGTATCGCCGGTGCACGACGCGCCGAACAACACGCTCGAGGCGGCGATTCCGCTGGCGAAGCGGATCAAGGCGGCCGGCGCGACGTTCCTGCTCGACTTGCACCTGTCCGACACGTGGGCCGATCCGCAGCACCAGGAGATTCCGGTGGCGTGGCGGGGGCTCGACTTCGACGGGTTGGAGCAGCAGGTCGAAAGCTACTGCTTCAACACGATCAAGGCCTTCAAGGACGCGGGCGCGATGCCCGACTGGGTGCAAGTCGGCAACGAAATCACGCGCGGCACGCTGTGGCCGCTGGCCCAGCTCAAGGTGCCGGGCTCGGAAAAATACAATCCGCCGGGCAACACTGACGAGGCAGTGCAATGGGATCACCTGGCGCGCGTTCTCAAGGCCGGGATCCGCGGCGTCAAGGCGGCCGCCGGCGACCGGCCGCCGCGCATCGCCATCCACATCGACAAGGGCGGCAGCTGGAAGGTGACGCAGTGGTTCTTCGACCACCTCGAGGCGGCGCACGTCGAGTACGACGTCATCGCGCAAAGTTTTTATCCCGAGTGGAACCACGGCACGCTCGAGCAGCTGTGGGAGAACATGCAGCAATGCGCCGCGCGGTATCACAAGGACTTCGCCGTCGTCGAGACCGGCTACGGCCGATCGCACGTGAAGGACAATCCCTCGATGCTCTGGCCGGAAACGCCGGAAGGCCGGCGGCAGTTCATGGCCGACCTGATCAACACCGTCCGGCGCGCTCCCGGCGGCATCGCCGTCATGTACTGGGCGCCCGAGCGCGAGGCGTGGAACGACGACGGCACACCCGGGCCGGTGGTGTCGGTCCTGGATCATCTCGACGAGCTGGCCGCGCAGCCGGCGAGCCATGTGCCGGAGGCGGCCCGCGCTGGTGGCAGTAAGAAGTAATTCGCCTGCCGTAGGGTCGGCTCGTCGGGGACGAGGGTCGCCGCCAGCGGCGACCCTACATGCCATCCCGATCTCGCGGGTGCCGGGTATTTGGGCCCCGGCGAGGAATTCCTCTTGAAGTGCCTGCGCGCCGGCGGGTTTAGTGGCGGCGTGCAATCCACGGATAACACGGCCGGACTCGGCGGCAATGAAGTCAAGCGCCGCCATATCGTCTTGAAGGCGGTGCTGGTCGGGGTCTTGGCCGGAACACTCGGGTCAATCTTCCGGCTGACGCTGGAAAAGGGCGAGTACCTGCGGGATCACCTCATCGCGCTCGCGCCCGGAGGGTGGGGCCTGCCGGTCGCGCTCGTCGTCGGCGCAGTGGGAGGCGGGGTGGGCGTGTGGCTGGTCCGGCGGTTCGCTCCACACGCGGCCGGCAGCGGGATTCCGCACCTGAAGGCGGTGCTGTTGCGCGAGGCCGAGCCGGAATGGAAGCGGCTGATCCCGGTAAAGTTCGCCGGCGGCGTGCTCAGCACGAGCGGCGGCTTCGCGCTCGGACGCGAGGGCCCGACGGTGCAGATGGGCAGTGCCGCCGGGCACATGGTCTCGGAGCTGTTCCGCGTGCGGGCGGGCGAGGGCGAGCGGCGGGCGCTCATCAGCGCGGGTGCGGGCGCCGGCCTGGCGGCGGCGTTCAACGCGCCGCTGTCGGGGCTGATTTTCGTGCTCGAGGAATTGCACGGCAACTTCACGCCCGTGATGTTCATCGCGGCATTCCTGGCGTCGGTCTCGGGCGACGTCGTGAGCCGGCTGCTGATGGGCGAGCTGCCGGTGTTTCATTTCACCGGCATGTCTTCGCCCGGGGTCACGACTCTCCCCTGGGCGGCGCTGCTCGGTGTCGGGGCGGGCATCTTCGGTGTGCTGTTCAACCGCTGCCTGCTCGCCACGCTTGACCTGCGCGAGCGGCTGATGCGCTGGCCGGCCTTCGCCGTGGGGGCGGTCGTGGGCCTGTTTGTCGGTTTCATCGGCTGGGTGGTCCCGGGGCTGGCGGGGTCGGGCGGACCGCTGGTGCAGATGGCGTTGTCGGGCCGGATTGCCCTGACGCTGCTGCCGTTGTTCATCGTCGCGCGGTTCTCGCTCACGATGGTGAGCTACGGTTCCGGCGCCGCGGGCGGCATCTTCGCGCCGCTGCTCGTGTTGGGCGCGCTCGGCGGGGTGTGGATGGGCACGGGCGTGCACCGGCTGTTCGCGTCCTCGCACTCGCTGACCCCCCAGGTGTTCGCGGTCCTGGGCATGGGGGCGATGTTCACGGCGATCGTGCGCGCGCCGCTGACCGGGATCGTGCTGATGATCGAGCTGACCGGCAGCTACGATTTCATGCTCCCGCTCCTCGTGAGCTGCATGGCGGCCTACGGTGTCGCCGAATGGCTGGGCAACCGGCCCATCTATGAGGCGCTCCGCGAACGCTCCCGTCAGTCGATGCAGATGCCCGCGCAGGTCGCGGCAGCCTCCCCGGCCCTATGAATGCGCAAAATGCAGCGGCCGGCGCGCGGGGGCGCGTGGTGTGGCTGACCGGGCTGCCGGGCGCGGGCAAGACCACGCTGGCCGTCGCGGTGGAGCGCGTCTTGCGCGACCGCGGCGAACCGGTGTTCCGCCTCGACGGTGACGAACTGCGGCGCGGCCTGTGTGCCGGGCTGGGATTTTCCGCGGCCGATCGGGCCGAAAACATCCGGCGCGCGGCCGAGGCCGCGCGGTTGCTCGCCGATGCCGGCCTGACCTGCATCGTCGCTCTGATCTCGCCGCTCCGGGTCGACCGGGCCCGGGCGCGGGCCATCATCTCGTCCGACCGGTTTCTCGAAGTGCACGTCGCCACGCCGCTCGAGGTTTGCCGCCGACGCGACCCGAAGGGGCTGTATGCGCGGGCCGAGCGGGGCGAGATCGCCGAATTCACGGGAGTTTCCTCGCCCTATGAGACGCCGGAGGCGCCCGAAATCCGCGTGCCGGCCGGGCAGGACAGCGTCGACGCCTGCGTCGCGCAGATCATCGCGCACCTGGAGAAACGCCGGCGCTGACGTCGCGACGGCGGTCATTTCTTCCGTTGCACCGGCGCGGGGAAGCGCGAAATTAGCCTGCCATGTCCGTCGAACCGATCCGTTACTATCAGCGGAAGAAGCAGACCATCGAGACCGAGCAGGTCTATGGCGACGCCTGGCTGCGCTGGACCTACGGGACGGCGCTGGGACGCCTGGCGCTCGGGCTGCTGGTCAAGCGCGCGATCGTTTCGCGCTACTACGGCTGGCGGATGAACTGGCGGGCGAGCGCCAACAAGATCCTGCCGTTCATCGTCGACTACGACCTGGACGTCGACGAGTTCGCGAAGAATCCGTTTTCGTTCAAAACCTTCAACGAGTTTTTCTACCGGGCGCTGAAGCCCGGCGCGCGACCGATCGCGGCGGGCGAGCACGCGGCCGTCCTGCCGGCAGATGGGCGGCACCTGGCGATCCCGACCATCGACGCGGCCGAGGGTTTCTACGCGAAAGGCCAGCGCTTCGACCTGGCGGCCTTCCTCGGCGACGAGGCGCTGGCGCGCGAGTTCGCCGGCGGCGCCATGCTCATCTCGCGGCTGTGCCCCGTTGATTATCACCGGTTCCATTTTCCCGTGGCGGGCACGCCCGGCGAGGCGCGGCTGATCAACGGCTGGCTCTACTCGGTCTCGCCCATCGCCCTGCGCCGAAACCTTGGCTACCTCTGGGAAAACAAACGGATGGTCACGACAATCGAGTCGCCGCGGTTTGGGGGGGTGCTGATGGTCGAGATCGGCGCGACGATGGTCGGCAGCATCGTGCAGACGTACGTGCCGGGCCGCGCGGTGGCGAAGGGCGAGGAGAAGGGCCTGTTCAAGTTCGGCGGCTCCTGCGTGGTCACGATCTTCCGCCGCGGGTCGATTCGTTTCGATGCCGACCTCGTCAAGGCCAGTGCCGACGAGATGGAAGCGTACGCGAAGATGGGTGAATCGCTGGGGCGGGCCGGCGGGTAGTTTGCGGTTGCCAGCACGGGCGGGTGGCGGGATTTTGCCGCCCGACGCTCGGGTGATGGAATGGCAGACATGCGGGTCTTAGAAGCCCGTGCCGCAAGGCGTGTGGGTTCGAGTCCCACCCCGAGCACCAGCTAAATCGTTGGAAGGCTCATCGTGGGCTCGGGACACAGAGAGCAGTCGAACAGGCTGCCATGCCGTTCAACCATCGTTTCACAATCAACGACGTTAGTCCCCGTGTCGGGCGAGCAGCGACAACCCAGTCGCTCCAAAACGCCGTATCAGTTAAGGATCAGTTCGGAATCACGAAGACCGGCGGTGTCTATGCCAGCGCTGATGGGGTCGCCGTTGAGGTAAATGGAGTCACGGGCAAGGGAAAGACCGACAATGGAGGTGACACCGATGTCGGCTTTGATTGGGGTATTGGGGTTGGAAGTAGTGGGGCGGCGGCTCAAGCCTCGATTGTTAATACAAAGCCACTTTGGACAAATAACAACAAAGGCGACACACGATGCAACTGATAGCAGCTAGTACTATTCCCATTGGCTTAGCGGTGGCAACCCTACTGATATTCCCATACTGGAAACTTGGCCACGATATGCTTTGGCAAAGTGCGTTGGGTTGCGCGCAGTTTCTATGGATATGCTTCATGGTCATTTCAATCCAACTTAGCGATGCGCTTCTGAAACGACTGTATCATGGGCATCGGCAACTATGGCTGAACCTCGGGAAGCCCATAGGATTTTTCTGGGCCCCGAAAGAAGTAAAACGACTTAGGCAACTGTCCACGCTGGGAGTCCACAACCAAATATTGTTTGGTCGGATTACACTTCCCGAGGGAGACTCCTGTCTCAAAAAGACCCGGAAATACCTGGTGGTATCGGTCATAATAAGCGTTCTTGGTGGCATCGGTGTTATCGTCGGGTTCTCTTTCGCAGACGTATACTAGCAGCAACTATAGCGAATGAGGATGCCAGGCATGCCAACGCTACGAAAGCATGAGACACAGAAAGAACTCCTCTTCGCTATGACCATGGTGCGGCTCGCGAGTTACCGTCCGAACGCGGGGAACCAAATGTCCCCCACCTTGATTAGCTTTCCCTTGCCAACCCGAATCCTCCGTACACATTCAAAGAGCCAAGTTCATCGGAAAGCAGGTGAGCTGCGCGAATCGGTCCGGCTATGTTCTTTCGATGTTCCGCGGACTCGGTCTTCAGGCAAGTTCGGGTTGCCACAAAGTTGCCAGAAATGATGTTTCTTGCTTCCTCTGTCTGCCTCTCGCTGCTTTCGTCTGCGCGTTCCGCTAGAGTGAAATTCAGCCAAGTCCGCGTCGGTGCGCCACTTGGCCTCGCGAGCCGGTAACGGTTCGAGTCCCACCCCGAGCACCAGCCTTCACTCGCTGACGAGCTACGGCTCGGCAAGCCAGGCGAAGGCTGCCGCGCCGAAGCCCACTGGGCGCAGGCGGGCAAACAAGCTTCGCCAAGCGATGCGTGGGGATGGAGGACGGGTATGGTTTATCCTGTCTTGGCCCCCACTTGCTCACCTCAACGCCAGCGATAGCCGAAGCCGAGGAGGAAAACGTCGGAGTCGCGGTTGTAGTTTGTCACCACCCGGTGCCAGGTGAAGCGGGCGATCCATTGCTCCGATAGCCGCACGGCGAAGGTCGGCGAGACCAACGGAGCCAACGCCGGAGTGTTGACCGACGCGCCGACGCCGAGTTGCCGGCGAGGAGTAGGATGCTTGTTGTCGATATAGACGTAGACGCCGAGGCCAAGGCCGACACTGATGCGCCCGTTGAAGAAGGTGTTCACCGGCCAGACTTGTACCCCGAGGCCGCTGCGCCGGGTGATCTTGGGATCGCCTTCGTAGATGTAGGAGACCGTGCCGTCCAGGTGCCGCGATAACCCGCGGCGATATTCCGCGGCATACGCCTCGCCATGCTCGCTCTCGAAGGTATTCACCACGCTCCGGCCGGTGTAGAACGTCAGTTCATTGCCGGTGACGAAACGGGCTTCGGTCGGGCTTCCCCCCAGCTTGCCGGGGGTCGGACGTTTGTCCTGACCGAACCAATAGCCTACGCCCAGCAACGCGGTGTTCGAGTGGAAGTCGCTGGAAGGATTGATCCGGTTGATCAGAAACCGGGCAAAGATCCGATCCGTGACGTAGGCCGTGGCTGAGAAGCTGTAGATCGGACCGTTGCCGTGAAGGTCGGCGGAGTCATGGTTGCCCAGCGGCACCGTATCGAAATAATAGTACTCGCCGGCGCCCACGGCCAGGATGAGGCGGTCATCCAACCAGCGGCTGTCCAACCAGAGCTGGGCGACCGTGCCATCGCGGTGATGGCCGGCGATGTGCCCTTCGTTGACCCAGCCGATCGAGCCGCTCAGGTATTTGGAGAAATGCTGGCTGTAGTCCAGGTCCCAGGAAAAACTCGACGTGTGCCAATTCGGCGTGCCGCCCCCGGCCATGAACGACAACTCCTGCGCTGGGAGCCGCGCCAGGCCAAGCAGGAAGCCCAGACAGACAAGCAGGCGGACGGATGAACGCTTGAAGGATGGGAACGAGGCTCCGGCCGGAAGCAATTGGGTCATGAAAGGAAGGAGGCCTGCCTACCTCGGGAGTTCCCGATGGGCGCCCAAAGGAGGTATTAACCCCCGCAAGAGCAGGTTCGGCGCGGCGGTGATTGGTGACTTATGTACCTAAGCCTGACCAAGCCCGGGTCCGATGGACTTCGCACAATTCACTAACCCGGTGGAGGCATGGCAGCGGCTTGAAGCCGCGATTGGATCGAAATCGCGGGAAAACCCGCTCCTGCAGCTACGAATTGCGCCCCAGGTCGCTCCCACACGGATCCGCCTGCGCGCGAATTTGGGAAACTGTGCCGGTTGAACAGGCAGGACCAGGGGTGCGGCCCTTGACTCGGAGTGGCGTGCGGCGACCTTAGGCGGCGCATGAGCCAGGCCGCCGAGCACCACGCCGACACCCGCAGCGCGACCGAGACGACCGTGATGACGATCCTCTGGTCGCTGAGTCTGTCGCACCTGCTCAACGACACCATCCAGTCACTGCTGCCGGCGATCTACCCTGTGCTGAAGGACAAATACCTGCTGAGTTTCGCGCAGATCGGCACGATCACGTTTGTCTTCCAGTGCACGGCGTCGCTGCTGCAGCCGATCGTGGGCTTCTACACCGACCGCCGGCCGCAGCCGTTCTCGCTGGCGCTCGGGATGGGCGCGACGCTGGCCGGCCTGGTGTTGCTCTCCCAAGCGCCCAGTTTTCATCTCATTCTCGTCTCGGCGGCGCTGGTCGGCATCGGTTCGTCAGTATTTCATCCCGAGGCCTCGCGGGTGGCGCGGCTGGCGTCGGGCGGGCAGCACGGCCTGGCCCAATCGTTGTTCCAGGTGGGCGGCAATCTCGGCTCGTCGTTCGGCCCGTTGCTCGCGGCCTTGGTCGTCGTGCCACACGGGCAGCACTCAATCGTGTGGTTCTCGGGCATTGCCGTGGTGGGCATCTACGTGCTCGCGCGAGTCGGCGCCTGGTACCGGAGCCACCTGCAGGAGCAGAAGCGAAGCCCGGCGAAACGCGTCGCACCGCATTCGCCGTTGTCGCGCGGCCGGGTGGCGCTCGCGATGGGCGTGCTCGTCGTCCTGGTTTTTTCGAAGTACATCTACCTCGTCAGCCTCAGCAACTATTACACCTTTTACCTGATCGACCGCTTTCATCTCACGGTCCAGGGGGCGCAATACGGCCTGTTCGTGTTTCTCTTCGCGGTTGCGGCGGGCACGTTCATCGGCGGGCCGGTGGGCGACCGGATCGGGCGGAAGCGCGTCATCTGGGTTTCCATCCTCGGCGTGGCGCCGTTCTCGCTGCTCCTGCCGCACGTGGGCCTCGCCGGGACCATCGTCCTGACGGTGTTCATCGGGACGATTCTCGCGTCGGCCTTTTCGGCCATCATCGTCTATGCGCAGGAACTGGTGCCGGGTAACGTCGGCTTGATCGCCGGCTTGTTCTTCGGGCTCGCGTTCGGCACGGCCGGAATCGCGTCGGCGCTGCTCGGGCACCTGGCCGATCACACGAGCATTCGTTTCGTCTTCGAACTGTGCGCGTTCTTCCCGTTGCTTGGGCTGCTCACGGCGTTCCTGCCGGACCTCGAGCCGCGGCGCCCGTAAGGGCGGGTCGGGCGCGGACTCCGCTCCGCGGCGCGGCGGGCAACGGAGTGCCCGCCCTACGTTTTCAGCCAGGGGACATTGTCCAGGTCGACGTTGCCGCCGGTCAGGATGATGCCGATCCGCCGGCCGGTTGCATCGACCTTGCCTTCCCGCACGGCGGCGAAAGGCACGGCGGCCGACGGCTCGATGATCAGGCGGAGCTTTTCCCAGAGTTCGCGCATGGCGGCGACGATCGCCTCCTCCGAGACGGTCACGATGTCATCGACGTATTCGCGAATGATGGGGAAATTTTTCTCGCCGGTGCAATTGGTCCGCAGGCCGTCGGCGATGGTGGCGGGCGTCGGGATGGAGATGCGCCGGCCGGCCCGGAAGGACTGGGCGACATCGTCGGCCAGCGCCGGCTCGACGCCGACGACGCGGATGCCGGGCCGCACGGCCTTGGCCGCCACGGCGGTGCCGCTCAGCAGCCCGCCGCCGCCGACCGGGCAGAGGATGAGGTCGAGCTCGGGCTGTTCCTCGAGCAGTTCAAGGGCGGCGGTGCCCTGACCGGCCGCGACGCGAAGATCGTCGAACGGATGCACGATCGTGGCGCCGGTGCGGGCGGCGACTTCGGCACAGGCCTTCTCGCGGGCGGCGAGGTTGGGCTCGCAGAATGTGATCCAGCCGCCGTAGCTGCCGACGTTGTGGACCTTGGACTCCGGCGCGCCCGCCGGCATCACGATGTGCGCGGTGATGCCCCGCAATTGCGCGGCGCGGGCGAGGGCGGCGGCGTGGTTGCCCGACGAATGCGTGACAACGCCGTGCGCCGCCTCGGCGTCGGTCAGCGAGAACACGGCGTTGCACGCGCCGCGCGACTTGAAGGCCCCGGCGGCCTGGAGGTTCTCGCACTTGAAGAAAAGCCGGGCCCCGGCCGCCGTGTCGAGGGCATCGCTCGTCAGCACGGGCGTCCGCTTGACGAATGGGCGGATGCGCTCGTGGGCCTCCCGGATGGCTTCGATGGTCAGCGTTGCGGACATCGACTCCATGTGATTCCGGGCGTGGGGAAGAATCGAGCACGATATTGCCTCGTGCGGGAAGGAAGCTGTCGGCAAGTGGTTTGCCGGATTAGTGAGGAGGACGGCGTCGACGAACGCCGCGTCTCGCGGGGGGATGGCGCCCCGCCGCCGATGTTTGCGGCGAGGGTAGGATGACAGGTTCCGGACTGGCAATCGTTCTGGCGGTGACCAAACTCGCCGCCATGACCGTCAAAAAACTTCTCCACACCCGCATGCGGGTGAACGATATCGAGCGCTCCGTGAAGTTCTACGAGCAGGCCCTGGGACTGAAAGCCTCGCGCCGGCATACCTCGCCGCGCGGCGCGCAGTTGGTGTTCCTGACGACGCCGAACAGCGACGAGGAAATCGAGCTGTGCCAGATGCCGCCCGGCGCGGAGCCGGTCAAGGTGCAGCCCGACCTGATGCATCTTGCGTTTGAGGTCGACGACCTGGAGGTGTTCGCGGCCGGCCTCAAAAAGAAAGGATTCGCGCTCAGCGACGGCCCCACGAAGACCGGCAGCGGCTCGGTGATCGCGTTCATCGATGCTCCCGAGGGCTACGAGGTCGAGTTGATCCAGAAGGGGAAATGACCTGGCTTGAATACGGGAAGCCGGTCTCCTGACCGGTCACGGCTGGCCGGGAGTCCAGCCCTCCACGCCAATTGCGACGCGATCACGTGATTCCTGACCATAACTCGCGGGGTGAAGGCGCCCCGCCTCCAAAAACGGAGCACCGGATCGACTGGAGTGATGCCTGGCTGGATGTCGTGGCGTTCGGTGGCGGCCTGGCGCTGGCGTGGTTCGGCCACTGGGAAACGAAGGACCTCGTTTGGAGCCTCTGGCTCTCGAGCCTGCTCGTCGGGTATGCGATGATCGTGTGGTCGATCTTTGGCCCTGGGATCCAAGTTGCCTGGCAGGCTTGGGCGGAACGCGACCAGTTGCGCGACACAGCGGCGGGGAACCTCGCTGGCGGCGCGGTCATGCTGGTCGGCGGATTGTTCCTGCTGGCATTCTTCACGGTTCACTTCGGGATGTTTCATTTCGTCCACTCGGTGTTCCTGAACTCTTTCTTCCCCATGCAACCGGGGACGAAAGGCTGGCCGGGTCCAGCCCTGTACTGGGCGGTATTGAGCGCCTACTGGCCGTTTGTCCTCGTGGCGGCGGTGGCGGAGCGCCAGGCATTTCGCTGGCCGCGGGCGGATGAGGCGGCGGCGGCCGACACCTCGGTGAAGGCGGCGGACGTCAACCGCCGGCTTGCGGCCGGACGAAACGGCTTCGGCGGAATGATGGCGCCGTATCGCAACGTCGTGCGGCTCCACCTGCTGATATTCTTCTTCGCGTTCGCCCATTTCGCGAAGCTCGACGGCTTCCTGGTCTATGCGGTCGTCTATGCCGTGTATTTTTTCCCGTGGAGGCTAATCAGGAAGGCATGAGGCGCGAGGCATGAGGCGCGAAAGAAGAGGAGGCGAAAGTGGGTTTCGACCTAAGGCCCTTGGCCTCACACCTCACACCTCAAACCTCACACGGGCCCCCTTCCAAAGCGCCGCTCCCACGCAAAGAGGTACTGCTGCGCCAGACCGGCGAACGGACCGAAATGTGTCCGGCCAAAATGGGCGACTTGCGCGGGGCGCCATCCTTCGAGGCCATAGCGGCGTGCGAGCGCTTTGAGCACCCAGGTGTCGACGGGAAATGCCTCGAGCCGACCGGCGCCGAAGAGCAGCACGCAGTCGGCCACCTTTTCCCCCACGCCCGGCAGTTCGAGCAGGCGCGCCTTGGCCGCCGGGTAAGGCAGTCCTTCGGTTGCGTCGAGCCAGCCTGGCCGGGTCGACAGATAAACGGCGGTCTCGTGAATGAAACGGGCGCGAAAACCGAGCAGGCAGTCGCGCAGGTCCTTTTCCGGGATCGCGGCGAGTTCGGTCCAGGTCGGGAGGCGGTGGACCGGCAAGGCGCTGCCTCCTAACTCCGCGTTGGCGGCATTCGGAGATGCCGCCCTACAGATCTCCCCGCCATGGCGCTCCGCCAGCAACGCCACCATCTGCTTGATCTGCACGATCTGCTTCGTCGCGCTGCACAGGAAGCAGAGCAGCGTTTCCCCGAAGGGTTGCCGGAGCAGCCGCAGGCCGGGAAACGCGGCGAGGCACCTGGCGAGGTGCGGATCGCTGCGCCACGGCAGCGCATCGGTCGCTCCCCGCCAGTCGAGGTCCACGCCCAGCAGGCGCGCCAGGGCCGGCGCGGTCGACCCGGTCCGCGCGGACGGCGCGCGCCATTCGAGCCGGCCGCCGTGCAGTCGCAATTGCGCGACATGCTCCGACCAGACACCGGCCCATACGCCGGCGGCGCCGCGCCAGCGAAAAGCCTGCCCGCCGTCGAGGATCTCGGCGAGCACGGCGGGATCGAGTTCGAGGCTGGGCGCGAGCGCCTGCCAGCCGGACCAGGGCGCCCGCTTCATGGCTCAGGAACCGGCGGGCTTTTCCCAGAGATAGCTGCGATCGGTGGCGAGCGTGCGGCCGTCTTCGCTGCGGATGCTCACGCGCCAGGCGAGTGGGTCCGCCTTCGGGTCGGTCCAGTCGGCGCCCGTCAGGCCGAGGTTGAGGACCGTGTCGCCGGCGCCAAGCGCGGCCTGGAACGAATAGGATTGGGCGCCGGCGTGGCCGGCGCGCACGATGTCCAGGGTCACCGCCACCGCCTGCGGTGCGGCCGGGTTCTTCACGCGCAGGAGGAAATAATATCCACTGCGTTCGTCGGGATGAGTGCGGAGGACCACCTGGCCGCCGGTGTTTTCCTGGCCCGTGAAATACTCCGAGATGCGCTTGAAGGACGCTGTCTCACGCCAGCCGGGAAAGACGCGCACGATCGAGACGCTCGCGGCCTCCTGCGCCCCGGCGACGCAGGCGAGGATCAAAACGAGCAGCAGACCACGATGGGCACGAGTCGACACGGGGGGATTCTTCGCTTCGCGAGGATGGGCAGGCAAGATCGAGTTTAGGCTGGGACCGGTCAAAGCCCGGTCCTACTGGAGGTGGACCTTCTTGTATTGATAGATGCCGATGGCGGAAGGTTCCCAGCCTTGAACGGCAGGCTGAATGAGGTAGGTGCGGACGCCGAACACAAGCGGGATAACCGGTGCCTGTTCGAGCAGGATTTCCTCGGCCTTCTGCAGGAGGGCGAAGCGGGCGGACGGGTCGATGGTGCGTCCCGCGCGCTGGATCAGGAGGTCGTAGGCCGGATCGCCCCAGCCGGTCCAGTTGCTGCCGCCGTCGCTGACGAAAAGTTCGAGAAAGGCATTCGGGTCCGGATAGTCGGCCACCCAGCCGTTGGCCCCGACGGTGAAGGCCATGGCGCGCTGGTTCTGGATCGAGGTCTTTTGCTCGAGTTGCGCGATGGTGGCATGCACCCCGAGTTCGCGTTCCCACATCGCCTGGACGGCCTCGATGATCTTCGGCTGCAGTTCGTCATTTCGCACCTGCAGCTCGAACGGCGCCAGCCCCTGGCCGCCGGGGTAGCCCGCTTCGGCGAGCAGCCGGCGCGCCTCGGCGAAGTCATCGGCCACATGGGCGCTGGACTCGTAACCGCCCAGGCCGGGCGGGACGAACTCGTGCGCGGGCGCGTTCGAATCGTGGAGCAGGTTGTGCGCGATCGCCGTCCGATCGATCCCGAGCGCCAGGGCGCGCCGCAGCCTGGGATTATTGAAGGGCGCGCGGGTCGTGTTGAAGCGAATGAAGAGCGTCTGGATGAAGGGATCGATCCGCAGCTGGCCGGGCGCCGACTGGCGGTAGGCGGGGATCTTGGCGATCGGGAGATTGCTGGTCAGGTGGAGCTGGCCCGCGCGGAACTCGCGTTCCTCGACGTCCGGATTTTCGATGGGGTGGAAGACGATGGCATTCAGCCGCACCGCGGCGGCGTCCCAATAGAGCGGGTTGCGGGCGACGGTCAGGTGCGCGTTCGGAATCCATTCCTTCAGGACGAACGGGCCGTTGCCGACGAAGTTGGCCGGCGTCAGCCACGGAGTGTTGCGATTGGACAGACCGCCGAGCCGGGCGAGGACGCGCGGATTGACGGGGTAGTAAGCGGCGTTGGCCAGCAAGAGCGGCAGGTAGGGGGTCGGGCGCTCCAGCGTGATCACGAGCGTGCGCGCGTCGGGCGCCGCGAGGCCGAGCGCGGAAGCCTGGGTGACGCGTCCGCCGTTGAAGGCCTCGCCATTCTTGATCGGGAAAAGGAAATAGGCGTAGGGCGAGGCGAGTTCGGGCGACAAGGCGCGGCGCCAGGAGTTGACGAAGTCGGCGGCGGTGAGCGGTTCGCCATTGGACCAGCGCAGGCCGGGCCGAAGATGGACGGTCCACACCAGGCCATCGGCGGACGAGGCCCAGCTCTCCGCCGCCGCCGGCACGGCCCGGGAGGTGCGTTCATCGATGGCGGTCAAGCCTTCGAACAACGCGGCGATGAGGCGCAGGTCGGTATAGGCATCGGCGATGTGGGGGTCGAGGGTGCCGGGCTCGGCGCCATTGCCCACGTGCAGGATGCCCTCGCGGTTGCCCTGTTCCACGGCGGTTTCGCGGCGACCGCACGCGACGAGTACGGCCAGCACCGGCAGGAGGAGAATAAGGCGGCGCCAGTTCATCGCGGGCAGTTAAATGTGTTGGCCGGCGCTGGCAAGGGGGGGCGCAAGAATTCTGTCGGCAATCCCTAATAAACGCGGCATTCGTCCGTCATCGGAGCAGGTAACGTGAACAACGAACCGGATCAGCCCCATGCCAGCCATGATACCAGCTCCTGGGTGCGGGACGCCGTCGAACGGCACCAGGCACCCCTCCAACGCTACGCCACCCGCCTCCTCGGCGGCGATGCCGACCGGGCGCGCGACGTCGTGCAGGATACCTTTGTCCGGCTCATGGCGCAGCCGCCCGCGGGGGTCGACGGCCACGTGGCGGAATGGCTGTTCACAGTTTGTCGCAACCGTGCGCATGATGTCATGCGCAAGGAGGGGCGCATGAAATCGTTTGCCGACGGGCAGGTCGAACAACTGACCGCCCCCGAACCCCGGCCCGGCAGCGCGCTCGAGCGCGCCGAACAGCATGCGGCCGTGCTCAAGCTCATCAACCAGCTGACCCCGAACCAGCAGGAGGTCGTGCGCCTCAAGTTCCAAAACGGGTTCAGCTACCAGGAAATCAGCCGGATCACGTCACTCTCGGTGACGAATGTCGGCTTCATCCTGCACACCGCCATCAAGACGCTGCGCCAGCACATGGCCGCGCAAACGGAGTAAGACCCATGGAAGCGAACAAGATTTCCCCCGACGACCCGCGGCTGACCGCCTACGCCCTCAATGAAATGCCGGCGGCGGAGCGCGCGGAATTTGAAAAGCTGCTCGAGCAGGACCCCGCGGCGCGCGAGTTGGTCGCCGCGATCGGGGCCACGGCCGCGCAGTTGACGGCGGCGCTGGAGCACGAGCCCATCGAGGTTGCGCCCAAGCCGTCGCCGAAACCCGAACCGCTGGCCCGGATCGTCCGGTTCCCGTATTGGACGGTCTCCAGCCTGGCCGCCGCGTGCTTCGCCCTGTTCTTCATCTACTGGCAGCGGCAGGAAATGCTGGCGCCGGCGAAAACCTACATTGAGGTGCCGCTCATCCCGCCGGCCGGGCCCGAGGCAAAGGCCACGGACGAGGCCAAGAAGGCCGCGGCCCCGGCGGAGTCGCCCGACGAAGCGACCCGGATCGAATACGACACCACGGCGGCGCAGCGCCGAGCCGATCGAACGACCGATGCGGAACGACACCAGGCGATCGGGGATGCCAAGGCGGCGGAGGCGAACAAGGACGCGGCGATGACGTTCAAGGCGGCGGCGGCGCCGGCGCCCAAGGTCGCGGCGGCGGATCTATTCGGGGCCGGCCGGCCGACGGCGGCGATCCCAGCGCCGGCGCGGATCCAGGCCGCGCGGATCCAGGCCGCGCGGCCGCCAGCGGCGAATGCCGGAACGTTGAAGGCCGAGAGCGAGACAGTCTTGGACAAGGCCGAGGTCTCGGCGCCGGCCCAATCCGCCGGCTATGCGGGAACCTCCACGCTGGCGGGCAACAGGATGACTTCTGAACTGCGTGACAAAGGGAACGCGGTGACCGTCGCGACCAGCGAGTTTCTAGCGAGCACCCTGGGTGGCCGCCAACCTGTCACCCGACAGAACGACGGCAACACCGAGGCGTATGCCTACCGCCGGGACAACGACTACAAGCGCGTCAAGGACGAGCCGCTTTCGACCTTTTCGGTCGACGTCGACACGGCTTCGTACGCCAACGTCCGGCGTTTCCTGACGAACGGCGAGCGGCCGCCCGCGGATGCGGTGCGCACCGAGGAACTCGTCAACTATTTCCCTTATGACTATGAGGCGCCGGCGGACCCGACCCCGTTTGCGGCGCACCTGGAAGTGGCCTCCGCGCCCTGGGCCCCGTCGCACCGGCTGGTGCGGATCGGGCTGAAGGGCCGGGATGTCGCCCTGGCGGCGCGTCCGCCCGCGAACCTCGTGTTCCTCCTCGACGTGTCCGGCTCGATGGACGAGCCGAACAAGCTGCCCTTGGTGAAGCAATCGCTCCGCCTGCTCGTGGACAAGCTGCGGCCCGACGACCGCGTCGCGATCGCGATTTACGCCGGGGCTTCCGGGCTGGCGCTGCCCTCGACGCCGGCCGCCCACAAGGCCGAAATCCTGGACGCGATCGAGCGACTCAACGCGGCCGGCTCGACCAACGGCGCCATGGGCATCCAGCTCGCGTACGACATCGCGAAGGCCAACTTCATCGCCGGCGGCGTCAACCGCGTGATCCTGGCGACCGACGGCGACTTCAACGTCGGCGTGACCAGCGAGGGCGACCTCGTGCGCCTCGTCCAGGAGAAGGCGAAGAGTGGCGTGTTCCTGACGGTCCTCGGCTTTGGCATGGGCAACATCAAGGACGCCACCCTCGAGCTGCTCGCGGACAAGGGGAACGGCAATTACGCCTACATCGACACTCTCGCCGAGGCGAAGAAATCCCTGGTGGAGCAGGCGGGTGGCACGCTCATGACCATCGCCAAAGACGTGAAGATCCAAGTGGAATTCAACCCGGCGGTGGTGCAGGGCTACCGGCTCATCGGCTATGAGAACCGGTTACTGGCCAAGGAGGACTTCGCCAACGACCAGGTCGACGCGGGCGAGGTCGGGGCGGGGCACACGGTCACGGCGCTGTATGAGGTCGTGCCGGTCGGCGTGCCGATGCCGGAGAATGTGCCGGACGTCGACGCCCTGAAGTACCAGGCGGTCAACCAGCCGGTCGCGGACAGCCGGAAGGAAAAGGCCGGGACGACTGGCGAAATGCTCACCGTCAAGGTTCGCTACAAGGAGCCGGCCGACGAGACGAGCAAGCTGCTGGAGTTCCCGCTGCACGACACCGGCAAGACATTCGCGCAGGCGAGCGTCGACTTCAAGTTCGCCACGGCGGTGGCGGCGTTCGGGATGGTGCTGCGCGAGTCGCAATACCGCGGCACGGCGACGCTCGACAACGTGGCCGACTGGGCCCGGCAGGGCCTCGGCAGCGATGCCGGCGGTTATCGCAACGAATTCGTCAGCCTCGTTACCCGCGCGCAGCAGCTCGTGCGCTGAGTCACTCCGCTGTAGGAGGGGCTTTATGCCCCGACCACCTCGGAGGATCTTGATCTGTTGTCGGGGCGTAAAGCCCCTCCTACAGCGGCCGCAGGCACCTGTCGGCTTGCGTGGTCGCGGGGCGCCTGCAATGTGGCCGTTCTCATGGCAATCTTCGGCTCAATCGAAACGACCCGCGCCCAACTGTCCGCGCAACCGCGGCTGCTGGCGGCGCTCCGGTATGTTGAAGCCCTTTCGCGGCCGGGTTCGCCCGAACGCGTCCGGCTCGACGCATTGCGGGCGGGCGACTCGGCCAAGGTGGACCTCGGCGGCGGGATGTTCGCCATCGACGCCGCTTACCTGAGCAAGCGGCGGGCGGACGTTTTCTTCGAGACGCACCGGAAGTACATCGACGTGCAGGCGGTGCTCGAGGGCGAGGAATCGATGGAGATCATCGACCGGTCCCGGCTGGCGGTGGATGTTCCGTACGATGCGGAACGAGACCTGGTCAAATACCAGGACGCCCGCGGCGCCTCGGTCCTGCATGCCCGGCCGGGTGAGGTGGAGGTTTTCTTCCCCGAGGACGGCCACATGTCGCACGCGGTCGCCGAGCCGGTGCTGGTGCGGAAAACGGTGGTAAAGGTTCCGGTGTAGGTCGGGCTTTATGCCCGGCGGCTCGGACCGGAAACGTCGATCGCCAGCGGATGAACTATCGGCACCATTTTCACGCCGGCAATTTTGCCGATGTCTTCAAGCACGTGCTGTTGCTGCGCCTGATCGCGGCGATGCAACGCAAGGAGAAGGGGTTCCTCTACCTCGACACCCACGCGGGCCGCGGCGGGTATGATTTGAGCGTGCCCGCGACGCTGCCGGAGGGCCGGGTGCGTGAGCCGGAGTTTCCGCAGGGCATCGGGCGCCTCTGGGAGGCGGAGGCCCTGCCGGCACCCCTGGCCGGCTACGTCGAACTCGTCCGGCGGTACAACGAGCGCCAGGGCGTGGCGCCGCGGGAGCTCAAATACTACCCCGGCTCTCCCTGGCTGGCGAAATTCACCCTCCGGCCGCAAGATCGCCTCGCGCTGTTCGAGTTGCATCCGGATGACGTCGAGGCGCTCGAGTTTGAATTCGGCCGGGAGCCGCGCGTGAGCGTGCAGGCGGGCGACGGGTACCACGCACTGAAGGGCGCCCTGCCACCGCCCGAGAAGCGCGCCCTGGTCCTGATCGATCCGCCGTTTGAGAACCAGGGCGAGTTTGCCGCCATCCTGGGTGGTCTCGAGGCCGCCCTGCGGCGGCTGCCCGGCGCGGTGCTGGCGGTGTGGTATCCGATCACGGAACGCGCCGGGACGGATGCCTTCCTCCGCGAAATCACAGCGCGCCCAACACCGGCGCTGGCCGCCGAAATGATGATCGCCGGGCCGCAGGCGGCGATGCGCCTGAAGGGCTGCGGTCTGCTGGTGCTCAACCCGCCGTGGCGCATCGAGACTGAATTTCGGGAAATCCTGCCCGAGTTGGCGCAGCGGCTGGAGGCCGGGGAGGCGTCGGCGCGCTGCACCTGGCTGGTGGCGGACCGCTGAGGCGCTCCCAACCCCCGGGTCGCCTGCAAGCAGGCTCGGACGGGACGGCCCAAGCGAACCTGGACCGAAGGCGCGCCGCTCAGCGGTGCGTAATCCGGGCAGCCGTAAAAGGCAGCGGATCGAAGGCGACGCGCGGGTTGGGCAGCGCCGGTGCCTTGAAGACCGGCTTGTTCCAAAGGATGTCGCGAAGGACCGCCGGCCGCACTGCTGAGAACGCCGGGACCGACACGGCCAGGCGAGGTTTCAGGGGATGATTGTGCGGAAAGTGAGTCATGGTGTTAGTTGAAGTCCGGCTTGGTCAGAGCCGCAGGTTCTGGAATTAAATTAAGAACCCCCGGGGAGCTGATTTGTTCCAAAAAAATGCTGGGAGCTGGCGCGCGCGCCTACCCCGACGCGCGCGCCAGTCCCGGCCGGGGCTACGCCACCTGGCGCTGCCGGATCGGAGCGCTGGTCGAGACCATCTGCCGCTTCGGCAACACGATGGTGAGCACGCCCCGGGTGATGGACGCCTGCAAAGCCTCGTAATCGAAGCTCACCCCGAGCCGCAGCTTCAGCTGGTAGTCGCGCTGCACGCTTTCGAGGTGCAGCGTCCGCCAGTTGGTGCGGACGAGGTGGGTCTTGCGGGCGGTCACAAAAAGGTCGGGCCCCTGCGTCGTGATCTCGACGCCGCTGGCGTCGACGCCGGGCACGTAGATGACGAGCTTCAGCGCCGCGGAGAGGTCCATGCAGTCATAGTGCGGCGAGCGGAAGGCCGTTTTGGGCTCCGTGGCCGGGAAGCGACTGTTGTTCAAACGATGGATGATGGTATGCATGTTGGTTCCTTTCTCGTCGGTGGGACACCGCCGGGACTCCGGGAGCTGAAAGGGAAACCGGTTTACGGTTCGCTCAGCTGTGGCAGTCCTGGCCGGTGGGCTGTTTCAGCCAATTGGAGGCGCACTGGCACATAAGCACGCGACCAATCTGCGGGACCGCCTTCGTATGCGAAGTGCGGACTCGCTGGGAGCGCTGCTGTTGGCGTGCTAGTGACATTGGCTGGATACGAGCCGGATCATGCAAAGCTTATGCCAGCCGCCAACGATATTCTCGCGCTATGACGAATCACCGCCGGCCGCGAATCGCCGGAAACTGTGCCGCCTCGCGGGCCTTGCGCAAACCATTGCCGCGGGCTAATCTGCGCCGCCATGAAACCCATGACCGATACGACCACCACTGTCGCGGAGCTGCGACGCAAGGTCCTGAGCTTTGTCCACGAGCGCGATTGGGAACAATTTCATTCCCCGAAGAACCTGAGCATGGCGCTCGCGGCGGAGGCGGGCGAGCTCATGGAGCATTTCCTTTGGACCGAGTCCAAGGCGTCGCTCGCCGCGGCCCACGAGGCGAAGAAACGGCCGGCGATCGAGGCGGAGATCGCCGACGTCGTGATCTACGCCCTTGAATTCGCCAACATCTGCGGAATCGACTTGGCGGCGGCCGTCGAGGCGAAGATGCAGGCGAACGCGCGGAAATACCCGGTCGAGAAGGCGCGCGGTCGCGCCGACAAGTACACGGAATTGTAGGGCGGGGTCTCCGAACCCCGCCAAAAAGAAGGCGGCATTTGGAAATGCCGCCCTACAATCAAGGCAATCGCGGCCTTACGGCTTGCCGCCGTAGGTCACGTAGTCGTCGAGATCCAGCCAGTCGAACCACGTGGCGATGTCATCGCGGTGCGCGGCATTCTTGCGGTGGATGTCGTTGAAGAAAGCGCGCGTGTCCGGCGGGGTGGGCGTCAGTTGTTCGAACCAGGTCGACCACGAGGCGATCTCGGCGGGATGGCGCTTCGGTTTCGAGTTGGCCATGACGTACGCGAGGATATCGCTGTCGCTCTTGCCCGCCTTGATCTCGGCGAAAAGGGCGTCGGGATCGAGGCCGGTGAAGGCGAGGAAACGCTGGTCGATCGGGCAGTTGTAGTGGAAGTCGCCCTGCTTGCCGGCGGCCACGGCCCGCGCCTTGTCGATCAGGCGCGGCAATTGCACAAAGCCGCCGAGCCGAACGCGCGGACTGCGCGGCGGGTGCCGGGTGAGATCGGGTGCGCTCAGGTTGAGGGCGCCCGCGGCGTTGGCGGATGGGGAGGCGTAGGCATTCTTGAGGTCGGACATGATGGGATGGGGTGGAAACTATTCAGGGTGGGGGAATCCGGGGACCGGAGTGGCAGGCACAGCCCGGCGCGCAACCGCCAGTCGGGGCCGGGGCGGCGGAGGTCGACAGCTTGCGTTCGCCGACGCCCATCAGGCCGAAGCCACCCGTGACGACGCGCCGGACCGGTTCGCCGGTATCCGGATGGCGCCGCAGCGGCGCGTCCTTCATGCTCTGCACCACCTCGAACCGGCGCGAGGCGCCGCCGGGTTGGGCAGGGATGGTTTCGTAGACGTACGTGGCCACACCGTCATCGAAACAAACCCCGGTCACTTGTCAAAGCGGCCGGGCCTCTACCAGCCCGCCCTGAGCTCCTCCGGGGTGCGTCCCGCTGCGCGCAGCTGGCGCAGGGCGAGGGCATCGTGACGCTTCGCCAGCCGGAAGCCACGGTCGTCGTTCACCAGGGGGCAATGGAAGAACCGTGGCTCCGGCAGCCCCAACGCGCGGTAGAGGAGCAGTTGGCGAAAGGTCGAGCGGACGAGGTCGGCGCCGCGCACCACCTCGGTGATGCCCAGGTCGGCATCGTCGACCACGCAGGCGAGTTGATAGCTGGGCAGGTCATCCCTCCGCCAGACCAGGAAATCGCCAAAATCCGTGCCCGCCACGGCGGTCTGCCGGCCGAGCGCGCCGTCGGTGAAGGACAGCTCCGTTCCGTCGGGCACGCGGAACCGCCAGTTGGTTGATACCTGCCGGCCGAGCGGTGGTCGCGGGGCATCGGGCGTCGGCCGGAACTCGGGGGGGTAGACCGGCTCTTCCGTCTCATCGTGCGGGGCGCCGGCGGCGGCGAGCACGTCGCGCCGCGAGCGATTGCATGGGTAGATCGTGCCGGCGGCATGCAACCGCTCGAGTGCCGCCCGGTACAGCGGAATGCGTTCGCTTTGCGTCACCATCGGTTCCTCCCACTGCAGGCCGAACCACGCCAGGTCCTCGCGCATCGCGGCCACGAATTCCGGCCGGCAGCGGGCCGGGTCGAGATCGTCGTTGCGCAGGAACAGGCGACCGCCGGCGGCGCGGGACCGCTGCTGGGCGGTCCAGAACGTCCGCGCGTGGCCCAGGTGCAGCAGCCCGGTGGGTGAGGGCGCCAGGCGACCGCGGTAACTGTTCGAAAGGATTTTGGCCACGGATTACACTGATGAGCACGGATGACCCTCGAGGCACGGCAGAAATATCAGTGCCAATCCGTGAAATCCGTGGTTACAGATCATTCATGAAGTCCCTGTGCGTCTATTGCTCCTCCAGCGACCGGCTCGAGTCCCGCTATTACGAGGCGGCCGCGCGCGTCGGCGAGGAGATCGGCCGCCGGGGCTGGGCGCTCGTCTATGGCGGGGGCAAGACCGGGTCGATGGGTGCGTTGGCCCGCGGCGTGAAGTCCCGGGGCGGCCGCGTGATCGGCGTCATCCCGGAGTTCATGAAGGCGCGCGAACTGGAGTTCACGGAGGCGGACGAGCTGGTATCGGTGCTCACGATGCGCGAGCGCAAGATGCTCATGGAAACGCGGGCCGATGCGTTCCTGGCGCTGCCCGGCGGGTGGGGCACGCTCGAGGAGTTGCTGGAGATCCTCACGCTGGCGCACCTCGAGGCGCTGCACAAACCCGTCGTCATTTTCAACCAGGACGGTTATTACGACGACCTGCTCCGGCTGTGCGACCGGATCGTGCGCGAGAAATTCATGCACGCCACCATCCGCGGCAAATTCGCCGTCGCGACGACGGTTGAGAGGATTTTTCCCCTGGTCGAGAACTGGACCGACCAGCCGGGCGACGCGAAGTGGTTCCAGACCAGGTAGGCAGTGACGGCGGGGTGCCCTCACCCCGCAGGGCATGTTCAGCGGAGCCGATCGAGCGGGGCGAGGGCACCCCGCCGCCATGCCGCTACCGATATAGCGGGATCAGGTCCTCGGTGCGGGTCCAGCCGGTCTGGCCGCCCTCGAAGCGCAATTGGGTCCAGCCCAGGAAAGTCTTCTCGGCGATGGCGATCGATCCGGCGGAAAGCGGGGAGGATTTCTGCGCGGTATCGGCATCAGTCGGGATGCTGCGCAAGGTGGAGCTGCGCCATACCATCGCGACGGCCGGGTCGGCCAGCAGCCCATAGTTCCGCAAGCTCAGGGTGGCCGCGGCGGCCAGCAACACGGCGAGCAGGCTCGCCGTCAGGGCGAACGGACGGGCCCAGGCGCCGATGCGCTTGTAACCTTGCAGCAGCAGCAGGATCAGCGCGATCGCCAACAGCAGCGCGGCCACGACGATGGCGGCCTGCCATTCGCCCGGCGTGGCGAGGCGCACGAGCTTGAACCGGCCCTCGCCGCGCGACAGGTCGACGAGCAGTGGCGGCGCCATGCCCGAGCGTTGCAGGCCGAGCGCAAGGTCCCAGCGGGTGACGGGCGAACGGGAATCGCGGAGGAAGGCGCTGGTCCAATACGCGGTCGCCTCGGCCCAGCGATCTTGCTGGGCCAGCGCAAGGCCGAGATTGTGGCGGGCCGCCCAATTGCTGGGCGTGGTGGTGGCCGCCTTGCTCCAACCGGCTTCCGCGGCCGCAAAGTCGCCCCGCTGGTAGGCCTCGGCCGCGGCATCGGCCCGGCCCGCCACGGGCGCGAGCGCGACCACCAGGACGGCAAGGAACGGCAGCAGGTTGCGCGCGGCGAAAAGTGAGGACGGAGGCCAGCCTGGAACCCGGACCGCCTTCAGGGCGCCTTCCGCCCGGACCATCCAGTCCGACGGCAGCTGCGATTCCCGGCTGTGGAGGGCGCGGTCGGTCTCCGACCAGAGCTTGGACCAGGCGGGCGCGGCTTCCGGCGAGCGCCGGCTGATGCAGCCATGCACCAACGGAGTTCCCGGCGCCGCGTGGGGTATTTCCCAAAGTGCGGCGACCTGTTGCTGCCAGTCCTTCAGGAGGGCCTGGCGCACCTCGGGCTTGGTGCCGTGGTCGCGGATCGCCGCCAGGGTCGCGGCCAGCTGGGCGCGAGCCTCGCGGCGCCGCCGCTGCGGGTCATTTTGCCGGGAGCGCAACGTCGCCAGCGCCAGCCAGACCGCGAGCACGCAGGCGACCGCGGCCGAGATCGCGACCAGCACGAGCGTGCGCATCGGCAGCGGCGCCGGACCCGTGGCAGGCTCCGGCAGTGGATCCCGCGGCAGGTTCTCGGGCGGGGCCGGGGCGACCGCGGCGGGCAGGCTGGGCACGGGCGCCGTCGCGGCGCCGGGCGGATTCAGCGAGAATTGAACCGGGCCGCTCGCGGTGGTGGTGGCGGGCGCGGCGGGAGCGGCGCCGCCCACGGTGATCGTGACGGGCTCGGTCGCGACCGTCTTGTAGGCACCGGTCTTGGTGTCGAAATAGGTGAAGTGAACGGACGCGAGCCGGTAGCTGCCGGGTTTGGTGGGCACGAGCACCACGTCCTCGCTGAGGGTGCCGTCAAACAGCGAGCCGTCCTTCATCGCGCGCTTGGACTTCGGTTGGACGACCTGGAAATCGTTGGACACCTCCCGTTGCGGGAGTCCATCGATGTCGGGCCAGTTGCCGGTGCCGCTCAGCTCGAGCGTCCAGGTGACGGGCTCGCCGACCGCCGCGGTCGTGGGCACGACCTTGGAGGTGAAGGTGAATTCGCCCACCGCCTTCGAGAAGTCGGCCGGGGCGGGCGGGAGCGGCTTGATGGTGAGGTCGAGCGGATTGGTGGTGAGCTGGCGCTGCTCGACCGTGGCCTGCGAGAAGATGCCGAAGCCGGTCTGGCCCACCATGAGGTTGATCATCTGGCCCGCGGGCTTGATCGAGAACGTGCCCGGCTGCTTGGCGTAGGCCCGGGTTGACTGAGTCGATATCACCCGCCGCTCGCCGCGCACGAGCGTCTCGCTCGGGTCCGGCTTGGTCCAGTCCTCGGCCACGAGCGGCGCCGGCTGCCAGTCGATGTTGGAGGCGAGCGAATGGAAATACCGGCGGACCACGCTGAGGTTGTAGACGACCGGGAAGACCTCGCCGGCCCAGTAGGTGTCCTTGTTGGTGGTGAGCGTGGCGCTGGAAATGTCATCCACCGACAGCCCGGAATTGCCCACGGGGGCATTGCCCACCGTGTAGGTTGCCGCCGCGACCCGCAGGGTGCCCTTGTCCGTCTGCACGGTAAAGGTCGGGATGGAGATGTCGCTGCGCTTGCCCGGCCGGACGGGATACACGTACGAGAACGTCCGGCTGACCTTGAAATTGACGATGCTGGTCTGGCTGCTTTGCGACGGCCGGCCGAAGTCGAGGCCGTCGACCTGCGGGAGGCGCGGCTCGCCATCCGGCTCGCAATCCTCGAACACCAGGGACAGCTCCGAAACCTGGTTGAAGCCCAGCTGTCCGCCCGGCGGGTCCCAGTGGACGGATTGGGCGTTCGCGACCTTGGGGAGGAACCACGATGCGGCCAGCGCGACCAGCAGCGGCATGCCCTTGGTGCGGACGAACCAGGCCGCCAGACGGCGGGCGCAGCGAGACTGCGCCTCTACGGGCAAAAGGAAGATGCGGTGCAATTGGCTGCGCATGTGATGGTCACCAGTCCTTGCCGACCGGCTTGGGCTTTTCCTGCTGGCCCTGGAGGATCTGCTGGAGCTTGGCGGGTGAGTCCTGGTCGCGGACCTGTTCGAGTTTCTGCAGCGGCATGGCAAGTTCCGGGTCCGTGGGTTTCTCGTCGGCCTTGTGGTCCTGCTGGCCGCCGACCTTCTGCGTGCCCGGCTGGGGCGGCTGCTTCCTCGGCTGGGGCTTCTGGTCTTTTTGGTCCTTCATGTCGCCGAAGGCATCCTGCTTTTGTTGCGGCTGCTGTTTTTGCTCGTCCTGCTTCTGCTGGTCGGATTTCTGCTGGTCGGAATTTTGCCGGTTCTGCTGCTGTTGCGGTTGGTTCTTTTGGTCCTGCTTCTGCTGCTGTTGCTGCTTTTGCTCGTCCGGCTTTTTTTGCTCCTGCTTCTTTTCGTCTTTCTTGAGCAGGTCCTGGAGTTCCTGGCGCAGCTTGGGCCAGTCGGCCGCCTTGGCGTCGAGCTTTTCGCCCATGTCGACCGCCTGCAAGGCGTCGCCAATGACCTTTTCCTGCGGTTGCCGCTTCATTTCCTTGAAGCGCTGGCCGTAGGTGACCGTGGCCTGGGCCAGGTCCGAGCAATCCTTGGCGGAAAGCGAATCCTGGGCCGCGAGGCGGGCCACGGTGGTCGAGAGCGGCTTGGCGATCGTGTCGGCGGGGGATTCCTGGGCCCGGGCGGGCAAGGGGCGGCCGAGGACGAGGCCGGCGAGGAAGAACAGGCTCGCGACCGCCGCGGACGCCGGCCGGTTGCCCGGTGCGCGGCGGCCGCGCGGCTTCCCCAGCGGCAGGGCGCGTTCGCGCGGGCGGACGGGGAATTCGGCCCAGTAGCTGATGAGCAGGAGCAGCAGGCCGGGGGCGAGGAACCATTGGAAGCGCTCGATCTTGCGGGCTGTGTTCTTTTCGGCAAAATCGCCCTTGCGGCCGGCCTCGACGGTCTTGTGCAGCAGGCCGGCCAGGTCGACCCACGCGCTGGCGTCGGTGTACGCGCCGCCCGTGACCTGCGCGAGTTCCTGCAGGGTGGAGCTGTTGAGACGCGACAGCACGACCGCGCCGCGCTCGTCCTTCACGAACCCGCCGCTGGCGTCCGGGATGAAGGCGCCCTGGCTCGTGCCGACGCCGAGGCCGATCACGCGAATGCCTTTGGTCTTCAGCGATTCGGTCAAGCCCTTCCAGTCGTCGTCGGTGCTCTCGCCGTCGCTGAGGATGATCAGGTAGCGGTCGGCGGTTGACGTGCCGAAGGCCTGGATCGCGGTCTCGAGCATCGCCTTGTAGTTGGTTCCGCCCTCGGGCAGGTAATCCGGCGTCATGGCGGGGAGGAACTCGCGCAGGATCTCGTAATCGGAACTCAGCGGGCTCTGGAGAAACGCCGTGCCGGCGAACAGCACCAGCCCGACGCGCTCGCCCTTCAGGCCGTCGAGCAGCGACTGGATGAGGAGCTTGCTGCGGTCGAGCCGCGAGGGCTTCACATCCTGGGCCAGCATGGATTTCGAAAGGTCGACGGCGATGAGCACCTCGCGCGACTGGTCGAAGACCTTTTCCTCGACGACCCCCCACTGGGGGCGCGCCAGGGCGATGATGCAGCAGGCGAGCCCGAACCACAGCCAGATGCGCGGGCGAGTCTCGGCGGTGGTGTGCTGGACGCCGACCGACACGTCGAAGGCGCCGGCCCAGGCCCGGGCGATCTTCGGGAAGTTCGTCGCGCCGCGCGCGGTGTGCCGGGCGAGTTCCCAGGAAAACAGGAGCACGAGAGGCGCGAGCAGCCAGAGGAGATGTGGTTCGTGGAAGCTCATGCGGCGGGCTTCCGCGGCAGGGCGGCGAGTCCCTTCGCCGCCGGATCTTCGGCGCGGGGCGCAGTCCGCGCCCGGCCACGCCGCGGCCATTGCGGCGGCAGGGCCAGCAGGGCGCCGAGGAAAAGCAGGACGGCGCCGGGGATGGCGAACCAATGGAACAGCTCCGTCGTGAGCAGGTAGGACTTGGCCTGGAATTCGATCTTCTTTGCCTGGTCGATCGCGGCAAAGGTCTTCTCGATGGTGTCGGAATCGACCGCGCGGAAGAACTTGGCGCCGGTCTCGTCGGCGATCCGGATCAGCGCGCCTTCATCGAGATCGGACAGGCGCCGGCTGTAGCCGACCTTGTTGCCATTGTCGTCGAACGCCGGCATGAGCACGAGGCCTTCGCGGCCGACGCCGATCGTGTACACCGGGATGCCGCGGGATTTGGCGATCTCGGTCGCCTGGTCCGGCGTGAGCAGGCCGCGGTTGTTGGCGCCGTCCGTCAGGAGGACGACGAAGGCGCCCTTGCGCTTGTTGCCTTCCTCGCGCCCGGCTTGTTCGAGACGGGTCAACGCGACGCCGAGGCCGTCGCCGATCGCGGTGCCGTCCTCGATCATGCCGATCTTCAGCCGGGCGATCTGGCGGCCGAGCCATTCATGGTCGAAGGTGAGCGGGGCCAGCGTGTAGGCCCGGCCGGCGAACACGACGATGCCGATGCGGTCGCTGGTCCGGCGGTTGATGAAGGCCTGGATGACGGGCTTGATCGCCTGCAGGCGGTTGATGCGCTCGTTGTCCCGCTCGTAGTCCTCGGCCAGCATCGAGCCGGATAGGTCGATGGCGAGCATCAGGTCGTAGCCTTGCTGCTTCACCTCGCGCCTGTCCTCGACGTACTGGGGCCGCGCCAAGGCGACGATCAGCAGCACCAGTCCGGTCATCGCCAGCGCGGCGGGCCAGCGTGACGTCGGGATCAGCGACGGCCGGTGCCAGGCGGCGGTGAACGGCACGATCAGCACCGGGGCTCCCCGGCGGCCGCGAATCCAGATCACCAGCGGCACCAGCAGCAGCGCGAGCAGCCAGAGCGGATCGTGGAAAGTGTAGTCGCCGCCCAGGGCGGCGAAGTGCGAAGTGACAAGTGGCAAGTGCCAGGAGATGGAGCCGATCGAGAGCATGCTGCTTATTGCTTGTTACTCGTCACTTGTTACCTGGAACTTTGGGCTCACCGACGCCGGCCCGCGGCCATGCGGGCGTGGAAGAAGCGCACGAGCGCATCGAGCCGCTCCTCATCCGTGCGCACCACGAGCCGGCTCAGCGGCGCGGGGAAGAGCTCGCGGAACGACCGTTCGCGGAGCTGCACCCACTCGGCGTGGGCGGCGCGCTGCGCCGTGGAGGTGCCATTGAGCGTCACGAGCCGGCCGCCCACGGGATCATAGGTCGTGAGCGTGCGCTCAAACGGCAGCTCGCGCTCCCACGGATCGTCCACGCGAAACCCCATGGTCTGGTAACGGCGCGTGAGCACCGACCAGCCCTCCGGATCGGTGCGCGGCGGAAAATCACCCAGCCAGATCAGGATGCTGTGGCGCGGCGCGGCGCGGGCCAGCAGGCGCCAGGGAATGAAATTGGCCGTGGAGGGCGGCACGGCTTCGAGTTCCGGCGGCGGCTGGCCGAGCAGCGTGGCCGCGAGGTGCAGGATCTGGCCGCGACCGCGGACCGGTTCCTTGAGTTGATACCCGCCGGGTGCGGCGTGGAGAAACCCGACGCGATCGCGGTTGACGGCGCCGAGCATCATGACGAGCCCGGCGAGTTCCATGAGGGCCTCGCGCTTGGATTGGGCGCCGGAGCCGAACTGCAGGCTGACGCTGTCCTCGAACACGAGGAGTAGCGAAACCTCGCGTTCCTCGATGAATTTCTTGCGGTAAGGCTCGCCGAGGCGGGCGGTGACGTTCCAGTCGATGTCGCGGATGTCGTCACCGAAGGTGTATTTGACGACCTGGTCGAACTCCATGCCGCGGCCACGGAAGGCCGAGCGATACTCGCCACTCAGCACGTTCTCGACCGCGTGGCGCACCCGCCATTCCAGCTGGCGCAGCAGCGCGAGCTGGGAGGTGACGAGGGACGTGTGCTCTTGGAGGGTTGCCATGGCGCCCTAGGCTCCAATTGCCAAGGTCCAGATCCCAGACAGATTCGAACGGCCAAGATCCCAAGGAAGCCGGACCGCCGTCCTGGAGCACTTCGTCATTGGAGTTTCTGTGGAGTTTGAGATTTGGCGTTTGGAATTTCCGGGCATCAGACCTTGCCCGGCACTTGGGTGCGGATGAGGACCTGGTCGAGAATCTTGTCGGAGCTCAGGCCCTCGGCCTCGGCTTCGTAGGTGAGGCCGACGCGATGACGGAGCGCATCGTGGAAGACCTCCTGCACGAGCGCGGGCGAGACGTAGTCGCTGCCGCGGAGCCAGGCGAGCGCCCGGCCGGCCTGGAAGAGGGCGAGCGAGGCGCGCGGCGAGGCGCCGAAGTTGAGCAGGCGCTTGGCGCCGCCGGTGGAGCTCTCGGACTGGGCGGCGAGGTCGCGCGAGCTGCGGACCAGGGCCAGGATGTAGGCCTGGACGGCCGGCGAGACGTGGATCGTGTCGACCTGGGTGCGCAGGCTGAGGAGTTCCTCGCCGCTCGAGACAGCCGCCACCTCGGGCTGGCGCGTGACCTGGCCCCACATGTCCATCATCTGCGCCTCCTCCTGCGCGCTCGGGTAGTCGACCAGCAGCTTGAAAAGGAAGCGGTCGGTCTGCGCCTCGGGCAGGGGATAGGTGCCTTCCTGCTCGACGGGGTTCTGGGTGGCCATGACGAAGAACGGGCTCGGCAGCCGGTGCGAATGGCCGCCGATGGTGACCTGCCGTTCCTGCATGGCCTCGAGGAGGGCGGACTGGACCTTGGCGGGGGCGCGGTTGATTTCGTCCGCCAGCACGAGGTTGGCGAAGATGGGCCCCTTGTGGGTGGTGAACCCGCCGTCCTTCGGGGAGAAAATCATGGTGCCCACGACATCGCTCGGCAGGAGGTCGGGCGTGAACTGGATGCGCTCGAATTGGACGCCCAAGGCGGCGCCGAGGGACTTGATGAGCAGGGTCTTGGCCAGCCCGGGCATGCCTTCGAGCAGCACATGGCCATTGGCCAGCAGCGCGACGAGCATCCGCTCGACGACGGCATCCTGGCCGATGACAGCCTTGCCGATTTCAGTGCGAAGTTTCTGGGACCAGGAGGGACCGGTGATCATGGGGAAAGAAGGAGCCCCAAAGTAAGGGCGGACAAGTGCCGAGGGGCAAGCCGCATGCAAAAGGCCGGCCCGCCCTTGGGATGGGGGTTTGTTTGACTGCGGAAAGCCCGGTAGGTTTCACTCGGACGGGCAAAAACATGGCTGATTTCCCGGACATCCTTGGAGCGCCGCTGCGGGCGCGTTTTGTCTCGCTGGGCGTGCGTCCCGGCGACGTGGAAGAGCGCTTCGTCCGGGGAGCCGGCGCCGGCGGCCAGAAGATCAACAAGACCTCCTCCACCGTATGGCTGCGTCACCGGCTGACGGGCGTCGAGGTGCGCTGCCAGCGCGAACGCAGCCAGGCGCAGAACCGGCTTCTGGCCTGGGGCGAGCTGGCAGACAAACTGGATGCGCGGCGGAAGGCAGTGGCTGATGCAGCGCAGTCGGCGCGTGAGCTGGCCTCGCGGCGCAAGCGCCAGAAATCTCGCGGCCAGAAGCTGCGGATGATCGAATCCAAGCACCACCGGGCCCAGCACAAGGCCGCCCGCGGCCGGGTGCGCGACGACGGGTGATGCCGGTGCGGCGCCGACTATTTCCAGACCGTGACGTTCCAAGTCAGCACGGCGTAACCGAGGAGACGGTGCGGGTGCGAATTGGTGAGATAGATCGCTGGATTGATCGAAAGCGCCGGCGTGAAATTCCACGCAAAGCCAGCGGTGGCCGACCCGGTGGACCCGGACTGGAAATCGGCCGAGAAGGCCAGCCGGTCCGTGAAGGCGTGCTTGTAGCCCAGGAGAAGATCGGGATGCCCGTTTGAATCGATTCCGCCCAAGACGAAGTGATCGGGGCCCAAGTAGTACCCGTATTCCAGGACCGGCTGCACTCCGCCTCCGCGGGTTGACCAGTTGACGGCACCAAGGGTCAACAGATGGGGCCCGTCCTGGATCAGGTTCAACTCCGCTCCAAAGATTCCTTCATCCGGTTTCAAGCCTTGGAACCAGCCGACCTCGAGCCTTGGCATCAGGCCCAGTTCGAGCTGGAACTGCCGGCTGTTGCCGATGGCGGCGTGCTGGGCTTGGACGCTCAGGGCGAGTTCGCCCGCGGGCTGGATATCCGGGGTGACAATCTGGTTGAGCCCGACGAGGGTCGCGTGCAAGGCCGATGTCGCGGGCCCCAGGGCGAGCAAAAGCAGGAGGAAAACGCCCGGGCCGCGCGAGCGGTTGGCGCGGGAAAGGGGGAGCATCGCGGAATTTTCTCGATTGGGCATGCGCTGGCGAGGGGAAACCTGTGGGACGTCCACGATGACGCGTCGAACCCAGGTTACGCGCCGGCGCGTCAGCGGCGAAACAGCGCGATGACGACGAGCAGCGCGCCGGCGGCGAGCACGACGTTGGCGATCCGGCCGGCGTTGCGCGTGAACCACCCGGGCGGGCGTTCCATCTCGCCGCCACGGCCGACGCCCTCCGTTTTGCGTTCATCGAGCAGGTGTTGGCGATAGCGCGCCAGCCGGCGTCGCGCCTCGGAGGCGAAGCCGCGCAACGCCAGTCCCGCCACGACGAGGGAAAAGCCCACGGCGAGCAGCGTGTCGCGGTCCATCACGGCAGGAATTCCACGCGGTCGCCGACCCGGATCGTGCCGCGCTTGGTTTCGTGAATCAGGTTCGTGCCGAAGATGACGTCGCTTGGATCCCGCGGATCGCGCCGGAACGTGGCCAGCGTGCGCAACGGTTCCTTGCCGCGTTCGCCGGTGAACTGGTCGGTGGTCGTGATGATGCAGCGCGCGCTCGGCCCGGCGCTGCGCAGGACGATGTCGCCGACCCGTGCGCGGGTCCAGTTGTCCTCGGCGAAGGCCGCGCAATCGGTGACGACCAGATTGGGGCGAAAGCGGTTCATCGGGACCGGCTCGCCGTGGTTTTCCTGGATCCGGTCGTTGAGTTCATTGAGGGAGGCCTCGCTGATAACGAGAATCGGCACGGCGTCGGCAAAGGTGACGAGGTCGCCCGGGTGCGCCGCGGCCTTGAGCACCGGGCGGGCGAAGCGCTCGCCAATGCGAACCAGCCGGCAGTCGAAGCCGAGGAATTCGGTCAGCCATACTGCGGCCGGGTCGCCGCAATCCTCAGCCTGCAAGCCTTCGCTTTTCCAGACGCTGACGGTGCGCATTGGCGCCGCGGAGTCCGACGCGGTCGGAACCTCGATGGCGCCGGCTCCGTCCGCGGACAGCGTCAGCATGCCGTGCTCCAGTCGCGTCGCGATCCGCGCCATCCGCGGTGCTCCGCGCTGGGTCTGGAATTTGCCGTTGACGTCGACGACCATGAAGCGCCGGTCGCCGACGAAGCCCAGTTCGTCGACTTCGGCCGACGGCAAGGCGTATCCGCGGAGCGATTTGACTGGGTAGATGAAGAGGCCGGAGACCTGCATGGGGAAAGCTAGAAGCTGTAAGCGATAGGCGGTAAGCGATCGGCAGTAAGCGATAGGCGCAGATTGCCTGGGCCTAGGATTTTCGCCGATACGTTGCGAGGTAGTGCTGCACGCCGGGCGTGGTGGTGAAGGAGGTTGGTGCGGTGCCATCGAGCCCATAGCAGACCCGCAGGCGATCGCCGGCGAGTTGCAGGATGCATGGGATGACGCGGCCGGCGTTCGGGCCCTGGGTGCCCGTGAGCGTCAGCGCCGGTCCCGCGAGCACGTAAGTCCCCAGGTCGGCGACCTGGCCGGCGAAGCGGACGATGTAGGACGAGTCGGTCAGCTCCAATTCGACCCGGAGCGCCAGCATCTCGGGCGCATCCTCACCCGCGAGCTCGGCTTTGATCATCTCCCAGCGGCCGGCGAGCGGCGGACTCATGCGTCCGGTGCCTTCAGCTCCGGGGCCGTGAGCGCTTTCGGGGTTTCGTCGACGAGACGCGGCTCGATCACCTTCTTGTCGGAGCCGCCGCCGAGCCGCTCGAGCTTGCGGCCGGTCACGAGGACGCGGCCCTCGACGGAGTACACGGTGCTGTTGTAGGCGGTGACCGCCTGGGTGAGGCGCTGGCCGAGATTGTCGAGGTTCTCCGCCACGGTGGCGACGCGCTCGTGCAGTTCGACGCCCAGCTTGCGAATTTCGTCGGCATTCTTCGACAGGCTTTCCTGTTTCCAGCCATACGCGGCGGCCTTGAGCAGGGCGATGAGCGTCGCCGGCGACGCGAGGATGACGCCGACGCTGGTGCCGCGCTCGAAGAGATCAGGCTCGTAGCGCAGGGCGGCGCTGTAGAACGCCTCGCCGGGAATAAACAAGACGACAAATTCGGGGGCCGGCTGGATGCTTTTCCAATAGGCCTTGTTGCCCAGAGCGTCGATGTGGGTGCGGACGGCCCGCGCGTGCTCGGCGAACTTGGCCTTGCGCAGGGATTCGTCGTTGGTCTCGAGCGCCTCGAGGTAAGCTTGCATGGGCGCCTTGGCGTCGACGGCGATCGATTTGCCGCCCGGGAGGCGGACGATCAGGTCGGGACGGACGTCGCCGGCGGCGGTTTGTTGCACGAAGTCGACGTTCTCGAGCATCCCGGCCAGTTCGACCACGCGCTGGAGCTGGATCTCGCCCCAGCGGCCGGCCGTCGAGGTGGAGCGCAGGGAGCGGGAGAGCTTGGTGGTCTCGGACTGCAGCGAGGCGTTGGTGACGGCGAGGCCCTTCAGCTGTTCGGTCAGGGAGCCGTAGGCCTGTTCGCGGGCTTTTTCGAGGGCGGCGATCTTGGTGTCGACCTTGTCCAGCGAGTCCTTGATCGGTTTCACCAGCGAGTCGCCGGCATGCTTGATGAACTCGGTGCGGTTGTCGCGCAGGGCGTCGGCGGCGAGGGCCTTGAAGGTGTCGGTGAACTGGACTTGCGCCTTGGCGAGGGCGTCGCGTTCCGCGCCGAGGAGGGTGTCGAGCCGGGCCTTGTCCGCCTGCAGGGTGGCCAGCTGGGCGCGGAGGCCGGTCAGGTCGGCCTGCGCCTGCGCGGCTTGGTCGCCGGCGAGGCGCGCGCGTTCGCCCAGCGCGGCGGACTTGGCCCGCGCGATGAACCAGCCGAGGGCGGCGCCGACGGCCAGGCCGACCAGAATATAGGCGATCTCCATGGCGCGGATTAATGCCGCGAAACACAGCCCGGGCAAGCCCGGTCAATCACGACCTGCATCCATCCCGCGCTGTGGCGGTGAACGGAGTCGCCGTCCTACCGCAGCGAGCCGAACGAGATCTGGATATCGGTCCCGCGGATGCCGGGCCCGGCCTGCAGGGTGCCGCCGTGGAGGCGCAGGATCTCGCGTGCGAGGAAGACGGAGAGGCGGCCTTGGTTGGGCGTGGCGCCGGGCTGCGGGAGCGGCAGGGTGCCGTCGAGCTCCATGTGTTTGCCCTCGATGGTGATGACCGCCATGCGCTGCGGCGAGCCCTCCTCGCCGACGGTGCGGAGGGTGAGGATGAGGTTCCGGGTTCCTTCGTCCAGGCGGTTGGCGCCGATGGCGTCGAGGATCGCGCCAAAGGCGAACTTGATCAGGTTGGCATCGATCTGGAACACGACCTCCTCCTCGGAGAAACGCGTGGTCATGCCGCGGGCGGTGGCGAGTTCCGTGAGGAGTGGCGTGAGATTCGTCGACGCGGGCTGCGGCTGGGCCACCTCGCCCAGCAGGGCGGCATGCTCGGCGAGGCGCTCGAGCTTCTTGACTTCGGTCGTGAGCGCGACCTCGTGGGCCAGGGAGGCCGCGGTCGTGGCGGTGGCGCCGGCCGCGGGCACCGGCGGATTGCTGTTGCGGGAGAGCAGCTGGGAAAAGGTGACGAGGGAAACGAGGGGATTGGAGATCTCGTGGCTGAGTGTCAGGCTGAGGTTGCGGAACAGGTCGCGGCGGTGCTGTTCGTACTCGGCCCGGATGCGCTCGATTTCCGGGGCCGCCTCCTCCCAGAGCACCCAGACGCCGTCGACCTCGGGCGCCGGCCCGGCCTTGACCCGGAAGCGATACGGCGTGCGTGCCGGCTGGACGACGACCTTGCCGAGGTGCAAGGCCTCGCTGGCGACGGCGCGCACCTCCACCGGCAGGTCGGTGCTGGTCAGCTCGGTGCGGGAAAGGACGCGGGAACCGGACAGGTATTTGGCGTGGAGGTGGACGGCGGTTTCGGCCCGGCGCAGTTCCTCGATCTCGGCGGAACGCTCGAGGCAGCGCTCGAGCAGGCGAGCGTGGAGGACGGCGCGAAAGACGTCATATTCGCGATAGGGCGCGCCGTCGGCCCGCGGGCCCAGGGCCATCCAGCCGGCCAGCTGGCCGCGCGTGTGCAGCGGGATCACCAGCCGGGCGCCCCAGCTCTGCATCTGCTGGCGAACCGGCGCATCGACGGTCGGGTCGTCCGGGGCGGCAAAGTGGGAAGGATCGAGCGCCGCCGGATGATCCTCGAGCCAAAGGGCGAGGGGATGGCCGGCTTCGCAGCGAAAATCCTCGTCATCCGAGACGAAGGAATCGAAGCGACGGAAGAAGAAAAGCACCTTGCCCGCCTTGAGGTTGTACCGGCCGGCGCGCCGGAATTCCTCGATGAGGCGGTCGCGCTCGCCGAGGTGGTGCAGCGCGCTTTCGAGAAAATCCCAGGATTCGGGCGGCTCCGCGGCGGGAGCGGTCACCTGTCGGGGGAAGGGCGATTCACTGCGCCGCGTGCGCTCGAGTGCGCTCTGCAGCTGGGCGTTCTTGTCGGTGATCTCCTCGAGCAGGCTGACGACCTCGCCGAGCCGCACGCGGCTCTCGTCATAGCTGAGGAAAATGCGCGCGATCCGGTTTTGCCGGGCCTGCTCGAACGGAACGCTGTGCGGCTGGCCAACGAGGACGGTCAGGGTGCCGGCTCCGCCGGAGAGGCGCGTCCGCGGATCGTTGATATCCGTCACCCACACGCGGGATCCGGAGCGCTGCAATTCGCGCTGGAGGTCGGCGGAGCGGGCGAACGCGACGGGCTCGCGGGGGAGGAGTTGTTTTTTCCATGCGGCCTCGAGGCCTGGATCCGGAGTGGTCAGGATGAGTGTGGCGGGCATGGAAAGGTTATGCGGAAAGTAGCCCCGGGTCGGCCGATGTCCGGGACTATGATGGTCGCATGATGTTCGTGCAGGATATCGGCGCAGACCGCAAGCCCAAGGCCCATGCCCTTGGTCTTGGTGGAGACAAATGGGTGGAACAGCCGGGCGCGTTGCTCGGGTGGAATACCCGGCCCGTTGTCCGAGACCTCGAGGATGATGTTGCCGTTGGGGGAGCTGCGCGTGCGCAGTTCGACGGTGCGTTCGCCTTCGGTCTGCTCCAGCGCCTGGAACGCATTGATGAGGAGATTGAGCAGCACCTGGCGTATCGCGCTGGCATCGGCCCACACGGCGTCCTCACTGGCCTGAAGCGCGGTCGACATCGCCACGCGGGCCTCGTTGGCGCGGGTCAGCATGAGCTCGACCGTTTCGCGCACGAGAGCGTGGAGGGAGATGCGCTCCATCTGGTGCCGGCGGGGATTCGAGAGGTCGAGGAGCTGTTGCGTCAGGCTGTCGATGCGGTCGACCTCGGCGGGAATGAGGAGGTTGAAGCGCCGTCGAAATTCCATGTCGTCGAAGCGCGTCGGCAGCAGGTGGGCGAAGGTCTTGATCGAGACGAGCGGGTTGCGGATTTCGTGCGCGAGGCTGGCACCGAGGAAGCCGATGGTGGCGAGCTGCTCCGACTGGCGCGCCTGCAGGGACAGGCGCGAACGCGCCAGAATGTTGTCCATGAACTCGGCGATTTCCTGCAGTTGCTGGACCTCGGGGTAGGTGAAGGGGCGGTGGTTGGTCTTGATGCCAAGGGCGAGGAGGAGCGACGGGGCGGGGCTGCCCCGCGGCGCGGTGACCATGACGCCAAGGTCGAACTCGGTGAGAAACTGGCGAAGGTCGACGAGACCCGGCTCGGCCCGCTGGCGCTGGAGGCTTTCCGGCGTGGTCCAGCCGCTCTTGCAGAGGGCGGCGTAGCCCGGCCGATCCTTGTTGAATTCGAGGTCGCCCGAGACATAGACCTCGCCGCTGTCGAAAAGGAGATTGGCCTTGAGCGTCTGGCCCCACGTGCGCAGGAGGGTCTCGAATTCGGCCACGAGCTTGTCGGGGCTCGGCTCGCTCCGGGCCAGCTCGATTACCGTGCGGCGCGTGGCTGCGAGATTCTGTTCGGGGCTAAGTCGAAACAAGTCCTTCGACTTGCGCTCAAGGTAAAAGGCAAGCGTGCTTAATGTCGCGACGCTCACGACAAGATTAGCAGGCGGTTCTACCCATGCTTCCAGCGCGCGAGTTAGGAAAAGAATACCAAGACAAAGCAGCCCAATAAATCCCACTCGTTGTCCCACCGTTAAGAACACCTGGCGAGCATCGAAAACCCGGTGAAATGTCACTGCCCAAGCGGTCAGAGCATAGAACGACAGAAACACCAAGGGACTTAGCCTGGAGATGAAAGGTATTCCCCAGTAGGTGCCCACGCCCGTTAGCAAAACTACAAACAGTGCGGCCAGGCTTGCATTGATTGCAAGTATCTGGAGTTCGACCTGTCGCACACCTTTCTCGTGGCGAATTTTTTGATACGATGTGACTACTAAATAGGAGTATAGAACTATACTGATAATTCTATATATTACATAACCCGGACCTCTTATGTGATTGATTGGCGTTGAATCCGAAGGCAAGTAGAAGTTGGAAAAACAGAGAACGCATAAGATGGTGCCAATCCCGAACCAGATCCAAGACTGGTATATCGTCTTTTCCTTTCGCCCTTCAGGCGTTAATACTGACTCCCGGAGTAGCCAAATTATCCACGGAAAGAAGGACGCTAGGCCCGTATTGGCCCGAAGCCATGGTGCAGGGTTAACACTGCCATCTATTGCGAACTGCAGGCCGGCCGAATAGGCAGCTTGGACTAACCAGATCCAGACCGCCACGAGAATAGATGCAAAGGCGAATACCTGGTTGAGAAACCGTCGTGGGTTCGCGTAGAAGACGCCGGTCCCGATCACCAACGAGAAGATTGCTGTGAGAAGAAAGATGGCTGTCATACTACTTCTAGAACCATACAGCTGTTATTACCTGAAATACCGTGGGCATTGATCAGACACGTGTCGGTCCGGAGTCGACGACTTACGGAGGCTAAGTTAAGCGGACAACTTGGGTCGGGTGTCGTCCAGTTTACAGTTGGTGGAATAATACCGTGCCGCATGGTAAGGGCGGCGCTAGCAACTTGGATCGCACTCGCGGCCGCCAGCGGGCTACCGATGGCGCCTTTAATTGACGTCACGGGGATTGAATCGAGTGCGTTTCCGAAGAATCGTTGAAGGGAACTGGCCTCAATTCTATCGATGGATTTGTGTCCAGGTCCCCACGCAGAGACGAAATTGATGTCATCTGGGGAAAGTTGCGCATTTGCGACAGCTAGCTGCATTGCCTCACGCCACCCGCTGCCCACCTCGTTGGAGTGATCATGCGCGGTTCCATAACCCGTAATATATGCAAGGGCCGGCCGTGGACTTGATTCGGGTTCCAGAACGAACATGCATGCGCCTTCGCCGATCACACCGGTCGTCCGCCACAAGTCGAATGGCCGACATATCTCCGTCGGATTATCTGCGGTCCTTGGAGATAAGTCGGCGAGCCCCAGTTCGAGCATTGGGTGATAAAACAGTGGAGCTTCCGAGCCGCCACAGAGAACAAGCTCTGACTGCCCGGTCGCGATATACTCGGCGCCGCGAGCAACTGCATCGAGCCCGGAACAACATGCCGTTTGCAATGATTCAATTCTGGATGGTACGTCAAGGAAACGAGAAATCTTGTCGGTCACGGCGACAGAGAGCCCAGTAAGAATAGAGCTTATTAATCCGAACTGAGGACCCATCGCGGCAACGTTCTGGAACGTTTTCTCAATTCCCTCGCAATCCATCAGTGTTGTGCCGGTGATAATGACAGGATTTATGTCCGCCAAATCACGAGGATCTAGTCCCGCATCTCGGAGGGCCAAAATCGTTGCAGCCACCGCGAACTGAGTATGCCGCGGGATACGCCTCGGTAGTTCGGACGGAGCGTATGTCTGCAACCTAAACCCGATGACTTCGGCTCCAACGAAGGGTCCCGCTGCGGGATCAAACCGGGTGATAGCGCAAACGCGGCTGATAGGCTCATTGATGCCTCGAAAGAAATCCTCTCGCCCAATGCCGGCTGGTGTAACGGGTCCGATCCCGGTAATCTTAACGCGACGGCGCATGGACGAGTCGCTGTAGGCGTGTGATAGTGGTGAAAATCACCGGATGTGCGTTCAAGGGAAGACGGCTAGGAACCGTGTCAACGGAAAGTGCGAAAGCTGTGGCGAACCATTGCCTCGCGACCCGACGTGATCACCGAACCTCACAATCACACATGGCGGACATCGCCGGGCATCGCAAGCCTCGGGTATCGCAAAAGGCATTGCTTCCGGTTGGTGGCAAACCCACAAGTGAATCATGTCGCCTGAGGATTTTGAGGCTCGCATCATAGCATGGGCCAGTCAGCAGAAGGATCTGGCCGCACTTGTTCTAGCCGGTTCGCGCGCAGGCGACCAACAGAAGGTGGATGGCTGGTCGGACTGGGACTTTCATTTGATCAGCAAACGGCCAGAGCGGTACCAGAATGCCGATTGGGTCACCGAGATAGCCCCCTGCTGGTGCGCGCATTCAGAAAGGACTCCACGAGGCGTGATCAAGGTGAGCGCCGTTTTCGAGGAAGGCCTTGAAGCGGACTTCGTCCCGTTGGCGGCATGGCAGATGAAAGTGGTTTATTGGGCAATGAGACGTCCCCAGTGGCTCAATCTCATGCCCAATCGACTTTGGCGCGGCATTCTTGAAACCCGCCACTTTTTGTTGGGCTCGGGATACCGGTTGCTTGTCGGCAGCGCGGATTGGGAGCGGCGGTTGGAGGCGTTGCAGCTTTCCTGGCCGAGCAAGGAATTGTCTCCGGCCGAGATCAAGAAACATGCCGATGCGTTCTGGCAGAAGTCTGTCTGGGTTTTCAAAAAGATCGCGCGACCCGAACCGCGTTCAGCCATGCATTGGCTTCACCTGCTGGTGGTGAATCACGTTTACGCGATGCTTGAAGAGGAAGCGCGCCTAGCCGGCCAAATGCCACGGCCCGAGGCGCGAAAAGCCGAATCATGGCTGGACGAAAGGCGTCTCGTGCAAACGACGTTTGTCACCGGGCCGGACCCGCGCGTCTTGGCGAAGGCCTTGCTGGGACAAATCAGCCTCTTCCGTGAAGTGAGCGAAAGCGTCGCCCGGCAACGCAAGGTTGCGCTGCCGGATTATCGATCCGTCGAACAGTGGCTACGCAGCAACCTGGAGACGATCGCAGCCGCTGAATCTGGCTAATCCTTCGCCAGCGGAAACTCGAAGGTGAATACGGTTCCGCTACCGGGATTGGAATCGACTCTCATCTCCGCATGATGGGCCGCTGCGATGTGGCGGCATATGGTGAGGCCAAGACCCGTGCCATGCGCTTTGGTGGACGTGACAGGCTTTTTCAATATGACGGCCAGCGTCTCGGGTGGCAGCCCCGCACCATTGTCGGTCACCGAAAGAACCACATGGGCAGCCTTCTTTTGAACCTTGAGAACCACGCGTGTTGCCCCCGCCTCGAGCGAATTCTTAATCAGGTTCTGCAGCACCCGCATGATTTCGAAGCGGACTCCGACGATCATGCCGCCTTCATCGCCTTCGACTTCAATGCGCGGCGAATCGAAGAAGAGCACCGAACGCGCCTCGCGCGCCGCCTGGCACAAATCGAAAGTCTCGCTCTTGACGATATGCCGCGAGCTTTGGCGCCAGGACTCGGCCAGGTGCAGGCAAAACGAAGAACAATTCTCGAGTCGTTCGGCGTAATGAAGGATGCGCGCCATCGAGGGCGTGCCATCGGAAAGGTGGCGGGCTTCGTCGAGCAGCATGTTGGAATAGCCGATCGTTACGACGAGCGGATTGCAGATGTCATGTACCATCTCGGCCGCGGCCTGGCCATAACCAACCTGCATCTGGTGTTTCTTCTGCTCCAGTTTGACTGACTCGTAGACGCTCTCGAGATGCTTGAGGAGGGCGGTCTTCTTCCTGCGTTCCATCGCTTCGCCGGCATGCCGGCGGACCGTCTGTTGGAGGACGTCGACATCGAACGGCTTCTTAAGATATTCATTGGCGCCGAGGCTCATCGCCGCTTGCGCCGAGGCGAGCGCGCCATAACCCGTCATCATGATGACCGCGACATCGGGATCCAGCTTGCGCAATTCCTCCAAGCCTTGGATGCCGTTCTTCTGCGGCATCCTGATATCCATGATAACGACGGCGAACGGGTCGGCTTTGAGCAACTCCAAGCCCCGATCGACTCGATCAGCAGTCTGCACTTCGAATTCATCCTGCAGCAAGTAGCTCATGCTTTCGCGCGGGCCGAGTTCGTCGTCGATGACGAGCACCTTGGGTCGTGCGGCAGTAGCGGGGGAGGAGGTCAGGGGCGCATCGAGCATGACGGATGAGATGTTCCGGAAGCGGAAGCTGGACCGCAGGGCCAGGTTTTGCAATCAGAAGCTTGAACATAGGCGAAAGACCACGGCAACCTGCCGTTGCCGCGATCACCGCTGGCGCGAAGTTGACTGTTGATCAGACAAAGGCGGCAAATAATGGTAGCCCGTTTTGGGAATCACGTGAACCACTGTCCGAATCTCGATTCCAATGCGGCTGAATGAGGTTCCTACCTTTGCGAAAAGCACGCGCATGTTTGTGGTGTCGCCGGCGAATGCACGTTCGAGTATTTCGGAGTAAAGGGTGCCATAGGCGACGACCTTCCCCGGAGCACGGGCGAGGATCTGAATGAATTCAATTTCCTTGGGAGTTATTCTCACGCTCCGGCCGGCATATTCGATGCGGCGTTCCTGGGGGAAGACAGTTGCCCCAGCGAAATCAAATTTGGGCCTGGAACCCATTTGGCGGTCAAGGCTTGCCGTGACTCGTGTCCTATATTTCGCGAGATACTCGACCAGAACATCCATTCGGACGGGGTCGCGCAGGACACAAGCCGCGCCAAGCGCGATTTGCCGTCCTTCTTCCTTTGAGCTAAAGCCGGCAGGAGCCAAAACCAATACTTTCGCCCCGGTTGGGTTCACAGGATCGTTTAGGAGTGCGAGAATCTCGTCGGAGTACCCGTCGGATAGCTGATGGCGGGTCACCACCGCGCGGGGCAACGTTTTCCCAAGCAATTTGCCGAAACCAACAATGGACGAGCAGACCTGACATGGCCAAGAATGGCTTTCGCATAGCCCGGCTACGGCCGCGGCTTCTCTTTTGGAGTTGGACGCGATGAATATCACGCGGACCTCAATCAGGCTTCAGGATTACGATCACACGGAAGCGTCTTGCTTACGCTGGAAGAGCAATGAGCATCTCGTATCGAACTGCATGGGGGCGGATGCCAAAGCCAAGTACCCCCTTGCACTTCTGTAGCCCGAGCAACAATCCCCGGCTAGGAATGCGCAGTGAATTCACGGGTTCACCGCGTACCCACGCTCCCAACTCAGCTGATTCGGAAGCCGCTGCAGTCGATCTTATATTGATAATCACGCCAGAACGCGCGATCGATGCGTGCTTTCGATTAATCCAAAGGAAGTGCTTGCGTGCAGGTTCGTCAAAGATGGAGTCCAATGCGACCATCTCCCGGCATGTGACCTGGGTAGTGGATCCTTCGGGGGCCAATTCCAACGCATTGCACAGGGCCGGCACCAACATCAGCAGGAAGTCCATGCCGGTCAGCCCAACTGCAATAACAGTTTTTTGGAGAGACGAAAGATCGATGGCCTTTTTTTGTTCATCGGCCCTCGCGAGGCGAAGGCTGATCGCCATTGCGTGTTTGATCCCCACGTCGATCAGGGCTGGAGAGCATTCGCGATCCGCATACGCGGAGTTGAAATACCCCTCGACGATGTCGGTTGCCGATTGAAGGTATTTGCGTGCTTCCTGCAGCCCGCGGTTGATCCCGGCCAAAGCTGGATCTGTTTGCCTGAGTTTTTCGATGGAGACGCTTGTGCTCAGCAACAACGCTTGAACGGTGGTCAACAGGTTCGCCGACTGGAGCAGCGCTTCTCGGGCTGATTCAGACGCGGTCGACTCAACGTCTCTTTCAATTCGGGCTACATCTAGGTCCTGCATGATCGGTGCGGTCTCTTGAGCCAAGGCCAGTTCACGCCGTCGCATTCGAGTTCGCTGCACCCACTCCGGCAGTCGCTTTTCAAAGCCCAAACGATCGGGAAGCGGTTTCGAAATGAGCTCCAATACCTGCAGTGGAATGGCTCTGCGCAAGTTCTCTTCCGAATCGAAGCCCGTCAAAATGACAAATCCAAGACCTGGATCGGATTTTCGGGCCAACTCGATGAACTCGAGTCCATCGATGCCAGGCATGTGGATGTCGACCAGGCAAAGATCAAAGGGTTCTCGCGCAATGGCTGCCAAGCCCTCGTCTGGTGCAAAAGCTGAGACAATATTACAGATACCGGCCGTCCGAAGTTTGACTGAGGCATGAATCTGGCGCTCGTCGTCCAGAAGCAACACCCGCGGTGTAGTCAGGTCGGCTGTATCGGGCTTCATTAGTTGGCGATACTGATCGGCCCAAAATCAGCAGTAGGGAGATAGGAACCAACCTAAGGGCAGGAGGCAACTGAGTTGTTTGTATTCGACGCGATCGGGGAGGCGCCTGAGTTACGGGGCAAAACGACCTTGAACACGGTGCCGCTGCCTAGCGCCGTTCGAACCTCGATCTCGCCTTGATGGAGGTCCGCAATCTTGCGACATATTGCGAGGCCCAATCCTAGTCCCCGGACTTGCTCACCGGTATCTTTGGTGGTGAAGTATGGCTCGAATATTCGCGCCAAGTGCTCATCAGCTATCCCGGTGCCAGAGTCACTGACCGAAAGATACACCCTGTCATCTATTGCCAGACCAGCCGCGATCTCCACAGTCGCTCTCTCCGAAGACGCGTCGATCGCATTGTGAATCAGATTTACCAAAAGGCGCTGAATTAGCGCCGGATCGACTGTGAACGACAGGCCTGGGCCCAGGCAGGTTGCCAGGCGCACCTGTTTGTCACCCGCACGAGCAGCGGCTGTATCCAGCGCGGCCCAGACCACCCGCTCGACTGTCGCCGTCTTGAACTCTGGGACCAGCTGGCGGGAAAAAAACAGACTCTCGCGGATGTACTCCTGCATGACAGAAATCGAACGGGTGGCGGCTCGATGCACGTCCGCTTCGGCTGAATCAGGCGGATCCAGCCCATCTCGATGCATCAGATACGACGATACGGGAGTCGTGAGATTGTTCAGATCATGAGCCAAACCACGAGACATCATGGCGGCCGACTCTAACCTTGATAGTCTGGCCGCATTGGCCGATAGCCGGGCATGACTCAGGATATTGTCCATCAACTCGGCGATCCTGACCAATAGCGTGATGTCCGGGTAGGTGAAAGGACGCAGGCTCTGCCGCGGTCCAAGTAACATAATAAGCGAGGGAGCGTCGCTACCGGGGGGAACTGCAATCAAGGCCGCCGTACCTGAACGCGCCATCCAGTTCAGAGTTTCCAGTATCGGCTGATCGGGCCGGAGACGCTGTAAGTATTCGGGCGTGATCCAACCTTGGCGGCACCAAGATTTTAAACCAATAGCCGCGAGCTTTCCCCGGCACAATTCCATGTCCATCTCGCGCGCAGCTAACAACTCTGCATCCTCGATATTGAAGCGTTCTCGGAGGAACTCTTCAAACAATGTACGAAGCTTCTCCGGGTTCGCTTCTGTCCTTGCCCACGCAATGATCTTTGCCCTTGGTTCAGAAAGCTGAAGATCCGGATCGAGCCCGAGCCATCTCCGAGTCAATAGATCGAAGTAATATACAACTACCCCTGCGACAACAGCGCCAAGAATCTGAGTCAGGGACTGTGGGAGAATGTATACAAATATCCGACTAAATTCAAATGCGCCAACACCCAAAACGGTGAGCAGCATAATTCGTTGACCGATAGTGAACATCCATTGTCGTGCATCAAAGATCCTGTGATAAACAAGGGCCCAAGCCAGAACGCCGTTTAGTGAAAGGTAAATGATGGGACCTAATCGGCGAAGAAATGAAAGATGAAAGATATGGCCGGTAGCACTGAGTACTATAATTAGGACGCAAGCAGCAGAGATGTTGATCACAAAGAATTGGAGCTCGATTCGCTTAATTCCAGTGGCTTTTCTTTGTGTTTTTAGCCCACGAAAAAGAAGTGCTGCGACGATCGAAGTTAGGCTGACGCAGTATGCATAATACGCGATTCCCCGTTTTGGATATGCAGGCACTTGCTCAGAAGGGATAAACGACTCGCAAAAGCAGAGTACCGCTAAAATGAGCGAGAACGTAAGTAGCCACCATGACCTCTTTGCCTGATGCAGGAGACTTACCTGATCTTGTATAATGGCATTATAAACAATCCATATGACAAAAGGAGTAAGCGCTCCGACGGCAGAACAGGTTCTCAGGCAAAGAAGAAGATTGGCAGGCGTCTGTGCATATTGATCGATTGATGAGCCTATCTTTACGGCCAAATAGACGCAAAATGTCCAAATTGAAGCCATGCCTGAGGCAAGGGCGAGAGCTTGGTTAACACGGCGGCGTGGGTTTACCCATAACCCGCAGACTGCGAATACCAGACAGACGAGAGGTGTCGCGAGAAGCAACAGCTGGTCCATGTATAGTATGGGCTACACCACCCCCCGCGAGAAGATCTCCGTGATGATGTCCTCGAGGGGGACGTCGTGGATGGTGATGTCGTCGACCGGGCCCTGGTTGAGGATCTGCTGGCAGACGGTCGTCACCTGCTCGCTCGGGACGTGGAGCAGGTATTCGCCGTCGTCGCCCTGCTTGGCCGTGCCGTGGGCCGGCTGCCAGCCGGCGGGGAACGCGCTGTCGCGGGGCGTGAACTTGATGATGCGCTGCCGGGCGCCGGCGCCGGCGATGCGGTCGAGCGCGCCGTCGTAGATCTTCTTGCCATGGTCGATCACGATCACGCGTTCGCACAGGGATGAGATGTCGGCCATGTAGTGGCTCGTGAGGAGGATCGTCGTCTTGTGCCGGCGGTTGTAGTCGCGCAGGAACTCGCGCACGGCCTTCTGCGACACGACGTCGAGCCCGATGGTGGGCTCGTCGAGGAAAAGCACGCGCGGGCGGTGGAGCAGGGCGGCGATCAGCTCCATCTTCATCCGCTCGCCCAGGGAAAGCTCGCGCACCATCACGTTCAACTTGGCCCCGACGCCGAGCAGCGTGATGAGCTCGTCGAGCGTCTCCTTGAATTGCGCGGGCGGCAGCCCGTAGATGGCGCGCAGCAGGGTGAAGGATTCGGTGGCGGGCAGGTCCCACCAGAGCTGGTTTTTCTGGCCGAGCACGAGGGCGAAGATCCGCCGGTACTCGTTCTCCCGCTTCGTGGGGTCGAAACCCGCCACGCGGGCAGAGCCGGAAGTCGGATAGATCAGGCCCGAGAGCATCTTCAAGGTGGTCGTCTTGCCGGCGCCGTTCGGCCCGAGGAATCCGACCAGCTCGCCCTCGCCGATGTTGAAGCTGACGCGGTCGGCGGCCCGGGTTTCCTCGAACTCGCGCTTGAACAGGCCGCTGACGCCTCCCCAGAAGCCGGGTTTTTTCTTATAGGTCCGAAAGACCCGCGTCAGGTTGTCGACTTCGATCATCCGAGGCGCGGAATGAACACGAAACCGGGGCGAAGGCAATCGCGCTTCCTACCCTGAAACCGGGCGATTTTCCGACGCGACAACATCGTGCGGCTTGCCTCGGGCGCGGCGAGTGTTTGGCTTGGGGTAGTATTCCGCCGGCCGATCAGGCGGGTACCAAGAGTCACCTCTCATCCCCTCCAGCCCTTGAGCCGCCTGCCCATTCTCGCGACCGAGCGGCGACCGCAATCCCTGTGGCCGCGGGCGCGTTGGCTGGTGGCGCTGGTGTCGCTCATCCTCGGCCCGGCCCTGCGCGCGGCGCCCACCGCAGCCGAACCGACGGTGCCGCGCGAGGCAATCGTCGGCCCCATGATCAACAACGTGGGGGAATTCTGGAACATTCCCGAGATCGATAAGCCGAAGCCGCATCGCATCCGGCTGCAACTCCTGGTCCTTTACTACGACCCGATCTGGCACCTGCTGTGGGCCCAGGAGGACGGCAAGGGCTGCTACATGACCGTGCACGGCGAAGCGCTGCCCATGCGGGCGGGACAGCGGGTGCGCATCGAGGGCACGATCATCCCGACCGAGGGATTGGACGGCAGCCGCGTGGCCGTGACCGTGCTGGATAACAACGCCATGCCGCCGGCGCTGCCGACGGCGGGCGCCCTGGCCGACTTCGGCCGCTTCGACATCCAGTATGTCCAATTCGAAGGCTATGTGTTTTCGCAGTCCGACGCCGATCCGACGCACACGGTGTTCATGATCCTGAGCGAGAACCAGCTCGTCACCCTGCGCCTGCTGCTCAACGGCACCGAACCGGTGCCGCAGGTGGTCGGCGCCCGGGTCCGGGTGCGCGCCGTCTACGTCGCGACCCGCGACCCGGCCGGCAGCCTCCAGTCGATCGATTGCTGGTCAGCGAATCGCTCCGACCTGGAAGTGATCGATTGGATCGCCGAGGACAGCCGCTTCAACCTGCCGCGGACGCCCATCGACCAGCTCGCGGCGAAATCCGACGAAGCCTGGGTGCACCTCGTAGGTTCCGCCCGCGCCCAGGACCCGGGCCACTCGCTCACGCTGCGCGACGACACCGGCCAGCTCGTGCTGCGGACGGTGCAGCCCGAGGTGCTGCCGGCCAACGCCGGCGTCGAGGTGATCGGGCAGCCGTTCAAGGACGAACGGGGCTGGACCCTGCGCGACGTGCTGTTCCGGCGGACTGACGTGCCGGCGGCGAATGACGGGGCGCTGCAGCGGCCCGGCCAGGTACCGGTTCGCCTGCGCCTGGCGGAACAGGTCACGCAATTGCGGCCGGACGAAGCCGCGCGGAAGTTTCCGGTGACATTGCGCGGGGTGGTCACCTGGTCCGACGAACACGCGCCTTACTTTTTCCTGCAGGACGCCAGCGGCGGCGTGCGCGTCGAGGGCGACCCCGGCAAGGCGGCGTTCTTCCCGATCGGTTCCTCGCTGCTGGTCAATGGCGTCACGGCCGTCGGTGCGCTCGTGCCGAAGGTCGAGATGCTCGAGGTGAATTTCCTCGGCACCATGGCCCTGCCGACGGTGCGAACCATCAATCTCGAGCAGGCGTTGTCCGGGGCCGAGGAGAACCGCCGGGTCGAGATGCGCGGGCTCGTCCGGCTGGTCACCCGCGACCACGCCTGGACGCGACTCGACCTGACCGGGCCGACCGGGGAATTCACCGCCTACCTGCCGTACACGGATAACGCGGCCGCGGTGCTCACGGGCGCGATCGTGCGCGTGCGCGGCGTCTGCACCTCCCAAGCCAACGCCGCCCGCGAGCTGACCGGCATTTCCCTCTGGGTGTCCGGGATGAACTCCATCTACGTCGACACGCCCGCGCCGAGCGATCCTTTTGCCGGGCCGGTGCAATCCATCGCCAGCCTGCGGCAGCCGGGCGCGGGCGAAGCGATCTACCAGCGGGTGCACGTCGCCGGCCGCGTGCTGTTGCACGTCCCCGGTCGTTACCTTTACCTGCAGAACGGCGATGCCGGCATCTTCGTGCTCACGCGCGAAACGAAGCCGGTGGCGCCGGGCACCGCGGTCGAGCTGAGCGGGTTCCCGGGGCGCGCCGGCAGTCGCTTGGTCTTGCGTGAAGCCGTCTGGCGTCCCGGCGCGGACGTCCCCGAGCTGGAACCGCTGAAGTTCGTGCCGACGGAAGTCCCGACCGTCGATGCCGACGCGCGGCTGGTGCAATTCGAGGGGAGGCTGCGCCAGAGCGTGCGCGCGGGGACCGAAAACAAACTCACCCTGCAGGTGAATGACACCGTGTTCGACGCGACCTTGACCAGCGCACCCGACTGGGTGCCGCCCGCTCCGGGCAGCCGACTCGCGCTGACCGGCGTGTACGTGCAGGAATTCGACGAGTACCGCCATCCGCACGGCTTCCACCTGGAGCTGCGTTCCCCGTCCGACATCGCCATCCTGGCCCGGCCGCCCTGGTGGACGCTGCAGCGCACTTTCTATGCCGTGGGCGCGCTGCTCTGCTGCACCCTGCTGGTCCTGGGCTGGGTGCTGGCGCTGCGCCGGCAGGTGCGGAGCCAGACGGAGCTCATCCGGCGCCAGATGGAGAACGAGGCGAGGCTGCAGGCGGAGCTCGAGCGATCGTCCCGGCTCGAGTCGCTGGGAGTGCTGGCCGGCGGCATCGCCCACGATTTCAACAATCTCCTCACGGCCATCCTCGGGAATCTCGGGTTGGCGGCCATGGATCCGCGGGTGATGGCGGCGGCGGGCGACTGCCTGAGCGAGGCGGAGCGCGCCGCCCGGCGCGCGCGCGACGTCACGCAGCAGCTCCTGACCTTTGCGAAGGGCGGCGACCCGATCCGCGCGGCCGTCCTGCTGCCCGACGTCATCACGGAAGCCGCCAACTTCGCGCGCCACGGCTCGAGCGTCCGGCTCGAATTCAATTTCCCGCACGCGCTGCCGCCGGGCGACGTCGACGCGAGCCAGATCTCGCGCGTCGTGCACAACCTCGTGATCAACGCCGTGCAGGCGATGCCGGGCGGCGGGCTTGTGAAGATCGGCCTGCAGGCGGTCGAGCTGAAGGACCGGCAGGTCGACCAGCTCGCGGCCGGCCGCTACCTGGAGCTGACGGTCGCCGACACGGGCGCCGGCATCGCCCCGGAAAACCTCCCGCGGATTTTCGATCCCTATTTTTCCACCAAGACCAAGAACAACGGGCTGGGCCTGGCGACCGTCCGCTCGATCGTCAAGAAGCACAGGGGGCACATCGAGGTGGAGTCGCGGGTGGGCCAGGGCACGACTTTCCGGCTGTGGCTGCCGGCCGCCACGACCCTGGGATCGGCCGCCGCCGACCCCGAGAAGCCCGCGTCGAACGGGCCGGCGCGCGTCCTGGTGATGGATGACGAGGAGGTGATCCGTCGCGTGGCCGGGCGGATGTTGTCGCTGGCGGGTCACGAGACGGCCTTCGCGGCGGACGGGGCCGACGCCCTGCGCCTATACGACGAAGCCGCCCGGGTCGGCCGGCCGTTCGACCTGGTGATCTTCGACCTCACGGTGCCGGGTGGAATGGGCGGCCGGGAAGCGCTTGCGACGCTTTTGCAGTCGTACCCGAACGCGCGGGCCATCGCCTCGAGCGGTTATTCCAACGACCCGGTCATGGCCAACCCGCAGGCCTTCGGCTTTCGCACCCAGCTGAGCAAGCCCTATGAATTCAACGACCTCGTGCGCGCGGTGGACGAGGCGCGGCGCAACTGATTTTCCGTTACGTTGCGAGGTTTGACGGGCCGGGCTTTCGGTATATGGTCGCGCGCATGATCAAGACCGTTACCCGCGCTGGTTTTGCCTTGCTGGCGGCGTTGGTTGTCGCCGGGTGTACGTCTTCCCCCATGAGCCGGATCGACGCCAACCGCGCGTTGTATGAGTCGTGGCCGTTCGACATCCAGGAAGCGGTGCTCAACGGCAAAATAGTCGCCGGCATGAACGCGGAGCAGGTGCGCATGACCTTGGGCGAACCCTCGGAGATCACGAATCGCAACGGTCGCAAAGGGCCGGAGGAAGTCTGGGTCTACCGCACCGGAGGCGGCTTGGGCAGCAACGCCGTCGGCAACGTCCTGCGCAACACGACGATCGGCCTTGGCGGCGGCCTGGGTCCCGTCGGCATCGGCACCGGGGCGAACCTCGGCACGCTGGGTGTTGGCGGCGGGAGCGAGCCGGTTGAAGATGACCACGAAGTCGTCTTCCAGGACGGTGTCGTGGTGCGCAGCGACGCTGGCAAGTAAGCGACGAGAGCGTCCGGCGCGACCGGCGGAATCGGAAGTTGGTCAGCGCCCGAGCGTGCGATAGTCGAGGACCGTGTGGCTGATGCAGCCGCTGTTCAGGCACGCGACATCGGTCAGCTCGCCGGCGGGCGACAAGTCCTCGCCGATGTGCCAGAGGAGCCGGTGGTCGCCGTGCACGTCGGCCGGACTGTAGAGCCCGGGAGCCAGCAAGCGGGCCGGGATCGCGCGCTTCACGGGAGTGTCGGCCCGGCAGGGGAACGGAAAATTGATGTTGTGCACGGTGAAGCTCCGTGGGGGCACGCCCGGCAGCAGTTCGCCGGCCAGCCGGGCGGCGTGCTGGGCCGAGCAGCGCAACGAGTCGTGCAATTCGGGGGCCGGCCGCGCGCCGCGGACCTTTAGCTGGTCATAAGTCTCCTGGGGGACATCCTGCGAGACCGCCATGGCCGGGAAGCCGTGCAGCGCGCCCTCGAGGGCGGCGGAGACCGTGCCGCTGGCGAGGATGAAGCCGATGGTGCAATTGAAACCGACATTGATGCCGCTGATGACGCCGTCCACCGCCACGGGCAGCAGGTGGGCGATGGCGATGTTGACGCAGTCTGACGGGGTGCCGTCCGTCGTCCAGGTGGGACATCCGAAGCCCTGGTCCGCGACGCTGGATTTGACGGGTCGGGTGCGGGTCTTGGCGGCGCCCGTCCAGCTTTGCTCGTTCGCGGGAGCGACAATGAAGAGTTCGTGGCCGGCCGCCTGCAGGGCCGAGACGAGTTCGTGCAGGAAGAGCGAGTGGATGCCGTCGTCGTTCGTGACCAGAAGCTTCATAAAGGCCGAACTAACTACGACTCGGCCGGGGCTGTCAGCTTCTTTTGCGCCAGGCGCCGCAGGCGGATGGTTTCGGTCAGGAGCCAGACCATGTAGGCGACGACGACGAGGTTGATCACCAGCGCGGCAACTTTCAGCCAGGTGGCGCGGACCAGCAGTTCATAGATTTCCAGCGGGATGTAGATGCCGCCGCTGAGCGCCGCGAGCCACTCGGCCCATCGGCGCTCGAACCACAGGCCGTAGGCCTCCACGAAACGGACCAGGGAATACAGCGCGGCGAGCCCGGCGAGGGCGAGAAGGTGGGAGTCCTCCATCCGGGCCATGGCCGCGATGAAGATCTGCGGGTAGTGGTGCGCCGGGTTCAGGTGCAGCACGCGGATGATGCGCTCCGCGTAAACCTCGTTGTCGCGGTCGAGAAAGCTCAGCAGGCCGAAGCCGGCGACGAGCACCATGAACCCCTTGAACGCTTCAAGGGCGGCAATGGGGCGCAGGGCCTTGTGGGCGACAGGCTTCACGAGCCGGCCAAAGTAGATAGCTTTCCGCCCGCGGAAAGGAAATTTCGGGGCGGGGACGCGGAAAGCACACGCCGGAATGGGGGCCAAAAGAAAAGCCGCGACCTGGATCGCGGCTTTTCGAAGGCGGAAGTGACGGCCGGGTTACGACTGGGCGGTCTCGGCCGGAGCGGCGGCCTCGGCCGGCGCGGCGTTGTCGCCGGCCTGCTTCTGGGCCTCCAAGTCCTTCATCGCGGCCTTGCGGCTGAGGCGCACCTTGCCGGAGCGCTCATCGATGCCGACGCACTTGACCGTGATGGAGTCGCCGACCTTGACGACGTCCTCGGTGCGGCGCACGCGGAAGTCGGCCAGCTCGGAGATGTGGACGAGGCCTTCCTTGCCCGGCAGGCATTCGACGAAGGCGCCGAACTCCTTGGTGCCGGTGACGCGGCCGGTGTAGATCTTGCCGACCTCGATCTGGGAGCCGCCGCCGCAGAGGGAGTCGATCTCCTGCACGGCGCGGTTCATCGCGTCGGCATTGTTCGAGTAGATGAACACCTTGCCGGAGTCGTCCTCGGCGATGTCGATCTGCGCGCCGGTCGTCTCGGTGATGCGGCGGATGGTCTTGCCGCCGGGCCCGATGAGCAGGCCGATCTTCTCCGGGTCGATCTGGATGGTCTGGATGCGCGGGGCATACTTGCTGAGGTCCTTGCGCGGGGCGGGCAGGGCGGCGAGCATGACCTTCAGGATCTCGATGCGCGCGTCCCGGGCCTGGAGGATCGCGGTCTTCGCGATCTCGAAGGGCAGCCCGTTGATCTTGAGGTCCAGCTGGAAGCCCGTGATGCCCTTGGTCGTGCCGGCGAGCTTGAAGTCCATGTCGCCGAAGTGGTCTTCCTCCCCGAGGATGTCGGTGATGGTCTTCCATTTCTTGATGGAGCCGTCGGCGCCGTTCTCGGTCATGAGGCCGCAGGAAATGCCGGCGACGGGCGCGATGATCGGCACGCCCGCGTCCATGAGGGAGAGGCAGCCGCCGCAAATCGAAGCCATGGAGGTCGAGCCGTTGGAGGCCATGATCTCCGAGACGACGCGGATGGTGTAGGGGAAGACGTCCTCGGGCGGGAGCACGGGGACGAGCGAGCGCTCGGCGAGCGCGCCGTGGCCGATCTCGCGGCGGCCCGGGCCGGTGGTGCGGCCGGTTTCGCCGACGGAGAAGGGCGGGAAGTTGTAGTGGAGGATGAACGACTTCGAGGTGGCGCCGCCGGTGAGGCCGTCCATGTCCTGGGCTTCCTTGGTCGGCCCGAGGGTGGTGATGGCGATGTTCTGGGTGTCGCCGCGCCGGAAGCTGGCGGAACCGTGGACGCGGGGGAGGACGCCGACCACGGCGCTGAGCGGACGGAGGTCCTTCTCGCCGCGGCCGTCGGCGCGCACGCCCTTGGCGAGGACGTTGTGCCGGTAGGCCTTGTATTGCAGGTCCTCGAACACGACGTTCAGGTCGACGTCGGTGAACTTGTCGGCGCCGAGTTCGGCGGTGAGGGCGGCCTTGGCCTCCTCCTTGAGCGCCTTCACGTTGGCGGTGCGGACGGCTTTCTCGTGGCCGAAGATGGCGGCGACGATGCGGTCATGGGGGACGACGCGCTCGATGATGGCGCGCGCCTCGGCGGTGGCGCCGACCAGCGGGAAGACCGCCTTCGGCTTGCCGCAGAGCCGCTGGAGTTCGCGAATCGCGGCGATGATCGGCTGGATGGCCTGGTGGCCGAAGGCGAGCGCCTCGATGAACTTCTCCTCGGGCAGCTGGTCGGCGGAACCCTCGATCATCAGCATGTCCTTCTCGTTGCCGACGTAGATCAGGTCGAGCGACGAGCTGTACATCTGCTCAATGGTGGGATTGGCGACGAACTGGTCGTCGATCAAGGCGACGCGGATGGCGCCGATCGGGCCGTTCCACGGGATGTCCGAGATGGCGAGCGCGGCGCTGGCGCCGTTGACCATCGGGATGTCGGAGTCGTTGAGCTGGTCGGCCGACAGGAGCTGGCCCATGATCTGGACCTCGTTGAGGAAGCCCTCGGGAAAGAGCGGGCGGCACGGGCGGTCGCACAGGCGCGAGGTGAGGATCTCCTTCTCGGACGGACGGCCTTCGCGCTTGAAGTAGCCGCCGGGGAACCGGCCGGCCGCGGCGTACTTGTCGCGGTAATCGACGGTGAGCGGGAAGAAGTCCTGGCCGGGCTTCATGGTCTGCGCGACGCAGGCGGTGACGAAGACGTTGGTCTCGCCGACGTTGACGTTGACCGCGCCGTTGGCGAGGTTGGCATAGGTGCCGGTGGAGAACGTGATGCCCAGACCGGGCACGGTGACATTGTGTTTCTGATTCATGTTATTTTTCGGGCGGGAGCGCCGGGACCAGGCAGGTCGGGGTATTTCCTCGATTGTCGGGCCTAAGGCCCGGCCTGCACACGGTGGACGCTGGATGGGTTTACCTCTTTCGTGGTACCCTCTGAATCAGCTCCGAGAAATTTCGAATTGCGGTCCCAACTTCGGTTGGGGCGGCAAGCTGAAATGTCCCGGATGACTGGTTCGGCGGAGGGAGGCTAAGACGAAGGGCGGCCCGTCGGTGGGCCGCCCTTCGTGAAATTGGTTACTTGCGCAGATTCAGCTTCTGCAGGAGGTCATTGTATTTGGCCAGGTCCTCGCTCTTGACGTAATCAAGAAGCTTGCGACGGCGGCTGGCCATTTGGAGGAGGCCGCGGCGGCTGTGGAAGTCCTTGCGATGCGTGCGCAGGTGCTCGGTCAAATGATTGATCCGGGCGGTGAGCAGCGCGATCTGGACGTCGCTGGAGCCGGTGTCCTTCTCGTGGGTTTTGTATTGGGCGATAACTTCGGATTTAACTGGTTGGGCCATGGTTTATGTTGTTGATGTCGCGGTCGTTTGCGGGATCCCCGGGATGGGGTTCCGTGCCACCCGCTTTTGGAAGGCCGGCGGCACCGTTAGCGTCCGGTTGCCCGGACTGACCGTGGCGAAGGTCCGCGACCAGCAGACCCTCACTAACGCAAGCGGCCATTAATTAATCCGCGGTACCTGCGTGCAAGCGTAATTTTGCCCGCACCGCCAGGTGCGACGGGTTGGCTCAACCGGTCCGCAGCGCCAGCCCCTTGATATGGCTGCAACCAGGCAGCTTCTGCAGTTTGGCCAGAATCTGTTCGCGGTGTTGGAAGAGTTCATTTCGCACCACGGCGTGCGAAACGAGGACCACCAGCAGGGCGCGCTCGACCACGAGCGGGTGCGAGTAGCTGGCGTTCGCGACGCCGACCAGCGCCGGCCATTGCTCGCGGATGCTGTGTTCGAGCGAATCGTGGCTGATGCGGTACTTGACCAGCAGTTCGTCGATCAGCGGTGCCAGGCCGGTCGTCTTCCGCTGTTTCGATCGCAACTCGTCGTCCGGGATGCCGCGCAGGTCGGCGATCAGGTTTTCGACCGCGCGGGAGAATTCCTTGGGCTCGTCGTGCGACACGACGAGAAGTAACAAGTAACAAGCAACCGGTGACAAGAGGTGAATGCCTGGCCCCCTCGATACTTGGGGCCTGGCCACATCTTACTTTCCACCATTGGCGCTCTGCCGGTCGTAGAGCGACTTGTAGAGCGCGTTCCCGGCATAAAGCGAAGCGTGGTCGCCTTGCGCGACGATTCGTCCCTGGTCGAACACGAGGATCATCGAGGCGTCGCGAATCGTGCTGAAGCGGTGCGCGATGATGAGCACGGTCTTCCCGACGACCAGGTGGCGGAGCGCATCCTGCACCGCGGCCTCGCTGTCGGAATCGAGCGCGCTGGTGGCCTCGTCGAGGATCAGGATGGGAGCGGCGCGCAGGAACGCCCGCGCGATGGCGATGCGCTGCTTCTGGCCCCCCGAAAGCAGGGAGCCGCGCTCGCCGACCAGCGTTTCGTAACCCTGCGGAAGCTGGGTGATGAACTCATGGGCGTGGGCGCTTTTCGCGGCGGCGAGGATCGAATCGTGCGATGGGTTCGAAGCGCCGAGGGCCAGGTTCTGGTAGATCGTGTCGTTGAAGAGCACGGGTTCCTGCGAGACGAGGGCGATGTTGCGGCGCAGGTCGGCGATCCGCATGGCGCGCACGTCGATGCCATCGATGCCCACGCCGCCGGCGGCGACCTCGAAGAAGCGCGGCACGAGGTTGGCGAACGTGCTCTTGCCCGCGCCGCTCGGCCCGACCAGGGCGCAAACCGTGCCGGCCGGGATCGTGACGGTGATGTCCCGCAACGCCGGCGTGTCGCCGTAGGCAAACGTCACGCCGTTGAACGCAATCTCGCCGCGCAGTCGGTCGACCACCGCCGGCACGGCCGGGTCGGCGATGCTTTCCGGCTCGTGCAGGACGTGCTCGAGCCGGTCGAGTGAAGCCAGGCCGCGGTTGATCTCGGAATTCAGGTAGCCGATCTTCTTGATCGGCTCATAGCAGAGATAGAGCGCCATGATGATGGCAAAGAACGTGTCCCACCGGACTCCGGCCTGATAGGCGAACACGAGGGTGACGGCCACGCCCACCGCGGAAAGCAGCTCGATGGCCGGCGTGAGGGCCTGGGCGTATTTCACGATCTTCATCTGCGCGATGACGAGCCCGCGGGTCGCCCGGCCGAAGCGGTCGATCTCGCGCTGTTCGAGGCCAAAGGCCCGCACCTCGCGCGCCGCCGCGATGTTTTCCACGAAATGCGACGACACGTCGCCGAGCTGGCTCTGCATCTGGGCGGCGCGCTTGACGATCTTCTTGCCGACGTAGTGGACGGGCAGGACGGTGAGCGGCACGACGGCCAGGCAGACCAGCACCAGCAGGGCGCCGTCGGTGCTGAACGCCTGCCAGACCAGGAAACCCAGCGCGCCGAGCAGCTGCATCGGCTGCTTCACGCCGTCGTTGGCCATGAGGGAGAGCGTGAACTGCAGCTGGGCCGTGTCCGCCAGGCCGCGCGAGACGAGGTCGCCGCTGGCCTTGCGCTGCAGGTAGGAGAGCGGCAGGAACTGCAGCTTGCGGAAGTAGTCGAGGCGGACGGACTCGAGGATGCGCACGCCGGTCAGCTGCACGTAGTAGCTGTTGAGAAAGCCGCTGACGGCCCGGAGGAGAAACAGGACCGGCACGCTGCCGGCGATCAGCCATACGACGCCACGGCCGAGCGGCGGTCCGCTGTGGTCAAAGATGGGCGGGAAGACATATTTGACCAGCACCGGGATGCCCGCGCCGCTGGTCGCGCCGAAGATCAGGCCGTAAAACACCGCGGTGGCCAGCGAGCCGCGATTGGCCTTGAGATAGCGGAGGTAAGGGCGGAAGCGGCGGAGCATCGGCCAGAGCTAGGCAGGGGAGCCGCCTTCGCGCAAGGCTTCGGCGAGGCAGGCGGAGGCCGGACGACAACGGCCGGGCGGGAAGCTCGCCTGTCGCAGGTCGGCATCTCCGAATGCCGCCGTGTGCTGACGGGATTCGGAGACGCCACCCCGGCATTCAGTCCCCGGACGAGCGCACATCCAACGCGTCCCGCAGGCCGTCGCCGAGGAAGTTCAGCGAGAACAGCGTCAGCGAGAAGACCGTGCCGGGATAGATGAGCAGCCAGGGATATTCCTCCATCTTCTCGGCCCCGTCCTTGATCAGCGAGCCCCAGGAACTCATCGGCGGCTGGACGCCCAGGCCGAGGAAGCTCAGAAACGCCTCGAGCAGCATCACCGCCGGGATGGTGAGGGTCGTGTACACGATGATCGGGCCGAGGATGTTCGGCAGCATGTGGCGAAAGAGGATGCGCGCATGGCCGAGGCCGAGCGCCCGGGCGGCATCGATGAATTCCATCTTCTTCAAGGCCATCACCTGTCCGCGGACGATGCGCGCCATCGTCAGCCATTCCACCGCCCCAATCGCGACGAACATCAGGACGATGTTCCGGCCGAAGAACACCATCAGCAGGATGACAAAGATCGTGAACGGCAGGGCGTAGATGATGTCGACGAGGCGCATCATCACGGCGTCGGCCTTGCCGCCGGCATAGCCGGCGACGGCGCCGTAGGTGACGCCAATGGTCAGGGCGACGAACGTCGCGCAGAGGCCGACGCCCAGCGAAATCCGGCCGCCATAAAGCAGCCGGACAAGCAGGTCGCGGCCCAGTTGGTCGGTGCCGAGCCAGTGCGCCGCGCCCGGCGGTGCGAACGTATGATCGAGGTCGATCTGCTCGTACCCATAGGCGCTGAGCCACGGTCCGGCCACGCAGGCGACGGTGAGCACCAGCAGGATCGTGCCGCCCAGGACGGCCATGCGGTTCCGCCGCAGGCGGCGCCAGGCATCGTGACCCAGGGAGGAACCGGGCTCGGCGGTTCCGCGGGCCGGCAGCGCGGGGGCGAGGGGTGGGCTCATTCGAATTTCAATTTCGGGTTGAGCCACACCTGCACCACATCCGTGGCGAGATTGAGCGCGACCAGCAGGGCCGCGTAGAGAATGACCGTGCCGAGCACGAGGGTGTAGTCGCGATTGAACGCACTGTTGACGAATTCGCGCCCGAGACCCGGCACCTGGAAGATGGTCTCGATCACGAAGGATCCCGTGAGAATGCCGGCGATCGCCGGCCCGAGAAAGGAAACGACGGGCAGCAACCCGCCGCGCAGGCCATGGTGGACCACGATGCGCAGTTCCGTCGCGCCCTTCGCGCGGGCGGTGCGGATGAAATCCTGGTTGAGGATCTCGAGCATGCCCGCGCGCGTCAGCCGCATGATGTACGCGGCATAAACAAAGCCCAGGGTGAGGGCCGGGAGCACGCGATCGGACCAGGCATCCCAGCCCGAGGCGTTCACCCAGCCCAGGCGGATGGCAAAGAGCAACACGAGCAGCGGACCGAGGACGAAGGTTGGCACGCAGATACCCGCCATACCGACCGTGCCCGCGAGATGATCGAGCCAGCTGTTGCGCCGGGCCGCCGCCAGCACGCCAAGCGGGATCCCGACAACCAGGGCAACGAGTAGTGCCAGCGTGCCCAGCTCGAGCGAAACGGGCAGTTTCTGCCCGATGATCTCGTTGACGGAACGATTGGCGTATTTGAACGACGGCCCGAGATCACCGCGGGCGACATGTCCGAGATACGACAGGTACTGGCGCCACAAGGGCCGGTCCAAGCCGTAGTGGGCCTCGAGGTTGCGGAGGATCTCGGGCGGAATGGCCTTTTCCGAGGTGAACGGGCCGCCCGGGACGAATCGCACCATGAAGAACGTCGCCGTGATGATCACGAACAGGACCGGCACGGCCTGCAATAGACGGCGGACGACGAAGCGAATCATGGCCGGCGGCGAGGGTTTCGCATCCGGCATCGGGTGGCCAGAAGGAAATCCCTCCGGGCGCCGGCCGGCGGGGTAACGGCGCTCGCTCCCGGGCGTCTCATCCGCAAGCTCGCGTCACATGAAATCGCACCATCCCTGGATCATCGTGGGCCTCATCCTGGCGGTGGCCAGCCGGCTTGCGGCGGCCGACTTGGTGCCGCGGGAATGGACGGTCGACGGCAAGAAACGCATGGCGCTGGTGCACGTTCCCGAAGGCCGCGGACCCGCCCCGGTCGTGTTCGTATTCCATGGCCACGGCGGCTCGATGCGGAATGCGGCCAACACCATGCCGGTCCATCGGCTCTGGCCGGCGGCCCTGGTGGTCTACCCGCAGGGTCTGCCTACCGCCGGGCAGTTGACCGATCGCGCGGGCCGGGAGGCCGGCTGGCAGAGCGGACCCGGGGCGGATGGCGACCGCGACCTGAAGTTCTTCGACGCGATGCTCCGCGACCTGAGGCAGGACGGGCGCGCGGACCAGCGCCGCATTTATGCCATGGGGCATTCCAACGGCGGCGGCTTCACCTATCTCCTATGGGCAACGCGGCGCGATGTGTTCGCGGCCTTCGGGCCGTCTTCGGCGGTGGCCGGAAGGGGATATCCGCAACTCCGGCCAGCGCCGGTCGTGCACGTGGCCGGACGCGAGGACCAGCTCGTTAAATTCCGCTGGCAGGAATACCAGATAAATGAGCTGCTGCGCATCGACGCATGCGGCGAGGGACGGAAGCTTTCGCCGGAGATCACGCTCTACGAGTCCGGGATCGGGATGCCGGTGGAAACTTTCATCCACCCCGGCGGCCACAAGCTGCCGCCGGACGCCACGGCGGTGATCGTCGAGTTTTTCAAGGCGCACGCGAGACCCTGACGGGAGCGCCATCGCCGCGAGGCGCGGTCTTATTTTGCGGCCGCCTTCAGCATCGCGTCGCGGCGGGCCTTGAACTCGCTGCCGGGTTTCCATTCGGGCCACGTGTCGCCATCGGCGACGCGCAGGCCGACCTGAAAGAGAAACTCGGTGTCCTGGGCCGCGCCCTCGAACGTCCAGCCCGGTTTCACCTCGTCGGTGACCTTGTGGTAATCGTTCGCGATGTAATCGTTGATCATCTTCTCGCCGAAATCGGCGGACTGCCCGATGAAGAGCTTGCCGGATTTCGGGTAGTACGAAGGCACGCCGACCTTCGCGAACTCGAAGTGGTCGCTGCGGTAATAGGATCCCCGCTCCGGGTGAGCCTCGGCGGCCATCGTGCGTCCCTGTTCCCGGGCGACCGCGATGCCGATGTCGTCCAGCGTCGACGCGCCGAAGCCGACGGTGGCCATGTCGCTGGTCGGGCCGAACTGGTTGGCGCCGTCCATGTTGATGTCCGCAAGGGTCTTCGTCAGCGGATAGAGCGGCTCCTGCGCATAGTAGCGCGAGCCGAGGAGCCCCTTTTCCTCGGCCGTCACGGAAAGGAACAGGATGCTGCGCCTCGGCTTCTGGTCGTCCGGCAGCGCGGCGAATGCCTGCGCGAGCTCGAGCAGCACGGCGACCCCCGACGCGTTGTCCGCCGCGCCGTTGAAGATCTGGTCGCCCTCGAGATTCGGATCGCGCCCCAGGTGATCCCAGTGGGCGGAGTAGATCACGTATTGGTCGCGCAGCTTCGGGTCGCGGCCCGGCAGCAGGGCCACGACATTCCGCGACGCGACGTTGCGGAGGACGTTGTCGATCGTGTACGTCGCCTTGGCGCCGAGCTCGACGGGCACGAAATCGCGGCGGGCGGCCGCGGCCTTGAGGGTGTCGTAACTCCGGCCGGAGGCCGCGAACAGCTTGCGGGCGGCGTCGAGCGTCAGCCACCCCTGCATGCCGACATGGTCGGCGTTGAGGTCGGGCGAGCTGATCTCGAAGTTCTCGCGTGTGTTGCTGCCGATAAGCACGGCGAACGGATAGGCCGCGGCGGCGGTCTCGTGCACGATGAGGCAGGCGGCGGCGCCCTTGGCGGCGGCGATCTCATATTTGTAGGTCCAGCGCCCATAGTAAGTCATGGCCTTGCCGCCGAAAACCTTCGGGTCGAGCTCGCCGGTCGCCGGGTCGACGACGGGCGGATCGTTGACCAGCATGATGACGGTCTTGCCGCGGACATCGACGCCTTTGTAGTCGTCCCAATTGTATTCCGGGGCGACGACGCCGTAGCCGACGAACACGACGTCCGTGTCCTTGCCCTCGACGTGCGGGGTGAGGCGGCTCGATGGGCCGATGAACTCTTTGCTGGGCTCCATCGACAGCACATGCCCGTCGATTTTGAAGGACAGGGACGGCTTGGACGTGATGCCGACGAGCGGCACGTTCTGGATGTAGGTGCCGTCGGGATTACCGGGCGCGAGACCGAGCTTCTTGAACTCGCTGACGAGGTAGGCGACGGTTTTGTCCTCGCCCGGCGTGCCGGGCGCGCGCCCCTCGAACTCGTCGGAGGCGAGAACCTTGACCCGCGCGAGGATGCTCGCGGCGGAGATGACGTGGGCGGGTTCGGCGGCGCGCGCGGCGAGCGCGGCCCCGAGGAGGCAAAGCAACACAGGCAGGCGGAGTTTCATAGGGGAGAAAAAGCGGCGGCGATGTTGCGCAGTGGCATGGGGACTGGCGAGGACGGAGTTAGGCGGCGGCCGGCCGGACCGGCATCCGAGGCGACCCGCGGCGATCAAGGTCCGGGGCCGACTTCAACGTCGCGGTAGTATCTCGTCCAGAGCCGGTCGGCGCGCCAGTGGCGCACGCGCGGCTGGAGGAGATAGTTTTGCGCGTTGAAATAAAGCGGTATCACCGGCGCCTCGGCCAGAATGAGCTTCTCGGCACGGCGGTAATCCGTGCGGCGCGCCTCCGCCGAGGTGGCCCGGCCGGCATCCGCCACGAGCCGGTCGAACTCGGCGTTGCTCCAGTGAGGGTAATTGCCGGAGTTGCCGGTGGTGAGCTGTGCGAAGGCGTCGGAGGCGCCATTGTAGTCGGGAATGACGGCCACGAGCGCGAGATCGTAGTTGCCGGCCACCAAGGCGGCGAGATGGGTGCGCAACTCCCGCTGGACGAGCGCGACCTCGATGCCGAGCTCGCGGCGCCAGGTGGCCTGGATGGCCTCGAGCACGGGATTGCCGACCCAAGTGGTCAACTCAAGTTGCGGGAATCCCCGACCATCGGGGAAGCCGGAGTCCCGCAGCAATTGCCGCGCTGCCTCGCGGTTCTCGGCGATCTTGTCCGCGGTTTCATAACCGCCGAGCCCCGGCGGAACGAACGAGTACGCCGGCTCCTGGCCGCCGCGCAGGACCTTGTCGACCAACTCGCGACGATCGAGCACGAGGCTGAGGGCGCGGCGGACGTCCTCACGATCGAGCGGCGGGCGGCGGGTGTTCAACGCCAGGTAGCGCGTTTCGAACAGCGGCACGGTGTGCAACAACGACGGCTTCGCGTCGCGATACCCGTCCAGCTTGCCGAACGGCACCGCCATGGTCACATCGATCTGCCCGGCGCGGAAGGCCCGCTCCTCCGCGTCGCCGTTGTCGAAGGCGACAAAGCGAAGCTCCCGGAGCTTGATCCGCGCGGCGGCGTAGTAACCGGGATTGCGCGTGACCATGATCTCCTCGCCGGGTCGCCAGGCGCCGAGGAGAAAGGGACCGTTGCCCACAAAACGACCCGGGCGCGCCCAGTCGTTCGTGCGCTCGTCACTGGGACCGGATTGTTCGATCGTGTCGCGTTGCACGGGAATCCACGGGCCGCTCGCCACGATGGCCGGAAAATCCGCGACCGGCTGTTCCAGCGTGAGTTCAAGCCGGTGATCGCCTAGGGCGCGAACGCCGACAGCCGGGAAATCCCGGATCTTTCCCTGATAATAGGCGGCGGCATTCCTGAGCGCGAAAAACAGCGACGCTTTGGGAGCGGCCAGCTTCGGCGACAGCACGCGTCGGATCGAATAGACGAAATCCGCGGCGGTAACGGGCTTTCCGTCGGACCAACGGGCGTCGGTGCGCAGGTCGAAAGTGTAGGTGCGGCCGTCCGGCGAGACTTGCCACCGGCTGGCGATGGCGGGTCGCGGCGCGCCGTTGTCGGGTGACGGCACGAGCAGACCCTCGCTGAGGGCGCGGATGATAAAGAATTCGTCGGGCAGCGACGCGAGTTGAGGATCGAGTGTCGCGGGCTCGTTGCGCTGGCTGATCCGCAGGACGTCGCGCGAACCGGCATCGTGTCGCGGGCAGCCGAGCAGCGGCAGCAGCGCGCAACCGACCAGGAGAATCCGCGCCAGGTGCAGCCTCATGGGTTGCCACCCAGCCAGATCCCCTTGTACGGGTGGCGATCCAGGAGCGTCGGATGCCAGCCGTGAACGAGGGGCGAGACCAACCGGACACTGGTGTAATGGTAAATGGGGATGATCGGCAGTTCGCGCAGGAGAATCTCCTCGGCGCGGCGCATCAGGTCGAATCGCGCCGCGGGGTCCGCGGTCCGGTCGGACTCGGCGAGGAGCGCATCGAATTCGGCGTTTTTCCAGCCGGTATGGTTATCGGCGGAGTTGGAGCGAAAAACACCGAGAAATGTTTTCGGGTCGGCATAGTCGGCCGCCCAGTCCGCGCGCATGATCGAGTAATTCAGCGTCCGCCGGTTCGCGAACAAGGTGGCTTGCTCCATGTTGCTCAGGCGGACGTCGACCCCGAGTTCGCGCCGCCACATCTCTTGGACGGCCTCGGCGATGGCGCGATGGTTGCCCGAGCTGTTGAACATGATCTCGAGCGTCGGCAGGCCCTTGCCGCCGGGGTAACCGGCCGCGGCGAGCAAGCGGCGGGCTTCCTCGAGATCGCGATGCAACATGGTCGGCGGCAGGTAGCCGCCGATGCCCGGCGGAGTGAATGAGGCCGCCGGCTGCTGGCCGCCGCGGGTGATCCTTTCCACAATGGCCGCGCGATCGATGGCGAGCGCCAGCGCCTGGCGGACCTGCACCTGGTCGAGGCCGGGCCGCGTGGTGTTCAGCCGGTAGAAATAGGTGTCGAGGAACGGTGCGATCTGCAACACGCCGGGCGCATCGCGCCGGTAGGCGTCCACTTTGCCGACGGGCAGCGCCTCGGTAATGTGCAGCTGGCCGGCGCGAAAGGCGCGTTCCTCGCTGTCGACGTCGGTGGCGGGCTTGAACCGGATGGCGTGGAGTCGCACCGCCGCGGCGTCCCAGTAGGTCGGTGATTTTTCCACGACGATCACCTCGCCGCGCCGCCATTCCCTGAGCACGAACGCGCCATTGCCGACGAGGCTGCCGGGGCGGGTCCACGGATTGCCGCGCTGCCACGGGGAACCGGTCTTCTCGATGGCGGACAGCTTCACCGGGTACCAGGCCGGGTGGGTGAGCAGGGACACGAAGTAGGGTGCGGGATGCGCCAACTCGAAACGGATCGTGCGGGCGTCGGGGGTGCGGATGCCCACCTGCGCAAAATCCTTCAGGGTGCCCTGGTTGAAGGCCTCGGCGTTCTTCAGGACGTACAACATGGTCGCGTAATCGGCGCCCAGCGAAGGCGTGAGCATACGGCGGACGGAGTTGGCAAAATCCTGCGCCGTGACCGGCGTGCCGTCGGACCAGCGGGCATTGGCGCGCAGGTGAAACGTGTAGGCGAGGCCATCGGGGTCGGCCTCCCACGACTCGGCGACGCCGGGAATCGGGTGCAGATCGACGGGGTCCTCCGCGACGAGCCCTTCAAACAGGGTCGAGACCACGTTGATCTCGGGCAAGCCTGTGATCAGGTGCGGATCGAGGTCCGAGGGATCGGCGCTGAGCCCGCGCAGCAGCACCTGGTCGCGCGCGGTCCGGTCGGCTTCGCTCTCATGCCTGGCGCAGCCGGGTTGTACGGCCACAACAAGGCACAACCAGGCACCAAAAAAGGGGGGGAGATTGCGCCGGATGGCGGCCCAGTTGTTGCGCATTTTTGCGCCTCTTTGTGGCTAAGTTTTCCGGATCAACGCCACCGCGTGCGCGGCGATCGCCAGGCCTCGGCCGACATCATCGGCACCCTCATTGGTCGTGGCCTTCACGCCGATGGCCTCGACGGGGAGCCCAGTCGACCGGGCCAGCGCGGCCTTCATCTCGGCAAGGCGCGGACTGATTCGGGGTTTCTCCGCGACCAAGGTGGCGTCGATGTTCACGGGCGTCCAGCCGCCCTCGTGAAGCTTCGCGACGACCGTGCGCAAGAGCGCCTGGGAGTCGGCGTCCTTGAACGCCGGGTCGGTGTTGGGAAACTGGTGGCCGATGTCGGGCAGGCCCGCCGCGCCGAGGAGGGCGTCGCAGATCGCATGCGTGAGGACGTCGGCGTCGGAATGGCCGATGAGGCCGAAGTCGGCCTCGAACGACACGCCGCCGAGCACGAGCCGCCGGCCGGGGGCGGTGCGGTGGATGTCGTAACCGTGGCCGACGCGCAGGTTCATGTTTCTTCCCGGCTGAGCAGGAATTCGAGGTAGGGGAGATCGGCCGGCGTGGTGAGCTTGGGATTGGCGTGCGGGTTCTCCAGGAGCGCGACCGGGTGCTGGAGCAGCTCGACTGCGGCGGCGTCATCCGTGACGGTCAGCTTGCGCTCCGCGACGCGCGCATAGGCGCGGCCAATCAGGCGGCGGTTGAAGACCTGCGGGGTCTCCATCCCCCACAAACTCCGGCGGTCGAGCGTGCGGAGCCGGCCCTCGCCCCGGTGCTCCTTCACCGTATCCGTCACGCGATGCGCGAGGACCACGGCGCCTTCCCGGCGGACAATCTTGTACAGCGCGATCAGTTGCTCGACGCGCACCAGCGGGCGGGCGCAGTCGTGGATGAACACGTGGTCCACGTCATCGGGCAGCTCCGCGAGGGCCGCCGCCACGGAATCCTGGCGCTCGCGGCCACCGGGCACGAACAGCGTTGGCGTGGGCGCGTAGGCCGACAATTCGACCATCTGGGCCTGGTCGCGGTAAGTGACGACGAAGAAATCCACCACGCCGCTCCGGTAGAACGTGGCCGCGGAATGGGCGAAGACCGGCTTGCCCCCGAGCGGCGCGAGGATCTTGTCCGGCACGGAACCGTCCATGCGGCGGCTGCTGCCGGCGGCGAGGAGGATGGCGGCGGTGCGACTCATGGGAGCGAGCGGGAGGAATGGACGGGCCAGGTCATGATCCGCCCAATTCGGAAAGAATGGCGCGCGCGGCCGCCGCCGGATCGGGGGCCCGGAGGATGGGACGGCCGACGACGATGTAACTTGAGCCGGCCCGGGCGGCCTCGGCAGGGGTCATAATCCGCTTCTGGTCGTCGGTCCCGGCTTCACCGGCCGGGCGGATGCCGGGCGTGACGAGCTGCATGTCCGCGGGCAGGCGGCCGCGCAGGAGGGCGACCTCGAGCGGCGAGCACACGAGGCCGCGCAGGCCGGCAGCGGCGGCCAACTGGCCGAGCCGGGCCACCTGTTCGGGCGAATTGGACGCCACGCCGATTTCACGGAGGCCGGCGTCATCCGTCGAGGTCAGGACGGTCACGCCAAGGAGCAGCAGCCGCGGGTTGTGCTTCTGCTGCGCGGCGAGCGCGGCGCGCATCATCTCGCCGCCGCCCGAGGTGTGCAGCGTCAGCATCCGGATCGGCAAAGGGGCGAGCGACTCGACGGCCTTGGCCACGGTGTTCGGGATGTCGTGCAGCTTCAGGTCGAGGAAGACCTCGAAGCCCAGCCCGGCGACCTCGCGTACGTAGTTCGGCCCATACGCCGTGAACAGCTGCAGCCCGATCTTCACCCAGCGCAACTGGCCGCGCAGCTGGCGAAGCAGGGGGGCCGCCTCTTCGCGCGTGGGGACATCGAGGGCGAGGATCAGGTCGCAGGACATCGGGGCGAACATTAATGAACAGGAATACCCGGTTATCAAAGAGAGAAATTGGGCTAGGATGCCCGGGCATTCTCGTGCATGAGTGGGGACGATCCATGGAGCGGTCCGTTTTCAGCCCGGCCAAGTTGAACCTATTCCTCGCCGTCACCGGGCGGCGGGCCGACGGGTTTCACGACCTGGTGTCGCTGGCCGCGCCGCTGGATTTTGGCGACGAGCTCGCGGCCCGGCCCGCCGGGCGCGCCATCGGCCCGCAGTTCAGCCTCGCGTGCGACGATCCCGCCGTGCCGGTCGACGCGAGCAACCTCGTGCTGCGCGCGGCGGCGGCTTTTGCGGCGGCGACCGGTTGGCGCGACGCGGTGCATTTTCGGCTGACGAAGCGCATTCCGGCCGGCGCGGGCCTGGGCGGCGGCAGCAGCAATGCCGTGGCGGCGCTGCGGGTGTTGAACGAGCTGGCTGGCCGGCCCCTCGCGCCGGAGGCGCTGGCCGGGCTCGCCGCCGGGCTCGGTTCCGATTGCGCGCTGTTCCTGGCCAACGCCCCCGTGGTCATGCGCGGCCGCGGCGAGCGCGTGGCCCCGCTGGCGGCCGCCGCGGCGGCGCGGGTGAGCGGCCGGCGCGTGTTGTTGTTCAAGCCGGATTTTTCCATCGGTACGGCCTGGGCGTATGGCCGGATGGTGGCAACGGGAACCGATTATCGCCAGCCGGCGGAGGCGGAGGCGCGGCTCGCGGCCTGGCTCGACGGAGCCGCCCGGGCCGAGGAACTCCTGGCGAATAACATGGAGGGCGTCGCCTTTGAAAAATTCATCGCGCTGCCGGTGATGCTCGCCGGCCTGCGCCGGGAATTCGGGCTCGCGCCGCGCATGAGCGGCAGCGGCAGCGCCTGTTACGCGCTGCTGGGTGACGATGGCGTGACGGAGCCGATCGGTGCGTACATCCGGGCGCGCTGGGGCCCGACGGCCTTCATCCAGGCGGCCCGGCTCGCCTGAGTTCCGCATTGACCGGGGCAGGCGGCGGTTGGTTAAGTGGCGGAGCACTCCGCCCCATGGATTCCAACGCCAAGAGCGAAATCACCATCCAGGGCATCGCCGCTTCGAAGGGGATCGCCTACGGCCAGGTGTTTTTGTACCTGCAGAGCGAGCTGGAGATCCCGCGCTACACGGTCGATCCCGACAAGCGGGTGGCGGAGGTCGCGCGTTTCGAGCAGGCGTTGATCGTCACCCGCCAGCAAATCTCCCAGATCAAGGCGCAGGTATCCAAGAACCTCAGCGAGGAGGAAGGACTGATCTTCGATGCGCACCAGATGGTGCTCGAAGACCAGGCGCTCATCGGCGAAACGATCCGCGATTTCCAGAAGACGGGCCTGAACATCGAGACGTGCTTCAACGCGGTCGCCGAGCGCTACATCCAGGCCTTCTCCGAGATCGACGACGAATACCTGCGCGAGCGCGCCGCGGACATCAAGGATGTCACGAAACGCGTGCTGCACATCCTGCTCGGCCAGACGGCGAACAGCCTGACGCAGCTGGTCGACCAGCGCATCATCGTGGCGCAGGACATCTCGCCGTCCGAGGCGGCGGGGATCGACCGCAGCGCCGCCCTCGGCATCGTCACCGACGCCGGCAGCCACACGAGCCACGCCGTGATCGTGGCGCGCTCGATGAAGATTCCCGCGGTCGTGGGCGCCCGCGACCTGACGAGCCGGCTGAAGAACGGCGACTGGCTGCTGGTCGACGGCTACGACGGCGCGATCGTCATCAACCCGACGGAGCAGACCCTCTTCCGGTACGGACGCATCCAGAAGGCCAAGGCCTCGTTCGAGTCCCACCTGATGTCGGTCAACGAGCTGGCGGCCGAGACGCAGGACGGCGTCACGATCACCCTGCGCGCCAACATCGAGAAGCCGGACGAGGTCGACCTGGTGAAGCAATACCGCGGCGTTGGCGTCGGCCTGTACCGGACGGAGTACCTTTTCCTCAGTTCGAGCCAGCTCCCGACGGAGGACCAGCAATACGCCGCCTACCGGGAAATCGTGACCGGGCTCGCGCCGGCGCAGGTGACGATCCGCACGCTCGATGTCGGCGGCGACAAGCCGCTGCCGGGCAATCCGCACCTGATCGGCCCGGAGGCCAACCCGTTCATGGGCCTGCGCGCGATCCGGATGTGCCTGGAAAACGCCGAAATGTTCAAGGCGCAGCTGCGCGCCATCCTGCGCGTGAGCGTGCACGGCCCCGTGGAGCTGATGTACCCGATGATCAGCGGCACGGAGGAGCTCGACCGCGCCAACGCCCTCCTCAACGAGGCCCGCGCGGAACTGAGCGCACGCGGGCAGGCCTTCGACACCAAGCTGCGCGTCGGCACGATGATCGAGATCCCGAGCGCCGCCGTGGCCAGCGACCTGCTCGCGACGAAGTGCGATTTCTTCAGCATCGGCACGAACGACCTCATCCAGTACTTGCTGGCCATCGACCGCGGCAACAACCGCATCGCCCACCTCTACGATCCGTCGCATCCGGCGGTGCTGCGCATGCTCAAGCTCGTCGTCGACGCCGGCCACGCCCGGAACATCAAGGTCAGCGTTTGCGGCGAAATGGCGGGCGACCCGGTCTACGTGCCCCTGCTCCTCGGCCTGGGGGTCGACGAGCTCAGCATGACGCCGACTCTCCTGCCCGCGGCGAAATACGTCATCCGCGCCATGAAGCTGGCCGATGCCAGGAAGCTCGCCACCGACGCGCTGGCCCAGACGGATCCGAAGCAGACGTACGCGATGGTCGAGGCATTCTACAAGGAACGCGTGAAGATGGAGTAGGGCGAAGGCTGTCGACTGGCGCGCAAAGCCAGGGCGACGTTTGGGGAAGAATGCGGGTAGGGCCGAAAGGCGGGGACGCTGTGAAGCGCGGGTTAAAATCGCCGCAAGGCCTTGGCTGACTGCAGGGCGCACTGGCGGGCCGGCGCATATTTTTGTACAGTGATTTCATGCCGGCCCCGGTGCATTATTCCACTTATCAGCAGCAGCAGCCGAAGCCCCGGCCCATCCGGGTGCGCTACAAGCGCTCGCTCGAGGAAGTGCTGAAGCTGGCGCTGGACAGCGTCGACCGGAAGGCGAAGCGACTCGACTTGGGGCAGTTCAATCCGCTGCCCAAGGGCCGCCTGCTGACCCGGGGAGAAAAGACCTTGAGCGTGACGTTTGTGGCGGCGCTCGGCCTGGCGGTCTGGATCCAAGCCCGACCGGAACCGGTGAGTGCCCATGCCAGTTATTTTGAGTCGCTCGCGCTGAGCACCGGGAGCGAGGCGCCGTCCGTGCAGGCGTTCGCGGAAGAGGCCATCCGCACCATCGGCAGGGAATGGCGGGCCGAGGCGCTGTTCGCCCGAGTCCACCCGCTGTTCTGGCAGCAGACCCCGGACCTGCACCCCAATGCCTTGACCAGGCGCGTGGAAGCAGCCTTCGCTGGCCTGGCGGCCCACGGGCCGGTGGTTGGCCTGACAATTTTTGGCGCGCCGTCCGTCGGCACCTTGGAACGAGGCAATGGCAAGGTCGCGATGACGAGCCGGCTCGCGGGCCAGGTCGAATTGGCGGATGGCACCGTGATTCGGCTGGCGGCGACGCTGGTTCAGGATGACCGCTCCAAACCTTGGGGCATCGCCCAGCTGAGCCTGCCGCCTTTCCTGCCATGAAATCGTCCCTCGCCAACCGCTTCCGGGCGCGCGGTGCACGCGGCGTCACCCTCGTGGAGGTGGCCGTCGCCGCGCTGGTGATGGCACTGGTCCTCTCGACCTCGGTGACCACGCTGCAGCGCGCCTTCATCAGCCTCCAAAACGCGCGCGACCTGAACATCGCCTCGCAGATGCTGCAGAGCGAAATGGAGAAGATGCGGCTGGCGGACTGGAGCACCGTCAGTTCCTATCCGACGGCGGCCACGACCCTGCCGCTGGATTCGACCTTCACCGCAAATCCGTTTGTCGGCTCGCGTTTCGTCCTGTCCCGCACGGTGACGGATCCCAAGACCGACACGCGCATCATCACCTTGCGGATCGACTGGCAGGGGGCCGACAACCGGCCCCTGTTCCGCCGGCTCGCCATGCGCTACTCGCGCAACGGACTCTATGACTATTTCTACAGCCAGACCTGAGCGTGGCACGGCCGGCCTCACGTTGGTGGAGCTGATGATCTCCAGCGGGCTCGGCTCGCTCATCATGGCGGGAGTCCTGTCGGTCGTGCTCATGATGGGGCGCTCCGAGATGGCGTCGTCGAACTACGCCGACATGGAGGCCCAATCGCGCCGCGCGGTGGACGAGTTTGCGCAGGATGTGCGCATGGCCTCGGACGTGGTCTGGAACAGTGCCACTTCCGTCACGCTGACCGTGCCGGACAACTACACCGCCACCGGCAACAAGGTCACCTACGCCCTGGACAGTTCCACCTCGGGTCCGACGGCGCGGACCTTCTACCGCCTGCCGGGCGACACGACCTCAAGCAGTGCGCGGGAGATCATGGCGCGCAACGTGTCCTCGCTGGCCTTCTCGCGTTTCACGCGCACGAATGCCGCGGCGACCGATGATTATTCCACGAAGCGGCTGCAGCTCACCGTGAACCTGCGCACCAGCGCGCAGACCACCGTCGATCAGAACACCCTGATCGTGTCCGCCTCCTATGTGCTTCGCAACAAACCCTCCAACTGAACGGCGGGTCGGAGCGGCCCCGGCGCGCGGCTCGGTGCTCATCACCTGCCTGCTGTTCTGCGTCATCATCGCCATCGCCCTGACGAGCTACCTGCGGGTGGCCCAGAATTCCTATGCGCTGGCCGACCGCGCCTTCCTGAACACCACGGCGCTGACCATGACCGAGCAGGGGCTCGAGGAGGGGCTCGAAAGCTACAACCAGCTCGACACCGCGGCGACCGCGGCTGACGCCTGGACCGGCTGGACCCTGAATGGCTCGGCCGCGACGCGCAAATACACCGGCATCGCGCTCGACAACGGGGCGACCGGCACGCTGCAAATCTACGCCACCGACTACCACCCGGCCGCCACCGCGGTGCCCAAGCTGGTGGCCAAGGCCACCATCCTGCCGGGCTCGGGTCTGGGACTCAGCCGCCTGGTGGAGATCACCTTGAAGCGCCGCACGATTTTCGCCGCCGGCCTCGTGGCGAAAAACAACATCACGTTCTCGACCAACACCGAGGTCTCGAGCTGGAACTCCGACCCGGACCATAATGCCGCCACGCCAGCGGTCGGCTATTCCGACACGGCCAAGACGGCCAACGCCTTCGTCGGCACCATCAGCGCGTCGGACGGGGCCATCAACACTGGCAGCGCCGACATCTACGGCCGGATCGGCACGGGCGGAGGCTCGGTCACCCACAGTGCCGGCGCCTTGCTGACCGACACCACGACCGGATCCGGCTGGGATAGCGGACTGGTCAACAAGGGCTTCGTGAGCAATCTCGACACGCCGACCGCCCCCGCGCTGCCCACCGTGGTGAACATGATGGCGACGAGCATCACCACCTCGACGTCGTTGCCGCGGGCCGGTGACGCGGCGGCGTCCGACGGAAAGTATTATTACAATTTCGGCACCGGCGCCGGCATCGTGCTGGCCGGCGGCGACCAGCTGACGGTCTCGGACAAGGTGGTGATCTATCTACAGAACCATGCCGGAACGACGGCCGTTTCGGTCGGGGGCACGGCCAAGATCGACATCGCGAGCACGGGGAACCTGACGGTTTACACCAACGGCAACATGGCCATCGGCGGCAACGGCATGTCCAATGACAACAACAACGCCTCCAGCTGCCTCATCTATGGCACCAACACCGGCTCCGGGCAGACCATCGCCATGAACGGCAATGCCACGACGATCGCCGCGATCAACGCGCCGAACGCCGATTTCAGCATCACGGGCAACGGCGAAGTCTGGGGCTCCGTGGTGGCGCGGAACATCGCCTTGAACGGCAACGCCGCCTTCCGCTACGACGAGGCCCTGCAGAATTACAGCAACACGACGAGCACGGGCAACCCGTGGGGTATCTCAAAATGGCGCGAGTTGACCCAGGCCTCGGAGCGCGAGGCCTACGCCGCGAACTTCAATTTCTAGCGGCCGCGCATCCGCCGCACCCGGGCCGGGCGGTCCTAAGCCGGCCTGAGCCCGCTGGCGAGCAGGGTCTCGAAGAACGGCTCCTGCGGTTCGCGCGACACGGTGGTGACGTCGACCTGGACGAAGCCGGCCGCCTTGAGGAAACCATGCAAGGCGTTGAGTTTGAAACCGAGCCAAAGGTCGCCGTAAAGCTCGCGGGCTTTCTCGAATCCATGCTCCTTGAGGTCGAGGACCAGGAGCTGGCCGCCGGGTCGGAGAATACGGAACGCCTCGTTGACCGCGGTCTGCGGATGGTTGGCGTGGTGCAACGCCTGGGACAGGATCGCAAGGTCGACCGACGCATCGGGCAGCGGGACCTGTTCGATGTCGCCGAGCTTGTAGGAAAGGTTGGCGAGGCCGTTCTTCTTCGCCAGCTCGGTGCCGACCTCGACCATCTTCGGCGAGTTGTCGATGCACCAGACGCGTTCGGCGCGGCGCGCGAGCAACTGCGAGATCAGGCCCTCGCCGGCGCCGAGGTCGGCCACCGTGATGGAGGGCACGAGGCGGAGGGCGAGGTGGCCAATGGCCTCCCAGGAACGTCCGGGACAGTGCTGGCGGCCGAGGCGGCCCGCGATGAGGTTGAAATATTGCTCTGAAACCTGGCGGCGCTTTTGCAGGCTGCGCTCGAGGTTGGCCCGGTCCTCGGCAATCTCCGGGAGGGCATCGACCGCGTCGCACGCCGCCTGGACGAGCGCCCGGGTGCGCGCCGGCAGATCCGGCCGCAGCGAATAGAAGGCCTTCTTCCCGTCGCGCCGGTCCTGGACGAAGCCGGCCTGCCGCAGGAGCGCGAGCTGGGACGAGATGCGCGACTGGGCCATGGCGAGGATCTCCTGCAGCTCATTGACCGAGAGTTCCTCCCGCAGCAGCAGGGTCAGGATGCGCAGTCGGGTCGAGTCCGACAGGACCTTCAGGTTTTCCCAGGAAGCGTTCACAGGCCCGAGACTACTGGACGGAATCGGGCGTCAAGACAAGCGCGGGGAAGCGTCGCGGAGCGCACCAGGACGGCGCCGCGCGCCGCCGCCGCCGGTGCGCGCGGGTCTCAGCCCTGCTTCGCGTCGACGTACCGCAGGATGCCGGCGACCTGGAATTCGTGGTGGGTCGTCCCGATCTTGAGCTTCACGTGCTCGCCGACCTTCTTGCCGATGAGAGCCTGGCCGAGCGGCGTCTTGTAGGCGATGCGATGGTTGTCCGGGTCGCTGTCCCACGCGCCGAGCACCGAGTACCGCACGGCCTTGCCGTTGGAGACGTCGCGCAGGTCGACGACCGTGCCGACGCTGATGGCGTCGGTGCCGGCCTCGTTGAAATCGGTGATGCGGGCGCGGGCCAGGTCGCGCTCGAGCTGCGCCTTCTGGCCCATGAGGACGGACTGGTCCTGCTTGGCCATCTTGAACTCGGAGTTCTCCTTGAGGTCGCCGTGCTCGCGGGCGGCGGCGATGGCGCGGGAATTCTCGGGGATGCGCTTGGTGACGATTTCCTCGTACTCGACGCGCTTGCGCTCGTAGCTCTCGCGGGAGACGAGCAGCTGCTCGTCCTTGAGCTCGGCATCGCCGGAGACGAGCGACTGGAGCGAGGGGAAGAGCTTGATGAACCGGGCGAGCAGGGACTTCTTGGTCAGCTCCTCGAAACCCTGGTTGAGCAGCAGGCTGTTCGCCAGGTCGCGGGCCGTCTCGGTGTCGGCGGTGGACAGCAGGTCGGAGATGAGCTCGGGGTCGTCGCTCAGCACCTCGCCCAACGGGATGCGGCGCGTGCCGGCGGACTGGAGCGCCTCGTAGTCGATGGCGAAGAAGATGGCGCCGAGCAGGCGGGGCGTGACGAGCTCGTTGAGGAGCTTGGAGAATTTCTTCGAATGCCGGTTCTTGATGATCCACATCAGCACCGGGGCGCGGAGGTTCTGCTCCGTTTTCCAGCGCTTGAGCACGGCGGCGAGTTCCTCGGCCTGGCCGTTCTCCATGAGGAAATTGATGCACTCGGTGGTGAACTTGCCCTGCGAGGTTTTCAACAGGGCGAACAGGATCTCGCGCCACTCGAGGGGATGAGTCTCCTTGATCAGGTCGAGAAAGCGGGTCTGGAAATGGACCGGGATCTTCTCGGCGATGGCGGATAGTCCGCGGACCTCCTTGATGAGCTCGGGCTGCGTCGGGGTGACGTTCGCAAGGTCGTGGCCGAGGATCCGGGCGAGCTCGTCGCGGACGAAGGCGCCGTACAGGCGTTCGGAGGCGTCGAGCTGGTTGCTGTCGCGCACCGCCTCGGTGATGCCGCTGAGCACCTGCGAAAGGGAGCCCTTGGCCTCGTCCTTGATCGAGGCGGCGAGGAGGTCCTCGGCGAGGGCGATGCGGCGCCGTGCCGAGCGGGTGTTGGAGAACTCCTCCATGATCTCGGACTCGGCCGAGACCGGCTCGTCGCGCACGATGTAGGCCTCGGTCTTCTTGGCCGGCACGCCGACGCGCGGGTCCTTGATCAGCTGCTTCTTCACGTTGGCGAACCAGCGCTTGAATTTTTCCTCACCGACCACCTGGCTGAGGACGATCTCGAGTTCAATGGCGCTGGCGGCCTTGTTCGGATAAGCGGAAAGGGTGTCGATGACCAGCTGGACTGGATCGTCCTCCATGAGCTCCTTGACGCGCGCGGGTTCGGTCTCCTTGCGGGCGAGGATGTGCTTGGGCGACAGGACATCGAGGCTGCCGACGCAGAAAGCCGGGTCCATGCGATGGCTCTTCTTGCCCTTGAAATCGATGACGAGCTTGTTGTCGGCCTCGTCGAACTCCTTGATCTGCCCGAAACCCCAGCTGCGGTGGACCACGAAGGCGCCGGGTTCCATCGCCTCCAACTTGGCCTTGGACGCCTTCAAGGCGGGATGTTTGGCGACGGTAGCGGCGATGGCTTCGGAATTCATAATTGCGTGCAAAGTCAGTGAACCGATTAGTAGAGGGGACAATGCAGCGTGATGTCAAACAGGGTTTGGAAAGTGACCGGAAACCGGGCGAAAACACTCGCAATGGCTGGGTTGCGGCGGTGCTCCTGGCCGAACGCTGGCTGGCGCGCGCGGACCGGGTGGACACGTTGCTGGAAGGACTTCCATCGGCATTGGCGGGGCAGGAACGCGCCCGGGCCCAGCATCTGTTTTTCGGGGTGGTGCGCTGGGCCAGCCGGATCGAGGCGGCGGTGGACGGGTTGATGGCGCGGCCGCCGCGGACAAAAGTGCGGGCGGTGCTGGCCGTCGCCGGGTTCGAGTTGTTGGAGGGAGGTCCGGGCCTGATGGCCAAGGTGATTCATCACGCGGTCGAGCGCGCCAAATCGACGGCGAGCCCCCAGGAGGCCGGGCTCATCAACGCCGTCTTGCGCAAGATGGCGCCGCGGCTGGCTGAGCGGCCTTCCACACTTGCGGCGGAGCTGGCGCATCCGGCGTGGCTGGTGGAGCGTTGGATCGGGCAATTCGGCGCCGCGGCCACGCGCGACCTGCTGGAGTGGAACCAAAGGCCGGCCGCTGTGTTTGCCCGATGGCGCCGCCCGGAGGCGCCACCGGATTTCCTGGTGCCCAGCGGTTGGAACGGATTCCACGAGATCAAGGCGGGACACTGGGTTGAGATCCGCCGTCTCGCGGCCGAAGGCGCGCTTTACCTGCAGGATCCCTCCACGCGGCTGGCGGTTGAGCTGCTCGCCCCGCAGGCGGGTGAACTCATCCTCGACGCTTGCGCCGCGCCCGGAGGGAAGGCGCTGTATCTCGCCGACCTGATGCAGACGGGCCGGCTGGTGGCGCTCGACCTGCCGGCCGTTCCCGGTGAGACCGACAAGCGATTGGGACGACTGAAGGAAAATCTCTCGCACGCACCGCCGGGCGTCGATGTCGCCCTGGTGGAGGCCGACCTCGTGAAGGTCGGTACGGCGTTCTATCGCAACCTGAACCTGCCGGAGGCCTACGACGCCGTGCTGGTCGACGCGCCCTGTTCCAATACCGGAGTGATGCGGCACCGGGTCGACGTGAAATGGCGGTTGCAGGCGGGCGATTTCGCCCAACACGCCGAACAGCAGCGGGCGTTGCTCCAGGCGGCCGCGCGCCTCGTGAGGCCCGGCGGGCGGCTGGTCTACAGCACGTGCAGCATTGACGCGGCGGAAAACGACGACGTAAGCCGCCGGTTTCTGTCCTCTCCCGCGGGCGCCGCCTGGCGCCTCGAACGCAGGGTGCAGGCGTTGCCGTGGATCGATCGGCACGACGGCGCCGGCGTGTTTCTCTTCCGGCGCGCCTGAACGCCCCGGTCCGACGGCTGGAAACAGCGCCGTGGAATTGGAACGGGCGGGTTCGCTAAAGTCCGCGCATGCCCGACCCTAGTGCCCCGGAACCCCGCCGCCGTTGCGATCTGCTCATGGGCATCGCGTGCGTGGTGCTGTTTGCGGGCCTGGGACTGGTTGCGCTGACGAGGGCGGCCGCGCCCGCCTGGGGGCTCGATGCGACCGGATCCGGGCGGGTCTTGGCCCGGCACGCGATCGTTGGCGGGCTGATGCTGCTCGGCCCGATCGGCGCGGAGCTGCTGCTGACGGATTGAACCGCGCCCGCGCGACTCAAGGCACCAGCGAGAACACCGGCACCTCGATGTCGGTCTCCTTCGAGCCGGCGATGAACGTGTAGGTGATTTTCGCCGCGGAATTAACCAGCGCCGCGTAGCGATCAAAGGTCCATTTGTCGACGGTCTCCCCGTTGATCCGGACGCACAGATCGCCTTCCTGGACGGCGAGGCCGGCGGTCGGGGTTTGCGGGATGACGGTCAATACGCGCCAGTAGGCCGCCGACCGTGCAAAGGCCAGGCCGGTGCTGAGGCGCGGGCCCATGGTGACCGGTCCGTCGGCTTGGCGCACGAAGGTCACCTGCCGGTGCCGCTGGTCAAACGTGATGGTGAAATTCCGCAGGAACTCGCCGCCCAGCGACGAAAGCTGGTCCGAGAGGTCGACAATCGGCTGCTCGACGACCTGGCTGCCGACGAGCACGTTCTGGCTGAGGCGGCCGGTCAGCTGCTGGCGGTCACCCTGCAGCGAGGAAATCAACGTGCCGGGGCGCGGTCCGCTGGCAAAACGCGGATGCAAGCCGGCGGGATTGAGGCTCAAGCTGCCATCGCTACCGGTGTCGATCAGCACGATGAACGACTCGGTGCCCATCTGGACGGGGATGAGCGGCGTGTTCCGTTCGCCGTTGAACGGGATGATCGAGCTGCGCGGGTCCGGCTTGGTCGGCGGCGGAAACGCGGGTGACGGCGCGATGATCATCCGCGCGCCCGGATAGTCGAGCGTGAGAAGCGTGTTGCGGAACAGGGGGAAGCCGAGGATGCCGTCGATCGTCACCCCGAGATGGTTCGACAGGCTGGAAAGGTCATGGACCAGGGCCGGCACCCGCTCGAACGTGGCCTCGCCGAGGGTGATGGTCTTGAGCGTGACCGGGTCGAGATCGATTTGCCCGCCGTTGGCCGAGCGCACCGCCACCTTGGCCGGCGGTGGTCCCTTCATCTTGACGGCGAACCGCCGCGCGAGTTCGGGCGTCACCAGCGTCGCGGTCGAACCGGTGTCGACAATGAACCGATACACGCGGCCATCGTCCGCCTTCGATTCAACGACGAAGAAATTGGAGATGATGTGTGCCGGCAGGGTCGCGGCTTTCGCCTCCAGATAAGTCCGGCCGGGGCTGCGCCGCGGGGCCAGGGCACAGCCGCTGAAGAACAAGGCCAGGCCGGCCAGGCTGGCCAAAAGGCTGACGGCGATGGCCAATCGTCTCGACGCGTTGGCGGTTTCGACCGGAGGAGGGTGGGGAAAGCGCACGGTGGTGAAAGGAGGCCACGCTGAAGGGAAAGACGCTGGCGCGCAAAGCCTCTTTCGGGCCGCCCAGGCGTCTCCGGCGCAGGCGGGGCCTATCGGGCCACAAGGGTGGCCTGGATTTTCTTCGGCAGCTTGGCGACGACCAGTCCGTACGAGCGGCGAATCCTCGCCTGCAGGTCGGACTCGGCCAGCACGGACGGGTCATCCACCCGCACCCACATCCGTTTGGCGAAATACGGCGCCTGGCCAATCCCATCAATCGCGGTCAGCTCATCGAACTCGGCCGGCGTGCATTTGAAAACCACGCCGTCCATCAGGTCGCCATCGAGCCCGATGAGGAAGAAGGCCTTGTCCGCCACCTTGAAAACGAGGCTGCCCCACTGGGAAACCACCTTGGTCTGCGGCAGCGAGAGCGCGAAAGCCTTTAGACGTTCGAGGCGCATGGTGCAGCCGGTCTCTTCGCGGCGGGATCAGCGATCCGGCCCTACAATGAATAGGGCAGCGGGAACCGGCTGGTGAGGGCGATCACCTTTTGCTTCGTGGCGGCGAGGACCGAGGGCTCGGCGGGCGTGCCGATGGCGACGAGCACGCCATCGATGAGTCCGGCGATCTCCTCCATTTCCGCCTCCTTCAATCCGCGGGTCGTCATCGCCGGCGAACCGAGCCGGATGCCCGAGGCCTGGAAGGGCGAGCGGGTCTCGAACGGCACGGTGTTCTTGTTGCACGTGATGTTGGCCTTATCCAGCGTCTCCTGTGCGACCTTGCCGGTGAGTTCGGGGAGCTTGGCCCGGAGGTCGACCAGCATGAGATGGTTGTCGGTGCCGCCGGAGACGATCTTGTAGCCGCGGGTCATCATGCCCGCGGCCAGCGCCTTGGCATTCTTGATCACCTGCGCGCTGTATTCCTTGAACTCCGGCTTGAGGCACTCACCGAAGCACACCGCCTTGGCGGCGATGACGTGCATCAGCGGACCGCCCTGGCCCCCGGGGAAAACGGCGGAATCGATGGCCTTGGCGTGCGCCGCCTTGCACATCGTGAGGCCGCCGCGCGGGCCGCGGAGTGTCTTGTGCGTCGTGGTCGTGACGAAATCGGCGTGCGGGAAGGGCGACGGGTGATGGCCCGAGGCGACCAAGCCCGCGATGTGCGCGATATCGGCGAAAAGGTACGCACCCACGCCGCGGGCAATTTCGCCCATCTTGGCGAAGTCGATGATTCGCGAGTAGGCGGAGGCGCCGACGGTGATCATTTTCGGCTTCTCGCGCTGCGCGACCGCGGCCAATTCGTCGTAGTCGATCAGGCCGCTGTCCTCGCGCACGCCATACTGGACGAACTGGTAGAGCTTGCCGGAGAAATTGGCCGGGTTGCCGTGCGTGAGGTGGCCGCCATGGCTGAGATTCATGCCGAGGATCTTGTCGCCCGGCAAGAGCACGGCGGTGTACACGGCGAAGTTGGCCTGGGAGCCGGAGTGCGGCTGGACGTTGGCGTGCTCGGCCTGGAAGATCTGTTTGGCGCGCTCGATGGCGAGCAGTTCCACCTTGTCGACATACTCGCAGCCGCCATACCACCGCTTGGCCGGATAACCCTCGGCATACTTGTTGGTCAGCACGCTGCCCTGCGCCGTCATCACGGCCGGGTACGTGAAATTTTCCGAGGCAATCAGCTCGATGTGGTGCGCCTGGCGGTTGAATTCGCCCTGGATGGCGGCGAAGACCGCCGGGTCGAGCTGGGGAAGCGGAGTGGCGTTGAGGGACATGGCAGGAGGGCAACCGGTGCGGGAGAGCGGGGAAAGACTATTTTTGGGGCACTAGTGTCCTAAGGAACGCCAGCAGGCTCGGGATCGCCTCGACGATCTCGTCACGACAGGCCTCGTAGGTGGCAAGCGAGCCGCCATAGGGGTCCACGATCTCCTTTGGCGCGGGCGGCGGCATGAACTCGCGCAGCAGGTACAGGTGGGCCGGAGCCGGGGTGGCCTTGAACTGGATGATGGCGCGGTGCGATTCGGTCATGCCAAAGACGACGAGCGCCTGGTTGAGCAGTTCCTGGGTGACCGGACGGCTCCGGTGGCCGCTGATGTCGATGCCCGCCTTCTTCAAGGCGATCACCGAGTTTTCCGACACCGGTTCGCCGGCCCGGGTCGCGACCCCCGCCGAAACCACCTTGAGCCCGGCCAGCGGCGGTGGCTCGGCGGCCAGCGCATGGCGCAGGAGGCCCTCGGCCATCGGGCTGCGGCAGATGTTGCCGGTGCAGACGACGAGAATGTGGCCGGGGGCGGGCATGAGGGATTGACCAGTAAGGAGCGGACGAGGGCGAGCCAAGACCGGAAACGGCACCATGCCCGCCGACCCGCGGGCGTCAAATCACGGCCGCAGGGCCTGGAGCGCGCGGTGCAGGCCGGCGGCCCGTTGCAGGACGCGGTCGACGAGGGGCGGCTCCGTTGCCTTTTGCTCTTTTGCCGTGGGATCGGGACCGGCCGGCGGCTCGGCATCGTGGTCGCCGTTGTTGAAATCGGCGACGAGCGTGGCCTCGTCGAAGCGTTCCTTCACGACCTTGCCGGAGATCAGCGATGCCACCGGCGTGCCGGCGTCAGCGGCGTCGTAAGCCCGGCGGTCGGTGGCGGGCTCGGTCTGGACCAAGACCTTGGGCGCGGGCCGCGAACCAGGCGCTCCCAGCGTCACGACCCCGGATTGGTCCACCACCGCCGCGATCGGGGTCGGCGTCAAGGGACTCACCAGCACGAACAGCTCGGCGGAGCGCGGCCGCGCGGCGAGCCAGTCGCGCAACTCCCGGGCGGCGTCGTCTCCCACTGCGGGATAGCGGAGATCAAGCACGAGCGCGCCGGACGGAAGTTTGCCGAGGTCGGCGAGGGCATGGACGCGGACGTAAGCCTGGCCGGACCCGAGGTCGACGGGGGTGGCGGCCCGAGCCAGGCAGGCGACGAGCAGGAAAATGGGGACGAAGAACTTCTTCACGGGCGATTGAGCTGCCGCGCGCCGATGTCGCGGCGGTAATACTTGGACGCACACTGGACGCTTTCGCAAGCGGCGTACGCCCGCGAAGCCGCCTCGGCCAGCGTCGTCCCGAGCGACGTGACGCCGAGCACGCGGCCGCCATTGGTCACGATCTGGCCCGCCTCATTCCGGGCGGTGCCGGCGTGAAGGATCGACGTCTGCGGCGGCAGGGCCGCGGGCAGCTTGATGACATCGCCCTTCGGGAAACTCTCCGGGTAGCCCCGGGCGGCGATGACCACGCATAGCGCATAGTCGGGTTTCACCTTGAGCTGAAAGCCGCTGAGCTGTCGTTGCGTCGCAGCCCACAGCAATTCGAGCACATCAGTCTGGAGCCGCGGCAGGACCACCTGCGTTTCGGGGTCGCCGAAACGCGCGTTGTACTCGATCACCTGGGGCCCGGTCGGCGTGAGCATGATGCCGATGAAAAGCGTGCCGCAGAAATCGAGGCCCTCGGCGGCGATCGCATTGACCGAAGGGCGGACGATTTCGTTTTCCACCCGCCGCATCATCGCGGGCGTGACGACCTCGGCGGGCGAATAGGTGCCCATGCCGCCGGTGTTCGGGCCCGTGTCGCCGTCGCCGATGCGCTTGTGGTCCTGCGACACGGGCAGGATGACATAGTCGCGGCCCGAGACGACGACGAGGATCGAGGTCTCCTCGCCGATGAGGCAGTTCTCGATGAGAATCTGGCTGCCGGCCGAGCCAAATTTGTTCCCGGCGAGCATGTCCTGCACCGCGGCTTCGGCCTCGGCCATCGTCTGGGCCACAATGACGCCTTTGCCCGCCGCGAGGCCGTCGGCCTTGATGACGATCGGTGCGCTCCTGGTTCTCAGATAGGCGAGCGCCGGTTGGACCTCGTGGAAGATGCCGGCGGGCGCAGTGGGAATCTGGTGTTTCAGCAGGATGTGCTTCGTGAAGATCTTCGAGGCCTCGAGGCGGGCACCAGCGGCCTTCGGGCCATAGACGGGAATGCCGGCGGCGATCAGCCGGTCGGCCAGGCCGAGGGCCAGCGGCACCTCGGGCCCGACGACGACGAATTCCACCTTCTCGCGGCGGGCGAGATCGACGATGCCGGCCAGGTTGTCGACCGGCACGGGGAAGCAGGTGGCGTCCTGGGCGATGCCGGCGTTGCCCGGTGCGCAGAGCACCCGTGGCTGGGCGGGCGAGGCGGCCAGCGCGCGCACGAGAGCGTGTTCGCGCCCGCCCCCGCCGACGACGAGCACGGAACTGGGTAATGGTGGGGCCATGAACAGCTCAGATGGACACGGATCGGCCGCGCCGTAAAGCCGCGTTCACGTCATTCATCCGCCGCCGGCGACCGGAATATTTTCCGCCAGCTCAGAGCACCTGAAGCGTCTTGCGATAGAAGCGGACGACCTCCTGGGGATCATCGGTGAAGAGGATGTAGTCGGAGATCCAGGCCGGGGCGCGCTTGGTGTTGATCATATGGCGGACTTGCTTCCGGAGGTCGCCCCAAAACTTGGAATTGAAGAACACGTAGGGAACGCGCGGGCGGATGCCGAGCTTGAGGTTGCACATTTCGATGCCGATTTCCTCGAGGGTGCCGACGCCGCCGACGTTGAAGATGCAAAAATCGGCCGACTCGAACCATTTCTGGCGGAAATGGCGCGAGCTCTCCTGGAAGGTGTTGAAGAAATCGACGCCGAGCTCGGGCGGCTGCGCCTCGAGTTCGAGGAAGCAGGCGCCGGTGAGCGCGCCCTTCAGCCGGGCCTGGTCGGTGGCGAGGCGCATGACGCCGCCGCCGCCGCCGGTGAGCACGCCGACATTAGGGCCGATGAAGCCGGTGACCTCCTCGACGAGCCCGGTGATGCGATCGGTGTCGGCCTGGTCCAGGCCGACGGCCGAACCATAGAAGGCCAGGATGGTCGTCTCCTGGAACTTGCGCGCCAGCTCCTCGCGCACGAAGAACCCGTGGTCCTTCTTGTAGACGTGCAGGTAGATGTCCTTCGTGAGTTCGTCGTACCAGTACACCTGGACGCCGATAGCGTTGTAGGTGTCGAGGCGGGCGTGGGCATTGCTCGACAGGAAGTAGCCGTGCGTGCGCGAAGCCTTGCGAAACACGATGCGCTTGAGCTTCACCTCGCCAATGCGCGTCAGCAGCTCGATGTGCTCGAGCAGGTCGGGAAAGAAGTCGATGATGAGCGTGTCGGCGTCGGGCGGCGCGCTGTCGAGCGCCTGGATCATAGTGCGGCAGCCGATCGGGCAGGCGTCGCCATCGAAGAGCTTCTTGAGGTCATCGTTGGCCCGGACGACGACGGCCCGGTTTTCCATGGAACCGCTCTGGCCCCGCACCATGATCTTGGTGCGCGGCGTGGCCTCGACGGTGTCGACCGGGGGGTTCTGGTCGAGGCGCTTGAACAGGGAGCCGGCGGTCGAGAGCAGGCGCTGCCGTTTCTTGGTGAGGACCTTGACCTCCGGATCGGCGAAGGGTGGGGCGCGAAAGATGTCGACCGAAACCACCGGGTTCACCACCGGCTGATCGCCGGTATTGTAGATCTCGAGCATGATATTCGACCCAAAGGTCTTGATCGGGTCGAGCAGCACGGCACTGGTGTGGAGTCCGAAGTTACCCTCGCCCTGGTTGAGGACGACGAAGTGCTCCTTCAGGTACATGGAGCAGCTGGTGAGGATGCCCGAGCGCGGTGGGATCGTGAGGGGCGAGGCGTCGTGGCGGATCTGGACCTTGTCGAGGAGGGAGCGGCCGGCGTTGCCGCTGACGACGTTCTCGAAATTGAGCCGTTGGAGCTTGGGCGAAAGCGTGTAGCTGACCTGGTGTGGGGTCAGGAAGACGCGGCCGCGCGAATCGATGCTGATCGTGTTCGGGAGCTTGAGGTGGTTGGCTTGGATCGCGGCCCAGATCTCGCCGGTCGAGAGCTTGGCGGCGGCGGGCGCGTAAAAGAGCCGGCCCACGGGAACGCCCGGGCGGAGGAGTTTCTTCCAGTAGGGAGCGTTCGGGAAATTGGAGTCGAAGATGAAGGCGTCGACATTCAGCAGCAAACGATGGCCGTCGACCACGGGTGCGCCGTGCAGGTGCATTTCGATGCCGATGCGGGCCAGGGAACTGCGCTCGGAAAAATGCAGGTCGGCGAGATGGCTCTTCAGAAACTCCATTTCGGCGCCGTGCCGCGGCCAGAAGGCGAGGGTGACGGCCACGTTTTCGCCGCCCTTGTTCTTTACGGTCAGTATCTGGCCATCCGTGCTGTGCCAGAATTGGTTTTCGTTCATGGGATTGGGCAGCTTGGGGGAGGTTGCCAATGCTGACAAGCCCGCGGTGCGCCTGCGGCGAGCGGGGATCGGCCCCTATGGGATTGATTTTTGTCGGTCCTGAGGCAAGTTCCGGCGGTTTTAACGGCACAATCCCGCCCGGGCCGTTTCTCAACCGGGCTACCCTCAATTCAATGAAACTTACTTCCACCCTTGCCGTGGGCCTGCTCGGTCTCGGCGCGCTCGTCGCCGCTTCGGCGGCCGATGATGCGGTCAAATTCAACGTGCCCGGCGTATCCTCCAGCGCCGAGCCGGCGGCAGCTCCCGCCGCACCGGCCGCAGCCGCGCCGGCGGTGGCCAAGCCGAAATTCACCGAGGCGCAGATCGCCGAGGCTTATGGCTGGTACATGGGGGCGCAAATGGGCTTGAAGCAGCTGAAGTTCACGAAGGAGCAGGTCGAGGCGATGGCCCGGGGCATGGTCGGCTGCGCCGCCGGCCAGCAGCCGCCGTTCGACCCGAAGGAAATGGGTCCCGAGGTCGAGGCCTTCCTCAGCAAGAAGAGCGACGCATACATGACCGAGCTCCGGATGGAGAACCTGAACCTGGGCGCGGCCTTCTTCACCAAGCTCAAGGAGAACAAGAACGTGGTCGAGCTGCCCAGCGGCCTCCGCTACGAGATCGTCAAGGCGGGCACCGGCGCGATGCCGAAGGCCGGCCAGATGGTTACGATCAATTACACCGGTTCGCTCGTCAACGGCCAGGTCTTCGACAGCTCCGTCGAGCGCGGCCAGCCGCTCGAACTGGTGCTGCAGGAAGGCGCGCTGATTCCCGGCATGTTCGAAGGCGTGCAGAAAGTCGGCACGGGCGGAAAGATCAAGCTCTACATCCCGCCGTCGCTCGCCTACGGCGACCATGGCAGCCAGGCGATCCCGCCGGGCGCCACGCTCATCTTCGATGTCGACGTCGTCAGCGTGAAAGACGCCCCGAAGGAAGCGGCTCCGGCCGCAAAGTAAGGCCGTCGAAAGCTACCGACTCGTTCGCGCCTCCCCACCCGGGAGGCGCTTTGTTTTGGTCAGGCGACGGCAGCCGCGATGGCGGCGGCGAGGCGATCGACCGCTTCCGGGGTCGTGGCCCACGAGCACATCAAGCGGTAGCCGTTGTCGCCGATGAAGCGGTAGAAGTGCCAGCCCTGCGTCCAGAGCGCTTCGGCCGCGGGACGCGGCAGCTCGACGAAGACGCCGTTCGCCTCCGGCTCGACGATGAGCCGGGCTCGCACCAGCGCGCGCAGCGCACGGGCGAGCCGCTGCGCCATGGCATTGGCATGCGCGGCGTGGCGCAGCCAGGCACCGCTCTCGAGCATGCCGACCCATTGCGCTGAGGCGAAGCGCTGCTTGGACGCAAGCTGCGCGGACTGCTTCACCCGGAAGGCGAAGTCGCGCGCGAGATCGCGGTTGAAGAGCACGACGGCCTCCGTGGTATGCATGCCGTTCTTGGTCCCGCCGAAACTTAATACATCGACGCCGGCCCGCCAGGTCACATCCGCCGGGCAAACACCCCGGCCCGCCAGGGAAGCCGCGGCGTTGGCGAAGCGGGCGCCATCCATCTGCACGGCCAGCCCGTGCTGGTGGGCCAAGGCGGCCAAGGCCCGGACCTCGTCGGGCGAGTAGACGGTGCCCCACTCGGTGGCTTGGGTGAGCGACAGCGCCCCGGCCTTCGGATAATGGACATCGGTTCGCTTCCGGATCGCGCCCTCGACGCCGGCGGGCGTCAGCTTGCCGGCCGGCCCGCTGGCGGTGAGCACCTTGGCGCCCCCGGTGAAGAATTCCGGCGCGCCGCATTCGTCCATATCAACGTGCGACCATTCGTGACAGATCACCCGGTGATAGCTGCGGCACGCGGCGGCCAGGCCGAGCGCGTTGGCCGCCGTGCCGTTGAACACGAAATGGATCTCGCAGTCGGTCTCGAAGACCGTACGGATCAGCTCCCGGGCGCGGGTCGTCCACTCGTCGTCGCCGTAGGACGGCACGGCCTTCGCATTCGCCGCGGTCAGGGCGGCGAGCGCCTCGGGGGCCATGCCGGCCGTGTTATCGCTGGCGAAGGTGTAGTCGTGGCGGTCCGGCCGGGCGGGAGCGGGCATGATCGCGCAGGCTGCCGGCTTTCACCCGCGTTGAACAGGGCGAACTTCAGCGCGCACTTGCGCCCGGGAGCTTCGCGGTGTTCGGTTGGCCGACGCATGACGACGCCGGACATCAACCTTTACCTCGTGGGCTTCATGGGCACGGGCAAGAGCACGGTGGGGCGCCTCCTCGTCAAGCCCTTGGGCTTCCAGTTCCTCGACAGCGACCACGAGATCGAACGCCAACAGGGGAAACCGATCTCGCGGATTTTCGCCGAGGATGGCGAGGCGCGCTTCCGGGAGCTGGAGCGCGAATTCATCCAGCGCGGCCATCCGGACCATGGCTGTATCGTGGCGTGCGGCGGCGGTCTGGTCGTGCCGCCGGGCATGCTCGACCTGTTGCGCAGCCGCGGCGTGGTGATCTGTCTCCACGCGCCGCTCGAAACCATCCTGCGGCGCACGATGCATGCGACGCACCGGCCGCTCTTCGAGGTCGAGAATCGGGAGCAGCGCGTGCGGGAGCTGTTCGCCGAGCGCGAGGACATTTATCGCCGCACCGGCACGATGGTGCTCACGGACCGCCGGCCGATGCGGGAGATCGCGGCGCACGTGCTGCGGGTGTACCGGCTCGAGGCAAACCACTTCAAGGGATGACCACTGCGGCAGGCCGGCCGGATCCGGACGTGCGCCGGGAGCACTTGCGGGCGCGTTTGCTGGCGCTGGGCTTCGACGAAGTCCGGTTTGCCGCGACCGGACGCGCGGGAGCGGACCTCGGCGCCTGGCTGGAATCCGGCTATCAGGCCGACATGCAATGGATGGGCCGCACCGCGGCGAAGCGCCTGGATCCCGAGCTGGTTCTCGCCGGCACGCAATCGGTGATTGTGCTCGGAATCAGCTATGCGGGCTCCGACCTCGCGCCAGCCAAACAACGCCCGCGATGGGCGCGCTTCGCCCTCCACGACGACTATCACGACAGCATCAAGGAAGGACTGGTCCGGGCAGGCAAAGAACTGGAGTCCTGGGGTGGAATCGGCCCCGGGGATTATCGTTATTACGTCGACACCGGGCCGGTCATGGAGCGCGGCTGGGCGGCGCGCAGCGGTCTCGGTTTCCGCGGGAAAAACGGCATGCTGATTTCGCGCCGCCACGGGAATTGGCTGTTTCTCGCGGCCATCCTGACGCGTGCCCGGATCGCGCCCGACGAACCCTTTCGTCCGCAAGCGATTCGCGTGGAGGGGGTCGAGCCCGTCGGGCTGCTCTGCGGCAAATGTACGCGCTGTCTCGATGCCTGTCCGACCGCGGCCTTTCCGCAGCCGGGAGTGGTGGATTCGCGCCGGTGCATTTCCTATCACACGATCGAGAATCGCGGCATCATCCCGCGTGAGTTTCGCCGCGGCATTGGGGACCGGGTCTATGGCTGCGACACCTGCCTCGATGTCTGTCCCTGGAACCGGTTTGCCGCGAGCGCGCGGCAGGTGCTGTTGAGTGTCCGGGCGGATATTGCCCAGCTGGACCTGGCGGAGCTCCTCGAGCTGACTCCGGTGCGCTTTGCCTCACTGTTCAAGGGCACCGCGATCAAGCGTCTGAAGCTCACCGGACTCCTGCGCAATGCTTGTGTCGTGGCGGGCAACACGGGTGACGCGACGCATGTGCCGGCCCTGGTCCACCTCGCGACGCACGAGTCGGCGGTGGTGCGGGCGCATGCGGTTTGGGCCGTTCGCCAGCTGGCCGGGGAAAGTGCCGGCGCGCTGCTGGCTGCGGCCCGGGCGCGCGAGACCGATCCCGCGGTGCTGGCCGAATACGCGGGCTAGGAGCCCCCGTCAAAGAGCTCCCGCATTTTCGCGGCGTATTCCGCGGGCGGCCGGACAGGCTCGCCCGCCCGATTGATGAAGGTGTGCACCGTGAACCCGGTCACGAGCAGTTCGTCCCCGCGCCGGACTTCGTAATCGAGGCGGATGCGAAGCAGCGGGCGTTCCCTGAGGCGGGTGATGACCGTGACGGTGTCGTCATAGAGCGCCGGGCGGGAGAATTTGACCCCCAGCTCGACGACCGGGAGCCGGAAGCCCTGGGCCTCGAGATCGCGGTAAACGATGCCGCATTCCTTGAGCAGGGTGGTGCGGCCGACTTCGAACCAAGGCAGATAATTGCCGTGGTATACGATGCCCATCATGTCAGTTTCGGCGTAGCGGACCGTGATTTGCGTGCGCGATTCAATCATCGGGATCTTTCTGGCGCCTCCGGGGGCGGTTGTCCAAACAACGATTGGGCCGCGTCGGCCCAGGTGAACCGCAGCGCGCGGGCGCGGCCCGCCTCCCCGAGTTGACGGCGCCGGGCTGGGTCGCGGAGCAGGCGCTCGAAAGCGCCTGTCAGCGCGGGCAGGTCGCCCGGAGGGACGAGCAAACCCGTTTTTTCGTGCGCCACCGCCTCGGGGACGCCGCCGATCTCGTGGGCCACGATGGGCAGGCCGTGGGCGCCGGCTTCCAGATAAACAAGGCCGAAACCCTCGACACTGTGGCGGTGCGGCATGCTGGTCATGGCGAAGATGTCGGCTTGGGCGTAAATGGCGCCCAGTTCCTCGTCGGGCACATCGCCGAGAAACCGGACGGGAAACCCGGCCCCGGCCGCAGCCTGGGCGAGAACCTCGTGGTAGTTCTCCTTGGCGTGCGAACCGACCAGCCAGTACTCGATACTCGCGCGGAGCTCGGGAGCCAGCGCCTTGAGCGCCGTGATGACTTGCAGCTGTCCCTTGCGCGGGTTCAGGCGCGCCACAGTCAGGATAATGGTCTTGCCATCGGCCCGCGGGACGACGGCCGCGGCGCAAGGCCGGATGTCGCTGCGCAAGGTGCCGGATACGACCACGACCTTGCGGGCGGCGGCGGGGAAACGGGTTTCAAGCAGTTTGCGGGCGAATTCGCTGACGACGCTGATCCGTGTCGACCGGCTCAGCAGGCGGTTGGTGCACCAACGCAGGATCGGCCGGGAGGCGAGCCGCTGAATTTCCGAACCATGAAAGGTGAGCACCAATTGCGCCGGTTCCAGGGCGTCGAAGAACTGCAGGAGCAGGAGCGCCAACAGGGGCCCGGGCTCGGGCACGTACAGGATGGCCGATCGCAGGCGGTCGCGCTGCCGGGCGAGTCGCCGGGCCATGCGCCACTGGCTCCACAGGCTGTGGTTGCCCGCCAGCGGCAGGCGCAGCACTTGGAAGGGCCAGGGGCGCTCTTCAATGCCGGCGGGAAGATCGGGCGCCCACACTTCGACCGCGTAACCGAGTTTGCTCGCCCCGGCCGCCATTTCCGCCGCAAAAACCGCAATCCCTCCCCGGTGGGGAAAGAACTCGTGGGTAACGATCACGACTTGGCGCGACATCGAGGCACCGGATTGGGTCAAAATTTGCAGCAATCGCTTAAAAATACCGCAAAAGGCACGCGGATTGGAACGCGCCGTGCATCGCGGGTCCGCATGTCGGATCGCAACCGACGCCAAGTCAACAGCCTAAAGTTGGTGTGAATCAAATGCACCTTTTTGGAGTCACACAGGAGCAGGCATTTTTTGAGATTTACATACCCCACCCCCTCAACATACAAAATCAACAATGGCACAGGCAGTAAACTCCAGTTCGGGCATTCCGCTCAAACCATTCACTTCCGAAGACGACGCTAATCTGCGCGAGGCGTTGAAGCGTTGCTCGGCAGCTACTTACGAGGCGGCAGCGCAGTTTCGCAAGACTGGGAATACCGAGCACCTGCCGGCCATTGTCCTTGGGATAATCGAGCGCTATGTCGAGCCGGACCTCCGCGCGAAACTCAAGGATGCGGACGACGACCTGCGAATCATCGAGGACTTGGGCATCGATTCGCTCACCATGATGGAAATCGTCATCCTCGTGGAAGACGTGCTCCAGATGACAATCAACAACGAGGAGTTGCGTAATTTGCGGACCGTGGGCGACGTAAAGACTTTTATCGAATGCAAGGTCAGCGGTCTTCCGCTTCCGAAGCCGACGAAATTTATTCCGATCGAGCAGATCATCGCGGTGATGCCAATCCAACCGCCGTTCCTGTTCCTCGGCGAGGCCTCGGTGAACGCCCACGGCGCGAACGCGAAATACAAGATCAGCGGCCAGGAATTCTTCCTGCAAGGGCATTTCAAGGACAACCCGGTTCTTCCCGCCTCCATCATGCTTGAGGCCCTGGGCCAGCTGGCGGTCCTGTTCTTGCTGGAAGGCCAGGTCGGCGAACCCGGCAGGGTCGTCGATCAGCGCACCATCTTCTTCACTTCGTGTGAAGGTGTCCGCTGCCATCGCGTCTGCAAACCGGGCGACGTGCTCAGCCTCTCGATCAAGCCCAAGCGGCTGAAGTCGCCGCTGGCGACGTTCGAGGGCCAGATCCGGGTGGGCCAGGAAAAGGCCGCCATCGCCGAGGAAATTACGCTGACCTTCGGATTCGCCGAGGAAGTGGCGCAGCCGCAACCGGCCGCGGAGCCGGCTCCGGCCGTTGCCACCGAGGTGCGCAAGGCGGCGGTCAACGCCTGAACCGAGCATGCGGCGGACCGCGGGCGCGGTGGTTGACCCACCGGTGAAAAGCCTATTCATTTGCGGGAATGCGGTCGGGGACGCGGTTGACCTGGTCCCCACCTAATCTCCCATGCGGAAAGTATACATCACCGGCGTCGGTTTCATCACCAGCATTGGGAACGACACCCCTTCGGTAGTGGAGAGCCTGCGGGACCTGCGCCATGGCGTGGTGCAATACCCGCCTTTCCAAAAGCCGGACATTCCGGTCAAGGTGGCGGCACCGGTCCGGGACTTTCAAACGGACACCACCGACCCGGAGGATTGGATCTTTCCCGCCCGCTACAACATCCGGCGCGAGATGCTCCGCGGGATGGCGCCCAACGGCGTCTATTCCTATTGCGCCATGTTGCAGGCGATCGAAGACGCGAAGCTGGCGGAGGGCGACATTTCCAACACCCGAACCGGCCTGTATGCCGCCTCGGCCGGATCGCCGTTCCTGCTGGGCCACCATCTCGAACGCATGCGGAAGGTCGGCGTCATGCGCTGCCAGCCGCTGGGAATCGTCGCCTCGATCGCCGGCACGGTGAACTTCAACCTCGTGTCGCATTTCAAGATCAAGGGCGCCTCGACCGGGTTCTCCTCCGCCTGCGCGTCGTCCGCGCACGCCCTCGGCTTCGCCTATGACGACATCGCGCTGGGCCGCCAAAGCCGCATGTTCGTGGTCGGGGCCGAGGACGGAAACGTCGAAAGCATCCTCCCATTCGCCGGCATGCGGGCCCTGTCGCTGCAGGCCGATCCCTCCATCGCGTCGCGCCCGTTCGACGTGGGCCGCGATGGTTTCGTCGGCACCGGCGGGGCCACGGTGGTCGTGATGGAGAGCGAAGAGGAAGTGCTGCGCCGCAAGGCCAAGGTCTACTGCGAGGTCGCCGGCTGGGGCCAGGCCTCGGACGGTTACAACGTGGCCATCTCCCACCCGGATGGCGCCGGGTTGCGCGTGGCGATCGAGAATGCGCTCGAGTATTCAGACGTCACCGCGGACGCGATCGACTACGTCAACGCGCACGCCACGTCCACGCCGATCGGCGACGTCTCAGAGGCGAGGGCACTGAAGGCGATCTTCAAGAATTCGCCCACGCGCCCGGCGATAAGCAGCACCAAGGCGCTCACGGGCCACGGCCTGTCGCTCGCCGGGGCGATGGAGGCCGGTTTCTGTGCGCTCGCGATCAAGGAGGGCTTCATGCCCGGTTCGGCGCACATCACCAAACTCGATCCAGCCTGCGAGGGCCTCAATATCATCCGCGCGACGCTGCCGAACCGTCCGAATGTCGTTTTGAGCAACAGCTGCGGCTTCGGTGGTGCGAACGTCTGCCTCGTCTTCCGGGCGGCGTGAGGCATGAACGCGGCTGAACTTTCCGCCCGCTATCGCACCGCCTTCGTCACCGGAGCCAGCACCGGCCTCGGGTTGGCCTTCACGCGGATGTTGCTCGACGAGGGCGTCGAGACTTGGGGCACGGCGCGCCAGGCCGCCCGCCTGCCGGTGCACAACAAGTTTCACCCCGTCACGCTCGAGTTGGCGGACGGGCCCGGAGCCGTGGCCAGCTTCAAGGCCGCCGAGGCCGACGCCGCCGGATTCGACCTCGTGATCAACAACGCGGGCTTCGGCGTCTTTGGCGCCTACGCGTACACCGATTTCAGCGTGTGGGAAGAGCAGCTGCGGGTGATGCTCGTGAACACTGCCCGGCTGTGCCACGCCGCGCTGCCCGGGATGCTGGCGCGGCGAAGAGGAGCGATCGTCAACATCTCCTCGATTGCCGGCGAATTCGGCATGCCCTACCAGGCGGCCTACAATGCCGTGAAGGCAGGACTGTCCGCGCTCACCGAGAGCCTGATGTATGAGGTTAACGGCACGGGTGTTATCGTGATCGACTTCCGGCCGGGCGACTACCGCACCGATTTCGAAGGTTCCGTGCGCCGGCCGGCGCCATCGGTCCCATTGGCCGGCGACGGCATCAGCGCCGCGCGCATGGACCGCGCCTGGCAGGCTTTCACCGCGATGATGCAATCCGGGCCCGCGCCGGCCAAGGCCGCCGCCGACCTGAAACGTGCCCTGTTGCGCGGCCGCAGCGACACGGTCCGGTCGGGGCGTTTCTTCCAAGCCGTGCTCGGCCCGTTCCTCGCGCGCTTCGGTTCGCTGCGGTTGCGGCGGAAGGTGCAGGAGAAATATTTCGGTCTTTAGGCATGAACGACGGCCCCACGCCCGCCCGGCCGGCGGCATCGATCCACCCCTCTAACTCCCCCGCATGGCCCGCGTCCGCATCCTCGTCCTGACCTCCAGCACCGGCTCGGGCCACGATACGCGGGCCCAGGCCTTCGCCGAGTGGTGTTTTGAGCTCTACCGCCACGAAGTGGACGTGCGGATCGAGCAGATGCTCGAGAACTCCTCGGGGTTCTTCAGCGCCGGGGTGAACTTCTACAACTGGATCCAGAAGAAATCGCCGTGGCTTCACAAGGCATTCTACCTGTTCGTCGAGTTGCTGAGCCTCCTGAACCGGCGGACGGTCACCTTCGGCCGCGCCTACTACGAAGCGGTGTTGCGGGAGTACCGGCCGCACCTCGTCTTCAGCGTGCACGACTGCCTCAACCGTGGGTATTTCCAGCTCGCGCGCAAGATCCTGGGACGGGAGCACGTGCGCTGCGCGACCTACTGTGGGGAGTTTTCCGGCGGGTTCGGCTACAGCATCAACTGGGTCGAGCCGACGGCTGACCTCTATGTCTCGCGCACGGCCACCGCCCGCGACTACGCGGTGAAGATCGGCATGCCGGCAGAGCGCACCCGGGTGCGCGGCTATCTCATGCAGCCGCGCGCGCACCTCGAGGTCTTCACCCCGGAGACGCGCCGCCAGTACCTCGAGGAGGTGCTAGAACTGCGGCCGGACCTGTTCACCGTCTTCCTCGCGACCGGCGGCAACGGCGCCAACAATCACCTCGAGCTCCTGCCAAAACTGCTGCCGCACGCCGACCGGGTCCAGGCCGTGGTGATCTGCGGGCGCAACCGCGCCGCCTACAACCAGCTCGTCCACTGGCGGGCCGAGCATCCCGCGCTCAATTGCTTCCTCGACGGTTTCTCCGACGAGGTGCACCTGTTGATGCAGGTGAGCGATGCGATCGTCACGCGCGGCGGCACCACGACCTGCGCCAAGGCGCTGCACTTCCGGTGCCCGATCATCTTCAACGTCATCGGCGGCATCATGCCGCAGGAGGAGCTCACGGTGAAATTTTTCCGCAATGGCGGCGGCGCCGAGCTGATCGCGAATGGTGCGGATTTCGGCCGCCTCATCGATTCGTGGATGAGCGATCGGTCCCGCTATGACGAATTGCGCGACCGTTTTCTCCGGCTGCGTTACGAGGAGAACCCGACGGTGCTGATCGAGGAGATGGTGAACCTGGCCCAGGAAGTCTCGGGCACGACGCTCAAGCCCGGGGCCTTCCCCCCGAAGCCGCGCAGGCCTTCCTGACGGACGCGACGTTTTCCGGCTTTCCTGCGGGGCGCAATGTGCCTTGGCTGGCGGTTGCGCCAAGCTTTGTCCTCGCCGCCCCACATCGCCCTTTTGTTCACGACCTTCCCGAAGGTGTCGGAGACTTTTCTGCAGCGTGAGGTCGCGGCCCTCCAGGCCCGGGGCCTCCGGCTCAAGCTATATTCGCTCTGGGGCGGCGGGGGCGAATTCCGCGGCCTGCCGGTCCGGAGTTTTCCGAAATGGCGGCTGTTGCCGCTCTTTGTGTTCGTCATCCCTTGGAACTGCCTCCGTCGACCGCGGATCGTGCGCGACCTTTTCGAGGGCGTACTGACCCGCGGCGCGCCCTCGTGGCTGAACTTCTGGGAAAACATGCTCGGCGCCGGCTTTGCCGGCTGCTTCTACCGCGAGTTGCGACGCGATCCGCCGGCCTTGTTGCACGCGGCCTGGGCCGGGGCGCCGGCCACGGCGGCCTGGGTGCTGTGGCGGATGTTCGGCTGGCCCTATGGTGTTGGCGCCCACGCCTACGACATCTATGAGCATGGCGGCGATTGGTGGCTGCGCGAAAAACTGCTTTACGCACGTTTTGTCCATACTTCGACCGAGATGGGCCGGCGCGAATTGATCGCACGCGGCGTGCCGCCGGGAAAGATCCGGTGCATCCGCCGCGGGCTCGACACGTTTCCGGCTTTCAAGCCGCTGCGCCAGAATCGGCGGCCGCTGCGCCTGCTCGCGGTGGCGCGACTCGTGCCCAAGAAGGGATTGCACCACCAGCTCCGCCTCCACGCCGCACTCGTCGCGGCCGGCGTGGAATTCGAGGCGCGCCTGCTGGGCGACGGGCCGTTGCGCCGGGAACTGGAGGAAGCTGCGGGGCGGCTGGGGCTGGCCGGACGGGTGCGGTTCCTTGGCCAGCAGCCCCCGGCCGAAGTGTGGGCGCAGCTGGCCTGGGCCGACGTGTTGCTGCACACCGGCGTGGTGGCGGCCAGCGGCGACCGCGATGGGTTGCCCAACGTGATTCCCGAGGCGATGGCGGCGGGCACGCTGGTCGTGACGTCCCCGACTTCGGCCACCACCGAGGCGATCACCGCGGGCGTGACGGGAATGGTTGCGGAAGCCGATGCGCCCGACCATTGGGTGGAAATCCTGCGGCGGCTCGGTGCCGACGACAACCTGGCGGAGCAATTGCGCGCCGCCGGCCGACGTTGGGTCGAGCAAAACTACGACGCCAACCGGAACGCCGCGCAGTTGGTCGCGTGCTTCGAGGAGGCGATGAAGCCGTGATCTACTACGACACGACAAAGATGGGTGCCGCGAAGCATCGTTCCGGCTTGATGCGGCTGACTTCGCGCCTGCTCGAGGAATTCGGTTCGATGATCACCCCGGTCCGGTGGGACGCGCGCGCCGGGACATTCGTCGCCGGTCAGCCGGCGGCGCCCGTGCCATTCGGGCGCGGGGACTGGCTTTTCACGGTCGAGATGTTCAGCGAGGCGGAGCGGCCGGGGTTCACCGAGTTCCTGCGCCAGCCGCCGTGCCGGCTGGCGGCGATGTTCCACGATGCGATTCCGGTGCGCTGGCCCCACATCACCTGGCCGCAGAGCGTGCGCCGCCATCCTGAATACATGAAGCTGCTCACGCACTTCGATCGCACGTGGGCGATCTCCGCGGCGACCCGGCGGGACTTCGTGGAATTCTGGCGCTGGCAGGGGGTGGCGCCGAAGGCGGAGCCGGGCGTCGTCGCCCTGGGGGCGGACTTCGACGGTGGCAACCGGGTGCAACGTGATCCGCTGGTCTCCCCGGCGCCGCGCTCGCTGCTTTGCGTTGGCATCATTGAGCCGCGGAAGAACCAGGACTTCCTGCTCACGGTGGCGGGCGAGCTCTGGCGCGCCGGGCTTGATTTCGAGCTGCACGTGGTCGGGCGGGTGAATCCGCATTTTGGGGCGCCGATCGCGAAACGGATGCGGGCGCTGGCGAAGGTGGAAAGGCGGTTCCACTTTCATCCGGCGGCTGGCGACCGTGAGCTGGCGCGACTTTATGCCGGGGCGTGTGCGGTCGTTTTTCCCACGATCGCCGAGGGCTGCGGGTTGCCGTTGCTGGAAGCCCTGTGGCGGGGCGTGCCTTGTGTCTGCAGCGACCTGCCGGTGCTGCGCGAGAATGCGGACGGCGGCGGCTGCCTTGTGGCGCGGGTCAACGATGCGGCGGACTGGAGCGAGAAACTGCAGGAAATTCTCACGCAACCCGAGACGAGCCGCCGCTTGCAGGCCGAGGCCATGGCCCGGCCGCTCCCGCGGTGGTCGGCCACCGCGCAATTCATCCGGCAGGAGCTGGCGTGAAAACGGGCGTTGCGTCCTAAAGCTGCTTCACCGCATACGCCATGGCGCTGGCGATCTTCTCCAGATCCTCATCGCTGTGCAGCGCGGACACGGCGGTCCGGATCAGGTCCTTGCCCGGCGGCACCGCCGGGGCGATCGACATGACGGTGAAGACGCCCTTGTCGAGCAACGCCTGCCAGAAACGGTAGACGAGCTCCTTGGAGCCGAGCACGATTGGGATCGCCGGCGTTTCGCTGCCCCAAGTGTCGAGGCCGAGCCCTTTGAGCATTTCGCGGTACAGCTTCGTGTTGCGCCAGAGGCGCTCGAGGTGCTGGGGCTCGGTCTGCATGATGTCGAGCGAGGCCGAGGCCGCGGCTGCCTGGCTCGGGCTGATCGAGGCGCTGAAAAGCGTCTGCTTGGAACCCGTCCGCAGATATTCGATGAGCTCGCGCGAGCCGGAAACGAATCCACCCGTGCTGGCCAGCGACTTCGACAGCGAGCCGCAGAGGATGTCGACCTTGTCGTTCAGCCGGAAATGGTCGACGGTCCCGCGGCCCTGCCGCCCGAGCACGCCAAAACCGTGGGCATCGTCGAGCACCACGAAGCAGCCAAAGTCCTCGCTGATCTGGGCCAGCTCAGGGAGGCGGCAGACGTGGCCTTCCATCGAGTACACGCCCTCGATCACGAGCAGCTTGGGCGTGCTGTGCGGAATATCCTTCAGAACCTGGCGCAAGTCCTCCGGGTTATTATGGCTGAATCGCTCCACCCCGGCCATCGACAGCCGGACACCATCCCAGAGGCAGGAGTGAATGTTCTTGTCGGCGAGAATGATGTCGCCCTTCTGCGCAAAAGTCGCCACCGCCGAGAGGCAGGAGATGTAGCCGGCGACGCTGATGTGGCAGGCTTCCCGTCCCAGAAAGGCCGCCAGTTTTTCTTCTAGCTCGACATGGTACGCGCGCGAGCCGTTGGAAATCCGCGCCCCGGTCGTGCTCGAGCCCCACTGCTTAGCCCCTGTCGCGCACGCCTCTATGACCTTGGGATGGAATGAAAGCCCAAGATAATCGTTGCTGGAGAGCATGACCATGTCGCGGCCCTGGAGGCGGATGTGCGTGCCTTTCTGGGCCTCCATCGCATGGTAGTAAGGCTTGTACTTGAGCCGGAGCTTGGTCGCGTAATCGTCATGCGCTCGCTCTACGATAGCCTTCTTGGTCTTGGTGAAAAGGGACAGGGCCATTGAAATTGGTCACGCGACTACACGGAAGTTGGCACGGCATAGCAACCGCAAAGGCCGCACTACGCCCGGCTGGGCAAGTCCCGCATCCAAGCGGAGATATCAGCGGCTGCATCCGCCCAGGTCCGAAGCTTTCGCGCGCGGCTGGCGGCCGCGAGCCCGGCCAGTTTCGCGGGCTCGGTCAGCAACTGCCGCATGGCCGTCGCGAGGCTCGCGGCCTCGAGGTTCTCCAGTGCCAGGCACCCGCCGCCGGCGGCGGCCTCGCCCAATGCGCCCCGGCTTGAACACACGCAGGGTTTGCCGTGCTGCAGGCTTTCGAGCACCGGCAGGCCGAATCCCTCCAGCAAAGAAGGGTACACCGTAAAGGCGCAGGCGCGATACGCGGCCTGCAACGTGCTGTCATCGGCGACCCCGCCGTAACGCACGGGCCGGCCCGCGCGCTGCAGTTCCTGCAAACGCCTCAGCGCCCGGCCGGCGGTGTCGGGACGAGCCAGCCCGAACAACTCGAGGTCAAACACCAGGCCTTGCGCCCAAAGCGCTTCGCACGCGTCGAGCAACGCCAGATGGTTCTTGCGACCTTCAATGGTGCTTACGCAGAGAACCCGCGGCCGCGCGGCCGGCGCAGGCGCGGAGTCAACGGGCGTCAACGGATCAAGTCCATTGGCGATGACCGTCACCTGCGGACCTTGGGCTACGCCCAGCCACGACCAGTAGTCGCGCAGGCTCTCTGCCGAATCGTGCGATACGGCGGCGACGCCATCGAAAGCCAGCAGTTCGCGCAGGTAGGCCGGCAGGCGCGCCACCATCCCGGGCGGGCTCAATTCGGGCAGTTTCAGCGCAATGGCGTCGTGGAAGATCGCCACGCGCGGACCGGAAACCGCCGCGAAGAGTTGCGGCAGCCGCGCGCCGGTAGCGGCGGAAAAAAGCTCGGGGCAGAGCAGCGCGACGCCCTGCGGGACCGGCGGCACCGCGCCCAATGTCCGGCGCGCCCGCCCCGCCAGGCGCTGGGACCACGACCACTTGGCGCCGCGCGATCGGGCGCCGCCTTCCCCGCCGGCCAGGCACCGGGATTCGGCGGGCTGCAATTCGCGCCAGGCTTTCAGAAAGGGATCGTGGCACACCGCCGTCGCTGGCTGCCGGGCGCGCAACGCGGCGAACAGCGAGCGCGTGACGCGCTGGATGCCCGTCTGCGCGCGGGTGTGGCTGGTGTGGGTGGTGTCGACCAGGAGCACGGGTTCAGGGAGGCGACGCCGCGGGCTGCACGGTCAGGACCTTTAACACCAGTTCGGGAGCCGCCGGGGGCGGGTGGGGAAAGCGCAGCTTGAAGGTCGCGACCGGGCGCCGATTCCAGATCTCCCGCGGAATCCGCGCCCGCAGGACGCCCGGTTCGGCGAAGAAACCTTGGAAGAGGAGGACGTCATTGCACAAGAACTCGGTCGGCAGCGGGGGCCGCGGACCCGGCGCGTAGCGGGGCTCGGCCGCCAATTCCAGGTACACGTCCGCCTGGGCGGGCGCCGGCTTGAACCACAAGGCGGCTTCGTCGGGTGCGGCCATGACCGGTTGGCCCGCCATCGGCGTCCGCAGTCCCCTGAGCTCGTAATCCTGCCACCCGGTCCGGCGGGTGAAGTCGATCCTGCCATCGACCGGCGAGAGCGGGATCGGTTCGGGCTGGACCGTCAGGTTCGAAAACGTGAAGGGGAACGATTCACCGGCCGACCCATTGCCTTCCAGCGTGAGCACGACCGACTGCGGTTGGCGGGCCACCAGCGGCACCTCGAAGCGCCACGGCGGTGGGCCTTCGACCGCGAAGGAGACCGTATCGCCGGTCGCTGTTTCCCGTCGCACCTGCCACGCGGTGGCGGTTCGAGCGGCGGTCGGCTTGGGCGTGAGCGTGAAGCGCAGGCTGGCCGGCTGGGCCGGCGTGATCTCCAGCGACATCCGGCGCGACGCGCTTTCCGGCACACCCCGGGTGGGATAAACTCCTTTGAAAGCCGTGATGCGATTGGCCTGGCGGAGCAGCACAAATTCCTTGCCGGTCAGGAGACGCGGGGAATGGGCATCGATCGTCTCAGCCCAATTTCGCCCCACCAGGATCGCCGCCGGTCGCGGGATTTTTTGCGTCGCTTCATTGATCGCCTCGGGGCGAAGGTAGCCTCCGCCTTGGGTGCCGCGCGCCCCGAAATAAATCCGGCTCTCGTCGAGAAAGTAGGCGGACCACATGCTGTGGAAAAACGACATCGGGAACGAACCGCCTTCCACCAGTATGGGCGCATCCTTGAAGGCGGTCCGCGATTGGTCGCGCAGTTCGAACCAGTCGTTCGAGATCACCTTCCGCTCGCTCCAGATGTAGGTTTCACGAAAAGCCATGGTCACCGCGAAGGCGAAATAAACGAGCACCGCCAGGCCGGCCGTCTCGATGATCCGGCGCTGCCACCCGCGGCCGCCGGCCCGACCCTCGGCCAGGCCATGGAACAACGCGGCCGGCATGACCATGCCGACGAACACGCCGGAAAACTGCACGGTCTTCTGCCAGCCGTAGGCAAAATCCGTGGCCACCGTGTAAAGCAGCAGGACGGCGCTGCCGGCAAAGATCGCGCACAGTCCATAGCGGTCGCGGGCCGCCCGCAGCGCGTAAACCAGGGAAAGCAGCACGGCGAGCGTCAGCGGCCAGCCCAGCCACGGCCCCAGATTGATGGCCGCCGGCACGCACAATGAGCCCAGGGCCGCGAGGTACGCCGCCGGATGAAGCGACGCGAAAACGTTGGCCCAATTCTGCTCCGTCCGGGCCAGGGACAACGAGGCGATGAACCCATGGACGGCGCGCACCGTGGTCGCGCAATTTATCAGCAGGCCAACCGCCACGGCACCGCCGACCAGCAGGCAGGGCCGCAGGGCGGCGCGGCCGTGTTCAAACGCCCGGCGAATCCACAGGAACGCCACCGACAGCAGGACAAAGGGGGCCATTTCCGGATACGCGCAGAGCAGTCCGTGAAACGCGAATGCCACCAGCACAAGGAATCCGCGCCCATCGCTCTCCCCCTGGAGGAGGCTGCGCAGCGCCCGCTCGAACGCGATGACGAAGGTCGCCCCCATCAGCCCGCCAATCAGGTTCGGCAGGTTCGAGTTGGCATAGAAGAAAATGAAGACCGGCTGGAGCGTGGCCAGCCCCACCGCCGCGATCAGGCCGGGCTTTTCGGTGACGAACGTCTTCAGCGCGAGATAGCAGGACGCCACCCAGACCAGGTAGAGGCTCGCGACCGCATACACGTAGAGCTTGATCGGAGAGGCACCGACGATGGACGAGGTTACGGCGAGCAAGCCTTCCGCCCCCATGCGGCCCCAGGCGGGAGTCCAACCCGCGAGCGCGCCGGCGAGATTCGCCAGGGGGCGGACACTGCTGTGGACCACCGGCTCCATGTAGGTGTGTCGCTTCAGGTGCTCGGCCCCGGAGACCCAGAAGAAGCTGTCGTGGTTGCTGGTGCCGTCGTAGAAAAGTGTCTGGGCATGCGACAGGATCGGCCACAGCAGGAGCGTGAGGACGAGCGCGAACGCCAGCGCCAGGATCGCTCCCGCGGGCGAGCGCAGGGCCCGGAGATCGCGCCCCAACGCCCGAAGGTGTCGCGGCACCAGGGTCGCCAGCATCGGCAGCAGGCAGAGCCAGGCCCAAAATCCATCGAGCGGGACAAAGAAATTGATCGCGGCGACCGCGGCCAGCAGGAGGGCCAGGCCGCCGAGGATGGACCAAGCCAGGCGTTCGAGCGCGCTGGCGTGCGGAAGGGTGGCGGCCAGCCAGTATCCGTTCAGCAGCAGCGCCAGCGGAACGAGGATGACAAAGAGAAGTCCTTCGATCTGGTTCATGGGCCGGTCGACTACCAGCTTGCGATCACCTCGAGGCGCCGCCGGTAACGGGCGCCAATTGCCGCCGGCGACAGCTGATTCTCGATCGCGTCACGCGCCGCGGAGCCCAGCCGGCCTGCCAGGGCGGAATCACCTTGCAGACGGCGCATCCAATCGGCGGCGTGGTCGAGATCGGGATCGGCCCATTGCTGCCCCTTGGCGTACGGGCCGTGATTCTGGTCGAGGGTGACCAGCGAACAGCGCACCGGGCATCCGTTGGCCGCATTGAGGTATTCGGCCGTCCCCGACCAGTCCGTGGCGATGACCGGTTTTCCCAGGTACATGCACTCCGCGACCGCGAGACCGAACCCCTCCGAGCGATGCAGCGAGACAAAGCAGTCGCAGGCGGACTCCAACTCGTAGGTTTCGCGCCGGGTCAACGTCTGGTTGAGCAGAATGACGCCGGGCAGGTCGGCGACGGCGGCGCTCAGTCGCTGGAAGTCGGCGGGATTGCCGGCGGCGTTGTGCACCTTGATGACGAGCCCGGCCCCCCGGCCGGCGAGTCCGGAGCGCCGATAGGCTTCGAGGACGGCCTCGGGATTCTTGCGCTCGTGGTAGGAATTCAGGTCGTAAAGAAACAGGAAGAGGAACCGCCCGGCCGGCAGCCCGAACTTCGGGCGGAAATCGCCGGCGGGCCGGTCGAACGCGATCGCATGCGGCATGGCAAGGACGGGCACCGGCACCTTCTGCGCGATGGCTTCCGCCGTGAAGCGCGAGGGCGCCCAGACCTCATCGCAATACTCCGCGCAGCCGATCCAGGCGTCGGGGAAGTCGGGCAATTCCCAGGCCCAGTAACCGATGTTGTATTTTCCCCGCCGCAGCCCGGGCCCGTGGTGATGGTCCAGGTCGCGCATGCCCGGTGGATCGACGTGGATCACATTCACCGGATGCGGTGCGTCCGACTGCAGCCGCGCGGCGAAAGTCGAATCGGAAAGCGGATTCTTGCAGGGTAGCTTGAGGTCGACCAGCGCGTGGGGCAGGCCCGCGGCGTCGGCGGCCCGGGCCATGCACCGGGCGGATTCGCCGATGCCAAGGTCGGCGCGAAAGAAGCCGACGACGTTCAGGCCGATCCGCAGGAACCGGCGGGCGAAGGCCGCATTCCACGGCCCGGCCCGGTTGCTGAAGTCAAACAGCACGTCTTCGCCCGCTTCGATTCTCTGGATGCGCAGGCGCCGGTTCCGGTCCTGCCGTCGCCAAGCCTGCAGGAGGGATAGTCCTGTCACGCGCCCGAGCCAGGCGAGAAAGTTGGACCCCGCGACGCCGGTGAGGTGCAGGCTCATCCGGCGGGACGCGGCGGGGTCGAGCCGGGGCAGTACGACCTCCAGCTGAAAGGGGCCCGACGGCAGCCGCGCACGTGCCAGCACCAGCCGGTCATCGACATAGACCTTCAAACCGAGATCACCCTGGGCGGCGGCGATTCCGGGCGCGGGCGGCAGGAGTTCCCCGCGGATGACCAGCCGGTCCGTACCTTGGAGCGCCGGGATCGCCAGTTCTCCCCGATCGCGGATCCAGTAGGAGTCCGTCGCGACCTCGTCATGAAACAGGCCGGCGAACTTGGGTCGTGAGCGGATCAGCATGCTTGGTGGTGGGTGCTATTGACGCGGAACCACCTGTAAATTGGTCAATTGGAACCCAAGCAAGCGGGAATCCGTCAACGATGCCTGCTTCAGGCGGCCCTCGAGCACGAAATCAATGCGATTGGCTCCGGGTTGCAGGACGAGGTCGATGCTGGCGTCCTGCGCGACCGGCTCGACCGGCGATTCCCAAATTTGCGCGCCGCCGAGCTTTGCGCTCAACCGGCCCGGGCGGAGGGAGGCGGCATGGAACGACAGTCTGGCCCGGACCGGTGACTGATCCGCGCACCAGATGGAAAGGGTCGCAGTCTCCCCGGCCCATCGCCACCAGTTGTGCTCGTCGCGCTCCAACGCAAACCAACCGCGATCGGCATAGGGCTGCAGGCGATCACCCGGCATTGGCGGACTGGTCCAGGGATCGGCCAGGCGCGGGTCGCTGAGATCCGGGCGAATCGGCTGGGCGGCCGGATGCAGGGCGTAGGCAACATGGTCGCCGATATCGGCCACCAACGACCGGCCTGTGGCTTCGATTTGGGCGCGCAGGCGGCTGCCCGCGTCCGGGTAGGCGGTCTTGTTCAGATAAATCGCGGCATAGCCCACCGCCTCGAGCCGGGCGCACATTTGGTCGACGGGCATGGCAGCCACCCGGCGCTCCCACCGCAGGGCCGGGTCCTGGGCGAGCAGGCCGTAGCTGAAGCGCAGGTTCGAGGTGTTGAGCCAGGGCCGGAACAATTCGTAGTCGGTCATGCGGTTGACGGGCGGTTGCTCAAGGAAGGCGACCACGGGCAGCTGGAAGATGGCCGCGCCCGGCGGCAGGCGCGCCTCCAACACGGCGCCAAACTGCCGGTCCCATTCGATGCGACGACTTTGTTCCGCGAGCGACGACACCCGGCGCGGCCGCGGCAACTGGTCCCAAAGGCCGATCGCGACCACCACCAGCGTGACGGCCCACGCGGTCCGGTTCGGCAGGTGTCGACCGCGGCGGCTCGCCCACGAAGCGAGCACCAGGAGGCAGATGGCCAGGAGATAGATGCTGTAGCGATTGCCCGCCCGGAACAAATCGACGCCGGCCAGGGCGAGGATGCTGTTGAATCCGCCGACCACGAAAAACAGCGTGATCAGGACAAAGGTCGCCGCGTAAGCGGGGCGGAATCCCGCTCTTTGCCACAACAGGCGGCGAAGCGTGCCCCCGAAGAGGATCGCCAGGCCGGCCAGCCCGACGACGCCGAAATACGGCGAGAACAACTCGCCGCGCAGGCTGGTGACGCTGGCGTAGTGTCGGCCGATGTCGGCGGCCACGGACCATTGGTGGGTTTGCGGCGGGATGAGCCACTCGATCGGGTGCAGGCCGTAGATTTCCGTACCGGCGTAGTTGCGCTCGAGATTCAAGCCATCCTGAAACATCGCCAGCATGGCGCTGTAGTTGAAGAGAATCAGTGTGAAGAGGAAGACCGCCAGGCTCGCCCCGCCCCAGACCAGGTTCGGCCGCCGGTGCGTGGTGCCGAGCTGGAAGCCCAGGGCCAGGCAGAGCAGTAGGCCGTAGACGAAGCCAAAGTAGGGATTGGCCATCCCGGTGGCGATGGCGGTGACCAGGCAGAACAGCCGCCAGCGCCGGCGCCGCAACAGCGTCCGGGCGCCGCCCACCAGCCACACGGACAGCAACTGGGCCGGGACGATGTAGGCCAGCGTGAACGAATAGTGGGTGAGCCCGCGGTGATAGATGAAGAAACTGAATCCGAAAAGCAGCGCCGCGCCCGCGGCGAAGCTGGCCCGGTGACCGAGCGCCCGGCTGCACAGGTAAAAAGTGACGACGGCGGCAAGGTGCGCGAACAGCAGGGCCAGGTTGCTGGCCGGCCCGAGGCCGATGGCGTGGGCGAGCTTCCCGAAAAACACGAACACCAGCACGTCGGGCATGGGATAGCTCGACCAGTCCGCTCCCCACGGCGCCCCCAGCGAGGGCATCGTCTTGTCGAACAAGAAACCGAGTCCCAGGTCGCCGGACAGCTTCAGGCGCGCCAGCACCTCGAGGGCATCCACGTTGTACGAGGTGGGAAACTGCCAGGCCGCCGGATGCCACAGGCCGGTGGCAACAAGCCAGACCGCTGAGGTGACAGCCAGCAGCGACAGCCAGCGAAGGACATTCGAACCGGCGGCGGGAACTCGCATGAGGTGGGGCGCCGAGAGCATGGCAAAACCAGACCGTCACGCGATTCATTTCTGGTGGCGTCCACGGGATTCGCGGCGCGGATTTTTCGTCGCTTTGCGCCGGGGGCGGCGACAAATGTGTCCGCGGGTGCAGACGGACGAATATCACAAGATGGCGGAGGTCGAGGACGCGATGTGGTATTACCGCGCGCTGCACCGGCACGTGATCGGGCACCTGGCCGCCGGTGCGCCGGACTCGTTCCGGGTGCTGGACGCAGGGTGTGGCACGGGCGGGCTGCTGCGCCGGATACTCCGGGAGCATCCGGGCTGGCGGGCCACGGGACTGGATTTCTCGCCGGTGGCGTGCCAGCTCGCCCGCGCGCGCACGGCCGCGGAGATTGTGGAAGGGTCGGTGCTGGCGCTGCCCTTTGCGAACGCCGCTTTCGAGGCGATCGCCTCGTGTGATGTGCTCTGCCAGGTCGACGCGCCGGAACGGGCGCTGCGCGAATTTCACCGCTGCCTGGCGCCCGGGGGACGACTGGTGCTGACCATGCCGGCCTACGCCTGGATGTATTCGTACCACGACAAACAGGTCGGCAATCTGCGGCGCTATGACCGCGGCGAGGTGCTCCGGATGTTGCACGACGCCGGCTTTGGCGAGGCGAGGGGAACCTATTGGAATACGCTTCCCTTTCCCCTGGCGGTGCTGCGCCGGAAAATGCTGCCGCCGCCGGAAACGGGCAGCGATGTCTTTGTTTTTCCGCGGCCGGTCGAGGCGGTGTTCACTGCCATGATGGCGGCCGAGCACGCCTGGCTGGCCCGTGGTGGTCGCCTGCCGTTCGGCAATTCAGTGCTGACTGTGGCGCGAAAGTAATATCTATCCGGGATGGCCCTTACCCCACATGAGCCTGGCCCTTAGCTTTGTCATTCCGCTCTACTACAGCGCCGACACCATCGCCGCTTTGGTGAAGGAGATCGAGCGCCTGGAGGTCGAGGGTGGCCACGAGCTGGTGCTGGTGAACGACGGCAGCCGCGACGCCACCGCCGGGATTTGCCGCGAGTTGCTGCGGGACGCCCGGATCCCGATCACGTTCGTCAATCACGCGCGCAATTTCGGCGAGCACAATGCGGTCCTGACGGGTTACCGCCATGCCACCGGCGCCTATGTCGTGAACCTCGACGACGACGGGCAGAACCCGCCCGCGGAGGCCGTTCGCCTGTGGCAACACGCCCGGAAGGAGGGACTCGACGTCGTCTACGGCCACTACACGACCAAGCGTCACTCCTGGTGGCGGAATCTGGGCAGCCGGTTCACCAATTGGCTGACGGACTGGGTGCTCGACAAGCCACCGGGCTTCTATCTCTCGAGCTTTCGTTGCGTGAGTGCCTTTGTGGCGCGCGAGGTGGCCGCGAATGCGGGGCCCTATCCCTACGTGGACGGACTGATCCTGCAGGTCACCCAGAACATCGGCGCCCTCGAAGTGGCGCACTCCGACCGGCTCGCCGGCCAGAGCGGCTACACCGTGCGGCGCCTGCTGCGCCTTTGGCTGAGCACGTTCGTCAATTTTTCCGTGATGCCATTGCGCCTCGCCACCCTGCTGGGTCTCGTCATGGCAGCGGCGGGCGTCATCGGGTTGCTGGTGGTGTTTTTCCTTTGGGTCACGAACCGCGGGCCCGATTACGGCTGGGGCTCGCTCATGGGCGCGATGCTGGTGTTCTCCGGCGCCCAGTTGGTGATGCTGGGACTCATCGGTGAATACGTCGGGCGGATGTTCCTGACGATTAATGGACGGCCGCAGTCCGTCGTCCGCTCGGTCGAGCGGGCCGGCTAACTCGCGGCCGATTCGAGCTGGCGCCAGCGCGCCAACTCAAGCTCCATGGCGGCCCGGATGCCCTCGACGGCCGCCCGGGGCGGCGTGGAAACCAGGCCCAACGAAAAAAGCCACGCCTGTCGCGCCACGGCGAAATCACGGGCGTCACGCGCGCCATCCCAGTTGCGCGCCAGGTAAGCGCGGCACCAGTCGCGGACCGCCAGCGTGGCGATCTGCTCGCGCCACCGCTCGACGAGGCGCCGCGTGTTCTGCTCGTCGCGCAGCTTGCGTCCGGGCGACTGGCTGAGGTGGTGCCGGACCACGCTGCGCAGCATCACATAATTGCGGCGCCCCGCGGCGAGCGCCCGCAGCGCCAGGTCCAGGTCCTCGCAGCCGTTGCGATAGCTTTCGTCAAATCCGCCGAGCGCCGCCCACTGGTCGCGCCGGATCGCGCAACAGGCGCCGGTGACGGCGGGCACGACCCGAAACCCGCGCCACCGTTCGAGCAGCGTGCTGTCGGTGGCGTGGGCCGGCTTGCCCTTGTGATTGAAATAAATCCCGACGTGGTCGACCGCGCCGGAGGCGGCGTTCAATTGCAGGTTGCCGACCAGCCCGGCGTCCGCGAACCGCGTGAAAGCGGCGGCCATCGGCTCGTACCAGGCGGGCAGCAGGACGAGGTCGTTGTTGAGGAAGAAGACCAGTTCGCCGCGGGCGGCGGTCGCGCCGCGATTGCATGCGCCCGCGAAGCCGAGGTTGGCCTCGTTCAGCAGCACCCGGCACGGCGCCCCGAGGTCCTGCAGCCAGGCGCGCGTGCCGTCCGTGCTGCCATCGTCGACGAGGATGATTTCGCCGGCGAGGCCCTCGGGCAGCGTGGCGCGCAGGCTGGCCAGCATCGCCTGTGTCAGCGGCAGGCAGTTGTAGAGCGGTATGATGAAGGAGGCCTGCATGCCGGTTGACGCGACAGTTAGCGGCGCGGCGGGCCGGCCGCACGCCGAATCTCAGGCGAGCAGCCCGCGCAGGTACTCGCCGTAGGAGGACTTGCCATGGCGGGCGATGTTGGCCTCCATGCCCCGGCGGTCGATCCAGCCCTGCTTGAAGGCGATTTCCTCGAGGCACGCGATCTTCAGGCCCGTGCGGCGTTCGAGCACCTCGACGAATTGGGCCGCCGCCATGAGCGAATCATGCGTCCCGGTGTCGAGCCAGGCCGTGCCACGACCGAATATCTCGACGTGCAGCCGGCCCTGCTCGAGATAGCGGCGGTTCAAATCGGTGATCTCGAGCTCGCCGCGCGCGGAGGGCCGGAGCCCCCGCGCCAGGCGCACGACCTCGCCATCATAGAAATAGAGGCCGGGCACCGCGTGGTGGGATTTGGGCTTCTCGGGCTTTTCCTCGATGGAGGTCACGCGCCCATCTGGACCGAACTCGACCACGCCATAGTCGCGCGGGTTGGCCACGTGGTAGCCGAAGATGGTGGCGCCGCTGGTCCGGGCCGCCGCGTCCGCGACCGATTTCATGAATTCTCCGCCGTAGAAAAGATTGTCGCCGAGTACGAGCGCGCTGGGCTCGCCGCGCAGGAAACCGGCATCATCGGCGATGTGGAACGCCTGGGCCAGGCCCTCGGGTCGCGGCTGCGGCGCGTAGGCGAGCTTCAGCCCGAATTGGGCGCCATCGCCGAGCAGGCGCTCGAACAGCGGCAGGTCCTGCGGCGTGGAGATGACCAGGATCTCCCGAATGCCGGCCAGCATGAGCACCGACAGCGGGTAGTAAATCATCGGCTTGTCGTACACCGGCATGAGCTGCTTCGACACGGCGATGGTCAGCGGGTAGAGGCGCGTGCCGGAGCCGCCGGCGAGGATGATGCCTTTGCGAGCCTGATGGCCAGAGGCTGGGGGCGAGAGGCGAGGGGCGGAATGGTCAGACATTCGGCGAGCGGGCTTTGATCAACCCGCGCAACATCCGGGCAATCTCTTCGGTTTGTTGATCGAGGCTTGCAAAGTCTGAATCCGAAAGCAGCGCGACTTTATTGGCAAGGTCTAGTTGAGTCCGCAATTCGGCGGCGGAGCCTTTGGCAATATAGAAGAAACGCACGGCATCTTTATCAGTATCACGTTCATCCCCTTCGGCAATGTTGCTGGGAATGCTGAGGGCGGCTCGACGCATCTGATCGGCAAGGGCGAATTCTCGGGCGAAAGCGGCGTGTTTCGAAAGTTGATAGATCGAAACGGCCAGCGCTTGGGCCTTTTGCCAGACGAGTAGGCTCTTGAATCCACCCTTGCTCACGACCTCTCGCCTCTAGCCCCTTACCCCCAGCCTCTCCCGCGCGTAGCGCGTCGCCGTTATTTCCGCGGCCCAGCTGCGGTTCCGCAAATACCATTCGACTGTCTTTTCCAGCCCGCTGGCGAAATTCTCCTGCGGCGCCCAGCCGAGTTCGCGCCGGATTTTCGTGCAATCGATCGCGTAGCGGCGGTCATGTCCCGGCCGGTCGGCCACGTGTGTGACCTGCGTGGCGTAACTGCGTCCGTCCGGCCGCGGCGCCTTGCGGTCGAGCAGGGCGCAAATGGTCCGGACAATCTCCAGGTTCGGTTGCTCGTTGAGGCCCCCGATGTTGTAGGTTTCGCCAACGCGCCCGCGGCGCAACACCAGCCAGATCGCGGTCGCATGGTCCTCGACGTAGAGCCAGTCGCGGACCTGCTGGCCGTCGCCATAGACCGGCAGCTCCTTGCCGTCGAGGGCGTTCAGGATCATCAACGGGATGAGTTTCTCGGGAAAATGGTACGGGCCGTAATTATTGGAGCAGTTGGTCGTGAGCGTGGGGAGGCCGTACGTGTGCTGGTACGCGCGGACGAGATGGTCGCTGCCGGCCTTGGAGGCGGCATAGGGACTGTTCGGCTCGTAAACATGCTCCTCGGTGAAGGCCGGCGCGCCCGGCGGGAGCGAACCATAGACCTCGTCGGTCGACACATGCAGGAAACGAAACGCCGCCCGGCGTGGCTCGGGCAGCCGCGCCCAGTGCCGCCGGGCCTGGTTCAAGAGCCGGAGCGTGCCGACGACGTTGGTCTGGATGAACGGCTCGGGCGAATCGATGGAGCGGTCGACGTGGGACTCGGCGGCGAAGTTCACCACCGCGTCGATGGCATTTTCCGCCAGCAGGCGGGCGACGAGTTTCTCGTCACCGATGTCGCCCTGCGCAAAAACGTAGCGCGGGTCGGCGGCCAGGTCGGCGAGATTCGCCGGGTTGCCGGCGTACGTCAGCGCGTCGAGGTTGACGACCCGCCGCAGCGGCGAGTCTTTTTCGGTGAGGCGCTGGCGGATGAAATTGCTGCCGATGAAGCCGCAGCCGCCGGTGACCAACAAGTTCATAAGGTATAAGAGCGTAAGCTTTAGGTTTTCAGCGAGCGGATCAAGGCATTGGTCATCTTCGAGATTTCAGTGTTGGTGCACCGTCTTGCGACTTGGGTTCCTAAACCTTACGCCTCAGGCCTTGCGCCAGCGCCGCAGGTCGCGTTCGACGGCCTCGTGGACCTCGGTCAGGCGGATCCCGACGCCGGCGAGCTTGCCGGAATCCAGCACGCAGTTCGACCGGGGAGTCTTGGCGGCGTTTTGCATGAACTCCGCCTCGTCGGCGAAGAACTCGAAACGTTTGTGCAGTACGCCCGTTTTCTGGATCAGCGCGACGACCTCGCGGGCGGAGACCCGGCCGGGATTGGTGACGTTGTAGACGCCGAAGGGGGCGCGCCGCTCCCACGTGGCGAAGGTCGCGGCGACGAATTCGTCGAGTTGCGAGATGGAATTGGTGGCGTCGAGGAGGCGCGCATACCGCATCAGTTTGCTCAGGTAGTTGCGGGGACCGTCGACTTCGTTGAACGGGATGCGCAGCCGCCACACGTAGGTCGCGGGCAGGCCGGCGATCGCTTCCTCGCCGAGCGCCTTCGTGCCGGAATAAAAGCTGCAGTGGTTCGTCCGGAACGTGAAGTTGGGGGTGTCGTCCTCGGTGAAGCCCGACCCATCGGGACGGGCGCCGTTGAAGATGCAACCGGACGACACATGGCCCCAGGGCACCCCGGCCGCCGCGCAGGCTTCCCCGACGACACCCGGCAGCACCGCGTTGCCGAGGAGGCACTCGGCCTTGTGCAGCTCGCAGGCATCGACATTGGGTTTTCCCGTGTAGCCGGCGGCATTGATCAGGAAGGATGGCTTCTCGCGGCGCAGGAGTTCGATGAGCGCCGCCCGATTGGTGTAATCGAAATCCGCCCGCCGCAGGCTGCGATAGGGCAGGCCCTTGCGTTGAAAGAGGGCCTGGTAAGCGGAGCCTACATAACCGGAGCCACCGAGCAGAATGATCATGGAGCAGCGATTGCTAGGGGCCGGCGCCGGGGCCAACAAGACGATTTTGTTCCTATTTCCGGCGGTAGTCGCCGCGGCTGAAATATTTCTCCAGCCACACGTAGGCGCAGATGAAGAAATAGCGGCTGCCCATTTCCTTGATCTTGAGCTTGGGCTGGCCGAATTTCCGGTTCTGCCAGGAAATCGGGATCACGGTCCAGCGGTAGCCGCGGACGATCGCCTTGAGCGGCAGCTCGACGGTCAGGTTGAAATGCGGGGCGAGATAGGGCCGGCCGCCCTCGATGGCGGCGCGCGTGTAGGCCTTGAAGGCGTTGGTCGTGTCGTTCAGCGGAATGTTAAAACCGATCCGGACGAGGAGATTGGCCAGGCGGTTCACCTTCAGCTTCACCCAGGGATAGTCGACCACCCGCGAGCCCTTGATGAAGCGGCTGCCGAAGACGCAGTCCCAGCCCTCGTTGAGCAGGCGCCAGTACTCGACGGCATCTTCGGGCGAGTCCGATGCGTCCGCCATCATGATGACGCACGCATCGCCTTTCATGTGATCCAGACCGAGGAGCACGGCGCGACCAAACCCGTGTTCGTCCGTGTTCTGGACGGGGGCGAGCTCCGGCATCCTCTGCTTGAGTTCGGTCAACACCCGCCAGGTGCCGTCGCGGCTCCCGTCGTCGATCACCACGATCTCGTGCGGCACGCCCTCGCGCGCAAAGGTTTCGTGGATGGCCGTCACCGTCGACGGCAACGACTCCTCCTCGTCGCGGGCGGGGATGATGACGGAAAAAAGCTTGAGCGGCGCGCGGGACATGCGGGCGAATCAGCGTGGGTTCGAGAGTTCCAGCCAGCCGGGGTTATCCTCCGCATGCCGGGCGATCTCCTCCAGGATGGCCGCGACCGGGGTGGCCGGCCGCCAGGACCAAAGTTTCGCTGCCTTCGTGGCGTCGAGGACGATCCACGGCAGGTCGAACGGTCGCGGGGTGCCATCGGGCACGACCTCCCGCGGCCCAAAGCGGCGGGCGCACCAATCGCTCAACTGCCGCAGCGACGTCGCCGACGCGGTGCCACCGGAGAAATTCGCGATGCGATCCACGGGATCCAGTTTCGGCGCCGCGAACTGTTTCTCCAGGACCGGCAATAGGTCCCGCGGGTGCAGGCAATCCCGCACCTGGTGCCCGTGTCCGCCAAACCCCAGGTACTTCAGCGGGCGTTGGCGCAGCCAGGAGTTAATCCAGAACGCGAAGATGCCCTGGTCGGCGCGGCCGAATTGCCCGGCGCCGGCCAGCACGCCGCAGCGGTTGACAAACACCGGGAAGCCGAAGGCCTCGCCGTACTCGAGCGCGAGGGCTTCCGAGGCCAGCTTGGTGGCGCCGTAAAGCGAGATCGGCGGCGTCGTGGCGAAGGTCTCGTTGACGCCGGCTTCCGACAACCCCGCCGGCAGCGGGCGCGATGCATCCGGGGCCAGGGCCGAGTCGCGCACGACCGTCGGCAGGCGGGCCAGCGGGGCGATCGAATAGACCCGGCTGGTCGAGAGGAGGATGAGGCCGGCCTGGCGGGCCTTGCAGTACTCGAGCACGTTGACGGTGCCGACGAGGTTGTGGTCGACGACTTCACGGCTGCTGCTCCGGCCGTCGACGCCGGCGAGCACGCTCGGGTTGGCGGCGGCATCGACCACGAAATCGGCCGCGGGCAAGGCCGCCATCGCGGCGGCATCGCGCAGGTCGGCGGTGATCACATTGACGCCGAGGCGTTGCAGCGGCTCCCGGTTTGTCTCACTGCCCGGCCGGATGAAATTGTCGAAGCCAATGACCTGATGGCCGGCGGCCGCCAGGCTGCGGGCCAGGGTGCTGCCCGCGAAGCCGCAGATGCCGGTGATCAGAACTCGCATGGCCGGCCAGAAAAACAGAGCGCCGCTGGCAGGGGAAGCGGGAAATGGACGCCGGCGGCGAGGCTTAGAACGCCGTGGTCAGCGAGAGCGAGCAGGTGCGCCCGCGCCAGTCGCCATACGGCTGCACGCCGGCGCCCGAGGGATCGTTGGCGTAGCGGGGGAACGCGGCGTCGAACACGTTGTTGATGCGCAGCTGCAGGCGCAGCTCCGGCAGGTGCAGCCAGGCGTGTTTCGGCCGCAGGTTGGCCTGCACAAAGACATCGAATTGCGTGCTTGCGGCAACCCGGTCGGAGCCCTGGCTGGGCCACTCGATCGCCGGCAGGATGCGCGCCCCGAAGTAATGGCCGTCGATCCCGGCGCCAAGGCCATGGCCGATCCAGTTGGCCCCGAAATTCAGCCGGTGGCGCAGCAGGCCGGTCGCGCTCCCGTCGGGATGGCCAAGCTCGTCGACGACGGGTGAGGTGGGCAGCAGCTGGCGGTCGTACCGTTGGAAATACACCCAGCGGCCGTAAAGCTCGAGCGTGCCGCCGAAAACCTTCGGGCGCGAATAGTCGACGGCCAGGTTCCAGTTCTGCGAGCGCCGCATGGCGGCGTTGACGTTCCCGGTGTAGACATCGGTGATGCGGCCGCCCGCGCCGCGCCGCACCTGGGCCGGGAAAAGGGCCTCGAGGTTGACGGCGCCCTGCGCATCGAGGGAGAAAAGCTCGTTCGACTTGCGAGTGTCGACGTAGTCCAGCGCGACGCGCAGGTGGTGTTCCCGGCCATGCTCATAAATGAGGCCGAGCGTCTGGGTCGCGGCCGACTCGGCGCGCAGGCCGGCCGCGAGCGGCTGCGAGGCGTTGACCACGTAACGCTCGTCGCGCACCGGGTCGTAGATCGTGACGCCTTCGCCGCCGCCGGCGCCCGTGCCACCCGAGGCGAAGATCGGCTCGCTCATGTGCGGCGTGGGAAAACGGTTCGAAGTCGTGAAGCTCCCGCGCAAGGCCAGGCCGTGGGTGAACTCGGCCTTCAGCGCCAGCGTCGGCGCGAGGTAGGCTTCACGGGCATTGTCGGAGGCGATGCCCCGCAACGCGAGATCGGCGTCGAGCCCGGTGAGCCAGGCGGGCCGGCGGCCGGCGGGGAGCAGCGGCGCCTGCAGTTCACCGAACGCGCTGTAGCGCGCGAGCGTGCGTCCGCCCCACGCGAGCGGCGTGCCGGCGATCGAGCCGTCGCCGTAGCGGCGGAGGTCCGTGAAGGGTGCGAGATGGTTGCGCCGGTAATCGCCGCCAAAATTCACGGCACCGCGGCCGGTGGGCAGTTCGAGGGACTGGTTGGTCACCCGCACGGCGGCATCGAGCGTGTCGTAGTCACTCAGCCGGGCGAAAACACCCCGGGCCCCCTGGAACACGAGCACCTCGTCGTAGAACGCCGCCGGCGGCGCCTGGACCTGCGTGTCGCGCAGCGGATTGTAGGCGCCCGCGTCGACGAGTTGCTGCCACCGGCCGGCGTCGGTCGCGATGACCCCGCGATACCGGGTGATGCTGCGGGAGTATTGCGCATCGAAGTTCGCGCGCCAGTCGCCGGGAAACTTGAGGAGGGCGCCGAGGACGCCCGAGGTCATCTGGAGCTGCGCTTCGTTGTAGTCCGGGCTGAGTGCCATCGGCGTGTCGTTGAGTGACACGAGCACGTCGCGGCCGAAGGGATTGAGCGGGGACGCGCCGCGCAAGGTGAGCTCCTGCGGCAGCACGCTGTATCCGCGGGTCATGACGGCGCGGGAGTGGGCGACGTCGAGGCCGAGTTCGAGCCACGGAAACGGATCTCCGGCGATCGAGGCAAAGAGGGTGTCGCGCCGCTGCCGGCGACCATACGCATAGTCGAGGCTGGCGGGCGAACTGGCCATGCCGCCGGGCCCGTCGAACAAGCCCAGGCTCGACACGCCCTGGCGCGAGGCGAAGGCCGCCAGCCCGCCCGTGCCTTCCGCACCCGGCGCCACGGAGGTGAACGCCGGCGTCCCGGGCCCGAAAAGCGGTCCGCCGTCGGCGCTGCGGACATTGGGCGTGGCGCGGAAGAGCCCGGCCGCACCCGTGTCGGCTGCGTTGACGCGGGCCGACAGAAAACCGAGTTCGCGCTCGGTAGGCGGCAGGCTGCGCGCGGACGTGAGGTTCAGGCGGAAGCGCAGGCGGCCGCCGAACAGGCTGCGGCCGTGCAACAGCGAGATGGTGGATTCGGGTGCGTCGTAGCCGGCCAGCGTGTTCGTGTAGGTCGTGCTGAGCTCGGTCGCCTCGACGTCGGGCCGCAGCACGATGTTGATCACCCCGCCCACGGCGTTGCCGCCGTAGAGCGCCGAGGCCGACACGGGCAGGACCTCAATCTGCTGGATGAGGCCGAGGGGAATCACGTTCACGTCGGGCGCGGCCAGCCGCCCGGTGGCGGACTGAAGTGTCTCCGGCAGGCGGCGGCCATTGACGAAGATCACGGTCTCGTCGGTTTCGAAGCCCCGCAGGCGCAGGAAGTCGCTCCCGGTCACGAACAGGCTGGCGCTGGCGTTGCGCTCCGGCGGGCCCGCCGCGGTGTCACTGTCGAGCAGTTCGCGCTGCAGGAATTGGTTCAGGTCGACGACGCCGCTGCGCGCGATCTGTTCGCGGGTGTAGACGGCGTAGGGCAGGGCGTCGTCCTCCGTTCGAGGCAGGTCGAGATTGCCGGCGGCCCGCCGCGCCACCAGGGCGGCGTCGCGTGCCGTGCGCAACGCGCTCGACTCGGCGCGCACGACGTACGGTTCGAGCACGGTGACCTCGCTGCTCGGCTGCAGCCACTGCGGAGCGATGGTGACGGTGCGATGCGCCTCGACTTGTACGTCGGTCAGTTGGAGCGGACGAAAGCCGTCGGCGGTGACCAGCAACCGCCAGGTGCCGACGGGGACGGAGGAAAAGCTGAACTCGCCCTCCGTGTCGGTGGTCGAGACCAGATCGCTCCCGGCGAGGCGGACGGTGATCCCAGCCGCGCGTTTGCCGTCGGGGAGCAGGAGCCGTCCGCGGAGTTCGCCGGTGGCAGCGACGGTGGCCGTGACCACGAAGCGGCCGGGGCCGCTGCGCCGCGGCGCGAAGCCGGTGCCGTGCAGCAGGTGGGCGATCGCGGTTTCGACCGGAAAACGTCCCACGACCGTCTGGCTGCGCACGGAGGCCAGGTCGCCGAAGGGGAAGAGGACCTCGACGCGCGCCTGTTTGGAGAAGGCCAACAGCGCGTCCGGCGCGGGCTGCGCGGGGATGTTGAATTCGATCGCGTCGTCGCCGGCGCGGGCCACCGCCGCGGCCAGGAGAACCGAGCACACGATGCACTGGCGCAGGAGGCGGAGGATGGATGGACGCACGCGGGGGCAGGGAGGCTTGGCGCCGGCGTGGCGAAGATCAATGGTGGACGCGCAGGGCGACCTCGACGGACCCGTCGGGCCGGCGCGTGGCCTGCACCGGCAGCACTTCCGGCAGCGTGGAAAGAAAACCGTCCAGATCGTCGAGACTGAACCGTCCGCCGACCGGCAGCGCGGCGGCCTCGGGCGTGGCGGCGATGGCGCGGCCGTGGTAGCGGGCAAACTGCGCGAGCGCGTCCGCCAGGGGAACGCCATCGAACACCGCCTGGCCCTGACGCCACGCGAGCGCGTTGTCGAGGGCGGCGGGGGAGAGTGTCCGGACCGACACGACACCGGCGCGCACGACGAGCTGATCGCCTGGCGTCAATGCAACCGGGCTGACGGCCTGGCCGCCGGCATCGCCCGGGCGGACCTGCACCGAGCCCTCGGCCACCGTCACCACCAAGGCGCCGTCGACCCCGGTGCGGACGTCGAACTGGGTGCCGGTGACGCGAACCGAACCGGCGGGAGTCTCGACGATGAACGGCCGGGCCGGGTCCTTGCTCACGTGGAAGAACGCCTCGCCCGCCGGAAGGCGGACATGCCGGGAGGTGCCGTCGATTGCGACCTCGAGGCTGGTGCGGGCGTTCAAATCGACCCGCGTGGCTTCGACCAGTGTGAGGCTTTCGCGATGGCCGGACGGCGTGGCGAGCTGCGCATGCTGGTTCCGGGGCCGCTCGAGCCACACGACCAGCGCGACTGCAGCAGCCGCTGTCAGCGCCGCCCCGGCCATCAATGACCGGCGCAGCCAGGGATGCGGCTGGGCAGTTGCTTGAGCCGGCTGGGGCTCCGCCGACAGCTCCCTGATGCCGGCAAGCAACGGCATTTGCTGTTCGAGGTCGGCGGAGAACTGGCAATACTGCGAAAGCAAGGCACGGTGCGACGGGTCCGTCTCGAGCCACGCGTCGAGGGCGATGCGCTGGTCGGCGGTGAGGACGGCGCCATCGAGGCGAGCCGCCCAGAGGGAAGCCTTTTCGTCGGCGGTTTCGTGCTGCGGCGTGGACGATTTCATGAGTGGGCCTCCTGGTCGGGCGAGCGGTTTTGGTTGGGCGCGGCGGGGGTGGGCGCGGCGGCCAGGGCGGCGCGGAGCAGCCGCAACGCGCGGGCGTGTTGTTTCTCGACCGTGCTGACGGCGATGCCGAGCCGGCGGCCGATTTCCTGGTGGGAGAGGAGTTCGATCTTGCGCAACAGCAGCACCGCGCGGCAGCCCTCGGGCAGCCGCGCAATGGCGGCCTCGAGTTGGTCGAGTTCCTGGCGGGCCATGACCTGCTGGACGACACCCGGGGCGGACGAGGCGGCGAGGTCGGCGTCGGGCGTCGCACCGGCGATCGGGGCGATGTCCCGGCGCTTGAGACGGTTGATGGCGAGCCGCCGGGCGGTGGTGTAGAGGACGGCCTTCGGGTTCAGCGCCGATTGGTCCTGCACGTGCGGATAGACCCGCAGGTAGGCGTCGTGCGCCACGTCCTCGGCCTCGCTTCGGCTGCCGAGCATCCGCGCCAGGTAACGCCGCAGCGGCGCCACGGTGGCGCGGTAGAGGCGGGTGAAGTCGCGCTGGTTTTCCGGTTCCTCGAGCATGTATCGACGGCGGTTGATCTGTCCCTGGCCCTGAGGACAACCGAGCCTAACCAACCCGCCATCCAAATGGCAAAAGAATGATTGAGCGGCAAAAGGACTTGGCCGCCTCCGCGGCTACCTATTCCGCGCCTTCCACGCTGCCACGATCTGGCGGATGGTTTCCTCGAGGGAGATCGTGATGTCCCACTTTGGGTAGTGGGCGCGCATCTTGCGCAGGTCGGAGTAATAACAGATGTGGTCGCCGGCGCGGTTCTGGTCGACGTAGGTGTGGACCTGCGGCTTGCCCGTCAGCCTCTCAGTGATCTTGAATGCTTCGAGGATCGACGTGCTGTTCGCCTTGCCACCGCCGATGTTGTAGACCTCGCCGGCACGCGGGGCGGCGATGAACGCCGCGATGAAGCGCGCCACGTCGAGCGAATGGATGTTGTCGCGCACCTGCTTGCCCTTGTAGCCGAAGACGCGGTACTCGCGACCCTCGAGGTTGCACTTCACCAGGTAGGAGAGGAAGCCGTGCAACTCGACGCCGCTGTGATTGGGTCCGGTCAGGCAGCCGCCGCGCAGCGCGCAGGTCGGCAGGTTGAAGTAGCGGCCATATTCCTGCACCATCACGTCGGCCGCGACTTTCGACGCACCGAAAAGCGAGTGCTTCGACTGGTCGATGGTGAACGTCTCCGGAATGCCGTTGGCATAGGCCGGGTCCGCGTAGTCCCAGCGGGTGGCGAGTTCGACCAGCTTGATGCTGTTGGGCGCGTCGCCATACACCTTGTTCGTGCTCATGTGCGCGAAGGGCGATTCGGGACAGGCTTGCCGCGCGGCTTCGAGAAGATTCAGCGTGCCGACCGCGTTGGTGTCGAAATCGTCGAACGGAATGGCGGCGGCGCGGTCATGCGACGGCTGGGCGGCCGTGTGCACGATGGCCGACGGCTTGACCGACTTGACCAGCGCGAGCACGCCGGCGCGGTCGCGGATGTCGAGTTCGTGGTGGACGAAACCCTTGAGTTCGCGCTTCAGCCGCTCCTGGTTCCAGCGGGTGTCGCCCTGCGGCCCGAAGAAGACGGCGCGCTGGTTGTTGTCGACCCCGTGCACCGTGTAGCCCTGGGCGGCGAAATAGACGCAGACTTCCGAGCCGATCAGGCCCGAGGAGCCGGTGACGAGGATGGTCTTGGCCATGGGAACTAGGGGAGTGGTTTTTCAGATTCCCGACAATAGGGAAACAGCGCTGTTGATGCGATTCGTCCGGAAGTTGATTCTTTTCCCCACAGGAGGACGCGGAGGCAGCAGAGGGAAGGGGCCGGGTTCCGCTTACGCGTCTGCCCCGGGAAGTACTGTTCAGCAAAACCTGGCGTGGCGACACACCCCGTCGCTCCCGCCTTCGCTCCGCTTCGGCGCGGCAAGTCGCGCCACCCCTCTTGTTAGAGGGGACCCCGATCCACCTTGAGGCAACGTCTGTTAATGTACGGGTTTTCTCTGCTACCTCTGCGTCCTCCTGTGAGAATTTAATCCTGCTCATTTTCCGCGGCGCGATTTTGCTTTAAGGGGTCATGCGCACGGTCTTTGCTCCCGGGCTGATTCACCCATGCGAAACGTCTTTGTCAGCGGTGGCGCCGGCTTCATTGGCAGCCATTTGACGCCCCGGTTGCTCGGGACGCCGGGCGTCGAGCGGGTGACGATCTACGACAATTTCTCCTCCGGCACGCGCCGGCACCTGCGGGTCGTGGCGGGCGACGCGCGGCTCCAGGTGGTCGAAGCCGACATCAAAGACCTCGCGAAGTTGACCGCGGCGATGGCCGGCGCCGACACGGTGTTTCACCTGGCGGCCAACCCGGACATCGCCAAGGCCGTCACGCAGCCCGACATCGATTTCTGGGAGGGCACCTACCTCGCGCAGAATGTGCTCGAGGCCATCCGCGTGAACCGCGTGCCGCGGCTCCTCTACATGTCGGGTAGCGGCGTCTACGGCGAAAACGCCAGTGTGGCTTTCGCGGAGAATTACGGTCCGAACCTCCCGATCTCCACGTACGGGGCCAGCAAGCTGGCCTGCGAGGCGCTGATCTGCGCCTACTGCCATATGTTCGGCCTGACGGCGCGCGCCTTTCGTTTTGCCAACGTAGTCGGCCCGCGCCAGACGCACGGCGTCGGCTACGATTTCGTCCGCCGGCTCCGGCAGGATCCGGCGCGGCTGCGCATCCTCGGCGATGGCACGCAGAGCAAGAGCTACATCCACGTCGACGACATCCTCGACGCAGTGTTTCTCGCGAACGCCAAGTGCCCGCGCCCGTACGACGTCTTCAACGTCGCGACCGGCGACTACATCACGGTCCGCGACATCGCCGACCTGGCGGCCGAGGTTTGCGGGTTGGCTCCGGGCAGCGTGCGCCACGAGTTCACCGGCGGCGACCGTGGCTGGAAGGGCGACGTGCCGGTGGTCCGCTTCGACTGCGCAAAGATCCAGGCGCTCGGCTGGCGCTGCCACCGCACCTCGGCGCAGGCGATGCGCGACGCGATGAGCGCGATGCGCGACGAGCTCGGCCATGAGTGAGACCCGGGCCGCGCCGTCAACGATCGAGCATCTCGTGCCCGCCGGCGGCGTCGCCGGGCCCGTCGACCTCAGCCTGGTGGTGCCCGCCCTCAACGAGGCGATCACGGTGGGTGAGTTCGTCGACTGGTGCCGCCAGGGACTGGCTGCAGCCGGTGTGACCGGGCAGATCCTGATTGTCGACAGCTCGACCGACGCGACGCCCGACATCGTGTTGGCGCACGGCGGCGAGGTGCTGCGCGTGCCGAAGCGCGGACTTGGCCGCGCCTACATCGACGCCCGGCCGTTCATCCGCGGGAAATGGATCATCATGGGCGATGCCGACCTGACCTACGATTTCCGGGAGCTCGCGCCGTTCGTCGCTCAGTTTCGTGCCGGGGCGGAATACGTCATGGGCAGCCGGTTCAGTGGCACGATCGAGGCGGGCGCCATGCCTCCTCTGCACCGCTACTTCGGCACACCGCTGACAACCTGGATTCTCAACCGCATCTACGGCAGCCGCTACACCGACATCCATTGCGGCATGCGCGGATTGACCCGCGAGGCCTTCGACCGGATCGACCTCAAGTCGCAGTCGTGGGAGTACGCGTCGGAGATGGTGCTCAAGGCGGCGCGGCTGGGGCTGCGCATCGCCGAGGTGCCGGTGAAGTTCTACAAGGACCGCGCCGGCCGACTCAGCCATCACCGGCGCGCCGGCTGGCTGTCGCCCTGGATCGCCGGCTGGATCAACCTGAAGGTGATGCTCGTCTATTCGCCGGACAGCTTCCTGCTCGCGCCCGGGCTGGTCATGCTCGTCCTCGGCTTGCTGCTGTCGGTGCCGCTCGGTTTTGGGCCGATCTTCGTCGGCGGGGTCGGCTTCGAGATCCATTGGATGCTGCTGGGGGTCACGTGCGCCACGTTGGGTTACGGCTGCATCCAGGTTGGCCTCATCGCCCGCCTCATGCACGGGTTGAGACCTGAATTGCCCGAGCGCGTGCGCCAGTTCCTTACGTACAATCGAGGCATGGCGATCGCCGCCGTGTTGGTGGTGATCGGCGTTGTTCTCGGCGGGCAGCTGGCCTGGCACTACGTCCAGGGCGGGTTGCGGCTGGCGATCATCTCCTATCGCGCCATCCTCGGGCTGATGCTGATCATTCTCGGCTTCCAAACCTTCGGGTTCACCCTGCTGCTCGAGATGAGCAAGCGCGTCGGACGAAACGGGCGAAACGATGGCGGCTGACACGGCAGATTCGCGTCCGGACGATTGGGACCGGCACTGGAACAGCTTCGCCGAGGCGGCATCGCGCAACCCCGCGCAGCTGATGCGGCACGCGCTGGCCATCCGGTTGCTGGCGGCCGGCGACGAGCGGTGCACGCAGCGCGTGCTGGACCTCGGGAGCGGCCAGGGCGACCTGGCCGTGCGGCTGCGGCACGAGCGGCCCGGGACGGAATTGGTCGGGTTCGAAATGAGCGCGAGCGGCGTCGCGATCTCGCGGCGCAAGTTGCCGGACGCCCGGTTCCTGGTCGTGGACTTGTTCCAGCCTCCCGCCGAGGCGGCGGCGTTCGCCGGCTGGGCAACCGGCGCGGTATGCTCGGAGGTACTGGAGCACGTCGACTCGCCCGTGGATTTCCTCAAGGCCGCGAAGATTTACCTGGCGCCGGGCGCGCGGCTCGTGGTGACCGTCCCGGGCGGTCCGATGTCGGCCTTCGACCGGCACATCGGCCACCGGCAGCATTTCTCGCGTGACTCGATCGGTCGCGTGCTGCGCGACGCCGGGTTCGTGGTGGAACGCGTGTACCTGAGCGGGTTTCCCTTTTTTAATCTCTACCGGCTCGTGGTGATCTTGAGGGGCGAGCAGCTCGCGAAGGATGTTGACCACGCCCAGCGCGGTTTTTCGGTCTGGCTGGCCGGCGTCGTCATGGCGGTGTTCCGCGGCTTGTTCCGGCTCAACCTGCTCGATTCGCCTTTCGGCTGGCAGGTGATCGCTGTCGCGCGCAAGCCGCGCTGACGGGCCTCACTCCGGCCGCGACCGCACCTCGAGAAACGCGAGGGGACCGACGAACGTGAGCAGGATCCACAACGCATACGTGCCGGTGAAATAGCCGGCGTTCAGGGCCGGGAACGAGGTCGCGTCGATCAGCGCCACGATACCGCAGATCGCGAGGCAGGAGGCGGCGAGGCCGGCGGCGAGCAGGCCGAAGTAGGTCCAGCGGCGGCGGGCCAGGGCCATCGCGACGGCCGCCACCGCCAGGCCGAGTCCGAGGACGCTGGTGATCGGCACGATCCGGCGATAGGCGACGAGAATCTCTTCCAGCCAGCCGACGCGCAGGTTGTCGAGCCAGCGCTGGTGCTCGGGCGGGCGCGGGATGTTGTAGCGATCGCGGGTCAGGTCGCGGATCAGCTCGAGTTCCTCGGGTGAGCCGGCGCCGGCGGATTGTGGCCACGCGTCCATGGCGTCGAAGGTCGTGAGCATGTGGATGGAGTTCCAGAGCGACGCGGGAAACCGGCCCAGATTTTCGCCGTTGAGCGGCGGTAGGAATCCGGAGCGGCGCGCCCCGGCGTCCACCTTGCCGCTGTCGCAAGCGGCGTTCACCTCATCGGCGATTTTGCGGTAAAAGGCCGCGGCCTCTGCGCCGGAATGCACGTGGCCGGTGTCGTCGACGGCGCGGCGCAGGGCCCACATGAACCAGCCGCCGCCGATCTCGCCGCGGCCGGCGGGCAATCCGGTCAACGACTCGGTGATGCCGGCCCACGTTTCTCCGGTCGGACCGTCGAGTTCGCCCCGCAGCAGGGCGAAGGTCGGGCAAAGCGGATACAGCTTCATCCGCACCTCGCGCGTGACGGGCACGAAGGACAGCGGGTGTTCCGGCCGCGGCCGCATGAGCGCGCCCATGGCATCCTTGAAATCGCGCTGGTTGAACTCGCAGGTCGTGAACACGCCGTAATGCCGGTAATTGTTCATGGCCACGAGCAGCGGGCCGGCGGCCCAGAGCACGGCGGGGAGCGCGAGGACGGCAGCCAACCGGCCGCGCCAGCGGGCCGGACGCGAGCGCCAGAGCGGAACGACCGCCGCCGCCCAGAGCGGAACCACGGCGGGCATGAGCCAGATCCATTCCTCGCGCGTCAACTGGAAGGCGGAAAGGCTGGTGCCCAGGAGGATCGACCACGGGAGCAGCCGGCGCAGCGGCTGGTCGCGGCGCGCATAGAGGGCCACCAGCGCGGCCAGGATCAGCAGCACCTCGCTGTGCAGGATCTGCTGGCGCAGGACGCGCGTATGGATGATCGCGTCGTAGGTGACCGGGTTGAACAAAACGACGGCGAAGATCGCGAACCGCAGGCTCGGACGCGGCACGAGCGGGCCGAGCGCCCGCACCAGGACGGCGCAGGCCGCGGCGTAGAGCACGTGTTGCGCGCAGAACAGCGGCACGCCCGTGAGGAAGACTCCCGCGATGAAAAGCGAATACATCGGGCCCTTGGCCAGCGTCAGCTGGCTGTACGGCCCGAGCCACTCGCCCCGCAGCAAATGGTGCGCGAGACGCAGGAACAGCATGTCATCGTACTCGGCGAAACCGACGGCGAGGACCGTATGCCCGGCCACCAGCCAGAGCTTGAACAACACCAGCGCCACGCCGGCGTACAGCCAGCGTCGATGGAATTGGGGTGCGGTCGTGTTGCCGAGAGAAGGGTCTGCCATGCTTGCAGGGGCGATTAGTGCTGCCGGACCAACCCAGCGCCAAGTCTATAGTGCGGCCGGATCAACGGACTCCACCGACGGCAGCGATCCCGGGCGGCCCAACCACACCAGCGAAGCGATTGAAAAGATCGACAACAGGGTTACCAGGCCAAGCCAGGCCGGATCTGCCGCGGGCAGCAGAGCCGACGTGAAATACATGCGCGAAGGGGCGAAGACCCACACCGCGCCAAACCATGCCAGGTTGAGAGCAGCGAGTGCTTTTTGGGCCCAGGTCGATAATTGACCGACACCGAGCCCGAGCGCAACAAACAGGCACGCATTGTTGAAGTACGTGCCTTGATGGTTGACCGTCGATTTCGCGGCAAACATCAGAAGGCACCACACGATCGTGATCGCGCCGACGAGGCAGAGCAGCAGATTCGCCAAGCTCCTTTCCTCGGGTGGCCCGGAGGGGGGACGGCGGCGCAGCAAATGGAACAACCCAAGTGCGCCGAGCAGCAGCGGTCCCGGAGACTGGAATAGGTTGAGAAAACACGCGGAACGCAGGGCATGGCCCGTCAGGCTCAGACCGGCCGCCGGGTCGCCTGCCCACGATTTGGACCAACCGCTTTTCAAGTCGGTGACGAGGCCGGAGTCGTCGAGCCCGAAGAGCCGCGTGAAGTTGCCCCATTTGTTCAGCAAAAACTGCGAAGCGGACAACGAGCCGTAGGCATCATGCAGAGTCTGCTGCAAGGATCGCGCATCCACCGGCACCACGCCGGCCAGGTGCCATTTGAGCAATCGGTTTCCCGGAGGATCGCAGAATCGTTGGTAGAGAGCCCACGGCAGGAGGGTGATGATTCCTGCAGCGATGATCATGCTCCACTGACGCCATGGTCGCGGATGGGTCTTGAGGAGGGCGACCAGACCGATCCCGATCAAGCCGAAGGCGCTGCAGCCGTGCCCGAGCATCGCCAGCCCGGCGCACCAGCCAATGATGAGTCCATTGCGTGTCGGAGTGAGAAGCAACAGGGCCGCGGAAATCAGCAGAAAGGCGGCCGGGAGCAGCTTCGGCCACACGAACGTGGCATTGAACAGGAAGAAACCGGAGAACGCGGTGAAAAACAGAATCCAGGCGATTCGGGCGGCGGCCAGCCGACCTAGGCGCAGCAGAATCCAGAGGCCGAGGAACACCCAGCTCTGGAGGATCGTGCCCATGATTTGATACCCCAGCGCCGACGAGACGACGGGATGAATCAGCAGACAGAAGCCCGTTTGAAGCGGGGGGCGATCGCTGCTCAGCCAGTCCCCTAAGAACCCATGGAGCGACTGGCCGGCCACCAGCCGTTGCGTCAGCCAGAACGGTAACACATTGTCCGGGGGAAGGAAGGGAAGATAGCGTTCCATCGCTACGTCGGCGGCATCCTCGATTCCGCCATACAAGAAAAGCACGGCGGAATAGAGCATCCCGATGGCGAGACAGAATACGAGGGGCCGCAGAAGTTCACGCCATGGCAACCGCAGCGCGGGAGAACGCCTGCAACTCCCGGCGATCACCGCCACGCTGGCGGCGAGTATCGCGACAGCCGTCCAATAACCGATCCTGGCGTTGGCATAATAATCAAAGAAGAGAAGGTAGGCGAGGGTTGCGGAGCCGGCGAGGGCCAGCGCCAGCGCTTGTTCCGGTGGAAAGTTGCGTCCAGGGCCGCATACGACGACTAAGGCTGCGCCCGGCACGAGCAGCAGGGAAAAAACCAGCAGATGCAAACCCATCGCTGCGAACACCGGTCCTAAGCGGGCGGTAGTCGATACGGGTGCGCTGATGCCGAGCCAATCGTTGACGCCTCGAGCCGTGTCCTCGGCGAACAAAAACACCTCACGTCCTTTCCATACGGCAGGTACGGACCAACGAAACAGCGTCCAGTGGTCCATCGGAGTCTTGCGCGGAGCCAGGATCTGTCGGGCGCCGGTCTTCGCATCCTCCCAGCCAATCACCTCGACCTTTTCGCCCGGGAAGCCGGCCACATAGAGCGCGAGTTCGTCGCCCAAACGAATCGGACCCAGCTTAATGGTGCCGATGAGCCGGCCATCGCCTTGCCGAGAGTCCCAGAGCGGGACGGAATGATGCAGTTGAGTGAATCCGGAGGGGTCAAAGCTTCCGGTCGATGCGGCAAAACTTCCGTGGAGTTCAACCGGGACCAGCTCGCCGGCGCAGGCGCAGGAACCGCACCAGGCGGCCAGCACGCACGCGATCCATCTCATGACACATCCGGACGTGAAGCGGTCTTGATTCCACGCGAGGCAAGTCCAGCCAGAGCGAGGGCGGCGCCGAGTGAAATCCAGAATGGCCACGCGTTCGCAACGCCCGAAGCCAAGCGAGAGAGGAAGGACCGGCGTGACGAACCTCTCCCGAGCATTCGGGCAAGCTCGGACGGGTTTTCCGCTGGGTCGCGCACGCTGGCGGGCAGGTACCGTTGGACGGCGGGCATGTCGAGGAGGTTGGCGAGGATGAAAGCGTCGGGGTAGGGAAGGATCGCCTGATCGAACAGCCGGCGCTCGGGCGTGCGCACGTAGGCCGCGACGATGCGTTCGTCCTCGCGGAATTCAGCGCGCTTTTCCGGCAGCCACTCGGAGAGGGCGAAGCGCGTGGTGTGCGCGGCGCCGGCGGCGAAGACGAGCAGCACCGCGGTAAGGAGTGCGCGGGCGGCGGTGCGCGCGGCGGGCGAAACGGCGCGGCTGGCGAGCAGGACGCCGGCGGCGACATTGAAAATCGCGCCGTAGAGATAGAGCTCGCCGTAACGATTGGCGGGCGGCCACATCGTGGTGTTGGAGCGAGTCAGCGCGATGGCCGAAATCTGCAATCCAATCCACAAGCCGCCGGCGAGCAGGAAGGTGGGTAGCGGGTCGCGGAAAGAAGGCTGGCGGACCCACCGCCACGCCAGCCACCCGAGCGGGGCATAGCTGAGCGGAGCGAGGCAGAACCAGGCTGCGCCCGGCCACGCCATGCCGGCCATCACGTAGCGGAGGAACTGCGCGGCGGTGCGGGCGTGCAGCACGTCGTGCTGCGGTGCGGGATTGCGCACCAACCAGCCGAAAACCAGCAGCAGCGTCGCGACGGCCGCGGTCGTCAGGAGTGGCGTCCGGTCGGACGGCTTCGCCAACGCGAGGCGCGCCAGGGTGAGGAACAGCACGACCAGCGGGGCGACGAATCCGGAGCCGAGACTGAGCATCGCGCACACGCCGGCGATCCAGCCGAAGTGCCAGGCGCGCGTGCCGGGCGTGGCGTTCAGCATCAGCCAGAGGCAGGCGACGCTGAAGCCGGCGACGTAGACGAACTGGGATTGGAAGCCTTGGACGATATTCTCGTAGACAAGCGGCAGCCCGCCACCCGCCATCAGGACGAGGAAAAGAACGACGGCCCCGTAACCGGGCAGCCGCCGGGCGAGCAGCAGCCACACGCTCCCGAGCACGCCGCCGCAGAGGAAGGCATTGACCACGGTCTGCTGGCGGTTGTCCCACTGGCCGCTGACGCCGGCGAGCAAGGCGTTGGTCAGGTTGGTGAAAAAGACCCGGTGCTCGTTCGTGGGATAGAAAAGCGTGAGCGGGTTGAAATCCCCGGTGCCAAAGGGAATGATGAAGGCGCGCGAGTCGGCCGCCCAGGAATCCTGCACCGGCAGGTCGGTGCCGTAGCGGTCCACGACGGCGAGCCGGCCGCCGGCGACGAGGAGCGCCAGGCCCGCGGCCGCAAGGGTGAGCCGCTGGCGGTCAAGCAGGCCGAGGCTGCGTTCAAGCATGAGGAGTTTCGGCCGGCGGCGGAGTCTCGACTCCGACGGCGAGCCGCCAACCGGTCCCAACCAGGAGCGCCAGCGCCATCAGCCACGCAATCAGCCAAAAGCCAGACCACGTGGGCCGCAGGACTTCATGCCACGGGTCCCAGGTCGGCGAGAAAACCCAGATGCCGAGCCAGAGCGCGAGGTGCAGCCCGATGATGGAGCGCACCAGACGCGGCCGGCCGCTCGCGACGAGGCCAAGGACGGCGGCCACCATCAGCAGCGCGCCGGTCAGGTAGGTCCCCTGGTGAATCACCGTTCCCTCCGGCCCGAACATCAGCGCGCACCAGACGACGATGCTGGTGAGCGCGACGGCCACGCAGTAGTTGGCCGGTGCGACGCCCGGCTCGCGCCGCCGGAGCCAGAGGAAAGGCAGGCCGACGAGGAGGAAGCCGAGCGACTGGACGAGATGGAAAAACTCGCCGCCCTGCATCGCGTTGCTGAACCGCCACCACGCGCGGGCCCCGTCGCCGGTGAAAAACTCGAGCGCGCTTCGGCCCACGCCAGGCAGGACGTTTGTGAAATCGCCGGCCAGCACGCGAACATTGGTCCACTTGTTGTGCAGGATCTCGGCGGCCGGGGTTCGTTGATACGCCTCAGCGATGACCGTCAGGGCGCCGCGCGGGTCGACATCGCGGTGACCGGCGAGGTGATACTTGAGCAGCCGGTCGCCGGGCGGATCGACCCAGCGCTGGTAGGCCAGCCAAGGCGAATAGACGAGGAAGGCGACGAGCGCGGCCCCGACGATCAGCCGGCGATCCCGCCAGCCACCGTGCACCAGGTACACGATGCCGAGTGCCGCCAATCCGAAGAAGCTCCCGCCATGGCCGAGCATCGCCAGGGCGGCGCAGGCGCCGAGGGCAAAGGATTCGAGGAGGCTGGCGCGACGCGCCTGGCGGAGCAGGCGGTAAAGCAATCCAGCGGCGGCGAGGAGAAACCCGGCCGGCAGCAGCTTCGGCCAGGCATAGAGCGTGTTGAGCAGGAAGAAGCCGGACGTGACGCACGCGAGCAGCACGAGTCTCGCCGTGCGGCGCGGGATTCCCAGCGCGCCGAGCAACACCCAAAGGCCGGCGTAGGCGGCGAGCTGGCAGGTGGTCGCCGTGGCGATGCGGGCGGCGGGAACGTCGAGGATGGGTCGCGCCACGAGCAGGAAGCCGGTTTGCAGCGGTGGCCGGTCGCTCGTCAGCCAGTCCTCCAGGAAGGGGCGCAGCGCCTCGTGCCGGTAGATTCGCTCGGCAAAGAAATCCGGGATGAGGTTGTCCGTGGGCAGGCCGAGATCGTGGCGCCCGGCCGGCACGCCCTCGGGCGACTCGTCGCCACCGTAAAGGTAGAGCGTGGAGACCACCACTCCGGCCAGCGCGATGGTCGCCAGCAGCGGGCGGACGCGAGCGAACGACAGCTTTTGGCGCACAAACCGAACGCCGGCGAAGACCACGGCGAGCAGCCCGGCCGCGACGACGACGAGACCGAGCACGTGCGAGAGAAAGAAGCCGAAAAACGCGGCCAGCGCGAACAAGCCGGCGGCAATCAGCGCCAGCGTCACCCGCATCGGTTCATCCTGCGGGAAGCGTGGGCCGAGAAGAACGAGGGCGGCGAAGAATGGCAGGACGGTAAGGATCACCGCCGACAGGCTGGCAAGAGCCGCGGACCAGTGGGCTGCGCGGACGGACGAAGACGACGTGGGCAGCCCAACACCGAGCCAGAGCTTCGCGGAGTTGTCTTCGGCGACGAGCACCGCCGGCCGGCCGCGCCACGCGGCAGGCAGCGTCCACCGATAGAGACACCAGGCCGGCCCGGGCGCCGAACGCACGCCGAGGCGCAGCTCACGCAGGTGATCCGGGGTCTGGAGGCTTAGGCGCAACGTCGAGTTGTCAGGGAAACCATTGACCGAGAGCGCGAGGCTGTTGCCGGTCGCGGGCAGGTCGACCTCGAGCCGTCCGAGGCCGTCGCCTTCGGGGCGGTTGGAATCCCACACCTGGCCGGGGGCCGACCCGGCCGCGCGGGCCATCCCGCTGTCGCCCGGCGCAAAGGCGCCGGTCAATCGCGCGTCCGGCGCGGCGCCGAGGTTCGCGGCCGCAGTCGCCAGCAGAAAGAGGAGCGCGACCCGACGCTTCCAACTAGGGCTCATGGCGGTCGGACTTGAAGAGATTCAGGTGGTGTTCGCGAAGGAATTGGAGCCGCGGCGTGAGATCGGCCGGGTAGATGACGTAGCCCTGGTCGGGCGACGTCGCCGCATCGGCTTTCTGCTGGCTGCCGGTCTCGAGATAAACCTCGCGCCACTTGGCCCGGTTGGCGCTGTACCAGGTGACCGCGCTCTTTTCCTCGGGCGTGACAAAAAGTCCGGCGGAGGCGGTCACGAGGAACAACACCGCCAAGCCGGCGTAGCGCCACAGGCGGGCGGGCAGCAGCTCGGCCTCGAGGTAAAGCGCAAAGAAGGCGGGGATCAGGAGCGTCACGTAGCGCGGCGCGTAGGGTGCGGTGCGCCAGCCGAGCATGACGCGGCCCACGGCGGTGTTGAGGCAGTACAGCACCGTGAACGCGGTCAGGAGAAAGATGACCGCGCTGGCCGGCCGGGCGGCGGGACCGTATCGGTACAGGCGGCGACCGTGCACGACCGCCAGGAACGCGACCAGCAGGAGGAGCGAGAGGCCGCCGGCGAAATCCAGCCACAGGTGCGCCTGCCAGCCGGCGTAACTGGCCAGCATGAGTCCCGCGAACCCGCCGTATTCCCACGGGTGTTCGTAGGGGAACCGAAAGTTCGCGACCGCCGGCTCGTTCTTGTAGCCGACAAAGAACAACACCCAGAACCCGGCGCAGAGGAGCAATGCGACCGCCAGCGCCCGGATGGAGCGGGCATCGCCGCTCCGCCGGGCATGCCACAGTTCGAACCCGAACAGCAGCGGCGCGAGCGCGCCGGCGAACAAGGCAAAGCCGGTGAAAATCAGGAAGAGAATCAACACCACCTGCACCACGCGGCGCCAGGTGGGCGACGCCATGAACCAGGTGAGCCCGTAGAGCATCATCAGGAGGACGGGAAAGGCTCCGTGCGAAGGATTCGCCGGGCCGATCCACGCCTCAAACTGCCGCATCGTGAGAAAGATGAGCGGCACCACGGCCAGCGCCGGACCGTCGCGCGCGCCGCACTTGCGCGCCAGAGCCAGCGCCGCCAGCGCGGCGAGCACGGTGACGACCACGGTCAGGAGCGCATCGCCGCGCGAGTCCCAGTGCGTGAAATGCGCCAGCGCCGCGGTGAACAGGTAGCCGACGCCCTGGCGGTGCGGTCCGTGCTGGTAGTCGAAAATCCTCCACCAGTTCCCGCCGGCGAACATCGGCTTGTAGATGTCCCATTGGTCCCAGGTGAAGATGTTCGAGGTATGTTCCGCGGTGAACCGGATCCGCTGGTCGGCGAGGATCAGCGTGAGCAGGATCACGACCCCGTGGGCCACCTTGCTCCAGGGAAAAGGGCGGGAGGTGGGCGGGGTGGACGGCATGGGAGGGAGCCGCCTAGGATTCGGCTAAATGGTCCGGGTTGTCCAATCTTCTGTCAGGACGGCGGGACATCGGCGGAATGCGAATTGTAGGGCCGGCGCTTGCCGCCGGGCCGGATTGATTCGGCGCGGTCGGCCGGGAGGCCGACCCTCCAGCGTTCAAGTCAAAGGTAGGCGCTTCTGTCGGCGTTGGCCGGAATTCGAAATTGTAGGGCCGGCGCTTGCCGCCGGGCCGCGGCGAACGTTGTAGGGCCGGACCTTGGTCCGGCCGCGCGATCGGCTGCACCAAGGTACAGCCCTACAGGTTTAATCGGCGCGGAACGGAGTTCGTACTCCATCCGGTCAAACCAGCGGTGGCACGCGCGGCGGGTAAGCCAGGCCGAAGTCTTCGGAGTCGAGCGTGAGGTTCGGGTTGTACGCCGGATCGTTTTCCAGCACGGCGGCGCCCCAGCGGGAACGCAGGATCGCAACCTCACCTTGCGCGCGGACGATCTTGGCCGGCGTGTCCTCCGCGCCGCGGCTGGCGGACTCGTGGTGGATCAGCTCGGCAAACGGCGTGAAGAGGTTGCGGTAGCCCGCGGCCTGGACCTTCAGGCAGAAATCGACGTCGTTGAACGACACGGGCAGGAATTCCTCGTCGAGCCCGCCGACCTGCTCGTAGATGGCCTTGCGGATGACGAGGCAGGCGGCGGTGACGGCCGACAGGTTTTGCACCATGTGCGGCCGCAACGCCGGCGCGACCATCTCGTCGCGCACATAACCCTTGTAGGCGTGCCCGGCGGCGCCACCGAGGCCGGTGATGACGCCAGCGTGTTGGATGTGGCCGTCCGGGTAGTAGAGCTTGGCGCCGACGCAGCCGATCTCCGGGCGGACGGCCTGGGACACCAGCTCGTCGAGCCAGCCGCCGTCGATGGCCTCGAGGTCGTTGTTGAGGAGCGCAACCAGCTCGCCGCGCGCATAGCGGACGGCGCGATTGTTGATGGCGGAGTAATTGAACTTGCCGGGGCAGGGCAGAACCTCGAAACGACCGGCGGCCTTCATCTGGTCGTAGAAGGCCAGCAGCTCGGGATCGTCGGATTCGTTGTCGGCGATGAGGATCTCGTAGTTCGGATAGTCCGTCTTGGCGCGGATGCTCGTGACGCACGAGATCAGCAGGTCGCGGCGGTTGCGGGTCGGGATGACGAGCGTGACGAGCGGGGCGGGCTCGGGACGAATCCGGCGCGCGCGCCAGAACTTCCGGACCGACGGCTCCAGCACGGCCTTCTCGCCGCGCCGCGCCAGGTGCTCCTCGATCGCGCGCCGCGTCGCGATGCTCGTGTAGTCCTTTTCCTGGAACTGCATCGCGGTCGAACCCTCGATGGCCCGCCAGTGGTAGAGCACGCGCGGGATGTGGAGAATCTGGGCCGGTTGGACGCGTTCGGTGACCCGGAAGGCGAGGTCCCAATCCTGCGCGCCCTCGAAACCCTCGCGGAAACCGCCGATCGTCCGCAGCGTAGCCGTGCGGTACACCGTGAGATGCGAGAGGTAATTCTGGCTGGTGAGGAAGTCGGGGTTCCAGTCGGGCTTGAAATGCGGGTCGAACCGGTGGCCGGTCTCGTCGATCTTGTCCTCGTCCGTGTAGACCACTTCGGCGTCGGGGTGCAGCAGGAGCTGCTCTGCGACGCAGAACAACGCGGCCGGCGCGAGTTCGTCGTCGTGGTCAAAGAGCGCGCAGAACACGCCGGTGGCGGCCTGGAGCGCGGTGTTCGAGGCGGCGGAGATGTGGCCGTTCTGCCCGCGATAGACCGGCTTGATGCGCGGGTCCTGCGCGGCGTAACGCTCGAGCACGGCGCGCACGTGCGGCTGGGTTGAGGCATCGTCGGCGAGGCAGAGCTCCCAATGCGGGTACACCTGGGCGCGCACCGACTCGATGGCGCGGACCAGCCATTTCTCGGGCGTGTTGTAGACCGGCATCAGGACGGAGATCAGCGGCGGGTTGGCGAACGTCGCGGCGCGCCGGCGCAGCGTCTCGAGCGCCTCGGGCCGCAGCGGGTCGAACTCCTGGAGCCAGTGGTCGTAGGTGCCGCGCAGCGCTGGTTGGGCATTCTGCCCGAGGCGCTGGCTGTAGAAGACGTGCCAGTGTCCGCCGTCGTCCTGCGCCTCGAGGTCGATGGTCTCGTCGGTCGCGGCGATGGAAACCGTGAGCCGGAAGCCCGAGTGTCCGGCCTTGGCGACGTGCTTGAAGTTCTGCGCGACGTCCGGGCGGCCGAGGCCGCACTGACCGGGGAAGATCCTCTCGCCGATCCGCGCCCGAATGCCATGGATGACGCCGGTCTTGGCGACGACCCAGCCGCGCACGGGCAGGTCGGTGGCCTCGAGGGGCCAGCGATGCGGCGTGTCGAGATGCGATGAGAACGCCGGCGAAGGCGGGCGCAGCTCGATCGCGCCCGCCGGTGGCGCGAGTGGATTCGGCGGCAGCGGCGGTGGCGGGGGCTGGGCCGGCGGGCCGAGCAGCGGATTGAGCGCCTTGCGCAGCGAGCGGAAGAGCGACGTGACGCGCCACGACAGCGTCGAGCGCATCCGGAGCACGCGATATTCGCTCTGATAGAGCTCGTCGTGCAGCTTCACGACGGCCTGTTCGGCGCGTTGGAAATCCTTTTGTCCCTTGGCGATCTCCTCCTGGAGCTGGCGGGCGTGCTCGGCGGCGTGGGCCCGCACCTCGCGGAACTGCGCGGAGAGCTTGTCACGGGTCTCCTCCAGGCCCGCGGCATGACGGCGCAGGTCGCGGATCGTGATCGCGCGCTCGGCGAGATCGGTGTCGAGCTGGCGGACGGCGCGGGTGGCGTCGGCCAGCGCCGCGAGCAACTCGGTGCGGTTTGCGGACGGCGGCAGCGGCGCGGCGGCCAGCTGCGCGGACAATTGCGCGAGCACGGCCGGCAGTTCGGTTTCGCGCGTGCCCTCGAGAGCACGCCAGATGGGATTGGGCGGAGCCGCGGAGATCTTTTCGTAGAACGCGAGCAAGCCGGCGGAATTCGCGGCGAGGTCGAAATGCTTTTGCGCAAAGGCCCGGCCGCCGGCACCGAGGCGCGCGGCGAGCGCGGCGTCAGCGAAAACGCGACGGCAGGCGGCGGCGATCGCCTCGGCGTCGCCATTGGCCAGCACGAGCGCCTCGCGGCCGTCGGCCAGTTCGAGCCCGATGTTGCTGGCCGGGAGCACCACCGGTCGCCCGGCGGCGAGGTACTCGGGCAGTTTGGAGGGCAGCCGGTAATCGTTGAACGGGCCCGGACGTCCCGGCTGGACGAGCACATCGGCGAGCGCCAGCAGGGCCGGCAGCCGCTCCTTCTGAAGAAACCCGAGTTCGACCAGCCAGGGAGTCTCGAAACCAAGCGACGCCGTGAAACCCGGCAGCGTGAAACCCGTGCGAACGAGACGCACGGGCGTGCCACCGTCGTTCAGCCGGCGAACCGCCGTGTAGAGTTCCCGCATCTCGGCGGCGTTGGCGTACGTGACGCTGCCGATGAAGACGACGACCTTTTCGCCGGGTTTCAGGCCGAGTTCGCCGCGCAGGCCGGAAGCGGCGGCCTCGGGCCGGAAGAAGCTGAAATCCACGCCCGGCCGCAGGAGGTGCACGGGCTTGTCCGGCGGCGCGAACTCGCGCAGCCGGTCATGGATGACGGTGATGCCGTCGGCGAGCCGCAGCAGGTGGTGGTAGCGGACCGGGTGCGACAGCCCGTCGACCATCGGGTAGGGGAACTTCTGTTCCGGCAGCTCCCGCAATTCCGCCAGGGGCCGGCCGCCGAAGGCCTCGAGGAGATAGTCCTCGTTGTCCTCGAGGTGCACGAGCACGCGCGTGCCGGGCCGGAGCCGCTGGTAGGCCGCCACGAATTTCCGGACGCCCTCGCGCGGAGTCCAGGCGTGGATGAGATCGGCCGGGCGGTGGTTGGGGAAGCACGCCGGGCGGGCGAGGACCTCGGCGTAGGTGGCGGCGGTGAAGACGGGCTGCGCGACGACCGACAGCGTTTCCTTTTCGCCCGGCACGGCCACGACGCACGCGTGGCCCTGTGAGGCCAGCCAGCTGGCGAACCCGGCGATGTGGTTCAGGCTGTTGGTCGTGAAGTTGCCGTAATTGACAAAAAGGACATTCACGAGCGGAAGCGGCGACGGTCAGCGACCGGCGGCCTCGACCTTCTTCTTGTCCTTCGGCGGAGGCAAGTTCTCAAACCCGGGGGCAAACTTGTAGACGATCGCGTCCCACGGCGCCGCGCCGCGCAGCGCGCGGTTGGGCGTGAGGCTCCAGATGCAGACCAGCCGGCCGACGAGGTTCGGATCGTTCAGGGGCAGGTCGGCGATGGTGTGCTCGTGGACCACGAGATGTTTTTCGGTCGAAGTGACGGTCCCGCGGAAGCGCCGGAATTCCGCCTCGGCGGCGAGGCGAGCCGGGAGCTGGGCCTGCACGGCCGCCGTGTCCTGGTCGGGACCCCACGCCGCGAGCTGCTCGAGCAGGGCGAGGCGAAACTCATCCGTCTTCGCCGCGTCGAGGCCGAATGCCGCCGGCAGTTTCTCCGCCGTCTCGAAGTCGCCGACGGCGACGAGGTGCGAGGCGTAGCTGTCGGCCAGCGCGGCGGCCGGCGCCAGCCGGCGGGCCTCATCGAGGCGGCCGAGCGCGGCGAGGTAGCGGGCGTAAACCAGGTTGGCCCGGTCGCGGTCCGGGCCGGCGGGAACCGTCGCGAGCCATGCGGCGGGATCGACCGACGGCTGCTCGGGATTCTGGACGCCGTCGACGCCGCTGTAGAGGCCCTTGAGCGGACGATGGGCGGACTTGGCCCGCTCGATCGGCAGCTCGCGGCGGGTCAGGCCGGCCAGGATGGCGGTGCGCAGCGCCGGGGTGTCGCCCTGCTTCGCGAGGAAGCGGTTGAGATCATCGGCCGTGTCGCCGCGGAAGCCCAGTCCCTCGGCGACGGTGGCGAGCAGCGCCGGTTTGTGTTCGGCGGTGATGTTGGTCAGCAGCTCGTCCGTCAGCTTGTCGTTCCGGTAGATCGTGGTCTGCCGGATCACAAGGTTCCAGAGCCACGGGCGCTCGTTATCGAGGATGGGATAGGCGAGCGCCTCGCCCCAGCGGATCTGCCGGCAAAGCGTCTGGATGATGTCCGCGAGGAGCAGCTTGCGGGCGGCGTCATCCTTGTTCGTCTCCATGCCGTAGAGGAAGATCGCGCAGTTGACCGCGTCGAACGAGGCGACCTTCTTTTCCTCGAGGCGGGGCAGGACCCGCTCCTTGAAATAAAGCGGCGCAAACTCGCCGAGCGTCAGCTTGCCGTCGCGGAGCTCCGCCGCGGTGGGCGACGACGGGTAGGCCCGCAGGATGCGGTCGACATTGGCGCTGGCCCGCTTCCAGTGGAACTGGATGTACGCGTAGGAATACCGCCCCTCGGTGACGTGCTGCACGAAGGCGTTCGCCCGCGAATACAGCCGGGCCGCCTCGGCATCCGCCTCGGGACCGGTGAACGGGCCGATTTCCGCCGCCCGCACGAAGGCGGGCGACAGGAGCGCGGCGAGAACGAGGAGGGCGGAAGACAGGCGGCGAAGCGACGGCATGATGGCGGACCGATGAGCAGGGCGGACGGCGGCCGGGTCAGAGCTTGAACCCGGCGGCGGCGGCGTCCTTGGCGAACATCTTCACGGTGTCGAGCGAGAGCGCGGTCAGGTCCATGCCGAGCATCTTGGCGGCCTTGCCGAGGATGTCGTGGGGCACCGTGACGATCTTGCAGCCGCACTCCTCGGCCTGGAATATGTTGAGCACCTCGCGGACGCTGGCCCAGAGCAGCTCGGCCTTGGGCTGGCCCTCGAGCAGGGCGCCGCAGGCGCGCATCAGCGGCATCGGGTCGACGCCGGTGTCGGCGATGCGGCCGGCGAACACGGAGACGACGGACGGCACGGCGGGATTGAGGGCGGCGGCAACGTCGCGGACCTGCGCGAGCGTCAGCAGGGCGGTGATGTTGAGTTTCACGCCCTCGGCGGCGAGTTCCTTGACCAGCGGGATGCAGGTCGTGCCGACGGAGTTGGTGATCGGGATCTTGACGTAAACGTTCCGGCCCCACGAGGCGATCTTGAGCGCCTGGCGCTTCATGTCCTTCAGGTCGTCGGTGAAAACCTCGAGCGAGATCGGCTTGGCCGTGACCGTCTGGAGGATGTCCTTGGAAAAGGCCTCGTAGTCCTTGATCCCGGCCTTGTTCATCAGCGTCGGGTTCGTGGTCAGGCCCTTGATGTAGGGCTTGGCGTAGAGGTCCAGGATGCCGGCCTTGTCCGCGCCATCGGCATAGATCTGTATCTTGAGGTCGTTAAGGGATTTCATGGATGTGCTTTGAGGGGTCAGTGAATGGGTCCCGCGAGGGGGTCGGCAAGGATAATTCCGACGGCGGCCGAGAGGCTTTTCACCGTGAATTCCGGCGGCTGGGCCGGGGCGCGTTCGGAATAGCCGTGGTCGACCAAAATGGTGCGGCAGCCGGCGGCATGGCCGGCGTCGATGTCACCCCAGCGGTCGCCCACCATCCAGCTCCGGGCGAGGTCGAGGCCCAGTTCGCGGGCGGCGGCGAGGAGCATGCCCGGCTTGGGTTTGCGGCAGGCGCAGGGCTGCCCGTGGGCTTCGCCGGCATGGTAGCAGACCTGGATGGCATCGAGCGTCGGGACGAGTTGCCTTAGCCGGGCGTGCATGGCCTCGACCACGGCGCGATCCTGGGTGCCGCGGCCGACGTCGGGCTGGTTGGTGGCGACCACGAGGACATAGCCGGCCGCCTTCAGGCGCGCGCAATCCCCGGCCACCCCCGGGAAGAGCCGGAAATCCTCCAGCGTCGCCGGCGGGTAGGGCTTGCCGCCGCGGACGACCTGCACGTTGAGCGTGCCGTCGCGATCCAGAAAAACCGCGGCGCGTTTTTTCTGGAGGAGGGAGGCGGAAGGTGGGAGGGGGGAGGTCAAGCGCGGCGATGATTGATGAGGGCTTGGAGCATCGCGGAGATCTCGTCGCATTCCCGGACCAGCGACGCGAGTTCTTCCGCGTTGGCCGGGTGGATGTCGGCCGCGATCTCCAACTGGGCTGACACCTCAGCCAAGGAACCCTTGGCGACATAAAGGAATTGCACGGTTTCCCTGGGTCCCTGGCGAGCGTCACCTTCAGCGATGTTACTGCAGACACTAACGGCTGCCCGTCGTAACTGATCGCGAAGGCCAAAGTCAGCTGCCAGCGGCGGCTTTCCCGTGAGCCGGTAGATTGCCACCGCCAGGGCCTTGCTGCGCTGCCAGACTTGGAGCTGGCGAAAGGGTTGGCTCACGAGTGATTGCCTCCGTCCTCCCGCCTCCCAACTCCAACCTTTCCCGTCACGGTTTGGCCGCGACGGATTCCCACTTCGTCTGGTTCATCTTGAGGTCGGGATGCGAGACGAACAGGTGCCAGACGACGGCTTGGAAGGCCTCGGAATGCGGCGTGATGTTGTTCGGGTTCACCGTCGGCACGATGACGCGCGCGTCGGCCTGCTGGCCGGTGTAGCCGCCGTCCTTGCCGAGGATGCCGATGACCCGCGCGCCGACCTGCTTGGCCAGTTGAATGGCGGAGATGAAGCCCGGCGACACGTTCTTCTCGAGGTTGCCGCCGCCCACGGAGAGGATGAGGAGGCAGTCCTTGGCGCCGAGCTTCGAGCCGCGGAGCCATTCGACAAACACGGAAGCCCAGCCCTCGTCGTTGGTGCGGGCGGTGAGCTCGGATACGTTGTCCGTCGGCGCATAGCACTCGATGCCGGCGATCTTGCGGAAATCGTTCACGGCGTGCGAGGCATTGGCCGCGCTGCCGCCGACCCCGAGGATGAAGAGCCGGCCGCCGCGGGAGCGGACGCCCACGAGTTCCTTGACGCATTTCTCGCAATCATCGGGACTGAGCTTGGCGACGATCTCGGCCGTTTCCTTCAGGTGTTGGATCGAATAGGACATGTCAGGTGCAGGGGGGGTTGAATTTCAGGCGGGAGGTTGGGAAGCGCGCAGCAATTGGTCCAGCTCGTTCAGGCCGGCGTGGGAGCCGATCTCGTAAAACCGCTGGTGCATCTCCCACGCGGCGAGCTGCTTCTTTTGGAGTAATTGCTGGTAGACGGCGGCGAGGTCGACAACTTCGTCGCGCGGCCAGCCGTCGAACGCGGCGGCGCGCATCAATCCCAGGCCGTAGTCGATGTGGTGCATTTGCGGCAGCTTGGCCTTCTTGTCGTAGGCGCGGATCTCACCGCCTTCGAACCACACGTTGCTCGCGTCGTAGAGTTCCCGGTTCTCGTAGACCGTCATCAGGCCGAGCCGGCCGGAGCGCAGGAAGAAATCGCCGATGCCGAGATAGTCGACCGGCAGGTACGAGTCCCCATAGAGAATGTAGAAGGCATCGCCGAGTTTCGGCAGCGCGCGGATGAGCGCTCCGCCGGTGCCGAGCAGTTTCGGCCCGTCGAACGAGTAGTCGATCTGCACGCCCCACTTCGCGCCGTCGCCGTACTGATCGACAATCATCTCGCCGAGGTAGCCGACACAGAGGACGATCCGGGTGAGGCCCTGCTTTTTCAGCAGGCGGATCTGGTGGGAGAAGAACGGTTCGCCCGCGACCTCGACCAGCAGCTTGGGGATTTTCTCCGTGATCGGCCGCAGGCGGGTGGCCATGCCGCCGGCGAGGAGGGCGACGGGAAGTTGATTCGGGGACATGTTCAAAACGCGACGTAAATGAACGGCTCGACCGGAAGCGAGACGCGATAAAAGACGTAGTGAAGAAACAGGCCCAGAATCACGCCCCAGGCGAACCAGGCCAGCAGCGCGACCGGCGCGGGCCAACGGGGCGGCCAGAGTGAACGAAGGCGGTCGGGCAGCATGTTCATGGGGAGTGGAGTTGGCGCAGTTCGCGGGCGACGAGTTCGGCCAGTTTCTGCCCGCCCGCCGGCGCGAGGTGGATGCGGTCGGCGAAGTCGTCGGCGGTGAAGTCGGAACCGGCGATCACGGCATGGATGCCATGGCGGCGCCAAACCTGCTCGTAGGTGCGGAAAACGAACGTGTCGCGCGCCCGTTCCTCCGGTGTCAGGCGGTCCCGGTAGTAAGGGCTGCTCTGGCTGAGCAGGAGGAGCATGCGCGGGCGCAGCAGTTGCGGGAAGATCTCCTCGATGTCGATGTCCGCCTGGTGCAGCGGACCGGCGGCGGCGCGCCAGCCACCTTGCCCGTCGGGTTCGGCGAACGTCTGCGAGGCCCCGCGGGTGATGATCATCTCGACGTCGAAGTTGTCGCGGTAGCGCTGGTCCGGCGGCGGGGCGTCGGGTCCCCAGTCGGGGAAATCCTGGCGCGGGCGCCAGAACCGGTCGCGCGTCACAAAGGTCCAGATCGTCGAGAAATGGCGGTAGGCGACATGGTGCCAGAGTTCCTCGAAGCCGAGGAGCGCGTTGAGCCGGGCGGACAGTTCGCTGGTGCGCAACTGCGCGCGGACGACGGGCAGCGCCGACGTGAAGCGAAGGTCGAGTTCGGCCGTGCGCGCCGGGTTGAACAGGAGCCGGTCATGGGCCCGGGCGTCCCAGAAAAGCCAGCCGTAGGTGCTTTCGTAGGGCCGGGCCTGCGGGCCGTTGGCGGCGTTGGCGACGTAGAGAACGGGGATGTGGCGCTTGAGGAGCGATTCGGCCACCAGGGCGCCGCCTTCGGAGGGGTACGCGCCGCTGAACGCGAGGTTCACGACGACGTAGCGGTCGCCGAGGAGTTCCTGCAGGCGCAGGCTCCACAGGTGATCGGCGGACTGGCCGGCGCCCTCGAGGACGGAGTTGCCGCCGATGATCACGACCGTCTTGCCCGGCTGCCACCGGGCGAGCGCCAGGTTCTCGAGCATGGAGAACGGCGGGTAGAACGAACTCTCGGGGCTGATGCGCTGGTGCAGCCGCCGGAAGCCCGACGGCTTGCTGTAATGGGCCGCGCGATGTCCTTCGAACACCGCGCCGGCGAACCCGGCGGCGAGGCCGAGGAGCAGGGCGAGGGAACGGGCGCGTGCGGTGGCGGGCATGGCTCAGCGGAAGGAAAGCAGTTTCAGCGTCATCGCCCAGGCCTGGGCCGGTTCGTAGAAGAAGAGCAGCCAGCCGAACCCCACGAAGAGCGTGGTCGGCAGCCAGCCGAGCGCCGGCCAGCGCTTGAGCAGGCCGGCGAGCCACACGCCGGTGTGCCCGAACTGGGTGGCGTAGCTGGTGTTGATCACCAGGCCGAACCCGTGCCACAGCCCCCACAGGACGAAGTGCCAGGCGGCGCCGTGCCAAAGGCCGCAGAGGCCGAACGCGATGATGGCGTTGAGGACCTGGCGCCCGCGGCCGTGGCGGTTGCCGCCGAGCGGAATGTACACGTAGTCGCGAATCCAGGTGCTCAGCGAAATGTGCCAGCGCGACCAGAAATCGCGAAGGCTCACCGCCAGGTAGGGGAAATTGAAGTTCTCGGGGATGCGAATGCCGGCCACCCGGGCCAGGCCGATGGCGATGTCGCTATAGCCGCTGAAGTCGAAAAGGATCCTCAGCCCGAGTGCCGCGAGAAAGAGCCAGGCCTGGGCCGGCGTCAGCGCGGCGAACTGCCCCTGGTAGGTCGAGATCATCGCCGTGAGGTTGTCGGCGAGGACCAGCTTCTTGAAGAAGCCCAGCGCCACGCGTTGCGCGCCGGCGGCGATATCGGCCAGGCCGACCGACTTGAGCCCGGTGTCGAGCGAATCCGAGAACTGCCGGTAGCGCTTGATGGGGCCGGCGACCAGCGTGGGAAAGAAGATGGCGAAGAGCGTGAACTGGTCGGGCCGCCGCAGCGGCTGGCCGCCCCGGCCAATTTCCATCAGGTAGTGGACGAATTCAAAAACGAAGAAGCTGATCGCCAGGGGCGGCGCGGCCGGTTTCCAGGCCTCGACCCGCGCCAGGGCGGCAACGCCCCAACCGGCGTGCAGCGCGCCCAGCACGTCGGCGCTGAGAAACACCGCGTACTTGTAGAACGCGAGCGCGGCGACGTTCAGGGCGATCGCGGCATGGCACCACCACGGCCGGCGGCTCAATGCCACCAGGTAGGTGACGACGCCGAGGAAGATGATCGGGAGCACGCCCGCCGGACCCGCGTAATGCCAGTGAAACCAACCGCAGGCGGTGATGAGCACGACCCGGCGCAACCAGGGATGCCAGACCAGCCAGTAGACCGGGAAGAAGGCTGCGGCGAACAGCAGGAACCAGTGCGAGGTGAAGATCATCGCTCAGGCGCCGCGCCGCCCGGGGGGCGCCGGAAGGGTGGAACCCGGGCGCCGACTGGCCGCCGCAATTCTGGCCCGGACTGCACCGTTCAATTCTGCGCGACGACCTTGGTGCCCTCGAAGTCGAACCGGAACCGCACCTCCTGCAGGCCCTTTTCGCGCATGGCGTGGCGGAGCTTCAGCTTGTCCCCGGCATAGAACATCAGGAAACCGCCGCCGCCGGCGCCGATCAGCTTGCCGCCGAGCGCGCCGTGGGCCATCGCGTGGTCGTACCACTCGTTGATGCGCGGATTGCTCATGCCGGAGCTCCGCGCCTTCTTGCGCTGCCAGTGGACGTCCATCAGCCGCGCGAACTCCTCGAGGTTGTCGGTTTCGAGGCATTCGAGCGACTTGTAGCCGAGTTCCTTCGTGAAATGCAGGTTGTCGAGCATCGCCTGGTCGCTGGCCTTCGACTTTTCGTTCTGGTCCTTGAGGATCGCCGAGGCGCTGCGGGAGTAGCCGGTGAAGAACAGCAGCAGGTTGTCCTCAAGATTGAACAGCGTCTCCTCGGAGATCTTGCACGGGCGGTATTCGACCCGGCCGTCCGGGCGGAAGGTGAAGGCGGTGATGCCGCCGATGGCGGCGATGTACTGGTCCTGCTTGCCGATGGGCTCGCCGAGCTTGTTCAGCTCGATGTCGCAGGCCTGCTCCGCCAGCTCGGCGGGCGAGACGATGCTCTTCTTGTGGGCATGCAGCGCCTTGAGCAGCGCGGTGGTGAAGCTGCCCGACGAGCCCAGGCCGGTGCCGCCGGGGATGTCGGCCATCGAGGTCAGCTCCATGTGCGGGTCGGTGACGCCGGTGAGCTTGAGCGCTTCGCGGACGATCGGGTGTTCGATCTGGTCGACGGCCTGGACCCGCTCCAGCTTCGAATACTTGACGATGATCTCGGATTGGAAGGTGCGGTGCTGCGTGATGTAGACGTACTTGTCGATGGCGGCGGCCACCAGGAATCCGGTGTGGTCGCGGTAATACGACGGCAGGTCGGTGCCACCTCCGCCGAGTGAGATCCGCAGGGGGGAACGGGTGATGATCATGCTGCGTGCTATGGGGTTTGGCGCGGGGCGGGAAGGGGAAAATCCGCCGCCGCCTGGTAAAGACACTACGGGCGCGGATAACCGCTACTCCGATAGATCATTTCCACGATCTCGAGCGTGCGGATGCCCTCGCGCAGGCCCGGGCGGGGCTCGCGACCGAGGCGGATGTCGGCCAGGAAGTCGTTCATCTCGAGCTCCCACGAGGCATCGCCGGCGGGAAATTCAAAACCGGTGGTTTCCGGCGGGCCCATCTGGGGCAGCATCTTGTAGTAGACGAGCCGTTCCGGACCGTAGCTGCCGCCGAGGCCGTCGAGCGCGAGCTTCCCGACGCGGCCATAGATCTCGAGGGAGAAAAGGTTCTTCCATTCGGTGCAGCTGACGTGCAGCCACGCGGTCTGGCCGGCCGCCGTGCGCAGCGAAAGGAAGGCGTTGTCGTCGACCTTCATGTCCCAGAAGGATGTCGTGGCATGCCCTTCGATGGTGGCGAAGTCGCCGAAGAACCAGCCGGCGAGGTCGATCAGGTGCACGCCCTGGTCGATCAATTCGCCGCCGCCCGACAGCTTCGGGTCCGCGCGCCATTCGCGATCGTAGCCCGTGCGTCCGCCATGGCCGTAGCGGCCGCGCATGAACATCAGCGGCCCGAGGACGCCCGAATCGATGATCTCGCGCGCCTTCTGGAGCGCCGGATGGTAGCGGTGGTTGTAGCCGATGCGGACCCGGGCGCCGGTGGTTGCCGCCGCGGCCTGGACTTCGCGGAGTTCCGCGGCGTTCAGGGCGCCGGGTTTCTCGACGAGCACGTGCTTGCCGGCGCGAACCGCGGCGAGCGAGATGGGCGCCAGCGACGCGTTGAGTGTCGACACCGTGACCAGATCGACGGCCGGGTCGGCGAGGATCGCCCGGTAATCCGTGACGCTCCGGCAGCCGGGTGAACCCTTGGCCAAGTCGGCCGCGCGGGTTGCATCGAGGTCGCAGGCGTACGCGAGCGCGCCGGCGGGCAGCCGGGCGGCGCGCTTGCGGCCGATGAGCCCGCAACCGATGATGGCGACGCGCAACGGGTTTTGCAGCTTGTCAGGCATGGACGCGCAGCCTTTCCCTTGTGGGAATGACGCTCAAGCCAGAACTCGTCCGGCGCCTCGTGCGCTTCGCCGTGGTGGGCGCCACGGTCATGATTTTCTTCATGGGCCTGAACTGGCTGCTCGGACGCTGGGTCAGCCCGACCGCCGCGTTCCTGATCGCCTACCCCCCGGCCCTGGCCCTGCACTACAGCATGAACAAATGGTGGACCTTCGGCTGTGCCCGGACGGACACAGCCCGCCAGGTGTCGGAGTACCTCGTCATGGTCGCGATCACCTTCGTGGTGCAGTATGGGATCTTCTGGCTGGCGCATGACCTGTTGGGCCTGGTCGGCTGGCTCGCGGCGGGCGTGGCAAACGCCGGCCAGATGGCGCTCACTTTCGTCATCATGCAACGGCGGGTATTTGCCGCACCGGCGTCGGCGCGATGATCCCGGCGCCGCGGCGGAATGGGTTGGGGACGGTGGCGGCCGACATCGCGGCCGAGCTGGCCGTGGCCGCAGGATTCCTGTTCGCCATGGATGCGCTCGCGCACCTGAAGGTCACGATCGGTGGATTCGTGGTGATGCTCGCCGGCTGGGCGGCGGCCGCGGTGCTGGCTCGCTGGGGACGCGGGCGCGCCGGACTGGCCACGGTGCTCGAACTCGCCGTGCCGGCGGCCTGGCTGGCGCTGGTCACGCCGGCGTTGAAGCAGCCGTGGACGATTGGTCAGGGCGCGTACGCCGTCGCCTTCATCTTTTTCCTTTGGCGCGCCTGGCGCTGGCGGCTCGACCGGCTCGAGGCCGTCGGGGTCAACCGCCGGGCCGAGGCCGGACGCATGCTCCTCCTCGGGCTTGCCACCGCAGGCGTGGTGGGGCCTTTCTTCACCGACCTGCAACTCGGCGGGACGGACGCCCGGTGGTACACGGGCATGTTCAGCGATTTCCTACAACAGGCCCGCGCCGGCTTCTTCCCGGTCTTCGTCGGCCAGGGCGAGTTCGCGTTCAATGGCGCGGTCAACCTCTTTCGCTCGGCTCCCTTGTGCTTGTGGCTCGGGGGACTCGCCGATCTGGCCACGGCCCAGGCCCTGTCGTTTGTCGCCGTGCGGAATCTCGCGGTGATCCTGGCGGCGTTGGGCGCGGGCTTTGGCCTGTACGCGGCCTGGCCGGAACTGGCCAACCTCGGCCCGGGGCCCCGGCCACCGGCGGGCTGGTCGCGCTGGTCCGCCGTGCTGATGGCGATCCTGTACGTGACCTGCCCGGGCATCCTGCACGCGCTGTATTATTACGAGCTGCAGATGACGTTCACCGCGCTGCTGGCGCTGCCGTGGATCGTGGCCGGGAATGTCCGCGCCTTGCACGGCACCGACGGGCGGGGATATCTGCCGCTGGGCATCGGTCTCGCGCTGGCGTGGATGGCACACGCGCCGCTGGCGATGATCGCGGTGATCTGCACGCTGGCCTTGCAGACGGGACGTTTCATCTTCGAGCCGCGCGCGGTCGCGCAATGGAAGGCGGCGATGGGAGGTGCGGTCATCTTCGTCCTGCTCAGTGCTTATTATTTCCTCGGGATGAGCGAGCTGCCGGCCGGCCCCGGGGTCGATCTGCGCCAGGGCGCGATTTTCCTCGTCGGGATGGTGACCCTGGTCGCCGGGGCGGTGATGCTGGCGCGCCGCCAATATCTCGCAGGCGGCGGAGCCTGGCTGGCGGCGATGGCCCTGATCGGCCTTTCCCTCCCGGCGTGGTTGCCTTGGGCGGTGGGCTGGAGCGCATTGTTCGTGGCCGGCGCGGCGATTGGGCGTCACTGGCGAACCGCGGAGGGGGCGGCCGCGCTCGCGGGTTGGGCCGTCGTGACGATGCTGCTGGCGACGGCGGTCGCCGGTTTGGTCACGCACGGCGGGCACTTGCCGGCGAATCTCGCGCCCGTGAAGGCGCTGGCCGGAAACGTGGCCCTGCGGTCCGAGCTTTTCCGTCCGCTGCCCAATCCCGCGGGCATGGTCGATTTCAAGGCCGGCGGACCCGGCTTTGCCTTTTGGGTGCTGTCGGTCGTTGCCCTCGTGATCGCGTGGCGGAGGCGGGACCTGGCGATGGTCTTGTTGGGCTCGGCCATCCTTTTCCTCAGCCTGCTCGTGCTCGGCGCACCGTGGGTGAGTGATTTCGCCGTCGGCTTTGCGCCGCCGGGCATCGCCTATTTGATCACCCTGCCAATGCTCTATCGACTGGTGGCGCCGTTGGTGGCGCTCACGGCGGCGGCGGCGTTCCTTGCCTTGGGGCGGCTCGCTTCCGACCGCCCCAGCTGGCGGCGGGGGAGCCTCCTGCTGCTGGCGGCGAGCGTGGCTTGGAGCAGCTGGGAGGCGCAGAAGCTGGTGCGCTATGGAGCCGGTCACATTTCATCCCGCGCGACGACGGAGCTCGCGCTCGCGCCGGAGAACTACGTGCTCGGCCGTTACAGCCACCTGATGCTGGTCACGCCGACGGCGTACGTCGAAGGCAAGCAGTTCCCGTGGCTCGAATCGCGGCTGTACGATGCCGCGGACAACCTCATCGCCGGACCCGACCAGCTCGCGCGGCAGGCGGAGGAGTTCGACAGCGAAACGCTGCAACTAAAGAGCACGACCGAGCAGGCGGGGACGGACTGGCTGAAGGTCGATCCCGGCTGGCAGGTCCAGCCCGGCGACACGCTGATGTTGCGGTTGGAGGTCGATCCCGGGATCAACTGCACCGGCTACCTGATCCTGCAGAGCGAACATGGCTACCAGGAATTCAACCTGACGAACGACTACGCCGGCACCGGATTCGGGCTGACCCCCGCGGCCGCGCACGTCCTGGCCGTCGAGAATCCCGGCACGCACATCGAGCACTACCGGATGCGGTTCAGCGCGGCTCCCGGCAACACCATGCCGCGCGATGGCTCCGCCTGGGCGCGCTTGCACCTTTCCCGCTACGATCCCGAGCACGCGCCGGTGAAGGTGGAATCGCTGCTGCCCTATCGCGCCCAAGTCGTGATCGAGCGGCCCGGTTATCTCGAGACGCCGCGCCAATGGCTCCCGGGTTACCGCGCCTGGGTTGATGGGGTGCCGGCGCACGCGGGCGAGTCCCCGGGGGCCCTGGTGCGGGTGCCGGTCCCCGCCGGGCGCCACGAGGTGGAATTGCGTTACGACGGAACGCCGCGCCTCTGGTTCGGCCTCGCCCTCTCGATCGCCACCGGCATCGGCCTGCTCGGCTGGTGGTGCACGGGCGGCTGGAACCGGCGGCCGCGCGCGCAAGCAGGGACTTGGCAACGATGGACCGAGGCACAAAGGACGTGACGCAAGGCGCCGCTGATCGCTCGTGGTGGTCCCGCTGGCTGGGGCTGGTCGTGGCGGTCTCGGCCGGGCTGCGGGTCTGGCTGGTGCTCGGCGGCGGCCAATTCTACTGGCCGGACGAAAACCGATACTACGTGGCGGGCGATGCGGTCGACCGGCTCGTGGCGGGCGACCTGCGCGGCATGGGGCGGATCCTGTTCGGCACCGCCGACCACCTGTTCTTCAAGGTGCTGGCCGTTGTCCCGGCGGCGGTGATGCATTGGGCCGGATATCACCCGGCAATTCCGGGCATGTTTTGCGCCGCCTTTTCGGTGTTCAATGTGTACCTCGCCTGGCGGATCGCGCTGGCGGCGGGGGCGGCGCCACGCGAGGCGTTTCTTGCCGGGCTGTTCCTCGCCGCGGCCAACACGAATTTCTACTATGCGCGGCATCTCCTGCCGTACGATGCGGCGCTGAGTTTTGGGCTGCTGGCCCTGCTGGCCGGTTGGTCTGGGACGGGATGGCGGCGGTCCGTCGCCTGCGGCGTGGCGGCGGGCCTCGCGTTCCTGACGTACAACGGCTACTGGCTGTTCGGTGCCGTGGTCCTCGTGGGCCACGTGGTTTGGAGCGGATCTCCCGGTTGGAAAGCGGCGGCGCGGCGCGGCGGACTGGCGGCGGGCGGCTTGCTGCTGACGATCCTGCTGGTCGTGGCCGGGGCGCGGGCTCTGGCGGGTGCCGACCTCGTGGGGCAGTTCCGGCAATTTTCCCACAGCATCAACCAAGGCGACTTCGGCCGCGGATGGAAGTTGCTGTTGGAGTATTTCTGGTCGGCCGAGCGGATGAACATGGTCCTGGGCCTGGCCGGGTTGGCGCTGGCGCTGGCGGGGGCGCTGGCCGCCCGGTGCCGGCCCTACGGGCTGAAATGGGTGGGCGGGGCGCTCCTCATCCTGGCCGGGCTGCTGTTGCTCTCGGACGCCTGGCACCAATTCGTCATCTATGGGCGGACGGCACGACAGCTCGTGCCGTTCGTGTGCCTCGCCGGGGCGTTTTCCGCGGAGCGGCTGCTGCGGGCGGGCGGACCGGCCGCCCGGCTGGCCTGGGCGGCGATCGTGCTGCTGCTGGCGCAAGCGGCGGCGAATTTCGCCGCGCCGCTGCGGCAATGGTTCCCGTTGGAGTTCGGACCAGTGGCCGGCGCGAAGATCCGGCAACTGCAGGCCGCCGGGGAGAAGCGCCTCCTGACGACCCTGTATCTCAACCGCCTGCTGAGCCCGAAAGACCTGGTCGAGAACCTGCCCGATCACGACGTGATGCTGGCGACGGAAAACCCGCTGCAGTTCGAGCCCTATTTGTACGAGGGCACGCCCGAGGCGCTGCGGGACTTGATCCAACGCCACGACACGAGCATGCGGGTGATCGCCGTGAACGCGGCGCGGTTCAACCACCCGGTGAACTTGAGGCTGCCCAACCCGGGGGTCGTGCAGCTGACGCTGCGGCTGCCGCGCAATAAAACCGGCGTGCACGAGCCGCTTCTCGTGACGGGGACGTCGGGGGCGGGTGACCTCGTCTATATCATCTACGACACTCCCACCAGCGTGCGGCTGGGATTCGACCATTGGGGCAGTTCCGGCACCGAATCAGCCCCGTTGCCGGTCGATTACGCCAAGCCGGTCACGGTCATTCTCTCCACCGGCGCCCTGTATGCGGAGCAGTCGCCGGGGACCGCGGCCCCCGCCGGACACGCCGATGTGCACCACTGGCTCTATGCCGAAGTGAACGGACAGGTCGTGTGGTCGCGCCCGGCGGAATTCCACGCGGCCTCGCCGGCGTCGATTTCCTTCGGGGCAAATTACATCGGGGGCTCGACCTGCGATGCCAAGTTCACGGGCACCATCCTGAAGATCGAGTCGCTCCTCATGCCTCCGGCGATGGCGCCGGAGCCGGCGCATCGCTAGGCGTCTGCCAGGGAATCCACGCGCGGCCCCCGAAAGCGTCCAGCCCGAGGAGGCGGGCCAGCGCCCAGGCAGCCAGGCCGCACCACGCCATGACGGTCACCCAATAGCTCAGCTCGAGCCAGATCGGCGGAACATATTTCAGGGTGATGTCGCTTTCGCCGGCCGGGATCGGAAACATCACCTGGCCATCTGGCGAACGCTGGGCGGGCAGGTAGTGTCCGTTCACCCGGGCACGGTAATAGGGAAGCCACGCGCGCGGCGTTTCCAGAAAGCCGGGCTCGGCCGCCCGGGTCGTGAGATGGTAGGGGACCCAGGAAAGAATCCGCACCGGGAGCTCGTCCGGATTGTAGCGCCAGAGTTCGAACCGCCCGAAGTCAAAGTCCTGGTGCACGGGCGTATGTTCCGGCGCGATGTTCCGTACGAACAACGTTTCGTGGGGATGGCGCGTGTACAGCGAGATCACATTTGAACTGGTCGGCAAAGTTCCAAAGCCACCTGCTCGCGGCCGGTTGGTCATGCCCGCGCCGGAGTCGGGCAGGATGTACTCGCGAAACACGTCCTGGCCGAGGATTTGCAGCCAGCCCTTCTCCCCGCGACGCAGGGGATCGATCACCAGCGCCAGATGCTGTCCGGCGGGAAGCGGCAACTGGCGGGCGAGATTATAGAAATCAGTGTTGTTGTCGTTGACCGCGCGCCAAGCGCCGTGCGCGATCCGGGCGGTTCCATCCGGATCCGGCGCCGGCTCGACACCGCGGCGCACCGCGCTCTCGGCATTTGACGCCAGCTGGGTCAGGTCCCGCCGCAACAGGCGATGCTCGAGGACCGGGTCCATGTATCCATGGCTGTAATAGGAGGGCGTAAGCGCGAACGGATTGAACGAGTAGCGGCCGAGCAGGAAATTGTGCTTCTCATAAAGGTAGCGCCAGTTGGCTTCACGGGTCACCGTGTCCAACAGCCACTGGTGCACCGGGGTCACCTGCAATCCGGACCAGACGGCGGCGATCAGCAAAATCGTCGGGACCCACGTCCGCGGGCCCGGACGATCGGAATCAATGAGCGCAATGCTGCCGGCACCCCAGGTGACCATCAAGACCGTCCAAATCCCGGCCAGCCGCTGGACGATCCAAACATTCAGCACCTGGATGAAACTGTCCGGGGCCAGATGCCAGAGGAACGCATTGAGCCAGGGAATGGGCAGCAGGAGAGCGAGGACCAAGACAACGAGCACCAGGCTGGCGGCGCCGGCCCAAGTGGGGCGACGGATGAACACGACGAGGCCGAACAAGCCGAGTAGGCAGGCGGCATAGCCGGGCTGGTAGGGCAGCGCGGGATGGCCGGCGGCGTCACGGGCCAGCCGCGGCAGGAGCGGAAGAAAGACGCCCGGGTAATTTGTCGCGTTGAACTCGACCAGGGCATCGGTCGCCGGCGGCGTCGCGTTGGATGGACCCAAGGCCGCCACGGACGCGAACGGCAGCGAACCAAAGCCGGCGAACACGACGGCGGCGAGCGCCACCCGGCGCCAACCCACCGAACGCCAGCGCAGCAGGCGGATTGTGCCCGCGACCAGCGCCACGCACGACATGCAGAGGGCGATCGGGGGATGGGCCAGCCAAAGGGCGGCGAGCGAGGCGCCGAGGGCAAAATAATCCCGCGCCTGGTCGCGGCGGGCCATCTGCCACAGGGCGCAGGCGGCCACGGGCAGGAACGGCGCCGTGAGGAATGTCATGTACTGGTCGTTGACGCACAGGGGCGCGACCACGGCCGGACTTGCGGCATAGATGAAGGCGATGAGCGCAGCCGTCCCGGGTCGCCGCGGCACCAGCGCCCGGAAACACCAGTAGGCGGAGAACACGGTCGCCAGGGAATTGAGGGCGAGTTCGAGGTTGCTCAGGGCGACAAAGTGGAGCGACCGGCACGTCAGCCAGTCCACGAGGGCGCCGGCATGCTGGTACCACGGAGCCAGGCGCAGGGGCACGACGGCGCCATTGAAGGCATATTCGGTCTGGCCCGTCCAGACGGGCAGTCCGATGGCGCGCACCTGGTCGACGAAATCCACCAGCATGAGCTTGTACCAGTAGGCGTCGCCGATCCCCGAGGGCCGATCGGTGTAGAGCCCGGCGTAGATCCACCGCGTCAGCCCGAAAAGGGCGACCCAGCGGCCGGCTTCCCCGCTGGCGGCGAATGTGCCGTCGCCGCCGGCGAGCCGGCGCAGGACCAACTCGCTCACGGCGGCGAGTGCCGTGAGCACAACCGCGAACCACAAGGCGGAGCGCCAGGCCAACAGCCCGGCGAGCAGGGGACTGAGGGCCAGGCGGGCGACCAGGAGAAAGAGCACGCTTTCGAGGATCCGGCGCCCGAGCCCCTCCGCCGGGCGGCCGCCGCCGTGAAAGCCAACGGCCCAGAGCACCCCGGCGAAGATCGTCGCGGCGGCCGCCTCGGCCAGCGGCGCCCCGCCGCTGGCGGCCTGGTAGACGCGGCCGGCGGCCAGGAGCCACCAGGCCAGCCCGCCATGCCAGGCGAACACGCCGGCGCGAAATTTGCCCGACTCCTCCAGCGCGGCGATCCGGCGGATGAAATCCTTCGGCGATGCCACCGGGGGGAGGATCAAAGGTTGATGCGGTCCTCGACCAGGTAACGGGGTCGATGGCGGGACTCCTCGTACGTCCGCCAGAGGTATTCGCCGAGCACGCCGAGGATCAACAGCTGCACGCCCGCCGTGATCAGCACAACGCACATCAGCGCCGGCCAGCCGGCCACCGGGCTGCCCCACCAGATGGCGCGGGCCGCCACGACCAGCGCATAGATGAAGCCCGTGACGGCAAACAGGACCCCGAAGAGCGAGGCGAGGCGGATCGGGGCGTAGGAAAAGCCCGCGAGCGAATCGATCGCCAGCTTGAGCTTCTTGGAGAACGTCCACTTCGACCGGCCGCTGTGCCGCGCCGCCTTCGTGTAGCTGATGAAATCCTGCGGGAAGCCCATCCACTGGATGAGCAGCAACACCGAGGTGTTCTTTTCCGGCGTCGCGCGGAGTTCGTCCAGCACGCACCGGTCCACCAAAAGAAAGTCGGCGCCCTCGCGCGGCGGCTGGACGTCGGCGAACCGCCGCATCAGCCAGTAATAGAAACGGGCAAAGAGCTTGTCGGCCAGGGAGACGCCGGCGCGCTCGGCGCGCACGGCCCACACCACCTTGGCGCCGGCACGCCACTTCGCCACCAGCTGCGGGATGGTCTCGGGCGGATCCTGCAGGTCGGCGGCGAGGATGACGGCGGCGTCGCCGGTGCAATGCTCGAGGCCCGCGGTGAATGCCTTGTGGCTGCCGAAATTCTTGGAGAAGCGCAGCACCTTCACGCGCGGGTCTTGCGCCGCCAGCTCGCGCAGGAGCCGCGGCGTGCCGTCCCGCGAATGGTCGTCGACGAAGATGAACTCCACCTCCAGGCCGAGCCCGGCCCAGTCGAGCGCGGCCACGCGCTGGTAGAGCAGCGGCAGATTGCCCTCCTCGTTGTAGGCGGCGACGACGACGGACAGCTTAGGCATGGCCGGGCTCGCTCCAGGTGGCGATCTCGCGCTCGAGGCTGCGCACGACACGCGCGGGGACGCCCACCAGCAGCGAATAGGGTGGGACCACCGCGTCTTCGAGCACCACGGCCCCGGCGCCGACCACGGAATGGTGGCCGACCTTCGCGCCCATCTGGACCACGGCGTTGGCGCCGATGAAGACGAAGTCGCCGATCTCGGTCGGCTTGCGGTCCACGTCGGGATACTTCCGCCCGGTCACGCACCGCCGGACGGTCGAATGGCTGAGAATCTGCGCGCCCGAGCTCACGTTGCAGCCCCGTCCGATCTTGAGTCCCCCCAGGCCGTCGATCAGGGTGAAGGCGCCGATCCAGGTGCCTTCGCCGATCTCGGGCTCGCCCGCGATCCAGCAGAACGGATTGTACGGATTGGGCGGCAGCGGCTTGGCGGCGGAGGTTTCCATGCGGGTCAACGCGGAACGTGACGGCGCACCGCGTCGATGACGCGGTTGATTTCATCGTCCCGCATCTGGGTGTAAAGCGGCAAACAAACGCATTCGTCGCTGGCGGCCTCGCTTTCCGGGAAATGCTGCGGGCCGAAACGCGAGGTGTAGACCGCCTCGCGGTGCATGGACATGATGCCGCGGCGCGAGGCGATGCCCTCGTCCAGCAGGCGCTGCATGAACGCATCGCGCGCCGGCGCCGGCTGCCCGGCGAGCCGGATGAGGTACGTCTGCTGGTTCCAGCGGACATGCTGCGGCTCGCGGAATATGGCTACACCCGGGGTGCCCGCGAAGGCGGCGTCGTAGCGCGCGGCGATCTCGCGCCGGCGGGCGACGATGGCGGGCACGCGGCGCAACTGGGCCAGGCCGAGCGCGGCCTGCACGTCCGTCAGCCGGTAATTGTAGCCGAGGACCGGGTATTCCTCCGTTACCACGGTCTTGGCGCCGTGGCGCTGCAGGTCGTTCACCGACATGCCATGTTGCCGCAGGAGGCGGAGTTTCGCGGCGAAATCCGCCCGATCGGTGGTGATCATACCGCCGTCGCCGGTGCTGATGATCTTCCGCGGATGGAAACTGAAGCATACCAGCGAGGACCAGCGGTTGGACCCGATGGGCTCGCCCCGGTACTCGCTGCCGGCGGCGCAGGCGGCATCCTCGAAGAGCGGCACGCCGGCCTGGCGGGCGAGGGCGCCCAGTTCGGCCAGTTCCGCGGGCCGGCCGACCTGGTGCACCGCCATGATGGCCTTGGTCCGCGGCGTGAGGGCCGCCGCCACCTTCCGCGGGTCGAGGTTGAGGGTCGCCGGATCGATGTCGACGAAGACGGGTCGCGCGCCGCAGTAGAGGACCGCATTGCCGGTCGCGATATAGCTGTGCGGCGGGACAATCACCTCGTCGCCGGGTCCGACGTCGAGCACCAGCAGCGCAAGGTGCAGCGCGGTGGTGCAATTGGACACCGCCACGGCATGCGCGGCGCCGCAGCGCGCGGCAAATTCCTTTTCCAGTTCGAGCACCCGCGGTCCCTGGGTAATCCAGCCGCTGCGGATGGTCTCGTTGACGAGGGCGATTTCCTCGTCGCCCATCTCGGGCCGCATGAGCGGAATGAAAGGCGCGCTCATTTTTCCCAGTTTCGCGTGGTGATCCGCTCAAGGCAGCGGGGATCGGCGGCGAGCAGCGCGCGGTAATAGGTGAGCGTCGCGCTCAGGCCTTCGGCGAGGCTGGTCCGCGGGCGCCAGGCGACGGCGCCGTGGAGCTTCGCGGGATCGACCCACAGCCGCGGGACGTCTCCGGGGCGATCGGCCTCGTGCTGGACCTGCAAGTCGGAGCGGCCGACGGCCGCGAGCACGAGCCGGGCGAGTTCGTCGATGCGGACCTCGGAGCCGTAGCCGAGGTTGACGATGTCGCCCACGAGGGCGTCGCAGGCCGCGATCTGGACCAGCGCCTCGGCGCAGTCCTGGACGAAGAGAAAATCGCGGGTATGCGAACCGTCGCCAAAGACGACCGGCGGCTGTCCGGCGAGCGCGCGGAGCATGAAGCGCGGGATGACCTCGCCGGAATCGCCCTCGAAATGCGCCCGCGGGCCGTAGTTGTTGAACGGACGCACCCGGATCACCGGCAGGCCGTAGCACTCGCGGTACGCCGCCGCGTAGTGTTCGCCCGCCAGCTTGGAGCCTCCGTACACGGTGGTCGGCCACGTCGTGGCCGCCTCCGTGAGCGGGAAGCTGAGGGCCTTGCCGTAGACCTCGCTGGTGGAAACGTAGAGAAAGCGCGACGAGCCGTGCCGGCGGGCGGCCGCGAGCAGGTTCAGCGAACCCAGCGCATTGACCTGGTGGTTGCTGAGCGGGTCGTGGAGCGAGGCCCGCACGCCGAGGCAGGCGAGGTGGAACACGACGTCCTGGCCCGCGACCGCGCGATCGCACGTGGCGGCGTCCGTGATGTCGCCGCGCAGGATTTCCACGCGACCAGTGGCCAGCGCCGCGGTGAGGTTTTCCATCCGCCCGTTGACGAAATTGTCGAGCACCGTCACGCGGCAGCCCAGGCCGGCGAGATGGTCCACGAGGTGCGAGCCGATGAAACCGGCGCCACCGGTGACCAGGGCGCGCGTGTGGTTGGAAGCGATCAACATCAGCCGAGAGAAAGGCATCGGCGGGGCGGGCAATCAAGCTAGCAAACGCCGCGCAGATGCGCCTTGCCAAACCGGCGCCCGGCCCGAGATTTTGCCTCGTCCCGGATCGGCGGCGGGCCGCCGGAATCCGGGCGGAAAGACGCACCATGGCATCCTACACATGAACATCCGGCGGGTCATCGGCCTCGGCGTCACCGCCGGAATCGTCGCGGCCGTCGTCGGGTTCTTCTATTGGACGGTGGGGTCGCCCCGGATCTTCGCCGGCCCGCAGGGCGACTACTACAACCTACTCGTCGACGGTTTTCGGGGCGGACACCTCGCGATGAAGGTCACGCCCGATCCGTGGCTGGGCCTCGACAGCACCAAGGTGAAGGGCTACCTCCTTGACGCGAGTTTCTATCACGGCAGGTATTTTTTGTATTTTGGCGTGGCCCCCGCGCTCCTGCTGTTCTGGCCCTGGGCTGCGGCCACCGGCCAGAACTTGCCGGAGCCGCTCGCGGCGATGCTGCTGGCGAGCGCCGCTTTCGCGCTGAGCGTCGGGTGGCTGCGGGCGCTGCGACGGTCGTTCTTTCCGCAGGTGGGCGGATCGACGTGGGCCGCGGCGGTGTTGTTGCTGGGCCTGGGCACCGGGTACGCCGTGGTATTGCGCCGGCCGATGTTCTACGAGATCGCGATCTTCTCGGGCGTTGCGGCCACCCTGGGCTGCCTGTGGTGCCTGACGTTGGCGTTGTGCCGCGCCGAAAACGCGGGGCGCTGGCTCGCGCTGGCAAGCGCGTGCGCCGGGCTGGCGGCGGCCTCACGGCCGACGCTCATTCCGGGCGCGGTGCTGGCGGTCGGGAGCGTGGCCCTGGCCATCGGGCGCCGCGGGCGGCGATCCGGCGCGCCGGTTCGCCTGCTCGCCGCCGCCGCGGGTCCGCTGGGCCTGATGCTGGCGGCCCTGGCTTGGTACAACTGGGCGCGATTCGACAATCCCTTTGAGTTCGGGCTGCACTACCAGGTGGGCTCCAATGGCGATGGCTTCCCCTTCACGCTGGGCGCGATCCGCGAGAATTTTCGGGAGTATTACCTCAATCCACCGGGATGGAGCTGGTTCTTCCCGTTTTTCACCCCGGGGCCGCGGCCCGCGGAATCGTATCCGGAGCAGGTGCACGGCCAGTTCTTCTGGCTGCCGCTGTTCGTCGTGGCGGCGGTGTTCGGCGTGCGGGCGCTTTGGCGCCGGGGCGCCGATGCGGGCCTGGCGACCATCGTGGGCGCCGCCGGGCTCTGGGCCGGAACGGCGCTGCTGGTGGTCACGATGGCGCCTCCGCACAGCAACCGCTATCAGCTGGATTTTCACCCGGTGTTCGTCGTGCTGACGCTGGTGGGCCTGTTCGCCTGCGCGGAGGCCGGTCCGCGTTGGCGGGCGCTCGCCCGCGTGGCGTGGGCCTGGGCGGCGGTGGTGGTTTTCTTCAATGTCTGCACGAGCTTCCACGTGCACGGGTTTTTCCGGGCCGCTCACCCGGCGCAATTCGAAGCGCTCGCCCGCGTGGCGGACCGGCTGGTCTGGCCGCTGCAGCGCCTGGCCGGGCCGCGCTTCGGGGGCGTCGAGCTCGCGGTGAAATTTCCCCCGGCCGCACCCGGCACCGTCGAACCATTGCTCGTGGCCGGCGGGGGCGACGAGCTGGACGCGCTGTGGATTCGCTACGGGGACGCCGGGCAGGGGCGGATTGTTTTCGAGCACTTGCGCTACGGGACGGTGGAAAGCGACGACTTCGATCTCCGCGAAGGAGAACCGCGCTGGCTGAAAATCCAGCTGGGGACGCTTTATCCTCCCCCCTGGCATCCCTGGTACGAGTCGATGCCGCCGGGGCTGGCGCGCGCGCGCCACCGGGTGGCGGTGGAAATCGACGGGCTGAAGATCCTTGACCGCGACGTGGATTGTTTTGCGGCTTCGGCGAACCAGGTCCGCTGGGGTGAAAGCGGAAGTTTTCCGGGCCGCTCCGCGCGGTTTGGCGGCGAGATCGAGCGGGTCAAAGGGCTCAAGGCCGACCTGGCCTGGCTGAATTCACTGTCGGCGACGGACGGTCGTTACCAACTGGAGCTCCATCTCCCCCGGGACCGGTATGGCGCGGAGGAGCCCCTGGTGTTCACCGGCCAAAGGGGCACGGGCGAATTGGTGAGCATCCAGTACGTGCGGGACGGAGTGGTGCGTTTCGCGTCCTACCACGACGGCACGACCGCGCCGGTGACGTCGCCCGACATCGAATGGAATTACGAGGAACCGCTGGATGTGCTGGTGCACGTGGGCTCGCTGCAAACCAAGGCTGCGCCGGCGGGGGCAAACCTGGACGAGGGCGTGGCCGTCGAGATGGACGGCCGCGTCGTGCTGAAAAGAACGGGGCCGGTCCATGTCGCGAAGCCGACCGAGGTTTACCTGGGGTGCATCCCGTGGCCGGTGGCGTCGTGCCGCCTGATGTTCGCGGGTGATCTCCGGGTGCAGCGGGCGGAGGATCCGGGACAGGGCGCAATGCGCCGGGCGCGCCTGACGCTGCTGGCCGGTCGCGCCGTCGAATTCAAGGTCGCGATGCCAGCTCTCGCCGGGGGCCTGCCGCTGGTCACCACTGGAATCGTCGGCCGGGGCGACGGCCTGTTCGTCGAGCACCTGTCGGCCTCGCGGGTCAGGTTCGGCCTGGATCATTGGGGCTCGCAGCCGCTCCTGTCGGCTCCGGTCCCGGTGGAGCCGGGGCGCACGTATGTGATCTCGGTTTCGCTCGGTGCCAGGGTCTCGGGCACCGTGACGGTTCCCGGCCACCTGGAGGTGCGGTTGGACGGGAAACCGGTCCTGGATGCACCCGTGGACTTGTTTCCGGCGAAGCCCGACCAGGTGTTTTTCGGGGCCAATCCGATCGGGATGAGCACCAGCCAGCCGAAGTTTTCCGGGCCGTTCGACCTGGTCGATCCGCGCGGCCGTTGACCGGCCCGCCGCCGGGGCTACCAACCGGCGAAGCGCCGGATGCTGGCGCCCACGTGGTCGACCTGCTCATCCGTCAATTCGGGATAGATCGGCAGGCTGAGACATTCGGCGGCGGCGCGCTCCGCCACGGGGAAATCCCCGGGCTGGTAACCGAGGGAGGCGAAACATTTCTGGAGGTGCAGCGGCACCGGGTAGTGCAGCGCCGAGCCCACGCCGCACTGCTCCAGGTGTTCCTTGAGGCGATCGCGGGCCGGATGGCGCACGACATAGAGGTGGTAGACGCTTTCGCACCCCGCGGCCTCGCGCGGCAGGCGGAGCGGTGTGCCGGCCAGCATCTCGTGGTAACGGTGCGCGATGGCGCGTCGACGGGCATTCCAACCCGACAGGTGCGGCAACTGCACGCCGAGCACGGCACCCTGGAGGCCTTCCATCCGGTAGTTGTAACCGATCTCGTCGTGGTAGTAGCGGACCGCGGACCCGTGCTCGCGCAGCGAACGCGCGTGTTTCGCCAACGCGCCATCGTTCGTCACGAGCGCCCCGCCTTCGCCGCAGGCGCCGATGTTCTTGCCCGGATAAAAGCTGTAGCCCGACATGGCCCCGAAGGTTCCCACCGGCTTTCCGCGGTAGCGGGCGCCGTGCGCCTGCGCGGCATCCTCGACCAGCGGGACCTGGTGTCGGCGACACGCGGCGAGTACGGGCTCGACGTCGAAGGGGTGGCCGTAGAGATGCACCGGCATCACGGCCTTGGTCTTGGGCGTGAAGGCGCGCGCGATCAACGCCGGGTCGAGGTTCATGGTCGCTTCGTCGATGTCGACGAACACCGGGCGGGCTCCCGTGTAGACGATCGCCCAGCTGGTGGCGATGAACGTGAAGGGGGTGGTGATCACTTCAGCGCCGGGCCCGACGCCGAGCGCCAGCATCGCGGCGTGCAGGGCCGAGGTCCCGCTGTTGAAGCCCACACACTCGCGGGCACCGCACCAGGCGGCAAAATCGGCCTCGAACTTCGCCACGTCAGGCCCGAGGCAGAACGAGCATTGGTCGAGCGTGCGGGCGATGGCCGCATCGAGTTGCGGGCGGAGCGGACGGAGCCGCGCGGCCAGGTCGAAATAGGGGACTTTCATCGTTGAATCGGGCAGGCTGGACGGGCCGGCGGGGCCTGACAAGCTTCGGCGCGCCCGGCGCGGGCCCCGCGCCTACGCCCAGGTAAGCGCCACCTGGGCCCCCGCATTCTTGACGGAATGCTGGGCGGCCTCGAGGACCCGGACGGCATCCGCGCCGAATCGCCCGTCGGAAACGGGCCGGCCGCCCGTGAGGACCGCGTGCGCGAAGTCCGCGACGAGGTTGGCCAGGGCCTCCTGTTGCGGTATCCGCGGGGAAAAGACATCGCCGGCCCGATACTCATAAAGCAGGCGGTTGCGCTCCTCATCCGACCGCGCGACTACGCCGGAGTCGTAGATCTTGACGGGCTCGTTGCCGTTCAGGTCGTCGTAAACGATCATCTTGCGATCGCCGCCGATCAGCATGTGGCGGAGTTTGACCGGGGAGACCCACGAGCAGTTGATGTGGACGAACAGGCCGGAGGCGTAGCGCAGCACGAGGATGCCGATGTTCTCGATGTTCTGGGCGAGGTGGGCCACGCCGATGGCCTGCACCGTCGCGGGACGCTCGTCGACGAGCGTGTTGACAATGGCCAGGTCGTGCACGGCCAGGTCCCAGAGGACGTTCACGTCGTGCTGGAACAGGCCGAGGTTGATCCGGCTGGAATCGATGTAGGCGAGGCGCCCGAGCGCGCCGGAACGCACCAGCTCGCGGATGCGTTGGACCGCGGGATGGTAGACGTAGGTGTGGTCGACCCCGAGCACGAGCTTCCGCGCCGCGGCGAGCGCGACGAGTTCCTCGGCCTGGACCGCGGTGGTGGCGAGCGGCTTTTCGACGAGGACGTGCTTGCCGGCCTCGAGCGCGGCGCGGGCGAGCGGGTAGTGGGTCGCGACCGGTGTCGCCAGCACCACGGCGGCCACGTCGGGCTCCTGCAGCACCGCGGCGAAGGACGCCGCTCCCCGGGTCCCGGGGTTTTCGCGCAAACCGCGCCGCAGCCGCGCGGCGTCCTCCTCGACGATGATCACGGGCGAAAACCCGCCGTGTTGGAGGAAATTGCGCACGAGCTTGGGACCCCAATAACCGTACCCGACGATGGCGATGCTTGGCATAGGAAATTCAGTCGAACCGGGCGCCGCGCTCCTCCGGCAGAATGCGTCGCAAGGTGTAGATGTCCGTGGCGGCCAGGGCGGTCGCATGGCGGTCCAGTCCGGACCAGGGATCCCACGGCGCGGCGAGCAACCGCCCGGAGATGCCGTCGGATTTCGCCGACAGCAGGAAATCCACGAGGCCGAGGACCCGGCCCAGCGGGGCGCCGCCGGAGGCTTTCTGCTTCACCGCCGCGTCGTATTCGGCCTGGCCGACCACGCCGGGGCCCAGGGCGATGACCTCGTCGGTCATCGGCGTGTTGATGGCACCGGGAGCGATGGCGTTGATGTCCAGCGGCTGCCCGGACGACTCGGCGGCGATCGTCTCGACGAGGCGCACGATGCCGGTCTTGGCGGCGGCATAGGCGGAGAAGTTGGGCCGGGCCTTCGTGGCGCCGCCGCCGGAGAGGCAAATGATCTTCGCGCGCCGCGGGCCGCGGGCCAGGAGCGCATGGAACGCCCGTATCGCGAAGTACGTGCCGTCGAGATTGGCGCGCGCGGTGGCGCTCCAGCGCAGCGGATCGGCGCCGACGGCCGGGCCGATTTCACCCTGCACGCCCGCGCACGCGACGAGGCCGTCGACGTGCGGCCAGCCGGCGGCGACGGCGACGGCAGCCCGTTCCATCTGCGGCCAGTCGGCAACGTCGCACGCGGAGGCGCGAAAGCCCGGGTACCGCGCCGCGAAGTCCGCCTGGTCGCGCCGGGCGAGGCCCCAGACCTCGTGGCCGCCGGCCAGCAGGTGTGTGGCCAGCGCCCGGCCGATGCCGGAACTGGAGCCGGTCAGGATGATCTTCATGTTCGCACGAGGCGCCCGAGCGCGCGCCGCAGTTCGATGGCCGCGACCACGGCGAGGGCGAGGCCGACCGCCATGGCGAGGACTTGGGTGGTGTTGGCCTGGACGGGGGCCCTGACCCCAAGCTGGAGCCGGTAGAAATTGAACTCCCGCATCAGCGGGGCATGGAGCAGGTAAAGCTCAAGGGAATGCACCCCGAGGACGGCCATGATGGTGGTGGCGAGGGGGACGACCTTCAGCAGGAGGCTCCGGAAAAAGAATACATAGAATCCCATCAAGGTCAGCGCCACGGGAACACTGTGAAAAACGATGCCCTGGGTGTACGGCAAATATCCGAGGACGAAGCCCGCCAGGCCGAGCAGCGGGCCGAGGGTGAGCTCCAGGTGCCCGGTGCGCAGCAAGCGGCCCAGCAGGAGCCCGACAAAGAATCCGGGGAAGCGCAGCGCGATCAAGCCAAAGGAGCCCGCCCGGCCCGTGAAGAAGTAGGCGAACGCCAGCGTCAGGGCGAGCGCCCCGCCGAGCAGCAGCAGCTGATCTTCGTCGAGAGCCAGGCGCGCCAGGCCGGCGTAGATGAGATAGAGGGCGAGAATGAGCGAGATGAACCAGAATGTGTCGCAAATGCTGCCGAGATGGATTTCGCCGAACCAGCCATGCACTCCCAGATAGTGCAGGATGATGTCGGTGGCGGAATAATGGATGTTGAAGACCAAGGCATGCGCGAGGAGCAGGGCGGTCAGCACCACCCAATAGGCCGGCATGATGCGGCGAAGGCGCCGCGCCATGAACGGCCAGATGCCGGTCACGGGCGCCGCGCTCAGCGTCAGGCCCACGCCGCTGAGAATGACGAAAATGTCCACGCCGAGGTCGCCATGGATATAATTGTTCCAGCCCATGACGCCGCCGGCGTGATAGATCACCACCAGCAGGATGGCGAGGCCCTTGAGCTCATCGAGCTGCGGGCAGCGCGCGGCGGTCAGCGGCGGTACCCGCAACGTAAGCCGGGAGGCCCTCGGCGTCGAGGGCACCGCGGCCGGCCGATCGGAAGGCAAGGCTTTCAGCGCTTGATCCATGGCACGGCGACGGTGCTGTCGATTTCCGGCGGATCGCCGGCCTGGGCCACCGGCAGCAGGATCGGCCGGATGTCGGTGCGCTTGTAGGGGCGGTCGACGTCGTCGAGATAAGTGATCTCGTAGCTGATGAAGGTGCCGGTGCGGCGGCTTTCCTCCCGGCGGACCGAAAGCACCCGGAAACGGGTGCCTTTGGGGATGACGTCGATGATGCGCACGAGCGGGAACTCCTTGCCGATGTTTTCGCGGGTCACCTCACGGGGCAGCGCCGCCACGCTGGTCGGCACGCCGGGCGCGTTCACGCCGAGCAGGGGATTGGCGGTGGCGATGGACTTGCGCCAGGCAAAGACGTAGCAGTCGTGCTCGAGGATGTATTCCCGATTGGGCCGGTCGGCATAACGCTCGAGCCCGTTGACGTAGGAAATATGCGTGGTGTTGAGCTGCCACCACAGGCCGAGGCCGGCCAGGGCGGCAAGCACGATGGCAAGGAGCCATTTGGTCATGCGGGCAGAAAAGCTTCCGACGCCCCGGTTGGCGATGCGATTTAATCCCGGGCGGACGGGACGGGCAGCCGTTCCACCGCGAGAATCCGGCCGGAGAACCGCGGCTCGCACGTCGATCCGCCGATCCGGTTGCGGCCGACCGTCACGTCCCGCACGGCCGACGGGAAGGGATCGATGTCGCGATTGATCACGGTGTGGCCGTCCAGGTCGACCCGCAGGTGGTGGCGCAGGCGGGCCAGCTGGTCCGGGGCAACGTCGCGGAGCGCCGGGTGACCGGCGGGATAGAGGGCGCCCGAATCGACGACCAGCACGTGGTCCGCAAAATAGTCCACCTTGATGGGGTCGGTCTGGCCGGCGCCGGCCGCCCAGACGTCGTATCCGATCCGGATGTGTTCCTCGTCGACATAGACGGCATAGACGAACGTGCCGGCGAAAGGCCGGCCGGTCACGAGGAGGGGCTGCTGGCGGTTTGTCTGGCCGAGGGGGAGGACGAAACGAATGCGGATCGGGCCGGCGGAGCGGCGGTAATCCTGCCATTGGTTCCAGCCCCAGGCGGCCGCCACGACGACCAGCGCGGCGCCGAGCCCGGCGAGCCAACGCCGGGGCGGCCACGAAGGCACCGCGGCGCGGGCGCGTTGCGCGATCGCGGCGAGCTGCCCATCCAGCACGGCCCGCAGGCGCGAGGGCAACGCGCGCGACGTCCCCCAGGCTGCGACCGCCACCCAGCCGACCAGCGCCAGCCAAAATGTCCGGCGCACGAGCGGCGTGCCGACGTAGCGGAGCTCGACCTGGCTGTCCCCGGCGGGCACGGGCAACATCAATGATCCTTCGGGCGACGGCTGCAGCCTCACCGGCTGGCCATTGACGGCGCCCTCGTAGCCGGGAATGAACCGGCGCGGCGTCTCCAGGTAGCAGGCTTCCTGGCTTCGCACGCGGCAGCGCAACGGCAGCAAGGAATCCAGTTGAACCGGCAGGGTGGACGGGTCGATTCGTTCGAAGTCATAGTCGGCGAACGGACCATCGCGCCATGGCCCCTGCGCTCCGGGTCCCAACAGCTGGAGGTGCACGTCTTCGGGCTGGGTAGCCGAAGTCCACAAGGTCAGCCGCGTATTGTTGCCCGGCTGCATGCCGAATCCGCGCGGGCCGCCCGCGACGGGTAGCGGGTATTCCCGGGACAGCGTGGCGCCCTGGATACCGAGGGTCCCGGCGGCGGGGGTTGCGTGAAAACGAAAGTTCAACCGGTAGCGCTGTCCGGGCTGCAGCGTGAACGTCGGTGACAGATCCACCACGGACGGCGTGAGCGGAACCGGGGCGAGGATCCCGGTGCGATTCTCCGGCGAGACCGGCTGCGGCGCGGTCCAGTTGGAGGCGATCTCGTGCGCGTCGTACGGCGCCAAGAGTCGGAATTCAAACGCGGGATCCATCACCCCGTGGACGAAATCCTCCGGGGTCCCGACCAAGGCGTAGGAGATCACCGTCAGGTTGAGATTGGGCGAGAGCAGGCGTCGCTGGGTGGCCGCCGCGGATTGTTGCGTCCCAAAGCCGCGACCGACAAAGCGCCAGGCCTGCCACGCCGTCCAGAGCACGGCGAGGGCGAGGACGCCGCGGAGCAGGTCGCGCCCCAACGACGACGCGATCACCGGATTCCGCCAGACGAGCGCGAACGCGAAAATGACCAGCGCCACGATCGGCGGATAGAGGCGCTGCATCGGCCACTGGTTCGTGAGGTTGATGAAGATGCCGGGGGCGTGCTCCCACAGCCACCGGTGCAGGAACGGAACCGGCAGCGTCGCGACCAGCAACAGCGCGGCCGTGAACAACAGGGCGAGCGCCGGGCGGTGCCGGCGCCCGACGGCCAGGACCAGCGCGATGACGGCCATGGCCCAGCCGGCGTAGCCCAGCTGGAAATCCCCCAATTGATCCGCCTGGGCGCTGACGGGCAGCAGCGACGCGCTGAAATGGCGCCTGACTTCCACCAGGAGGTCGCCGACGGAATGAGCCCGCGCGATCTCCGTCGCCGGGGAAATGCTCGTCGCCGACGCGAAGCTGAAGCCGGCCAGGACGACGAACAAGAGCGCGGCGGCGGCGTACGCCCTCGTTTCGGGCCACGTGGGCCGGCGCAGCAAGAGGGCGAGCAGCTGCAGCAAGATCGTGGCATTGGTCAGCCAGAAAGCCACGGGCGGGTGCGCCAGCCAGCACAGCGCGAGCGCGGCGGCGAGCGGCGGGAGCGCCCGCGAGCGGCGCTCGGAAAAACATGCGACATTCGCCCCGATCACGAGCGGGATGTAGGGGAACGTCATCACCGTCATGTAGAGGTCCATGCCGTAGGCGGCGGCCAGGACGCCGGGCGACAACACGTAGAACGAGGCGAGCGCCGCCGCCAGCTCCGGCGGCGCCCCCGCCAGGCGGCGGAGCGCCCAAAAGGCCGCCAACGCTCCCGCGATCAGACTGGCGGCGAGCGTCAGGTTCTGCAGGGACCAGAAGCCGAGATGATGCCGCGTGAGGATGTCCAGCACGATGGCGGCATAATCCTTGTACGGCGCGGTGCGGAGCGGATGGACCCGGCCGTTGAAGGCGTACTCAGTCTGCCCGGCCAGCACGGGAAACTGGCCGGCGCGGACCTGGCTGACGGCGTCCGCGGTGGACAGGCTGTAATTATACGCCTCCGAGGTGCCCAGCTCGCGGCTGGTCAGAAATGGGCCCGCGGCCAACAAGCCGGCGAATATGACCAGGGTGATCCACTTCATCACGACATGCTGGCCCAGCGCTCGCGGGGAAGACAATCTGGAACCGGCCCACAAATGCTTTGACCCACTTTTTCATGTCGGCTTTCTCCGGTACAACCATGGAAGAAGACAATGGATAAGGTCGCGGCGATGGCAGCGGCGCAACGCGTCCGGGTCTTCCTCGAACGGACCCTCGCGCTGGTGGCCGCCGCGGCCTTCTTCCTCGTGGTGCACAACTACGGCATCAACCTGCTGCCGTACCACCGCCAGGTGCTGGCCCCGGAGGACATCAAGCCCGAGGAACCGGGGCCCTCGTTCGGTTACGTCTATCCCTTTCACGAGGGCGTGCCCGACCGCACGACGGAAATGCGCAGCCGGCTGCGGCTGCTCGAGGACGACCAGCCTTATGCCGAGCGCACCACCAGCCTCGCGGCCATCCGGGAGGTTGGCGGCGGCCGCTTCGCGCACCTGCCGGATCGGGTGGTCTTCGCGACCCCGGTCAACTCCGATCCGCGCTCGAACGGGCACATCTACCGTCTCGAGTGGCCGATGCTCTATTCGCGAGCGGTGGGGCGGGGCGCGGCGCTGGTGCTGTTGGCGGCCTTGCTCGGCCTGGTCGCCTTGCGGCGGCCGGCGCCGCGCGCGGCGCCGGTTTCGGTGGCGGCGGGCGGCTGGAGCCCGGCGGGACGGTGGTGGTGGTGGGCGGCCGCGGTGGTGTTTGCCGCCGGGCTCTACTGCAACACCGGGACGCGGGCGCCGTACGCGATCACTTTTTATCCCTACATCGACCCGGCGACCGGGCACGCCTACAATCAGGACCACGTCCACTTCCGGGTCCTGTTCGATTTCGTCGACGGCAAGCCGCGCTCGGTTTGGGACAAGGCGCTCCTGCTGCGCCGGATTCTCTATCCGGTCATCGCTTATCCCGCGATGAAACTGTTCGGTTTCGCCGCCGGCGGCGTGGGCATGAACCTGCTGCTCAATCTGGCGGGGTTTCTCGCCTGTGGTTATTGGCTGCGGCGCCGCGTCGGCGAACGCGGGGCGTTGTTCGCCGCCTGGGTGCTGGCGACCTACCCGGGCTTCGCCTATTGGGCGGGCATGCCCTATCAGTATGCGCTGATTGCCCCGGGCAGCCTGCTGCTCTCGGCCGGCCTGGCGGAAATCGCCGGGAGTACTTCGTGGAAAACGACGCTGGGGTGGTCCGCCGCCATGGGCCTGCTGTACCTGGCGTATGACTTCGCCGTGTTCTTCCTGCCCGCGACCGTCCTGCTGCTCCTGTGGCGTCGCCGCTGGCTGCAGGCGGCCGCGGCCGCCGCGGTCCAGGCCCTGCCCCTCGTCTGCTGGATGCTCGCGCTCAAGTACGTCTTCGGCCAGTCGCTGGAAAATTCGAACACCGGCGTTTATCGCAACGTGCTCGGCTCGTTGTCCGCGGTGCAGGATTGGGGCCAGTGGCTGCGGCAGCGCGCCGACCTTTGGGAGATCGGCTGGGCCGCCTTTTTCGGCTCGAACTTTGTTTTCCTGCCCGCGCTCTTCCTCGGCGCCTTGCTGGCGAACCGCTGGACGGCGCGCATCGGTGCGGCCGCCGACGAGGTGGCGCTGTGGCTCGCGGTCGCCGGGTTGTTCCTGTTCATCAACCTCGGGGAGAAGACCGGCGGCTGGGACATGAGCGGCAACTGGATCGCGCGCCTCTATCAACCGGCCTTCGCGGCGATGGTCTTCTTCCTGGCGCGGTGGTGGCAGGCGCTGCCCGCCGCGCCCTGGCGGAAGCGGCTTCCCTGCTGGCTGGGGGTGGCGGCGGCATGCGGCGGCAACCTCCTCATCGTCTTCGGCCCGATCCTGGGTGATCCGCTCGGCATTTCCGACGAGGCCTTCTACCGTTTCTACACCCACAGCTACTCCAGCCGCACCACCGTCTATCACCAAATGTTGCGCGAACTGCCGCGGCAGACCTTTGGGTTCGGCCACGCTCAACCCCGGGGATCGCAATGAACCTGGCGCCACCCGAGGTTCCGGCCGGGCAGGCGACGGCGGCGGGAACAAACGGCGGCCGCTGGCTGATCGCGTTCCTGCTCGCCGCGGCCCTGCTGGTCCGGGTGGTGCTCATCGGGGGCGGCGGCCAGTATTTTTGGCCCGACGAAAGTCGCTACCTGGCGTCGCATGACGCGCTGATGGCCATGCATGAGGGTCACGTTTGGCGGCAACTGACCTTGCTGATCGGCCAGGGGGACCATGTGGGTTTCAAATTGCTTGGCTTGATACCGGCGGAACTGGAGCGGCTGTCGGGTATCCAGGATCCGCGGCTGGCAGCCGGCTTTTTCGGCCTTTTTTCCTGGGCCGCTGTCGTGCTGGTATGGCTGTGGGCGCGGCGGCTGGGCGTGTCCGTGTCAGCCCAGGTTTGGACGCTGTTGCTCGTCACCACCTGCACCTCGCTGACCGTCTACTGTCGGCACCTGTTTCCGTATGACCCCGCGCTGGCGCTGGCGCTGGCCGCGCTGTGGGTCGGAGCGAAGCGGGAAGCGTCGACTCTCCGCCTGCTGGCCGCCGGTGCGCTGGCCGGCAGCGCCGTGCTCGTCTACTTCGGGTACTGGTTGCTCGGGGGCGTGGTCCTGGTTTTGCTCGCCTTGACGAACGCCGACGGGTGGCGTCGGTGCCTGATCCGCGGCGCGCTGGCCGGAACGGGATTTTGCGGCGTGCTGGCCGGCATCTGGTTGCTGGATCATTGGGGTCAGCGGACCCTGGTGGCCAACGCGCGGCGACTGTCCGGATCGATCACCCAGGGCGATTTTGGCTTGGGCTATCGTTTGGTGTGGGAGTATTTCTGGTCGGCGGAGGGTCTGGTCGTGGGATTGTGGATCGGCGCGGCCCTCCTGGCGGGGCGGCGGTTCTGGCAGGAGGCACGCGCCGGCCGGCGACCACCGGCGGCAGGGATGCTCAGCCTGACGGCCGTCGTGCTCCTTTATGTTGGACTGGTGCTGACGTCGGACGTGTTCCACAAGTTCGTGGTCTATGGTCGCAGCGCCCGACAGCTGGCGCCATTCTTGTGCCTGGTGACCGGTATGGTCCTGGCGGACGCGTTGGCGGCGCGTCGGCGCCGGGTGATGGCGTGGTTCGTCGCCGCGGCATTGGCAGGCAACGCGGGCTGGCACCTTGCGCCGGCGCTCACGCAGATGTTCCCGCGCGAATTCAAGCGGCTCGGCAAGGCGAGGCTGACAACGGCGCCACCCGCGGAGCCGGGACGCACCTACTACCGGTTTGTCAACGTGGACCACTACCTGCTCGAGGCGGAAACGCTGCCGTTTCCCCCGGAGGCAACGCTGCTCGTCCGACACCACCCGTACGAGTTCGCGCCTTATCTCTATGAAGGACTCACGGCCCGGGAGCGCGCCCGCCGCCGGACCTTGGACCAACGAATGCGCTTGGTGCTGGTGCGGCAACCCGACGACTTGCGGCCCCAGGGGGAGGCCTATGGCATGATTTCGATGCAGGTCCGCTTTGCGGCCAACCGTGGCGGCATGGCCGAACCCCTGCTTTCGCTTGGACCGCGGGATGTAGGGGAACTGTTCTACGTGCGATACTTGAACGGCCGGGACATGGTCCTTGGTTTCGAAAGCATGGCGTTCGCCGTCCTGAACTCCCAGCCAATCCCCTACGAGCCCGGACGAGAATACCGGCTCGAGTTGTTCTGCGGGTCCATGCTCGCACCGGCGAACCCCACCCCCACGGGGCGGGAACGGGCGGAGCGCCTCTATTATTCAAATCTGGTCAGTATTCGCTGCGATGGGCGGGAATTGCTGAACCAACTGGTGACGCCGCACGCGATCCGGGCTGATGACGTGTACGCCGGCGCGAACGTTGTCCAGGCCGACAGCGCGGGCTCGGTCTTCTCGGGCCAGATCGAAGCGGTCCGCCGGGGCGGCCTGCCCCCGCTCCCGGCTGGCGGGCTGGGCGACGCCGATTTCGGGGCGGTTCGGCTGGTTACCTGGCTGCCGGCGGCGGCGGCCGGAATACCCGAGCCGCTGGTGGTGGTCGGCGAGTCCGGCGCGGCGACGCTGGGTTACGTCCGGGTCCTGCCCGGGGGCCGGGCGAAATTGGGCGCGGAGTTCTGGGGCGTTGGTGCATTCGAGAGCGAGGTGGTGGACATACCCAGCGATACCTCCACCGAGTTTGTTTTCGAGTTTCCCGCCCTGTTCCCCCCGGTGGGCGACCCGCGCTGGGGTGCGGTACCGCGGGAGAAACAGCAGATGTTGCGCAGCCATCTCACCATCCGGGTCAACGGGCGGGTGGTCATGGAGCGCGAGGTGAAGGACACCGGCGCACCCTCGCGCCCCGTGGCGTTTGGCCGGAATCCAGCGGGTGGCTCCTGGGTGACGTCCGCGTTCAGCGGCCGACTGGTCCAAGGCATGCGCTTGCCGCTGGCGGGGCCGGCGCAACCCTGATGCTCCCGAGCGGCCGCGGCGCGCGTGGGCTTCCGGCAATTATCCGCCAGGTGCGGCGGACGGGCCGGTTGCCAGGGGGCTAGACGTAAGCTGGCGGCCGGCCGCGCGTGTCAACGCCGCGGCCCCGGCGACGATCGTGGCCAGCGACAACCAGAACGTGAGCGCCAGCCCGACGGGCGGGACATAGCGCAGGATCACTTCGCTCCGCCCCGCCGGGACGTGCAGGCTCGCGAGGCCCTCGGCGGAACTCCGCACCTCGGCCGGACTCCCGTTCACCGAGGCGCGGTAGCCACGCTGGAACATCCGGGGCGTCTCCAGCCACGCCGGCGAAGGCGTGGTCACGCTGGCAGTGTAAGGCAGCCAGGATTCGATCTGCACCGGCAGCGCGACGGGATCGTATTCTTCCAGGCGCAAGGACACCCGGCCCGCCAACTCCGCCAAGGCGGCACGATCCGCCGGGACCATCACGACCTCGACCGGCTCCGCGGTCGCGGAAGTGTAGAGCGGAAAGTAGGGCGGATGTCCGGCGGCGAGGCCGAAGGAATGGGCCTCCCCGTATTCCGGCAGGCCGTACACGCGATCGAAAGTCCGGCCTTTCAGGATCAGCGTCGCCGCGGGAAACGGAGTCACTGAGGTCGACAGGACGGCCAGGTAACGCCGCCCGGCCGACAGCTTGAGGGTTTCAGGCAGCCGCAGCCGATCGTCGGCCAGGGAGAACGTCTGTTCGTTGCCTCCGGAGGCGGCCGCAAGGCGGGCGGCGGCATCCGGGTTGCCGCCGACCACGGTGCGCAGATCGTCCGCCAGCAGGCGGTTTTCGAGCGCGGGATCGGTGACGCCGTGGGAGAAATAGGACGGCTTCGTGCCGAACAGGCCGTAGGAATAGCGGGTGAGCGTGACGTTCTCGGGCAGCAGGTGGCGGGCGGCGACGTCCGATGGATCGAACACCGCCCAGGAGCCGCGCACAAACTTGACGGCCTCCGCGCCGCTCCACAAGCAGGCGGCCAGCGCGACCCATTCCAGACCGGACCGCCGGATCGTGTTCGTCCCGGCGGTGGCCGCGACAAAGACCAGGCCGCCCGCCAGGATGAGATAGAGCCGCTGCATCACCCAGGTATTGGTGACGAGCCGCACCGCCCCCGGAATCAATTTCCAGAGGGTGACATTCAGCCAGGGAATCGGCAGCAGCAGCAGGACGAGCAGGGCGCACACGGCGACGAGCACGCGCGATTCCGGCCGGCCGGTGCGCCACGCCACCGGAGCGGCGAACAACCCGACCAGCAGCAAGCCGTAGCCGAGTTGAAAATCCGTCAGCAAGCGCCCGAAGCTGCTCAGCGGCAGCCAGGCGGCCGGAAAGGTTTCCTGCAGCTGCTGCAGGATCTGGTCGGCCGGGACGACAAATCCCCCGCCGGATCCCACCGCCGGGTTCGCCGGGTAGAGTGCAGCGGACACGATCGGGTAAGCCGACGTGGCGAGGAAAGCCACCGCACCGGCCAGCAACGGACCCGCGAGCCGCTCCGCCGGCGGGCGGGCCCAAATCAACCGGACCACCTGGGCCAAGGCGGCGACCAAGGTGAGCCAGAGCGCCACCGGAGCGTGCATCCACCAGGAAAGGCCGAGCGAAAAGCCGAGGGCCGCAAACATCCAGGCCCGGTTCACCGCGAACGTACGCCAGCCCAGATACACGACCACGGGCACGAACGGCGCCGCCAGCCACGACATGTAGAGGTCGGAATTGAAGGCCAGTCCCGCCACCCCGGGACACGTGACAAAAAGGAAGGCCAGCATCCACGCGAGGCGGGCGGAGCACGCCATGGCCCGCAGGCAGGCATAGCTGCCCGCGGCGCAGGCGAAACCCGTGAGCGTGATCAGGATGTTTTGCACGGCCGCCACGCCGAGCGTCCGGGCGGTGAGCAGGTCGACCAGTCCGCCGAGGTACTGGAATCCCGGGGCCACGCGGATCGGGATCACGGAGCCGTTGAACTGAAACTCGGTCTGGCCGACATACACCGGAAAAATCCCGTGGCGGAACTGCAGGAGCGCATCCGCGAGGAAAGTGGCATAATAGTTGGCGTCGCCGGCGCCGCGCGTCGTGGCGCTCACGAACGGATGGAAGAAAAACGCCACCGCGAGAAACAGGCCCATCCAGCGCAGCACCTCGCCGGGGCCCGAAACCGGATCCCGCGCGAACCGGCCAACGGCGCGCCGCGCGAGCAGCAGGACCACCCCGAGCCAAAAGGCGGCGATCGCCGCCGGGACCGCCCCGACCCGCGGCGCCAGCAGGGCACCCCACGCGATCGCCAGCACCAGCACGAGCAGGGAGCGCCGCTGGAATCGCGTCGCGTCAGCCGGGTCCTGCCCGCCGGCCACACCATGCCAGGCCAGCCAAGCGGCCGCGAGGCCGCCGGCCGCCAGGAAATTCGGACCGGGCCGGCCAAGCCATGCGGGCACGGCCAGGTCAAAACCCGCCAGCAGGCACAGGTCGAGGCCGACAACCTCGCCGCGGCTGGCCCGGAGGCGGCGCGCGAGATTTTGCACGGGCGCGCTCAGCGCCACCCGGGCCAGCGCGGTGGCCGACAGCCAGATCGGCGCATACCAGGCCAGCGAGCGCGGCAGCGCCAGCCACCAGAGCAACAGCGCCAGCCCGGCGCCGGCGGCGCCGACGTAGCCGGGCAACAGGCGAAGATATCGGCCCCACGGGCCGGCTGTTTCGTGCGTCTTCGGTGACGCAAACGCGGCGAACAGCAAAACCAGGATGGCTTGGGCGACCCACGACGGTCGCGGAAACAGGGCGAGGGAAGCGGGGACGTTGACGGCGGCGAGCAGGAGGAGGCCATCGATTCCCTTTTCGCGGTGGCGCCTGAATCGATCGAACAGCGAACGAGGGGACGATGGCATGGAGCCAGTCATCTCATCGCGCGCTTATTTCACGGCAAGCCCGATCAGGGCGCGGCCGTGGCGATGTTCCTCTCGATGACCGCCCGCATTTCATCCGGCGCGAGTGGCACCGACTTGAACGGCGCCTGATAAAGCGGACCGGTGGTCGAAAATCCCTGGGTGTTCGTGCCGAGGCCGACGAAGTCGTAGGTGTCGGCGAAGGACTCGAGCCGGACCATCCAGACCAATTGACCATCAAGCCAGACGCGCAAGCACGGCTCCTCCCGCGCAAGATCCCGGAGGTCGAGATCCGGCAGGAAGTTGGCGGCCGACTGCACGACTTGGCGGCTGGCGACGATTTCCAGCCGGTGATGACTGTGGTCCGTGCGGGCGAGCGGCGGCGAGTACCTCGCACCCACGCCCCACGTATCGAAGCCAAACTGGAACGTGCCGTCGGGCCGGTTGCGCAGGAACAGCAGGTTGCCATGGCCGGCCGTGCCGGAACCCAAAACGGGCTGGCCGCCCAGATTGTCCGCCGGTGGCAGGTCGAGGTCGACGCGCCACACGCCGGATTCCATCAGGGCGCGAAGACTGGCGGAGGTTCGCGGCGGGAGCCGGCGAACGGCGGAAATTCTACCGGAGAAAGGCCGTTCGGTCCGGCCCGGCGCCGCGCCGAGGGCCAGCGTGCCCGGCGAGGCCGCGTAGAAGGCCTGGCGAGTCTTGATCACTTCGGTCCCATCGATGGCGACGCGGCCAAAGGAGGCGAGAATCTCGCGCGGCTTGTCGCCCCAGCCGGGAAAATAGTCGCAGTCCGCGGGCGGATAGAGCGAGCCCATGTCGACCTCGAACTCGTAGGTTCGCCCGTACTGGATCGGCATCAATGGCGAACGGGCGCCGCCGTGACCCTCGTGTTCGAGGATGAAATCGGCATAGCCGTTCGGATATTGGGCGGCGTAGAGCACGTCCTTTTGAGTGGGAACGCCGGTGGACAGGAGGGCCTCATACACCGGTTCCTGCGGGCGGGAAAAGGTGACTTTGAAATGAACCGGCCCGTAGCGATGCCAGCCCAACCGGGCCAGCCAGGCGGCCGGCTTGTCGCCCTGGTAAGCGAGCAGGCGGTAGGCATCGCCGCGAACGTTCTTGAAATTATCCAGCAGCTGGAGCGCCTGGCCGACATTGTGGAACACGAGCGCGCCGGCCAGCCCGGCCCAGCCCGCGCGCCACCACGAGAACCACCGGGGGAAAGGACGATGGTGGAAGGCCCAGCCGCCCAGGAGCACCACGAAGAGGACCAGGCTTCCCTGGAAGTCGACGACGTAGCGGTCGGACCGGACGCCAAAGCTGGACGTGACCACGACCAGGCCGAGAAAGCAGGCGGCCACGAGGCAGAGAAATTGGAACAGCGGACGAGGAACGGCGCCGCCCGGCCCGCGCGCCCTGAGCCCGGCCGCGACCACGGTCCCGATCGTGAGAATCGTGGCGAACCATTGGCCATGGACGGGCTCCCAGCCGAAGTAGTTCGCCGGCGCGTTGCTGGTATCCAGGGGAAAAACGTAAGGGAAGTAGGCCGTGAGATCGGGCAGGGAGAAATAATACCAGCCGAGATTGACGGGAATGAACGCGGCGCTCGCGAGCGGCTTGCCCGTGCCCTGCAGGGCGTTGACCTGGTAGCGCAGGCCGAATTCGAGCACGTTGCCAAATCGCCCGTAATTGTAGGCCATCAGCCCCAGCCCGATGACGCCCGCCGGCCCGAGCACGGCGGCGCCCAGTCGCCAGGCGGCGCAGACGGGCCCGCTTTCGCGCCGCCAGCACATCAGGGCGGCGGCAACGAGCACCGGGCCGAGGAGGATGCAGGTCGGACGGCAACCGACCGCCAGGCCAAAGCAGAGGCTGGCGGCCGCCAGCCAGCGCGACGGCCGCCCGGAATGCAGGGCTCCAAACAGGCACGCGAGGAGGCCGGCGGTGCACGCATAGCCGGACGCGATGGCGATCTCATACATGCCGCCGGCGACCAGGAGCGAAGGCGTGCAGGTCGCAAAGGCCAGCAAGGCCGCCGCGACGCCATCGGCCCAGGCGGGGCTATCGGGGAAATACCGCTTCCGGGCCGCGGCATAGAGACGCAGGGACACCAGGAAGCCAGCGGCGACGGCCAGCCAGACCACGGCATTTTGCTGCAGGTCGTGGCCGGTGATCGCGGCGTAAGGCCACAGGACCAGGATCGCCGGCACGACGCCGAAATAGAGATAATAATGTCCGGCAAATTCGCTCGCATCCATCAGGTACGGCGAGCGCAGGCGCACCTGGAGGTCGGGGCTGAGCCGTCCCGGGTCGACGGCAGCCTTCATGTAGAGGTGCCCCTCCTGAAATCCGTCCACCAGGAGATTGTAGTAATCCTGTTTCTGCCCGCGAAAGAAGGAGCCGCCGACCCAGGTGTCCCATCCCGCGGTCAACCACGCCATGGCCGCAAGGGTGGCGGCGGCGGCGAGCAGGAGGACGGGGCGCATGACCGGTCCGGTAGTCGCCGGCTAACGGCGGACCTCGTAGACCCAGCGGTTGGCCTCCAGCCAGCGCAGCGTCCTGACGATGCCCTGCTCGATGGTGAGCCGCGGCTGCCACCCGGTGGCCCGGATCTTTTGGGTATCAAGAAAAATGAACGGGTTGTCGCCGATCCAGCCGCGCTTGCCGCCGGTGTACTCCAGCTTCGGCTTCACCCCCAGCGCGGCGCAGATGTAACCGATGCTCTGGTTGACCTCGACGTATTCCGGCGTGCCCAGGTTGTAGACCTGCGTGCGGTGCTTCGCGTCGCGCGCCGAGTGTCGCCGCGTCACGTGCAGCATGGCCTCGAGGCAATCCTGGACGTAGAGGTAGCTCTTGCGCTGGGTGCCGTCGCCCAGGACGCGGAGGTGGTCGGGATGCGCCACCAGCTGCTGGTAGAAATCGAACACGTGGCCGTGCGTGTATCTTTCGCCGAGGATCGAAACGAAACGAAAGAGGTAGGCCTCGTCGAGCTGGCCCCCTTCGGCGTACGAGGAAATCAGCCCCTCGCCGGCGATCTTGGAGGCGCCGTAGAGCGAGGTCTGGACGGGAAAGGCGTCCGTTTCCGGGGTGGGGTGGTCGGGTGTGACCAGGGCTTCGCCGTAGACCGAGCCGGTGGAGGAAAACGCGAGGCGGCGCACGCCGTTGGCGCGCATGGCCTCGAGGACGTTGAAGGTCGCGACTGTGTTTTGCTGGAGGTCCTTCTCCGGATGGGACCAGCCGTCCTTGATGTCGGCGTTGGCGGCGAGGTGGAAGACGAAGTCGCACCCGGCCATCGCCGCGGTCAGCGCCGGCAGGTCGAGATTGTCGCCGCGCACGAGGCGGAAGCGCGGGTGGGCGCGGGCCGACTCGAGGAATTTTTCCAGGCCGGTCGAGAAATTGTCCCACCCGACTACGGCGTGGCCGTCGGCCAGGAGGCGGTCGACCAGGGAGGAACCGATGAAGCCGGCGGCGCCGGTCACGAAGACTTTTTGCATCGACGGAATCAGGCGGGCAGCGGCTGCGGGCGCGGGGCCAGCGCCAGGCCGATGCAAAGGTTGCAGAACACGAACGGCAGGAAGGGCAGCGGGAAGAAGCGGCGGCTCTCCACGGTGAAGTAGGGGGCGAGCTCCGCCAGGATCTCGTGCGGCCGGTTGATGTGTTCGCGCTTGATGAATTCGTCGTAGCCGCCGCCAAACCGCTGGTTCCAGACGCGCTCGGCCGAGATCTTGCGGGCCAGCGAATACGCGGGGCTGCCCTCGGTGGGGATCACCACCAGGAACCGGCCGCCGGTCCGGTGGAGCAGCCGGTACGCCTCGCGGATCGTCGCCGGCAGGTTCGGCAGGTGCTCGAGCACGTGCACGGCGATCACGCGGTCGAAGAAGCCGTCGGCGAAATCGAACCGCTGCTGGCAGTCGCCGACGACGGTCTGGACCTTGGGAAACCGGCGGCGGATTTCCGCGGCCATGTTCTCGCGGAACTCATTGCAGTAATAGTTGCGCTCCTGCTCGTCGCTCAGCTTCTCGTAATGCAGGTGCTCGCCCAGGCCGGCGCCGATTTCGAGCGAGGTCCGGAAGTTCGGCTGGGAATGGCGGACCGGGAAATTATGGTTGAAGGACTCGATCAGGCCGAACCGGTTGGGCAGGACTTCGTGCCAGAGTTTCATGAACTCGTCGCTGCGCTGCTTTTGCTCCGGAGTGAGCGGCGGGAGAACCTTGGGCCACTTGGCGGTGTGCATGCGAACCGAGAATGAAGGGAGAATCCAGAAGAGGGGAAGGCGGAAATGCGCTTGCCTGCCAAATTCGGCCTCGAAAGCCTTCGGGTTCATGCCGTCCCCGGCGCCAACAAATTCCTGCGGGTGTTGCGGACACGCCGGCTGGCGGCTGTTGGGGACGCAGTGGGGCCGCCATCTCCGCCGGGAATTCAGCTATTGGCGTTGCGCGGCGTGCGGCTTCGTGCGCGTCGAGCCGTTCGCGGGGTATGCGATTTACGACGACGCGTACTACGCCGGCCGCGGGGCCGATCCGTTCGTCGACTACGCCGCCGAGTATCGGGATTATCGCCAGACGGACCGGGAAATTGAATTCGCGGACGTCAGCCGGGTCGTCGGCCGGCGGCTGACGGAACGGGGCGCGCGCGGGGAGATCAGCTGGCTCGACTACGGCTGCGGCGCGGGCGGGCTGCTCAAGTATCTGCGCGCGGCCGGCGCGATCGCGACGGGCGGCGGCGAGCTCCCGCTCCGGCTCGCGGGCCACGATGTCGGCGCCTATGCGGACCGGTTGCGCACGGCCGACGGTTTTTCCATTTTGGGCGGCGACGAACTCGATGCGCTGCCGGCCGGCAGCTTTGACGTGATCACGCTGATCGAGGTCATCGAACACATCCCCGATCCCGGAACCATCGTGGCGCGCTGCGCGCGGCTGTTGCGGCCGGGGGGCGTGCTCCTGCTGACGACGGGAAACTTCGACTGTCCGGTGGCCCGGGTACGGGGCCTCGCGTATCGCTACTGCATCCCGGAAATCCACGTCAGCCTGTTCTGCCCCTCGAGCCTGGCCGCGCTCTACGCCCGGCACGGCTTGACCGCGTGGACCACGCGCTACGACGGCGTGGTCCGGTTCAAGGTGCTCAAAGGCCTGCCGGCCGCCTGGCGGCCGGTCGCGCGGCGGGTGTTGAAGTGGCCGGGAATTACCCGCTTGATCGACCGGGCCTACGGCGTTTCCGCCATGCCCTCCGCCTGCCTAACCACCTGAATCGATGCCTGCCCGCCCGCGCTTCGGCGCCTTTGTCCACGAACCCCCGCGGCTCAGCGTCATCATTCCGGTGTTCAACGAGGCCGCGACCGTGCGCCAGGTCCTCGACGAGGTGTGGGCCAAGACCATTCCCGGCTGGGACCTCGAGCTCATCATCGTGGAAAGCAATTCGACCGACGGCACCCGCGAGATCGTGCGGGAATTCGACGGGCGGCCGCGGGTGCGCGTGCAGTTCGAAGCCGAGGCGCGGGGCAAAGGCCATGCCGTGCGCGCGGGCCTGGCGCTGGCCACCGGCGATGTCGTCCTGATCCAGGACGCCGACCTGGAGTACGAGGTGGACGATTACGACGTGCTGCTGGCGCCGATTGCCGCGCGGACGCAGAGCTTTGTGCTCGGTTCCCGGCACGGGCGGAGCGGCTGGGCGCTGCGCAAGTTCACCGACCAGCCGCTGGCGGCGCTGGTGCTCAACCTCGGCCATTGGGGCTTCACTCTCTGCCTGAATGCCGCGCTGGGAATCTGGCTCAAGGACCCGTTCACCATGTTCAAGGTCTTTCGCCGCGACTGCCTGGACCAGCTCACCTTGGAATGCGACCGGTTCGACTTCGACTGGGAACTGCTGATCAAGCTGGTGCGACGCGGCCACCGGCCCGTGGAAATCCCCGTCAACTACACGTCGCGCTCATTCAAGGCCGGCAAGAAGATCAGGGTGCTGCGCGATCCGCTCACTTGGCTCGTCGCCCTGGTGAAGTATCGCTTCGGCCGGCTTTGATGCCGGGTCCTACTCCCGGAAGCCCTCGGCGCGCTCGACGATGAACTTCGGGCGGGCGCGGACCTCCTCGTAGATGCGGCCGATGTACTCGCCGAGGATGCCGACGGAGATCAGCTGGATGCCCCCCATGAACAGCACGAGGATCACGATGGTGGGATTGCCGATCGGGAAGGGGAAGCCGGCCAGCTTCATCGCCAGGTAGGCCAGCGCGATCAGGAACGACAGGGCGGCGATCGCGAACCCGGCCATCGTGCTGAGCGTGAGCGCGTACGTCGAGAAGCAGAAGATGCCGTTGAAACCGATGCGCAGCGACCCGAAGAACCGGTTGTAGTTGGTCTCGCCGGCGAAGCGCGCGGGCCGGTCAAAGGGAATGAGCGCCTGCTTGAAGCCGACGAGCGCGACCATGCCGCGGAGGAAACCGTGGCTCTCCTTCAGCCGGACCACCTCCTGCACGACGCGCCGCGACATGAGCCGGAAATCGCCCGTATTGGGGGGAATGCGGACGTCGGCGATCTTGTTGATGACCTTGTAGCCGGTGCCGGCGACGAGCTTCTTGATCCACGGTTCGCCGGTGCGCTGCCGGCGCTGAGGCAGCGCGACATCGTAGCCTTCGCGCCACTTCGCCACCATCTCGTGGATGAGTTCCGGCGGGTCCTGCAGGTCAACGTCCATGACGATCACGGCGTCGCCCCGCGAGTACTCCATGCCCGCGAGGCTGGCCATCGGCTGGCCGAACCGGCGGGAGAACTTCAGCAGCTTGATGCGCGCATCCTTGGCCCGTTCCGCCAGGATCACCTCCTCCGTCCGGTCGGGCGAGGGATCCATCGAGAAGATGATTTCGTAGTCCTCGCTGATGGCGGCGAGGATGCCCCGCACGCGGCGGAGGAATTCCGGGATGTTGCCTTCCTCCTTGTAGACGGGGACGACGAGGCTGAGGAGCATGGCGGTGAGGCTTAACGGAAAGGCGACGCCGCGGAAAGGCCGAAAACGTCCGGGCTCAGTCGAAGTCGATGTTCACGATCCGCGCCGACCGCTGGCGCGGATCCGCCGCCGAGAGCTCGAACACGCGCGGGCTGGACAGCGTGACGGTCGTGTCGCGGTCGGCCGAGAGCGGGATCGTGATCCGTTCGGTCTGGTCGAGCTTGAGCGGATGGGCCTCGGCCGCGCCGCCGTTGACGGCGATGTCGAGCGCATAGTCGGCGCGCGACGGGTACCGCACGACCTCGATGATCGCATGGTGCAGCTTGGGAGTCGCGGGGAAGACCAGTTGGGACTTCTCGCCGATCCACCCGTCCTGGTCAATCTGCCCGGGCGTGAAGAAATAACCCGATTTGTGCCAGCCGTGCGTGAACAGGTCGGTGCGGCTGAGGTTCTCAAAGGTGATGTTCTTGATCACAAACGAGCGCTCGCGGGTGCTGTTCGGGATGGGGAAGACCGACGCCGACTCGAGCGTCACGCTGTTGTTGGGCTCGGGCCGGACCGGGACGAAGACGCTGTAATAACTGCCGCGGGGCACGACCTGCGTGGAGAAGGGCCGCCCGTTGAGGGCGACCTTGAGCTCGTTGCTGGCGAGCGGCGACCAGCCGGGCATCTCGAGGTCGATCTTCAGGACCTTCACCTCGTCGAATGGCGGGGGGTTGAATTTCGCCTGGTGGTTGATCCAGCCGTCCTCATCGACGCCCTCGAGCGCGAAGCCCTCGCCCTGGCGGTTCTTGATGGCCTTGAAGGCGGCGAGATCGGGCAGGTCGCCGAGGGAAATCTCGTGGACGAAGGCCGAGAGGTAGCGGGTGTCGGTCTCGCCGTAGGGCATGGAGCCGGAGAAATTGAGCCGGACCGTGGTGACGGCGGCGGGCTCGCGGATGAGCCGGGTGAGCGTGAACTCGCCGGCGCGGAGATTGACCACCTCCGTCGGGCGGTCGTTGATCGAGATGGTCAGGTCGAGGCCCTTGGTGCGATAGAGCGGCGTGTCCGGCACGTAGCCCTTGAAGTAGAGCACCTGGCCGGGATGGGAGGCGGCGAGCTTGAAGAAGGATTCCGGGCCGACCCAGCCGTCCTCGAAGATGCCGGAATACTCCAGCCCGGGGTAGCGCGAGAGATCCTGCGGGAACCGGGAGATCTTCGTCGGCCGCTCCAACTTCTCGTACTGGTCTTCCGTGATGACGGAGATGTCGCGCGTGAAGCCGACGAGCCGGCGGTCGTCCAGGTTGTACCGGGAGCCCCAGAGCTTCATCAGGCCGGTCTTGGCCTTCCCGATCGGCGTCGCCTTGTCGGCAAAATCGATCGTGATGTAATCCTGCTGCTCGAAGCGCTCGGGCCGGATGATGGGGGAGAAAACGCGCGCCGAGCCGCTGCCCACGAAGCCGAGCGGATAGTCCTCCTCGCCGATCACGACGGCATGGGTGGGCAGGTGGTAGCGGTCGCCGCCGAGCGAGGTGCGGGTGAAGTCGACCACGACCCGGATCTTGGGCGACGGGTTGATGATCTCGAACATGTTGTAGCGGCCGGTGCCATGGAAGTACACGTTGCCCTTGGTCACGGGCTCGGGCTCGCGCTGGAAGAAGGCCGCCTTGAAGCGGGCCGAGGAGTAGTAGTGGGGCCCGAGCTCGGAGTGGATGAAGACGAGGCGATCGTGGACATCCTTCTCGAGCTTGTACTGGTAGATGTTCTGGTAGCTCCAGCCGGTGCCCGGGTTGGCCTTGTTGAAATGGTCGAACTGGCTGCGGATGGAGACGAAGAGCCGGTTGTCGTAATCGAGGTGGCGCGAACTCGTCTCGGTCCAGTTGTTGTCGAGCTTGTTGATCGTCATCACCCGGTAGTCCGCCACGTCGCCCTTGAGGATCTCGGGCGGGAGGAGGCCGCGCAGCAGGGAGAGTTTCTCGATCAGGCGCGCCTGCGGCCCAAGGTCGGGGTCGGGATTGCGCAGGAAGGTGAGCACCGCGATGTTCGCGATGTTGTCCATGTAGCTGCGGCTGAGGAAGCGGGTGTCGATGCCCTTGGTGTACTGCGAGAGCAGCTTGGCGCTGACGACGTTGCTCATGTCCGACTCGATGGCGTCGAACTTGAGGTTCTTGGGCGGCGTGAAGCGCACGCCGTACTCGGAGCCGCCGACGATTTCGGAGAGGCCGCCGCCATAGGTGCCGAGCGAGGCGAAGCTGTAATAGAACTGGCTCGGGAAGGTGCAGACGAAGAACACGGCCACGGCCCAGCGGCCGGTGCGCCGCCAGCGCGGCGAACTGAGCAGCTTGTAGAACTCATGGGCCAGCAGCAGCGTGATCACCGGCTGGGCAAACATCGCCAGCTTGAAAAGACCGAAGTCCTGGCCCTTGAAGAAGAGGAAGAAACCCAGCGCGATCATGATGACCGCGATGTAGCCGGCCGGCTCGCGGCGGAACAGCTGGCCGAACGCCATCCAGACGAAGAACGCGAGGAAACACATGCCAACGGCGATCTGGATCGAGATCAGCGGGTCGAAGCCGACGACGCCGAACGCATGCAGGCCGAAGAGCATCGGGATGAACGACGGCACGAGCGTCCAGGGGAACAGCACCAGGCCGCCGCTCTGGTCGTTGATCTCCGCCATGGCGCCGAGGCCGGCCGAACCGACGGACTGCATCACCAGCGTGTTGATGAACTGGTAGATATTGGTGCCGAGGCAGACGAAGGTCAGCACGGCGGCGCAGACCACGACGAGGGCGAAGGGCTTGAGCGCCTCGGGGTTCGTGTAGCGCAGGTGCAGCCCGAAGAGAATGATCGAGAGGGCGACGAACGGCGCGACCTCGGGGTAGAAGATGCCGAGGCCGGTCGTGAGCAGGCCCGCGAGCAGGACGCGCCGCCAGGTGTTCTCCCGGGTGTTGAGCAGGACGGCGCACGCGGACAACAGGATGGCGATGCCGCCGACCTGCGCGATGAGCTGGTAGAGGGTGCCGAGCGCGAACAGCGGGCTGGTGGCGAAGAGGAAGAACGCGAGCAGGGCGATCTTCCGGTAGCGGCCGCGGAACATGGCCACCGCGCCCATGGCGCAGATCTGCAGCATGCTGAACACGAAGATCACGGGCATGAAGACCTCGTGCGGATTCAGGCCGGTGACCGACGACGTGAACGCGAGGATCATCTCGGAGCCCGGCCGGATCTGCTGCAGGCCGTGCATGAACCAGTAGTGCTGGGTGTAGTCGCGGCCTTCGAGCTCCGTCTGCTCGGGCAGGTCGTAGTAGCCGTGGTCGAGGAAGCGGTCGGCGGCCAGGCAGTAGTTCGCCATGTCGTCGTTGGCGTAGGAAATCCAGTTGAAGCCGAACCGGAACATCGGCCAGCCCGCGTACACGACGAAGAGCAGCGTGAGCAGCGCGAACGGGCGCAGCTGGCGCCACGGGCACACCGGCCGCCGCCACGCCAGCACCGCGGCGGCGAGCACGCCGAGCGCGACCGCCAGCCACGGGCCGAAGGCCTTGACGGGAATGCCCCAGACGTTGAGCCGCGTCATGATGACGAGCGTCAGCGCCATGCCCGTCGTGGGGGCGAGGAACCAGCTCCACAGCACGCCGAGGCGCGGGCGCAACAGGCTGATCACGGCCAGGCCGACGGCGGTGAAGAAGACAAAAAGGGCGAGGACGAGCAGGAACGGTAGCATTGCGGAAAACGGCGGGGCGCGGTCAGTAACGGACGCCCAATTCGTGGAGCCGCGCGGTCAGGGCGGCGGTAAAACGAGCCTTGCGGGCGAAGTGCTCGATGCGGGCGGGATCTGGATGGGGGCCGTGTATCCGGGTGCGGATGCGCGTCATTTCTTCGTGTCCGGTGGTGTGGATGTGGGCACTGGTCTTTTGCTCGCTGTGCACGCGGAAGCAACCGAGGAAATACGGCAGCCTGACGATCCGTGCCCCGGCCCGTTGAAACCGAGCGAGCAAATCCCAGTCAAGGGCGAACTGGAACGATGGGTCGACGCCGCCGACCGCGTCCCACGCCCGGCGGCGGAAGAACATCGTCTCCTGCGGCACGTAGTCGATCCACTCGAGGGTGGCGCGATCGTGGCGCGGCAGGATCCAGCGCCCGATCATGCGGTCGTGACCGTCGATGATGATGCGATGGCCGTAGATGACGTGCACGTGCGGGTGCCGCGCGAAATATTCGCCAACGAACCGGAGCGCGCGAGGGGCGATGAAGTCGTCGGAGTTGAGCCAGGCCATGACATCGTCGCCGCCGCCGGGCAGGAGTTCCAGGCCGCGGCGCACGGCGTCCGACTGGCCGCGGTCGGGCGCCGACTCCCAGCCGGCGAGGCGATCGGCGTAGCGCTTGATGATCTCGACGCTGCGGTCGGTCGAGCCGCCGTCCTGCACCCGGTAGCGCAGCTTCGGGTAGTTCTGGTTGAGGACACTGAGGATCGTGCTCTCGAGGAACTTGTCCTGGTTGTACGAGGGCGTGACGATGCAGATGGCCGGCAGGCGCGAATCGGGCAGGCGGCCGTGCTTGGGCAGGCGCCGGTCCCACGCGATGGGACGCGGCTCGTGGTGTTGCAGCACCCCGAGTTGCATGGGGTACTGCTCGACGACCTTCTTGAAGGTCCAGGTGACGAGCGGCCGCCAGAGCCGGATCCGCCAGAAGGCCGCGGCGGCCGCGCCGAGCTTGTGCAGCCAGCCGAGGCCGGCGGACTCCGCCGTGAGCCTGGTGATGACGGCGTCGCGCTCATCGCAGGCGCGCTTGAGGTGCTGGATGACGGCTTCCTTCTCGTTCAACCAGCGCCCGTAGCGCTTGAGCTGTTCGAGTTCGCCGTAGCCGCGCGCGAAATTGTCGAGCGACGCCTGCTGCTCCTTGATGTGGCGGTCCCGCTCGGCGGCGGCCTGCTGCAGGTTGTAGATGTGGACGTCGCGCTCGTGCAGCCACTGGCCGTATTGGGCGGCCTCGGGCGGCAGGGCCGCGAAATGGGCGCGAAGCTTGGCCAGTTCGGCGGCGAGCTGGTCGTGCGCGGCGGTGAGCTCGCCCAGGTGGGTTTCCTTTTGCGCCAGCGTGCCCTCGAGTTGGGCGACCTTGGCCTGGAAATCCTTGACGATGTCGGTGAGCTTGAAAATCAGCGCCTCGCGTTCGTTGCACACGGCCTTGAGCCGCTCGATCTCGGCATCCTTCGTATCGGCCTCGCCCTTGAGCTGGGCGATCTCGGCGTCCTTCGTGTTGGTCTCGGCCTTGAGGGAGTCGATCTCGGCGTCCTTGGTATTGGTCTCCGTCTTGAGCGAGTCGATCTCGGCATCCTTGGTGTTCGCCTCGGCCTTCAGCCCGGCGATCTCGGTGTCCTTCTCGGCGCACTCGGCCTCGAGTTCGGCCTTGATCGACTCCATTTCGACCTTCCGTTCCTCGGCGGCGCGTTTGAGGTCGGCGATCTCGATGTCCTTTTCGCGGTCGAGATGCGTCAGCTCCTCGATCTTGTATTGGCGCTGGAGCCGGTCGTCCCGCAGGCGGCGATAGAGAGGCGTGACGGCGGCGATGAACCGGAGGCTTTCGTCCGCGACGTGGTGCGTCTCCACGACCAGGTCCAGCGGCGCCGATTTCGCGGCCAGGACCCGGGCCACGGCCTGCTGCACATCCGCGGTGGCCAGGACCTTGACGCAGGGCGCGTCGCCGAAGAGGCAATCCCACTGGCAGCCAAAACAGGGCAGGGGCTGGACGACGGAGACGACCTGCCGGCCGACCGGCTGGAAGCGCGGCCAGAAGCCGCCCCCGAAAATGCCGACCACCGGCACGCCCACGCTCGCCGCCAGGTGCATCGGTCCGGTGTCATTGCCGAGGTAGAGCCTCGTGGTGGCGAGCAGGCCGGCCATCAGCGGGATCTCGCCGTCGGCACTCAGCCATACCGGCGGACGCGCGGCGCCGAGCTTCACCACGGCGGCGGCGACTGCTTCAATGATCGCCGCTTCACTCTGGTGGCCCAGCAGCAGGACGGGCAGGTGGTGCTCGTGCCCGAGCCAGGCGACGATCTCCGCGAAACGCGCTGGCGGCCAGGCCTTGATGGCGACATTCGCCACGCCCGCCGGATAGCAGGCGACCCATTTGCCGGGGCTGAGCTTTCTCTCGGCGAGAATCTTTTGGGCCTGGCTTGCGCACTCGGCCGGAACGGAGAGCGACGGTACCTGCCGTTCGACCTTCCGTCCGAGCAGGTGATCGACCAGCAGGTAGTTGTTCTCCCACTCGCGCGTATCCTCGCGGGTGGGCACGACCTCGGTGAAGACGTCGGCGGCCTTGACGCCGAGTTCGAGGTCGAGGGCCGTCACAAAGAGCGGATCCACGCCCGCACCGCCCAAGGCCACCCGCCGGCTTTCGGGAAAATTCGCGGCCAGCCCGACTTCGAGCCACGTGCGGTGAAAGGTTGGCGCCAACACCAGGTCGGGCGGGCCGGCCGCCAGCTTCTTCTGGATGGCGTCGAATTTCGGGCGAACCTCGCCCGGCCCGTGCTTGAACGGGTTGATGTCGACCGCCTCCCAGTGCAGCTCGGGCGGAAACAACGGGGCCAGCGATTCATATCCAGCGCGGACCAACAGCGTGTGCCGGGCTTTGGGCCAGGCTTTCATCAACTCCGCGATCGCCGGTGCGAACAGGATCAGGTCACCGAAACTATCGGCCCTGATGTAGAGGATGTTCTTGGGTGTGGTTCGCACTAAAAGGGTTCAGCAAAAGAACTCGTTTCCGCCTAGGCGAGCAAGATTTGCCCCGGCACGCAGGGCTCTGCCGGTCAGGAGCTTAGCTTCGCTTTCAGCCGCTGGATTTCCCACCACCGATCGGTCGATTCAAAGGCCTTGTCCAGGAGCGCCAGCACCAGCCGCCCGGCGGGCGGTTGGGCGCACAGGGCGCCGGCGACGGCGGCGCCATCGTGGGCCGGCAGCGGCGCCCGGCTGGCCGTGTAGAAAAGGTCGTAGGCGAAGATCGGATTTTCGAAACCGATGTGCGGGAAACCCAGCTGCGCGAACAGGCGCTGGGTGCTGCGACGGCTGAAGAGGTAAAGGTGTTCGTCGTTCTTCCCCTGCATGTGGATCTTGAACGGGTCGCCCGTGGCGATGACGTCGGCGTAGCTCAGGTGCTCCTTGTACTCCGGGGTCTGGATGATGAAGAAGCCGTCCGGCTTGAGCAGCCGGGCGCAATGGCCAAGTGTGGCGGCGGGATCGGGAAGGTGCTCGATCACGTCGTTGAGGATGATCACATCGAAGCTGCCGGCGGCGAAGTCCTGCGTCTCGACCGGCCCGGCGGTGACCGGCACGCCGAAGGTTTCCCGGGCGTAGTTCACGATGAACGGGCTCATCTCGATCCCGGCGGCATCGTAACCGGCCCACCGCATCATGGCCACGTAGCCGCCGTGGGCACAGCCGACCTCGAGCACGCGCGCCGGGGGCAGGCGACGGGCGAGCAGGAGTTTCAACCAATGCACACAGCGCTCGGGGAGATCGGTGCGCGTGCGCTCTTCGAGGCTCGGCAGGCCGTGCCGCGCCGGCTGGCGGCGCAGCCAATAGTCCTTGCTATAGAGTTCGTCCTGGTCCGCCGTCACCGCGAGGTCGGCCGGGCGCACCTCCGCGCGGGTGACGAGCGTGCCGCAGACCCTGCAGACGTTGTAGTCGTCCGAATAGGCGAACAGGTTTGGTTCGCCGCACCAGCAGCGGCGGACGGCGCGAAAGGCTCGGTCAGGCATGGCTGATCTCCAAGGGCAGGCGGGCCGCGCCGAAAAACGGGAAGGGCGCGTGGGCGTCGATAGTCACGGTGATCGGGCCGACGCCCGTGACGCGATCGTGGAAGAATCCGGTGTTGGGTCCCTCGGGGCCGAGTTCGCCCGCATCGAGGCCCAGCGTGTATTCGCCCGGCTGCACGTCGAACCCGAGGCGGAAATCGAGCAGGATTTCCTGGCCGGCGGCCAGGGGCGGCAGCGAGAAGTTCAGCTGCGGGGTGCCGGCGGAGAAGATGAGATTCGACATGCGGTCGAAGAGCTGGATGCCCGCGGCCGGGTGCAGGACGGGCTGGTTGGCGCGCAGCAGCAGGCGAATGGTGCCGCGGGCACCGAGCGGCACCTCGCGGTCATGGGTGTCGAGGGGGTTGGTGAACGTGGCCGCGACGATCTCCAGCTGACGTTCGCCATGCCGGGAACGCGCCATGGCCACCAAGTCGTGTTGCACCATCTCGGCCCGCGCCTCCGGCCGGACCGGGGCGTGCGTGCCGGCGGCGGGTTTGGCCGCCGGGGCGGAACGCGGGACGAGCGCGAAATAACGGGTGACGCATTCCTCCGGCGTGCCGTCGTGGAGCAGCTTGCCCTGGTGCAGCAGGAGGCCGCGGGTGCAGAGGTTTTGGACGGCGGCGGTGTCGTGCGACACGAAGATCAGCGTGGCGCCCCCGGCGAGGATCTCGCGGATGCGGTTGAAGCACTTCTGCGTGAAAAACACATCGCCGACGCTGAGGGCCTCGTCGACGATGAGGATGTCCGGCTGCACGCACACGGCGACGGCGAAGGCCAGGCGCATCATCATGCCGGAGGAGTAGGTCTTCACCGGCTCGTCGATGAATTCGCCGATGTCGGCGAAGTCGATGATGGGATCGATCAGTCGGTCCATCTCGCGGGACGCCAGGCCGAGGATGGAGCCGTTGAGGTAGACATTTTCGCGGCCGGTGAACTCGGGATTGAAGCCCGAGCCGAGTTCGAGCAGCGCGGAGATGCGGCCGTGCGTCGCGATGCGGCCGGCGGTGGGCTGCAGGATGCCGGCGATCAGTTGCAGGAGGGTGCTCTTGCCCGAGCCGTTGCGGCCGATGATGCCGACGGCCTCGCCCCGGCGGACCTCGAAGCTCAGCGGCAGCACCGCCTGGAAGTCGCGGTAGCCGGCGGCGGCGCTGCGGGCCAGGGCAGCACGGGGGCCCGACCCGCGCGGAAACGCACTCGCGGCGAGGTCCAGCAGCGCGGCCTTGGCGCGGGCGGACGGATGCCGCCAGATCCGATAGGCTTTGGCCAGCTCCTGCGCGACAATGATGGGCTTGGTGGCGGACAAATCAGAGTTCCTCGGCAAAAGAGCGTTTGGTCGCGCGGAAGAACCAGGCCCCGGCGACGAACACCGCGGCGCCGGCGAGCCAGGTGTAGGCCAGGTGGGTCGGCGACATCGGCTGGTTCCACAGGGCCGTCTCGCGCGCGAGGACGACCGTGTGCAGCATGGGATTCCATTTAAGGACCGCCCAGGCCGCCGCCGGCAGCGCGCCCGGCGAATAAAAGACCGCGCTGGCCCAGAGCACGATCTGGCCGAGCACCGGCAGGATCTGGCCGATGTCGCGAAAGAAAACCCCGATGGCGGCGAGCAGCCAGCCGAGACCGAGGGTCAGCAGCAAGAGGGGGGCGAGGATCACCGGCAGCCAGAGAATGCCGATGCTCAGGCCGCGGCCGATGATGAGCTGGGCCAGGAGGCAGAGGACCAGGCTGATCATGGCGTGAAACCACAAGGCGCTGAGCTGGGCCAGGGGCAGCATTTCCAGGGGGAACACCACCTTTTTGACCAGGTTCGGCTGGCCAATGATAATCGTGGGCGCGATCGCCAGGGTCTCGGCCACCAAGTGAAACAGGATCAGGCCGAGAAACACCCCGATGGCGAAGTCCGGGCCCGTCTCGTCCGGCAGGACATGAAACCGGCCGCGGAAAATCAGGCCGAAGACGGACACATAGAGGGCGGCCATCATCAGCGGATTGAGGACTGACCAGGCAAAGCCGAGATAGCTGCCGCGGTGGCGCATCTCGACCGCGCGAACCGTGAACTGCCACCAGAGGTCGCGCTTGATCGCGAGGTTGTTCCAGAGGCTGGGTGATGCGGTGCTTTCGGCCATGACGCAGGTGGCACGCTGCCACGAATGGAGGCAGCTAGTCAACCCGCCCGCGATTCAGCCGTAACGATGCAATGAAATGTAGGCTCGTCGTAGGGCTGGACCTTGGTCCAGCCGCCTGCCGAAACCCGACCGCATTCCCGCGCCAACCGGAACATTTCCTCCCGCGGCAGAGCCGCCACCGAATCCATGCAATTTACAGGAGGTCGCAGAGGAAGCAGAGAGTCTCCTCCCATCCGACTGCATCCTTCCGCCTTAGCGCACGGCGAGGAGGTCGGCGTGCTTCAGGCCGGTCAGGCGGCGGTCGAGCGCGGCGAAGCCGGCGGCGTCGAGTTCGGTGCCGGTGTCCGCCAGCTGCAGCCGATACCCGTGCTGCCGCACGAACGCGACGAGATCGCCCGCGGCATAACCGGCGCGCCGGAATCCCTCCGGCCAATATTCGAGGTACAGGGCGGGATGGGCGGCGGTCAGCAGCCGGGACAGGCCGCGGAGGACTTCGAGCTCCCAGCCCTGGACGTCGACCTTCACGAGGTCGGGCCGCAGGTTCGGAAGAAATTCGTCCAGCGCGACGACCTCGACTTCGACCTCACGGCGAAAGAGCGTGCTGCCGTCGGCCCCCAGGGTGTTGTCGCCGGAGTTCAGGATCAGGCGCCGGAGGCGCAGGCGGGAGTGCGTGCTGCCCAGCGCGAGGTTATGGGCCTCGATGTTGGCGCAGTCGTTCAACGCGATGTTCTGCCGGAGCAGCGCGAACAAGTCGGGATCCGGCTCGAACGTCACCACATTGCCCGCGGGTCCGACCAGCCGCGCCAGCAGCACGGTATACAGGCCGAGATTGCCGCCGACATCCAGGACGGTCATGCCCGGCCGCACGATGCGGCGGAGGGCGGAGGCTTCGTCGCGGCCCATCCGGCCGAGTCGATGCAGGCAGAGGTAGAGCCAGCGTTCGAAGCTGGCGGATCGGAAGCGAGCGTCCCACACCCGGCATTCGCCGCGCCACAGGGGCAAACGGTTGAAGCCGGCGGCGAGGTTCTCGGCGAGGCGGACGAGCGGGTTCATCGCGGCCGCAGCACGGCGTTGATGCCGCCGCCCGGGGTGATCATCCGGCGCAGCGCGCCAGGTTCGGCGGGAACGGAGCGGCCGGTGTTGGCGTCGGCGAAATCATAGCCGAGGCCGGCGAGGTAGGTGACGAACTCGTCAAATTCACCGGCCTTGGCGCCGCTGTAGATGAAGGGAGCCAGCTCCACGATGATCACCGGCCGGAAACGGGCGAGGGCGGCCCGGAAGCCCTGCAGCACCGCGGCCTCGTGGCCATCGACGTCAAGTTTCACCAAGTCGAGGCGCTGGATGTCGTTGGCTGCGCAGAAATCATCGGCGGTCATCGCCCGGGCCGCGCTGCTGCGCTCGTCCCGGCCGTGCCAGGCATTGACCGTTCCAGTGGTGTCGGCGATGGGCCAGCTGGCGGCGACGGCGGCGGGCGCGGGGACCGACCGGTCGGCGACGAGGAAGAGCTGCCGCACGTCGACGCGGCGCGCGAGCTCGGGGTTCAGGGCGAGGTTGGCGCGAAGCTTGGCGCAGGCAAAATCGGTCGGTTCGAAGGCGACGACCCGGCCCGCAGGCCCGACCATGTGCGCGAAATGCAGCGTGTGGGCGCCGATGTTCGCCCCGATGTCGAAGACGACGGCGCCGGGCGCGATCAACCGCCGGTACGCCTGCAACGTGCGCGGTTCGTACGCTCCCAGCAGGTAGATGGAAAGGTCGATGCCCTCGTCGAGGTCCAGCGCCCACGCGATGCCGCGACGGCGGCAGCGCACCTGCATGTCGCGGCCGGCCAGGCGGCGGCCGACGCGCAGGAGGCGGTTGAGCTGGCGGGCGATGAAGATCTTCTGGCTGACGGAAAACATGGGGCGAGAATCCGGCTAAACGGACTCATTCAGTTTAGTCGGATTCTACATCGGGCGGTCTTTTCCGTGGAGGGCTGGTCTCCTGACCAGCCGGGCTTGCGGCATTCGGTCGGCCGGGAGGCCGACCCTCCGGAATACGGTGCGGCATGCGGTCGGCCGGGAGGCCGACCCTCCAAGCGACGGTGAGGTGCGTAAGGTGGAGGGCTGGTCTCCAGACCAGCCGGGCTTGTGGTACGCGGTCGGCCGGGAGGCCGACCCTCCAGAATACGGTGCGCGATCCGGTCGGCCGGGAGGCCGACCCTCCAGAAGATGAGGAATAAAGACGGCATGGATCCGGCTCAGACGAACTTCAGTTTGCGCGCGGCAAACATGACCATGCGCAGCAGCAGCCACCCATGTTTCCAGCGCTGGATGTTGGTCTCGCCGTAGGTGCGCTCGCGGTAGCGGATGGGCACGTCGGCAATCTTGAGGTTGAGACGCGCGGCGCCGAAGAGCAGGTCGAAGTCGCCGAACGGATCGAAGTCGCCGAAGTAGGCGCGATTGGCGGCGATTTTCTCGTAATGGGCGCGGGAAAGCACCTTGGTGCCACACAGGGTGTCCTTGACCGGCTGGCCCAGCAGCCAGGTGAAGATGAGGCCGAAGGCCTTGTTGGCACAGAGATTCAGGAACTGCATGGCGTGCTCCTCCATCGGGTAGACCAGCCGGCAGCCGTTGGCGAACTCGGCGCGGCCGCTGGCGAGCACTTCGTGGAATTTCGGCAGTTCCTCGGGCGGCATCGTCAGGTCGGCGTCGAGGATCATGAGGATGTCGCCGGTGGCGGCGGCGAAGCCGGCGCGCACGGCGTCGCCTTTGCCGCGGCCGGCTTGCTGCATGATCTTGATCTTGAGCCCGGGGTTTTCGCGGGCGACACGCTGGATTTCCTCCCACGTGTTGTCGCGCGAATGGCCTTCGACGAAGATCAGTTCGGTGCCGGCGCCCATCTGCGGGGTGCGGCGGACCGCCGCCTCGATGTTGCCGGCCTCATTCCGAGCTGGGATGACGACCGACACGCTGGCCGGCGGGCCGGCCCTGGCGCGCACTGGGCGGGCAATCACGAAGATGGTCAGGCAGAACCATTGCAGCAGTGGTGCCAGCCAGCGATTGGCCAGGTAATCGAGACCCAGCATCGGCACGGGCAGCAGCAGGCGGTTTTGCCGGGTGATGGGCACCCAGTCGGCCAGCTGGAGCAAGTTCAGGACGTCGGACGATGCGAGCCAGCTCGATTGCGGCTGCGCGGCCTTGAGGCCGAGCCAGCGCGCCGGGGTGAACAGCGGGCGCCAGAGGGAATTGTGGAAATTGACGATGAGCCTGGTGTCGGGGCGGGCGACTCGGTGCAAGCGGTCAAACAAGCCCTGCACATCCGCGGCAAGGTTGAGCGTGTCGGAAACGATGATGTAGTCGAAGGTGCCTTCGAGCTCGAGCATCTCGCCGGCCTGCACGTGGAACGCCGCGTCCGGCACCCGCCGCCGGGCGGCCTCGATCTGGACGGCTGAGAGGTCGACGCCGGTCTTTGCCCGCGCCCGCAGGCGGGACAGCAACTCGCCCGACCCGCAGCCGATTTCGAGGACGCTCGCGTCGGCCGGAATCAGGAGGTTGTAATAGTGCGCCAGCCACGCCCGGTACGCCCGGGCGGCGCCCGTCAAGCCGGTGGGGACACCTTGATAGAAGGCTTCAACGCGCCGAAGGTGCGCCAGGATGGATTCCGACTCGGTCGAGGCCATGCAGAGGGGCAGGAGGCTTTAGCCAAACCCCCGGCGCCTCAATCCAAGAATAACCCGATACACACCCCGCCCTGCTGGGCACCCCTCTTACTAGAGGGGAGTTCAGTCAGCGTTCGCTGGGTCCCTTCTAACAAGAGGGGTGGCGCGAAGCGACGGGGTGTGTCGCTCCGATCGGTGTGGTCCGTGCAATCCGTGGTCAAACCGGCTTGGTGATATGCGGTCAGCCAGAGGCCGACACTCCAGAAAACCGCGCTGTCCCGCCCCTCGGCCGGGTCTTCCTCTGCTGCCTCCGCGTCCTCCTGTGGAAAAGCGAATCAACTTTTCGCCCCGGTAACGGCCTGGATTCTGACTTCACAGGAGGGCGCAGAGGCAGCAGAGAAGGCCCACGGTCACCCGTGAAATCCATGGTCGAACCGGTCCCGGCCTTGGCGCTCCTGCGGGTGGAGGGCTGGTCTCCTGACCAGCCGGGTTTGTGGCATGCGGTCGGCCGGGAGGCCGACCCTCCAACAAGGCCGCGGATTCTTCCGCCACCAAAAGGCACAAATAACCGCAAGAAAATGGCCTTCATTTTGTGACTTTTCGTGCCTTCTTGTGGCCAATGCCTGAATTCATTCGCCCAGTCCGTGTAATCCGTGGTCAATCAGCTTGGTTGTAGCCGTTGAGCGGATTCGGCGTGATCTTTGCCCCAGTGTTTGGCTACCTCCGTCTGTGCCGATGGAAGAAGATCTCGAACTCCGACGCCTGCGACGGCAACGAAACGCCCTCGTGACTTTTGCCATTGTGATCTTGCTGGGCTCATTCTTCGCAGCCCTGCCGGGGAGCCTTGCTCGCTATCGCGGCCTGCGAGCGGGCCAGGCGGAGTTGGTGGATCTTCAGGCGCAGATCACATCCGTTCAAAGCCAGATAGTCACCGAACAGGGTCAGATCCTCGAGGTGCAGAAACAGATTGCCGAACTGCAGAGGCAATGAGCGCGGAGCCTGACATCGCCAACGAGGACGGTGAGACGAAGTCCGAGATGGTTCGCCAGCGTGACCAGGCTTTGGCCGCCGCTATTCTGGCCACCGCGTTGGCGATCTCAGTGCTATGGCGCAATTTTGGCGTCGCGCATACCGAACTGGGTGACCTTCAACACTCGATCGCCCAACATCAGCAACTGTTGGTTGAGAATCAAAAAGCTCTCGGCGGAGTTCGCGCCGCCCTGCTGGCAGATCAGCAAGTTCTCGCGAAACTCGAGCAAGCGAAGGGCAAATAGATTCGTGTGTAGGGCCGGCGCTTGTCGCCGTGCCGGGCTTTCCGCGCGAGGAACGTTCCGCCGACAACGATTACATCGAGACCTTTTGCAGCCCGACGAGGCGACCAGCTCGATCGAGTATCTCTCGCCTTTGGCGTCCGAAAACAAACAACGAAGAAGCACACCAAAGCGGCCTGATTCAATTTCCATTCTTTCGAGGCAAGCTCACAAATGGGCGGTTGGGCTTCAACCGCTACGTGGCGATGTTTGGCGCCGCGCACCTTCCTATGGTTCGCCGTGGGCGCACGGCGAATCATAGTTTTTAGGTCGTCGGTCCGGTCGCTGCGCTTAATTGTTTATGATCGTCCAACCGCCGCTCTCACTGGCCAAGTGGACATAGCCGGTATTGGTGGCCCCGTTCATGAGCCAGGCGCCAACTTCGCCGCTGGTTGCATGGCGCCAGATGAGGTCGGACTGGCCGTCGTGGTTGAAATCGCCGGTGCCGATGATCACCCAGCCGTCGCTCTCGCTGGCCAAGTGAACATAGCTGGTATTGGTGGTCCCGTTCATGAGCCAGGCGCCAACTTCGCCGCTGGGAGCATAGCGCCATATGAGGTCGGACTGGCCGTCGTGGTTGAAATCGCCGGTGCCGATGATCTCCCAACCGCCGCTTTCGCTGGCCAAGTGAACATAGCCGGTATTGGTGGTTCCGTTCATAAGCCAGGCGCCAACTTCGCCGGTGGCCGCATGGCGCCAGATGAGGTCGGACTGGCCGTCGTGGTTGAAATCGCCGGTGCCGATGATCACCCAGCCGTCGCTCTCGCTGGCCAAGTGAACATAGCCGGTATTGGTGGTCCCGTTCATGAGCCAGGCGCCAACTTCGCCGCTGGGAGCATAGCGCCAGATGAGGTCGGACTGGCCGTCGTGGTTGAAATCGCCGGTGCCGATGATCTCCCAACCGCCGCTTTCGCTGGCCAAGTGAACATAGCCGGTATTGGTGGTTCCGTTCATGAGCCAGGCGCCAACTTCGCCGCTGGAGTGGTGCCAGAGAATGTCGGACCAGCCATCGGCATTAAAATCCGCTTTGGCCCCAGTCGCTGTTGCAGCTCCGATCATAATGCTTACCCGGACGAGCTTCCGATACGCGGCGTAACCTTGAAACTGGATGCCGTTGAGGTTGGCTTCATCTGGCTGGCCGGCGAAGACCAGATACTGTAATTCAAGAGTGTAGGTTTGCCCGGGAACAAACCATGACGGATCAAGTGTCAGACTGGTGATGGCTGGCTGGCTGATCGGATCGGAGCCCGGGCTGTCTCCGACCGGGAGATAGTAGGACTCGTGCGAGGCGGGTGCGATGACGCCGGAATTGTTGAAAATGCCCGTTGCTATCATCGAGCCATAAGTGGTCGAACCGTATTCGGGGAATGAATTTAATGATAGCGTGGTTGTACCGGTCGACTGTAGGTGCAGGACCCCTCCGATCCAGGTCGCCCCATTGTCGGCGCTGGTGATCTGCGGCGTGACCGAAGGGTAGGCGCCGCCCGTGAATGACAAGCCGGCGGTAAACGTGTTCGGCGATGGCGGAGCAGTGCCGATAAAATTGACTCCGTAGCTCCCCCCGTCTGTCGGCGCGATCGGATAGAAGGATTCCAGGTCCGCATTTGAAGCGAAGTCATGGACGAACATGAAGTCGCTGTAATTGTTTGGACTGGCGGTAAAATTGAGCGTGCCGGTATTGGTGTCGGAGCTGGCACCAGTTTGCGGAACCCCACCCGATCCTGGGATATAAAACGCCGGGCCCCACTGGCTGATGTTCGGATTATTCCCGACCGAGCCGACTTTGAATACGAACGAATAGGGTTTTGATTGAACAGGAGTAACAGTTGCGGCGTCCGTCTGGGTGTAGTGAACGGTCCGATCGATCGAGATCGTTGGCGTTTGCGCGTGAGCCGGGGATAGTAAGAGGCCCGACGTAAGGAAAGCAGCCAATAATGCGGTGGCGTAGTTGGATATTTTCATGGTAAAGAAACTGAGAAGCAAGATAGCCGAAGGCTTCCCCGCCGCTGAATGGGGTACAGACCTGCGAATGCGCGGCTTAACCGCCTACGTGCGGCATCCGGTAGATCACGGAACGGCGGCCATGCATCATCGGCTGAGTCGCCAAGATCGCTCTTCTTGCGTTGCGCATCTCTTTCTGGGGAGATTGGCATCTCGAAGAGAGAAACCCGCCCGTGCTCTATCGGTTTCCCAAGCGAAAACACGACCAATGATCCGCGGCTGCCAGTCCACTCTACAGGAGATGCACCTTGGTGGGGCCGCAATCGGGAATTCCGACGGGTGCCGGCAGGCGGCTGGACCGAGGTCCAACCCTACGACCAAAGCCCAGGGACCCGAACTTGTCGAAACGCGCTAGGCGCCGAGCGGGGTATTCGCTCGGGGAGCGGTCCGCCGACAGGCGGCGACACTGCATTTCACTACAGCTTTTGCAAAAGAGCTCACGAACTGAATTGTTCCTGCTTAGGTTCAGCAGGCTTGGATTTGCCGAGAGAAGAAATCGATGCGTTCACTCGCTCCGTCATCGTCCACAATGCCGCCAGTAGGAACCAAAAGAAGAACGGCTGGGTGGGATGGACCAGTAGGATCTCCCAAGTCATGTTGGCTTGCAGATAGGCGCCAAGCATCAGGGTGAGGGCCAGCACAAGATGCAGCTCTGCTCGCGTTTGCTCCGGTATGAAGACGCCCTTGGTTTGCAGGCGTCGAAAGGTGTTCCAACATCTGATTCCCCGCCAGAGCGCCCACCCGACCAAGCCGATGAACAGCGTGGCCACTAATACGCCTTGTTCCGCGGCCATCTGCAGCCAGATATTATGGGCGAAGTGCGGCGCGTTGTAGAAGGGATCATCCGGCCGGGGATAGCGCGGCACGTCCCCAAAGAATGAACCGATGCCATGACCTGTCCACGGGCGGTCCCGTATCATCGCAACTGCTTGGCCATAAATCGCGAATCGTCCCGTGCTCATGATGCTAAGGTTCTCGGGGCGCACGAGAGCCATCAATCTACTAAGAAAGGTATGTTCGTTGGCGGCAATCGGTGGCATGCGCACATCGAGAATTACGATGGTACTGAGCAACGCCGCGATGACGAGTGCCCCGGCGGAGCGCGGTAGGCGCAGAAACGCTAATGCGCAGATGAACACAGTCGCTGCAAGCCAGGTGCCGCGCGACCAGGAAGCGCCGACGGCAATTGCCAGAAATACGGCCATCGAACCGAGGATCCATGATCGATCATTAGGGCCACGCCTTATCAAAGCGAGGCAGGCGACCATAAGGCAAGCAGCCATGATCCCGAACGTCGCGATATCCTCGTAGGGCGACTGGAACCCGGGAATCCAGCGAAAGGGGATGCCAGACAACCATTGCACTCCGAAGAAGAGCAAGAGCAGAGTCATTTGGACGAGAAGCACAAGTTTGACACCGGCAGGTGCAGTGATGCCCGACAACGAGTGCTCCCGAATAGCCCGGAAATAGAAAAGGCCGTGCAGCCACAGGAAGCCGGGCAGAAAATAGGAAGTATCATGCGGCATTGAAGAGGGGCAGATCCTCTGCAAGATCGCCGGCGCATCCCCATGCCGGCAGATTTGGACGTACATCGATATCAATGCGATCGTCGCCAGGGTATTGACAATTTGATCAATCCAGTTGCCCGAAGGGTCGGGCGCAGCTACCGATTCAGTCCGGCTGCCCAACGCCTCCGCTCTAGGGAGCAGCTTTCGGCCGACCAACCCGAGCCAAAATGACGAGGCAATGACCAGGATTGCTGAGTAGGGAATCGACAGCACGGTCAATTGCAGGCCGCTTATCAGAGGCACGAGAAGAATTAGGGCGAAAAGACCAGCGGCCGGTCGCCACCAGCCCAGAGAAAAGCCGACGACGCTCAGCATCGCCGCGGTCCAGTCCGACTCTTGGCCGGTGGTGATTAGATGCTGGAGGCACAGCAGGCCGAATCCCAGGTTGAGCAGCCCATGTCCTACGCGCTTCGCAGTGCAGGAGAATCGGGTATGCATTGTGTAAGGCGTCGAAGTTAGCTTGAGCGACGCAAAGGGGATGGGTGCCTCCTTGAGGATACCAAGCTCGCCCTACCTGGCGCCGGCGCCTTATGAGTGGTAGTCGTCAGAATCTGTTGTCGTGCGCCTCAACTATTGGCGGGACGTCCGGATCCCTTGAGCAAACTCAGGCCCACCCCGAATGCCGCAGCGATGCCGAAGCCGGCGATTCCCGCCATGGCGAGGCTGCGATAAAAACTATCCGTGTGGGCGTTAGCGCTCAAGCGGACGGCGTTGCTATATTCCTGATGCTGGTAGTCCTCGTATGTGAGGCGGATATCATGGATCAGGCTGTCATAGCTGACCTTCAGGCGGTCCAAGGATTTTTGAAACTGAGCCATCGTTTCGGCCTTCTGGGCTACGTCGCTCTTGACGAAAGACTCCATGTTGTCGCGCTGCTCCTGTAGGATGCTTATTTGCGATTGGATCCCACGCGTCTTCAGGCTGGCATCAAGGGCCTTTCTCACCAGAAAATTATAGGCATCATTGGCCAATAGAGAGTCGACCAATCCTTGATCTACCACGATCGAGTCAGAACGCTGCTGCGTCGCCTGAGACTTCACCCCAAGGACATAGTTCTGCATGCGCTCTTGGGATTGCTTCAAAAGGGATTGAACCACCTTTTCCTCCTCGGAGGCCTTGTTTTCCTCATTGCCCAGGGTCTTCAGGTAATAATCCATCTTCATCAGGGCGACTTGGCGATCCTTGGACAATCCGTTCTGCCGAATGAGCCCGAGGGTCTCGTTCAGGCGGATCTGGGTGAACAACTGGGTTTCCTTGAGCAGATCGCTAAAGGAAAGATTGCTGCGCTGGGATCGGAAGGCCCGCGCATTTGTCGACGCCTCCGTGAGGAAAGCGGAGATATTCTGGCTTTCCTGGTTCAGCACCAACTCATAGTCGAAATAGTCGGCATCGTTCAACGCTTCAAAAGCCTTGCCGAAATTGAGTGGCAAATTGACATAAGTTCGGGTGAACTTTTCCTGATAAACGCTGATAATTTTCGCCAACAACAGCTCGCGTTGGCGCGTCGTCATTGGAGAACTGCGCGGAAGTGACAGGGTGAGAGTGTATTCGTCCGGCACATACAGCCTGGGCGTCTGGCCGCTGGCGCGGAGCCGGTCGCGTTCCTTAACGACATTGTCCGGGATGATGCCTGCGATATTCAAGGCCGCACGCGTCGTGCTTTGCGAGTCATCGGTCGTATCCAGCCCCAACTGCTTCAGGGCCTCAGCCACGATGTCGGGTGACCGCAAGTCGTCCGGTGAAAATTTGGATTTGTCGGGATATTCGCCCCGCTCAAAACCGGGAAAACTGAAAACCACCCGTGCCGAAGTGGTCACGGTTTGAAACCGCCCGGATGCGAAATAGGCGGTCGCGGCGATGGCCAGGCCGAGTGCGGCCAGTGCGGCGATCAAGGGGACGCCGCGCTTGAGCCGGGCAAACAAATCGGCAAAATCGATGCTTTCTTCCTCGTTGAATGGTGGGGCAGATGGGCTGGGCTGCATGGGAGACGAGAGGAACCGGTGATTGATTGGGAGTTGGTGTTGAGGTCGGCGAATCTCAGGGCGGCGGAATTCACCGGGGCATCCGATGAGATAGGTGAGGGCGAAGGCGCATTGATGAACACGAATCCCGATTTGGATTCAATCACAGATTAGTTCCCGGGATCGGCATCGGAATGTCGATGCCATCCAAGTCCCGCAGGCCCGGATCCGTTGCCTGATTGCTTGCTTCCCAACTTTCGCCGAATGGATGCGAAATTTAATACGGCAATACCATGCTGGGCAGATGAGCCGTTGTTCATTTATTCTTGAACTCCGATCGCGGACCGCATTGTCTGCCGGTCATGCGGGCTGCTCCCATTCCAGCGTTTTCGCCGGGTGTCACCCGTATCCAGGCGGAATTTGTGCGAGAATGCGTGGAGGTTTTTGCCGACGCCGTACAGCTCTTCGGCGTGCCGAGATCGGTCGGACAAATTTATGGCCTGCTCTATTCCTCTCCGCTCCCGTTGAGCTTCTCGGATATCGTCGAACAACTGAGAATCAGCAAGGGATCGGCCAGCCAGGGATTGCAGCTGCTGCGCGAACTCGGGGCGATCCACATCTCGGATTCCAAACTCAATGCTCCGCTCGATAAGCGGGATGCGAGGCAGGCAGGAGGGGCACCCGGCTCAGCGATTCACACTGCGGAAGCAGGCCGACGGGAATACTTTGAACCTGAGCTGAGCTTGCGCAAACTGCTGGGAGCGATCCTGAGCGAGCGAATGGCGCCCTTGGCGTCAACCAGCGTGAATCGCTTGACCCGATTGCGCGAGCTGGCGGATCAGGTTGGCGATGGAAATGACTTCTATTTGGATCGGGTGAAACAACTGAATACCTGGCGAAAACGGCTTAAGGCCGCTCTCCCGGTGCTTGGGGCGCTGCTCGGTTCGAAAGGAGGGAGATAGCTCAACAAAATGGCAGCGGCCACGGAGCCAGCAGGGCACAAATCGCGTTCGTGGGAAGCGACGGGGCGAAGCTTTAGCCAACCTCCACCGAATGCCAAACAGCCCTGCTCCCACCTAGCAAAAGAAGGCATGCCGCATGGCCTCTTTGTCAATGAATGCGTGGTGAAGCATTATCTGGATCGGACTCGCTCGTGGATGGTGGGGGACAAGCCTGTCGATATCGAAACTGGACTCAATGCGGGCGTTACGCGGCTCTCATCGGAGGAGCGCTCTCGCCCCAACCGCCAGCCACTGTCAAACGCTACAGCGATCGATACGATTTCGCACAAGCAGTTGTGCTTAATGTGAATTGATACCAGCCACATGCTCCTCGCCAACCCGAAGTTATTCACCTTGGCTGCCATGGCTGAGGAGCGTGAACGCCTCCGGCATGAACGCATTGCGCTGGTGATGACCAACGGATGTTTCGATCTGCTGCATACTGGGCACATTTACTTTTTGCAGCAGGCACGTCGACTGGGAGACCGGTTGGTGGTGGCGCTAAACTCAGATTTCAGCGTAAAGGCGCTGAAAGGGCTTAAAAGGCCGGTACAATCCGAGAAAGAGCGGGCTTTCGGCTTGGCTGCTCTAGAGTGTGTCGACTACGTCGTCATTTTCTCGCGACCACACCTTGAGGAGGAGATTATCGCAATCCGTCCCGATGTTTACACAAAGGCGGGCGACTATGACATGGCGAAGTTACATGTCGGAGAAAAAGCGGCTTTGAACAAGGTGGATGCAAAGATCCAGTTTCTTCCTTTCTTGGCGGGCTTCAGTACGACCAGCTTGATCAGAGCCATCGTACAGGCGGAGGGTGACAAGTAAGTTCCGCAGTCTCGGACTGAATTTCTCGGCTCCGAATGAAGATGCCTGACCCGCGAATTGCTATCACCGGAGCGGCCGGATCCAACGGCAGTTGCTTACACGAGGCGCTCGCATCGCGATGCAACAGCACCGGCCCGCGTTTACGAGCGGCGTTAAGGGCGTTGGTTAGGTTCACGGAATCATCGCTTGTGGTGAACACCACAATTACATCATGGTTAGGTAGACCTGTTTGCCCATGGACACGGGACGATCGATCGCTGGCAAATCGATGACCATAGCGGTCTTCGGCAATAATGGTGGCGCAGCGAAAAGTCTGGCGGATTACGATCTGATTGTCCCGGCGTTGTGACGGCACCCGTTCAGACAGTGGATACCTTCCTCCTGCCCGCTTGGCTTGTGCATTGGAGGCCCGATTTCCCATCTCTTTGAAACATCCGAAGCAGCATATCTCAGCCTATCTGATGCCCGGTAAGAACCAGGATATCGAAAAGTTGAGAGCAGTCGCCATTCTTCTGGTTGTCCTATGGCATTATAGCGGAATCGTGCTCGCCCCATTGGGCATCAGCACCCATTTCCTTGGATCATGGACCGGGGTGGATCTGTTTTTTTGTATTTCCGGCTACGTCATTATGAAAAGCCTTATCGGCTCGATAGGAGAGCAAGGAATTGGCCGGTTCTTGTCTGGATTCTATATTAAGAGGATATTTCGGATATGGCCTTCGGCGGTAGGGTGCATTTGTGCGGCACTCGCCATGGCGTACCTGGCTGGAAAATACATCGGCCCGGACTTCTACAACGACACCAAAAAAGACGCAGTACCCGCGCTGCTCAACTACGCCAACTGGGCATTCTATTACAAGACAGCCAACCATGGCGGCACCTTATTGGGAATCTTCTGGAGCCTCTCACTGGAGGAGCAGTTTTACCTGATTATACCCTTGCTGGCATGGTTCTTCCGCCGGCGTCTGCTGTTGTTTTCATTCATGCTCTCGATACCTGCGGTGTGGCAATTCTGTCTGCACCGGGAATCGTGGAAGGTCCTGGCGTGGTCACTCAGAACGGATGCGCTTATTTTTGGTGTGATCATCGCCATTATTGAGATGAATTTTGCACAACATCTTTCAACGTTCGGACAAAACCTGGCCATCTGGGGGAGCTATGTTTCAAATATTATGATACCTTGTCTTATATTAATTCTTGCGACGATCGCCTCCGATTACGGGGCTCGATTTAGTACACTCTCTGTCGGTTGGGCCGGTGTGGTGAGCGCAGTATTGGTTGCGATCGCAGCAACCAACAGAGGCTTGGTCCTCAACCACGGTATGATCTCACCGATGTTGCTATGGATCGGTGGTCGGTCATTCAGCATTTATCTTTTTCACAATTTCGCGCTTGTCATCGCGAAGGGGTTGAATCTAAGCGTGCTGCACCTATCCTTGGACCCGAGGACCTTCGGTTACTATTGGATGATCATCTCCACGCTTCTCTTACTAGGCGTTTTTTGCGAAGCGAATTATCGATTGATTGAGATCCCACTAAGAAATATAGGAAGAAGACTGGCTGGCTAGTTCAGGGATCTTGCCTGAACCGGAGATCGGGATCGCTTGGTGTCCCTGATGATCCGCTCCGCGCTTCGACCCTCTGAAGATGTTTCGTTCCACCTTGATTGTTTCAATAATCTCCGCATTTGGCGCGGCGATCTCGTTTTTGAACCAACTTGTATTAGCCCGGTTTTTTGGCACCAGTCTCGACATGGATGCCTATTTGATCGCTGTCAGCTTGCCGATGACCATGGCAGGCCTGATAAGCGGCGTCTTAAATTATCAGCTCGTTCCGGCATTACAGTACGCTGAAAGCGAGCACGCTGGCAGCGATGGACTGATTCGTTCGCTTGTTGTGGGCTTCGTGGGCGGTGCAGCTATTGTTGCTTTAGTGGGTATTGTCGCTGCCGACCAGATTTATTTTATCCTGAATCCCAGTCTTTCGTTAGTGCAGCATGCCGCTGCTGTCGAACTTGCTCATATTACTTGGATCTACCTGCCATTGTCCGTGAGTGGCGCTATCTATATAGCTGGATTGCATATGCGGCAGCAATTTGCTGTTGCCACAATATTGCTGTCAGCACCGATTATGGGCTCGATTGTTGTTTGCCTGTTAGCGCAAGCGCAGCTTGGAATTAAGGCAACGGCATGGGGGCAGCTTCTGGGATATGTCATTATGTTTGGTGGTTTACGAGTTGCTTATGGCGGGGTGCGCTCCGGCTGGGATTGGGCCGGTCTGAGGCGGGTGATGTCCGAGTTCCCACGGGCGCTCGCTGCGGTACTCATTTTTGTCTTTTATCCATTTTCCGACGCATTCTGGGGCTCGCGCATCGGGCCGGCGGCAGTGTCCTACCTTGGCTATGCCCAACGCTTGCTGATCGGGTTTTCAGGATTGGCGGTGGTTGGGCTGACGACCGTACTGTTCCCACGTCTCGCGCGCCACGCCGCGGAAGGCAAGGGAGACGCGCTCCGACAGGACCTAGGCGCGAGCATCCGCGTGATGCTGGTCTGTATGGTTCCCGGAGCCACCGCCTTCGGCATGTTGGGCACGCCGTCGCTGCAACTCCTGTTCCAACGCGGATCCTTCCAATTGGCGGATGCGGTTGCCCTCGGGAGATTACTGCCCGTGATGTTGGGCGGCATGGTTGCGATGAGTTGCACGGGGTTGGTCTTCAAGGCGCTTTTCGCGCGCAGGGAGGCAGGAGTAGCGGGTGCGCTGAGTATTACGGGGGCGATTGTATACTTCACCCTATCTGGATTTCTAGGCCCTAGGCTTGGCGTCAAAGGCATTGGGGTCGCTTACCTAGCGAGTTGGTGGCTGGTTCTTGGCCTTGGCATGGGATATATTTGGCGGGAAGTATCCTTTGCGGCGCTGGTCAGGGCGAAATTCAGATTTTTTGCGCATTTGGGCGCCGCGGTGTTCCTAGTTGCGCTCGTTTGCTGGCTTGGAATCCTGTTGCTGCCGGTAGAAACCTCACCCTACCGTTCGCTCCGACTTCTGATAGTTAGCGCAACTTGGACGCTGGCCGGCGCGGCGTATGTGGCTGTTGGGGGGCTGTTGCCGGCATTGACCGAATTGAATTTGATCAGGCAAAAGATACTATTGTTGGCTAGTAAAAGGCGCCCCGTTCCGAAATGTTAGTACAAATTTACAGCCAAAGCGGAAACCGGCGTTGGGTAACGGGGCAGTCGATGATTTTGTTGGGTACGGGGATGGTGGCAGTGTTTTCACTGCTTTGTTGGCTGGTTGGTGCCTCCTCCCAGTGGGCGGGGGTGCAGATCAATCTTCTGTTATTCCTGCTTCTGACGCTCAATGTTTCTCCTATACTTGTGGAACTGATTTGCCGTCGTTTCGATCCGTTCGATGCGAAACACTTGTTTCTTGCTTATTTCTTCCTGATATTCACCTGGTCGGCGTTTTGTGAGATCAAATTTGAAGTCGTGAAACCGGGATTGGCTGTCCAAGTGCTGGACGCGACAACTCGCGTTCGGGCGTTGGGGGCGATCGTGTTAGGATTGGCGGCGTTTATCATTGGCTGCTATCTCCCAATCGGTGCCCACCTGGCATCTGCGCTGCCGGTCCTACCGACATTCCCAGCAAACAGAGTCAGGCTTGTTTCATACCTAGGCATCGCCTCCGGCCTCGCGGCATTCTATTACTTGATGTTCAGTGCTGGCGGGATATCTAATTTTCTACTGAATCTTGGCACTTGGCGGACCGTTGGCGTCCTAGCGGGTGTGGGGTATCTGACTTTTCCCATTTCGACAGTACTCCCCGCTTCCGTGCTGCTCTTGCTTTTGCGTGCTCTGCACACATTTTCGCACTGGCTGTCGTGGCGGGTTTTGTGGATGCTCCTGCTCATAACCGTCGGTCTTGGACCGGTCTTGATACTTGGCTTTAGAGTGACACTGGTTCCCATCCTGGTGCAGTTCTTGATGGTTTGGCACTATAAACGCAGAAGACTGCGCTTGCGGTTTTTGCTAGTAATAGCCGCCATGATGATTGCTGGGCTCTCGATATATTCGAATTTTCGCAGTCACGCGGACATTTTGGCAGGCGAGGCTCTCAGCGAGGGGGTATTGTTGCGGACGCCGGGATTGGCCACGGTGGAACGGGTCGTCCAGCGTATGGATCAAGGCGAACCTTATCGGAGTCTCTCATCGGGGGTGCTCGAGGCACTGACGATTCTCGTGCCTCGTGCGATTTGGCCAAACAAGCCGCCAACTGCTGGGCTGGCTTTCGATGACATTTTCTTTTATGACTATTTCATTGCTCGAGGCGATCCTGTCGACGGGCTAAAAAGCGGAATTCCTCCGACTGTCATTGGGGATGCACTTTGGACGCGAGGAATTGGTATGGTGATATTGGGTCTGCTTGCCTTGGGAATGTTTGCGCGGACGATCTCTACTTGGGGGGCCAGAAGCTTCGGGCCACCGCTGCAGCTTTTTGTCTATGCACTGTTCTCTACGAATCTTCCGATCTTCGTGGAAGCACCGCAAAATGCGCTTAACACCTATGTGATGCTGGGTGCGATGTGTGTCCTCATGGTCGCAGCCATCAATGTTCGGGTTACCGGCGGACGCAGGTTAGTGCCCCTATGACCCGGCGGTTCCCGTGCCGTTGTGCCATCTTTTCAGGCCCGTCAGGCTGGGCGATGTCGTAACAAACCGGTTTGCGGAAAAGATTGGGTTTGCGGGAAGAAGCTTGCTCGTAGGAGAAAGTCCCGACAAGAGAATAAGATACTCAAGATCGTATGATTTCGCACAGGGCCGACATTATCTTACTTGGTGCTGATCACAATGGGGTCGAGCTTAAGGCATCATTGAAAGCCTACTTGAAGTCTGAAGGCTTTAGATGTGTCGATCTTGGGCCATATGAAAAGACGCCAAGTGTTGACTATAATGATTACGCCAGACAACTGGGCACGATTGTGCAGGCCAAGGAAGGCGAATGGGGAATCCTGATTTGTGGAACCGGCATGGGAATGAGCATTGTGGCCAACAAGATACCCGGGGTCCGTGCCGCGCTCGTGCATAACATGGAGACCGCATTGAAATCACGGGAGCATAACGACACGAACGTTCTCTGTCTGGGCGCTTGGATCAACGATGAAGCGCATAACCTTGAATTGGCAAAAGCATGGCTAGAACAGCGTTTCGGCGAGTTCAGGCATGTCCGACGGGTTGAGCGCATCGCCCCTCAGCCGCAGAGAAAAATCATTTTTGCGAACGGCGTCTTTGATATACTACATTCTGGTCACATCCAGATGCTCAAGTTCGCCAAGTCACTCGGAGAATATCTAGTTGTCGGCTTGAATTCCGATCGATCGGCACGCGAGTTGAAGGGCTCGGACCGACCCATCAACAGCGAAATGGACCGAAAAGCGGTCCTGGAGTCCCTGAAATACGTTGACGAGGTGCTCGTTTTTGACGAGCCGACGGTCTCAAACTTAATCAACGAATTGCAGCCGCATATCGTCGTCAAGGGCGGCGAGTGGACTGCCGAAGAAGTCCGGCGGCGAGATAAAATACCACCGAATATTGAGGTCAAGGTCTTCCCCTTAGTGGCCAACTATTCGTCGACTCTGGTGATCCAACATATCAAGAATCAGTAGGACGATGAATTCGGCACAATTACAGGCGCTCACGGACAGGTTGTCCGGGAAGCGGGTTCTCTTAATCGGCGAAACGATATTAGACGTATATGTATATGGTCATGCCATTGGAAAGTCGGCGGAGACTCCGACACTCGTGGCAAAGGAGCTCGAAACGAAGCAATCGCTCGGCGGCGCCTGCCTGGTGGCCCGCAATCTCTTGGAGCTTGGGAGCGCGGTCGACTTCATTACGCTGGTCGGGGACGATGCAGAGGCAAATGTTCTAAACGAATATGCGCACCCGAAGCTGAATAAGATATTAATCATTGACCCTTTACGAAGAACGACGTGTAAGAAACGGTATTGGGTTGATGGTTACAAGTTGCTGCAGTTCGATACGCTGGACAATAAGGCCCTCAGCGAGGACCTGCAGAGACAAACAGCCACTGTCATAGAACGGGCGCTCCTCCATGCCGACGTGGTGGTCGTTTCCGACTATAGGCACGGCTTCCTGGCGAGGTCGTTAATTGACTCGATTGTGCGCCTTTGCTCTGAGCAGCGGAAGCCGCTCTTTGTCGACTCACAGGTTTCGCAGACACAAGCGAACCACACTGACTATCGTGGGGCCGATGTATTTTGTTTGAATCTCAAGGAGGCGCAATGCATCGATCCCGGGTTTCGCCCCGAGCGGTCTGCCAGTGCATTTGCGACGTTGATGGAGAAACTGGACACGCGGTGTGTCGTCGTGAAACTCGGGGCGGACGGTTGCTTGGCCTCCCTTAGGGGTGCGATAATTGAATCGCCTGCGTTGAAAATCAGCGCGGTGGATCCATGCGGAGCGGGGGACGCGTTTCTCGCCGCATTGTGCCTCGGAGATCTTGCGCAACCGGAGGAGACGCTCCGTTTGGCAAATATTTGGGCTGGGCTTTCAACTCTCGTCCATGGCGCCCAGCCAGCCTCACGACCGGAATTGTTGAAACTTCTTGCCTCATGAGCACGTCGAATCAGTACGGACAGACCTTCGAGCAAGTGAACCAGGTGAGCCGACCGGTGGAAAGCAAGCACCCGTGGGGAACAATGCTCGTATGTATTGAGCGCCCCGAATTTGCATTCGGGCGCCTACGAATCGCCGCTGGCGCCTGCATCCCCCTGCATTTTTACCGGCTCAGCCTGATGACCTACCTAGTCGAGGAGGGGGAGATCACAACGCGACTGTTGCGGCCCGACGCCGTTCTGGAGCCAATGTGCCTGCGGCAACGACAGGTCCTTCATGTCCCTGCCGGTTGTTCGCACTCGTTTTTCGCGTCGCAGCCGTCGACGTTGTATTTTTTCACCACTCCAGGGTTTGCCGGGGATAGGCACCTCCTGGAAGATACCGGTGCGGCCCAGTCCGCGTTTAGCGCGCTCGCTTCGAAAGGCGGAAGTCTTCGGGAGGGTAAGCCTACGGTCGATTTCCGTGACAAATACTGGGGTTCAATTGAGACGGTTCGGAGCGATGATATTGCCGGGAAAAGAATATTTTTACGCAAGGGAGGCCAGAGCAGCCTCGAATATCATGTGTTCAAGACGGAAGCCTACTATGTCCACTCCGGCAGCATCTGTGTGGGGCTACGCGTGGGACGAGGCGAAAACAAAATGATAATGCTGGCCCCCGGCGATGCGTTCACTATTCTGCCTGGGACAATGCACATGAGAATCGCCCTTGAAGACAGCCTCGTCATCGAAGCGTCGACCCGAGATGATGATGCCGATTCGCACCTCGTCGAGGACGGCATGAAATACAAACACCTCGTCCCTAATTAATACAACTTGCTTATGAAACTATTCCTCGATTCTGCCAACCTTCAGGATATCGAAGCCTGCCTCAAGAGAGGTTTTCTCGATGGCATCACAACGAACCCGTCGATTCTCGCGAAGGAGCCGAAAACCGACTTCGTCAAGCACATCCGCAAGATCGCAAACCTCTGCAATCAATATAAGCAGCCTATTCCGTTAAGCGTTGAGGTCTTTACGAGGCACGCGGACAAAATGGTCGAGCAAGCAATGCAGATTGCAGAGGAAATCGGCTATGAGAACCTGAATATCAAGATCCCAATCGGTTGGGACGAGCTCGAGGTGATCGCCGAACTCGCCCGGCGTGGAGTGAAGGTTAACTGTACTTGCATCTTTACGGAAGCCCAGTGCACGTTGGCGGCTGATGCGGGTGCAACTTACGTGTCGATCTTCTTTGGCCGGCTGCGCGACATCGGTTGCGACCCGATTCCGGTCATTGCAAATACACGCCAATTGCTGGAACGTGCGAAAAAAGGCAGCGAGATTATCGTCGGCAGCATACGTCATGAGCGCGACATTGCCGATTCCCATATAGCCGGCGCGCATATCGTCACCGCTGGTGCCCAACTGTTCGCAAAAATGGCGATGCATCCACAGACGACAAAGTCAGTGGACGGCTTCCTGAAGGACTTCGAAGCTTGGCTGAAATGAAGATGCTGTATTTCGACCTGGACGGGGTAATCTGCACAGCCACCGACGGCAGTTACGAAAAAGCTGAGCCAATTCACGATGCGATTGCCACGGTCAACGCCCTGTTTGAATCGGGTTATCGTATTGTGATCTTTACCTCGAGATTCATGGGGCGCACAAGGGGCAACGCTGCTGAAGCGCAGAAGCTCGGATTTGAATTTACGACCCGTCAGCTGGCCGGGTGGAACGTGAAATTCCACGAGTTGCGGTTAGGGAAACCCGTATATGACGTCTTGATCGATGACCGGGCGGTCTTCTTTCATCCAGACTGGACCGCCATTCGCACGGATATCGAGAGACGATGCCGAGCATCGTCTGCAGGTAAAGCTTGAGCGATACCAGGATCCGAAGAGGCTTGGTTGGCCAATTGCAGAGGCTGTGTGTCGATCTGCTGCTGCTGCTGGTCAATTTTTCAGCCGTAACGCTCGAATGGCTGACCAGGAATCGGAAGAGCGGGAAGGTCCCCAAAAACATCTTGGTGATGCGCACGGCCGCCTTAGGGGACTTTGTCCTGTCCATTCCCGCGATGCAACGATTGCGCGCGACCTATCCAGCTGCGATGTTTACTCTGCTGACAACGGCGAGCACGCATCGCGAGACTTTGAAGACGGTCGATGCTTATGCTAGGCAGTCGAGTCCCTGGCTGGAGTTGCTTCCAAAGAGTTTGTTTCAGCGAATTGTTGTTTTCTCCATTAGCTCTCTTGCTGCCGCAATAAAAGGCAACCCCGACTTGCCTGCCGGCAGTTACGATGCGTGTTTCATTTTGAACGAAGGCATCAGCCTAAACTTGGTGGGTATCGTCAAAAAGATCGGCTATTTGCGGCTGCTAGGTGTCCGTTGTCGAATCTATGGTATTCGAACAAGGGCCTTTCCGCACCTCTACCCCCTTGCGCAGGTCGGGCCACGACGCTTGGAGCATCATGTCATCGCACTTATGCGGTCGGTGGAAGAGGACAGTCGCGTAGTATGTAAGCCAGGAGCGCCGGTTTACTTCGGACTTGCCAAGTCGCAGAAGGAGGAGAATTGGGCTGAAGCCAAGATCGACGAATTCGGCTGTCGTGGGGATAGGCTGATCATAGTCGCCCCTGGCTCGCGATTGGAATTCAAACGCTGGCCGACCCAGTCATATGTGAAGCTGGTAGCAGCACTCGTGAAGAACTGTAACACACACGTTGCAATGGTCGGGAGCGGCCCCGAAGCGGTCACCGTAGCCGAGGTGGTGGCGCAATCGCATGCTCTCTTAGGAAACACTGTCCGGCTACACGATCTAAGCGGACAAACTACGATCACGCAATTGGCAGCCCTGCTGCGACGTGCGGCCGTATTTATCGGCAACGACGGAGGAACGTGTCATCTGGCCGCCGCAGTGGGCTGCCGGGTTGTGAGCATAGGGAATGGTGCCGAAATTCCCAATTCAGTTGAACCGTGGGGCAACCAACGCTTCACAGTACGGTTCGATGTGCCGTGCGCGCCATGTTATAGCTTCACCCATTGCCCGAAAATGGCCAATCGCTGCGTCACAGGTATAACAGTGGAGCTGGTGCAGAAGCATGTTAATGACGCACTGTTTCAACGGCTCTAACATTAACTCGCCAGCTATGTCCTATAGTATAATAACATACGCGAACAATACGCTTCGAAAACTGTTCCGATTTAATGTCTACCAAAGAGATGAGTGGGTCAGAAGCATTGCTGGTTCGATTCTGCCAGGAGCAAGAATCTTGGACGTGGGTGCCGGAGGAGCGCCGTATCGGGAGCTTTTCAGCAAAGCCACCTATCAAACTCAGGACTTCTGCCAACTTCGGGATGATCAGCTTAGATTCAAAGCTGGATATGTGAAGATCGATTACGTGTGCGACATCGTCAGTATTCCTCTTCCTGCCGAGAGTTTTGATGCGGTATTGTGTACCGAAGTGTTGGAGCACGTACCCGAACCGACCTTAGCGCTCAAGGAGATGATACGGTTGGTTAAACCCGGTGGGCATTTGTTCATATCTGCCCCACTTGGGTCGGGCTTGCATCAAATCCCTTTCCACTACTATGGCGGCTTCACCCCCTATTGGTATAGAAGATTTGCAGTTCAGTTCGGGTGCGAGGTCCGGAGCATCGAAGCGAATGGAGGATATCAGCGATTTCATGCGCAGGAAGCACTGCGTTTTTGTATTCGGTCTCTGCCGTGGAACAGTGAAGGAGGTGTGTTCGTTAGATCTAGCTTACTACTCCTACTCCCGTTCAGTTCTTTCGTGGCCTTGATTGCAGCTATTGTTGGCTATTGGCAAAACACGCAGGAGATTAACCCCGACTTTACTGTGGGCTATCATGTGGTTTTGGAGAAAAAGGTGACCCAGTGACGGTAGCCCAAAGCAACAAATTTTCGATTCTACTGCCCATATATTACCGGGAGCAAGCATTGTATCTTAGGCAAGCATTGGATAGCCTATTACGGCAGTCGCTCAAGGCAGCAGAAGTTGTTATTATTAAGGACGGGCCGCTTACGGATTCCTTGGATGCTGAGTTAAGCACATTCGATGGCAGTTATCCGGGAGAGGTGCGTATCATATCCTTGGAGAAGAATGTCGGCTTGGGGGACGCTTTGCGTCTGGGCTTGGAGAACTGCAGCTACGACTTGGTTGCGCGAGTTGATTCGGACGACATAAATGTGGTCCATCGATTCGAGAAGCAGATTTCTTTTCTGGCAACGAACACAGGGATCGCGGTGGTTGGAAGTGCTATTGAGGAGTTTGCAGACAATCCGGGCGATCTACGTCAAATAAAGGCCTGCCCACTTGGAGACCGCGCAATTAGGCGTACATTGCGCTTCAAGAATCCATTCAATCATATGAGTTGTGTGTTCAGAAGATCGCTCGTTCAGGAGGCAGGTAGTTATCTGCCTATGTTTCAATACGAAGACTATTATTTATGGTATCGGATGGCGCGCATGGGAGCAAAGTTTGCCAATCTGCCAGACGTGCTGGTGTACGCGCGAGTTGGGAACGATCAGCTGAGCCGCCGGCGCGGGTGGAAGTATTTTAAGAGCGAGTTAGCGTTTTTCGGAATGATGCGGAGAGAAAAATTTATCGGCTGGATGTTATATTATGCAAACTTGTTACCACGCCTTGTTTTGCGCATGGCACCGAAAAGCGCTTTACGCTGCTTCTACAGGGTCGTTTTAAGAGCATCACATTAAGGTGCCTAGCAAGAAGATGTCGAGTAGGGTGAGAAAGATTTCAAGAAGTGGCAATTCTGCCGAGGATATAGTCGGTTATGTTGGCGCACAATGAAGCGGCTATTTGATGTGCTCGCTGCCGCGGTAATAGCAGCGGTTTTGTTTGTCCCGTTTGTGTTTGTTGCCGTAATGATCAAGATGACCTCAGCGGGACCGGTATTTTACTGGTCTGATCGCGTGGGCCGGAACAACGTCGTGTTCAAGATGCCCAAATTTCGGAGCATGCGGATGGGAACGCCGGCCGTGGCCACCCACATGCTCAAGAATCCGTCCATGCACCTTACCCCCGTTGGGGGTTTTTTGCGTAAAAGCAGCCTGGATGAGCTGCCGCAACTTTGGAGCATTTTGAAGGGGGACATGAGTTTTGTGGGCCCCCGGCCGGCGCTGTTCAATCAAGACGATTTGATCGCACTGAGGACGGAGCAGGGGGTCCATGTCCTGGTGCCTGGCCTGACGGGTTGGGCGCAAATCAATGGTCGGGATGAATTGCCGATTCCGGCCAAGGTTGCCTTTGATGTCGAATACCTGCGGCGGCAGTCAGTCGGCTTCGATCTGCAGATTCTCTGGCTGACATTGATCAAGGTGGTCCGGCGGGAGGGGGTCAGTCACTAGATGGCGAGCGAGAAGCGCGGCGAGGGTTGGCCCGAAATGGAATTCAGAGGCCATGGGATTCCATGGCTGTTTCTTGGGCTGCGTGCAGTTGGCTGATCGCTTGGCGGGTCGGCTGCGGGACATCACGCCCCGAATAAGTTTCGGCGCGATAACCAGCCTTGGCGGCTGCAACGAAGCCAGCCGAGGTGTGGATATCCTCTCGGTTCCCCAGGTGCAGGCGGTCGTTTATTCGATCCAACGTTGCAACGGGTGCCTTGGTTAGCTCGTCGAAATTGACGACCACACAACGGTCCCTTGGCAGCTGGGCGGTTGCCAATTGCAGGCATTCCGCCGCCTTTTCGAAGGCCCGGCAAAGGAAGTTGTCGAGTACAGATGGGTCCCATGGCCAAATCGCGTAACGATCAAACATGGTGAGCCACATCTTGCGGTTGGAAAAGAAGGTATCGGCAGGATCTCGCACGAGCCAGACGTAAGCCGCGCGGGGGAAGAGTTGGGCTAAGGCGCGGATGCGAAATGAATGATTGGGGGATTTGACGACCAGCCTTCCGCACCTGCCGGCAACAACCCCGGTAAGAAATTGGCGCCAGGTTGCTACCCATCCTGGCGGTTGGTCTGCGGTCCAGGCATCCGGGTTTAGCCATTGGGTGAGTTCCGGAAGCCGGCGCGGATCGAGAAACCCGCGGTAGACAGTTGGGACTCCGAGGGCGAGCAGGGCGAATTCGTCCTCCTGGGGTGAGAGATTGTCGATCATCAACCCGTCCATCGGGCGACGCACGGCATTTCCCCTGGTGGGCGGCTGTTGAAGGCGGAACGAAGCCGGGCTCATGCATTGCCAAGTCGCGGGATGAAGCATCCCCGGGCAAGCGCCTAACAGGTCATGCAACGAAGTCGTGCCCGAGCGCCACAAGCCGAGAATGAAAAGCGGATCCAGTTGCAGTTCCGGATCAAGAGGCAGACAGTTCTGCAGACCCAGGTTGCGATCGAACCACAGATTCTGCCACCGCTGCATGAGCAACTGGCGCCAACCAGCCCGCGTGGGCTTTCCGCCTTGCCGAACCCAAGCCCAGGCATCACGTCCCAATGGCAGAACGGGCTGGAGGCTCATTCCGACTTTTTCACCAATCCCAAGCGCTGCAGTGCCAGCCGGTTCATTTCCTTCGCCTTCTCCGGGAACTTGGCGGCCAGATTCACCTCTTCGTGCGGATCCTTGGCGAGATCGAACAGCTCTCCCTCTTGGCGGCGCACATAATAGATGTATTTGTCGGAATCCTGCAGGACGGCGATGCTGCCGTCGTCGACGGGCCGGCGCGGGCTGCAAAGTTCGAGGTTCATGGCAAACTTCGGCCTTCCGCTGCTGTGCCCGTCGCGCATGCTCGGTACGAGCGATTCACCCTCCATCCATCCAGGCACGGGCAGGTTGAGCGAGCTGAGAATCGTGGGGGCAATATCCACTTGCTCGACATTTCCCGACACCCGGCGCGGGGAGGTTTGCCCGGGCAGGTGAATGAGCAACGGAATGTGAACCAAAGGTTGATAGAGGCCCATATAGCCGGTTCCGCCATGTTCATGATACCCTTTCTCGAACTGCTCGCCATGATCGGACGCAATGATGATCATGGAATTGTCCAGATATCCGTCTTTCGAGAGGTCATGCAGGAATTGTCCCACCGCCTCGTCGGCCGAGGCAATGTGCTCGTCATAGCGCAGCCGCAGCTTGTCAATCAGCGGTTGTTGATCCGGCTCATAGTAACTGTTGATGTACGGCTGCTGGCTTGATGCGGTCGCAAATATCTTTTCTGGCAAAAATCGGTATTTGAACGACGCGGTGGGGAGATAGGGAGCGTGCGGGGCCAGCAGGTGAACCCACAGAAAGACTGGCCGCGGCGCTCGGCGCAGGTATTTAGCGGCCAATTTAAGAGTGATGTCCGGTTGCCGCGAGTAGACTTGATCCCGTGCGGCACGTTCATCTGGTAAGAACATCAACAGGCTCGATTCAATCTTAGAGAAGATAAGTGCGATCCTCTCACCGAACCAAGGGTAAGGGTGGAATCCCAAGTGCTCTAGTGAGAGTAGTGTATTTGCGACGAATGCCAGACTGTCTATTCTGTGCAAAAAGTCGATCTGAGGCGCCTTATCAAAATCCAAGTAGGCACCATAGTGATATGGATGGCCAGCTATATTGGCAAAAAGCGCTACGGTTTGATATCCTGATTGGTGAAGTTCGTGAGCCAGATTTTCCCGTCGAATTTCTGGAGCTAAAAAATTAAAGTAATTATATATTCGGCTTTTTATAGGATATTTCGAAGTGAGTATGCTCGCAATACCTGGCGTGGTAAAGTTGCTGTTCGCATATGCATGTTCGAATAGATAACAGCACTTGGAAAATAGTTCGAGATTCGGTGTCGTGCGAAGGTGATAGCCGTAAAGGGACATATCATTGGCGGATAGCGCATCCAAGGTGATCAAAATTACGTTCGGTCGCATTGTGCCAGCGACCGCCGATTGCACCGAATGACTTTGGCCCGATCCTTGGGTCCGGGCGGACAGTATGGCCACGACCGATACGGCAATGATCGATGCCGTAGCGACGAACATGGCGACGATTGGACGGAACATGTACCGGGCGACCACCAGAATGTCTGCGACCCAATGCGGCTTGGTCAGGACGACGGCAACCGCGGTAACCAGCGAGGCAACAACCAAGAAAGTGGAAAGTCTGCCGGTATCAAAGCTCCAATGGGTGACGGCTTTGCACCAGACAACCGAGGTATTCAGCGTCTTATATATGAACCCCAATAAAATGACCGTGAAATTGGCTGTTAGGACGAATCTTTTTCTGATGACCTTGCGGGTCAATATTGGGCGGAGTCCTGTATAAATCAGGAGAGATAGAAGTGCCAGGCCGAATGAGATCGCCACATAGAGCAACAGAGTGAAAAGCCCATTGAACAAAATGTGAACCGGGGGAAGGTAATTGAGAAAAGCGTCGATCCGGAATAGCAATTCCAGGGGAATGATGAAAAAAATGAAGAATGCGCTCCATGCGGCGAATACCGTGCGGGAAACTGGTAACGCTTCGTAGCGGTCTTCGGAAACACCGGGCTTGTCATTCATCGCCGGGAGTGAAATCGCGATGACGCTCGGGATGGTCCTTGCTGGCGCCCGGTTGGCCGCCCGGCGGCGATACCCGTTCCGTCGGTGATGTTTTGCGATGCCGCTGTGCTGACTTCACCTCAATCGGGCCGAAGAAACGACTCCAGAGTCCCAGTATCCGCCGCCGCAGGACCATGCCGAATCCGCCGATAGCCACAAGGACGGGAAAGATCAACTGGAACAGCCACCCGCCAACGTTCGGATCAAGGTAAGCACAATGAATACCGATCATGAAGCGGAAGAACAATGTCATGTTATGGATAAGCCAAGAACCAATAGGCGTCGCTACCCGCGAGGGCGAAGACTCGAGCCGGTCGACATCCCATAGTTATTTAGCTGACAGGACGGGATCGGGCAGGTGCCTGGCCAAGCCGGTCCAAGGCGCGGCCGAGGAAGGGGCGGAGCGATTTCTTCAAGAGACGTTTGCAGCGTGCCTTGGCCTGCCATGGCAGGAAATCCAGCAGGCGATCGACGGTCTGAGCCAAGTGGTAAAAAACGGTCTGCCGCAAAGGCAGCGTCTCCCGACGCGAGAAGTCGCAGCCGATGTTCTGCCTGCCGAAAATCCATTTTTCATGAAAGAACCATTTGCCTTTTTCAACGACATGATGGGCCCAAGTTCCCTGGTAGGGCAGCACGGGTCGCCAGACACTGTAGAAGCCGCCGGGCAATTCGTCGGCTCGGGCATTGGCATTGTATTCGAATTCCCAGATCGTTTCACCCGGCCGGAGCATTTCGAGAAGTCTCATCCGGTTCCAGATGGCCGCTTGAGTGGACACCCGGTAGGGCGAACCAAGCCCGGATTCTCCGATCAGTTTTTCGCCGAGCAAACGACCGGTAGGTCGCGGCCGGGGAATAAGTCTCAGCTGAACGGCATCAGTCATGAGGGCAAACCGCAGACATTTCAGTACCTCGCTTGTCGACACTTTCCGGCGGAGGAAAAAGTCGTCGAGCATGACCAGCACGTATTTTGTCTCCAATTGCTCAAGGCAATCCTGGAAACACTTCGACCAGTCACGGCCGCCTCCAGATTTCAGAGTGGTTACCGCGCGCAGCCCACAATCCAGTTCTCCCGCGCCAAGAAAAACGGGAAATGGACAGTCTGGCCAATAGCAATCGAGCAAGGTGAAAAAAGGGGTCCACAGGTCGCTGTAGGCATCACATGACATTACCAACAAGGCACAATCGCTGGCAGTGACGGAAGATGGCTTCGACACGGGAACGTCTGCAGATAAACTACACATGTAAGGGGCACCAATGTTATCGCTCATCACAGAATCATGCCGGCGGCGACGGTGGCGTTGGCCGACTCATCCACCAAAATAACCGCGCCCGTGTGCCGGTTTTTCTTGTAGCTGTCAAAAAACAGCGGCTCGGTGGTATGCAAGGAGACGCGGGCGAGATCATTCATGGCGAGCGGCATTATGTCCTGATTGCGATGAAGCGTCGTGATGTCGAGTTTGTAGCGCAGGCCGCGCACGGTACAGGCGGATTCACGTGAGGTATGACGCAACGTGTAGCGCCGTGCCGGATCGAACGGCTGGTCGGACAGCCAGCATATCATGGCCTCGAAATCCTGCCCGACTTGCGGCAGATTGTTGGGCTTGGCCAGCATTTCTCCGCGGCTGACAGGCAGGTCGCGGTCGATTTCCATCACGACGGACATCGGATGGAAGGCTTGCGCTAATAAACCGCCCGGGCCGCGTATGGCTTTAACGTGTGCGGTCAGTCCCGTCGGAAGATGGGTGACTTGGTCACCGGGACGAAAGATACCGCTGGCTACTTGGCCGGCAAGACCCCGGTATTCGCGGGCGGCAGAATCCTCGGACCGGATGATCGTCTGGATGGGGAAGCGCGCATCGATGTGGTTGGCATCATTGCGCACATAGACGGTTTCGAGGGTGTAGAGCAACGGGGTGCCTTCATACCACGGCATCCGAACGGACTTCTCGACGACATTATCGCCATGGAGCGCAGTCATGGGGATGAACTGGATGTCCGCGGTGTCGAGCCGTTCCGCATATTCCATAAACTGATCGCGCACGTGGTCGAAGGCGGTTTGCTGAAATCCGACCAGATCCATTTTGTTCACGCAGACAATCAAGTGTTTGATTCGCAGCAGGGACGCGAGAAAGGCATGGCGGCACGTTTGGTCGGTGAGGCCCTTCCGCACATCGATCAGCAGGAGCGCCAATTGGGCGGACGAAGCGCCCGTGACCATGTTGCGCGTGTATTGATAATGTCCCGGGCAGTCGGCGAGGATGAACTTACGACGGGGGGTGGAGAAGTAGCGATACGCCACGTCTATGGTAATGCCCTGCTCGCGTTCGGCGCGAAGACCGTCGGTCAGCAGCGCAAGGTTGGCGACGGCGTCGCCCCGATGTTCGCTGGCCCGCTGCACCGCGGCCCACTGGTCTTCGAAGATCGACTTCGTGTCGTAAAGGAGACGGCCGAGGAGCGTACTTTTGCCGTCGTCGACGTTGCCGCACGTGATGAGCCGAAGGAGATCCATCGATTTGTGGCTCAGAAATATCCCAGGCGTTTGCGGTCTTCCATGGCAGTTTCGGACCGACGGTCGTCGTAGCGGGTGCCACGCTCCGTCTGTCGGGCCGCAGCAACATCTGCGATGATTTCCTGAAGCGTACTGGCACCGGAACGGACGGCGCCCGTGCAGGTCATATCGCCGACGGTGCGGAAGCGCACCCGCTCGCACTGGGCTGACTCACCGGGCTGGAATGGGAGCAACGGCGAGACAGCCAGCAAAGTGCCATTGCGCAGGAAGACCTCACGTTCGTGTGAGAAGTAGAGCGAGGGCAACGGGAGTTTTTCGCGCTCAATATAAGCCCAAATATCAAGCTCCGTCCAATTGCTGAGCGGAAAGATCCGGAAGTGTTCCCCGGCCTTTTTCCGACCATTGTAGAGGTTCCAGAGTTCGGGCCGCTGGCTGTGGGGATTCCACTGACCAGCCTCATCCCGGTGAGAAAAGATTCGTTCCTTGGCGCGAGATTTTTCCTCATCCCGGCGGCCGCCACCGAGGGCGGCATCAAGTTTCAGCTCGTCAATCGCTTCAAGAAGAGTGATCGTCTGCAGGGTGTTGCGACTGGCATTTGGGCCTGTTTCCTCCACCGCCCGACCCCGATTGATGCTATCCTGCACCTGGCGCACAATCAGCCGGCATCCATAGTCACGGGTGAACTGGTCGCGGAAAATCAATGTCTCAGGGAAATTATGACCGGTGTCGATGTGCAACAGCGGGAAGGGGGAACGGGCAGGGGCGAAGGCCTTGCAGGCAAGGACGGAGAGCACAAGGGAGTCCTTGCCGCCGGAAAAAAGTATTGCCGCCTGGGCGCACTGCGCGTGCGTTTCGCGCAAAATATGAATCGCTTCGTGCTCCAGTTGGTCCAAGTGACTGAGTTGATACTGAGGCATAGGCAGACGCTACCCAGCTAGGCCCAGACAGTTTCGGGCACGTGCGACAAGCGTACAGGCAGATGTATCTGGAGATTCCGTGGCAGTATGCAAAGTCGGGGCAAAGTGGGCCGGTGTTTCGAACATGGAACTGATTCCGGGCATTTGCTGAATTTGGCCGAATTGGGCCTTGTTATACAGTCCAATTACGTCCGGGTGGCTGCTGACTTCCAGGTCCGGCCTCCGTCATGACCTCAGCCACAGCGAAGATGAACAGTTTCCGACGCCAATTGATCCCGGCCCATCCCTTCTTAATCCAAGGCGTATCGCCAAACAGCGATGCTCAGATCTCAAACCCATCGAGCAGTAAAGCTCACCGGATGGAATCCCAATTCAGTGCCATTTCACTTCATCGTGAAGCCGGCGGAAAGATTTGAAGCTGCTCCTGACTGTTTTGGGAAGGCCCCCAACGCGCATTCTCGGGAGCTGCGTTTTCCGGCCCATAGGGAAATCCGCCTGTAGAGTAGGTCGCCACCTCTTCGGACATTCGCTCCGGTGTTCGCCTCCTAAGTTCATGCAGTTACCCAGGGATCCGAATGGCGTACCCTTTGAGATTTTTCTGGCTCGACGCGACCGGCCGGAGGTCGCACCCTTTGATGGTCAACGGGCATGACCGACTTGGAGAAGAATGATCAACTCGAACAATGGAAGCCAGGACCATGGTCCGTCCGCCCCTGATTCACCTACGCTGAGCAGATCGCCGTTTGGCGGAAGTGTTGAGTACACCAAGGTGCTTCTGCTTGGAGCGGCCTACACCGGCGTGATCATCGCCGCGCACTGGCTGGCTTACCTGATCCGGTTTGAATTCCATCCGCCGGGCGACCAGCAGATCCACTTCTGGCTGACCTTGCGATGGGCCTTGCCGTCGGAACTGGCTTTCCTATTCCTCTTCGGCCAGTTTCGCAGCCTCCTCAGCTATTTCAGCCTGCCGGATGCCAACCGCATCATCCTGGCCTGTGCCGCGACCAGCTCGATTTCGATGACAATCTGGTACGCAACCGGCGGAGCCCACGCGCCGGCACGGTCAATTGTCATCCTGAGCTTCCTGCTCGACTCGGTGGGGCTCGTCAGTGTCCGGGTGTTCTTTCGGCGCCTGCGAGAATGGCAACGCGGCAATGGCAGGAATGGCCACGGTATCGTCTCCCGTAGAGTTGCAATCATTGGGGCCGGGGATGTCGGTGCAAACCTGGCCAAGGAATGTCTATCCCGGCGGGATCTCGGAATGCTGCCGGTGGCTTTCTACGATGACGACCCGGTCAAATGGAACATGCGGGTGCACGGTATTCCAGTGCTGGGGCGTCCGGAGTTGCTGGCCGATGGTAAGGTGTCGGTCGACGAGGTTGTTTTCGCGATGCCCAGTGCCGTCGGCAAGCGGGTGCGGGAGATCGTGCAGGTGCTCAACGAGGCCAAGTTGAAGTTCGAAACGGTTCCCTCGCTCGAACAACTGGTCAATGGCGACGTCAGGGTGTCGCAAATCCGCCCGGTGGAACTCGAGGATTTGCTCGGTCGCGAAACCGTCAGCCTGGCGACCGACAGGATCAGCGGTCTGATCAAGGGCCGCACCATCATGGTCACTGGTGCGGGCGGCAGTATCGGGAGTGAACTTTGCCGACAGATTCTCGAATATCTGCCGCGGCAACTGCTGCTGGTGGAACGCTGCGAAGTGCAGATCTTCCAGATCGAACAGGAATTGCTCGGCCGGACCCCGCATGCGCCCATCGTGGCGTTGGTGGCGGACATTATGGACGACCTTCGCATGCGAGGGCTTTTCGAGCGGTTTTCGCCGGAGGTCGTTTTCCATGCCGCGGCGCACAAGCACGTGCCGATGATGGAGAGCCAGCCCTACGAGGCATTCCGCAACAATGCCATCGGCACGAAGAAACTGGCGAATCTGGCGGCGAAATTTGGCGTCGACCGGTTTATCCTGATTTCGACCGACAAGGCGATCAATCCGACGAATGTGATGGGAGCTACGAAGCGCCTGGCGGAAATCTACCTTCAAGCTCTTCAGCGGCACAACGGAACCCCGACGAAGTTCATGGCGGTCCGGTTTGGCAACGTCCTGGGCTCGTCTGGAAGCGTCATCCCGACCTTCAAAAGGCAGATTGCTGCGGGGGGCCCCGTGACCGTGACTCACCCTGATGTCACGCGGTACTTCATGACCATCCCGGAAGCCGCCGGGTTGGTGCTCCAAAGCGCGACGCAAGGGCAGGGGGGCGAAATCTTCGTGCTGGACATGGGCAAACTTTTGAAGATCGCCGATGTAGCCCGCCAACTGATCGAGTTGAGCGGGTTGAAGCCCGACGTGGACATCGAAATCAAGTACACGGGCTTGCGTCCCGGCGAAAAGCTTTTCGAAGAATTGAATCTGGCCGCGGAGGACACGATTCCCACTGACCATCCCAAGGTCATGCGGTTTGTCGGTGTGCCGCGGGAGCTCGAGTCTTTCCGTGGCGACCTGCTGCAGGTGCAGGACCGGGCGGTCGCAATGTCTGCCGATCAGGTAAAGCTGGAGCTGCAGAAGCTGTTGCCAGAATATAAGCCTTATCTTTCTGAAGCGAAAGAAAGCCGACCTGCGCTCCAACAGGTGTGAGCGTCGGCGGCGTCTGGTCGGATCGCGCCGCGGTTCCCTGCTCGGATCAAGCTTTCGGGAGCAACGAACTGGGACCCGATGTGCGGGTGCGGCCGCGGAGGAGCCAAGCGGCAGCAAACGCGAGCGCCCACCAGCAAAGAATCGCGAACCAGTACGTGATACGCACTGGCATTGGCGCTTCGTAATGGAGCTCCACGTTGTGGGCATTGGGTTCGAGTGGCAACGTGGCCATGCCGGCGGCAGAGCGCCTGACGACCGAAGGCCTCCCGTCGACCACACCCACATAGCCAGGAACGAAGACGCGGGAAGTCTCCAGCCAGGCGGATCGGGGAGTGCGGATGGTGGCGCGGTAGGGCATCAGGGACGTCACGGTTACCGGCGGGTCCTTGATTTCACGCAGGGCGACGTCGCCAAAGTCGAGATAGTCGGCGGGCTTTGCGCCCGGGGCCGTCGGGATGAAACGCAGCTTCACCGACTCCGGGGCATTTGAGGTCGTCCAGAGCGGGATGGAATGGGAATTGCCGGGCTTGGCGCCGAAGGCAAGTGGCTGACCGGATTCCGGCAGCTGGTATTCGCGGAAGAATGTCGGGCCGGAGAGCTGGAGAATACCGGTATAGTCGAGGCCATCGCGGAACCGGAAGAAGAGCTCGTATCGCTTCCCGGGCTCGAGCCGCAGCGGCGGATCGAGGCGCACGATTCCGGGATTCGCATCGACCTGACCGTGGAGAAGCTGCCAGGCCGACGCGGACGGCTCATCGCTTTTCAGCGGCTGTTGGGTCTGCGGGTCCAACAGCCGCGACTCCGCCCGATAATCCATCACGCCGTTGGAGAAATAGGACGGGATGTCAGGCAGGAATCCATAGGAGTGTAGCATTAGCAGGCGATTCTCCGGTCGCTCGGAACGGGCCGTGATCTCCGCGGAGGCCGTGCGCTCCTGCACCGCGGCGACGAACTGCCTCGACTCCCACAGCGACCAAACACAGGCGAGCAGGAGCAGCAGGGAGCAAGCGGAAGCGAGGAGGGAGAAGGGGGGAGGGGGAAGGGGACGGGGAGCACGAGGCGGGGAGAAAGGAGCAGGGGGCAGGGAGGCCAGGCTCAACTGGCCGACGGCGGCGAGCAACGCGGACAAAATCACGTAGAACCGGTGCATCGGCCAATAGTAAGTTATCCGCAGGACGGCGCCGGGAAGGTGTAGCCAGATCCAATCCGAGATTCCGCCCACCGGGAGCAGCAGAAATAGCATCCCGGCGCTCGCGGCGACGAGGAGCCGAAGCAGCCAGCCCGCACCGGGACGAGAGGCAACCACGACGCCGGCAGCCATCACCAGCCACCAAGCGTACCCCAGTTGCAGGTCGCTCAACTGGCGCGCATGGTCGCTCACCGGCAGGAGGATCGCCGGGAAGACTTGGTGAATTGCGTCTGTGATCCGCTGCGATTCGGCCAGGCCGGAGCTCACAACTGATTCGACGCCCGGGACCTTTAGGCTGGCGATGGAGACGAAGACGTATCCGGCGAGCGCGACAAAAGCCAATCCCCCCGCGCCGGCGCGCAGCCAGGCCGTTCCCGTCCGATTGACGAACAGCAGGCGCGAGACTTGAGTGACGGCAACAATCGCGGTCATCCAAAGGGCGACAGGAGCATGGCCGAGCCAAAGCGGAGCCAACCCCGCACCCAAGCCGATCGGGGCACCGAGCGTATCCTTCTCGAAGGATCGGACCACGAAATAGGTCACGATGGGGAGGAACGGCACGGTCATCCAAGTCATGTACAGGTCCTGCGTGCAGACCGTCCCCAGCACGCCGGGACAGGTGACGTAGAGCACCGCCAAGCCGCAAGCGGTCCACCGGTGCGTCGGAGCCAGTCTCGCCAGGGTGAAATAGGAGACGCCGAGCCCAGCGAAACCGCAGACCACCACGGTGGCGTGCTGCAGCGCGTAGAACGACCAATGCCGCCCCGTCAGCAGGTCGATGACGCCGGCCAGGTGTTGGTACAGCGGCGCGACCCGCAGCGGGTAGACCGCGCCGTTGAAGGCATAGTCCGTCTGGCCGACGAAGACGGGAAAGATTCCGGCCCGCCATTGAATCACGAAATCGGCCAGCATGTTGTGGTACCAGACCGCGTCGCCCGTCCCAATCTGGCGGCCGTTCATGAAAGGATGGAACAGCCAGAAACCGACCCCAATGAGCAGCAGCCAGCGAATGCATTCACCCAACCAGAAACGCGATCCATCCGGAGTCTTGGCGAATGTCGTGTCGTTGGGCATCCGGGATTCAGTCAAGGATCCCGGCGGCAATTTCACGAGCAGCAATTCGCGGTTTGATCGGCCTGTCGCATGGAGGCGGGGCGCCCTCGCCCCGCGAAGCATGACGGTCGAACCCGAGCACGCGGGGTGAGGGCACCCCGCCTCCACTGAATAGATCCCACTCCAGAAGATTTTTCACAGGAGGTCGCAGAGTGAGCAGAGGGAGATGCATTTCATAGATTGACTCTGCGTCCTCTGCGACCTCCTGTAAAATCGCTTGGACGGTCGGCTTCGGCCGGTCGGTCGCTTAAGGATTTCTAGGTTGCAATGCCCTTTAAATTCAACCGGTCTCGGGCGATTGCCGGTTCATCGTTCGGCATCGGCACAAACATGTCCCAAGCGTCCATTCGTTCATATTTCTCCATTGTCGCAATCGTCGGCGCGACGATCGGCCTGGGTTGGAGCCAATTGGAGGCGCAACCAGTACCATCGGTGCCGCCGGTGCCGCTGGCCGAGGATATTTTTCCGCAACTTAAGCCGATCCTGGCGAAGGCGCTGACGCAGTCGCCCCAGATGCTGCAGCGCAACGTCGACATCGCCCAAGCCGAGGCCCTCAAGATCCAAACGAGAGCGAGCCTGCTGCCTTCGCTGAGCAGCGGCGTTTCGTACGCCACCAGCACGGCCGCCGTGTCCAGCAATACCAATGTCAGCAGCCAGGCGAGCGGTATCTATTATTCCGTTTCCCTGGGCCAGCCGATCTTCCATTGGGGCGCGCTCAAAGCGGGATTGGATTCCGCGAAAATCGGCGTCGAGATTGCCAAGAAGAACTTCGCCGAAGCCTATCGGCTGCTCGCGGTGTCCATTCGCCAACAATATGTGGGCTTGATCATCGGCAAGGTCAACCTGCGCAACGCGGAATTCGCCCTCACCTTGTCCCGGTCCAATCTGGCGATCGAGGAGGAGCGGCTGCGCAACGGGCGGATCTCACCCGGCGGCATCCTGCCGCCGCGGCTCGCGGTCGAGGAGGCCGAACTCAACCGGGACCGGGCCCGCGCATCGTTGGATCAATCCATCCAGGCCTTTTGTCTCCTGACCGGCTTGGACACGCTGGATCCGGCTTTACTGCCCGACGAGATCACGCTCGGCGGACTCTATTTCGACACCAGCTTCACCCAGTCGCTGGTCAAACGGTTTCTGTCCACGGAAGCGGAGAACACGCCGCAAGCTCAAGTTTATCGGGACTACATTCGCCAGGCCAACCTCACCTACAAGATCAACAAATACCGGCTCTTCCCGATGATCGGCCTGTCAGCCTCCTACAGCCTTTCCAACTCCACCAGCGCCTCGCTGGGGCTGGTATCCCAGGTCGGAGTCACGTCGCAATCGGTCTATGTGACCGCTTCGTGGTCGATCTTTGACGGCATGGCCACGCGCGGGGCGAAGCGCTCGTCGCTGCTGACCAAGCGAACCTACGAGTTGACGCTGGAGAATTACCTGCGGAGCAATGAAGTGGCGGTCCAGAATCTCCGCAACCAGCTCGATTTTGCCGCCCGGGCCATGAAGCTCGCGGACACGAGGCGCGACATCCAGCACAACAGCCTGAAGCTCGTGGAACAGGATTTGGCGCGCGGTGTCGGCAGCAAAGTCAACGCCGACGCGGCCCGCGCCGTGACCTACCAGGCCGACTTGACCGCCTACGCCGCCCGAGCGGATTTCCTGGCGCGATGGGCCGACCTTCTGTCGGCGATCGATTTGGATCCGGCCCTGCAAAATCTGCCCGTACGCTACCTTGACCATGCGAAATAAGTTCTTCGGTCTTCCCTTGCTCATCAGCTTGGTGGTGATCGCCGCCGGCATCTGGGCGATCTCCTACTACTTGCGCCCGGTCGCCCTCGTCGAAGTGGTTGTGAAGGGCCGCGCCGTGAATGCCGTGCCAGGCAGCGTCAATGTCACGGCGGAATACAACATGGAGTTGAAGAGCGAAATCGCCGGCCGCGTGCTCCGCAGCCAGCTGGAGCTGGGCCGGGTGGTCCACAAGGGGGATTTTCTCGTGGAACTCGACTCCGGCGACCTGAAGCTGGAAATCGCCCAGATCGAGGCCGACGCGGAAAGCCACCGCCGCCGCGTGGAGGTCGGCTCCTCCATCAAGCTCGAACTGGCCAACGACAAGGACGATCTGGTCGAGAAGGAACGGATGTTCAAGCTGGGCGGCATCTCGGAGGCCGAACTGACGCGCCAGCGGCGCCTCGTCCAGCAGGTCGAGCAGCGCGTGCAGCTCGAGGACGTCGAGAACGAGCAGAAGACCGAGACCTACAAGAACCAGCTGGCGGTGAAGCGGCGGCAGCTCGACAAGATGACCTTCCTGGCGCCCTTCGACGGCGTGATCTCGGAACTGTTCGCGCGGCCCGGCGACTTGATCGGGGCCAACTCGCCGATCGCCACCATCATTTCCACCAGCCGCACCGTCGAAGCCAAGGTCAGCGAGGAGAACTTTGCCGGGATTCGCGTGGGCCAGAAGGCCTCGGTGCGTTTCCTCGGTTACGGGTCGAAACTCTATGACGCCACCGTGAGCAAGATCCTGCCGACGGCGGATGCCGAGACCCAGCGCTATGTCGTCTACCTGGACGTCGCCATCGCCCCGGAGAAGCTCGTGCCCGGCCTGACGGGCGAAGTGTCGATCGTGCTGGGCGAGCGCGAGGCGAACGCGATCCTGCCGCGGCGCGCGTTGCGCGGCAACGAAGTCTTCGTGGTGGCCGACAACCGCGTGGAATTGCGCAAGGTGAAGCCGGGTTACATCGGGCTGAATGTAGCCGAGATACTCGACGGCCTGAAGCCGGGGGAGTACGTCCTCGTGGAGGAACTCGACCAATTCAAGGCCGGCGACCGCGTGCGGACCAAGATCGTCACCGAGTGAGCCGTCCCGCCCGCGGACGCTCCATTTCCCCATGTCACCGACACTGCGGATCGCCTTCCGATTTCTGACCGCCAAGAAGCGCGCGATGCTGATGAGCCTCTCGTGCATCATCCTCGGCGTCGGTCTCTTCATCGTCACCCAGGCGACGACGAGTGGGTTCGAGGATTTCTTCATCAAGACGATCCTGGGCACCAACGGCGCCATCCGCGTCGAAGACCGCATCCAGGACACGATCCGCTCGATGGAGGCGGCGGGCGGCGGGAGCGGCTCGATGTTCCAGATCGCGCAGAAGGAGGCCGTCAAGTACATCGAGGGCGTCGAGGAACCGAAGCTGGTGATGGACGCCCTGCGCGAGTTCCGCAATGTCACCGGGCTTTCCGAGGTCCTGACGGGCCCGGCCGTGCTGCGGAGCAGCTTCAAGAGCGATTCGGTCAAGGTCTATGGCATCGTGCTGGAGAACCACATCATGGTCTCCGAACTCGCCAACCAGATCGTGCAGGGCGACCTCGAGAATTTCCGCAACACGCCGGCGGGCGCCCTGGTCGGCAAGGTGATCGCGGACCGGCTGCAGTTGAACGTCGGCGATTCGTTCATTCTCGACTCCGCCGGCCAGTCGCGGCGCTACCGGGTGGCGGCGGTCTATGAAACGGGCGTCAGCGACATCGACAAGGAGCGCGTGTACCTGGCCTTGAACGAGGCCCGGTCGCTGCTCAAGAAGCCCACCGGGGCCAGCTTCATCCAGGTCAGCCTCCGCGACAAGGACCGCGCCGTCGAGGACGCTGCCGCCATGCAGGAGGTGGTGAAGCACGGCGCCGCCAGCTGGCAGGTGCGCGAGAAGACCTGGCTCGGCGTCTTCGCCGCGCTGCGAATCTCTTCGGGCATCACGGTCTCGGTGTTCACGCTGATCGCTGGACTGGCGATGTTCAACACGCTCGCCATGATCGTGCTGGAGAAGACCAAGGAGATCGCGATCCTGCGGTCGATGGGCTACACGCGGGAGGACATCTCGGCCATCTTCGTCTGGCAGGCGGTCATCGTGTTGTTCATCGGCATCGTCCTCGGTTGCAGCCTGGGCGCCGGGATCACCTATGCGGTTTCGAAATATCCCATCCACATCCGCGGCATCTTCGCGACCGACCATTTCCTCGTCGACCTTTCGCCCTGGCACTTTGTGTGGGCCAGCGTGACCGCCATCGTCATGGTGGTCGTGGCCAGCCTCGTCCCGGCCCGCCGGGCGGCCCGCTTCGAGCCGGGCGACATCATCCGCGGCACCGCGCAATAAGTCATGGCCGAAACCCAGCAAACGCTCGCGCTCCGCTGCGAGCAACTCCACCGGTACCTCGGGCACGACGAGGGGCGCGTCCATGTGCTGCGCGGCGTATCGTTCGAGGCGCGCCGGGGCCACGTCACGGCGATCGTCGGACCGTCCGGCTGCGGCAAGAGCACGCTGCTCTACCTGCTCGGCCTCCTCGACCAGCCCGATGGCGGCTCGATCTGGATCCGCGAGAAGCTCATGTCGAACAGCAACGACATCGACCGCACCGCGGCGCGCTGCGAGCACATCGGCTTCGTTTTCCAGTTCCACTTCCTCATGCCGGAGTTCTCGGCGCTCGATAATGTGATGATGCCAATGCGGAAGCTCGGCCGGCTGACCGAACCGCAGATGGCCGAGCGGGCACGGGCGCTCCTGACGGACGTCGGGCTGGGGGAGAAGACGCACCGGCTCGCCACCCAGCTCTCCGGCGGCGAGCAGCAACGCGTGGCGATCGCCCGCGCCCTCGCCAACCAGCCCGCCATCATCCTCGCGGACGAGCCGACGGGCAACCTCGACGTGAAGAACTCGACGCTCATCTTCGACCTGCTCACGAAGTTGGCGAAGGACAACGGCCAGGCGGTCGTGCTCGTCACCCACAATCCCGAAATCGCCCACCGCTGCGACGAGATCAAGCCGATGCGGGACGGCGAATTCCTTTCCTGAGCGGAGGCGCGGGTCCGCCATGGCGAAGTCCCGGCTGGCCGCCTTGATCTGGTTTGCGGGCCTGCTGGCGGTCGCGGTGCAGGCCCTGGCGGTGGCCTCGCGGTACTTCCAGCCCTGGCTGAGCGCGGACTACCTCTACCCGCAGTTGTTTGTCGAGGACGTGCTCGCCGGTCGCTATCCGTTGGCGGGTTGGACGCTCAGTTCGGCACCCTATTTCTTTCCGGACATGATCGGGGCAATTGTCCTGCGTGCGATTGCCGGTCCGGGCACGATCCTGCCGGCGTACTTGGTCTGCTCGTACCTGACCCTGGCGGTCGTGGCCGGATGGTCGCTCGCGCGGGCGACGGCGACGGGCTGGAGCGGCTGGCTGGGCGGCGTTGTCCTGGTGAATGCCATTCTGGCCTGGTGGCCGGTCGGCGACCACGCGCACTATCTCTGGTTGCTCGGCACGGCGGGGTTTCATGGCGGGGCCATAGTGCTGGGCCTGGCGAACGCCGCCCTGTGGCTGGGTGACGAAAATCCTCCCGGCGGTGTGCGCTGGTTCGTCGCCTTGGCCGTGCTGTTTGTCGGCATGGTTTCGGACACCTTGTTCCTCACGCAGGCGGCATTGCCGCTCGGCATCGCGCTTTGGCTCCAGGCCGACCGGCAGTGGCGCCAACCGCGGGTGCGCCGGTACCTCCAGGCAAGCCTGGGCAGCATCGCCGCCGTGGTGCTGGTCCGGCTGGCGCTGGCGGCACTCGGCTGGTTCAACTTTTCGCGAGTAGTCCGCTATGCGCCCACGCCGACGGCGGTGGGAGGAGCGGTGGCGGCATTCATCCGCGATTTCGCCCAGACGCTGCTGCCCGCGGGATGGGGCTTTGCCCTGCTGGCCCTGGCGAGCTGCCTGATTGCGGCGGTGGCCGCTCGGCGCGGCAAAACTGTGGCGGCCGCGGGCGGACCCGACCGGCGGACCGCACTGTGGTTTGGGCTCGTTAGCGTGGCCGCCACGATCCTGTTCCCGCTCGGCACCGCCTATTGGCGCGATGCCCAGCACGTGCGCTATGTCTTACCCTGGCTCGTGCTTCCTGGCTGGGTGGCGCTCGCCTGGATGTTGCCGGCCCTGGCCGGATGGCCTCGAAGCGGCCGGGCACTGGTCGCCACCGCGATCATCCAGCTCTGCCTCCTGGGCTGGGCGTGGCCCGCCATCGATCGTGCGCGGCTGGCCTGGCCCTATTCGGAACAACAGGCCCGGTTCGACGAGTTCGTGGCGGCGCGCCATCTCCAGCATGGGTTGAGCGATTATTGGCATGCCCACACCCTGAACACCTTGACCCGCGCGCCGGTCCGGCTCTTTCCGCTGCGCCCGGCGGGCAATGCGAGCTTCTGGAACAACAATGCCTATTGGTTCTACGACGCCGAGCCGGCCACCGGCAGGCTCCTCGAGCCGGCGTACACGTTCATTGTGACCGATGGCCTGGATGAGGCGGCGCTCCGGAGCCGGTTCGGTCCGCCCAGTTCGATTGCGCGGGTGGGGGAATTGTCCGTCTGGCTGTACGACGCACCGGGCAGTCCCCGGTTGAACCCCGCCGTGGAGCGCGACGTGCGCAACTTTCTCGCCGGCCGCCCCGGCGAATCGCGGATTGAGCCACGGAAATGAATGCCGACGCTTGCTGGAGGGTCGGCCTCCCGGCCGACCGCAACGCACCCACGGGATTTTGGAGGGTCGGCCTCCCGGCCGACCATATCGCCCCATGCCGGCCGGTCTGAAGCCCGGCCCTCCCCGCGGACATTTCAAACCGCAGCCTTGTTGGAGGGTCGGCCTCCCGGCCGACCGCAACGCACAAACCCGGCTGGTCTGGAGACCAGCCCTCCACCCGGACAGGTCGAACCGTGAATGAGTGCGAAGAATCGCCAAAGCCGGGATCGGTTGGATCACGGAATTCGCGGATCACACGGGTCGGGTGAATGGTCCGAGGCCAGCAGCAGGACAATAAGTGCGCATGCCTGGCAACGCGTTTCCGCTAATACCAGTGCGACCTATTTCGCGGACCCAAATTTTGTTTTACATTGGTGGGACGGCTTCTTTGCTTTGGGGCGCATTTTAACCGCACGCACACCTTGAGTCCGCAAAGTTCGCGCAGAACATTTTTTGGCAAGCTGGCCGGCCTCTTGGCTGCCGTAGGAATCGCCCCCTCCCTGGCTATTCGGGCCGGGGATTCCCGCCGCCCCGCCTCCTCGATCGCCTTGCGATCCGAGCCCCGGGCCGTACCCCGCAAAGACGGCACTTGCTGACCACGGGTCACCACGCGAACCCAGCCGGTCATCATGTCGAAGATTTTCCCCAAATCGGCCAACGCGCTGCCGCTGCAGATAGCGATTTTCGTGCTGGTACTGGCCTGCGTGGCGGGCGCTGGCATCACCTATTACGCCACCCCGGCCTACCTGCGGGTCGGCTACCAGCCGGTCCAGCCGGTGCCGTTCGACCACAGCCTGCATGCCGGCCAACTCGGCTTCGACTGCCGCTATTGCCATGTCGCGGTGGAAAAATCCGCCACCTCCAGCATCCCGGCGGCGCAGACGTGCATGAACTGCCACAGCATCATCAAGACAACGAGCCCGCTGCTCGAGGTGGTGCGCGAAAGCTACAAGACCGGTGAGCCCGTGCCGTGGATCAAGATCCACCAGAACCCGGACTACGTCTATTTCAACCACTCGGCCCACGTGAACCGCGGCGTCAGCTGCGTGGAATGCCACGGGAAGGTCAACCAAATGACCACGGTTTACCAAGCCTATCCGCACAGCATGAGCTGGTGCCTCGACTGCCACCGCAATCCCGCGCCGCGCCTCCGTGAGCCGGCCGATGTCTTCAATCTCGATTCGCTGACGCTCGCCGAGCAAGGCAAGCTCGACCTGGCGAAACAGTATGTCCACGACTGGCGGCTGAACCCGCCGCAGAGCTGCTCCGGCTGCCATCGCTGATGAAACGCAAATTTGACCATTCCGCCCCTGCCGCGGGGCCGACCGGCCCGAAATACTGGCGCAGCCTCGATGAGCTGGCCGATACGCCGGGCTTCCGCGAACATTTGGCCCGCGAGTTTCCCGAGGGCGCCTCGAGTCTCGAGGGGGTCGACCGTCGGCAGTTCATGAAGCTGATGGCAGCGTCGTTCGCCTTGGGCGGCATCGGCCTGGCGGGTTGCCGCCGCCCGGAGTCGCACATCCTGCCTTACGGGAAGTCCGTCGAATACACCATCCCCGGGCTGCCGCTTTACTTCGCCACCGCGATGCCGCTGCGCAAGTGGGCGCTGCCGCTCCTGGCCGAAACCCACCAGGGCCGTCCGACCAAGCTCGAGGGCAACCCGAGCTACACGCCGCACGGCGGCGCCAGCAGTCTCCTGGCCCAGGCCTCGGTCCTCGACCTCTACGATCCCGAACGGGCGACGGCCCACACGAAGGGCGGGGCGACCCTGACGACCGGCCAGGTCAACGACCTGCTCGCTGCGATCAACAAGACCCACGCCGGCAACGGCGAGGGCTTGGCCTTCCTCGCCGACCAGTCGTCCTCGCCGACCCGCGCCCGCCTCGTGGCGAAACTCCGGCAGGTCTACCCGCGCGCCGTCTGGGCCGAATACGAGCCGGTGCAGGACGAACCCCCGCTCGCGGCCGCGCAGGCCTCGTTCGGCCGGAATGTCCGGCCGCTCTACCGCTTCGCCGCCGCCAAGCGCATCGTCAGCCTCGACGCCGATTTCCTCCACAGCGAGGCCGGCGCGCTCTATTATGCGCGCGAATTCGCCAAGGGCCGCCGGGTCGTCAAGGCGCACGACGACATGAACCGCCTGTACGTGGCGGAAAGCAGCTTCTCGCTCACCGGCAGCATGGCGGACCACCGCCTCCGGCTGGCCAGCAACCATATTCTCGCGCTCACGGCGGCACTGGCCAACGCGGTGCTCGAAACCAAGGTCTTCGAGCCGCTGACCCAGGGCCTGGACGTCAACCCGGAGTGGGTCGCGAAGTGCGCCGAGGACCTGAGCCAGCACCCGGGCGAGAGCCTCGTCGTGGCCGGCGCGCACCAGCCCGTGCAGGTGCACGTGCTCGTCAACGCCATCAACGCCAAGCTTGGCAACCTCGGCAAGACCGTGGATTTCGTCGCGGCCGAGCCGGAAGGCGCCTCGACCATTTCCGCCCTGGCGACCGCGATCAAGGGCGGCGCGGTCAAGACGCTCATCATCCTCAACGGCAACCCCGCCTACAATGCGCCGGCCGACCTCGAGTTTGGCGCGCTGCTGAAGTCGGTACCGGACGTGATCCGTTTCGGCTATTACGTCGACGAAACCTCGGCGCTCGCCGGCACGCACCTCGCGGCCACGCATTATCTCGAGTCCTGGGGCGATGCCCGCACGGTGGACGGCACCATCGTGCCGGTCCAGCCGATGATCCTCCCGCTGTTCAACGGCCTGATGGAGGTCGAGCTGCTGGCGCGCCTGGCGGGCGAGGCGGACGCCGAGGCGTACCTGCAGGTCCGCACGACGATCGGTGCGCTCACTTCCGGCGACCCGCTGAAGGCCTTCGAGAAGTTCCTCCACGACGGCCTGCTCGAGAATTCGGCCTACCCGGTCGTGGCCGTGGCCTTCGACCCGCAGCGCTCCGGCGCCGTCTTTGCGAAGAATCCCGGCTACACCGCGCTCTCGAAGGACAACCTCGAGGTCCGCTTCGTCACGGACCACAAGATGGACGACGGCCGTTTCGCCAACAACGGCTGGCTGCAGGAGTGCCCGGACCCGATGACGAAGATCTCCTGGGACAACGCGATTCTCATCAGCCCGCGCCTGGCCCGGGAAATGGGCATCGCGCCGAAGGGCGGCATGCTGCAGGTGGCCCGCGTCGAGGAGGCGGACTTCGTGGTCGGCAAGGAGAACGCCCATGTCGGCGAGGTGACCGTGAACGGTCGCACGCTGCGGGGCCCGATCCACATCCAGCCGGGCCTGTCGAATTACACGGTGGTCGTGGCCCTGGGCTACGGTCGGACGGCCTCCGGCCACATCGGCAACGGCACGGGCTTCAACGCCTACGCGATCCGCACGACGGACGCCATGGGCTTTGCGACCGGCGCGAAGCTGGTCCGCACGGACCAGCGCACGCTGCTCGCCAACACCCAGGAGCACTGGTCGATGGAAGGCCGGGCGATCGTGCGCGAGGCCAACCTCGACGAGTACCATGAGGAGCCGGCGTTTGCCGCCGCGCTCGGCATGGAGGCCGAGACCCCGCCGCTGTACGGCGACATGGGCCCCGAGGAATTGGCCAAGCTCTCGCCGGAGCAGCGCACGCGGATTGCCATCGCCCGGTCGACGACGACGCCGCGCGGCAATTCGCTCTACGAGACGCCGGACTTCAGCGGCCCGCACGCGAAGTTCGACGGCGTGCACCAATGGGGCATGTCGATCGACCTTAACACCTGCATCGGGTGCAACGCCTGCATCATCGCGTGCCAGGCGGAAAACAACATCCCGATCGTCGGCAAGGACCAGGTCCTGCGCGGCCGCGAGATGCAGTGGATCCGGCTCGACCGGTATTATTCGGACGGCCAGGCCGACGCCGCGGCCTTCGGCGCCGAGGGCAACAAGATCCTCCCCGAGGACCCGCAGGTTTCGCTCCAGCCGATGACCTGCCAGCACTGCGAGCTCGCCCCGTGCGAGACGGTCTGCCCGGTGAATGCCACGGTGCACGACGAGGAAGGCATCAACGTGATGGCCTACAATCGCTGCATCGGCACCCGCTATTGCGCGAACAACTGCCCGTACAAGGTCAGGCGCTTCAATTTCTTCGATTTCAACAAGCGCGCGCTCGATGCCCTGTACATGGGCCCGATCGGGCACCAGGACGACATGCCCGAGCTGGTCAAGATGGTGAAGAATCCCGACGTCACCGTGCGCATGCGCGGCGTCATGGAAAAGTGCACCTATTGCATCCAGCGCATCCAGCAGGCGAAGATCGCCCAGCTCCGCGAAGCCGGGGCGAGCGGCAACGTCGAGATCCCCGACGGCACGGTCAAGACGGCCTGCCAGCAGGTGTGCCCGGTCGAGGCGATCGTGTTCGGCAACGTCAAGGACGAGAACAGCCGCGTGTCGCGCCTCAAGGAGCAGGAGCGCAACTACGCCGTCCTGGGCTACCTGAACATCCGCCCGCGCACCACCTACCTGGCCAAGCTTCGCAATCCGAACCCCCGCATGCCTGACTACGCCGCGCTTCCGCTCAGCCGGGTCGAATACAGCCGCAAGAATCATCCGCAGCACGGCGAAGGGAAGGGCGCCAAGCCGGAACACGGGGGCGAACACGCATGAGTTCCCATTCCGCAGAAACGGAAGCCCCCGCCATCCTCGCCGAAATCAACCCGGCGCCGGTCCCGCGTCGCGTGCTGGTGGAGAACCACCGCGACTTCCATTGGATCACCGAGAAGATCTGCGGGATCGTCGAGTCGGACACCCCCGCCTGGTGGTGGTGGTCTTTCGGCGTCGCCGCCTTTGTCGCCTCGTTCACGGTCGCCGGCCTGACCTACCTCGTCGCCACCGGCGTCGGCGTCTGGGGCCACGCGAACCCGGTCAACTGGGCGTGGGACATCGTCAACTTCGTCTTCTGGATCGGCATCGGCCACGCCGGCACGCTGATTTCGGCGATCCTGTGCTTGCTGCGCCAAAAGTGGCGCACGTCGATCAACCGCCCGGCCGAGGCCATGACGATCTTCGCGGTCGTCTGCGCCGCGATCTTCCCGGTGTTCCACGTCGGCCGCATCTGGTTCGCGGTGCTGCCGGGCTACCTGTTTCCCTTCCCCAACGCCAACGGCATCTGGCAGAACTTCCGCTCGCCGCTGGAATGGGACGTGTTCGCGGTCTCGACCTACGGCACGGTGTCCGTGCTCTTCTGGTACATCGGCCTCATTCCCGACCTGGGGACGATGCGCGACCGCTTCACCGCGGCCGGCAATCTGCTGAAGGCGCGCATCTACGGTTTCTTCGCCATGGGCTGGCGCGGCTCGAACCGCGCCTGGAGCAACTACGAGATGGCGTACCTGATCCTCGCGGGCATCGCGACGCCGCTGGTGCTCTCGGTGCACACCGTCGTCTCGTTCGACTTCGCCGTCGCGCTGATCCCGGGCTGGCACACGACCATCTTCCCGCCGTATTTCGTGGCCGGCGCCATCTTCTCCGGTTTCGGCATGGTCATGACGCTGATGCTGCCGCTGCGCGCGATCTACCACCTCGAGGACCTGATCACGCAGTACCACATCGACTGCATGTGCAAGATCACCCTCGCGACGGGCACCATGGTCGGGTACGCGTACTCGATGGAGTTCTTCATCGCGTGGTATGGCGCGAATCCGTTCGAAGGCTTCACTTTCATCAACCGGGCGTTCGGCGTCTACTGGTGGTCCTACTGGATCATGGTGACCTGCAACGTCGTCACCCCGCAGTTCTTCTGGTTCAAGAAAGTCCGCGAGAACACGACCCTGGTCTGGATCCTCTGCCTCTTCGTCAACGTGGGCATGTGGTTCGAGCGCTTCGTGATCATCGCCACCTCGCTCGCCCGCGACTTCCTGCCCTCGAGCTGGGGCTATTATTCGCCGTCGATCGTCGAGATCTTCACCTTCTTCGGCACCTTCGGCGTGTTCTCCGTCCTGTTCCTGCTCTTCATCCGGTTCGTCCCCGTCATGCCGATGTCGGAGATCAAGGCCGTCATCCCGCAGGCCGATCCGCACGGCCAGGATCCGCGGCACGGCCCCATGGCCCTCGAACCCAAAGCCTGAACGGCCATGAAGAAGACCTACGGAATCATCGCCGCCTTCGACACCACGCCGGCCCTTTACCATGCCTGCGAAAAGGTGCGCGACGCCGGGTATTCGCGGTGGGACGCCATCACGCCGTTCCCGATCCACGGGCTCGACGCCGCCATGGGCATCCGCCGCTCCAAGGTGCCGCGGTTCTCGCTCGCGGGCGGCATCACGGGCTTCTGCACCGGCATGTCCCTGATCTGGTGGGCCAACGCCTACGAGTACCCGCTGATTGTCGGCGGCAAGCCGTACTTCAGCCCGATGTTCGCCTTTCCCATCTCCTACGAACTGACGATCCTGTTCACGGCCTTTGCCACCATCACCGGCATGTTCCTCGTGAACCTGTTGCCGATGCACTACCACCCGGTGCTGAAGGCGCCGCAGTTCGTCCGCGCCAGCGATGACCGCTTCTACATTGTGATCGAGGCCACCGACCCGAAATACCACCCGGCGCAAACCCGCGGCCTGCTCGAGCAGATCGGCGGGAAGGACATCGCCGAAATCGAGGAATAAGATGCGTTACGCCTACTATACGCTCGCTTTCCTCGTCGTGCTCGTGTTCTCGGTCATGGGCTTCCGCGGCATGCGCTCGACGCGCCCGCCGATCGAGGTGTTTCCCGACATGGACCGCCAGGCGAAATACAAGCCGCAGGCGGAGTCGAAATTCTTCGCCGACGGCCGCGCCGACCGGCCGATCCCGCCGGGCACCGTGCCGTACGGCCGCGGCCGCGGCGTCGAGGTCGAGCGCGATGCGCGCGGCGAAATCGTCCAGTCCCCCTTCCACGACCCGTCCTACCTGCGCACCGACGACTTCATGTACGCGGGCAAGAATCCCGACGGCACGTTTGCCCGCGGTTTCCCGATCGAGGTCACCGAGGCGGTCGTCCGCCGCGGCCAGAACCGCTTCAACATCTATTGCGCGCCCTGCCATGGTCCGCTGGGCGACGGCAACGGCATCACCAAGTCCTACGGCATGGTCGCCACGCCGAGCTACCACGACGAGCGCCTGCGCCAGATGGCCGAGGGCGAGATCTTCAACACCATCACGCACGGCAAGAACACGATGATGTCCTACGGCGACAAGCTCAGCCCGTTTGACCGCTGGGCGGTCATCTCGTATGTGCGCGCCCTGCAGAGGGCGCACAACGGCCGCATCGCGGACGTGCCGGCCGACCAGCGGGGAGGGCTGAAGTGAAATGAGTGCCTCCCCCACCATGCCGGTCCCGATCCCCTCGCTGGCGAACCGCTTCCTGGTCGCGGGCCTCGCGGGCCTGGGGCTGACCGCCGTCGGCTTCCTTGTTTCTCCTCCGACTCATGTCGCCCTGGCATACCTGACCGCGGTTTGTTACTGGGTCGCGGTCTGCATCGGCATGCTGCTGCTGATCTTCATCCACCACATCATGGATTCGGGCTGGTCGACCGTGATCCGCCGCCAGTGGGAGCACAGCCTGGCCGCGTTCCCCTGGCTGCTGGTGCTGTTCCTGCCCCTCCTCGTCTCCGTCTGGCTGAAACCAGGGCTCGTCTGGCCCTGGACGGACCTCGGTCACCAGCTCCCCGGACACGGCACGGTTGGTGCCGACATGCTCTACCAGAAGAAGTCCGCGTTCCTCAGCCCGAAAATGCTGACCGGGATGTCGGTGGCGTTCTTCGCCATCTGGATCTGGCTCTCCGCCCGCCTGCGGAAGGCCTCGTTCAACCAGGACAAGGACGGCGATCCCAAGTGGACTTTCATGAACCGGAAGACGGCGGCGATGGGCATCGTCCTCACGGCACTGAGCCTGACCGCGGCGGCCATCTACTGGATGAAGAGCCTCGAGTACCACTGGTTCTCCACCATGTACGGCGTGTGGTTCTTCGCGAACTGTGTCCGCGGCGCCCTGGCCTTCGCCGTGGTGATCACCTGCTGGCTCTATGCGCGCGGTGACTACCGCGGGATCTACAACACCGGACATTTCCACGCGATGGTGGCGTTGGCCTTCGCCTTCGTGGTGTTCTGGGGCTACGTGACCTTCTCCCAGTACTTCCTGATCTGGAATGCCAACGTGCCGGAGGAAACCTTCTGGTACAACATCCGCGAATACGGCGACTGGTGGTGGATCGGCCTGGTGCTGCTCTTCGGCCATTTCTTCGTCCCGTTCATCGCCTGGCTCTTCTACCGCTGGAAGTCGAACCGCGGGCGGGCCCTGCTCGTCAGCGTGTGGGTGGCGGTGATCATCCTCATCGACATCTGCTACAACGTCCTCCCGGCCCTCAAGGACGCCCACGGCAATCCCGAGCCCTTCTTCAGCGGCACCTTGCTCTGGGTCCTCTCCTCGACCATCGGGGTCGGTGGCATCTGCGCCTGGGCCTACCTGCGCAGCTTCACCACCGCCAAGCTCATCCCGATCCGCGACCCGCGCATCATTGAGTCGCTGACCCACCACGAGCCCAACGCGCCATGAGCGACACGCCGTCCAACTTCGCCTTCCCGCACCGCACGCCCGTGTTCACCACGGTCATCGTGCTCCTTTGCTTCGCGCTGTTTGGCTGGCTGGCGCGGAAATACTACGTGCCGCGTTCCACCTGGGTGGAACGGGCGGAGGGCGTCAAGACGCCGGCCGAGCGCCGGCAGCTCCTGGCGGAACACCGCGCCAAGGAACACGAGGAGCTCACGACCTACGGCTGGATTGACCAAAAGGCCGGCGTCGTCCGCCTGCCCATCGACCGCGCCATCGAGCTTACCGTCCAGGAACACGCCAAGAAATAATTCCTGCCGATGACTGACTCCGCTCCCAACGACCGCACGGAACAGATGGAGATCGACGCCTCCGCCAAATGGCCGGTGCTGCTCTTCTTTGCCGCGGCGCTGTGCTGGCTCCTGGTGGGCGGCGTGCTCCAACTCGGCGCATCGATCCAGCTGCATACGCCGGCCTTCCTTTCCGACTGCGTCTGGTTCACCCACGGCCGGCTCGCCCCGGCGGCGCAAAATGCGCTCGTCTATGGCTGGGGCATGAACGCCGGCTTTGCCTTCGGCCTCTGGCTGATGGCCCGGCTGTCGGCCACGACTCTCCGCCACGGCGGCTGGCTGTTCGTGGCCGCCAAGTTCTGGAACCTGGGCATCCTGCTCGGCGTGGCCGGGATCCTGGGGGGCTACTCGACCTCCTTCGAGCTGCTCGAGATGCCGCGCTTCGTGACGTTTCTCCTGCTCGCCGCCTACGCCTTGATCGCCGCGTGGTCGGTCACGACCTTCAGCATTCGTAACACCGAGAATGTCTTCGCCTCGCAATGGTACCTGTTCGGCGCGGCCTTCTGGTTCCCCTGGCTCTATGCGGTGGCGCAGGTGATGCTCTTCCGCGTGCCGGTGCACGGGGTCCTGCAACCGGTGGTCGAGGCCTGGTACGTGCAGGGCATGTATGGCCTGTGGTTCGTGCCGGTGGCCCTCTCCGCGGCTTATTACCTCCTCCCGAAGATCCTCGGGAAGCCCATCGCCAATTACTACCTGGCGCCGCTGGCGTTCTGGTGGCTGGCGCTCGCCAGCGCCTTTGCCGGCAGCAGCCGCCTGATCGGCGGGCCGGTGCCGGTGTGGATTCCCACCTTGGGCGTGGTGGCGAATTTCCTGCTCGTCGTCCCCGCCGTCATCATCGCCCTGAACCTCTTCGGCACGCTCGCCGGCCGCTGGCGGGCACTGGGCGGAAGCGTCACGCTGCGCTTTACGGCGTTGAGCATGTTCGGGTTCGTCCTCGCCGCTGCCGCCAACCTGCTGCTGGCGCTGCGCAGCGTGGCCGAACACCTGCAGTTCACCCTCGCCGCGGAATTGCGCGACTGGCTCATGTTCTACGCCTGCTTCAGCACCGCGATGTTCGGCGCCGCCTATTTCATCCTGCCGCGGCTGACCGAGCGCGAATGGCGGTCGGCCGCCCTGGTCAAGGCCCACGTCGGGGCCACGGTCATCGGGGTGGTGTTCCTGGTCGTCGGCCTGGCGGCCGGCGGGTGGGAGCAGGGGCACCTGCTCAACAACGGCGCCCTGGCCTTCACGGATGTGACCAAGGCCATGAATTTCTGGTTTACGTGGCGTTCGCTTGGCTTCGGCCTGCTGCTGATCGGGCACCTGGCCTTCCTGGTCAATTTTGCCTGGATCGCGTTTCCGCTCGCACCGAAGGACACCGTCGTGGCCGAGTTCCGAAACCCGCCTGACCTGGCGCTGCCGGCTTCGCCGACGGAGGAGGGCCACGCATGAGAAACGGCCTCCTGTTATTCCTCGGCGTATTCGGCGCGCTGGCCCTGTCCTGGGCCGGTCTGCTGATGACGGCCAACCGCCAGCTCGGGCACCTCGGTCAAGTCAAGGACCCGATCGACGAATCGATCAACCCGGCGCTTCTCTCCGGCGTCGCCAACGAGGGCCTCCTGGTTTACCAGGACCTGGGCTGCGTCGCCTGCCACACGCAGCAGGTTCGCGGCGAAGGCTACGGCGCCGACCTCGCGCGCAAGTGGGGGCAGCGCGGCGGCTATGCCCGCGACTACATCCGCGACCACACGGTTTTCTTCGGCTCCCGCCGCATCGGTCCCGACTTGCGCAACGAAGGCAATGCCAGCCTGCACGCCGGGGTCGATGCCGATTTTCTTTACCGGCTGCTGTATGCGCCGCAATCGGTCGCGCCGGGCACGAACATGCCCGCCTATCCCTTCCTGTTCGACGTGCACCCGGTCAAGGGTCGCCAGCGTTCCGATTATGCGGTGCGCCTCACCGGCCGGGCCGCCCCGCCGGAGGGATACGAGGTCGTGCCGACGCCGCGCGCGCGGCAGCTGGTCACCTACCTGCTCAGCTTGAAGGACACGTACGATTACCCGATCGAGAAGAGCCGCAATGCCCCCGCGGAGGAGCCGAAGGAGGGCGGTCACTAAGATGAGCGCTCAACCCGACAAGAACTTCCGCCTCGAGCAGGCCTGCGCCAGCGATGATAGCATCCAGCAGGTCCATGCGCAGCTGCAGCGGACCAAGCCCGAGAAGGCCCAAGGCTACGCCTTTTTGCCGCTGGGCATCCTGGGCCTGATGTGCGGCGCGGTTTTCTTCGGCTCGATTTACCTCGCGCACAATTCCATCCGCTTCGATCCGCTGGTCTACAACGAGCACGCCAGCCGCGAAAAGCCGGGCGAGGTGAAGGTGGCGCAGGCCACGCCCCGCGATATGGGCAAGCGCGTCTTCTCGCGCACCTGCATCACCTGTCACCAGGCCAATGGCATGGGTGTGCCCGGCGCCTTTCCGCCGCTGGCCGGGTCCGATTGGTTGCAGGGCCCGGAAGAGCGTGTCATCCGCATCGTCCTCCTCGGCCTCAACGGCCCGGTCACCGTTTCGGGCACCCAATTCAACAGCGCCATGGCCTCGCTCGGGCCCGTCCTGAAGGACGACGAAATTGCCAACGTGCTGACCTACGTCCGCTCGGAATGGGGCAACAAGGCCCCCGAGGTGAAACCCGAGACCGTGGCCCGGATCCGCGCCGAACTCGGCAACCGCACGGCGCCTTGGACGGCGGAAGAGCTTTTGAAGATCGGCCAGTAAGGCGCGTCTTCGAACTACGAACCACAAGAGGCCGGGCTCAGCGCCCGGCCTTTTGTTTGAGTCGCGGCGAATGGAGGAGGGGTGGGGGCGCCCCGCCTCCAAGGAGGGCAGCCCGCCTGCAGGAGGTGCGGGTGCCCCGCTTCCGGGAGGTCGGCTTAATTATGCCGGAACATCCCGCCGAGGTCGGGCATCTGGAATTTCTTCAGGCCAGGGTCGGGGACGAACAAGGTGTCCGGCAGGGATTCGGGTTGGATCTTCGTGACTTCCATCTTGAAGGTCTCCTTGCCCTTGGAGTCGTGGGAAATGACCCGCAGCGGAAAGCCGCCCTTGCCCTTGAGCACCTCTTCCCATTTCGCTGCCGCGGGGCTGCTGGCCTTGTGGCCGCCGCCAAACATGGCGCCCAGACCGCCACCCGACGGCGGACCACCGCCGCCGCCGAGGCCCATGAAGGTTCCCAAGTCGGAGGCCACCCACATGTTGGTGGTGGTGCCCTTGTCCATCACGACGAGTTCGTCGCACTTGTAGCCAAGAATCGTCTCGGTGCGGCCGGTGCGCTCGACCTCGGCGGTGCCCTCGTTGGCGCTCTGGGCGGCCTGCTCGACCGGCTTCTTGATTGGCATGACCATGTACATGCCCTGTTCCGGCATGAGCATCGTCATCTCGAGTTTTTCCAGGTCCATGATCGAGCTGACGGTTCGGCCCTGCGCGTCCATGTCCATGCGGAGCTTCCGACCCTTCATCGAATAGTCCATGTTCTGCGTGTGGCCGCGGTCGCTTGTGAGGGCAAAGGAGACCTTGCCCTCGAATGCTTCGGCTCCGAATGCGTGCGAGGCGACCAAAAGGCCGCCGATAACCAGAAAGCGGTGCAGGAGGTTCATGGCCCGGGATGCTACCCCCGGGTGCCAATGACACAAGCCGGCACTGGCCGTGGGCGTCCCGATATTCCGACCGGCGAATTGCCGAAACGGCGTTGCCTCGGGCTCCGCGCCGCGGAATGCTCCCCCCATGCCGTCCGAATTCAGCATCACCCGCCAGGTCGAGTTCGCCGAGACCGACATGGCTGGGATCATGCATTTTGCGAACTACTTCCGCTGGATGGAGGCGTGTGAGACGGCTTTCTACCGGTCGTTGGACCTGCCGCTGATCTCGTTCGTGCCGGGCCAGGTGGTCGGCTGGCCGCGGGTCAATGTCAGTTGCGACTACCGCGCGCCGCTCCGGTTCTACGACACAGTCACCGTCAAGCTCCTGGTCCGGAAGCTGGGGACCCGCTCCGTGACGTATGTCTTTCAGTTCCGGAAGGACGGCCAGGTCGTCGCCACCGGCGAAGTGACCGCGGTTTGCGTGACCGGCGACGACAAGAATGGCATGGTCGCGCAGCCGATCCCGGCGGACGTGCGGGCGAAGCTGCAGGAGGCGCCGTCGTCCGCCTGGAACGCCTAAGAGCGGAAAGGTGGCTGGGACTCGCCCTTTGCGCCCAGGGCATAGATGCGGACGGATTCCACCTTGCCGCGGACCTTGACGTCGCCCAGGTGCCGGCTTGGTGGCGGATCGGACATGGCCCGGAGCGTCGCTTCGCTCACGATAATGGGCGTGTCGTAGCTGGGCTCCTTGGTCAGCGCCTCGAGCCGCGAGGCGAGGTTAACGCCGTCGCCGATCACGGTGTAATTGAGCCGGGTCTTCGAGCCCATGTTGCCGGCGACGACGCGCGCGGTGTTGATGCCGATGCCGAACGCCAGCGTCGGCCGGCCCTCGGCGGCGAACTCCCGGTTGAGCTCGTTGAGTGCCCGCGCCATCTCACGCGCGGCGGCGATGGCATGACTGGCGGCGTCGGGCAGGGTCACCGGCGCACCGAAGAGAGCCATGATCGCGTCGCCGATGAACTTGTCGATCACGCCGCCGTGTTGCTCGATGATCGCGCTCATGCGGTCGAGGTAGCGGTTGAGCAGGTTGAGGATCTCCGCCGGCGCCATCGTTTCGCTCAGCCCGGTGAAATTGCGCAGGTCGCAGAAGAGGATGGTGACCTCGCGTTCCTCGCCGCCGAGCTTGAGGTCCGACTGGAGCAGCTGCGCGGCGATCTCCGGGGAGACGACCTTGCCGAGCAGGTCGCGCACCCGATCGCGCTCGGCCAGCCCGGCGGTCATCTGGTTGAAGGCGGCGGCCAGTTGCCCGAGTTCATCGACCCGCCGGAGGGTCAGCCGTTTCGAGTAATCCCCGGTGGCGACAAGTTTCGTATGTCCGGCCAGCAGCTGCAGCGGCTGGCTGACGCCGCGGGCGATCCACAGCGCGGCCAGGGTGGCCACGGCCAGCGCGGCGAGCGAAATCAGCACCACGAGGTTTCCGAGGTCGTGCGCCGCCGCCAGTTCGCTGGCCAGCGGCCGCTGCAGCACCACCGTGACCGGGCTGTCGCCGCCGAGCAGCTCCTGCGTCTTGAGCAGCGTGACGTAGCGGGCGCCGCCCAGCGTGAGCGTGCGCACGCGCACCGGATGGCGGACGTTGTCGGCCACCACCGGCAGCAGTTCGCGGGTATCACTCCCAGGCAGGGTGGAGGCGAGCAGCCGCGAGGCGCCGGCCTCGTCGACCGTGGCGAAGGTCACGTCGAGCAAGGTGATCCGCTTGATTTCGCGGGCGAACTCCTCGTCGATCGGGAAAGCGAGGCCGAACCAGGCGGCAATTTCCGGATAGGGGGCGTACAGCGGCTTGACCACCAGGACGTGCAGGCCCCCGTTGAGGTAGGCGAATCCGGTCATCAGGTCCTTGTCCTGCGCCGCGGCTTTATGAATCAGCCAGGCGAACGGGCCCTGGTTTTCGTTGTCCATGCCGGCCTCGCTGTTGGCCAGCAACTTTCCGTCGGCATCGAACAGCGCGATCACCGGCGCGTGGACCCGCTGCGTGTAGCTCTTCAGGTTCGAGCTGAGCGTCGCCGTGTCGGGCTTGTCCTGCAGGAGCACCGAACGGATCCCGTAATCCTGCGACATGACGCTCGCGCTGTTGGCCAGGGATTCGATGCGTTGGAGAATCGCGCGATCGAAGACGCGCGAGCCCAGCTCGAGGTTGGATTCACTGTGGTCGATCGCATTCTGCAGATTGGCCTGGCTGATCAGGAAGTAGACGGCAGCCAGCACGGCGGTCAGCAGGCCGAGCAGCAGGCAGATGAGCCGGGTGCTGAAGCGGCGGAACTGGAAAGGACCGCGCGCCATCCCGTAGCTCAGTAGTCGTTCGACCGACCGCCGGGGGCGCGGCGGATGCGCTTGTCCGGCTTGAGCGCCACCGAGAAATCCAGGACCGCCTGCTTGCTCGGGTCCGAGGTGATTTCCTGCACGAGGGGCGCCGGCGCGCGCGGATGCCAGACTTCAAGGCGATAGCGTCCCGCGGGCAGCGGCGGGAGGGCGGCGGCGCCGGTGGCATCGGTCTTGGCAAAGTACGGCGTCGGCAGCACCACGATGTAGGCCACCATCCAGTCATGGATGTTGCAGCCGATGGTCACGACGCCGGGTTTGTCGAACACCTCCGCCTGCGACGCGCCGGACTGGTATAGCGGAATCTCGAAGCGCTTGGGCTTCGACAACGAGTAGACGTGGTGCTGCACCGTGTCGTGGTTCGGAAAATTGACGGTGGTGCCGACCTGGATGGCGGTCACGTACGGGCGGAACTCCTGTTCCTTCTGCTCGATCTCCACGGGCGTGACGTTCGCCGGTGGCGGCGCGGGATGATCGAGCGGCGTGGCGGAGACGACGGCATCGGCCACCGGCTTGCCTTCCAGCGTCGTCCGGACGACGACCTTCACCAGCTCCTCCGCGCGGGCGGTCAGGCCGAACACGAGGGCGGCGGCGACGGCGAGGATCCGGGCGGGCATGTCAGAAGCGTTTGACGAAACTGAGGGAAAGCAAGCGGGTATGAAATCCCTCGCCGCGGCCGACCACCGCGGTCTGCTCGAAGCGCAGCGGCAGGGAACTGTTGCTCCCGAGCGCGGGCGAGAGCTCCAGCCAGAAGCTGTCGGCATGCGCATCGATCGTGTAACCGTACCAGTTCCGGCCAAAGGTCGGAATTTCCACCGCGTTCTTCCAGGTGGCATAGGCATACGGGTAGGCGGCGCCGGCGCCGCCCAGCCAGGCGTAAACGACCTGCTCGCCAAACTGGCGGCGCGCGCCGGCGGAGATCTGCCACCGCTCCGTCAGGTCGTAGCGCGCCTCGGCGGACAGACCGCGGTTGTGATAGTCATAGCACGCGGCCCGGCCGTCGTTTTGCAGGTAGTTCGCCGCGACGACCGTTTGCCAGGAATCATTCCAACGTTGGCTCCAGGAGAGGTTCGCCGTGAAGCGCGTGCCGTCATGCTGGGAATCGCGATAGCTGCTGGCAGAGTAGCAGACCTCGGCCCGAAACGCCGGGGCATATGGACCGAGCCCGACTTTGCGTCGCAGGGCGGCCTTTAGGCTGCCTTCGACCCGGTCGAGCCCGTCGTACTTCGGGCAATGCTCCAACTCGGCGCCGGCGCCGTACTGCAGCGCGATATCGCGCGAGAGTTGATCATGCCATTCGGCGTCGCCGCCCAGCGTGTAGGTGAAGGCATCATGCATGGCGCCGGCGAAGGGCGTGCGCGTGATGTTGTCCTCCCAGGTCGCGGACGCCGCCGAACTGAGGACGGGTCCGCCCAGGGCGGGCAGGGTGACGCCCGTCACCGCGGCGGCAACGGAGAGGAGTCCGAGTAACTTCAAAGCAAACCCTTGATAACCTTCCAGACGTTTTCCGCAACCACGCGATGGCCTTCCGCGGTCGGATGGATGCCGTCGGCCTGGTTCAGGCGGGGGACGCCCCCGACGCCTTCGAGCAAGAATGGAATCAGGCTCAGGTGGTTGCGCCGGGCCAACTCGGGGAATATGGCCGCGAACTCACGGTTGTAGTCCGCCCCGAGGTTGGTCGGCAGCTGCATGCCGGCGAGGACGATGGCCGCCTGCGGATAGCGGGCCCGCGCCTTGTCGATCATGGCCTGCAGGTTCGCCGCGGTGGTGCCGGGCGCAATGCCACGCAAGCCGTCGTTGCCGCCGAGCTCGATCATCAGGATGTCCACCGGCTGCTTCAGCACCCAGTCCAGACGCCGCACGCCGCCGGCCGTGGTGTCGCCGCTCAGGCCGGCGTTGACCACGCGCCACGCTGCGCCCGTGGCGTCGAGCTTCTTCTGGATCAGGGCGGGGTAGGCGTCGTCCGGGTCGAGCCCATACCCGGCGGTGAGGCTGTCGCCGAAGAAGACCAGCGTCTTCGGTTCCGCCGCTCCCAGCGTCGCCGCCAGCCACAGGCCGAGCGCGACCGTTCGCCACGTTTGGCTTTTGCCCTTTCGCGGAAGTTCACTCTTTGTCGTGGCCATGGCGTCCCCTCCCACGTCTGGCCAGTTCAGCCTAAAAGTCGAGCGCCTCGCCAAGACCTACCCGACGGCGACCGGCCGGCTGACTGTGCTGCACGACGTGTCGTTCGCGCTCGCGGCCGGCGCCGCGTGCGCGATCGTCGGGCCGTCGGGCAGCGGCAAGACGACGCTGCTCGGCCTGTGCGCCGGTCTCGACCAGCCGACCACGGGCGCGGTGTGGCTCGAAGGGCGCGAGATCGGGCGGATGTCCGAGGACGAGCGCGCCCGGGTGCGCAACGAGTGTGTCGGCTTCGTCTTCCAGAATTTCCAGCTCATCCCGACCCTCACGGCGGTGGAAAACGTGCTCGTGCCGCTCGAGCTGCGGGGCGGCGGTGCGGTCGAGTCCGCGGCCGCCGAGCTGCTCGGGCGCGTCGGGCTCGGCGACCGGCTCGACCACTATCCCGCCCAGCTCTCCGGCGGCGAGCAGCAGCGCGTGGCGCTCGCCCGCGCCTTCGTCAACCAGCCGCGCCTCCTGTTCTGCGACGAGCCGACCGGCAACCTCGATGGCGACACGGCGCACGCCATGATGGACCTGATCTTCGGCCTGAACCGCGAACGCGGCACGACGCTGGTGCTCGTGACGCACGACCTGGAGCTGGCGCGGCGCACCTCGCGCATCCTCCGCCTGCGCAACGGCGCCGTGGTGGCGGACGAGCCCGTGGAGGCCTGAGCCATGGGCTTCATCCTGCGCATGGCGTGGCGGGACACGCGCGCCAGCCGGCGGCGGCTGGTGCTGTTCTCCCTCGCGATCGTCCTCGGCGTGGCGGCGCTGGTCGCGGTGGGGGCGCTCCGCGACAACCTCCGCCGCGCCATCGAGGAGCAGACGAAGACCCTGCTCGGCGCGGACCTGACCCTGACCTCGCGCCAGCCCTTCGCGGGCGAAGCCGCGGAGTTCGCCGCCCAGCTCGGCGGGGAGCAGGCGCGCGAAATCGCATTCAATTCGATGCTCGTGATGCCCGGCGCCGGCGGCCAGACGCGCCTGGTGCAGGTGCGGGCCATCGAGGGAGGCTTTCCCTTCTACGGCAAGTTCGACACCGAGCCGGCGACCGCGCCGGCGGCCTTGCGCCAGGGGATGAACGCGATCCTCGAGGAGAGCCTGCTCATCCAGTTCAACCTGAAGACGGGCGACCGGATCCGACTCGGCAGCGCCGAGTTCACCGTGGCGGGCGGAGTCCTGGCGGTGCCGGGCGAGTCGGCCGCGGTGGCCACGCTGGCACCGCGGGTGTTCATTCCCTTTTCGGCGGTGGCCCAGACGGGGCTGCTCAAGGCCGGCAGCCTCTCGCGGCATCGCCTCTACTTCAAATTCGCGCCGGGAACCGACGTGGAGAAACTCGTGCGCGAGAAGCGCGACCGGCTCCGCGAATTGCGCCTCGGCGTCGACACGGTGGAGGAGCGGAAGCGGCAGCTCGGAAACTCGATCAACAACGTCAATTCGTTCCTCAGCCTCGTGGGCTTCGCCTCGCTGTTCCTCGGCGCGATCGGCGTGGCCAGCGCGGTGCACGCGCACGTCCGCCAGAAATTGCCGACGGTCGCGATCCTGCGCTGCCTCGGCGCCTCCACGCGGACGAGCTTCTCCATCTACCTGCTGCAGGGCGTCGGACTTGGCGTCCTGGGGGCCGTGCTGGGTGCGGCGCTCGGGCTGTTGGTGCAGGTGGCGCTCCCGGGTTTGTTGAAGGACTTCCTGCCGTTTGCGTTCGATATCGTAATCTCCTGGCCGGCGGTGGCCCGCGGCGTGGGCGCGGGCCTGGTGGTGAGCGTGCTCTTTGCCCTGCTGCCATTGCTGGAAGTCCGGCGGGTGTCGCCGCTGCTGGCGCTGCGGTCCGCCTTCGCCGGAGACGACGGCCGGCGGCGGGACTGGCTGCAGCTGGCGCTCGTGGGGCTCATCGTGGCCGCGATCTTCGCCTTCGCCATCTGGCAGACGGGGCGCCTGCGCTGGGGGGTCGGGTTCGGGATGGCGTTCCTGCTGGGCTTTGCGGTGCTGGCGGGGCTGGCCCGGTTGATTTCCTGGCTGGCGCGGCGGCTCACGCCGCGGCGCCTGCCGTACGCGTGGCGGCAGGGCGTGGCCAACCTGCACCGCCCGAACAACCGCACGCTCCTGCTCCTCGTTTCGCTCGGGATGGGCACGTTCCTGATGATGACGCTCTACCTGACGCGGGACACGTTGCTCGGGCAGTTGCGCATCGTCGGCGGGAACGAGCGGCCGAATCTCATGCTCTTCGACATCCAGGACGACCAGATCGACCCGCTGCTCAAGCTCGTCGCGGCGAACGGCGCGCCGGCGCGCCAGCACGCGCCCATCGTCACCATGAGGTTGGCCTCGATCAAGGGTCGCGACGTGGCCGAGATGCTGAAGGAAAAGGAATCGCGCATTCCCGCCTGGACCCTGCGGCGCGAATATCGCTCGACCTACCGTGCGAAATTGAGCGACACCGAGACGGTCACCGCCGGCAAGTTCACCGGGCGGGTGCCGGCGGGGACGCCGCGCGTGCCGGTTTCGGTCGAGGAGGACCTCGCCCGCGACCTGCAGGTGAAGCTGGGCGACGAACTGGTGTGGGACGTGCAGGGCGTGCCGGTGAAAACTTACGTGGGCAGCCTCCGGCACGTCGACTGGCGGCGCCTGCAGCCGAACTTCTTCATCGTCTTCCCCGAGGGCGTGCTGGAGAGCGCCCCGAAATTCCATGTGGTGGCGCTGCGGGTGGACTCCCCGGAGCAGTCGGCGCGGGTGCAGCAGGCGGTCGTGCAGGCCCAACCCAATGTCTCGGCCATCGACCTCGGGATCATCATGCAGGCGATCGACGGGGTCTATGCCAAGGCGACCTTTGTCGTGGAATTCCTGGCATTGTTCACGGTGGTGACGGGCGTGATCGTCCTCGCCGGGGCGGTATTGATCGGGCGGGCGCAGCGGCTGCGCGAAAGCGTTTTGCTCCGCACCCTCGGCGCCACCAAGGCGCAGGTGAACCGGATCATGCTGGCCGAGTACCTCGCGCTGGGCACGCTGGGCTCCGCCGTCGGCGCGGTGCTGGCGGTCGGCGCCAATTGGGCGCTGGCCTTCTATGTGTTCCAGATGAAATGGTCGCAGCCCTCGGTGCTGGTGCTGGTGGTCGGGTGGGCGGCGGTGAGCGCGGTCACGGTGGTGACCGGCCTGGTCTCGAGCCGCGGGATCTGTGACCACCCCCCGCTCGAAGTCCTGCGCCAGGAAACATGAACCGCCGGATTCTCAGCTTTCATTACACTCTGCGCGACGCGACCGGGCGCGTCCTGGACACCTCGCGCGGCAGCCAGCCCATGGACTGCCTCGAGGGCGCCGGGCAAATCATCGACGGCCTGGAGGAACACCTCGCGCGCATGGCGCCGGGCGAGAAGCAGTCCGTGGCCGTGCCCCCGGAACGCGGTTACGGTGTGCGCGAGGCCGGGCTGGTGCAAAGGGTTTCACGGACGCGGCTGCCGGTGGGCGAGTTGAAGGTCGGCGACCAGTTCCAGACCGGGCCCGACCGGCACGCGCCGGTGGTGACGGTCGTGGCGATCGACGGCGACGAGGTTACGCTGGACGCCAACCATCCGCTGGCCGGCCAGACGCTTTACTTCGAGGTCGAACTCGTGGCCGTGCGCGAAGCGAAGCGCGAGGAGTTGCCAAACGACGGGCAAGCCTCCTAGGTTCCGGCCCCCATGAAAGTGCTCGGCATTGATGTCGGTGGCTCCGCCTTCAAGGGCGCGCCCGTCGAAACCCGGACCGGCCGGCTGCTCGCCGAGCGGCACCGCGTGCCCGTCGCTTCGCCCTGCCCGACACGCGAGGGGGTGGCGGCGGTGCGCGAGATCGTGCGGCATTTCAAGTGGAAGGGACCCGTCAGCCTCGGCTTTCCCGGCATCATCAAGGGCGACTGGATTGGCGCCGTGGGCAACCTCGGCCCGAATTGGGAGGGCAAGAACGGGGCCGCCCTCTTTGGCCGCGCCGCCGGTCGCCGGGTGCGGTTGATGAACGATGCCGATGCCGCCGGCCTCGCGGAGATGAAATTCGGCGCCGGGCGCGGGGCCCGGGGCACGGTGCTGATGCTGACGTTCGGCACGGGCATCGGTTCGGCGCTGTTCTACCAGGGCCAGTTGTTCCCGAACGCCGAGCTCGGCCATGTGCCGTGGCGGGGCAAGCCCTTCGAACGCTACGCGGCCGCAGCGGTGCGCAAGCGCCGCCGGCTCACCTGGCATCACTGGGCGCGACGGGTCGATGTCTACCTGGCGGTGATGGAGCGCCTCTTTTCGCCCGAGCTGATCATCGTTGGCGGCGGCGTGAGCAAGAAGGCCGACAAGTGGCTGCGCTTCGTCAAGACCCGCGCCAAGCTCGTGCCGGCCCGGATGCACAACGACGCCGGCATCGTGGGCGCGGCGCTGGCTTGGGAATTCGAACGTTGAGGCTGGGCCGGGGAGGGGGCGCCATTCATCCGGGCGCATCTGCCGTTCATCAAATCTGGCTGCAACTTGCGCGAAAAGCCGGGTGTATTGCCCCCATGCGCCACACGCCCGGACAAGTTGCCCGTTCGACCCCTGCATTGGGGGGATTTGACGCCAAAAACCCCCGGACTGTCGCTCTGGCGTTTCCGTCGCCGGCCCGCGCCCCTTCCTTGGCTCCGTTCGTAGTTATCAGTTGTGTTGCAGAGGGGTCCCGCTGGGACCCCTCTGTGTTTCCAACGGGAGCGGGCAATCTCGCGTAAAGCGCTGGCCAAGGCCGACCTTTTGCCTTCAACCTAACCGACCATCTGTTTCCCATGCCTGACCCTACGAATCAGCCCGCCCAGCCCGCCCTGCCGGCAAAGAAGAAGAAATCGAAGCGCACACTCATCCTCGTGCTCGTTTCGCTGGTGCTCGTCGCCGTGATCGCCGCCGCGGTCGCCAAGTCGCGTCAGAAGGAGCCGCCCATCCCCGTCACGGTCGAAAAGGCCGCGGTCCGCAACCTGACCCACCTGGTGACCGCAACCGGCAAGGTGCAGCCGGAGATCGAGGTCAAGATCTCACCCGAAGTGTCCGGCGAATTGATCGCGATCCCGGTCGTGGAAGGGCAGGCGGTCAAGAAGGGCGACCTCCTCCTCCGCATCAAGCCGGACTTCTACCAGGCCCAGCTCGAGCAGCAGCAGGCGGCGCTGGCCTCGGCCAAGGCCGCCAGCGTGCTCAGCCAGGCGCGCCTGACCAAGGCGGAGCAGGACTTCAACCAGTCGCAGGAGCTCTACTCGAAAAAGCTGGTGTCGGACGCCGACTACACCGCCGCCAAGACAAACATGGAGGTGGCCCGGGCCGACTTCGAGTCGTCCGTCGCGCAGATCAAGCGCACCGAGGGGCTGCTCAGCCAGTTCCAGGACCAGGTCAACAAGACCACCATCACCTCGCCCACCGACGGCAGCATCACCTCCCTGACCAGCGAGGTCGGCGAGCGCGTCGTCGGCACCGGCACCTACACCGGCACCGAGATCATGCGCATCGCCAACCTCGACAACATGGAGGTCCGCGTGAAGGTGAACGAGAACGACATTATCAACGTCAAGCCCGGCAACACGGCCGCCATCTCGGTCGACGCCTTCCCCGGCCGGAAGTTCACCGGCATCGTGCGCGAGATCAGCAGCTCCGCGATCACGACCGGCGCGCAGTCCGCCGCCTCGTCGGCCTCGGACGACGTCACCAACTTTCTGGTCAAAATCAGCATCAAGGCGCCCGACGCCACGCTCCGCCCCGGCATGAGCGCCACGGTGGACATCGAGACCCAGACGGTGAATGACGTCGTGACGGTCCCGATCCAGAGCGTCACGGTGCGCGCCGAGGGCGGCAAGACCGCCGACGAATTGCAGCAGGCTCGCGCCAAGGAGGCGAAGGAACGCTCGGGCAACGACCTCGAGGTCACCACCGAGCGGCAGGAGGCCAAGCGCACGGCCAGCCAGCTCCAGCGCGTCGTGTTCGTCAAGACCGGGGACACCGTCAAAATGCGCAAGGTCGAGACGGGAATCGCGGACAACACCTACATCCAGATCACCGACGGCATCAAGGCCGGCGAGGAAGTCGTCTCCGGCACCTACGCCGCCATCAGCCGCCGGCTCAAGGACGGCAGCGAGGTGATGATCGAGAAGCCCAAGAAGGACGACGCCAAGTAACGCCTCCGCGCTTATCGACCACGACCTGCCATGAGTTCCGTTCCCGCCAGTCCAGCCTCCGCCGCCCACCCGGCGGGGCTGCGCCCGTACCGCGAGCCCGGCCCGATTGTGATCGAGATCGAGCACGTGACCAAGCTCTACAAGATGGGCGAGGAGATCGTGCATGCCCTGCGCGGGGTCTCGCTCACGGTCCGCCGCAACGAGTATCTCGCCATCATGGGACCCTCCGGCAGCGGCAAGTCGACCATGATGAACATGCTCGGCTGCCTCGACACGCCGACGGCCGGCAAGTACCACTTCACCGGCAAGGACGTGTCCGAGATGTCCGACGACGAGCTGGCCGACATCCGCAACCGCGAGATCGGGTTCGTCTTCCAGACCTTCAACCTGCTGCCGCGTTCGAGCTCGCTGCAGAATGTCGAGCTGCCGCTCGTCTACGCCGGGCTCTCTCCGTCGGCGCGCCGCGAGAAGGCGATCCAGACGCTGCAAAACGTCGGCCTGGGCGAGCGGATGTCCCACAAGCCCAACGAGCTCTCCGGCGGCCAGCGACAGCGCGTCGCCATCGCCCGCGCCCTCGTGAACAACCCGTCCATCATCCTCGCCGACGAGCCGACGGGCAACCTTGACTCCAAGACCGGCGAGGAAATCATGCAGTTGCTCGAGGTGCTCTATGAACAGGGCAACACCATCATCGTGGTCACGCACGAAGAGGACATCGCCCGCCACGCGCGCCGCATCGTGCGCCTGCGCGACGGCCTGATCGAAAGCGACGTTCGCCAATATTGACCCCTGTGCCGCCGTGCTCCGCCTCCTGAACGAATTCGTCGAGTCCTTCCGCATCGCCTTCACGCAGATCCGGGCGAACAAGATGCGTTCGGCCCTCACCGCCCTCGGCGTGATCATCGGCATCGTGGCGGTGACGCTCATGGGCACGGCGATCCGCGGCATCGACACCGGCCTCGAGAACAGCCTGGCGATGTTGGGCGAGGACGTCCTGTATGTGCAGAAGTGGCCGTGGGGCGGGGTCGAGGACTGGTGGAATTACGCCAACCGCCCGCCCATCCGCCCGGAGGACGCCGAAAAGGTGAACCGCATCATCGCCTCGACGCCCAACAGCCTGCTGACCGTCGCGGTCGGTGTGGTCGGACGCGGCCTGGCGGTCAAATTCGAGGACAACAAGGTCAGCAACGTTTTCGCGGTCGGCACGACGTCCGATTACGCGCGCATCAGCAGCGTCGACTACAGCGAGGGTCGCTTCTTCAATGAAACCGAGTCACAGGCCGGCCGTTCGGTCGTGATCCTCGGCTTCGATGTGGCCCAGGCGCTGTTTCCGAACAGTTCGCCGCTCGACCAGGTCGTGCTCATCGGCGGCCACCCCTTCAAGGTGATCGGCGTCTTCGTAAAGCAGGGCGAGTTTCTCGGCCTGTTCAGCTTCGATAACCAGATGGTCCTGCCGCTGGGGGCCTTTCGGAAATATTTCGGCGCGCGGCGCGACGGCCAGCTGCGCGTCAAGGTCACGGACAAGCTCAAGCTGGCCGAGGCCAAGGAGGAGTTGATCGGCGCCATGCGGCGCGTGCGCGGGCAAACCCCGGGCGAGCGCGACAATTTCACCGTCAACGAACAGCAGGCCTTCAAGGCGCAGCTCGACCCGCTGCGGAAGGGCATCGCCATGGCGGGCCTCTTCATCACCGGGCTGTCGCTCTTCGTCGGCGCCATCGGCATCATGAACATCACCTTCGTCAGCGTGAAGGAGCGCACGAAGGAGATCGGCACGCGCAAGGCGCTGGGCGCGCGCCGCCGCAGCATCCTGCTGCAGTTCCTGATCGAGGCGGTCTCCATCTGCCTGATCGGCGGGGCCGTCGGGATGCTGGTGGCCTACCTGATGTTCGCGGGCATCCAGCACGAGGCGCCGAATTTTCCGGTGCGCTTCTCGCCCGACCTCGTCGCCATCAGCATGCTCGTGTCGGTCGTGACGGGCGTCATCTCGGGTTTCGCCCCGGCTTGGGGCGCCTCGCGCCTCGATCCGGTCGTGGCGCTCCGCTACGAATAGCCCGCCATGCGACTCGGCGAGATTCTCCGCATGGCGCTCGGTTCGCTCGGGGTGAACAAACTCCGCTCGTTCCTGACGATGTCGGGCATCACCATCGGCGTGTTCTCCGTGATTGGCGTCATGACCGCGGTGACCGCGCTGCGCGAGTCCATCGAGACGGGCCTGAGCTTCCTCGGCTCGAACATGTTCCAGTTTGCCAAGTTTCCCGTCACGGGCGGTGGCGACGGCGCGTCGCGGCGGCGCTACCAGTTGCGGCGCGACATCACGCTGGCGCAGGCCATGCGCTACCAGCAGTTGATGCGCGATGTGACCGAGGTGGTCTGCCTCAAGACGTTCGACCAGACCGGCCAGGCGCAGGCAGTCTACAACGGCCAGAAGACGACGCCGGGCCAGACCTTCGGCGGCACCAACGAGTATTTTCTCACCGCCAACCAGTTCACCATCGACCTGGGGCGCAACTTCACGGCCGACGACGTGGAGCTGGCGCGGCCGGTGATCATCATTGGCCAGGGCATCCTGAAGAAGCTCTTCCTCGCCGAGAACCCGCTCGGCAAGCGCATCAAGATTCGCGATCGCACCTACACGGTCATCGGCACCTTCGCGGAGAAGGGCAGCCAGTTCGGCAACAGCCAGGACGACATCGCCATGGTCCCGATCACGCGGTACCTGAATGATTTTGGGAGCGAACGGGTCTCGATCAACATCGCCACCCAGGCGCCGAACCAGGCCGTCTACAACGAGACGATCGAGAAGGCCATCACGGCGATGCGAATCGTCCGCGGCCTCCGGCCCGAGGATGAAAACGATTTCGAACTCTACTCCAACGACTCGCTGATCGCGGCCTTCGGCAAGGTGGCCGATGTCATCGCGGCCGGCTCGTTCGTCATCAGCGGCATCGCGCTGCTCGCCGCGGGGGTCGGCATCATGAACATCATGCTCGTGAGCGTGACCGAGCGCACCAAGGAGATTGGCATCCGCAAATCGATCGGCGCGCGCAAGAAGAACATCCTGACGCAATTCCTGATCGAGGCGGTCACGATCTCTCTGGCCGGCGGCCTCATGGGCATCCTGCTGGGTGTCGCGGGGGGCAATGGCGTCGCGCTGATGCTCAAGGCGACCGCGGTGTTTCCCTGGAACTGGGCCCTGATCGGCGTGCTGGTCTGCTCCGGCATCGGCGTGGGTTTCGGCTTTTATCCCGCTTGGAAGGCCTCGTCGCTCGATCCCATCGAGGCGCTGCGCTACGAGTAGTCCCGGCGTCCCGGCCGGCGACCGCTAGCAGGCATTGCCTGCCGGCGGCGGGCGACGAAGCCGCGGCCGCTAGGTTCGGCCGGCCGCGTCAGTTGTTCGCAATGCCATCGTCGGGCAACGGACCCTGGAGACGGCGGCGCAGGCGTTGCATCTCAATTTCCCTCTTCAGGGCGGCGGCAAAGATTTCGAGCCGCCGGCGCGTCACGACCGTCTCGAGCAGGCGCTGCTTGAGCAGTCCGTCCTCGCACATGTTGAAGGCGGCGACGTCCGCGAACGTGTCGATGTCCTCGATGCTCTCGAGAAACTGCGTCATGCCCTTCGGCGCGGGCGTCCCGAGCCGGCGCCGCAGGTTGAGCAGCCGCATGACCTCGAGGCGGAGCATTTCGAGTTCGGCCTGGTGCGCGCCGGTCGTGGTCGGGACCGGCGCGATGCGGATCACGCGGTAGGGCGCCTCGCGGACAATTTCGACCACGGCGGCGCGGCAGACACCCTGCAGCAACAGGTCGGACGTGCCTTGCTCGCCCTTCTGGCAGGCGCGGATGACGCCGACCGAGACCATCGGGTGCAACGGCTCGGCTGCGTGGGATTTCGCCGGCCGGCGGGTGTCGAGCTGGCCGACGGCGAACAGGCGATCAGCGGCCAGCACGTCGCGGAGCATCTGGCGATAACGGGGCTCGAAAATATGGAGCGGGAGCAGGGCCTGGGGGAAAAAAACGGTATTGGGCAACGTCATCACCGGCACCGTCGCGGGGACCTGCAGCTGTTCCATGCCGCTACCTTGGCCCGTTGGCCGGGAATTTCAACCGCGGGGCTTCACCCGCAGCGCGTCGCGGTCAACCAGCCGGCCATGGTGGATGACGGCATGGATCTTCTCGGTATTCGCGACATCGACGACCGGATCGGCATCGAGCACGACCATCTCGGCCACCTCGCCGGGATGAATGCCGGCCGGCCGGCCGAGGAACGAGTCGGGGCCCGTCGTTCCCGCGGCCAGGGCCTCCCAAGGCGAATAGCCCGCGTGCTGCATCAGCCAGATTTCGCGATGAAGCGAGTAGCCCTGAAAAGTGCCGAGGTTGCATGTGTCCGAACCGGCCAGCATGGGGATGCCCTGGGCCTGCAATTTCTGAAATGTTTTCGTGTCGTTGGCCATGTCGTCGCTCTGCCACCGAAAGGCACGCCGGGCGCGGTCGCTGAAATGCGCCACGTCACGGTACGAACTAATGCCGGCGGCGGGGGCGACGGCCCGGAGCAGCGGATCGTCGAGCAAGGCGGGCGTCCGGACGAAATTCGCCACGTCGCTTTGCACCGCCATGGTGGGAATCGAAAGGACCTTTTGCCGCGCCCAGCGGGCGACGAGGTCGTCGGGAACGATGTCATCGTCGTCAAAGTGCGTGATGGCATCGGCGCCGGCCTCGAGCGTGTCGCGGGCGTTCTGCCATGAACTGATGTGGACGACGGTCTTGAGTCCGGCGGCTCGCGCCGTGGCGACGGCCGCGCGGAGAACCTCGAGGGGAATGCCCGGGTGATTCGCAAACCGGCCGTTGAGCAGCTTGATGACGTCGGGGTGCCAGCGGGCGATGTAGGCGGAGAGCGTGGCCTTGGCCGCCTCGGGTGACGACAGGCTCCACGGCCCAAACGCCAGGCCGGCGCAATAGATGTCGGCCTCGGTGGCGGCGGCCGGCGATTTGGCGCGCTGGCCATCGCGCGCGGCAAAGATGTCATCGAGGTTGCGCGTGCCGAGCTCGAGGTAAGCCGTCACACCGCAGACGAGCATCAGCCGCGCTGTCGCCCGCGGATCGAGGTCCTGATCGGTGCCGTCGGCGAATATGTTGCCATAGGAATGAACATGGAGGTCGACGAGCCCGGGAATGATCCACCGGCCTTCAAGATCGACCACTTGGGCGGCGGCGGGCGGCGGCCCCGGCGGAGTCGGGACGATTCGGCCATCGACCACGACGATGTCGGTTCGAGTGGTGGTGCGGGCGGCGGGATCGACGAGCTGGCCGCGGCGTAACCACAGTTCAGCGGCGCGTCCGGAGACGAACGGAATCATCAAGGCAGCCGTGAGCAGCGTGGCGTGGAGGGGCTTCATTCGGTCCTGAACAGGGGTAGGTGGGAGCCGGCGGTGAACCCGGTAAACTGCATAGCCAGGCGACGCTGGCAAATGCTGCGCGCGCAGGTGGCTGCGACAGGTGTGACATGGTGTGACAGCTTGGCTTCGCTGGCTCGCAGCCTGGCTCAACATCGCGGCGCGGAGAACTACTCATCATGCTGAATATGAGAATATAACATTATGCAAGGTCCGGGGCACGAGCATTGCTAGTTAACGCGCATGAGCAGAATTCTCGGCATCGATTTGGGCACGACGAACTCGTGCATGGCGGTCATGGAAGGCGGCGAACCCGTGGTTATTCCGAACGCGGAAGGCGCGCGCACGACCCCGTCGGTGGTGGCCTTTACGAAAACGGGCGAGCGCATCGTCGGCCAAGCAGCCAAACGTCAGGCGGTGACCAACCCGAAGAACACCGTTTTCTCCGCGAAGCGCCTGATCGGGCGGAAATTCACCGAGGTCTCGGAAGAGGCGCGCAATTTCCCGTTCAAGGTTGTCGCGGGCAAGAACGGCGACGCGTACGTCGAGGTCCAGGTGGGCGACAAGACGGAGCAGTTCGCTCCGCAGCAGATCTCGGCCTTTGTGCTCGGCAAATTGAAGACCGATGCCGAGGCCTACTTGGGCGAGAAGATTACCCAGGCGGTCATCACGGTGCCGGCGTACTTCAACGACGCCCAGCGCCAGGCCACCAAGGACGCCGGCAAGATCGCCGGCCTGGAGGTGCTGCGCATCATCAACGAGCCGACCGCGGCATCGCTCGCCTACGGCCTGGACAAAAAGAAGGACGAGAAGATCGCGGTGTTCGACTTGGGCGGCGGCACGTTTGACGTGTCGATTCTTGAGATCGGCGACGGCGTGTTCGAGGTCAAGGCCACGAATGGCGACACGCACCTCGGCGGCGACAATTGGGACGATGCGATCATCGCCTGGCTCGTCGAAAACTTTAAGAAGGAAAACGGCATCGACCTCCGCAAGGACCCGATGGCGCTCCAGCGCCTGAAGGAGGAGGCCGAGAAGGCGAAGATCGCCCTGTCGTCGGCGACCACCTACGACATCAACCTGCCCTTCATCACGGCCGACGCATCCGGGCCGAAGCACCTCACCGTGCAGCTCAACCGGGCCAAGATGGAGCAGATCTGCGACGCCCTCTTCGAACGCTGCATCCAGCCGTTCAAGAACTGCCTGAAGGACTCCGGGGTCAGCTCCGACAAGATCGACGAGCTGGTGCTCGTCGGCGGCATGACCCGCATGCCGAAGGTCGTCGAAATCGCGCGTGGTCTCGGCGGCAAGGCGCCGCACCAGGGCGTCAACCCGGACGAGGTCGTCGCCGTCGGCGCGGCCATCCAGGGCGGCGTACTCAAAGGCGACGTGCGCGACGTGCTGCTGCTCGACGTGACGCCGCTGACGCTCGGCATCATGACCGCGGGTGACGTCGCCACGCCGATGATCCCGCGCAACACGACCATCCCGACGAAGAAGACCCAGATTTTCTCGACCTACAGCGACAACCAGCCGGGCGTCGAGATCGTGGTCCTCCAGGGCGAGCGCCCGATGGCCCGCGACAACAAGAACCTCGGCACCTTCAAGCTCGACGGCATCCCGCCGGCGCCACGCGGCACCCCGCAGATCGAAGTCACCTTCGACATCGACGCCAACGGCATCCTGCACGTCTCGGCGAAGGACCTGGGCACCGGCAAGGAGCAGAAGATCACCATCCAGAACTCTTCCGGCCTCTCGAAGGAAGAAGTCGAGAAGATGACCAAGGAGGCCGAGCTCAACGCCGCCGAGGACGCCAAGCGCAAGGAGGCGGTGGAAACCAGGAACCAGCTCGACACCACCCTCTACCAGCTCGAAAAGACGCTCAAGGACGCGGGCGACAAGCTGCCCGCCGACGTGAAGTCCAAGTTCGAGACCGCGATCAAGGACGGGCGGAAAGACCTCGAGAGCAACGATACCGCCCGCATGAAGGCCGCGCTCGAGAATCTCTCGAAGATCGGCGCCGAGCTGTACCAGCAGGCCCAGGCCGCCAGTGCCGCCGGTGCGTCCACGGGCGGTTCGTCCGCCGACGCCGCCCCGGGCGGCGCCGAGCCGAAGAAGGCCCGCCCGGAAGGCAAGGTCGTCGATGCCGACGTCGAGATCGTCGACGAGGACAAGAAATAACTTCACGCGAACCCGATTCCACGCCGGAACGGGTTCGCCTTTTTTCTCCCGCTTTTTCAACTCAACCCCCCACCAATAACCATATGGCTAAAGTAAACATCAAACCCATCGGTGATCGCGTGCTCGTGCAGCACATCGAGGAAAAAGAACAGGTCCGCGGCGGAATCATCATTCCGGACAGCGCCAAGGAAAAGCCCCAGGAGGCCAAGGTCATCGCCTTGGGCACGGGCAAGAAGGATGAGAACGGCAAGGTCACGCCCTTCGAGGTGAAGGTCGGCGACCGCGTGCTGATCTCGAAGTACGGCGGTACCGAGGTGAAGATCGAGGACCAGAAGTACACCCTGGTCCGCGAGGACGACATTCTCGGCGTCATTGCCTAACTGCCACCCGGCATCTCAATTCGAAAAACAGAAATCTCCAAACAACTTACCAACATGGCAGCCAAACAACTCCTCTTCGATGAAAACGCCCGGCAGAAGATCCTCCGCGGCGTCGAAGTTCTCTCCAAAGCCGTCAAGGTGACACTCGGGCCCAAGGGCCGGAATGTCGTCATCGACAAGAAATTCGGTTCCCCGACCGTCACCAAGGACGGCGTGACCGTCGCCAAGGAAGTGGAACTTCCCGATCCCTACGAGAACATGGGCGCCCAGATGGTGAAGGAAGTCGCGTCCAAGACCTCCGATACCGCGGGTGACGGCACCACCACCGCCACCGTCCTCGCCGAGGGCATCTACCGCGAGGGCCTCAAGAACGTCACGGCCGGCGCCAACCCGGTCTACCTGAAGCGCGGCATCGACAAGGCCGTCGAGGCCGCCGTCGCCGAACTCGCGAAGATCTCCAAGAAGGTCAACGACCGCGAGGAAATCCGCCAGGTCGCGACCGTGTCCGCCAACTGGGACACCACGATCGGCGAAATCATCGCCGACGCCATGGACAAGGTCGGCAAGGACGGCACGATCACGGTCGAGGAAGCGAAGTCCATCGAGACGACGCTCGACGTGGTCGAGGGCATGCAGTTCGACAAGGGTTTCCTTTCGCCGTACTTCGTGACCAATGCCGAGAGCCAGGAAGTCGCCCTCGAGGACGCCTACGTCCTGATCCACGAGAAGAAGCTCTCCAACCTGCAGGAAATGCTCCCGCTGCTGCAGACCGTCGCCAAGAGCGGCAAGCCGCTCCTGATCATCGCCGAGGAGGTTGAGGGCGAGGCCCTGGCCGCGCTGGTGGTGAACAAGATCCGCGGCACGCTCAATGTCTGCGCCGTCAAGGCCCCGGGCTTTGGCGATCGCCGCAAGGCCATGCTCGAGGACATCGCGATCCTCACGGGCGGCAAGTGCATCACCGAGGACCTCGGCCTCAAGCTCGAGAACCTCACCCTCGCCGACCTCGGCCGGGCGAAGCGCATCACGGTGGACAAGGAGAACACCACCCTGGTCGAAGGCGCCGGCAAGGCCGCCGACATCCAGGGCCGCGTGAAGCAGCTCCGCCGCCAGATCGACGAGACCACCAGCGACTACGACCGCGAGAAGCTCCAGGAGCGCCTCGCCAAGCTCGCCGGCGGCATCGCCGTCATCAATGTCGGCGCGGCCACCGAGACCGAGATGAAGGAAAAGAAGGCCCGCGTTGAGGACGCCCTCCATGCGACCCGCGCGGCCGTCGAGGAAGGCATCGTCGCCGGCGGCGGCGTGGCCCTGCTCCGCACCATCAAGGCCATCGAGGCCCTCAAGCTCGAGGGTGACGAGGCTTTCGGCGCCCAGATCGTGCGCCGCGCCATCGAACACCCGATTCGCGCCCTGTGCTCGAACGCGGGCGTCGACGGCGGCGTCGTGGTCAAGGAGGTCCTGGCCAACAAGGGCAACTTCGGCTACAACGTGGCCACCGACAAGTTCGAGGACCTCGTGAAGGCCGGCGTGGTCGACCCGACCAAGGTCACCCGCACCGCCCTCCAGAACGCCTCCTCGGTCGCCGGCCTGTTGCTGACCACCGAGTGCATGATCACCGAGATCCCGGAGAAGGAGAAGGCTCCCGCGCCGGGCGGTGGTGGCGGCGGCATGGGCGGCATGGACTACTAAGGTCCGGCCAAACCAGACGCATCAACTTCAAGGCGCGCCCCGCGGGGCGCGCCTTTTCTTTGGCCGAAAAAGGGTAGGCGGCGGGATGGCGGGGGCGGCGGCGTCCCGCGAGGCTGGATTGCGAACAGCAACCGGGCCGGGGACCAAAGGAGATCATGCCCATGATTCGGCGAAACGATTCGAAGCGTACGACGGCGTCGGTTGCCCGGGCGGCGTTGGTGCTCTGGCTGCTGGCGGCGCCGCTTCGTCTTCATGGGTCGGAGGGCGATGCTGCGAATGAGGCCGCCGAGCGGATTGGCGCGCTGCGGGCGGAGATCGCACGTCACGATCAACTCTACTTCAAGAAAGCGGCGCCGGAGATCAGCGACCATGCCTACGACCAATTGAAACGCGAACTGGCCGCGCTGGAGCGCGAACATCCGGAACTCGCGGGCGCAGGCGGCGGCCCAGCGATGGGCGACGACCGCTCCGGGCGGTTCGCCACTTTCCCTCACCGCCAACGAATGTTGAGCCTGGCCAAGAGCTACACGGAGACGGAGCTGCGGGCGTTTGTCGCGCGCGTGTCGCGGCAGCTCGGCCGGAAGGATGTGGCCTACGTCGTGGAGCCGAAATTCGACGGCGTGGCCATCAGCGTCACGTTCCAGGACGGCCGGCTCATTCGCGCCGTGACTCGCGGGAATGGCGACGAAGGCGACGATGTCTCGGCGAATGTGCTGGCGATCCGCGGGCTCCCGCGCCAGCTGCGCCCGATCTCGGCGGAAGGCGCGAAGAATCCCATCCCCGGCTTGATCGAGTTGCGCGGGGAGATCTTCATCGGCTGGGCTGAATTCAGCCGGATCAACCGGGAGCGCGAAGCCGCGGGCGCGAGCTTGTTTGCCAATCCGCGCAACCTGGCGGCGGGCACCTTGCAGCAAACGGACCCGGCGATGGCCGCGGCGCGGCGGCTCGAAATCGTTTTCTACGGTCATGGCGATTGCGAACCGGCGGCGGCTTGTCCCGGCTCCCAGATGGAACTGCTGCGCCAATTGCGGGCCTGGGGTTTGCCCACGGTGGAACACCCGCGCCGGGTCACGGACGCCGATGCCATGTGGCGGGCGGTTCGGACTGTGGGGCAGGAGCGGGCGCGCTATGATTTCCCCACTGACGGTGCGGTGGTGAAGGTCGACGATACCGCGGTGCGACGCGAGCTGGGCGAAACCAGGGACGCGCCGCTTTGGGCCATGGCCTTCAAGTTCGCGCCGGACGAAGTGGAAACGCAGCTCCGGGCCATCGCGTGGCAGGTGGGCCGCACCGGGGTGCTTACACCGGTGGCGGAACTGGCGCCCGTCGAACTGGGCGGCTCAACGGTTTCCCGGGCTTCGCTCCACAATGCCCGCGAGATCATGCGGCGCGACATTCGCCTCGGCGATTTTGTGGTCGTGGAAAAGGCCGGCGAGATCGTGCCGGCGATCACGGGCGTCGACCTGAAGCGCCGGTCGCCCGCCGCACTGCGCTACGTGCTGCCGACCGCCTGCCCGGAATGCGGCCGGGCGCTGCGACCGTTGGCCGGGGGCGCATCCCTGCGCTGCGCGTACGAGGACTGCCCGGCGCAGGTGCGCCGGCGGCTCGAGCACTTCGTGTCGGCCGGCGCCATGGATATCGCCGGCCTGGGCGCCGTGGCGATCGACAAGCTGGTGAAAGCGGGCCTCGTGCGAACGCCGGCCGATCTTTATCACCTGCGCCCATCGGACCTCCAGAAATCAGGCGTGGCTTCAGGCCAGGCGGCGGACCGCCTGCTGGCGGAAATCGAGCGCAGCAAGCGGACGGACCTTGGGCGCGTTCTTTACGCGTTGGGTATTCCCCGCGTCGGGGAAATGACGGCGCGGGCGATGGCTTCGCACCTGAAATCGCTCGACGACCTGGCGCGATGGCGGGCGAGCGAACGGGCCATCGGTACCGCCGCACCGCCGGCGAGCCTGGGCCTTGAAGTCATCTCTGCCGTGGACGAATATCTTCGAGTTCCCGCCCATCGCGCCTTGGTGCAGTCATTGGTCCAGCTCGGGTTGGGCCATTCGGATTCCAGGCCGCCGGGGAAATCGGGGTCGCAGTAATAGATGAAGCCGAGTTGCTTCGCCAATGGGCAGGCGAATGAGGCCAATTTCTCGCCCGGAGAAGCGCAGATTGATCCTAGGTTAGGACTCCCTTTTATCTTCGCGGTCCCAAGCGTCTATTATAGGATAATTGGACCTAATGAACCTTACCCCGCTTCGTCCCGGCCACTGGGCCAGTTTGGCCACGGCATTCTCGCTATTTCTGCCAATTACGGCGATCGCCCAGAACATCGCGATTGCCGTCGACGCCACCAAGACCGTGCGTGCGGTCGATGAGCGCGTCTTCGGCGCCAACTCGGTAATGTGGGATTCGCAAGCGTCCACCGACCAGACCATCTCGCTCGTCCAAGCGGCCGGCATCCGCACGATCCGCATCCCGGGTGGCTCGCTCTCCGACGAGTACCATTGGCTGTACAACAAATCCTTCGACAACACCTGGACCTGGATGACGGGTTTCCCGGGGTTCATGAAGCTGGTTGCCGGCGCGGACGCCCAGACCTTCGTCACGGTTAATTACGGCTCGGGCACTCCGCAGGAAGCGGCGGCCTGGGTGGCCTATGCCAATGGCAGTTCGTCGCTGCTGGGCACGGCGGCCGACGTGAGCCTCGGAACAGACAGCAAGGGCTTTGACTGGAAGACGGCCGGGTACTGGACCGCCCTGCGCAACTCGGCGCCGCTCGCTACCAACGACGGCAGCAATTTCCTACGCGTCAGCCGGTCAAATCCCTACACGCTCAAATACTGGGAAATCGGCAACGAGTGCTACGGCTCGTGGGAGACCGACCAGCAGGCTTCGCCGCACGACCCGGTGACCTACGCCACCCGGGCCGCGGACTACATCACGCTGATGAGGAAGGTGGATTCGACGATCAAAATTGGCGTCGTGGTCGTCATGAGCACCGAGAACGCGAACTATCACAACTGGACGCCGTTGATGCTCGCGAAAATGAAGGAGCTGAACGTCCTGCCGGACTTCGTCATCTACCACAGCTATCCGCAGGCTCCGGGCAATGAATCTGACTCCACCCTCCTCCAGCTATCCCTGAAGTGGCCAAGCATCGCGACCGATTTGCGCCAGGAACTCACCACTTACCTTGGCGATGCCGGAAAGGGCGTCGAAATCGTCGTGACGGAGAACAACTCGGTGTTCAGCGACCCGGGCAAGCAGAGCACGAGTTTGGTCAACGGTCTTTTCCTCGCCGACAGCATCGCCAACGTGCTGCAGACGGAAATCAATGCCTTCATGTGGTGGGCCCTGCGCAACGGCACCCCGACCAGCAATGGCGCAATCGTCGGCAACATGAGTTCCTCAATGTATGGGTGGCGCAGCTACGGCGATTACGGCATGCTTTCGACGCCGGTGAGCGGCGGCGCTTCGACCTACTACGAGGCGCATCCAACCTACTACGCGATGAAGCTGCTTTCGGATTTCGCCCGGCAGGGCGATACGATCGTGAAGACGACCAGCGGCGGCACGCTGCTGTCTGCCTATGCCGTCAAGCGCACCAATGGCTCGCTAGGCCTGCTCGTGATCAACAAAAGCCCGACCGCCACCTTCACGGCGGATGTGACCCTCACGGGCTTCACGCCGGCATCATCGGCCAATGTCTATTCGTACGGCATTGCGCAGGACAATGCGGCCAAGCCCGGCGGGACCGGCTCGACCGACATCGCCACGTCGACCCTAACTGCAGGCAGCACCTTTTCGACCTCGTTCACGCCCTACTCGATGACGGTGATCTCGATGAGCGCGGGTTCGTCCACGCCCACTCCCACGCCAACGCCCACTCCGACACCCACACCTACGCCGAGCGGCGGTGGCGGCGGCGGCGGGGGCGGGGGTGGGGGAGCGATGGACGGCTGGTTCCTCGCCGCACTCGCCGGCCTCGGGCTGGCCCGGTTGCTACGGCGCCGCTCCTGACCGGGCCCGGCGGTTCTTGGCTTCCGTTGGCCGCGGGCGCCTGATTTTGTCGGCACTCATGGAAGTGACCTTCATGGGCACGGGCACGTCGCAGGGTGTGCCGATGATCGCGTGCCATTGCGGCGTTTGCACGTCGGCCGATCCGCGCAATCGACGGACGCGCTCGTGTCTGCATGTCGTCATGGACGGCCTGCATGTCCAGGTGGATGCCGGGCCCGAGTTTCGCCTTCAATGCCTGCGCGAAGGGGTGGAGAAAATGGATTTCTTCATTCTCACCCACGGCCACTCCGACCACGTGATGGGCATGGATGATCTCCGGCGCTTCTGCGACCTGCTCGGCGGCACCGCCCTCACGGTTTACACCACGGACGAGGGCATGCGCCGGGTGCGTGCGATCTTCCCCTACGCGATCGGTGAGCGGCCGGCGGCAGCCGGCTACGCCGCCTTCCGCCTCGAGCCGATGCCCGCCATGCTGGAGTTGCCGCAGGGCACCATCCGTTCGACGCCTTTGCCCCACGGTGGCATCAGCACGCTCGGGCTGGTGTTCGAGGAAAAGTCGTCAGGACGGAAATTCGTCTATTACAACGACTGCAAGCGCGTGCCGCCCGAGGCGGTGGCCCTGGCGAAAGGAGCGGATGTCGTGGTCCTCGACGGACTCCGTGTCGAGGAGCACCCGACGCACATGAATATCGCCGAGGCTTGCCAGGTCGCCGCCACGATTGGCGCCCCCGTCAGCTATCTCACGCATCTGACCCATCGGGTGGACTTCGAGGAGTGGAGCGGCAAACTTCCCGACCGGGTTCGGCTGGCCTACGACGGACTGAAACTCAACTTGTGAGCGCTTGATGTTTTATGACAAAACATTGAGATAGAGCTTGATTTAAATCCCACTAAGTCAATGTAGTTTCAGTCGATCGACTATGAAACTCTCGAAAAGAGGTGAGTATGCCCTGCGCTCGCTGATCAACCTGGGCATTGCGTCCAAGGTGGGGCGTCCGCTCGTGCGCGTCACCGAGCTGGCGAAAGCGGAGGAGCTGCCGGTCAAGTTTCTCGAGCAGGTCATGCAGCAATTGCGGGAAGCCGGGTTCGTGAAGAGCGAGCGCGGCAAGCACGGTGGGTATCGCCTGGCAAAACCGCCCGAAGCGGTTCGCATCGGCGAGGTCGTGCGCCTGATCGACGGACCCTTGGCCCCGATCGGCTGCGTGAGCCAGACCGCCTACGAGCCGTGCAACTGCCCGGACGAGGCGCACTGTGGCCTGCGCATGCTGATGCTGGATGTCCGCAACGCCATCGCGGCGATTCTGGACCGGTACACGCTCGCGGATGTGGTCGAGGTGACGACGCGAAAGATGACGCGCGACGGGATTCCGCTTCCGTTCAGCGCCGAAAGCCCTCCATCGGCAATCAGGCGTGCACGCGAAGCAAGGAAGGGCGCGGCGTCATCGAGCCCGGCCGAAGGAGTCATTCATCAAATCCTCGGGGACTATGCCATATGAGCGAGGCCAATGAAACGAATCAACCGGCGTCCCTGCCCGAATGGCTTCGGGTGGTTGAACATGCACACCGGAATTCAAATCTCCCATGAGGGACATCCTCCTTTACCGATTCACGCCCGCACTGCTGGCATTGTCGGCCTTTCCAGCCGTCGTCCGGGCTGATGAACTTTCGCAACTGCGCGAACAGCTTCAAGCCCTCGAGCAAAGAATACTCGTGCTCGAACGGAAGCAGGAGATCAAAAGTGGGGACGCCGCCGCGGTGACCGGGGATGTGCCCAAGGTTACCGTGAGCGACAAGGATTTCGCCCTGGCTTCGGCTGATGGCGCCAACGCCATCAAGCTTCGCGGCCTCGCCCAATTCGACGTCCGCTTGTTCTTTGGCGACCACGGTGCCGCTAACAACGCGTTCGTGCTGCGCCGCGCCCGCATCATTGCCGAAGGGACGTTTGCCCGGAACTTCAGCTTTCAACTCGTACCGGATTTTGGTGGCAGCAGCGTGGGCATCGTCGACGCCAACCTCGGGATCGCGATCAGTCCGGGGCTGCAGTTCAAGGTCGGCAAGTTGAAGTCGCCGGTCGGCCTCGAGCTGCTCGAATCCGACTCGTGGACCTTCTTCAACGAGCGCTCAATCGTGACAAATCTTGTGCCGAACCGCGATCTCGGCGTGCAGGCTTCCGGCGAAGTGCTGGACGGGACCCTCAGCTATGCGGCCGGCATCTTCGGCGGCGTGCCCGATGGCGCCAGCACCTCGAACTCCGATTTCGACAACGACAAGGATCTCGTCGGGCGGATCTATTACGCCCCGTTCAGGAATGACAAGGATTCGCCCTGGCATGGCCTCGCGTTCGGGATCGCCGGCAGCCTGGGACGAGAGAAATCCGCATCCGGTGTCACCGGCGGCTACAAAACCGACGGTCAGCAGACCTTCTTCAAATACGGCTCCACCACCGTCTCGGATGGCCAAAGCTGGCGCGTGGCCCCGCAGCTCGAGTATCGCAACGGGCCCATTGGCCTGCTGGGTGAATTCGTTGTGTCCACGGTCAATCTGCGTCCGACCCCCGGCGGCCCGAAAGCCGAGCTCATGAATCGTGGCTGGCAGATTGCCGGCGGCTATGTCCTGACCGGCGAGGATTCGTCGTTCAACGGGGTTGTACCGCGGACGAACTTCGACTTGGCCGGCGGCACGTGGGGAGCATTCGAGGTGACCGCCCGCCATGCCAACCTGAAGATCGATGATGGCTCATTTCCGCTTTACGCCTCTCCGGCCAGCAATGCCGGCGAGGCGAGCTCGCTTGGCCTGGGCCTGAACTGGTACCTCAGCAAGGCGGTCGCGCTCAAACTGGACTACTACCAGACGAAATTTGAAGCACCGCCGGGCGCGCCCGCGGTCCCGGCGACGCCGTTCCTCCGTCAGGACGAGAAGTCGCTCATCACGCGCTTCCAAGTCTCGTTCTGATTGCCCGCCATGAAACGCCCCATCCTTATTTTGACCATGATGCTCTCCGCGGCCGCGGGCCGCGCGGAGAATGTCACCTTGCGCGTCGGCTATTTCCCGAACATCACCCACGCGCAGGGCATCATCGGCAGCGAAACCACCCGCGAGCAGCACGGCTGGTTTGAAGAGCGCCTCGGGCCTGGCGTGGTCGTGCAGTGGTTTCCCTTCAACGCCGGTCCCAGCGCCATGGAGGCGGTCTTCGCTGGCTCGATCGACCTGACTTACGTGGGACCCAACCCGGCCTTGAATGCCTATATCCGGTCGCAAGGCGACGAGATCCGCGTCCTGGCGGGAGCGGCCGAAGGCGGCGCGGCCCTCGTCGTCGCGGCCGACGGGCCGATCGCGAAACCCGCCGATTTTCGCGGCAAACGCGTGGGCACCCCGCAGCTTGGCAACACGCAGGACGTCGCGGCGCGGGCCTGGCTCAAGGCCCAGGGCTTTCGTATCACGCTCACGGGTGGCGATGTGCTCGTGGTGCCGACGGCCAATGCGGACCAGCTGACGCTGTTCCAGCAGGGCCGGCTCGACGCCGTGTGGACGGTCGAGCCGTGGGTGTCGCGCCTCGAACTCGAGGCCCAGGGCCGCGTGTTTCTCGAGCAGGGCGATGCCGTCACCACGATATTGGTCAGCAGTGTCCGCTTCCTGCGTGAACACCCCGAGCTGGCGCGGAAATTCAGTGTGGCCCACGGCGAGTTGACCGCGTGGATCATCGCGCACCCGGCGGAGGCGCGGGCCAAGGTCAAAGCCGGCCTGGCGGCGGTCCTGCGGCGCGAGTTGCCGGATGCGGTGCTCGAAAACTCGTGGCAGCGCCTGCGCTTCACCGACCGCGTCGCCCAGGCGCAATTCGCGGCCCTCGTGCGCGACGCGCAGGGTGTCGGCTTCCTGCGTGACGCGATCCCGCTTGACCGGATGTTCTCCCCCCAGCCATGACCGTCGCCCAGGAACTCCAATCGCCGGCATCGGCCCGACTGACGCTCGACCAGGTGTCAAAGTGGTTCGACACCGCTCGCGGTCGGATCCAGGCGCTCGATGATGTCAGCCTGCAGATCGCAGAAGGCGAATTCGTTTGCCTGGTCGGGCCCAGTGGTTGCGGGAAGTCCACCCTCCTGAACATGATTGCCGGCTTGGAGCGGCCGGAACAGGGGCGGGTGCTGGCCGCCGGCCAGCCGGTCAAGGGACCGAGCCGGGAACGCATGATGATGTTCCAGGAGTCCGCATTGTTCCCTTGGCTGGACGCCTTTGGCAACGTGATGTTCGGCCTCAAGCGCAAGCCGGGCCTGACGGACAAGGAACGGCGCGAAGTGGCAAATCACTACCTGCGCCTCGTGGGCCTCGAAAAGTTCGCGCAGGCCGCGGTGCACGAGCTTTCCGGCGGCATGAAGCAACGCGTGGCGCTGGCCCGGGCGCTGGCACCGAATCCCCGCGTGCTGCTGATGGACGAACCGTTCGCGGCGCTCGACGCCATGACCCGCGAACAACTCTACGGCGACCTGCAGCGCATCTGGACGCAGCGGCACGTGACGATCCTCTTCGTCACCCACAACGTCCGCGAGGCCGTCTGCCTCGGCGACCGCGTGGTCCTTTTCTCCCCGCATCCGGGCCGGATTCGCGGGGATTTCCGCATCGAGCTTCCCCGGCCGCGGGACATCAACAGCGTGGAGGTCGCAAGCTACGCCACGCGCATCACCCGCGCGCTGAAGGAGTACATGGAATTCGGAGCCGGCATCTGATGAAACGTGTTTTGACCGCCATCTTCTTCTTCGCGCTGCTGATCGCCGCCTGGCACGTGGTGTACGTGCGAAAAATCTGGTCGCCGGTCCTGGTGCCGTCGCCCGAAAGCGTCGGCCGTTATCTGTGGGACATCATCATCGACGGCACACTGGCCTCGAGCGTGGCCGTCACGCTGAAGCGCCTGCTGGCGGGCTACCTCCTGGGCTTGGTGGCCGGCGTGCCGTTGGGCTTCCTGACGGCGCGAGTGCGGCCGTTGCGCGACACGTTGGGCGTGCTTGCCCTGGGCTTGCAGGGGCTGCCCAGCGTGTGCTGGGTGCCGCTGGCGCTGCTGTGGTTCGGCCAGACGGAGAGCGCGATGTTGTTCGTCGTGGTCATGGGCACGCTGTGGTCGGTCGTCCTCGCGACCGAGACGGGCATCCGCAACGTCAATCCGGTCTACGTGCGTGCGGCCCGTACCATGGGCTCCGAGGGCATCCACACGTGGGTGACGGTGATGCTGCCCGCGTCGCTGCCCTTTGTCGTCAGCGGCATGAAGCAAGGCTGGGCGTTCGCCTGGCGGTCGCTGATGGCGGCCGAGATCTACGTGACCATCCTGACCGGGTTCGGCTTGGGCCATTTGCTGCACTATGGCCGCGAGCTCAATGCCATGGACCAGGTCGTTGGCATCATGCTGGTGATCGTTCTCATCGGACTGCTGGCGGACAAGACGCTCTTCTCGCCTTGGGAGAGGTTCTTGCACCGGCGGTGGGGCACCGAAAAATAATGCCCCCGCGTGGACTAGGGTTGCATTACCGACAAATGGAGTAATCTAATTAAGAAAACAAATTAACCGAAGATAACCCCGCAAATACCATGGCCAAGATATACAACGACATTACCGAAACCATCGGCAACACGCCGCTCGTCCGGCTCAATCGGACCGCCGCCGCCCATGGCGCCCAGGCGGAGATCCTGCTCAAGCTCGAGTTCTTCAACCCGCTTTCGAGCGTCAAGGACCGCATCGGTTTCGCCATGATCGACGACGCCATGAAGTCCGGGAAGATCACCAAGGACACCGTCATCATCGAGCCGACCAGCGGCAACACGGGCATTGCGCTCGCCTTCGTCGCGGCCGCCAAGGGCCTCAAGCTGATCCTCACGATGCCTGAGACGATGACGATCGAACGCCGCAAGATCCTCAAGATTCTCGGCGCCCGCGTCGTCCTGACCGAAGGCCCGAAAGGCATGAAGGGTGCCATCGCCAAGGCCGAGGAGCTGCAGGCGAAGATCCCCGGTTCGGTCATTCTCCAGCAATTCGCCAACCCGGCGAATCCCGCCATCCACCGGCGCACGACCGCCGAGGAAATCTGGCGCGATACCGACGGCAAGGTCGACATCATCGTGTCCGGCATCGGCACGGGCGGCACCATCACCGGCGTCGGCGAGGTGCTGAAACCGCGCAAGCCGAGCCTGAAGATCATCGCCCTCGAGCCCGACACCTCCCCGGTCCTGTCCGGCGGTTCGCCCGGCCCGCACAAACTGCAGGGGCTCGGCGCCGGCTTCGTGCCGGCGGTGCTCAACACGAAGATCTACGACGAGGTCATCCGCGTGAAGGAGGCCGATTCCGGCCCGATCTCCAAGCAGGTCAGCCAGCTCGACGGCATCCCGATCGGCATTTCCTCGGGCGCCGCGGTCTGGGCCGCCCTCCAGCTCGCCAAGCGGCCGGAAAACAAGGGCAAGCAGATCGTCGCCGTCATACCGTCCAGCGCCGAACGCTATCTGTCCTCGTGGCTGTTCGCCGACCTCAACGTCGAGAGCGACAACGTCGACGACCTGATCCCGGTGGCGACGACCTGAGCCGGTCGCAGTGAACGAACCTCACGGGGCGGACTTCGGTCCGCCCTTTTCCTTTTCGTCGGCCTGGTACCAGCGGAAGAAGGCAATGCCGAAGTAAACCATGGAGACGCTCATGCCGACGAGCTTCATCATCACCCCGGCCAGCAATTGGTCGCTCGCGGCCGACAGCGCCGTGATCCGGGGCGCATACTCGTAGGTCGGATAGAGCACATCGGACGAGAACGTGATGTACGCGAATACCGGGATCATCGCGATGATCACCGCCGTGAGATATACCATTTGGCCGCCATAGCTGATCGGCGGATACTCGCGCGACGGGCTCAGGACCGGCCACCAGTGGAACAACGCCGACCCGAACATCAGGAAGTGCTCGGCAATGTGCACCTCGCGATTCTGCAGCGCCCAGTCGTACAGCCACGGCAGGTGCCAGACCGTCAGCACGACCACGTAAACCGCGCCGCAGACGAGGGGCTGGGTCAGCAGCTTGAGCCAGGGGCGCAGCGTCGGGCGCGCCGTCACCACCCCGACCAGCCATTCCGGCAGCCCGCTGAGAAAGAGGATGGCCGCCGGATAAATCAGCAGCTGGTGCTGGAGCATGTGCGCACTGAGCAGGAAGCGCTCGGCAACCTGGTCGAGCGGCGACCCGACCGCCAGGTAGAAGATGACGAGGCCGGAGTAGAATCGGATGGCTTCCCGGCGCGGATAAGCCGCACCTGGCGCGACCCGCTCGCGCAGGGGACCCGTGAGGACGGCATACAGCCAGCCCAGGAAGATCAGGCCGCCGACCAGAAACGGTTCGTTGTGCCAGTGGGCCCAGTCAATCATGGCGAAGGGTGCAAAGCTGCCTGCAAGCCAAGCCAATTACCGGCCGGTGGCGAGTCTCCGTTCCAGACTGCGCCGGCGATAGAACCCGCGCTGATGAAACAAAAAAGGCCGCGTCTCGGCGCGGCCTCGGATCAGGCGGAACCGAATTCACCCGATGGCCAGCCGCGCGACGTCGAGGGCGGCGGCGCTCAAGGGCTTGCTGGCGTCGGCTCCGAAAAGGTGAAGCAGGGCAAACATCGTGAAACCGGCCAGAATCAGGCCGATGAAGAACAGGATCGTGCAAAACACCTTGTCCCAGCGCAGGTGCATGAAGAAGAAAATGACGAACATGAACTTCACGGCGGAAAGGATGACGAGCGCCGACACGACGAACCACTTGACGATCGGCAGGTAGACCAGCACGACCTCGACGCCGGTGATGACGGCGAGGATCATCGCGATCTGGATGAAGATATGGAACTTGCTCGGTTCGTGGTGAACCGGGGCGTCGGCGGTGGTGGCGGAGGCGGACATGTTAGACGTATTCGAGGAGGTAGACCGCGGTGAAGATGATGATCCAGACGATGTCGACGAAGTGCCAGTAGAGGCCGATCGCCTCGACGTCCCCGGCATTCTTTTCGCCGAATTCAACCGACGACCCGGTGCGCGCGAACCACGCCAGCGCGACGAGCGCCACGACCCCCGCCGCGAACGGGAGGGCATGCAGCGAGAGCAGGTGGCCGAGGCTGGCCCCGTAGATGACCTGGATCATCGCGGGGACAAACCAGATGAACGCGACGGCGGCGACGACCACGAGGGCGAGGAGGTGCAGGAAGTTCATGGCCAGCCCGCCGCCCTCGGCCGGCTTGAAGGTGCGGACGTACATCATGCCGAGGAGCAGCACGCCGATGGCGACGTGCGTGCCGTGCGTGCCGGTGAGCGTGAAGAAGGTGGAGCCAAAGATGCTGTTCGAGAGCGTCATGTGCTTCACCTCGACGAAGTGTGTGAACTCGAACACCTGGCCGCCGAGGAAGATGCAGCCGAAGAACATCGTCCCGAGCAGCATGGTGCGCGTGCTCTTCACGTTCCCGCGCTGGATCGCGTTGACCGCGAGCGCCATCAGCAGCGACGACATGAGCAGGATGAACGTCGAGAAGGACGTGAGCTCGATGTTGAAGATCTGCGTCGGGATCGCGTTGCCCGGGGGCGGATTGAGCCGGTAGACGAGATGCGTGGAGATCAGCGCGCCGAAGAACATGCAGTCCGACGCGAGGAAGGCCCACCAAAGGAGCTTTTTGTTCGGGATGCCCGTCGACGTCGTGCTGTCGTGGTGGTGATCGATGACTGCGGTGGCCGCTTGGCTGCTCATGAAGAAAGGGTCTGGGAGGTTGGATCTGGCCCCGGCGGGGCGGCTTAGTGGTGGGCGCCGTGGGATTCGATGGGCTTGCCGTCCGCATCGAGATGGATGTGGTAGCCGCCGGGGCCCTCGAGCGACCAAAGGTAGCAGGAGAGCAGCATGAACCCGAGGCCGGCGATCGCGAGCGGCAGGTGGTTCGGGAGGACCTGGTGGCCGAACATCACCACCGGGTGGTGCAACTGGGCGAAGTTGAACGCGCCGACCAACAGGCCGAAGCCGGCAAGGATCGGATACCACGACTGGTCGGGCATGTGGATGCCGCCGTGCTCGGACTCGGCCTTGATGTGCGCGGCCTTCTCCTTGGCGATCTCGTCCTGGTGATGCTTTTCATACCACCAGGCATCGCGCGCATGGACGGTCGGGATGGCGGCGAAATTGTGCTCGGGCGGCGGCGAGGGGATCGACCACTCGAGGGTGCGGCCGTCCCACGGGTCGCTGCCCGCCGGCTTGCCCTTGAGGAAGCTCCAGACGAGCACGGCGAAGTAGGTGAAGATGCCGACGCCCAGCAGGTACGCGCCGCAGGTGGCGAAGAGGTTGCCCTCGTTCCAGCCCATGTTGGAGTCGTAGGTCCAGGTGCGGCGCGGCATGCCGTTGAGCCCGAGGAAGTGCATCGGGAAGAACGTGCAGTTGAAGCCGACGAAGATGAGCCAGAACGACAGCTTGCCCCAGAATTCCGGCACCATCTTGCCGAAGAACTTCGGGAACCAGTAGTGGATGGCGGCGAGCAGCGCAAAGGTGGCGCCGCCGATCAGCACATAATGGAAGTGGGCGATGACGAAGTAGCTGTCCTGCTGCTGGGCATCGGCGGGCGCGGCGGCATGCATGATGCCGGAGAAGCCGCCCATCATGAACATCCAGATGAAGCCCAGCGCGAACATCATGGGCACGCGCGTCACGATGCGGCCACCCCAAAGCGTGCCGATCCAGTTGAAGATCTTGACGCCGGTCGGCACGGCGATGGCCATGGTCGCGAGCGAAAAGGCCGCGGTGGCGACGTTGCCCATGCCGGTTGTGAACATGTGGTGGCTCCACACGCCGAAGCCGATGAACCCGATGGCCGCGCCCGAGAAGACGACGATGGGATAGCCGAAGAGCGGCTTGCGCGAGAAGGTCGGCAGGATCTCCGACACGTAGCCCATCGGCGGCAGGATGAGGATGTAGACCTCAGGATGGCCGAAGACCCAGAAGAGGTGCTGCCAGAGGATCGGCTGGCCGCCGTTTGACACCTCGAAGAAGTTCGTGCCGAAATTGCGGTCGAACATCACCTCGACGAGCGCGATGGCGATGGCGGGCAGGGCGAGGATGAGCAGGAAACTGGTGACCAGCGCCATCCACGTGAACACCGGCAGCCGCATCATCGTGAGCCCCGGCGCGCGCAGGTTGATGATCGTGACGATGAAGTTCAGCGACGCCACGATCGAGGAGAGGCCGAGGACCTGCAGGCCGAGCACCCAGAAGTCGGTCGAGAGGTCGGGGGTGAACTGCTTCGAGGTCAGCGGGGCATAGCCGAACCAGCCGATGTCGGGCGCGCCGCCGAATTTCCAGCTCGGGACGAGGTGCGACAGCCAGCCGACATTGAGGAGGATGGCGCCGACGACCCAGACCCAGAGCGAAAACGCGTTCAGCCGGGGGAAGGCGACGTCGCGCGCGCCCACCTGGATCGGCACGAGCAGGTTGAAGAAGGCGGCGTTCAACGGCATGACCGCGAGGAAGATCATCGTCGTGCCGTGCATCGTGAAGAGCTCGTTGTACGTCTGCGCCGTCACGAAGTGGTTGTTCGGCACGATCAGCTGCGTGCGGATCATCAGCGCCTCGATGCCGCCGACGAGGAAGAACAGGATGGCGAAACCGCCGTAGAGCATCCCGATCCGCTTGTGGTCGACGGTGGTCAGCCAGCTCGAGAGGCCGGTCTTGGCCGTCGGGCGGGCGAACAATTCAAAGGACTTCGCGGGGGCGGATTTTGCGCCCGTGAATTCGGATCTGGCGAGGGCTTCGGCCATAAAATCGGTGGGACGAGGGCTTACTTCAGGCTGTGGAGATAGGCGACCAGCGCATCGATCTCCTTGTCGTCGAGGTGGAACTTGTAGGCGCCGGTGTCGACGTCGGTGTAGCCGCCGTTGAACATCTTGTTGCCGGGCTTGAAGTGGTTCGGGTCCTTGATCCAGGCGTGCATCCGCTCATGGGTGTTCTCGAGCACGCCGGCGGCGATGGTGGTGCGGGCGCCCACATGGGTGAGGTCGGGCCCCGTGATGCCGATGCCCTCGTGGCCGCGGATCGTATGGCAGGTGATGCAGGTTTTTTCGGAGAAGAGCTTCCGGCCCTGCGCGACCAGCGCGGGGTTCTCGCCGGGCTCAACCTTCTGCATCTCGTGCCAGGCCGCGAGCGGGTCGGCGTCGAACTGGGGCGAGGCCGACAACGCCTCACCCGGCGCCATCTTCAGGCTGGCAAACTGGACTTTCGGCTCCTCGCCGGCCCGGGCCGTTTCGGCGGTCACCGCGCGGCCGGGCTGCTTCTGGTTTTGGAGCCAGCGGGCGAAATCGGGCGCGGACAGCGCGATGACCCGGAAGCGCATGATCGCATGGGACTCGCCGCAATACTCCGCGCACTGGCCGTAGAAATACCCGGGCTTGTCCGCCTTGAACCAGAGGAAGTTCGCCCGGTTGGGCACCATGTCGACCTTGCCGGCGAGCTTGGGAATCCAGAAGCTGTGGATGACGTCGACCGTGCGCAGGTGGACGCGAATCGGCACGCCGGCCGGCACGACGAGCTCGTTGCCCGTCACCAGCGGGGCCTCACCGCCCGACACCTGCTTCACCATCTCGGAAGTGTATTCGAACTTGAACCACCACTGGTACCCCGTGGCCGTGATTTCGTAGGCGGGGCCGTTCTTCAGCTCCTCCTCGGGCACGTCATGCGTGTACCAGATGCCCTGCACGGTCGGGACCGCAATGATGACCAGCAACAGCACCGAGCCGACGATCAGGCCGATCTCGACCATCGGGTTGCCGTGCCCCTGCGGCGGCGGCTCGGCATGTTCGTCGGCGTCGGTTCGGGCGCGGAACTTGATCTGGGCGTAGGCAAGGACGCATCCGACCACAACGAAGATGAAGGTGCAGACGTACACCGTCACCATGAACAAATTCTGCTGGTGCTGCGCGACAGGTCCCGCGACGTTGACGGTCGATTGGTGACCGTGGAGGCTGAACACTTCGGCCAGGTTGCAGCCGGTCAGGAAAAACAAGCTGGAAATGGCGCCAAATGCGGTGGCTGGACGGAGGATACTCCGGTGGACGAAGCGTGGTCGGATCATGTGTAGCAGTGGATGCGGCGGTGCGGTGCGCCGCAGAAGGAAATCAGCGCGAGAGTTCGCAAATAACCGGGCATTTCAACCACAAAACCGCGCGCCCAAATTACCTATTAGCAACACCTCTGGCATATTATTTCACGGCCGCGTGGTATTAGGAAATTCACCACCTCGCACCTGCCCGTTGCGCTGGCCGGGGGGTTGTGCGATAGTCGCCACCCCATGAAAATAACGACCCTTCTTCCCTTCCTGGCCGCCGGCCTGATCCTTGCCGGCTGCGGCAAGAAAAACGAGACGGAGGCCGCGGCGTCGGCTCCCGCCGCCTCCGAGGCGAATGCGCCGGCCGTCTTTGAATTCACGGCCAACGACTCGATGAAGTACAACATGAACCGCATCGAAGCCAAGGCGGGACAGGACGTCACGGTCAGCCTGACCAACATGGGCGCGATGCCGAAGGCCGCGATGGCGCACAACTGGATCCTCCTCAAGAAAGGGGTCGACCCGAAGGCCTTCACTGATGCGGCCGTGATGGCGGCCAAGTCCGACTATATTCCGGCCGACAAGGCGGACCAGATCATCGCCCACACGAAGCTCCTCGGGCCGAAGGAAACCGATGAGGTCAAGTTCAAGGCTCCCACCGAGCCCGGCGAATACACCTTCCTGTGCAGCTTCCCGGCCCATTACCTCGCGGGCATGCACGGCGTCCTGGTGGTCAAGTAACGCCCGGTCGGCGGCTGACGCCGCGTTCGATTTCAAGCCGGCCTGCGGGCCGGCTTTCTTTTTGGAGAGACCTCTTCCACCCGCGCCCAGGGAGCGTCAAGGCACCGCACGAGTTTCATCAGCCGGGTCTTTTCTGTAGGGCCACATCCACGTGGACCGACGCCCGGCTGGAGCCGGCCCGCACGAAGTTGACTTAGTTCACCGGGGCCGCCGGCCACCAGACGTAGAGGAAGAAATACACCAGCACGCCGGTGACCGAGACATAGTACCAGATGGGAAAGGTCACCCGGGCCCAGCGGCGATGGGTGACGTAGTCGCCCCGCAGCGCAAAGAGAAAGGTGCGCGGCACCAGGTAGGCGATGGCCATCGCGAGCACGATATGGGTCGTCAACATCGTGTAGTACACGGCCCGGAGCGCGGGGTTTTCGCCGCCAAAGGGAGTGTGCACGCCATGGATCAGCGCCTTGTGCGTGACGTAGCCGACGAGGAAAAGCGCCGAGACCACGCCCGCCGTCAGCATTACCACCCGGTGGGAGTCGCGCTTGCCTTGCTTGATGAGGACGAAGCCGACGGACATCAGGACCGTCGCGGTGGCGTTCAACGCGGCGTTCAGGGTCGGGATCTCATGCACGGTCATGGCGAATTCCTCACAGACGGAAGATCATCCGGTCGGCGACGAGCAGGCCGAGCAGCAGGGGTAGGTAGGCGATCGAGATCAGGAAGAGCCGGCGAGCCTCGGTTTCGCGTCGCGCCGGGTCGAGAAAATGGAAGGCGGACCTGGTGATCCACAGTCCGAGCGCCACCGCGCCGGCAAAATAGTACCACGTGCAATACCCGAGCAATGTCGGCAGCATCGTCGCGGTCACGAGCAGCGCCGTCCACACGAACGTCCGGCGCGACACCTTCCGGCCGCTCGGGTCGACGACCGGCAGCATCGGCATGCGGGCGGCCGCGTAATCCTTGCGGTAGGTCCAGGCGAGCGAGAAGAAGTGCGGCATCTGCCACGTATAGAGGATGGCGAAGAGCGTCCAGCCCAACGCGGGATTCGAGCGGCCGGCTGCCGCCCAGCCGATCATCGGCGGCAACGCCCCGCTGATGGCCCCGATTTCCGTCGACCAGCGCGACCAGCGCTTGGCCGGGGTGTAGATCGCCAGGTAGGCGACCACGGTGGCGAGGCCCAGGAAGGCCGACATGCCGTTCACCCATTTGAACAACACGGCCAGGCCCGCGACGCACAGCGCCCAGCCGAGCACGAACGCCGAGCCGGGCTGGATGATGCCGCGGGGCAGCGGCCGGTCGGCCGTCCGCTTCATCAGCGCATCGACGTCGCTTTCCATCCACATGTTCAAGGCGGCCACGCCGCCGGCGCACAGGGCCGTGCCCGCCACGACAAACACCGTGCGGGCCCAATCCCAATAGGAATACGGAACCGCCGCCAGGTAACCGACCATGGCCGTGGTCACCGACAGCATGCTCAGGCGCGGCTTCGTCAGCTCGAGATAGTGCCGCCAGTTCGCCTCGGAATCGGCGGACAGGGCCGCGGCGGGAAGCTGTTCCTGGGTGGGCGTCATGCGGGCAGGGCGGACTCCATCGAGGCGCGATGCGTGAAAAACACCACCACGAACGTCACCGCCAGCGTCAGGGCGCCGACCAGGACATGGCTGGTCGTCATGGCGACGCTGCGGGCCGTCCAGATGATCTGCGCCCCGAGCGAAATCTGCAGCGCCACCAGCGCGATCGGCAGCAGGCTGCACGCGCGCAGGAACGGCGGCAGCGTCTTCTCGCGCCAGAGAAAATGCCCGTAGACGAGCACGGCCACGCCGATGAGCGCCGCCAGCACGCGGTGCGCGAACTGCAGCTCCACCCGGTAATCCCAATGCGCCGGCAGCAGTCCGCCCTCCGGCGTGGACCACGGGAACGTCGGGATCGCCATGCCCGCGTAATTGTGGCGCATGGTGGCGGCCACCGTGAGCTGCACGAAGAGCAGGGCGACGGTCCACCAGCCGAGCCGGCGCACGCGCGCCCCGGCGAGCCCGACCCGGTCCTCGACCCAGGGACGCGACTCGCCGGCCGCGATGGCAAAGAGCACGCACACGAAAACCTGCGCGAGCACCCCGTGCGGGATGCGCAGCATCTGGCCGAGCGACATCGCGAAGCCGGGCACGGCGACGCGGTCGAACAGCACGCGGGTCCCGCCGAGCACGCCCTGGAAGACCACGATCGCCAGCGCCCACCAGCCGAGCCGGCGCAACCAGGCGCGTTCCTCGCGGCGGTGCAACCAGACCGCCAGCACGATCGTGATCAGGCCCATCATCGTGCCGCTGATCCGGTGCGAGTGCTCGGCGAACTTGTCGATGTGGGTCAGCCAGCCGTGCGGGTTGACCGAACCATTCGACAGCGGCCAGTCCGGGAAGGCCATGCCGGCGCCAATGGTAGTCGTGAACGCCCCGAGCGCCACCAGCACGAACACCCAGGCGCTGCCCAGCGCGGCAAACCAGGCGAGGCCGGGCTGATAGGTGGCGGTGCGGGACATGGTTCTGGTTGGAGCGGATTGACCTCAACACGCTTCGCGCGCGCTGCGGTCAGCGCGCTCCACCCGTCGGATGGCGCGGAGAGCGGTGGTCATGGGAAAGGGAGCGGGCAGGTGAGCGCCCGGGGCGGCGCAGCGCAAACCTTTTGACAATTGGCGACGTTGGCAAATTGGTGTGGTCAATGAAGTCCAGTTATTCGCCTCGCGTGCGACCGGTCGCACTCCTGCTAATGACCGGCGCCCTGCTCGTGGCGGCCGGATGCGCCCGTCAGGACGCCACGGCGGTCGCCGACGCGACCCCGGCAGTGCCGGGAGAGAAGAGGTTTCCGCTCAAGGGCGAGGTTGTCGCCGTGAACAAGGACCGCGGCACGCTCACCGTCACGCACGAGGCGATCAAGGACTACATGCCCGGCATGACAATGGAGTTCAAGGCGGCGGCGGGCGACCTCGCCATCGCCAAGCCGGGCGAGCACATCCGCGCCGAGTTGGTCGTGCGCGGCCAGGATTTCTCACTCGAGAAGATCTGGCCCGACGACACGGCGACCGCCGCCGCCCTCGCGGCCTCGGCCAACGCCCTCGCGCAGGACACCGTGATGCGCGGGAAGGGCGCCTATCGCGAAATCGGCGAGGCGCTGCCGGACTTCACCCTGTTGGACCAGGAGGGCCGCACGGTTTCCGGCAGCCGGTTCCGGGGGAAGCAGGTCGTCCTCAACTTCATCTTCACGCGTTGCCCGGTGGCCAACATGTGCCCGGCGGCGACACTGCGCATGATGGCCCTGCAAAAGGCCGCACGCACTGCCGGGGTCAAGGACCTCGAGCTCGTCTCGATCTCGCTCGACCCGGAGTACGACACGCCGGGCGTGCTGAAGGATTACGCCGCGGTCCGCGGCATCGACACGTCGAACTTCAGCTTTCTGACGGGACCCGACGCCGCGGTGCGGCAACTCCTCGCCCAGCTGGGCATCCTCCGCGAATTCGAAGGCGCGACGATCAAGCACACGCTGGCCACCGTGCTCATCAACGAGGAGGGCAAGATCTCGTATCGGGTCGACGGCAGCGCGTGGACCCCGGAGGAATTCATCGAGCACATGCGCAAGGCATGAGGAATTTCGACCAGATCATCACCGGGCAGCCGGAAGCGCCGAAACCGCATTGGCTCGATTGGCTGACCGCCGCCCAGCGGCGGTCGGTGGGGTTCATCACGCTCGGCGCCATCGCCTTGTTCGTTGTCGTCCGCCTGCTGCCGACCGGGACGAACCTCAATCACATGGATTTCCGGGTGGAAGGGAAGGGGGCGCTCGAGTTCTGCGATCCCGCCAACCCGCAGTTCATCCCGGTCGTGTCGGTGAGGTCGCCGGTCGCGCTGACGCTCCGGTCCGACCATCCGCCGGCGCAGTACCAGCCGGTCCGTTTCGTTCTTTCGCTGCGCACGGCCAGCGGGAAGCCGATCGCTCCCGAGGACCTGGTCGTCGCGCACACCCGCAAGCTGCACCTGATGGTCGTCGACCCGACGCTGACGGATTACCAGCACGTGCACCCCGAGCCCGGCCGGAAGCCGGGTGACTGGGAGTTCTCCCTCACCCCGGCCCGCACCGGCACCTACCGGGTCTTCGCTGATTTCACGCCGGTGGCGACTGGCCGCGGCTTGTACGCCTCCGCCGATTTCGAGGTGCCGGGCCCGGTGGCCAAGGTCACCCAGACGCCCAATTCACGCTGGCAGGATTCCGGCCTGAACTTCGAGCTGGAGATGCCGCCGCTGTTCAAGGCGCGCCAGCCCACCGACCTCGTGTTCCACGTCACGAACCAGGGCGCGGACCACGACCCCGTGCCGCTGCAGCCCGTGATGGGCGCCTTTGCGCACCTCGTCGCCTTCGACGTGGCGCGCAGCGGCTTTGCGCACCTGCACCCGAAGGAGATCGACCTGTCGAAGCCGCCGGACCCGGTGCATCCCACGCTGCATTTCAAGGTGACGATCCCGACCGCCGGCCGCTACGTGATCTGGGCCCAGGTCAAGGTCCACGACCGCGAGGTCTACGCGCCCTTCTGGATCGATGTGCTGTAAGCGATCCAGGCAGGTCGGGCCTGAAGCCCGACCCACCGCGACGATTCTCACACCGGTTCGCCGGACAGCGCCAGGGCTTGATCGGACACGGCGCTGAGGAAGCGCGGCAGCTCCGAGCCGGGAAAACTGCCGAACATGCCCGGATGGCACCGGAGCAGGCCCTCACGCGAAAGGCGCAGCATGCTGCGCGTGTTCAACTCGGGGTCGTTGCAGAAGAAATGCGGCGAGGCGCGGTTCGGCCACACCATGCTGCCGCGCAGCACGTCGCCGATGATCGCCTCGCCCGAGGCAAGCACGACCGAAACGGAACCCGCCGTGTGCCCGGGCGTGATCACGACCTTGCCATTGACGCCATACGGTTCCAGCGGGAATCCGGCCCGGAACGCCAGGTCGGGCTCGAACGGTTCGTATTGTTCGTCGACAAACGGCCGCACGATTCGGCCCAGTGCCCCCTGGGCCGCGAGCACGCCGTTGTCGCCCTGAACCGCCAGCGGGCGGTCGCCCACATGCAGCGCGATGTTCGTCCCGCTGCGTCGCCGCAGTTCCGCCGCGCAGCCGGCGTGGTCGCTGTGGCCGTGCGTGAGGAGGATCAGGCCCAGTTGCTTCGGCTCGATACCGTTGGCCTGCAGCGCGGCGAGGATGCGCTGCAAATCACCCGGCGCGCCCGTATCGACCAGCACCGGCCGCTCCCCGAGCAGCAGGTAGGCGTTGGAAATGGCGCATTTGATCCGGACGAGCATCGCAGGGTTGCTTCAACCACGGATGACACGGATTGGCACGGACGAAAAAAAGGCAACTGCCACCACGTTCATTTCCGACGATGCAGGTACGAACGCGACCGCCCGGGGTCTCGGCGCGGGGTCGCGCCCTGTTCTCAGAACTTCAGGTGCTTCACGGTCAGGCCGCGATTGATGAGCTGCTTGAGCGAATCGATGCCGATGCGGATGTGCATGGTGACGTGTTTCTCGTCCACGGCCTTGTCGCTCTCGACCGTCTTCACGCCCTCCGGCGTCATCGGTTCGTCGGAGACGAGCAGCAGGGCGCCGGTCGGCACCTCGTTGGCGAAGCCGGTCGTGAAAATCGTCGCCGTTTCCATGTCGACCGCGATCGCGCGGACGCGCTTCAGGTACTTCTTGAAGTTGGCGTCGTGCTCCCACACGCGGCGGTTGGTGGTGTAGAGCGTGCCGGTCCAGTAGTCGCGGCGATGGTCGCGAATGGTCGTGGAGATGGCCTTCTGCATCGCGAAGGCCGGCAGGGCGGGCACTTCCGGCGGCAGGTAGTCGTTGCTCGTGCCGTCGCCGCGGATGGCGGCGATGGGAAGGATGAGGTCGCCGATCCGGGCGCGGTGCTTCACGCCGCCGCACTTGCCCAGGAAGAGGATGGCCTTGGGCGAAATGGCGGTGAGCAGGTCCATGACGGTGGCGGCCGCCGCACTGCCCATTCCGAAATTGATGATGGTGATCCCTCCGGCCGTGGCGCTGGTCATCGGCTTGTTGCGGCCGTGGATCGGCACCCGGTGCCATTGGGCGAACAATTCCACGTACCGGTCGAAGTTGGTCAGGAGGATGTAGCGGCCGAAGCTCTTGAGGGGCACGCCCGTGTAGCGGGGCAGCCAGTTCTCGACGATCTGTTTCTTGGTTTCCATGCTTTGCCCGCGAAATTTTGCCTTGGGGAGCGGCGAACGCAAAGCCAAAGGGGCCGCACCGCTTGCGTTCCATCCCGCATCGGTTGCACGCCGGGCCGCCTGACCCCGCGAGCCGGTACCCGCGCTCGAAAATCCGCAGCGGCGCCTACCAGCGCCAGGTCGCGTCGATCCCCCACGTCAGCGGGGCGCCTGGCGTGGCGTGGCCGACGCCCGGCGTGATCGAGCTGTAGTACGCCTTGTCACCGAGATTGCGGGCGAAGACTCGCACGTCACCCGCAGCGAAGGCATAACCGACATCTGCGTCGAGCAGCGCATAGCTGGCCTGCGAGAACAGCGCCGTTTCCTGCTCATTATAGAAGGTCCGGCCCGTCAGCGTTACCCCGGCACCGCAGAACAACCCGCGCGCGGGCGCGTAATCGACCCGCAGGGCGGCATTGCCCTTCGGTACATAAGGCGCCTGGTTGCCCGAATAATTTGCGCCCGTGAACGGGTCGCGGAAATCCTCCAGCCGGGCGTCGGTCAGGCCGGCTGCGAGCCGGACCGTCACCTCCGGCGCCGGATGCCACGCCGATTCCAGTTCGAGGCCGAGGATGCGCGCCCGCCGGGCGTTGGCGACGAGGTATTCGTCCGTGCCGGTGTTCGGCACGGCGAAGGAACGCTCGATCTGGTAGCCGCGCACGTCGTAGGCATAGGCCCGCGCCGTGGTCGACCACGCCGACCGCGGATCGGCCGTCGTCACCGCGGCCTCGGCCCCCCACGTGCGCTGCGGGTCGTAGCCCGCCAGGGCGGGCTGGCCGGTGTACGCGGAATACCCGCCGGCCTTGAAGCCGCGCGCGATGGTGAAAGCGGCGTCCGTGGTCGCGCCGAGGCGGCGCGAGGCGGTGACGCTCGGCAGAAACGCCCCCCAGGCATCGTGCCGGTCGAACGCATGGCTCGTGGGCACGACCTCGGTGCGGGTGAAGTCCTTTTCCGTTCGTTCGAAGCGCACCCCGGGCTGGATGGTCCAGCCGTCGGCGGCCTCGAATTTCGCCTGGCCGAACAGCGCGAAGACGTCGCTGCCGAGGTCGAAACCCGATTTCTCATAGGGGAACCCGGCGAACGTCCGGTAGGCCGAGCCCTCGGTCCGGGCATGCGCATAGAAGGCCCCGCCGGAGAAACGCTCGCTCGCAAAGCGCACCTCCTCGTTGAACGCGCGCTGCGACTGCGTGAGGCTCGAGTCGAGATTGAAGCCGCCGAAGACGACGAGCCGGTTCGCATAGGGCGAGAGATCCCAGTTCGTGAAACTCGTCGTGGCCGAGAGCGTGCCGGCGGCGATGTGCTTGCTCACCCCGACCGAGGCGGCGGTGAAGTCGGCGTCCGCCATGCCTTCGCGGCCGCGGCTGACGGTGTCGAGGGGACCGCCGAGCGGCACGAGCGCCTGCGCGCCGTCGCGGCGGCGCACCCCGAGCGCCTGGACCGACAATTCAAGGTCCGGCGCCGGCCGATAGTGAAATTGCACGCGGCCGAAGGTCGACCGCTGGTCGTCGACCGGCTGGTGCAGCTGCGTGTTGGTGATATAGCCGTCGCGGCGGCTGACGCCGACGTTGGCGGACGCGTCGAATTCCGCGCTGCGCGCCGTCTGCGCGGTGGCCGCGATCGCCTGCAGCCCGTAATCGCCCGCGGTGCCGCGCAAGGCCAGCGTCGGCTGTGCCGTAGCCGGTGCGGAGGTGAACGCGATGACGCCGGCATCGCCTGCGCGGCCGAATTCGGCCGCCGCCTGCGGGCCGCGGTGCACCGTCGCCTGCGCGAAATCGAACAGCTCCGACGGAAACGTGAAGCCGCTCGCGAGCGGGATGCCATCCAGGTACACCGGCGCGGAAGCGTCGCTGAAATACGGCGTGTTGCCCAGGCCGCGCAGGGTCATGGTGGCGCCGAAACCGTGCGCACCGGCATCGTTGACCGCGAACCCCGGAGTCTGCCGGGCGAGGTCGGCGAGGCCGCCGGCGGTGATGTCCGCCGTGGGAATCACCGAGGCCTGGTTCGTGCTCGCGGGCACCTGGTCGCTGACGGAGACGGCGGGCAGGACCACCACGTCGCCGCTCGCGGCGTAGCCGGCGAGGGCGGGAGCGAGCACGGACAGGAGAAGGTGACGACGAAACCTGAAACTCATCGGCATAAGACGCTGAATGGGACTTCCTGGCGCCAAAAGCGCAAGCCCGGTGTGCGTCAGCGTTCGCGCGCCCGGTTCGTCGCCTGCGCGCTCGCGACAAATTAATGATAGAACGGCTGCCGGGTTGCCAGAGTCGGGAAACTGACTCTTTCTGGAACGAGTCCATGCTCCGCGCTGCTCCGTTACCCCGCTCCGGCTCGCGCCGGTCCGTCCTGTGCGTTCTTGCGCTGGGCGGCGCCGTCATCGTACCCCAGCTCCGCGGCGATGCCGATGCGCCCCTGCGAAGTTTCCGGCGCGACATCCAGCCAGTGCTGGAGGAGTACTGCTACGATTGCCACGGCGACGGGGCGAAGAAGGGCGGGGTCCGGCTCGACGGCTTTGCCACCGACGCCGCCATCACCGACCACGCATTGTGGCTGCGGGTGATGAAAAATGTCCGCGCCGGCATCATGCCGCCGGCGGAAGAGCCGCGCCCGCCGGCGGCGGACGTGGCCAAACTGATGCATTGGATCAAGGTCGAGGCGTTCGGGCTGGACCTCCAGCATCCGGATCCCGGCCGCGTGACCGTGCGCCGCCTCAACCGGGTCGAGTATCGCAACACCATCCGCGACCTCATCGGCGTCGACTACGACACGGAGAAGGAATTTCCGCCCGACGACACCGGCCAGGGCTTCGACAACCTGGCCGACGTGCTGACGATTTCGCCGATGCTGCTTGAGCGCTACCTCGACGCCGCCCAGACGATCGTGGCCGAGGCCGTGCCGACGCAGCCGCGCGCGGTGGCCGAAGTCGCCCTCCGCGGCCGGGATTTTGCCACGATCAAGGTCGACGCGCCCGCCACGCTCGCCGCGGCTCCGGGGGCGCTGGTCGCCGAGAACTCGGAGACGTCGGCGCCGACTCCCGCGCCGATGACGCCGGCGGTCGGGCCGTTCAAGCGTCCCGTGCCGCAGGTCGCGGGCGAGGGCCTCGACCTGAGCTATTACACCCCCGCGATCGTCGCGACCCGTTACGCGGTGAAATACGGCGGCCAGTACCAGGTGACGATCAACCTGCGGGCGATCGAGAGCTACGTCGACGACCAGTTCGACCTCAACCGCTGCCGGCTGCTGTTCAAGGCGGATGGCGAGACGCTCTTCAACCAGGAGTTCGTGCGCGAAGGCGACAAGTCCTTCGAGTTCACCTTCGATCGCACGTGGACCAAGGGAGAGCACGAGCTGGCCTTCGAAGTGCAGCCGGTCGGGCCCGACCGCGACCAGAAGCGCATGCTCCGGGTCCGGATCAACGCCGTGACGATCCACGGCCCGCTCGCCGAAACATATTGGGTGCAGCCGAAGGCCTACGCGCGGTTCTTCCCCCGCAAGGTGCCGTGGCGGACGGCGGCCCGCCATGCCTACGCCGCGGAACTGCTGCGTGATTTCGCGACGCGCGCCTATCGCCGCCCGGCGGACCCGGCGACCGTCGAGCGGTTGGCGGCGATGGCCGACCAAGTCGCCGCGCAACCGCGCGGGACCTTTGAGGCGGGCGTGGCGCAGGCGATGGTGGCGGTGCTGGCCTCACCGCGCTTCATCTTCCGCGAGGAGGACGTCGAGCCGCCCCGGCCCGGGCAGGCCTACCCGGAGATCGACGAATATGCCCTGGCGTCGCGCCTGTCGTATTTCTTCTGGTCGTCGATGCCGGACACCGAACTCTTCCGGCTCGCCGGCGCGCACCGGTTGCGCGCCGAGCTGCCGGCGCAGATCGACCGGATGCTGCGGGACCGGAAGGCGCACGAGTTCATCCGGAATTTCACCGGCCAGTGGCTCGAGGCGCGCGACATCGGCAATGTCCAGATCAACTCCTTCGACGTGTACCTGCGCGAGCACCCGAACCCGGCGGTCGAGGCGGCCCAAGCCACGTTCCGGCGGATCAACCAGATCCCCGAGGACCAGCGCACGCCGGCGCAGAAGGCCGCCTTTGCCGAGGCGCGCCAGACCTTTCTCGGCTTCCTCCACGCCCCGCGGCCCGACCTGAACTGGCGCCTGCGCGACGCCATGCGCCGGGAAACCGAGATGGTCTTCGCCCGCGTGATCAACGAGGACCGCAGCCTACTCGAGCTGATCGACAGCAATTACACCTACCTCAACGAAGAGCTGGCAAAACACTACGGGATCCCGGGTGTCACCGGCCCGGAGATGCGGCTCGTCACCCTGCCGCCCGGCAGCCCGCGCGGCGGCGTGCTCACCCAGGGCACGGTGCTGGCGGTGACGTCGAATCCCACGCGCACCTCGCCGGTCAAGCGCGGAGTCTTCGTCCTCGATGCCATCCTCGGCGCGCGGCCCCCGCCGCCTCCGCCGAACATTCCCGCGCTGGAGGACGCCGCCAGCCCGGAGAAGCTCCGCCAGATGTCGCTGCGCGAAAACCTCGCCCTGCACGCGAGCAACAAGATGTGCGCGTCCTGCCACAGCCGCATGGACCCGCTCGGGCTGGCGCTGGAGAATTTCAACGCGATGGGCGCCTGGCGCGACAGCGAGTTCAACCGCCCGATCGAGCCCGCGGGCCGGCTGATCACGGGCGAAAAGTTCGCCGACGTGCGCGAGCTCAAGCACATCCTCGCGCACCAGCATCGCCGCGACTTCTACTACTGCTTCGCGCAAAAGCTGCTCACGTACGCGCTCGGACGCAGCCTCGAATATTACGACACGGAGACCATCGACGAGCTCGTGGCGAAGCTCGAGGCCGCCGGCGGCCGGCCCTCTGCACTCTTGCAAGGCATCGTGATGTCGGCACCTTTCCAGCAACGCCGCCCGGTCGAGCGCGAGCAGGTGGCCGCAGTTTCCGCCGGTCCCGTTTCCACGCCCGCAACCCGCCTAGCGCCATGAAGCACCCCGCCGCCTTCCCGACCGACCGCCACCTCGCCGCCATGAGCCGGCGCCATTTCCTGCGCGGGGTGGGGGCGTGCGTCGCCCTGCCGGCGTTCGGCTCGCTCCTCCCGGGCCGGATGTTCGGCGCCGCGGCTGACGCCGGCGAACTCGGTCTCGCGACCACCGCCACCGGCGCGCCGCTGCGCACGGCCTTCGTCTTCTTTCCCAACGGCGCCATCCCGAGCCGCTGGTGGCCCGAGGGCGGCGCGACCGCCTTCAAGCTCAACCCCACTCTCGAGCCGCTCGGTGCCATGCTCCCGCACGTGCAGATCCTCGGCGGCCTCGCCCAGCACAATGCAGAGCCGGGCAACGACGGCGGCGGCGACCACGCGCGCGGCAACAGCGTCTTCCTCACCAGCGTCCGGATCAACAAGAGCGCGACCGAAATCCATGCGGGCGTGTCCATCGACCAGGTCATCGCGAAGCACGTCGGGCACCTGACGCGCTTCCCGTCGCTCGAGCTCTGCTGCGACTCCAACCGCAAGTCCGCCGACTGCGATTCCGGCTATTCCTGCGCCTACCAGTACAACATTTCCTGGCAGTCGCCCACGACGCCGATGCCGCCCGAGTCGAACCCGCGGCTGGCCTTCGAGCGCCTGTTCGGCGCCGGCGCCCACGGCGAGCGCGCCGCCAACGCGCAGCGCCGCATGCTGGACCGCCGCTCGGTCCTGGATTTCGTCCTTACCGACGCCAAGTCAATGCAGCGCCGGCTGTCGCGCCAGGACCAGGAGAAGCTCGACCAGTACCTCACCGGCATCCGCGGCGTCGAGGAACGCATCCAGCAGGCCGAGCGTTTCGGGGCCAATGTCGACCCCGACCAGGCCACGCCCGCCGGCATCCCGGCCCGCCATGCCGAGTACGTCGAGCTGATGTACGACATCATGCTTCTCGCCTTCAAAACGGACTCGACCCGCGTGGCCAGCTTCGTGCTCGGGCACGACGGCGACAACCGTTCGTTCAGCGAGATCGGCATCACCGAGGGGCACCACGACCTGTCGCACCACCAGAACAATCCCGAGCGCGTCGGAAAGGTCGCCCAGATCGACCGCTGGTACGTCGAGCAGTTCGCCAAGTTCCTCGCCAAGCTGGAGGCCACGCCCGATGTCGACGGCCATTCGCTGCTGCACAACTCGCGCATCCTCTACGGCAGCGGCAACGCCGACGGCAACCGCCACACGCACACCAACCTGCCGCTGCTGCTCGCCGGCCACAACGGCGGCCTCTACCCGGGCGGCCGCTACCTGCGGCACGACAACCTGCCGCTCGCGAATCTCTACCTGAACCTGGCCGACACCGCGGGCGTCACCGACCTCGAGCGTTTCGGCGACTCCACCGCCCGGCTCGCGACCGTCGCCTGACTCGTAGGGCTGGACCTCGGTCCAGCCGCAGGAACGCGCGATGGCAAGAAGGCTGCACCAAGGTGCAGCCCTACGGCGTTCGGCGTCTGCGTCACCGGCGCAGGGTCTTCAGGTATGCGATCAACGCGGTGATCTCGTCCGCGGTCAGCGTCGTCTTGAATGATGGCATCCGACTGTTTCCGCTGCGGTCCTTGGAACCGGCGACGATTTGCTTTTCGACCTCGGCATCGGCGAGCTTGCTCGCCGTCAGGTCTTTCGCGTGAAGCTTCTTGCCTTGCGGAGTCCGACCTTTGCCATCCTCGCCGTGGCACGGCGTGCAATTGGCGAGGAATATCGACCGCCCTTCAGCCGCATGCGCGGTCAACGCGCCGACAAGCATCGCGGCAGACAGAACAACGAGCAGTCTGGTCTTCATCACGATTTCGTCATCAGCGCTGGCCCTTGGACAGCGTCGGATCGGGGAAATGGTCAGGCACTTCCTGGTCCTGGGCGCCATGCATTGCCGCAAGGAGCCAACTGAACAACACGCCGCCAATTGCCGCGGTCATCAAGAGTGTCCACACACCGCGCGGAACTCCGAGCCTGGCGCCGGCCACGGTCGCCGCGAGACCCACGGCAACAATGGCGCACCCAAGGCAAACGGCCGACCACCAGAAACCTGCTTTCCTCAGGAATGGCGTCCACACGAAGTGGGCGGCGAGGCGAGCAAAGCCAGTCGCAGTGAGCGCCCCAACCACGGCCCAGAACGTCTGCGCAACACCGCTGCCGTCCTGGACAAGGAACAACGCGATGAACACCGGAACGGTGACCGAAATGTTTTTGGCGTTTTGCATGGAGGAAGATCTTTTGCCCTACGCTAAGTTTGGGCACGGAGGGGACCGAAGCTCCCCGGAGCAGTCTGTGCGTGGTGGCTGGGCTTCTTCATTTCAGCTTTTCGGCTAGTTCGGGATGGTTTTGGAGAACAAGGAGTGCAAGTGGCCGACCGCTGGAATATGGCAATTCGAAAGAGCCTAAAGCTTCGACCTGCTCTTTGGCTGATCCTTTGTCGGCGTTCTTCACGGCATACACATTGCCCTGCTCAAGCTTGAATTCCTTTCCTTGGATCCAGACGGTCTTGTTGTCGGCAGCGATGGCTATCTCGAGGATGACATCCTGCGATATGAGCCGGTAGCTGGCTCGTCCTTCTTCTTTAATGTTTCCATCGAACTTCGACTGCCATCCACGATTGTGCCATCCGGGCGTTCCGGTGAAGTAAACGAGAAGCATCGGCAGCGGCTTCGACCCGGAGTCCGTGCGCAACAGCCACATCGATACGGTGGTCGGAGAGAGGGGGTAGGCGCCCACTCCGAATGCGGCCCCTTCTGACGCGACTAGAACGCGCAAAGGGAACAGAGTGGCAATTACCAGCAGCAGGATTTTGGTCTTCATCGCGGAATTCTTGCCGAACGTTACGATGAACCGCCTCGGCTTGGCGAGAGCGGTTCCGTCGGCTGGTTCGGCCGTGTTGCTCTATTGTTTCTGCATTTCAGCATGGCTCATGGTCCACCGGTATGTCCGGCTTGTGAGTGAAAGCCACCCCGATAGAGGCAACGCATCTCAACGATTATGCTGCCGAGTAACTCGTCGTTGCCGCTGATTTCAATCAGCGGATCATAATGCCCGGAGATCATTGCGGCGCCGCCCAGCTTTCCAGGAGGATTATCAAACTGGGGATGTTCGCTTGGACAGGGATCTAAAAGGACCAGTATCTCTCGTGGTGTTTCGAGCGGGATCCGGCCGTGGTTTCTTTCTGTCGGACTCACCGGGCCGAAATCAACCACGATGACCGGATTGGTTTTTGCCTGGGTCGCCTCCCGCCGAGTTGACTCAAAAAGCCTCTCATCTTTCCCCATAGCGTCCCGCCAATTCTGCCAGGGAGGTATCTTAGGAACGAAAATGATGGATTCATCGCGGCTCTTTAATCGGCAGACAAGGGTGCCTTGGCTCTTAAGTCTCCAAAACTCCACTTTGGTGCAGTTGCCTATATCCCCGTGTAAATCAAACCACGAAGACGAAGCACAGGCACACAGGCAAAGCGTGATTATCCCGAGTCCCGACCAGGAGCGTAATATCATGATGCCGAAGAAGTGCTCACAGGTCTTGCCGAACGTTAAAGGTCAGACACGGAGGGGCGCAGCCCCGGAGTTGTCTGTGCCGGCTGGTTCGACTCTCCTTCGTGGAAATACCAATGATCAAACCACGAAGATGGATCATCGGGGATAAACTCCTTCGGGGCGAAGAACGCGTAGTCGTCGGAGAGGTGAATCCACAAACTGCCATCGGGTGATGCCTGGATCTTCTGAATCACGCTGCCGCGGGTGATCCCGAATCTGGAACTCCATGCATGAAACCGCTGCTCATAATCTTCTTCTTCGTGATGCGGACATGAGGCCGATGACTCGATGATCTCGCCATCCCGGCAAAACTGCCATGGTGGATCGACCCACAAATAGGTGCCGCCCTTCTTGTCGTGGTCGATGTGCAACTTCAGGCTATTCGTCGCAAGCGTGACGAAGCACTTTCGCCCGACGAGAGACGGAAGCTGCGCATGGAACTCCTTGTAGTCGCGAGCGGGCATCTTCTGTCGAACGTTGTTTATGCCACTGGGAGTGGCTCAATCAGATTCGGATCTGATTGGAGGCTGGGATTTTGTCGGGAAACAGGTCGCGATAGGAGCGGGGATGCGATCGGTTGCTCTGATGTCCGAACAGGAGTGGGCGTGAGGAGAGGCATGGGGATGCTGGCGCGAAAAGCGGAGCAATCCGGATCCGGCCCATGACCCGTAGCGCCGACTTGGCCGGAGATTGGTTCATCCCGCACGCAACGCAAAAGCAAACTTCCGGGGCCGCCGGGGCAACCCCCTCGTTGCGCTGTAAGCCCGCGGGGTGAGGGCACCCCGCCTCCAGGATACGATCTTTCGGGCCGGCCGATTCCGGTCAGGTCGAAGCCAGCGTCGGGCGGACGTTGAGGTGCTCGGGGCCGACGTACTTCGCCGACTGCTCGTCGGCATGGTAGCTCGAGCGCACGAGCGGGCCGCTCTCGACGACGCCGATGCCGAGTCCGAGCGCGTATTCCTTCCAGTGGCGGAACTCGTCGGGCGTGACCCAGCGGTCGATTTTCCAGTGCTGGGGCGTGGGCTGCAGGTACTGGCCGAGCGTGAGGATGTCCGTCTTGTCCGAGGCGATGTCGCGGAGGCACTGCTCTATTTCCTCCCGCCGCTCGCCCAGGCCAAGCATGATGCCGGTCTTGGTCGTGAAGCCGCGGCCCTTGGCGTGGCGCAGCACGCCCCGCGAACGGTCGTAGCGGGCCTGCACGCGCACCGGCTTCTGCAGCCGCTCCACGGTCTCGACGTTGTGGTTGAAGATGTCGGGCTTGGCGTCGAGCACGGTGTCGACCTGGTCGAGGTGGCCCTTGAAGTCGGGGACGAGCACCTCGATGGCGCACTGCGGGTTCAGGTATTTGGTGGCGCGGATCGTCGCGGCCCAGACGCCGGCGCCGCCGTCGGCGAGGTCGTCGCGCGCGACGGAGGTGATGACACAATGCCGCAGGCCCATGCGGGCGACGGCGTCGGCCACGCGGGCGGGCTCGCCAAGGTCGTGCTCGGTCGGCCGGCCGGTCTGGATCGCGCAGAAGTTGCACGAGCGCGTGCAGATGTTGCCGAGGATCATCACCGTCGCGGTGCCGCGCGACCAACACTCGCCGATGTTCGGGCACTGCGCGCTCTGGCAGACCGTGTGGAGGCGGTTGTCGTCCACGAGCCGGCGCGTGGCCTGGTAGCCCGGGCCGGAGGGCAGCTTGGCGCGGAGCCAGTCGGGTTTGCGGAGGGCAGGTGTCATTAGATTCGGACTGAAGCTGGGAAGATTTTACCGCTAATCCACGCTAATTTTCGCTATTCGCCAGACTAGCTTGGCTGCTGTTCGGTTCGATAAGCGGAGATCAGCGCAGATTAGCGGTTTGCAGGAACTCCGCCAGCAGCCGCCAGAATTCCTCCGCGAGCACGCGCTTCACCTCGGCGATGTCCAGCGTGCGGCCGAGCTCGAGGTGCATCGAGGTGACTGTGCCCTCGGCGGCGGTGATGCCGCACGGGACGATCCCGGCGAAAGGCGCGAGGTCCGTGTTCACGTTGAGGGCGAAGCCGTGGAAGGTCGTCCATCTCTTCACCGCCACGCCAATGGCGGCGATCTTGCGCGGACCGAGCCAGATGCCCGTCTTGCCCGGGTTGCGCCCGGCGGCGAGGCCGAAGGTGCCGACGGCGTTGATCATCACCTGCTCGAGCAGGCGCAGGTAGGCGTGGAGGTCCTTCCGTGCGGCCAGGTTGACGATCGGGTAGCCGACGACCTGGCCCGGGCCATGGTAGGTGATGTCGCCGCCGCGGTTGGTCGTGACGATCTCGATGCCGCGTTGCCGCAACTCGGCTGGAGTCCACAGCAGGTTGGACTCGGCGCCGCGTCGCACGCCGAGCGTGAACACCGGGTCGTGTTCCGTGAAGACCAGCGTGTCGCCGGTTTCCCCGGCATTGCGTCGCGCCACCATTTCCTCCTGGCGCCGCCACGCGTCCGCATAACCGGTGCGACCCCAGTCGACGGTGGCGGAGGCGAGGGTGGGAGCGGGCGAGGACATCCGGGAAATCTCGTCCAAAGGGTCGCCAACCGCAACTTCTTCGTCGGGTTGTAGGAGCGGCTTTATGCCGCGATCCGAACCATCGCGGCATAAAGCCGCTCCTGCAGGCGGAGGACAGGCCCACTTTCCGTTTGCGCCGGCCCGCGGGGCTCCCAAGGCTGCGCCGCTCCATGAGCGAGAATCCCGAGGACATTTCCCACGACCAGTATGCCGTGCGGCTGAAGAAGCTGCAGGACATGCGCGCGGCGGGCTTCGATCCCTTCCGTGCCAACGCGCCGCAGACGCATTTCTCGCAGGACGCCAAATCGCTTTACGTGGAAGGCCAGGACTACGCGGTGCCGGTGGCGGTGGCCGGGCGGCTCGTGACGTTTCGGGTGCAGGGCGGCAGCTCGTTCGTGAAGATCCAGGACCAGCAGGGCCAGATCCAACTCTACTTCCGCAAGGACGTGCTCGGCGAGGCGCGCTACGGCGATTTCAAGAAGCTGCTCGACCTGGGCGACATCATCGGCGTCGCCGGCACGCTCTTCAAGACCAAGACCGGCGAGATCACGGTGCGCGTCGATGCCTACACGCTGGTGGCGAAAGCGCTGCGCCCGCTGCCGGAGAAATGGCACGGCCTGACCGATCCCGAGCAGGTCTATCGCCAGCGCTACCTCGACCTGATCGTCAACCCCGAGTCGCGCGCGCGCCTGCTGCTGCGCAGCCGCATCGTGGCCAGCGTCCGGCAGACGCTCGCCGGGCGGAGCTTCATCGAGGTGGAAACGCCGGTGCTCGAGGGCGTGGCCGGGGGCGCCGCCGCGCGCCCGTTCGTCACGCACCACAACACGCTCGGCGCGGACTTCTTCCTGCGCATCGCGCTCGAACTGCGCCTCAAGCGCCTGCTGGTCGGCGGCTACGACCGGGTGTTCGAGATCGGGCGCATCTTCCGCAACGAGGGCATCTCGCGGAAGCACAACCCGGAGTTCACCATGCTCGAGGTCTACCAGGCCTACTCGGATTTCCGCGGCATGATGGAATTGATCAAGGCGATCTTCACCGACCTATGCCGCGACGTGCTCGGCACCTTCGAGGTCAAGCACGCCGCCAGCGGCCAGGTGATCAACTTCGCCGGCGAGTGGCGCGAGGCGCGCTACTTCGACCTCATCGACGAGGCGGTCGGCTTCAAGCTCAGCGCGCAGCGCAATTCGCCCGACTTCCGCGCGCAGGCGACCGCGGCCGCGCAGAAGCTCGGCTGCGAGGTCCACCCGGGCTGGGAAAACCACGAGATCGTCAACGAGATCTTCGGCAAGAAGATCGAGCCGACGCTCATCCAGCCGACCTTCGTCACCCACCTGCCCAAGGAACTCTGCCCGCTGGCGAAGCTCAACGCCGACGACGCCGGCCTGATCGACGTGTTCGAACTCTGCATCGGCGGCATGGAGATCGCGCCGGCCTACTCCGAGCAGAACGATCCGCTCGTGCAGCGGGAAATGTTCGAAAAGCAGGTCGGCGAGGAAAAGCAGAAGATGGACACCGACTTCCTGCTCGCGCTGGAGCACGGCATGCCGCCGGCCGGCGGCATGGGCGTCGGCATCGACCGGCTCTGCATCCTGCTCACCGGCGCCGAGAGCATCCGCGACGTGATCCTCTTCCCGTCGCTGCGGCCGACCACGGCGCCGTGAGCGCCGTGGAGCAATAAGCTGTAAGCAGTAGGCCTTAAGCTAGAAACGAATTGGCAGTGGAAGCTTACGGCTTATCGCTTATGGCTTACCGCTGACACCCATGCCCTGGCCCGTCTACCTCGCCCTCAAGCAGCTTTTCCCGACCGGGCGGGTGTCGTTCTTCACGCTGATCTCGGTGCTCGGCGTCGGGCTCGGCGTGGCGCTGATGCTCGTGTCTTCGAGCGTCATGGGCGGCTTCGGCCACCAGATCCGCCAGATGATCATCGACACCCAGGGCGAGGTGCAGATCCGCGGGCGCGGGCCCTTCGCGCCCGACGCCGCCATCGAGAAGGCCATCGCCAGCGTGCCGGCGGTCGCGGCCGCCGCGCCGTACGCGCAGGGCGTCGTCATGCTCGAGTTCGAGCGCCGGCCGGCTTTTCCCACGATCCAGGGCTTCGACCTCGACCGGATGCGCAAGGTCATTCCGCTCGAGCGTTACCTCAAGGCGGGTTCGCTGGACGACGTCGACGACGACTCGGTGATCCTCAGTTCGATCCTCGCGAACTCCATCGGCGCGCGGATCGGCGACAAGATCAGCGTCTACTCGCCGCTCATGCTCGAGCGGTTCAAGCGCAATGAAGTGCTGCTGCCCCGCGAAGTCCGCGTGGCCGGCATCTTCGAGATCGGGCACCAGCAGCTCGACAGCTCGACGGTCATCTGCTCGTTGCGCCTGATGCAGGATCTCTACGGCCTGGATCACCTCGTCCACGGCTACAACGTCCGGCTCAAGCCCGGCGCCGACCCGGATGCCGCGGCCGCCGCGCTCAACGCCGTCCTGCCGCCGGTCGCCGGCGCGCTGACCTGGTTCGAGGCCAATGCCGATTTCCAGGCCGTGGTCGCCTTCGAGCGCAACATGATCTTCTTCCTGCTCACGTTCATCGTGATCGTGGCCGCCTTCTCCATCACGAGTTCGCTGCTCGTCACCGTCGTGCGCAAGACCCGCGAGATCGGCCTGCTTGGCGCCATGGGCGGACGGGCGGCGCAGGTGGCCGCGTGCTTCTGCGCGCAGGGGCTGTTCATCGGCACCGCCGGCACGGCCGTGGGCCTCGCCCTGGGCGCGACGCTGCTGCATTACCGCGACAACATCGTCGGGCTGGTGGCGGGGGCGACGATGGGGCGCGACGTGTTCGTGAAGTTCTACCAGTTCAGCCACCTGCCGGCCTACACGGAGACGAAGGACGTCGTCGTCATCATTGTCTTTTCCATCGTCGCCTCGACGCTCGCCGGCCTGATTCCCGCCTGGCGCGCGGCCCGGCTCAAACCCGTGGAGGCTCTCCGCAGCGAGTGATTCGCTGCGGAACTCCCAACGCTGAACGTTTAACTTCCAACTCTGAAACTCAGCCCGATGCAGCCACCAGAGGCAAAATCCGGATCCGATTCCTTGGGCGTTGAGCGTTCAGCGTTCGGCGTTGGGCGTTCCGGCTCGGTTCTCCGGGCTGCCGGCCTGCGCAAGACTTACCCGAGCGGCGACCGCACGCTCGAGGTGTTGCGCGGCGTTGACCTGTCCGTCGCGGCGGGCGAAACCGTCAGCGTGCGCGGCGAGTCGGGCTCGGGCAAGAGCACCCTGCTCAATGTGCTCGCCGGCCTCGACCGTCCCGACGCGGGCGAGCTCACCTGGGCGGGCGAGGCGGCGCACCGGCTCAGCCTGAGCGAACTCACGGAGCGGCGCGGACGGTTCCTCGGCATGGTGTTCCAGTCCTATTACCTGATTCCCGAACTGAACGCCGTCGCGAACGTCCTGATGGCGGCGCGACTCGTCGGCGCGGCGGGGGCGGCCGAACGCGCCCGCGCCGCAAATCTGCTTAAACAAGTCGGCCTGGCCGAACGGGCGCATCACCTGCCGGCGCACCTGTCCGGCGGCGAGCGCCAGCGGGTGGCGGTGGCCCGGGCGTTGATGAACAAGCCGGCGGTCATCTTGGCGGACGAGCCGACCGGCAACCTCGATGAGCGCACCGGCGACGAGGTCATCAACCTTCTGCTGCAGGTCTGCGCCGACGAACGGACCGCCCTGGTGCTCGTCACCCACAACCCGGCGCATGCCCGGAAATGCGGCAGACAGTTGCTCCTCAAAAATGGGGTAATCGGGCAGCCTTGAAGTTCACGGTTCTCGGTTCACGGTTCTCGGCCAGAGAATGGCAACCGTCAGGTGTTTCGAGGATCTGAATGGCTGGAAGAAGGCGCGCGAGCTTTCCCGGGAGATCTATTTCGTGACGAGGTCGGGGCCCTTGGCCAGGGATTTCGCCTTGCGCGACCAGATGCGCCGGGCGGCAGTCTCGGTCATGGCAAACGTGGCCGAAGGCTTTGGCCGAGGTGGAAACAAGGAATTCATCCAGTTTCTGGGTCACGCCCGGGGATCGGCGACTGAGGTGAAGTCGCACCTTTACGTGGCGCTGGACTCGGGCGAGCTACCCCAGGTGGAATTCGACCGACTTTATCGGCTCGCCAGCGAGACCGAGGCTTTGATTAGTGGTCTGATGCGCTACCTGCAGAACAGCGATTCGCGCGGTCGCAAGTTCAAGACAACGGAGAACCATGAACCGTGAACCGTAAACCTGCGAACATCCGTTGCGGCGTCGCCGGGGTCGGCTCCCTCGGCCAGCACCATGCCCGCATCTACGCCGCGCTGCCTGGGGTCGAGCTGGCCGGCATCTACGAGACGAGCGACGCCCGCGCGGCCGAGATCTGCGCCAAGCACAATTGCCGGCGCTTCGCCACGCTGGCCGAACTGGGTGACGCCTGCGACGCGGTCAGCGTCGTGGTGCCGACCGACCGCCACGCGGAGGTGGCGCTGCCGCTCCTGGCGAAGGAATGCCATTTGCTGATCGAAAAGCCGCTCTGCGCGAGCCTCGACGAGGCCGAGCAGGTGCTCGCCGCGGCGCGGCAGGCCGGCTGCATCGTGCAGGTGGGCCACATCGAGCATTTCAACCCGGTGATGAGCTACCTGGAGAAGCACACCGGCCGGCCGCAGTACATCACGACCGAACGGCTCGCGCCCTACCAGACGCGCGGCACCGAGGTGGGCGTCGTGCTCGACCTGATGATCCATGACATCGGCATCGTGCTCGCGCTGGTGAAGTCGCCGATCCGCAAGATCGACAGCGTCGGCATCAGCGTGCTGTCGAAGACCGAGGACATCGCGAACGCCCGCATCGAGTTCGAGAACGGCTGCGTGGCCAACCTCAGCGCCTCGCGCATGAGCCTGAAGAAGAACCGCGAGATCCGCGTCTTCCAGGACAACGCCTACCTGTCGCTCGATTTCATGAACCAGAAGGGCCACCTGGTGAAGAAGAGCGACATCATCGCCTACGGCGTGAAACTGAAGATCGGCCTCGCCAAGGCCGGCGACGCGTCGTCGATCCCGGTGCACGAAATCCCGATCGAAAAAGGCGAACCGCTCGCGATCGAGCTGGCGCATTTCGTCGAGAGCGTCCGCGAGGCGAAGCAGCCCAAGGTCGGCGCCGCGCTCGGCAAGTCGGCGCTGGAGGTCGCCCTCACCATCACCGCGCAGATCCGGCAGGCGCAGCAATGAGATGGTCACCACGACACACACGAAAAACGTGACCAAAGCTTTTGGAGGCGGGGTGCCCTCACCCCGCGCGGCATGATTTGCGAAACCAACATCCCGCGGGGTGGGGGCACCCCGCCTCCAGTGGCGCTTGATGGAGGAGGTGGCTCATGAGGGACACGTTGCCGCCCCCCGCCGCCGGCCGCGTCGACCTGCTGGTCGTCGCGGGCGAGCACTCGGGCGATGAGCACGCCGCGCGGATGTTGCGCGGCCTGCTGGAGCGGAAGCCGGGCCTGCGGGTTTGCGCTCTGGGCGGGCCGCGCCTCGCCGCCGCCGGGGCGCAGTTGCTGCGCGACCTGACAGCTTCCTCGGCCATGGGCTTTGCCGTGCTCACGAAACTCTCGCATTACCGGGCCTTGATCGCGGAGGTGGTCCGCTGGGTGGGCGTGCACCGGCCGCGCGCCGTGTGCTTCGTCGATTCGTCGGGGTTGAACCTGCGGATTGCGCAGCGCCTGTACGATGCGGGTTTCTCGGCGAAGGCGGGCGGTCCGACCAAGGCGCTTTATTACATCAGCCCGCAAATCTGGGCGTCGCGCCCGGGGCGGCGCATCCGGATGTCGCGTCACCTCGACGGGCTGGCGGCGATCTTTCCCTTTGAAAAGGGCTGTTATGCGGACACGCGGCTGCCCGTCGAATTTGTCGGGCACCCCTTCGTGTCGCCGGGCTACGAGCCACCGGTGGCCTTCGATCCCGCCGGGCCGGTGCTGCTGCTGCCCGGCAGCCGGCGCCAGGTGGTCGCGCGGATCTTTCCGGTGTTGTTGGAAGCGTACCAGCGCAGCGGCACCGACCGCCGTGCCGTCGTGCTGTACCCGAGCACGGAGATCCTCGCGGTGCTCCGGACGGCGCACCCGCCGGCCAGCGTCGAGTTGCGCCAGACCGGGGCCGGGACCATTGGTGCCGCGGCGGTGCTGACGGCCAGCGGGACGATGTCGATGCATTGCGCGCTCGCGGGCCTGCCCGGGGCCCTGGTCTATATCACCGACCCGGTGACTTACGGGCTGGGCCGCCTGCTGGTGCAGGTGGAGCAGATCGGCATCGCCAACCTGCTGCTGGGCGAGCCGGTCTATCCCGAGTTCATCCAGGGCGCCGCCAGGCCCGACGAACTCGGCGCGCAGCTGCGCGAGTGCCTGGAAAACCCGGCGCGACGCGAGCAGGCGGCCGGGCAGGCGGCGCGGCTTCGGGCGTTGCTGGCGCAGCCGACGAACGGTTCGGCCGCCGACTGGCTGGCGCGGCAGCTCTGACTCTGTTTGGAGGCGGGGTGCCCTCACCCCGCTGCGCAAGATCCCCGCGGGGTGAGGGCACCCCGCCTCCAAGTTATCAGATCCTGAACTCCAAATGATGAATGATGCCTTGATACGGCCAGTCGTCCGGATTGAGGCAAAGCCCCTGACGCGCCGGGTTACGTCGTACATATTCCCATTTCTCAACGTACGCGTCCGCCGAACGGACGAAATGGTCGAAGTAGCTGGCCTGCCAGACGGGACCAGAGGCGACACCGACTGCCACCAGTCGCCGGGCCGACACCGATTTCCATAACTTCATCCATTCCGCGAGCGGTTTGCCTTGGAGCGTGGGCACTGCAAAAAAATGAACGTGATCGGGCATCAAGACATAACGCCCGACATTCCAGCCGTCCATGGCAGCAGATTGCGCCCAGATCGTGGACATGATTTTTTGTGCGACATCATTGGCAAGCAGCGGGCGCCGGCCGGCGACGCAGGTGGTTAGAAAGAGCAAGGGCTGTTTGCTGAACGGCTTAAAATGTGGCAGATGCATGCGGCCAACCAGACTATGGGTTCACGCTAGCATGAAGGGGAAAATAACCTCCTTTTCGGGTGGTTCGCGTGTTTGTCGGAACAATGGAGGCGGGGTGCCCTCACCCCGCGAGGCATGACCTGCGAAGCCGCCAACCCGCGGGGTGAGGGCACCCCGCCTCCAATATCTGAACGCGCGGCGCGTGGGCGCCCGCGTCCGGATCAGCCCTGATGGTTCAGGGAGTGCGCCACGGCCGGCCAGAGCTGGGCGGTGCGTTCCGCCACGATGGCGCGGCACTTCGCGACCTCGGCCTCGCGCTGGGCGAGGTTGCTCTCGGCGATCTTCGCCAGGTCGTCGAGGTTGTAGAGGAAGACGTTCGACATTTGCGCCGCGGCCGGATCGACGTCGCGCGGCAGCGCCAAATCGATGAGGAACAGCGGGCGCGCCGGCCGGTGTCTCATGGCGGCCGCGATCAGGTCGCGCGTGAGGACGAACCCCGGGGCGGACGTCGAGCTGGCGATGACGTCGGAGGCGGCGACGGCCTCCGGCAGTTCGGCCAGGCTCATGGCCCAGCCGCCCGCGGCGGCCGCGGCCTCCTCGGCCTTCGCCAGCGTGCGGGAGGCGACGGTGATCGACTTGGCGCCCCGGCTCTGGAAGGCCTGCACGGTCTTCAAGCCGATCTCACCCGCGCCGACGACGAGAACCTTGGTATCGCCCAGCTGGCCGAAGATGCGCCCGGCGAGGTCGACCGCCACCGTCGCAATGCTGATCTGCCCGGCGCCGATCGCGGTGTTGGTCCGGATGTGCTTGGCCGCCTGGAAGGTCTTCTGGAATACGCGATTCAGGACGGGCCCGGTCCATTTTCGTTCGAGCGCACCGTCGTACGCCTGCTTCACCTGGCCGAGGATCTCGGTCTCGCCGACGATCTGGGAATCGAGGCCGGAGGCGACGGAGAAAAGGTGCGCGATGGCATCGTGATTCTGCCGCAGGGTCAGGGCGGAATCGAGTTCGGTCAGGGTGCAGCCGGTCACGGCGCAGAAGGTCTCGCGCATCGCGGCGATGACCGCGGGGTCCTGGGCGACGCCGTAGAGCTCGACGCGGTTGCAGGTGTTGACCATCGCGAACTCGCGGATGCCGGCGGTCGAGCGCAGGCGCGCGGCGAGGTCGGCGGCGCGTGCATCGTCCAGCGCGATCTTCTCCCGCACCGCCAGGGGGGCGGTGTGATGACTGGCGCCGAGTTCGAAAAGGACGGGCGTGGACGGATCCATCGTTCAGCGCAGATACGTGACCGGCCGGTAGCCGTGCCGGTTGGAGTTCACCGGACCCAGCGACAGCAGCGCCAGCCAGAACATGATGAGGCAGACCCAGGCGAACCGCACCGACACCAACCGGCCGCGCCAGCGGAGCAACAGGACAACGAGGTAGCAGAACCAGACGCCCACCGTGACGATGAGCTTCGGCAGGTGGACCGAATTGGTGTCGCGCACCCACCACGAAGCGCCGACGCCGAGCGACACGGTCAGCAGCAGGACGCCGAGCAGGATGAGCCGGAAGTTGATCTGGTCGAGCTGGACGATCGACGGCAGGAACCAGAAAATGCCGTCGAGCTTCTTGTGCTTGAGGCTCCAGGTCTGCAGGAGATGCATGATCGAGGTCAGCGCGAGCAGGCCGAAGACCCCGTAGCTGAACACGGCGATGGCGGCGTGCGCCTCGATCCAGGGATTTTCGCCGAAGAGTTTCTGGCCGCGGACCAGGTCCCAGTGTTTGATCAGGAGCGATAACACCGCCAGCGACCCCGCATAGCCGGCGGTGAACAAGCCGAGCAGGCTGACCCGAAAGGCGGTGCCGACGAAGAAATACAGCAGCATCGCGGACCAGGCGACAAACTGGACGATTTCGAACGTGTTGCCCAGCGGGCAGCCCTTCACGTCCATGCCGCGCAGGTAAAGCCCGCCCCACTGGCACAGCCAGCCGATCACCAGCAGCGTGTTCAGGGTCTTGCGCAGGCGGCCGGGAAACTGCCGCCTGGTCAGCCCAATCAGGCCGGTGACGAAGCCGGCCAGGTAGAGGAGGGCTCCGACCCACAGCAGCGACCGGTCGGTGATGAAAGATAACATGGGGCAAAGCTTGGGGCGGCTCCTCGCCGGGGCAAGAACGACAACGCGGTATTAGATAATCCCACCACTGTGCCGGGTCCGGACTGATTAAAGCTTGGGCGGGCGCCGTGGCCCGCCATATTCGCCGCCGTGACTCCCGCCTTTGCCCCCAAACCCGTCGTGCTCAATGGCCGCACCGTGCGACTGGAGCCGCTCGAACGCCGTCATGCCGACGGCATTTTTGCGGCCAGCCGCGACCCGGAGATCTGGCGCTGGATGCTCGTCGCCCAGCCGACCAGCGTGGCGGAGGTCGAGCGGTGGATTGACGCCGCCGTCGCCGGCGTGGCCGCGGGCACCGAGGTCGCCTTCGCCACCGTCCTCGAGGCGGACGGCCGGGTGGTGGGCTCCACGCGGTACATCGACATTCGCCGGCCGAACCGCGGACTCGAGATCGGCTGGACCTGGATCGAACCGCGCTTTCAGCGCACGGCCGTGAACACCGAGGCGAAATTCCTGATGCTGCGGCACGCGTTCGAGGAACTCGGCGCCGTGCGCGTGCAGCTGAAGACCGACGAACGCAACGCCCGTTCGCGTGCCGCCATCGCCCGGATCGGGGCCAGCTTCGAGGGCATCCTGCGCAAGTACCAGGCGCGGTTCGACGGTTACGTGCGCAACACCGCCATGTTCAGCATCACCGCCGAGGAATGGCCGGCGGCGAAGGCGAAGCTGGAAGCGATGCTGGCGCGGTAGGTAGGGCGGCGGGGAGGTGGCTGGCGCGGGTAGGGCGGCGAGTCCCTTCGCCGCCGTCCCCCCGGCGCGGAACGGAGTCCGCGCCCTACCGGTCCTACTTTCTCGCCACCCAGAACCGGCAGTTGTCCGAAAAATTCCGCACCTTGGGCGTCTCGCTGGCGAGCTCGTCGCGCATGCGGTCGTTGACGTGCACCCAGCCGGTGGCGGCGAGGTCCTCGAAGATCTCCTTCCGGTCCGGCAGGTGCATGAAGGTGTTGCCGTTGTCGTCCGTGAAATAGCGGTCGCCGAATTCGGCGAGCCGTGGGTTCTGCTCGCCGCGGGCCCAGAGTTCGGCCTCGCGCGCCCACGCCGCCGCCTCGCGGGGGTCGTCACGGTCGTGCGTGGTGAAGATGAGATGCCCGCCCGGCCGGCACACCCGGTGGAGTTCGCGCAGGGCCGTGCGGCGGTTCTCGCGGCCGGGTATCTGCATCATGCCGTTGAACAAGAACAAGACCCCGTCGAACGATCGGTCGGCGATCGGGCGACAGTCGCCGAGCCTCGTCGCATCGGCCTGGTGGAAAATCAAGTCGGCCAGGCCGCGCTCCTCGGCGAGGTTGCGGGCCTGCTCGACGAGCTCCGACGAAAAATCGAATCCGGTGACGTTTTCGTAGCCGAGCTGGCGCAGCGCCACGGCGACGCGACCCGCGCCGCATCCGGCCTCGAGGATCTCCGCCGACCGGTCGGGCAGGTAACGCGTGATGATCGCCCGCTCGGATTTCCAAAGGCCGATGGCGTGCGCAGCGCGGGTGTAGTGCAGCACCGTGTTGATCGAGTTGAAGTCGTCGCGTACGGTCTCGCCGGTGATCTTTTGCACAGGAGGCAACGGAGGAAACGGGCTGGAGGGTAGGGCGGCGAGTCCCTTCGCCGCCGTCAAGCCTCGGCGCGGAGCGGAGTCCGCGCCCTACCGCTTTTTCCACGCGGCGATGAACATGCCATTGGCGTTGAGTTCGTGCGGCCACAAGAAATGCTGAGGGCTGAGCGCTGAGGGCTGAGCGCCAGAAACTGGCAGCCGGTCAAGCTCCGGGTGCGCGGTGGTGAAGGCGTCGGCCACGGCGGTCGTCTCGGCGCGCGTGAGCGTGCAAACGGCATAGACGAGCCGGCCGCCCGGCTGGAGCGAACCGGCGACCTGGTCGAGCAACTTCCGCTGGACGGCCGCGAGTTCGTGCACGTCCGCCGGCTGCGTGGTCCAGCGGGCATGCGGGTTGCGCTGCCAGGTGCCGATTCCGCTGCAGGGCGCGTCGACCAGGATGCCGTCGAACCGGGTTTTCGTCGGCAGGCGCGGGCCGCCGTCCCACGAGGCGGCGCGGAAATTGAACACCCGGGCGCGGGCGGCCCGTTCCTTCAGCTTGGCCAGCCGGCGTGCCGAGCGGTCGGAAGCCCAGATCAGGCCCTTGTTGCCCATCAGGTCGGAGAGATGCAGCATCTTGCCGCCCTCGCCGGCGCAGGCATCCCACCACGTTTCGCCCGGCTGCGGGGCGCACGCGAGGCCGACGAGCTGCGAGGCAAGGTCCTGGATTTCAAAGGCGCCGGCCTGGAATTCCTTGGTGCGGTAGAGATCGGTGGTCCCCGCGTAGCGCAGCGCATCGGCCGACTGCGGCGCCGGCACCAGGTGGCTGAGGCGCCGCGCCAGCTCGACGCCGGTGCCGGCCTTGGCCCGGATCCAGAGGACGGGCTCCTGCTGTAGCTGGACCAGCAGCGCCGGCGGAATCGCATCCATTTCGTCCTTGAGCCAGTCGGGCACGCCGAGGGCGGCGAGCGCCTGGGGTTTGACGGACGCCGGGTCGCGGTTGAACCGCTCCTGCAAGTCGAGCGCGGCGGCGAGCTGCTTCTGCAGGGAATCTTTCGGCGCGAGCCAGCGCCACCAGCGAAAATAGGCGAACACGGCGCGGCTGACCGCCCGGCGCGCCGCGGGCGCGGTGAAATGCCGGTCCGCGGTCAGCGATTCGCGCAGCGCCTGGTCCGCCGGGGTGCCGGCGATCGCGAGCCCGACGACACGGGCGGCCTGGTCGAGAATCGCAGAGTCGGACATAGGGCGAACAAAACCGGAAAGGCGCGCGAACGGAAGCGAAGTTTTGGGTTGCCGGTCGACGGTAGGGCACGGACTCCGTTCCGCGCCGTGCTGGCGGCGGCGCGCAAGGGACTGCGCGCCCTACCGGGCAAAGCCACCCCTCAGCGTTTCGCCCAGCGGCGCTGCTCCTTCAGCTCGGGCCGGCGCGGCTCCACGACCGTGCCGGCCACGGCGGCGTGGGCCCGCAGCTCCTGGAACACGGTCGGGGCGACGCGCCAGTTGAGGCTGGAAGCGACCTCGGCGACGGGTGCGGCGCGCTCCTCGAACAGGAAGGCGAGCTCGACGCGCGTGTCGCCATTGGCGGCGTCGATCGCGGCGCGAAGTTTCTTCAGGAAATCCGGCAGATCGGGATGGTCGGGCTTGAGCAGCCACGTCACCTTGCGCACCGCCGTGGGCAGGTAGCCGTCGAGGGGATAGCATTCCTTGACGTTGAGCCGCACGCCGTCCGGGCTGCGCAACACCGTGCCGAGGACGACGACGGGCTGGTTCTCCGCCAGGCTGCGGCCGTAGTTCTCGAACGCGTCGGCGTACATGTTGACCGGGACGGTCGCGCGCTTGCTGGCGAGGTTGAAGAACGCCCAGGGCCGGTTGTCGCGGCGCGAAAGTTTCTTGGTGATGCCGCTGGCCACCCCGCACAGCCGGAACTCGATCCGGTCGCCCTCGGCGAGCACCTGCTCCTCGGTGTGGGTGCTGACGGCCTCCGCCAGGCCCTCGAAGGCGTTCATCGGGTGCCCGGAGATGTAGAAGCCGAGCAGTTCCTTCTCGAATTGCAGCCGTTCCGCCGACGTGAAGTCGACGTGGCGGCCGTTGCCATTGCCGCCGGAGCGGGGTGAGGACGCCCCGCCGCCCGCGGGCGCCGGTTCGCTGAGCGCATCGAGGAACGAATGCTGGCCGGCGGCGGCGTCGCGCTGGCGGGCCGCGGCGGCCGCCATGGCCTCGTCGACCTGCCCGAAGAGCACGCCGCGGCGCTCGCCGGAAAAATCAAAGCTGCCGGTCTTGATCAGGCATTCGAGCACGCGCTTGTTGATCGCGCGACTGTCGACCCGGGAGATGAAATCAAGGAAATCCCGGTAGGGGCCGTGGGCCTCGCGCTCGGCGATGATCTTCTGCGCGGCGGCCTCGCCGACGCCCTTGATCGCGCCGAGGCCGAAGCGGATCTTCTCCCCGACCGGGGTGAACGCCTCGCGGGACTCGTTGACGTCGGGGCCGAGCACCTTGAGGCCCATGGCCTCGGCCTCGGCGACGAAGTGCGAGATCTTGTCGGAATTGCCGAGTTCGGCCGTCAGCACGGCGGCCATGAACTGGACCGGGTAGTTCGCCTTCAGGTAGCCGGTGCGATAGCTGAGGATGGCGTACGCGGCGGAGTGCGACTTGTTGAAGCCGTAGCCGGCGAACTTCTCGAGCAGGGCGAAGATCTCGAGCGCCTTCTTCTCGGGGATGTTGTTGGTCTTTTTCGCGCCCTCGACGAACACGCTGCGCTGCTTCTCCATCTCCTCGGCGTTCTTCTTGCCCATGGCGCGGCGGAGAACGTCGGCGCCGCCGAGCGTGTAGCCGGCGATGATCTTGGCGGCCTCCATGACCTGCTCCTGGTAGACCATGATGCCATAGGTCTCGCGGCAGACATCCTCGAGCAGCGGGTGCGGGTAGGAGATGGTCGTTGGGTCCTGCTTGCCGCGGATGTATTGGGGGATGAGGTCCATCGGGCCCGGGCGGAAGAGCGCGATGAGGGCGACGATCTCCTCGACCGAGCTGACGTTGAGCTGGCGGCAGAGGCCCTGCATGCCGCCGGATTCGAGCTGGAAGACACCGGTGGTGCGGCCGGAGTTGAGCAGGGCGAAGGTCCGGGCGTCGTCGAGCGCCACGGTCTCGATGTCGAACTTCGGGTCGGCCGTGCGCCGGATGCTGTCGACGGCATCCTGGATGATCGTGAGCGTGCGCAGGCCGAGGAAGTCCATCTTCAGGAGCCCGAGCTTCTGCACGGGATCCATGGCGAACTGGGTGGTGATGTCGCCTTCCTGCAGCGTGAGCGGCACGTATTCGCTGAGCGGCCGGTCCGCGATGATGATGCCCGCCGCGTGTTTGCCGGTGTTGCGCACCATGCCCTCGAGCACGAGGGCCTGGTCGACGATCTTCTTGGTCAACGGGTCGGCGGCGATGGCGTCGCGCAGCTCGGCGGACTTGTCGATCGCGGACTGGAGCTCGATGTTGAGCTCGTCGGGGATCATCTTGGCCAGCCGGTCGGCGTCGGCGTAGGGGAGGTTGTGGACGCGCGCCACGTCGCGGATGACGGCCTTGGCCCCGAGGGTGCCGAAGGTGACGATGTTGGCCACGCACTCGCGGCCGTATTTCTCGCGGACGTAGGTGATGACCTCGTCGCGGCGGCGCATGCAGAAGTCGATGTCGAAGTCCGGCGGCGACACGCGCTCGGGGTTGAGGAAGCGCTCGAAGAGCAGGCCGAAGCGCAACGGCTCGATGTCGGTGATGCCGAGGACATACGCCACGAGCGAGCCCGCGCCGGAACCACGGCCCGGCCCGACGGGAATGCCGTGCTCCTTGGCCCAGCGGATGAAATCCCAGACGATGAGGAAGTAGTCGACGAAGCCGGTCTTGCCGATGATGCCGAGCTCGTAGTCGAGGCGGGCGACGAGCGTCTTCGCCAGGGCCGGGTCCTGCGCCCGGCTGGCGCGGCTATAGTCGACGCCATAGCGGTGCTGCAGGCCGGCGACGCAGAGTTCGTGGAGGTAGGCGGGCTTGTCGACCTTGATCTCGGGCGGCAGCGGGAACTTCGGGTAACGGTTCTCGCCGAACGTGAGCTTGAGGTCGCACATTTCGGCGACGGCCTGGGTGTTGACGATCGCATCCGGCACCTCGGCGAACAGCCGCTGCATCTCGTCGCGCGACTTCAGGTAGAACTGCGGCGTGTCGAACCGCATGCGGTTGGCGTCCTCGAGCTTCGCGCCGGTCTGGATGCACAGCATGGTGTCGTGCGGCGACGCGTCGTCGGCGTTGACGTAGTGGACGTCGTTGGTGGCGACGACCTTCAGCTTGAACTCGGCGGCGAGCTTGAGCAGGAGCGGGGCGATGCGGTGCTGCTCGGCGATGCCGTGGTCTTGGAGCTCGATGAAGAAATTATCGCGGCCGAACATGTCGACGAAGCGGCCGGTGGCCTTCCGGGCATCCTCCCAGCGGTTCTGCAGGAGCAGCTGCGGCACGAGCGCGGCCAGGCAGCCGCTGAAGGCGATGAGGCCCTCGGCGTGGCCGGCGAGCGTGTCGAGGTCGGTGCGCGGCTTGTAGTAGAACCCGTTCAGGTGCGCATCAGAAACGAGCTTGAGCAGGTTGGCGTAGCCCCGCGCGTTCTTCGCCAGCAGGCCCAGGTGGAAGATGTTTTTTTCGCCCTCGATCCGCGCCGTCTTTTCCAGGCGCGAGCCCTCGACGAGGTAGATTTCGCAGCCGACGAGCGGCTTGATGCCCTTGGCCTTGGCGGCGTTGAAGAAGTCGACCGCGCCGAAAAGGACTCCATGGTCGGTCAACGCCACGGAGCTCTGGCCGAGCTCGGCCACGCGCCCGATCAGGCGGTCGATCCGGCAGGCACCGTCGAGGAGGCTGTAGTCGCTGTGGACATGAAGGTGGACGAAATTCTGGTCGGCGGAACCCACGGTGGGTCATGGGAAGGCCGCGTCCGGGCCCCCGCAAGCCGGAAAGCGTAAGCTCATTCTCCGAAATGGCTTAGCGCAAAGATGCCGGTGGCGGCCGCCAGTGTCCGGACCGCCGGCCCGAGGCGCGGTGGGCGGTGTTGTCCCGGGGGAGAAGATTGGGGTTGACGGTGGCGTGAGCGGGTGGCTTTTTGCACGTTTTCCTCACCACCATCCCGCCTGTTTTCCATGTCTATTGAGATCAAGATGCGCAAGAACGAGCCGATCGACCGTGCGCTGCGCCGCATGAAGAAGAAGCTCGAGCGCGAGAGCATCATCAAGGATGTCCGCATGAAGCGTTACGCCGAGAAACCCTCGGAGCGCCGCCGCCGCAAGGAGAAGGTCATGGCCTTCACCTGCATGCTGCGCCGCCGTTACGCCGAATAATTTCTGGCCTGGTTTTTTCGCGGCTCCGTGTCGATGACACGGGGCCGTTTTTTTTGGCGACGCGCGGGCCGCGGCGTGGCCGGTGCGGTCGGCTTGCGTCCCATGGCGCGTCCTGTCCTAGTTCCGCCCAATGAAGCCCATCGTCGCCCTCTCCACGTGCTGGTGCTCGCACCGGCACCAGGACGGTTACGAGATGCTCCAGGAGATCGCGGGCCTCGGCTTCACGTGGGTCGAGCTCAGCCACGGCATCCGCATCACCCTGGTGCCCGGCATCCTCCGCGCGGTGGAGGAGGGCGTGGTCAAGGTGGCCTCCTGCCACAACTTCTGCCCGCTGCCGTCCGGCGTGATGCACGCGGCGCCGAACCTCTACATGCCCTCCTCACGGGATGCGCGGGAGCGCGACATGTGGCTGCGCCAGAGCAAGCGGACGATCGACTTCGCGCACCAGGTCGGTGCCGCCAAGGTCGTCGTGCACCTCGGGGCGGTCGAATTCTTCTGGTTCAATCCCGCGCGGAAGATCGAGGCCTATTTTGCGGGGCGGACGCCGGCGGCGGAGGAACCCGCCAAGGACGAGGCCTACGGCCGCCTGCTGGCGAAGGCACTCGCCAAGCTCCGGGCGCGGATGCCGCCTTATTGGGAGAACACCCGGCAGGGCCTGGTCGAACTGGCGGGCTATGCCGGGCAGAAGCAGGTGAAACTCGGCTTCGAGAATCGCGAGCGATTCGAGGAGCTGCCACTCGATGCCGACCATGCCGAGCTCCTCGCCTGGCTCGCCAAGCCGGCCGTTTGCGGTTATTGGCACGACGCCGGGCACGCCCAGATCAAGCAGAACCTCGGGCTGCTGGACCACCGCGAGCACCTCGGGAAGAACGCCCCCAACGCCATCGGCTTCCATCTCCACGACGTGAACGCCGCGGGGCACGACCACCAGCCGATCGGCAGCGGCAAGATCGATTTCAACATGGTCAGCTCGTTCTGGCGGCCGGAGCACACGCTGGTGATCGAACTCAACCCGCGGCTCACGGTGGACGAGGTCCTGGCCTCGAAGCGGCACGTCGAGGATCTCGTGGCGCAGCGGTTCGGGTGAAGGACATTTAGTGCGCGGACATCGGCCGTATCCGTGATTTGAGGTAGGGCGCGCAGTCCCCTGCGCGCCGCGGCGGCGAACGGAGTCGCCGCCCCTACCCGCGGAAAGTTGAGCCGCGAACTCGGGCCAGCAGTTCGCCGATCCAACGCCGATGCGGGCCGGAAAGGGTGACGCGGCCCAGGTCCCCGACTCGGATCCATTCGAGTGTCTGGTCGCGGGACACGCGCTCCCGCAGCTTCGCGCTGGGCTGCACCGCATGAATGGCTTCGGTGACCTGAAACCGGGTGATCGCCCTCCTCTTGGTCGCAAGCAGCGAGGCGGCCGCGGGCTTGACGCCGAGATCGACGGCCGCGGGCAGCTCATGGAGTCCCGCCAGGCGTTTCGCCTTGCCGTCTTCCCGGCGCAGGAGGAGCCGGCCGCGGTTCATGCAGAAAATTCGTATTACGGACATCGGCTCGGCGCGCCGGGGCTGGAAGCGGGGCAGGGCGGCGGCGGAGCCGGCGGCGCGCGCCGCGCAGAGCTGCGCCACCGGGCAGGCTCCGCAGCGGGGCGATTGCCGGAGGCAGACGGTGGCGCCGAGCTCCATCATCGCCTGGTTGTGCAATCCGGGCGGCGCGCCGCGAATGAGGCCGGCGGCCAGGGGCGTGAAATACTTCACCGCCTCGCCGCCGTCGCGAAACCGGCGCGTGACGCCGGCCAGCCGGGCGAGGATGCGGACAACGTTGCCGTCGACCACGGCGGCGGGCTCGTCGCAGGCGATGCTGGCGATCGCCGCGGCGGTGTAGGGCCCGATGCCGGGCAACTCGAGCCAGCCGGCGGCCGTGCGCGGGAAATCGGGCCGGCCGGCCAGCTGCCGGGCGAGCGCATGAAGGCGCCGGGCGCGCGAGTAGTAGCCGAGTCCTTCCCACAGCTTCAGGACCCGCGCCTCGGGCGCGGCCGCCAGCGCGGCGAAGTCCGGCAGAGCGGCCATCCAGCGGTCGAAATACGGCAGGACCGTCTTCACCTGCGTCTGCTGGAGCATGAACTCGGAGACGACGGTGCGATAGAGCGAGGGTTCCGTCCGCCACGGCAGCCGGCGCTGGTGCACGCGATACCAGGCATGCAGCGCGCGCTGGAAGGCGCGCCGGCGACGGAGGACGGGAATTTCGACGGCGACCACGAAAGGGCTTCAGCCTTCGCACGGGGTTGCCGCTGACAAGCTCCAAGCCGCGGCCTCCCGGGGGCACACGTGAATTTTTGTGTGATTTTGCGGCTTTTTGTGGCCATGTACTGCCCATGGCCAACTACCGCGATGACGCCGACGAGGAAAAGCCCAAGGCGGTCACGATCTACACGCTCAAGCTGGATGACGCCCAGATGGAGAAGCTGCATGCGGTGCTGAAGGCGAAGCACTGGCCGGACGTCGAGGTGGCGTACGCGCGCTTCGCGTTCAAAGGCCCGAAGGTGAACGTCACGGCCTACACCAGCGGCAAGGTGGTCGTGGCGGGCAAGGAAACGGAGGACTTCGTGCAGAACGTGCTCGAGGCCGAGGTGACGGGCATGGCGCGGCTCGGCTACGATGACGTGCATCATCCCGAGTGGTTCGAGCCGCACGCCGGACTCGACGAAAGCGGCAAGGGCGACCTGTTCGGTCCGGTGGTCGCGGCGACGGTGGTGGCGGAGAAGGCCGCCATCGAGGCCTGGCGCGACGCCGGCGTGCGCGACAGCAAGACCGTGGTCGACACCCAGATTCTCAAGCTCGACGAACTCATCCGCGGCACGCCGGGCGTGGTCGTCGAGACCTGCCAGTGCGGCATGGCGAAGTACAACGAGCTGATGTTGAAACCGCACGCCAACCTGAACCGGCTGCTCGCCTGGCAGCACGCGACCGCCCTGGGGCAGGCGCTCCAGAAAAAATGGGTCGGGCGCGGGTTGCTGGACCAGTTTTCCAAGGAACCGCTGGTGCAGCGCGAGCTGAAGAAAAAAGGCCTGGAGCGGTTCCGCCTCGACATGCGCCCGAAGGCCGAGGAGGACCCCGTCGTCGCCGCGGCGTCGGTCGTGGCGCGGGCGGAGTTTGTGCGGGCCATGCGGGAATTGTCGCGCGAGTTTGGCGCGAAGCTCCAATTCGGCGCCGGCGCGGCGGCGAAGGCGCAGGCGGCGGAGATCGTGGCGAAGTTCGGCGCGCGCGCCCTCGGGCGCTTCGCCAAGCTGCATTTCCGGACGAGCTACGAGGTCGTGGCCGCCGCCGGCAAGCTCGACGAACTGCCGCTGCCCGTGCCGAAGGAAAAGACGGAGTGGAAACGCTGACCGGGACCGGGCATGGCGAAACGAAGGCAGTTGCGCGGATTCGACCTGAAGCAGATCCCCGGCTTGGCCGGCCTGATCGGCGTCGACGAGGCCGGGCGCGGCTCGCTCGCCGGTCCCGTCGTGGCGGCGGCGGTGTTGGTGACGCAGGAGTTCCTCGAGGGCCGCTGGGCGGTGGCGAAAGGCGGCCGGGTCAACGACTCGAAGCAGCTTTCCGCGGAACTGCGGGCGGAGTTGTGGGCGGAGTTCGAGCAACTGGCGGCGCAGGGACAAATCCACGCGCACTATGGCGTGGCGAGCGTCGCGGAGATCGAGGCCCACAACATCCTCGGCGCGACCAAGCTGGCGATGCGCCGCGCCCTCGAGGGCATTTACCCGCCAACCGCGTTCGAGTCGAAGGCCGAGCCCGACCTGTTTTCCAGCGACAACGAAAGGGCGGCCTTCCAGCCCAAGGTGTCGTGCACCATCCTGATCGACGGCCTGCCGCTGCGGCATTTCCCTTACCCGCACCGCGGGATCGTCAATGGCGACGCCCGTTCGCTGTGCATCGCCATGGCCTCCATCATCGCCAAGGTGACGCGCGACCGCCTGATGGACGAGCTGGACAAAGTCCATCCCGGCTACGGTTTCGGCCAACACAAGGGCTACGGCACCGAGGAACACCGCGAGGCCATCCTCAAGCTCGGCCGGTGCCCGGCGCACCGCGACAGCTTCCTGCGCAAGCTCTTTGCCCAGCCGCGCGACCTGGAAGGCCAGATGATCCTGTTTGATTGAGCGGCGGCCGCCGCCGGCGCCGACTCCCGCGGCGCGCGGGACTCAGCTTTCGTCGGTGGCGCCGCGATCGCGCCAGCGCGCCCAGCGCAACGCGAGGACCGGCAGCACGAGCAGGTTCAGCGTCGCGGAGGTGAACAGGCCGCCGAGGATGACGATGGCCATCGGTCCCTCGATCTCGCGTCCGGCCTCGCCGCTGCCGAGCGCCAGCGGCAGGAGCCCCAGCGCCGTGACGGTTGCCGTCATCATGATCGGCACCAGGCGCTCGGAGGCGCCCAGGATCGCGGTGCCGGTGTTCCAAGGCAGGCCGTCGACCCGGACGAGGTGCTCGTAATGGGAGAGCAGCATGATGGCATTGCGGGTCGTGATGCCGAAGAGGGTCACGAAGCCCACGAGCGAACCCATGGTCAGGACGCGGTCGGCGCCGAACAGGCCGGCGGCATACACGGCCAGCACACCGCCGGTGAGGGCGAGCGGCAGGTTGACCAGCACGAGGGCGACATTGCGCCAATGGCCCAGCACGACGGATAGGAGGAGGACGATGCCCGCGCCGGCGACCACGGCGCGCAGCAGCAACTCGCGGGTGGCGGCGCGGCGCGCCTCGGCGGCGCCGGCATACTCGACGTACATGCCGGCGGGGAGGGAGACCTTCCGCGCGATCGCGGCGCGCGCCTCGGCGACGAACGCGCCCACGTCGCGGCCCGTGGGCGGGCTGCAGGTCACCGTCTGCCGCCGACGCGCGCCTTCGTGCAGGATGGAAGAACGGCCATCGGTGAGATAGATATCGGCAATCACCCGCAGCGGCACGCGCCGGCCGGTGGCGCTGGTCAGCAGGAGGTCGCCGACGGCCTCCGGGTCGCGGCGGTGCGCGGGATCGAGCATCACCGCGACGTCGATCGACTGGTTCTCCTGGTAGACCTGCGCCACGACGGCGCCTTCCCAGGCCGCCTGCACGGTTTCGAGCACCTCGACCGGGCGGAAGCCGAGCGCCGTCAGCCGGTCGGGACGCAGGCGGATCGCCAGGCGCGGGGCGCCCGGTGGTGATTTCACCTGCACGTCGTCGGCAGGCAGGTCCGCGAGCACTCGTTGCACCTCGCGAGCCTTGGCGTCGAGTTCGTCCAGGTTCTCGCCGAAAAGATTGATGACAACTGGCGCGGTCTCGCCGCCGATGGTCTCGCCAATGCGGTCGCCCAGGAAGGTCAGCACCTCGAACTGGATGCCGGGGATGCCGCGGAGCACGTCGCGGATCTCGTCCTCGACCCGCGCCTGCTCGCGCCCGGGGAGCCCGGGCTTCAGCTCGACGTGGAATTCGCTGCGGTGGGGCGGCCACGTGTCCTCGCCCTGCTCGGCGCGGCCGATCTGCTGCTCGACGGTCGCGACCTGGTCGATCCGCAGGAGGGCGGTGGAAATCTCGCGGCCGAGCCGCATCGTTTCCGCCAGCGAGGCGCCCGGGGCCGTGGAGACCCCGAGCACGAAATGGCCTTCCCGGAACTCAGGCAGGAATTCGCCGCCGAGGAACGGCAGGCGCGACAGGGCCAGGAGGCAGACAAGCGCCACCAGGCCGATCACGCCGCCGGGATGGCGCGCCACCCAGCCCAGGATCCGTTCATAGCGCCGACGCAGGACGGCTTGGAGGCGCGGGGCCTCCGCGGCCTTCGCGCCGCGGGAAAAGAACAGCAGGGTGAGAGCCGGCGTGACCGTCAGGGCCACGACGAGCGACGTGAGTATCGCCAGCAGGTAGCTCGCGGCCAGGGGCGCGAAAAAGCTGCCCTGCAGGCCGGTCAGCGTCAGCACCGGAAGGAACACCAGCGCGACGATGAAGGTCGCGAACACAATGGCCTGCCGCACCTCGAGCGAAGCGGCGAGGATCACGGCCAGGGCGGGCTGCGGCCGTTCCAGCTGCGCGTTGAGCCGGAGCCGACGCAGGATGTTTTCGACATCGATGATGGCGTCGTCGACCACCTCGCCGATGGCGATGGCCAGGCCGCCGAGCGTGATGGTGTTGAGCGTCCCGCCAAAGTGGTTCAACACCACGACGGCGCCCAGCAGCGAGAGCGGGATGGCCGTGAGCGAGATGAGGGCCGTGCGCACGTGGCCGAGAAACAGGAAGAGCACCACCGCCACGAGCGCGGCGCCGAGCAGAAGCGAATGCCGGATGTTGCGCAGGGAGGCTTCGATGAAGGTCGCCGGGCGGTGCAGCGCCGGATACAGCGTGATGCCGGCGCGCGTCAGGACCGGCCGCAATTCGGCCAGCGCCGCCTCGAGTGCGGCGGTCACTTCCATGGTATTGGCGCCATACTGGCCGGTCATGGTCAACAGCACCCCGGGCCGGCCCTGCACCAGCGCGTCGCCGAACTTCGGCTCGGCCCCCGCAGTCACCGTCGCGACGTCGCGCAGGCGGACGGGAACGCCGCCGGGCCCGGCGACGACGACGATCGCCCCGAGTTCCGCCGGCGTCAGGGTCTGCCCCTCGGTCTGCAGCAGGATCCGCTGGTTCGGGGTGTCGATGAAACCAGCGCCGCGGATCCCGCTGGCGAGGCGCGCGGCGGCGAGCACGTCCGAAAGGTCCAGGTTGTGGGCGACGAGCTGGTCCGGATGCACCTGGATCTGCCACTGCCGCACTTCGCCGCCGAAAATGTTGCAGTGCGCCACGCCAGTCACGGCGAGCAGCCGGGGCTTCAGCGTCCAGTCGGCAAACGTGCGCAGCTCCATCGGCGATAACCGGTCGCTCACGAGCCCGATCTTCAGCAGGTCCATGGTGGCCGAAGTGAGCGGCGACATCTTTGGCGCCTTCACCCCGGTGGGCAAAGTCCCGGCCGTCTCAGCGAGCTTTTCCGCGAGAAGCTGGCGCGCGGCGAGCGTGTCGGTTCCCTCCTGGAACACGACCGTCACGACCGCCAGGCCCTGGATCGACTCCGAGCGGATCGATTCCTGGTGCCCGAGGCCGTTGAGCGCCGCCTCGATCGGTCGCGTCACCAGCTGCTCGACCTGCTCGGGCGCGAGACCCGGGGCCTCGACCTGGACGGTGACCTCCGGCGGCACGAAGTCGGGGAAGACGTCGAGTTTCGCATGCTGCGCCACGTAGACGCCGTAACCCAGCCCCAGGACGGCCAGCGAGACGACGGCGCGCCGGAAGCGCAACGAGAACTGGACGATCGATTGCAGCATGCCGTCAGTCCCCGGCGTCTCCTTCGTCGCCGGTGTCACCCAGCAACTCGGCCGCCATGAGCTGCTGGGCGCCGGTGACGACAATCTGGTCGCCGGCGGCGAGGCCGGAGGTCACGACCACGCCCCGGTCGAGTGCGGTGCCCAGCGTGACGATCCGGCGCTCGCAGGCTCCGCCGGCTTTCTGCACATAGACAAAGACGGCGCCGGCGTGGCGCACGAGGGCTGACCGTGGCACCACGAGGGCCGGGCGGGCGTCACCGGGCAGTGTCACCATCGCGCGCAAAACGGTGCCAATGGGCGCCGGTCCGCCGCGCCACAGCGCGAGATATCCACGCCCTTGGGCTTGCGGGTCGGCGGTGGTGGCCGGGCCGAGCAGTTCGACGGCTTGCAGCGCGGTATCGTCCGCGAGCGGGGCCACGCGGACGCCGGTGGGAGCGGTCGCGGGTGAGTCGCCGGGCTGAAGGTCGACGCGCACTAGGGCTGCCTGGCCGGATGCGAGATCCCGGGCCAGGCCGCGTCGGTCGGTACGACCAGCCAGGGCGGGGCCCCACGCGGTGAGCAACCGGGCCTGCGCGGCGGCGAGTTGCACCTGGTCGCGGCGGCGGGCGGCTTCCGCGGCCTCGACGGCCTGCATCGAGGCGTTGGCGCCGTCGGCGTGCAGTTTTTTCACCCGCTGGAATTCTTGGTTGGAGGCGGTGGCGGCCGCTTGGGCTGCGTCGACCTCGGACAGGGCGGCGAGAAACGGCGCCGGATCGAGCACCCGCCCGTAGGCCGGCGCCTCGGGCGCCAATTGGGTCACCTCGGGGGTCGCAAACTTCAAACCGGCCACCGCCGGTCGCGAGCGCTCCGGATTTTTTGCCGGTGCCGGGCCCGCTGACTCAACCGCGGGATGCCTCAGGGCCAGCCAGCTGACGCTGCTGCCGACGACGAGGCCGATGACTACTCCGACGAAGATTTTTTTCATGGCGATGAGGATGGCCCGCCGGCGGCGGGCGGGGTCAGGGCGTCGAGATGGGCAAAGGGTACCTGCAAGGCGTCCTCCACGCGGGCTTCGGCGCGGGCCAGGGCGGCGTCCGCATCCGCCAGCGCGATCCGGCCGGCGACCGCTTCGCTCCGGGCGTTGAGGTATTCCGACCGGTCGGCTCCGCCGGACCGCAGGCGGGCCTCGGCCATTTTCTCCTGGCGGTCGAGCGCAGCCTGCAACTGGCGGAGGAGGTCGCCTTGGGCGGACGCTGCCGCCCGGTTGGCAGTGGCCTCGTCGAGCTCGGCGATGATGTGCGCCTGGACCGACGTCAGCCGGGCGGCGGCTTCGTCAAACCGGGCGCGGGCGAGCGCGATCGGGCCCTCGTGGCGGTTGAAGATCGGCAATTCGAACGAGAAACTGGCGCTCCATTTGTCCTGGCCCTGGTCCCACTGAAAGCCGGGTCCGAGGTGCACGTCGGGATTGATCCCGGAAAGCTCGAGGGCGAGCGAGGACCGGGCGGACTCGCAGCGCGCGAGGGCGGCGAGGACATCCGCCCGATGTTGCAGGGCAATGGTGCGGGCCGCGCCGATGTCCGCCGGCGTCAGCCCAGGAGGCGTCGACGGTGCCAGCGGCAGATCGTCGAGGGCCGTGAGCGGCACACCGAGAGCGGCGGCCACGCGGGCGCGGGCGGCTGGCACCTGGCGGGCGGCTTCGGCTGCGGCGAGCCCGGCCCGGAGCGCGGCGGAACGAATCACCGCCACTTCGGGCGCAGCGGCGGCGCCGGCGTCGAGCCGCTTTTGCGCCAGTGCGGCCAGTTGCCGCTGCAAATCCGCCTCGGTTTCCAACAAAGCGGAGTGGCGCGTTGCCGCCGACCATTCGAGCAGGGCCTGGTGCAGCTCGCTTCGGACTTCCCAAACGGTGGCGACGAGGTCGAGGCGGGCGGCCTCGGCCGCCAGTTGCGCCGCCGCCACGCGGGTCGCGCGCGTGCGTCCCATCGGCAGCAGGAAATCGAGGCTCACCGCCGGGAACCACGGCGACGTGCCGGCGGGTGCGTTGGTGCTGTATCCCGGAACAAGGCCAAGTACTGGATTCGGGCGCGCGGCGGCGGTGACAGACTCCGCCTGCGCGGCCGCCCACTGGGATCGCGCCACGGCGAGCGACGGATGGAAATAGAACGCCGCCCAGGAAAGCGCATCGAGGTCCCAGGCCTTCGGCACCTGGCCGAGATTCCGCTGGAGAAAATCGCGCAAGCCCGGGTCTTGCAGCGAACGCGCGGCGATGGCAGCGGCATTGTCCGCCGCGTTGACCGCCGCTGGCGGCGCCGGAGGTTGAGCGCAGGCGCCCAGCGAGGAGAGAACGACGGCCAGCGACAGCACCCGGCAGAGCGATCCGTGGGCCGTCGCGAAAGGCGTCATGGTGGATCGGAACGGCGTGCTGGACGCAGGGTGGCGTTCAATTCATCCCGTAGACGAGGACCTTGAAGCTGCCCGGAACCATCTTGGGTCGGGAGCGGCGGCCCTCGGCGGCGGTTTCGGCCGGGGCCTCAAACTTCGCCGTAGCCAGGTAAATCCTGTGGGTTACCGGATCGAGCGTCATCGTGCGCGCCCTCGGCTCGGTGACCAGGGTCTGCACGACGGTCAGCTTGTCCGGGGTTTCCTCGCGGGCCACGGTGACCGTGCCATCGCCGCATGAGGCGAACGCGAGCCCGGTGCCCGGGTCGAAGGCGTTGGCGTCGACACCGCGGCCTATCGGTACGGTGGCGACGACGCGCCCGTTGGTGGAATCGACCATGGCCATGAGCTGGTTGCCGCAGCCGAGGAACAGCCGGTGATGGGCGACGTCGATAGCCATGCCCGAGGCTTCCTCGCCGGGGGCAATGGGCCAGTGGGCGACGACGGCGTGGGAGTGGGCGTCGAGGACCACGATCTCGCTGCGGTCCTCAAGGTTATCGTAGACGCGGCCGGCGGCCTCGTCGACGGTGGCGAATTCGGGCTTGCCGCCCAGCGGCACGGTGGCGGCGACCCGCCCGGTGGGGGCGTCGATGATCGTCACTGATTGGCCGCGGCCGTTGAAGGCGTAGACCTCGTGAGTGGAGCCGACGTAAAGCATGCCGTCGGGGTTGGCGCCCGTGTCGACCTTGGCGAGCGTCCGGAGGGTGGCGAGGTCGACGATGCCGACCTTGTTCTCGCGCCCGTTGGTCGTGAACCCGCGCTGCAGGTCGGCGGCCACGGCGAGTCCGTGCACGCCGGGCGTGTCGGCGATGGTCCCGACCACCTCATCGCGGGCCGTGTCCACCACGACCACCTCGGTGCCGTGGCTCACGTAGAGGCGATGCGCGGCCGGGTCGACGGACAGGTAATCCCAACCGCCGTCGCCGCCGATCGGGATCTCCTTGAGGAAATGATAGGGACCATCGGCGACAAGGCGGGGGACAAAGCCGAGGGCGAGCACGATCGTGGCCACCGCGGCGGTGGAGCTGAGCGGGAAGGGGCGCATGGAGAATAGAGGGTTCCGGGCGGGCAGGCGTTCCGACACCAGACGCGAATGTCCGCGCAAAGTTTCAGTCCGTCAACCCTCGCCTAATCCGCCCCGGGGTCGTAACCGCGATGGGGTGGGGCCGCTGATACTGTTTGATTGGGCGGGACTGGCGGCTATTCCTTCCAGACCGATGGCCGGCCACAAGCACACCTCGATCGACAAGCTGCTGGACCGCGTCGACCGGCTCGACGCCGCGGGCCTGCAGACCCTCGTGCAGCGGCTCGCGCGGGAGCGCACGCTGCTCGACACCGTGTTCAACACCTTGCAGGAGGGCGTGCTGGTGATCACGGCGGACGGCGAGATCGACTACGCCAACGCCGCCGCGGCGCGGATGATCGGATATCATGAGCCGCCCGACGGTGCGCCCACGCTCTGGCGGCTCGTGCCGGGCCTGCGCGCGTCGCTGGAGAGCGCGATGCACGGCGGCCGGGACGGCCGGCCCGTGGTCACCCGCGAATTTGAGCTGACGTACCCGGCGCCGCTGGTGGTGCGCCTGTACATGGTGCCGTTTCACGAGAGCGAAAACGGCGACGCGCGCTTCGCCGTGATCCTGGCGGATGTCACGAGCCAGAAGAAGTCGACCGAGGAGCTCATCGAGAACGAACGCGTCGCCTCGATCCTGCTGCTCGCGGCCGGCGTGGCGCACGAGCTGGGCAACCCGCTCAACTCGCTGACCATCCACCTGCAGCTGATCGAGCGGCGGCTGAAGAAACTGCGCGAGTCGCGCGACGCGGCGGCGCTCGCCGAGTCGATCCGCATCTGCCAGAGCGAGGTGACGCGGCTCGACGGCATCATCCGCAACTTTCTCGAGGCCATCCGGCCGCGGCCGCCGGACCTCGCGGAGGTGAACGTGGTCGAGGTGATCGAGGACGTCCTGCGGTTCCAAGCCAAGGAACTCGAGGATCGCGGCATCGCCGTCCAGGGTGAGCTGCCCGCGGCGACGCCGGTGATCATGGCGGACCGGAACCAGCTCAAGCAGGTGTTTTTCAACCTCGTCAAGAACGCCATGGAGGCGATGCAGCCGGGCGGCAGCCTGAACATCCGCGTCCGCGCCGACGACGAGTCGGTGTTCATCCGGATCGCCGACACCGGCGCGGGCATTCGCCAGGAGGATTTATCGAAGCTCTTCTCGCCCTACCATACGACGAAGGAAGGCGGACACGGCCTGGGACTCATGATCGTGCAGCGGATCATGCGCGACCATGGCGGGCACGTGGGGATCGAGAGCCGCGAGGGCACCGGCACGATCGTGACGCTGCAGTTCCCGCAGAAGCACCGCCGGGTCCGGATGCTGCAGAGCTAGGACCCTTCTGGGCCGGCCAGGTTGTAGGAGCCTGCTTGCAGGCGATCTCCCTGGTTTGGTCGTCCTGGCCCATCGCCTGCAAGCAGGCTCCTACAGGAGGTTGGCAACCACGGCGCCCGCAACCGGTGCGCGATCATTGCCAATATTTGCCGAGCGGCCGGGGCCGCTTCCGGCCATGATGGATGGGTCGGGAAACGCCCGCCCGCCGGGTGTCGTCGCGACGCCCTCCACGCATGCCGACCACGTCCACTTCCTCCCAATCCAAATATGCCTGGTCATTGATCGGGCGCGCAGCGCCGCCAAAACGAGGCGCGACCGAGAGGGTCGGCGACTTTTGCGAGATTTACAGCGAGTTTGACGAGGCCACGGCGCGGGCGCAGGCGGCGCGCTGCATCCAGTGTCCGCATCCGCTGTGCATGTCCGGCTGCCCGCTGGCGAACCGCATCCCGGAATGGCTGGCGTTGACCGCCCAGGGCCAGTTCCTCGAGGCGGCGGCGGTGTCGCGGAGCACGAGCAACATGCCGGAGATCTGCGCGCGCGTCTGCCCGCAGGAGAAACTCTGCGAGGGCGCCTGCATTCTCAACGCCCGCACCGACCCGGTGGCGATCGGCGCGGTCGAGCGTTTCATCAACGAATACGCCTTCCGCCACGGCGGCGTCGACGTGGTCCAGGCACCGGCCAACGGCCGCAAGGTCGCAGTGGTCGGGTCGGGGCCCGGCGGCCTGGCCTGCGCCGACGAGCTGGCCAAGCTCGGCTATGGCGTGACGATCTTCGAGTCGCAGCCGATCCCGGGCGGGCTGCTCGTCAACGGCATCCCGGCCTTCAAGCTCGAGAAGCATGTCGTCGACCGGCGGATCGAACTGCTGGCGCGGCGGGGTGTCGAGTTCCGGCTCGGGGTCCGCGTGGGTTGGGATGTTTCACTCGCCGGCCTGCGCGACCGTTACGACGCGGTGTTCCTGGGCGTCGGCGCGCAGAAGCCCAAGGCGCTCGACGTGCCCGGCGCCGATCTGGGCGGCGTGGTCGAGGCCCTGCCTTTCCTCGTCCAGAAGAACGTCGATTCCCCCCTCGTCGCCGGCGAGCCGGTCGACGTGCGCGGCCGGCGCGTGGCCGTGCTCGGGGGCGGCGACACCGCGATGGACTGCCTGCGCACGGCGTTGCGCAGCGGCGCCAGCGCCGCGGTCTGCGTCTACCGTCGCGACCTGGCGAACATGCCCGGCAGCCGGAAGGAATATGCCAACGCCGTCGAGGAGGGCGCCGAGTTCCGCTTTCTCACCAACCCGATCGCCCTGGTCGGGGGCGACGACGGCCGCGTGCGTGCCGTGCGCTGCGTGCACATGGCGCTGGGGGCGCCCGACGCCTCCGGCCGGCGTTCGCCGCGTCCGGTGGCGGGATCGGAGTTCGAGATCCCGGCGGACCTGGTGCTGGTCGCCTACGGCTTCGACCCCGTGGCCTTTCCGGCCGACAGCGACCTGGCGAAGGTGGCGCTCGACAAATGGGGCGGGTTCCGGATCGACGCGAACCAGATGACCAGCGTGCCGGGCGTCTTCGCGGGCGGCGACTCCGTGCGCGGCGCGAGCCTGGTGGTCCATGCGGTGCGCGACGCCCGCCTGGCCGCGCAGGGCATCCACCAGTTTCTCGGCGGGACCGTCTCGCGTCCGCCGTTCGGCGCCGGAGCGTGAGGCGCCATCCGTGCGGAAGGCGCCGAACCGCGGCTTCAGGCGGGTTCGTGGCGCTCGTTTTCCTTGCGCAGGAGGCAGTCCGTATGTTGGGCGATGAGGCCGGACAATTGCGCCGGCGCGAGCGAGTCGAGCCAGCGGTACCGTTCGCGCATCGGCCTGAGCCGAACGGAGCGCAGCGGGCAGTCGAAGGGATTGTCCTGCGACAAGGGGCAGGTGACCAGCAGGCCGGCGGCGCGCGCCCGCAGGCGCCGCAGTTCCCCCGCGTGGTCCGGCAGGGCGTATTCAAGCTCAGGCATGTTTACCTCCATCGCGCCGGAAAACCAGCCGACCGGCGCGCAGCCAACCAAACACGACGCCATCGCCGGCGCAATCGCGTTTCGACCCGTCGCCCGGGTCAGATGGCATCCTTCGGCAGCGTGAGCGAGAGGGACCGCAGGACGCGCATCGCCTCATCATAGGCGCGCCCGGCAGGGTCGTCGGTGAAGATCGTGGCGGTGACGACCACCCCGTTGCCCAGGTAGGCGAAGCACGCGGTCATCGCCTTGTAGTCGTCCTTGACCGTGGGTTTGCCGACGAGGTTGGCGTCGGTGAAGGTCACGGCGAGGCCGCTGACGCCGGCGAAGCGAAGGTCCTTGAACTCGGCCTTGCCCTCGACGGAACCGGCGACGAACTGCTGGACCGACATTTCCGCCATGGCGCGGAGCGCAGCGGGATCGCGCAAGCGGTCGCCGGGCACCGGGAGCGCGGTCAGGAGCAAGGCGTCGTTGCTGCCGTCCTTGGTGACATAGCGGACGGTCCGCCCGGGCGCGCCGGCGCCTTCAATCCCATCCGGCAGATCGCCCTCGGTCCAGGCATCCGGGACGACTAAGTGCAGGGCCTTGCCGGCGCCCAGGTCGAGTCGCGCGGCCGAGGCCGACGCCAGCAGGCCGACGAGAAGGAAGGAGAGAAGAGGGAGAGTTTTCATGAATGTTTGCCTGTTGCTGCCAGACATCGCGGGCGTGGAATGGTGCCGGCGGGCTTCACCGGGGCGCGCGGGTTGGCGTCGATTCTGATGGTCTGCTCCGCGTGGATGACTTTCATTTCTCCCGCCGAAAACGTGATGAGCCGCACGCGGTTGGGCGCCCGAGCGGGCGGCTACGGTTCGTCCTTTTCCTTCTCGATCAGCGTCGCCGGCTCGAAGCGAAAATCGAAGAGGACGAGTTCGTCGACGAGCGGCGGCACCTGCACCGTGCCCATCTTGCCGCCGACGATCGGGTAGACGGTCAGCGCCCCGTGGCGCTTGAGTACGTTTGACCACATCGTGGCCCGGTAAACGAGGTCGTCGCCCAAGGCGCTCTCCAGTTTCAACGTGGCCGTGCCGTCCTTGTCCTTCGGGGAAAGCGAAATCACGAGCTGCGCATTGGGATCCTTCGCTTTCGTCGCATCGAGGAACTTGAGCTTCTTACCCTTTTGCTGGAAGTGGGCATACCACGTCTCGCCGTTGTGGACCGTGACCTTGTCGGAGGCGGCGAGCGCGCCGGAACCGAGAACGAAGAAGGCCAGGAGGAAAAGGGTGAAGCGGGTCATGAAGCGGGATGGGCGAGGGAGGAGGCCGGACTTTCAGGGGATATCCCGCGCATGTCGAGATTCCATCATGCCGGGGTGCGCCCCGACGGCGGAAGGCGGCGCCAGGGCCGGAGATTTCGCGGCCAAAATGAAACGAAACGAAAATCACAAGGTCCATGGCCCGATGCTGCATACCAAAGTCACGGTACCCTGGACCGAGGGTCTGCATTTGCGCCAAGCCATGAAGCTCGTTCGGGCCACCGGCCGGTTTCATTCGCGGATTTTCGCTCGCTGCGGCAGCCGCAGGGCGGATCTACGCAGTGTCATCAGCCTGCTGGCCCTGTGCGCAACACTCGGGACGACGCTGGACATAGAGATCAGCGGCGACGACGAGCAGGATGCAGCGCGGACGGTGAATCAGCTTTTTCTGGGCTGAAGTCGTCGCAGGCCGATCCAGCAGGCGGAATTTGCGCTGTGCCACCTCGTCTCATTTCCCGTTGACCACGGTGGCGTCCGCCGGCTTCATGGGGCCATGGTTCCCAGCGTTCTAATCGTCGACGACGAGAAGCATACCCGGGAAGGCCTGCAGCAAGCCCTGCAGGATCATTACGATGTGTCGGTGGCCGGGAATGCGGACGAGGCCTTCAACCTGATGGAAGCGCAGGAATTCGAAGTGATCGTGACCGACCTGCGCATGCCCGGAAAGAGCGGCCTCAAGGTCATCGACAAGGCGCTGAGCCTCCCGAGCAAGCCGGCGGTCCTGATGATGACCGCCTACGGCAACATTGAGTCAGCCGTGGAGGCGATGAAGCGCGGGGCGGTCGATTTTCTCACGAAGCCGGTGCAAATCGAGCGGCTGGAGATCCTCATCCAGCGCGCGTTGAAGACGAAGACGCTGGAAATCGAGGTCAAGCAGCTGCAGGAGCGGCTCGAGGAAAAATTCAGCATCCAGGGCTTCGTGGGCCATTCGGCCAAGCTCGCCGAGGTGATCGAGCGCGTGAAGCTCGTGGCACCCTCCAAGGCGACGATCCTGATCGAAGGCGAGACCGGCACGGGGAAGGAGTTGATCGCGCAGGCGATCCACCAGGCCAGCCCGCGGGCGCAGGCGCCCTTCGTGCCCGTGCACTGCGCCGCGCTGCCGCCGGCCCTGCTCGAAAGCGAATTGTTCGGCCACGAACGCGGCGCCTTCACGGGCGCGACGGAACGACGCGAGGGCCGGTTCGAGGCGGCCGATGGCGGCACGGTCTTCCTGGACGAGGTGGGCGAAATCGGCCCCGAAATCCAGGTCAAGCTGCTCCGGTTCATCGAGACGCGGAGCTTCGAGCGCATCGGCAGCTCCAAATCGCTGCAGGTGGACGTGCGCCTGGTCGCCGCGACGAACCGCAACCTCGACCAGATGGTGAAGGAGGGGAAGTTTCGCGAGGACCTGTTCTTCCGGCTCAACGTCGTGCGCATCGTCACCCCGCCGCTGCGCGAGCGGCCCGACGACATCCCGCTCCTGCTGGACCATTTCATCAACGTCTTCGCCAAGGAGAACGCCTACGAGCCGGTGACGATCGAGCCCGGCGCCATGAAGCACCTGCAGGCCTATCCGTGGCCGGGCAACATCCGCGAGCTGCGCAATTTTGCCGAGAACGCGGTCGTGCTCCGGCGCGGGGGCAAGGTCTCCGAGTTCGACCTCGAGCCGCGCTTCCGGGGCGAGGCGCCGCCGCCGCCGATGATGACCACGGCCACGCCGGCCAACCCGTATTCGGTCGAGGACAACGAAAAGCGCCTGTTGCGGGAGGCCTTGATGAAATCGCGGGGCAACCGCACCCGGGCGGCGAAGCTGCTCGGCATCAGCCGGCGCACCCTGCACCGCAAGATCGCGCAGTGGCCGGAGCTCGACGTGCTCGATCGCGGCTGATCATCCGCGCGGAACGGAAGGGGTGGGGCGCCAGGCCGCGGCCGGCGCTCCAACCAAAGCAGCTTGTCAGGGCCGGGCCCGTCGCTTTCACTGCCGGGCTCACCCGACCCATGCCTGCCATCACCAAGAGCTACGAACCGCGCGACGTGGAAAAGAAATGGTACGCCGCCTGGCGGGACGCCGGCTGTTTCGCCGGCCGGGTGAATCCGGCGGGCGCGGCATACACCATCGTCATTCCCCCGCCCAACGTGACCGGCGTCCTGACGATGGGCCACGTGCTGAACAACACGATCCAGGACATCCTCATCCGGCGGGCCCGCCTCGAGGGCCGCGAGGCCCTGTGGCTGCCGGGCATGGACCACGCGGGCATCGCCACGCAGACCGTCGTCGAGCGCGAGCTGCGCAAGGAGAAGAAGCACCGGCGCGACCTCGGCCGCGAGAAGTTCCTCGAGCGGGTGTGGTCGTGGCGCGAGGAGAAGGGCGGCATCATCCTGCAGCAGCTGCAGGCGCTCGGTGCGTCCGCGGATTGGAACCGCACGCAGTTCACGATGGATCCGCATTACTCGCGGGCCGTGCTCGGCGTGTTCGTCGACCTGTTCCGCAAGGGGCACATCTATCGCGGCAAGCGGATGGTCAACTGGTGCCCGGCCAGCCTCACGGCGTTGTCCGACGAGGAGGTGATCATGAAGCCGGTGAAAAGCGTGCTTTACCAGGTGCGCTACGAACTGGTGGGCGATCACGGCCGGTTCATCGAGGTCAAGACGACGCGCCCCGAGACAATTCCCGGGGACGTGGCGATCGCGGTGCATCCCGACGACCCGCGGTACAAGCAGCTGATCGGGCGCAAGGTCCGGCGTCCCTTGGGCCCGCCGGCGGAGATTCGGATCATCGCCGACAGCGCGGTGGACAAGGATTTTGGCTCCGGCGCGCTCAAGATCACGCCGGCGCACGACAAGGTGGACTTCGAGATCGGACAGCGCCACAAACTGCCGCCGGTCGACGTGCTCACGGCCGACGGCCATCTCAACGACCTCGCCGGCCCCGAACTCGCCGGCTTGGAGCGGTTCGCCGGCCGGAAGAAGGCGGCGGAACTGCTCAAGGAGCGCGGCGCCCTCGTGAAGGAGGAGGGCTACGAGAACAACGTCGGGTACTCGGAGCGCGCGGACGTGCCGATCGAACCGCGCCTCACCTGGCAGTGGTGGCTGCGCTACCCGAAGGTGGAGGAGGCAAAGATCGCCGTGCGCGACGGGCACATTCGTTTTCATCCGGATCGCTGGTCCAAGGTTTACCTCCACTGGTTGGAGAACATCCAGGACTGGTGCATCAGCCGTCAGCTGTGGTGGGGCCACCGCATCCCGGTGTGGTACGCCCGGGGGCTCGACCGTGAACACCTGACCGAGGCCGACCTGCGCGACCCGGCGAAGGTGCACGTGTCGCTCGCGGGCCCGGCGGACAAGGAGAACTGGGTGCAGGAGGACGACGTGCTCGACACCTGGGCGTCATCCTGGCTGTGGCCGTTCGCGACCCTCGGCTGGCCGGACCGCGCGGCGATGGACCAGGCGGGCTTCGAGTTCTTCTACCCGACCACGACGCTCGTAACCGGGCCGGACATCATCTTCTTCTGGGTGGCGCGCATGATCATGGCCGGGCTCGAGTTCGTGCGCCCGGGCGAACCGCTCGAGCGGCGGATCCCGTTCCGGCACGTCTATTTCACCGGCATCATCCGCGACGCGCAGGGCCGCAAGATGTCGAAATCCCTCGGCAACTCGCCGGACCCGCTCGACCTCATTGCGAAATACGGCGCCGACGGGCTCCGGTTCGGCATCATCTCGATCGCGCCGCAGGGCCAGGACATCCGCTTCCAGGAGGAGCGCATTGAAGGCGGCAAGAATTTCTGCAACAAGCTCTGGAACGCCTGCCGCTTCCGCCAGATGAGCGGCGAGATGGCCGACAATTCCTCGCTGGCGATGATCCTGGCGCGCATCGCGCCGCCGCGGTTCGACGCCGACGACCACGCCATCCTCGACCGGATGCTGGCGACGACGCGCGAGGTGGACCGCTGCTTCGAGGAGTTCGAATTCAGCGCCGCCGTGCAGGCGTTGTACGGGTTTTTCTGGAACGATTTCTGCGACTGGTACGTGGAGGTCTCGAAGTCGAAGCTGCAGGACCCGACGACGAAGGCGAACTGCCTTGCGATCCAGGACCTCGTGCTGCGCCAGACGCTGCTGCTGCTGCACCCGTTCACCCCTTTCATCACGGAGGAACTCTGGCAGCTGCTCGGCTACGGCGCCGCCGGCACGTTCCTCATGCGCGACGCGCGGCTCGAGAGCCCTTCGCAGTTCGCGCACGGCGGGCTGCGCATCGACACGGCCGCCGCCGCGGTGGTCGGGCAGTTGAAGGCGATGGTTTCGCAGGTGCGGGCGCTCAAGGCCGAACACGGCGAGGCCTCGAGCAAGGCGTCGGTCTTCGTGGTCGAGGCCGGTGAGGCGCACTGGGCGGTGGTCGAGGCCAACCTCGCCAAATTGCAGCGCATGGCCGGCGCGGCGACGATCACGCGGGGCCAAACCGCGCCGAACGCCCCGGGCACGGTGACCGCGTTCGGGACCTGGAGCCTCGTCAAGCAGATGCAGGGTGATCCGGCCGCGGAACGCGCCCGGCTGGCCAAGGAGATCGAGGCCGTGGCCAAGCACCTCGCCGGCACGCAGGCGCGGCTGGCCAACGAAGCATTCGTCAGCAAGGCGCCGCCGGCCGTGCTCGAGGGCGCGAAGAAGCAGCTCGCCGACCTGCAGGCCAAGCACGCCGAGCTGCAGCGGCTGCTCGCGGCCGCGGGCTGAGGCCCCGGCCGGCCGGAGGCATAATCGGCTGGCCAAGGCGCAAAAGCTCCGCTCAAGCTTGCCGATCCATGAAGAAAGCCCTGATCACCGGCATCACCGGACAGGACGGTTCCTATCTCGCCGAACTGTTGCTCGCCAAAGGCTATGAAGTCCACGGCATCATCCGGCGCGCCTCGACCTTCAACACCAGCCGGATCGACCATCTCTACCGCGACCCGCACATCAACGGCGTGAAGCTGTTCCTGCATTACGGCGACCTCGCCGACTCCGTGCAGATGGTGAAGCTGCTGTACAGCCTGCAGCCCGAGGAGATCTACAACCTGGCCGCCCAGTCGCACGTCCGCGTGTCGTTTGACATCCCGGAATACACCGGCGATGTCACCGGCCTCGGCGCGATCCGCATCCTCGAGGCCATCCGCGAGGCCGGGCTGGTGAAGAAATGCCGGTACTACCAGGCGTCGTCGTCCGAGATGTTCGGCAAGGTCCAGGCGGTGCCGCAGGTGGAGACGACGCCCTTCTGGCCGCGCTCGCCGTACGGTTGCGCCAAGATGTACGCCCATTGGCTCACGGTGAACTACCGCGAGAGCTACAACCTGCATGCCTCGTCGGGCATCCTTTTCAACCACGAGAGCCCCCGCCGCGGCGAGACCTTCGTCACGCGCAAGATCACGCGCGCCGCGACGCGCATCAAGCTTGGCCTCCAGGACGCCCTCTACATGGGCAACCTCGATGCCAAGCGCGACTGGGGCTACGCCAAGGAATACGTCGAGATGATGTGGGTCATGCTGCAGCAGGACCGGCCCGACGACTTCGTGGTCGCCACGAACGAGACGCACACGGTGAAGGAATTCATCGAGGAGACGTTCGGCCTGCTCGACCTCGACTGGCGGAAATACGTGAAGCACGACGACCGTTACGAGCGACCCGCGGAGGTCGACCTGCTCATCGGCGACCCGGCCAAGGCGAAGCGCCAGCTCGGTTGGGAACCCAAGGTGCGGTTCAAGGAGCTGGTGAAGATCATGACCGAGGCCGACCTCGAGCTCGCCAAGCGCGAGGCGCAGATCGCGAACCTGCCGCAGCCGACGAAGACGCCGTTTGCATGAAACTCTTTGTTGCCGGCCACAATGGCATGGTGGGCGGCGCCCTCGTGCGCCGGTTTCAGCGTGAACCGGGCGTGACGCTGCTGCTGCGTACGCGGAAGGAACTCGACCTCACGGATCAGGCGGCGGTCGCGGCATTCTTCGCCGCGGAGAGACCGGATGCCGCCATCATCGCAGCCGCCAAGGTCGGCGGCATCCACGCCAACAACACCTTTCCGGCGGAGTTCCTGTACGACAACCTCGCGATCGCGGCGAACGCCATCCACGGCGCCTACCGCGCCGGGGTGCCGCGCGTCCTGTTCCTCGGCAGCTCCTGCATCTACCCGAAGCTCGCGCCGCAGCCGATGCCGGAAAGCTGCCTGCTCACCGGTCCCCTCGAGCCGACCAACGAGGCCTACGCCATCGCCAAGATCGCCGGGCTCAAGCTCTGCGAGTACTACCGCCGGCAGCACGGCGTGCTCTACCATTCGGCCATGCCGACCAACCTGTATGGTCCCGGCGACAACTACCACCTGCAGAATTCGCACGTCCTGCCGGCCCTGATCCGCAAATTCCACGAAGCCAGGGAGGCGGGCCGGGGCGAGGTCGTCGCCTGGGGCACCGGCGCGCCCCGGCGCGAGTTCCTGCACGTCGACGACCTGGCCGACGCCTGTGCCTTCCTGCTGCGGCAGGCGAACCCGCCCGACCTCATCAACATCGGCACCGGCACCGACGTGACCATCAAGGAGCTGACGGAGATCGTGGCGCAGGTCGTCGGGTTCAAGGGCCGCATCACCTGGGACGCCAGCAAGCCTGACGGCACGCCGCGCAAGCTCATGGATGTTTCCCGGCTCACGGCGCTCGGCTGGAAGGCTCGGACCGCACTGCGCGAAGGCGTGGTGCAAACCTACGCCAGTTTTCTCGCCGAGAAGGCCGCGGGGAAGCTCCGGGGTTGAGTGGCGCGCCGCGGGCCGCGGCTGAAAAGGTAGGGCCGGACCTTGGTCCGGCCGCGATTGAGGCGCAAAGGTGCGCGACGGGGAGGCGGATGCACCCAGGTGCAGCCCTACGAATCGTCCGGGGCGCATCCAGACCGCGCCGCTGCGCCCCGCTTTCCGTTTGCGCGTGCCAAGCCCTGGCCACCCGGGCGTTGACGCCGTCCGCGCAAGTCGCCAGACTCTGACTTCAGTCAGCCACGCGAAACCTCAACCCCGCCTCGTCATCATGTCCAATACCCCCGAGACTCCTGCTCCCGTCGCGACGCCGGCTGCCGCACCAGCCGCAACCCCGGAAGACCGCACCGTCGCCATCGTCAGCTATCTGACCATCATCGGGTTCATTGTCGCACTCATCCTGCACATGAACAAGAAGACGGTGCTCGGCGCCTTTCACCTGCGCCAATGCCTGGGGCTGATCATCACGGCAATCGCCTTGGGCGTGGCCGGCATGGTGGTGATGTTCGTTCCCGTGATCGGGTGGATGGCCATGATGGTGTGCTGGCTTGGCTTGCTGGTGTTTTGGGTCATGGGCCTCATAGCCGCCGCCAGCGGCCAGCAGAAGCCCTTGCCGGTCGTGGGCGAATATTATCAGAAGTGGTTCGCCGGCGCCTTCGTGTGAGGCGGCGGACGCAGGCCGGGGCGGCGGATCATCCTTGATCCGCCGGGAAGCGCCCGGGATGAAGCGCCCGGCCGGGGAGGCCGGCCGGACTTTCCGCTTGCGCACCCCGGGCTCCTGCCAACCGTGGTGCCCTTCATGATTTCTCCTGAAACCTTTTCGCACCTCGAAAACATAAAGAAGCGCGCCGGCTACTTATGGAGGTTTCTTTGACGTCGAACAAAAGCAGCGCGAAATAGAGGCGATGGAGGCGGAGATGGGCGCGCCGGATTTCTGGAACAGCCCCGACAAAGCCCAGAAGCACATCGCCAAGTTGAACGGCCTGAAGCGCGCCATCGGCGGGCTGGTGGCATTCCAGAAGCGGCTCGACGACGCCGGCGTCATGGTCGAGCTGATCGAGGCCGCCACGCCGGCGGAGGAGGAAGCCTACGCGAAGGAGCTGAATGCCTCCGTCGCCGCCATGGTGGCCGAGCTCGACCAGCTCGAGATCTCGTCCTTCCTCACCGGCCAGTTTGACCGCAACAACGCCATCCTCAGCCTGCAGGCCGGCGCGGGCGGCACCGAGTCGAACGACTGGGCGGACATCCTGTTTCGCATGTATTCGCGCTGGTGCGAGCGACGCGGTTTCACGGTCGAATTGATGGACGTGCAGCCCGGCGACCAGGCCGGCATCTCGCGCGCGACGATTTTGATCAAGGGCGAGAACGCCTACGGCTATGCCAAGGCCGAGCGCGGCGTCCACCGGTTGGTGCGCATCAGTCCGTTCGACGCCAACAAGCGCCGGCACACGTCGTTTTGCGCGGTCGATGTCATCGCCGAGATCAACGAGGAGATCGCCATCGAGATCCCCGAGGGCGAAGTCCGCGTCGACGTCTACCGCTCGTCCGGCAAGGGCGGCCAGGGTGTCAACACCACGGACTCGGCCGTGCGGGTCACGCACGTGCCCACCGGCATCGTCGTCGTCTGCCAGAACGAGCGCTCGCAGATCAAGAACAAGGCCGCCGCCATGAACGTCCTCAAGGCCCGCCTCTACGAGAAGAAGCTCGACGAGCAGCGCAGCGAGATGGAGAAATTCTACGGCGAGAAGGGCGAGATCGGGTTCGGCAGCCAGATCCGCAGCTACGTGCTCCAGCCTTACCAGATGGTGAAGGACCTCCGCACGGGCGTCAGCACCAGCGACACCCAGGGCGTGCTCGACGGCGACCTCGACCGCTTCATCTACGGCTGGCTGCGCGCCGGCTGCCCGCGCCACCGCAACAAGGACATCCAGGTCGATGACTAGCAGCGGCGATCAGCGGTCGGCCCGCGGCAATCGGCCGGTGAAGGCCATTCCTGCCGGGGTCTTCGTTGCCACGGGCGGTCATGCCGGGCGCGGCGAAGCATCCGGTCACTCGCTTGCGAATTAGGATTCGATCCCCTGGATTCCCCGCTGCGCCCGAATGACCAACATGAGTGCTGCCCTGACCCACGACACCCTCCGCGCCGCGTTCGCCGCGCAGTCGCTGTTCGAGGACAAGAGCTGGCAGCTCTCGCCCGAAGCATGGCCCTTGACGCCGGAGCAGGTGGCAGAACTCGAACAGATTGGCGGCGCCTGCCTCGAGTTTCACCAGGCGCTGGAATCGCTTTATCTCCGTTCGGCCGCGGGCCGGAACCTGCTCCGGAACAAGCCGCTCCTGGCGCCCTGGGTGGCGGACTATCTCGATCGCGGCAAGCCGGCGGCGTTGGTGAGCCATGCGCGTGACGCAAAGAACCGCGGCCAGTTCCCGACGGTCCTGCGGCCGGACCTGCTCTTGACGGATGACGGCTTCGCCCTGACCGAACTCGATTCCGTTCCCGGCGGCATCGGCCTGACGGCGTTCCTGAACCGGCTGTATTCCGCGCGAGGCGAGGGCGCCCCGCCGCCCTCCGCGGAGGATTTGACTGGAGGCGGGATGCCCGCGCCCCGCGAAGACAACGGCGGGATCCTCGGCGCAGGCGACGCCATGGTCGAAAACTTCTACCAGTCGCTCGCCGCCCTGCGTCCGGCGATCCGGAATCCGCTCGTCGCCATCGTCGTGAGCGAGGAGGCCGCGACCTATCGACCCGAGATGAAATGGCTGGCCGAGCAGCAGCAGCGTCGCGGCCGGCGGGTCTACTGCCTGCGGCCCGAGGACGTGTTTCCCCTGGGCGGCGAACTGTTTTTCAGCGTCGAGGGCACGCCGGAGAAGATCGATGTCATCTACCGGTTCTTTGAGCTCTTCGACTGGGCGAACGTCCCGATCGCCGGCGACCTCATGGAGGCGTGGCAGAACGGCACGGTCGCCATCGCGCCGCCCATGCGCCATTTCCAGGAGGAGAAGCTCGCGCAGGCCCTCTTCCACCACCACCTGCTCGCCGATTACTGGGCCGAAACGCTCGGCGCGCGCACCCTGAAGCTTTTGCGCCGCCTTATTCCCCAGTCGTGGGTGATGGACCCGGTGCCGTTGCCGCCGGGCGCCGTCCTCGACGGGCCTCGCGTCGGCGGCCGGATGCTCAACGACTGGCGCGAGCTGGCCGCGGCGTCGCAGAAGGAACGCGATCTCATCATCAAGATCTCCGGTTACCACGAGACCGCCTGGGGCGCGCGCAGCGTGGTGCTCGGCAGCGATTGCTCGCGCGAGGAGTGGCAGGTCGGTGTCGAACAGGCCCTGCGCCTGGCGCCGGAGAACCTGCATGTCCTGCAGGAATACCGAAAGCCGAAGCGGGTTTCCCATCCGGTTTTCACCGGGCACGACGGAGCGCCGGCGACGGCCGAGGCCAAGCCCGGCCGGCTGCGGCTCTGCCCGTATTATTTTGTGGTCGGGGGCCAGGCGCGGCTCTCGGGCGCGCTCGCCACCTTCTGCCCGCCAGACAAGAAGATTATCCACGGCATGGTCGATGCGGCCTTGCTCCCGTGTAGGGTTTTATCCTTAACATAGGCTGTGCGTATTACCGCAGTCGTCACTCGTGTCGTCAGGGCCGCCGCGATGAGGTGCTGGCTGGCGGGTGCGATCTTTTTCGGCCTGTGGAGCGGTCCGATCGCCCGGGCCCAGACGGCGCCGGCCGGGGAATTGGAGCAAATCCGCGCGCGGGCTGAACAGGACGACGTGGACGCCCAGAACGCGATGGGCAACGTTTTCACCAACGCCCTGCTTGGCCAGAAGCAGGACTTTGCCCAGGCGTTGCGCTGGTACCGGCTGGCGGCCGACAAGGGCTTTGCACCCGCGCAGTTCAACCTCGGCCTCGCCTACGAACTCGGTCGCGGCGTTCCGGCGGATGACCGCCAGGCCTTCAAGTACTACCTGCTGTCCGCCGAGCAGGGCTTTGCCGCCGCGCAGTTCAACGTCGGCAACATGTACTCCTCGGGGCGCGGAATCGGGCAGGACCAGTTCGAGGCCAACCTCTGGTACAAGCAGGCCGCGGAAAAAGGCGTCGTCGAGGCGCAATTCAACCTCGGCCTGGCTTACGAGGCCGGCCGCGGCGTGAAAAAGGACGAGACCCAGGCGGCGCGGTGGTACAAGCAGGCCGCGGATCGTGGATTCGCGCGCGCCCAGTACAACCTCGGCCTGCTGCTCGAGGACGGGCGGGGCGTGCCGAAGAGCGAGGCCCAGGCCGCGGGCTTCTACCGGGCGGCGGCGGAACAGGGCTTCGCCGCGGCCCAGAACAATTACGGGCTGATGATCTCCGAGGGACGCGGCGGACTCACCAAGGACCCGGTGCAGGCCTATTTCTGGCTCACGCTGGCGGCGGCCAACGGCGCCAGTTCCGCCGGCCGCGATTTTGTCGCCAAGTCCCTCACGCCGGAGCAGCTCGACGCCGCCAACAAGCTCTTGGCGGACCAGAAAGCCGGCAAGCCGCCGCTGGAGGTGGTGACCCAACGCCCGGCGGCACCGATCGTCGACGCAACGCCCCCGGCGACCGGACCGGCGGCGACGACCGCCGCCGCCACCACCGATGCGCGGGTGGCCGAATCGAAGATCGCCGAGCTGACCGCTCTCGTGGAAAAGGCGCGCCAGGCCAACGCGCAGTTTGCGGAGGTCAACCAGCGCCTCGAACTCGAAAAGGCGCAGCTCGAGCAGCAGCTGGCGGAAGGCGCCGACAACGCCAAGCTCGTGCCGCAACTGCGCGAACAGGCCAGCAGGCTGGCGGCCCAGGTGGAAACCCTGGGCGCCGACCGCGAACAGGCGCGACGCGAGGCGGCCCAGGCGTCGGACCAGGCCCGGGCCGCCCAACAGGAACTGGCGGAACTCAAGGGCGCCACGGCCAGCCAGGCTCCCGCGGTCGATGTTGCGAATTACGACGCCCAGATCTCGCGGCTCTCGGCCCAGCTCACCGAGGCCAAGGCCCGAATCGAACAACTCCAGGCGGACAACAACCAGTTGACCCTGGTGAACAGCCAGCTCCAGAAGGACAAGGCGGATCTTGTCGCGGCGAAGAACGCACTCCCCGCCAACCTGACCGACGGCGGGAAGTTCCCGGTGCCGGGCGCCGAGAAGAACGCCATCATTGCCAACCTGCAGCGCGACAATGCGCGGCTGAACGACGAGGTGAAACGCGGCACGATCGAACTGGTCTCGCTCAATGCGGAGATCCGCGCCCTCAAGGCCCTGGCCCGAAGGGAAGACGCCAGTTCCGACGGCGCCCCGGCCGGGGCGGATGCCGCGCCGCTGCAGGCGCAGCGCGATGCAGCCGTCGCCGCGGCGGGCAAACTCAACCAACAGCTCACGGAACTTCGCGCCGAGAACGGCCGCTTGCAGGCCGACCTCGAAAAGGCCCGCACCCTGGGCCAGCAGGCCGCCGCCGCCAGCGACCAGCTGGCCCAAGCCCAAGCTCGCGCCCAGGCCGCGGAGACCGAGACCGCCCGCCTGCGGCAGGAGAACGCCGGCCTCGCCAGCCGGGTCGCCGAACTCGAAAAGCAGCCAAAGCCGGCGGACTCGACGCAGGTCGTGGCCCGGCTGCGGCAACAGCTCGACAGCTTGCAGGCGGACCGCGACGACCTCACGAAGCGCCTGGCGGCGGCGCAGAAGCAGGTGGACGCCGGCAAGGCGGCGCTGGGCGAACGCGAGGATGTCGCCCGCCGCGCCGAGAAGGAACTGCAGGCCCAGGCCGAAAAGGCCGCGTCGGAGCATGAAACCCTGGTGCAGGCGCAGGCCCGGGTGAATACCCTCGAGAACGACCTGCGCACCGCCCAACGCCAGGCTGGCGACAGCGCCTCGGGCTACGAGGACTTGAAGAAGCAGGTGGCCGCCGCGAAGCAGGAAATCGACCAGGACCGCAAGGCGCTGGCGGAGTTGACCGCGGGGAGAGCGGAGGATCGCCAGCAGCTGGACCAATCGAGCGAACAGATTGCCGCCCTGAGAAAGCAGCTGGCCACGGCGAACAAAGCCGCCGCGGCCGTTGACGACCTGAAGCAGGAGCTGGCACAGGCGCGCGCCGGGGCCGAGGGCGCGGCGAAGCTGCGTCAGGAACGCGAGGAGCTGCAGTCCGAAGCGACGGACCTGCGGACGAAGAACGCCGCCCTCGGCCGCGACAACGAGAACCTCCAAAAGCAGGTCAAGGCCGGCCGGAGCGATCTGGAGGCGGCCCAAGGGCAGATCGGCGACCTGCGCCGCCTACTTGCGGCCGCGAGCCAGGCGACCGGCGCGAGCAGCGACCAGGCCCGGCAGATGGCCGCCGACCTGGCGGCCTTGCGCCAGGAGAACCAGGCGCTCAAGGAAAACCTGGCGGTCACGCAGAAGGCGGCTTCCGATCAATCGTCCGCCACCGCGCAGATGGACCAGCTCAAGGCCGACCTGGCCTCGGCGCGAAAAGCCGCGGTGGAACAGGCCGCGGCCCTGGACGAGGCGGAAGGAAAACTCAAGGAGGCCACCGCGCAGTTGGCCGAGCTGCGCGCCGGACAAGAGCAGTTGCGGACCGCCGCGAACTCGGACCAGCAATCCCTGGCCGAAGCGAAGACCCGCATCGCGCAGCTCGAGACCGACCTCGAGAAGGCGCGGCAGGCGCCGGCGGCGGACGACACCGCGGTCACCGCTTTGAAGCAACAACTGGCCGAGACGGGCCAGACGCTCGACAAGACCACGGCGACCGTCGCGGAATTGACGGCGGCGAACGACCGCCTGGAAAAAGAACTCTCGGCGGCGAAACAGGCGGCGGCCGACGCCGCGGGATTGCGTGAGGAGAACCAGAAGCTGCAGGCCTCGTCCACGGATGTCGGTGAACTCCGCGCCAAGATCGAGCAACTACTCAAGGACCGCACCGGGATCGAGGCGGCCCTCCAGGCGCGGCAGCAGGATCTCGAGGTGGCCCAAGGCAAGGTCGAGGAGCTGACCAAGCAGCTCGAGCAGGCCCGGGCGAATCCACCCCAAGCCGAGGAGGCCAGGAAGCTGGGCGACCAATTGAACGCGGCCAACCAGACCATCGACCGGCTGAACGCCACGGTGGCCGAAATCACCGGGACCAACGACCGACTGGAGAAGGAGCTCGACACGGCGAAGAAGTCGGCGGCGGCGGCGCTGGCCGCCCAGGCGCAGGCCGTGAGCGCCGCCCAACCCGAGGCCTACAAGGTCGAGATCAGCACGCTCCAGGCGCGGGTGAAGGAATTGGAGAACCAGGTCGAGGAGGAGAGAGGCGGCACGGCCAAGGAGGTCGCCGCGCTCGCCTCGCAACTCCAGCTGTCGCGCGAAGCGAACCGTTCGCTGGCCGAGGCCAACCGCGCGCTGCTGAGCGCCAAGGCGGCCGAGACACCCATGGTCGACAAGGGCGAGTTCGACAAGCTGCAGGCGAAAGTGAAGGAGCTGGGGGCCCAAGGCGACGACCTGCGCCAGCAGGTCGACAAATTGGGCGCGGACAACCAGGCGCTGGTCACCGCCAAGGCGGCGCTCGAGCAGCAGCTGGCGACGGCGCAGCAGGCGGCGACGGCACTGCCGGACCTCTCCCACGAGAAGGCCGCGCTGCAGGAAAAACTTGAGGCGGTGGGCGGCGACCTGGTGAAGACACAGCAACAGGTGGACGCCCTGCAGAAGGACAAGACGGACCTGGCCGCCGCGCTCGCCGCCAGCAAGGAGGCGGCCGAGAAATCACAGCGCGAGCTGGCGGCCCTGCAGGCGCGGGCGAGCGAAAGCGAGCGGATCACCGAGACGAGCAGCGCCACCGTGGCCGAGCTGACCCAGGCGAACACGAAGCTGGAGCAGGAAAAGGAAGACATGCGCCGGCTGGTCGAATCCTACCGCGGCGACATCACCCGCCTCACGCAAAACGTGAAGGAGGCGCAGCAGCTCAAGTCCGACTCGGACCGCAGCGCGCAGCAAAACATCGATGCGCTGACGGCGCAGCTGGCCCAGTTGCGGCGGGACCTGGATGCGACGCGCGCCAACCAGAACCACCTGTCGGAGGTGGCGACCGCCCAGGATCGCGACCGGCTCGCGACCATCAACCAACTGCGCGCGGAAAACGGCTCGCTTGCGGCGCGCCTCGCCCAGGCGCAGGGCACGCTCGACCAGATCGCCGCCGCGGCGAGGCTCGGAACGCCGGCGGCGGCGCTCGCCACCGGAACCGCGCCCCCGGTGGCCTCCGCGCCGCCTGCCGCCGCCCCTCCCGCCCCCTTGACCGCGGCGCGTGTCCACACGGTGGTCGCAGGCGATTCGCTCTCACGGATCAGCCTGCAATACTACGGGACGGCGAATCGCTGGCAGGAGATCTACCAGGCGAACCGCGACGTCCTGCAGGGCTCCAGCGCCCTGCGCGTCGGCATGCAGCTGCGGGTGCCCTGAGACGCGGCACCGGGCGAAAGGGCGGAAAGAAAAAGGGCATGCCGTGCGGCATGCCCTTCCTGATTTGCGATGGCGAAAACTCAGCAGGCCACGGCCACGGCGGAAGCCCTCGTCTCCGGGGAGGCGGACTGCTTGGCCAGGTTGGCGAAGAACTGGTCCCGGCGCTCGCGGGCGACGTTGACATCCTTGGTGCCGAGGGAGCGGCGGATGCGCTCCTTGGTGAACGGCGTCGGATAGACGGTGTAGTGCAGGAACCACGTCCCGTTGTTGTTCCAGAGATGGTGGTTCGGGTTCGCATCGCTGATGCGAAGGGAGGCGAGGGTGATGAGGTTGGACATGATGCGTGAGCGGTTGATGGTGAGTTAATCGTTCGCGCCTCAGGTTTTTTTCCTGAAAACGAAAAGCCGCCTGAGGGCATCAGGCGGCTTTTTCGCTTTTTCGGAGGAGTTTCTTGTTCGAGGGTTTGACCCCTCGCACATCCGGGTGACTTGCGTCACTCGAAACCACCGTAACCACTCCTAGGCTCGGTTGGCAGAACCGTCCGTTGCCGGACGATCCTTTCCTGATGCACCGCGCAGCGTGCAAACTCGCGGGGCCGACGCCAGAAGATTTTTTCCGGGATTTGGTCGAACATTTGCGCGTCCGGGCCAAGCGTCTGATTTTGGACCGTTTACGCGGGCCGACCGCGCAAAATTATTTTCATTCCGGGCCGCGATCGATCAAGGAAACCGCCAGCGGAGCGCCACGTGGAGCGTGTTGTAGGTATAACCGCGGAGGCGCGGAATGCCGAGGAAGTCGAGCGCCCAGCGTTCGTTCAGGGGCACCGTGACCAGGGCGGCCCCGAGCGGCACGAGGCCGCCATCATTGAAATTGTAGTGATGCGTCACGCCGGCGATGCCGCCGACGAGGATGTGGCCGAGCGGCCATTCCTTGCCGACATAGGCGTACCCCGCGCCGCGTCCCAGGCTGTTGCGGAAGATCCCCGCGCCGGCGAGCCAGTTGTCGTCCGTCACGCGCATCACGCCGATGCCCGGCGTGTAGTTGGTCAATTCGGTCTCAGTCGTGTGTTCGTGCAGGCTGTAGAGCTGCAGCGAGAGATGCCAGGTCGGAGGACTTGCGAGGGCGGGTGCGGCCAATAGCGCGGCAAACAACGCGATTCTCATGGCGTCCAGTGTGTCGCCGGCCGGCGCACTGGCTAGGCCGTAGTTTGCCTACTCCCCCGGGGAGGGTTCACCCGCCAGGCTTGGGCGCCGGCGCGACGGACCGATTCCGCTGCGTCGGGCCGTTTCCCGGATCGCCCGGGAGGAAGGGGCCCGATACCCGACGGGTGACCGGCGACTTAACTTGAGCCGTTCCGCGCCATGGTCGTCGAACCTGAACATCTGGAAGAAAATCGCGTCCGCCGCCATACGGACGAGGCGGTCCAGGCATCCATCGATGAATCGACCCGGCGCAATCTCGCCTATTTCGCCGCCCAGCCAGCCGCGATCCTGGACGGACGGGTCGAGGAACTCGATTGGGAGCGCGATATCGAGCAGGTGCTGGAAATGAACGCCGCCACGCTGGCGTTCGCCGGCGCGGCGCTCGGCACGATCGTCAACCGGCGCTTCTTCCTCCTGACCGGCGTGGTGCTCGGATTTCTCGGCCAGCACGCCATCAAGGGGTGGTGCCCGCCGGTGCCCATCCTGCGTCGCGCCGGACTGCGCGCGCGGACCGAAATCAACCAGGAGAAGTTCGCGCTGAAGGCGCTGCGCGGCGACTTCGCGGAACTGAAAGGCGCCGCCGACGACGAGCGCGTGGACCGCGCGCTCGCGGCCGTCGCCCTTTGACGAACCATGTTCTCCCGTCCTGACCACGAACCCGACCGGGCGCGGCGTTATTCGACTCCGCGCCAGCTGGCCCGGATCGACGAAAAGTCCGACCGCAACGTCCGCCTGTATGGCCGCCAGTCGCGCGATATGATCGACGCCCGGATCGCCGAGCTGCGGGCGGAATGGAGCCTCGAGCGCGTCGTGCAGCTCAACATCGCCGCGGTTGGGCTCGGCACGGTCCTGCTCGCCCTCACGCGGAATCGCCGGTGGGGCCTGGCCACGTGCGGGGCGATGGCCTTTCTTTTTCTCCACGCAACGGACGGATTCGCTCCGCCGGTGCCGGTCTGGCGCGAGTTGGGATTTCGCTCCCGCGCCGAGATCGACCGGGAGATCTATGCCTTGAAGGCGGTGCGCGGCGACTTCGACGAGGTCGAACCGATTCAGCCGCCCGCCGAGGAAGCGAAGATCGACCAGGCGGGGGACGCGGTCGGGGTGTGAGAGGTGGGGCCGGCGCTTGTCGCCGGGCCACATGTTCTGAACTTGGACGGCCAGCCTGCGGGCCGCAGCCCCCGAAGGCGTTCCGCCCGGATGTTGGCGGTTCCCGGCTCAGGCCAGCTTCACGCCGCGGGCCTGGGCGAGACGGATGAGCGCGTCGGCCATATCCGACGGGGTCGTGGCGACTTCGACGCCGCATTCCTTGAAGATTGCGATCTTCGCGGCCGCGGTGTCCTCGGCGCCGCCGACGACCGCGCCGGCGTGGCCCATGCGGCGGCCCTTCGGGGCCGTCGCGCCGGCGATGAAACCGGCGACGGGCTTCTTGCAGTTGGCCTTGATCCAGCGGGCGGCCTCGACCTCGGCGTTGCCGCCGATCTCACCGATCATGATGATGCCCCACGTCGCAGGGTCGTCATTGAACATCTTGATGACATCGAGATGCGAGGTGCCGTTGACCGGGTCGCCGCCGATGCCGACGCAGGTCGTCTGGCCGAGATTCTTCGAGGTCAGCTGGAAGACGGCTTCGTAGGTGAGCGTGCCGGAGCGGGAGACGACGCCCACGTGGCCCTGCTTGTGGATGTAGCCCGGGGCGATGCCGATGCGGCAGCCGCCGAAGGAATCCTTGCCCGGTCCCGGCGTGACGATGCCGGGGCAGTTCGGGCCGATCAGGCGGGTCTTGCGGCCCTGCATGGCCCGCTTCACCTCGATCATGTCGCGGATCGGAATGCCCTCGGTGATCGCGACGCAGAGGTCGAGTCCCGCGTCCACGCTCTCGAGAATCGAGTCGGCCGCGAACGGCGGCGGCACGAACACGGCCGACGCGGTCGCGCCGGTGGCCGCGGCGGCCTCGGCGACCGTGTTGAAGATCGGCACGCGGTGGCTGCCGTGCTCGAAGAACTGCCCGCCCTTGCCGGGCGTGACGCCGGCGACGATCTTGGTGCCGTAATCGAGCGAGAGCTTGGTGTGGCGGCCGCCGAATTCGCCGGTGATGCCGGAGACGAGGACCTTGGTTTCAGGAGTGACGATGATGGCCATGGGAGGGAAAGTAGTTAAACGCGAAGGGGCAAAGGCGCGAAGGGGGGCGAGAAAATCAGAGGGCGGCAGGCTTCAGGCCTTGCGTTGGTGCAGGCCGATCTGGTTGCCGTCGGGATCCTTGACGGCGAACATGCGGCAGGGCGGGAATTCCGTGATCTCGAAGGCGATCGTGACGCCGGCCGCCTTGGCGGCCTTCAGGCAGGCGTCGAGATCCGCCACCTCGAGGGTGAGCGCTGCCTGCGGCTTGGCGTCGGGCAAGCCGTTGGACAGGGCGAGCGCCTGGCCGGCGACATCATATTCGATCCACCATTGGCCGGCGCCAAACTCGACCTGCATCCCGGCTTTGAGGCCGAGGAAGCCTTCGTAGAACCCGCGCGCGCGCGCAATGTCGGTCACCGGGTGAAACACAAACGCGAATTCCTTGACGGTGATGCTCATGGGGAGGGTGGGTTATGATTGACCGCGAAGTTCACGAAGAGCCCGGAGGCGGGATGATCATGACGGTTTTTGCTGCGCGACCTTCGTGTGCTTCACGGTAATGAACAAAATCAGGCCACGAGCTTCACGATCTTCTGGGCGGCGTCGGCCATGGTGGTGGCGGACTCGATCTTGAGGCCGGACTCGGCGAGGGTCTTCTTGCCGGCGACGACGTTGTTGCCCTCGAGGCGGACAACGAGCGGGATCTTGAGTCCGAGTTCGCGGGCGGCGGCGACGACGCCCGTGGCGATGGTGTTGCAGTCCATGATGCCGCCGAAAATGTTCACGAGGATGCCCTTCACCTTCGGATCAGTGAGGATGATCTTGAAGGCCGCCTGCACCTGGTCCTTCGAGGCGCCGCCGCCGACGTCGAGGAAGTTGGCCGGGTTGCCGCCAAAATGCTTGATGATATCCATCGTGCTCATGGCGAGGCCGGCGCCGTTGACCAGGCACGCGATGTTTCCGTCGAGGGCGATATAGGAGAGGTTGAACTTCGAGGCCTCGATCTCCTTGGAGTCTTCCTCGTTCAGGTCGCGCAGGGCGACGATCTCGGGATGACGGAAGAGGGCGTTGTCGTCGAAGGAGACCTTGGCGTCGAGCGCCAGCACCTGGCCGTCGGCCGTCGTGATGAGCGGGTTGACCTCGACCATCGAGGCGTCGGTCGCCCAGAAGGCCTTGTAGAGGGCGGTGATGAGCTTGACGGCGTTCTTGAAGGTGTCGCCGGTGAAGCCGAGGCGGAACGCCAGTTCGCGGGCCTGGTAGCCCATCAGCCCGACCGCGGGATCGACGAAGACCTTGAAGATCTTGTCCGGCGTCTCATGCGCCACCTTCTCGATCTCGACGCCGCCCTCGGTGGAGGCGACGATGACGGGACGCGACGTCACGCGGTCGAGGAGGATGGCGAGGTAGTACTCCTTGCGGATGTCGCAGGCGACCGTGAAGTAGATGGTCTGGACCTTGCGGCCGGCCGGGCCGGTCTGGGCCGTGACCAGCGTGTTGTTGAACATCTTGTTGGCGTAATCCAGGGCCTCGGCCTTGGTCTTCGCGAACTTGACGCCGCCCTTGAAGCCATCGGTGAACGTGCCCTTGCCGCGGCCGCCGGCGTGGATCTGGGCCTTGACGATGATCGGCCCCTCGTGGCCGAGGGTCGCGAGGGCGGACTCGAACTCGGCGGGCGTGCGGGCGGCCACGCCGCGCGGCACCGGTACGCCGTATTTCTCGAAGAGGGCCTTGGCTTGGTATTCGTGAATGTTCATGGGAAAGAGGGCCGGTATTCTTAGGGAGCCGGTCCGGGAAAGGACACAAAAAAGCACGACGCGGCGCCGGATAGCCCGGCAAATTAGCCGATCGCAGCCCCGCATTAGCCGCGCATAAGCCGGGGATTGCCTTTGCCGCCCCCCGCGGCAACATCCGCCGCCATGCAATCACACGAGTTGCTCAAGGAGGTGCTGAAGCAGACCAGCGCGAAGCAGATTGCGGCCGACATGGGACTGTCCCTCTCGCTCATCTACAAATGGGCGGAGCCGCCCGACGAGGGCGCGGGCAGCGGGGCCAACAACCCCCTCGATCGCGTCGAGCAACTCATCCGCATCACCCACGACGCCCGGATCGCCCAATGGGTCTGCGAGCTGGCGGGCGGTTTTTTCATCCCCAATCCGAAGGTGAAGCTGGATTCCCAGCAGCTCATTCCGTCGACGAACAGCATCGTGCAGGAATTCGCCGACATGCTCGGGGTGATCGCGATGGCTGCCGCCGACAGCACGATCACGAAGGACGAAGCGAAGGCCATCCGCAGCCGCTGGGAGGACCTGAAGTCGGTGACCGAAAAATTTGTCCGGCACTGCGAGCAAGGGGACTTCGCGGCGTTGAAGAACGCGGTGGAACAGCGCAAGATCGCCTGACGGCGCTCAGGCCCGGCACAGCCGGTGCACCTCGAAAACGTCGCCGGCGAGGCCGCGCAGCGCGGTGCGTTCACCGGTGACCGCCACGCGCCCGCCGGGATCCGCCAGCAGCGCCGCCACCTCCGGGTCGCGGCGGACCGGTTCGGAGAGCACGAGGTCGGCGCCCGTGCACAGGCCGCAGAGGCGCGCCGCGACATTCACCGTCGTGCCGAAATAATCGAGCCGGTCATTCTGGTTGATGGCTATGCAGGGGCCGTGGTGCAGGCCGGCCTTCAGCGCGAGGGGCTCGGTCAGCGGGACGGACCCCGGCGGACCGTCCCACGGCACCCGCGATTGCGCCAACGCGAGTTGGCGCTGCGCGGCCAGGGCGGCCCGGAGTGCGGGCGCGGGCCGCGGGAACACCGCCATGATGGCATCGCCCATCGTCTTCACGATGGCGCCGCCCTCGGCCTCGACCGCGGCCTTGAGGACGTCGAAGTGCGTCAGCACGCGGCTGAAGGCGGGCGCATCTCCGATGTCGCGGTACATCTGGGTCGAGCCCTTCAAGTCGGTGAAGACGAGCGTGAGGCTGCCGACCGAGATCTTCGCGCCGGGGCGCAGCACCTCGCGGGTGAACAGATCGCGGAAGAGCTGCAGCGAGGTCACTTCGCTGGCCATGGTCGCCTGGTCGCTCCACGCGACGTGCTCGATCACCAACGGGCGATCAGGTCCGCCGACATTGGCGAGAGTCAGGGTGGCGTCCGGCGCCAGGACCAGCTCCTCGACCGCAGGCGGCACGGTGAGATCCAGCTGCACGGCGGTGGAACCGCCGCCCGCGTCGATCCGCAGGAGCCAGGGTTTTTCCCCCGCCGACTTGCGCAGGCGGTAGCGTCCCGGCGGCAGGCCAAGCGGGATCGTCGCGGTCGCATTGGCTGCGACCTGTTGCTGGACGACGATGTGCGGCGTTACCTGCGGCCCGCCGATGCAGTAGTCCACACGCGGCACGGCGCGGATTGCGGCGTTCGGCGTGAAGGTCAGCTCCACCGAGCGGGCGAAGTCCGCCACAAAATCGATCTGGCAGGTGTCGCAGAACGCCTCGGCTTCCAGTTCGCCCAGCGAATCGTTGACAACCTTCGCTCCGCGGCAATGCGGGCACACCACGTCCCAGTGGAAATCGAAGAGACCGGCGCGGGTGGCATGCAGGCAGGCGCGCAAAGTTTCGCGGCGGTCCCGGTTCCACCGGTCCGCCAGCGCATAGGCGCGGATGCGCTGGCTGCTCAAGTCATCCGCGGTCGCGACGAATTCGACGAGCTGGTCGACCAGCGCCGCCGGCTGGCCGGCTGTATCCACCAGGCTGCGCTTGATCGCATGCACGCGGCTGGCTCCGCCCGGGCTGAGCCGGCCGCTGCGGTCGAGGTCCGAAACCGCGGCTCCGGTCCGGGCCAGCCGGTCGTAGTGGCGAAACACGCGCTCGAACGGACGCCGGAACTGCCAGTCGGCGGCGCCGAGCTTCAAGGCGAGCCGGCCGAGCGGGTTGGCGGGCGTGAACCAGACCTGGTACTCGAGCCGGGTGCCCGCGGGGGCGCGAGGCTCGAGCCGGCAGCGCGCCAGGATCCGGGCGAAGGGCCCGCGATGAAAGATCCGCTCGACCCCGAACCCGCGGTTGATCGTCCACTCGAACGGGCGCTCGTCCCATTCCACCTCGAGCCCGAGATGATGCACCCGCAGGCGCCGCGCGCCTTCAGTGCGCGGCCCCTTGATGGCGGCGGTCGGCACGACTTCCACGGGTGGGAAACCGCAGTCGCGATTGAACCGGTCGGTGTCCGCGACGAGCGGCCACAGCTGTTCGGGCGCGGACGCGAGGTCCCAGTGCCAGGAGAAGTGGACCATGGCGGCAGGTTCGGGCATGGGGAGGCAATCGTGCTACGGGCGAACCGGCCGGCCGGATGCCCGCGGCGCCATCACTCGCGTCGGGCGGCTTCCGGGATGAATTGCTCGCGCACCGCCTTGGCCAGCAGGTCCGGCGGGAGCAGGCCCTGGCCGATGAGGAAATCATTGAACGCGTGCCGGTCGAATTTCGCCCCGAGCGCGACCTCCGTGGCGGTGCGCAGCTCAAGGATCTTGGTGTAACCGTAGAAGTAGGCGGTGGCCTGCCCGGGAGAGCGGAACGTGTAACGGTCGACCTCCTGCTGCGCCATCGGCTCGGACAGGCCGACGTCCTGCGTGAGGATCTCGTGCGCCCGCTGCGGGGTCATCTGGCCGAGGTTGAGCATCGGGTCGATGAAGGCGCGCGCGGCGCGCATCAGGCGCAGCTGGAGCGTGATGAGCTGGCCGTCGAGCGGCTCGTAGGGTTTCATCTCGGCCTCGGCGTAGAGGGCCCAGCCCTCGACATTGACGCTGTTGAAGGCGAACAGGCTGCGCGCCAGGGACACGCCGCGCTCGACCATCGCGGAGAACTGCAGTTCGTGGCCGGGACGGCCCTCGTGCGCGGTGAGCGTCCAGGCGGCGGCCTTGAAGGTGAAGTCGTCGTAGCCGGTGGTCTTCGCGCCGGCGGTGGCGGGCGGGTTGCCGGTGGTGAGGATGAACTGGCCCCGCTCGCCCTTGTTGTTGACCAGCGGCGGCGGCTGCATGTGCGGCGCCGGCTGCGCGGCGTTCTCCGCCTCGGACGCGAGGCGCATGATCATCGGGCGCTCGGGCAGCGTGACGATGCGCTCGCGGCGGATGATGGCCTCGATCTTGCCGATGATCTCATGGTAATAAGGCTCGACCTGGTCCTTCGGCAGCTGGTCTTTCTTCAGCTCGCGGATGACCGCGCGATAATCGGGGTCGGGGAAGCCATGCTCCTTGGCGACCAGCGGGGCGAGCGACTGCATCTCATTCCGGATTTCGGTGAAGGCCAGCATCGCCTGCGCGATGAGCTGCTGGGGCGGAATATCGAGGCCGACGTTTTTCAGGTTGTCGGCATAGATCTCGGCGGGCAGCCGGTAATCGGCCCGGGCGCGCGGCAGCACCGTGGTCCGCAGCCACTCGGCATATTCCTTGAGCTGCTGGTCGAGGCGCGCGAGGGCTTCGGTGCCGCCCGGCTGCTGGTCGAGGCCATAGTGCGCGAACAATTGGTGAATGCCCTGCACATACCGGTCGGAATTGGCGATGCTCTGCTGGATGCGGTCCTTGTACGAGCCAAGGCGCTTCGGGTCGGCGGCCTGCTCGTGGAAGCGATCCATCGCCAGCCTGGTCATGGGCGTGGCGCCCGGCTCGAGCCCGGTGTAGAGCCGCAGCCGCTTCAGGGCGGCGGGTCGGCGAGCCGGGTCGACCTGGTCCTGCAGGAGGCCGAACTCGCCGAAGTAGATGAGCTGGCCGACATCAACGTAAGCCAGGAGGAGTTTGTCGCGGAGCAGCGTGGTCGTGATGTCGTCGCTCGCCGCCTTGATCAGGATTTCCAGGTCCTGCTTCACGAGCGGGTCGGTCTCGGCGAGGAGGCGCCGGGCGAGTTCGTCGCGCGCGGCCGTTTCCGAGGCGACGTAGCGTTCGGTCACGCCGGGCTTGAGGTCGGCAACCTGCCCGTCGAACTCGGGGAAGCCGGTCTGCGAGGCGCCCTCCGGCTGAAACCTGTTCGTGGCATCGAGCAGCACCTGGGCGTTGGCATTGCTCTTGGCGATCCAGGCGGGGGTGTCGGCGGCAAAGGCGGCGGCGGACAACAGCAGGCCGGCCCCACCCAGCGCGAGCCGGGCAGGACGAATGAACCAGGGCGTGGAGCGATGTTTCATAGGGGAAGGGGAGTTCGCCGGGCGCACCGGCGCCGGCCTAGCCAAGGTGCCGCGCCAGGAATTCAGCCTGACGGGCGGAAAGCTCGCCCAGGCCCTTGCCGGCAAGGGCGATGAGCTGCTGCAGCTGCTCATGCGAAAAGGTCGACTCCTCGCCGCTGCTCTGCACCTCGACGAAGCGGCCGCGGCCGGTCATCACGACATTGGCATCCACTTCGGCGTCCTTGTCCTCGAGGTAATTCAAATCCAGCAGGGCCTCACCCTGCACGAGACCCACGCTGACGGCGGCGACCGAGTCGGTGAGCGGGTTCTCGGCGATCTCGCCGGCCTGGAGCAGCTGCTGGATGGCGAGTCGCGCCGCGAGGTAAGCGCCGGTGATCGAGGCGGTGCGCGTGCCGCCGTCGGCCTGCAGCACGTCGCAGTCGATCCACAGGGTGTGTTCGCCGAGTTTCTCCAGGTCGATGACCGCCCGGAGCGAGCGGCCGATGAGCCGCTGGATCTCGACCGTACGGCCGTCGATCTTGCCCTTGGCGATGTCGCGCGGCTTTCGCTCCAGCGTGCTGTAGGGCAGCATCGAGTATTCGGCGGTCAGCCACCCGCCCTTGACGCCCTGGGCCTTCATCCAGGACGGCACCTTCGACTCGATCGTGGCGGCGCAGATCACGCGCGTGGCCCCGAAGCCGATGATGACGGAGCCGGAGGCATAGGGGGCGATGCCGGCCTCGAGCGTGAGGGGACGGAGCTGGTCGGCGGCGCGGGAATCAGCGCGGACAAAGGGCATCGCAGGAAGCTGTGGGCTCGGAACGGCGGGCGCAAGCTCCGGGGCCTCAGGAATCGGGCGGGTCCCCGTCGACCGACTCCTCAAGGGGCGCGATGTCGAGCGGCGGCGCGGCCAGCACCTTGTGCGTCGTCGCCTTGGGCGCGGACTGCTCGGCCATCTGGGCGATGAGCCGGTCGTTGAAGGTCTTCGCGGGGTCGTGGCCCATCGACTTCAGGGCCTGGACCATGGCCGCGACCTCGACGAGGCGGGCGATATCGCGGCCAGGACGCACATAGAACTCAATGTGCGGCAGTTTCACGCCGAGGATATTGTAGTAGTTCTCCTCGAGGCCGGTGCGCTCCTCGACGACGTCGGGCGACCACTCGCGCAGGGAAACCACGAGGTCGACGCGTTTCTCGAGGCGGATGCTTTTCACCCCGAACATCTCGGCGATGTTGATGATGCCGATCCCGCGGCATTCCATGTAGCCGCGGTTCAGGGGCCGCGAGCTGGCGGAGAGCTCGCGCTCGTCGAGCAGCTTGATGCAGGTGAGATCATCGGCCACCAACGAGTGGCCGCGCTCGATGAGCGCCAGGGCGCACTCGGACTTGCCGATGCCGCTGTCGCCGCGGATCATCACGCCGATGCCCTTGATGTCGAGGGTGGTCGCATGCTCGGTGACGGACGGGGCGAATTCGTTGTCGATGCAGAGCGTCGCCGCATTCACGAAGTTCATCGTGATCATCGGCGTCCGGAAGATCGGGAGCTTCATCTCCTCCGAGACCGCGATCAGCGGCTGGGTGGCGACGAAGTTGCGGGTGAGTACGATGGCGGGGATGCCTCGCTTGACCATCTCCTGCAGCGTCTCGATCTGCCGGGACTGGGGCAGCGTCTTGAGATAGGTCATCTCGGCGGCGCCGAACACCTGGATGCGCTTGTTCGCGAAATATTTCAGGAAGCCGGTCAGGGCCAGCGACGGCCGGTTGATGGAGCCTTCGCGGATGAGCCGGTGCAGGCCGTCGGCGCCGGTGACGAGCTCGAGCTGGAGCTTATCGCGGTAGGTCTCGTAGAAGTGCGCGACAGTGATGCCGTGAATGGCTTTGGTGGGCATGGGGACGGCAGGAAGGAGGAGCCGGTGGCGAAGAGTGAGTAGAACAAGATTCGGGCGACAACAAGCTCCTACTCGCCCGCGCCGGCCCGCCGCCGGACGCTAGAGATTGAAATCCTTGCCGAGGTAGAGCTCGCGGGCCTGCGGGTCATTGATGAGGTAGTCGCTGGTGCCTTCGGTCATCACCTGGCCGCGATGGATGATGTAGCCGCGGTCGACGATCCGGAGCGTCTCGCGGACGTTGTGGTCGGTGATAAGCACGCCGATGCCGCGGTGCTTGAGCTCGAGGATGATCTTCTGCACCTCGGCCACCGAGATGGGATCGACGCCGGCGAACGGCTCGTCCATCAGCAGGAAGCGCGGCCGGGTGACCAGCGCGCGGGCGATCTCGAGGCGGCGGCGCTCGCCGCCCGAGAGCGTGTAGGCCTTCTGCTTGGCCAGGTGCGAGAGGCTCAATTCGGCCAGGTGATGGGCGACGAGCGCGGGGCGCTCGCGGGAGCGCACGGGCAGCGTCTCGACGATGGCGAGGATGTTCTCCTCCACGCTGAGCTTGCGGAAGACGGAGGCCTCCTGGGGCAGGTAGCCGACGCCCAGGCGCGCGCGGCGGTGCATGCGGAGGTAGGTGGCGTCCTGCCCGTTGATGAACACGTGTCCGGAGGTCGCGGGCACGAGCCCGACGACCATATAGAACGTGGTGGTCTTGCCGGCACCGTTCGGGCCGAGGAGCCCGACGACTTCGCCGGCGCGCACGCGGATATTGACGCCGTTGACCACGGTGCGCTGGCCATAGACCTTGACGAGGGCCTCGGTGCGGATCTCGCCCGCGGCCGGGGCGGCGGTCGCCGGCGGCGCAGGCGGCGGAAGCGATGACGGCGAGGTCTCCATGCTCAGGGCTTCTTCTCCGCGCCGGCCGCAGGCGCCGCCGGCTTGGCCAGCGGGTCGACGCCCAGATCCTTGATCGGGGGTCCGGTCAGGATCGGTTCCTCGACGATCACCTGCCGCTGGGCCCGCAGCATCGTGATGGTCTTGCCCGCCGCGCGCGTGCCCTGGTCATGGTCGACCACGACCGGGTGGTCGGTAAGCACCACCTTGTCCTGGCCGGGCAGGACTTCGGCGCGGCCGCAGGCGGCCTCGCGGTCGCCCTGGATGATCCGGACATTGCCTGTCGCCTGCATGGAGCGGAATTTCTCGAGTTTGCCGAAGGTGGCCGCCTTGTCGCCGGAGCGGATGACGACCACCTCCAGGTAGTCGCAGGTGAGGTGCATGTTGGTGCCGGTCACCCGGACGTTGTCGCGGAACGTGATGGTGGTCTCGGCGTCGGTGCTGACCATCTCGGCCCGACCGTCGCATTCGATCACGGTGTTCTGCGGCGGTGCGTTTTGGGCGCGCCCGGTGAGCGGCAGGCTCACCGCGACGGCCAGGAAGATCGCGGGCAGGCGCGGCGTCATTTCAGGATGTCCTTCATCTCGGCGTTGAACGCTACGCGGACATGCTTGCCGATGGAAATCCTTTTCGCCCGGTGGTCGTAGCGCCAGTCCACGCCGGTGGCTTCGAACTCGTCGTTGATCACGCGGATGGCATCGGGACCGGTCACGGCATCCTCCGCGAGGTGCACGGTGGCGGTCGGACTGAGGATGAGCGTCTCCACCTTTTCGTTGTCCGCCTTGCCGGGGAAAATGGAAAGCGTGAGTTCCTTGACCGCGATGGTGTCCGGGGCGTTCCGCGCCTCGGAGGCGCGCACGAGCCAAGCCCGATGATTGTCGGCCGTCCAGCTGGTCGTGCTGAAATTGATGATCGGCCGGTCCGACGAGACCTCGGTGGTCGTCGCGGCGGCGGCTGCCGGCAGCAGCAGGAGGAGAAACCGGCGGGGGCGGGACATCACGAGGGAATCATTGACCCCGATGGGCGAGGATATGTTCACATATCTCGCGCACCGCTCCGTGGCCGGCCGGGCGGCGGGGCACCACTGTGGCCGCCGCGAGGGCCGCAGGCATCGCGCCGGCGGGCGCCACGCCGATGCCCGCCCAGGAAATCGCGGGTGCGTCGATGTCGTCGTCGCCCATGTAGCAGACCTGGCGGGCGGTCACGCCCAGCTGCGAGGCAAGTTCCTGCAGCGCCATGAGCTTGTCGGTGCGGCCCTGGACCACGTGCGGGATCCGCAGTTCCGTGGCGCGCGCGGTGGTGGCGCCCGAGGCGCGGCCCGAGATCCAGGCGACGGCGATGCCGGCTTTGCCGAGGCGCACCAGCCCCATGCCGTCGAGGATGGAAAAACTCTTGGTCTCCCGGCCGTCGCTCGTGATGGCCACGGTGCCGTCGGTCAGCACGCCGTCCACATCCATGGCGAAAAGGCGAATGGCGGCCCAGCGGGCCTTGAAGACCTTGGATTGCGAATTGCGGAGTGCGGATCGAGGTTGCGCCACGGCAGGCAGCTTGGGTCGCCAATCGGCGATCGCCAATCTGAAATCCGCGATTTGTTCAGCCCAGCCAGCCGGCGATGGCCTCGACGATCTTGTCCTGCGAAGGCCGGTACACCGCCTCCAGCGCCGGGGCGAACGGCACGGGCAGGTCGAGCGCGGCGATGCGCAGCGGGGCCGCCTTCAGCGTGCCGAACATCTCCTCGGTCAGGCGGGCCACCAGTTCGGCGCCGAAGCCGTGCGTCCGCCGGCCCTCATGAATCACCACGAGGCGACCGGTGCGCGCGAGGGATTCCTTGATGGCCTCGAGGCGCAACGGGGCGAGCGCGCGGAGGTCGAAGAGGTCGAACGACCACTCGTATTCCGACTGCAGGTAGTCGCAGGCGCCGGTGGCCAGCAGCACCATTTCGCCATAGGTGACAAGCGTGGCCTGGTCGCCGCGGCGGAGGTACGCCGGCTGCCAGACGTCGCGGAAACCGGCGTCCCAGCGCACCGGCTGCTTGCCGCGGCGATAAAGCGCCTTGTGCTCGAAGAGGAGGACGGGGTTGTCGTCCTCGTACGCGGCGAGCAGGGCGTTGAATGCATCCTGTGGATTGCTGGGGTAAAGCGCCTTCAGCCCGGGAAAGGACAGGAACGCCACCTCGAGCTCCTGCGAATGAAATGAGCCGAAGGTCAGCCCGCCACCGCACGGCAGGCGCAGGACGACCGGGCATTTCTGACCGGAGCGGAAGTGGTAGGTCGCGGCGTTGAGGACGATCTGCGTCGTGGCATCCGTGGCGAAATCGGCGAACTGGAACTCCTCAATCGCGCGGTGGCCATTGACGGCGAGGCCGAGGGCGTAACCCGTGCTGGCGGATTCGCAGAGCGGCGTGCTGAACACCCGCGCGCGCCCGAATTTCGCGACGAGGCCTTCGGTGACCTTGAACGCACCGCCGTAGGTGCCGATGTCCTGGCCGAGGACGATCGCCTCGGGCCGCTCGGCAAGGATCTTGTCGAGCCCGAGGTTGAGCGCCTGCGCGAAATTGGCCGACACCGGCGCCGCGGGTGTCGGCTGCCAGGGCAGGGACGGCGCCGGGGGCGCGAAGACGTCCGCCGCCATGCCCGCGGGATCGGGCGGGGGCAACGCCAGCGCGGCCTGGATCGTCTCCTCCACATAACCGCGCACCTCGGCGTCGATCGCCTCGAGCTGCGCCGCGTGCCCCGCGGCGGCCAGGCGATCGCGAAACTGCGGCAGCGGGTCGGCGGCGAGGATGGCCTCGGCTTCGCCGGGTTTCATGTAGTCGCAGGTGTCGTAGGCGGCGTGGCCGCGCAGGCGGAATGTCCGCGCCTCGATCAGCAGCGGGCGGCCCGTGCGCCGGGTCCGTTCGATGGCGTCGGCGAGCGTGCGCAGCACGTGCGCGGGGTCGCGGCAGTCGAGCGCGAAACCCTCGAGGCCATAGCCGCGGGCGCGCTCGAAGAGGTCGGTGCAGGCGAACTGCTCGCTCACGGGCGTGGAATAGGCGTACCCGTTGTTCTCGATCACGAACACGACCGGCGCCGGCAGCAGGGCGGCGAGGTTGAGCGACTCATGGACATCGCCCGTGCTCGAGGCGCCGTCGCCGAAAAACGTGAAGCCGACGGCCGGCCGGCCGAGCCGGCGCTGCGAATCCGTGGCGCCCACGACATTCGAGAGCATGATGCCGAGATGGGAGATCATCGGCAGGCTGCGCGCCCCGGGGTCGCCGTGGTGAATGTTGCCCTCGCGGCCCTGGGTCGGGCTGCCGGCGTTGGCGAAATACTGGCAGAGATGTTCGCCCAGGTGACCGCTCCAGATCAGGTGGCCGCCAAGGTCCCGATGGGAAAAGGAGACGACGTCGACCGCCTTGTCGGCGAGGAGGGCGAGTGGGACGATCAACCCCTCGTTGCCCTGGCCGCCCGTGACCGTGCCCTGGATCAGGCCCTGGCGAAAGAGTTCGAGGATGCGATTGTCACTCGTCCGGGCGAGTTGCATCCAGGCATAGGTGAGCAGCAGGCTGTCGGGGGAACCCAAGTCCGGCGGCCGAAGATCGCGGTGACCGAACCGAACCGGGGTGGAGGGGAACGTCATCGGCGGCAAGTTGCCTCCCGGTCCGCGAAGTTCGAGGAAAAAGTAGCCGGGTCGCCGGGGTCCCGGGAAATTAGTGCATTTGGGCTAGGAGGCTGGCGGGGCGGCCGGGCTGAAGAATTTCCGGGCGGCCGCCAGGTCGCCCGGCACCAAGCCATGGCTCGCGGCGTGGATCTGCAGATCGACCGCGGCTCCCGCCGCGCGGAATTGCCGTGCGAGCCTCGCCGGATGATCGGCCGGCACGATCGGGTCGGCGGATCCGGATGATATCAGCACCCGCTTGGTGCGCAGGTCCGGCCGGCGGTCCGGTTCCAGCACGACCATGGGTCGGAACAACACGGCGCCGGACAAAACTTCCGGACGCAACCACAGCAATGCCGTCGCGATGTTGGCGCCGTTCGACAATCCCAGGGCGATGAGTCGCGACTGGTCGAGGCCGTGCCGGACGGCCGCCGCGGCGACGAAATCAGCGAGCACATGGGCGCGTCGCGCTACGTCGGCGAGATCGAACACCCCCTCGGCAAATCGCCGGAAGAACCGCAGCTGGCCGTGTTCGTTCACGTCGCCGCGCGGACTGAGCAGCGCGGATCCGGGCGAGAGCCGCTGCGCCAGCGGGACGAGGTCATTCTCGTCCCCGCCGGTCCCATGCAGCAGGAGCAGGGGGGGAGCCGACGGGTCGGCCCCGGGCTCGAAGCGGTAGGCGTAGGTGGGCGGGTTCATGTCAGCGCAGTTGGGGGAGTGCCGCCTCGATTTCGGCGCGAAGCGGTTCGAGTCGCGGCGGCAGCGAGAGGCGCTGGCCGAGTGAGGCCACGGGTTCATCGATGGCGAACCCGGGCTGGTCCGTGGCGATCTCGAAGAGCACGCCGGCCGGTTCGCGATAGTAGATCGACTTGAAGTAGGCGCGGTCGATCACCGGGCTGACCTGCAGGCCGCTTCGCAAGAGGGCCGTGCGCGCGGCGGCTTGCGCCGCGTCGTCCGGCACGCGAAACGCCACATGGTGCACGGTGCCCGCGCCGTTGAGTCCGCGGGGAAGGGCGGGATCAGTCAGGAGGTCAACGTACGTGCCGGGACCGCCGGCACCGGCCGCATAACGGGTGCGATGACCGGATTCGGCCACAAGGCGATAGCCCATGTCCTGCGTCAGCACCTGCGCAGTCTGCTTGCCGTCAACCAGGCCGAGCGTGGCGCTGTGGAAGCCGCGAATGGACCGTTCCGGAGGGATGGTGGCGGATGGTGCCGGCGAGCGCGGGTCGGATTCGGCTGTCGCCACCAACTCCAGCCGCAAACCATCTGGATCGGCGAAGGCCAGGACTTCGTCGCCAAAGCGCGATTCGACCGATTCGGTGGCCACCTTCATTTCATCGAGGCGTTTCTTCCAAAACGCCAGGGAGCCCGACGGCACGGAGAACGCCGTCGCATAAACCTGCCCGCTGCCGGGCCGGCCGCGACGCAGCCCGAACCAGGGGAAGAAAGTCAGTACGGTTCCGGGCGAGCCCGTATAGTCGCCGTAGTACAGATGATAGGTTCCCGGATCGTCTTGGTTGACGGATTGCTTCACGAAGCGAAGGCCGAGCATCTTCGTGTAGAATTCCATGTTCCGCTTAGTGTCGGAGGACATGGCCGTGATGTGGTGGAGACCGTGGACTTTTGTGTTCATGATATCGTTTGATGTTAAAGTATATGGGAAGATTAAGGTCAGCCCTGAACCCCGATCTTTTTGCAGAGCCGCCCGAAATCAGAAAGTTCGGTGGAGGATAGGACGCTCATTTCCTTGGTCACGTTCGCGACGACCTTGGGGAAAAGCGCGGCGATGAAGGCGTGGCCTTTTTCGGTCAGCTTCACGACGACGAAACGCCGGTCGGCGGGATCCCGCTCGCGGAGAACGTAACCCGCCTTTTCCAGGTTGTCTACGACGAGGGTGAGATTGCCGCCGCTCTTGAGGAGCTTCTCCGCGAGCTCGCTTTGGCAGAGTGGGCCGATGTGGTGCAAAGCCTCGAGGACGCCAAACTGGGTGACCGTCAGGCCGTCCGGCAGAACCGAATGGACGCGCACCGAGACCGATTCGGCGGCACGCGCCAGCTTGATGAATGCATTCAGGGCATTGATCTCGTCAAGACTGCCGCGGTATCGGGTTCCCATGCCGCAAGACGATGCTGGAAGATACTACGATGTCAAAGTAATTATCAAAACCACCCTTAATTACTACCGTAAGCCGTTAAACTCCATCGATCTTCTGAATCCTGGCAAGGTGCCGACCGCCCTCGAAGGCGGTCGTCAGCCACACGCGCACGATCTTCAAAGCTTCCTCTTCGCTGATGGTGCGCTGGCCCATCGAAAGGCAGTTGGCGTCATTATGGGAGCGATTCCAGATCGCCAGCTGCTCGTTCCAGCACACGCCGCAACGGATGCCTTTCACGCGATTGGCCACGATGGCTTCGCCGTTGCCCGAGCCGCCGAGCACGATGCCGCGCTCGAATTCGCCGCGGGCGACGGCCTCGGCTACCGGTCGGATGAAGTCAGGATAATCGCACGGCGCGTCGGAGTTCGTGCCGAAATCGCGCACGACGTGCCCCTCCGCGAGCAACATGGCCTTCACCTTTTCCTTGTAGGCGAAGCCGGCGTGGTCGGATCCGATGGCAATGGTGAATTTCTTCATGGACTGGCTTGGGTTAACCATGGAAGCCGCGCCGAATCACGGAAAATCCACCGCGGTCCGGCTAAGGGTGCGACTCGATGACGCGCAGGAACGCGGCGGTGTCTGCGAAGTTCGGAAACGTCGCCGTCGGGTGATGCGCGGCCAGTTCGGCGACGGAATATTTCCCCGTCGCGACGGCAATGGTGTGGGCGCCGATGACCTTGCCGCACTCGATGTCATGCGGCGTGTCGCCGATGATGAAGGTGTGGTCGGGCCGGAATTCGAGCCCGTGCCGCGCGCCCGCGCGGCGCAGGGCATGCGGACCGAGGTCGTTGCGCAGGTGACTGTCATCGGCATAGGCCCCGAACTCGAAGTAGTGCCAGACATTGAAATGGGTCAGCTTGATGCGCGCGCCGCGTTCGAGGTTGCCGGTCAGCAAGCCCTGCACGACGTCGGCATGCGCGCGAAAGGTCTCGAGCAACGCCGCGATGCCGGGCAACAACTGCCCGGGTTTTCCGTCGCGCAACTCGAGGGGCAGGGTTTCGAGGTAGGCTTCCAGGTAGTCGTGGACATTCTGCGGCGTATCCGGGAGCCCGACGACGCGCAGCACCTCGGCGGCAATCCATGAATCCGTACGGCCCGCCCAGTCGATCTGGCGCAGGTCGCAGGTCCGGCCGAAGCGCAACTGCAGGGCGCGCTCCATCGCGCGGAAACCCGCGCCATGCGAAACGATCAGGGTGCCGTCGATGTCCCAGAGGATGAGTTTCTTCACGGGGGCGAAATTCCGGGCCGGACGGCCGGACCTCAAGACGCAAAGCGCGCGGCTGAGCGCGGGCCGCGGCTCATTCGGCCTCCGCGTTGGCGGTCGTGGCGCTGCGCACGGCGCTGTACGCTGTCCCGCCAAGGATCAGGGCGGCGCCGATCATTTCCAGCGGGGCGAAGCGCTCGCGGAAGAACAGCATTCCGCCCAGGGCGATGCCGAGCGGGACCAGCATCTGGATCAGCGACCCCTCGGCGACGGGCAAGTCGCGGAAGGCGCGCGTCATCGCCAGCTGCCCGCTCCCGGCGGTCAGGCCCGCCAGGACCAGCAGCGCCCAGGCGCCGGCGGAAAGCGGCGCCAAGGTTTCGATCGCCGGCACCAGGCAGATGATGAGGCCGTAGATGCACTGGGCGGCGAAGATGGTCGACGTGTGCTCGGTCTCGTGCAGCTGGCGGATGGTCACGACGACCCAGGCGGACAGGAGCGAGCCGACGACCGCAAGGAGATCGTAGATGCCCGGGTGCACCCGGATGGAGAACACGTTTGTCAGCAGGCCGATCCCGAGCACGGCGGCGACGCCGCCCAGGAGGTCGGCCGGGCGCAGGCGCTCGCGCAGCATCCATGCCGCCAGCAGCGCCCCCCAAACGACGTAGGTGTTGCCGATGAACGTGGCCCGGCCCGCGCCGAGTTTGACGACGGTGAGGTAGGTGAGGTAGACGCCGATGCCGCCCGCGACTCCGCGTTCCACCAGCTTGCGTCGCGTGAAAAGATGTCCGGGCTGGAATTCGCGCCAGTAGACGGTGCCAATCATCGCGAGTCCGACGATGAACCGGGTGCAGGAGACCAGCCAGATGTTGGTGGTGACCATCGTGCCGAGGGCGCGCACGAGCAGCACGTTGGCCGTGAAGCTCGCGGCCGACAGCAGCATCAGGCTGACGGCGCGACGATGGCGTTGGGCAGGGGATGAGGTCATGAAAAAACCGCGCCTGGGTGGGCGCGGCCGGCAGGGGAATTCAGTTGTGCTTCGGATGTTTCAACTGCTCGCACGGCCTCGCCCGGGCGTCGGGAAGACGCCCCGCGGGGCGGGTCGACGGCGGGTCAGTTTGAGAGGCACGCACCGATTATTGCCCGGCGCACCGGGAGCGTCAACGGAGGCCTGCCCTGTGCTGCACGCCGGATGGGACGGGTGCACGGGTCAGAGCGCGTGAATGGCGGATTTGCTCACGGCCAGACCCGCCTCCTTGAGGGACTCGCTGACCGTCGGGTGGGCGTGGATCGTGCGGCCGAGGTCCTCGGCGCTGCCGCCGTATTCCATGTGCGTGACGATTTCGCTGATGATTTCGCCGGCGTTGTAGCCGAGGATCTGGGCCCCGAGGATCCGGTCCGTCTTCGCATCGGCGATGATCTTGACGAAGCCGTCGGTGGCGCCGATGGCGATGGCGCGACCGTTGGCAGCGAAGTTAAATTTGCCGACGTGGACGGCCAGGCCGCGTTTTTTCGCCTCGTCCTCGCCCAGGCCGACCGCGGCGACCTCCGGCTCGGTGTAGACAATGCCGGGCACCAGGTCCCAGTTGATGTGGCCGGCCTTGCCGGCGATCCACTCGGCGACGGCGACGCCGTCCTCCTCGGCCTTGTGCGCCAGCATTGGTCCGGCGACGACGTCGCCGATCGCCCAGATGTTCTTCGCCGTCGTGCGCAGGTGGTCGTCGACCTTGACGCGCTTCCGCTCGTCGAGTTCGACGCCCGCCTGCTCGAGGCCGAGTCCGTCCGTGTAGGGCCGCCGGCCGACGGCCACGAGGACCTGGTCGGCCGCGAAGGAGAGCTTCTCGTCGCCCCGCTCGGCGGTGAGCTGCCCGCCGGCGAAGCCCGTCACCCTGGCGCCGGTCTCGATGCGCAGGCCCTGTTTCACGAGCAACCGGGTGTAGGCACGGACGATGTCGTCGTCGTAGGTGGCGACGATCTTGGGGAGAAACTCGACGACCGTCACCTCGGAGCCGAAGCGCGCCCAGACGGAACCCAGCTCGAGTCCGATCGCGCCGCCGCCGACGACCACGAGTTTCTTGGGCACGGCGGCGAAGGCGAGCGCCTCGTCGCTCGAGACGATCGTCCGGCCGTCGAACTTCATGAACGGCAGCTCGACCGGCGCGGATCCGGTGGCGATGACGTAGTGTTTCGCAGTAAGTTTGGTCGTTTCCTTCTCGCCGCGCACCTCGATCTCGGTCGGCGCGGTGAAACGCGCCGTACCCTGGAACACCGGGATCTTGCGCGATTTTGCCAGCAGGCCGACACCGCCGACGAGCTTGGCGACAACGGCGTCCTTGCGCTTCAGGATGGCGGCCAGGTCGGCCTCGACGCCGGCAAGCTTGATCCCGGATTCGCCCGCATGCTGGCGGGCCCAGGCAAACTGCTCGCTGGTGTGCAGGAGCGCCTTGCTCGGGATGCAGCCGATGTTGAGGCAGGTGCCGCCGAGGGTCGCGCGTTTTTCGACGAGCGCCACCTTCAGGCCGAGCTGCTGGGCGCGAAAGGCGCACACATAACCGCCGGGGCCGGCGCCGATGACAACGACGTCGTAGGTGTCCATGGCGGTCAGACGCCGACCAACAGGCGGGCGGGATCCTCGATGACCTGCTTGATGCGGACGAGGAACGTGACGGCCTGGCGGCCGTCGACGATGCGATGGTCGTAGCTCAAGGCGAGGTACATCATCGGGCGGATGACGACCTGGCCGTTCACCGCGACCGGGCGTTCGTTGATGGCATGGAGGCCGAGGATGCCGCTTTGCGGGGCGTTGAGGATCGGCGTCGACAGCATCGAGCCGAAGATGCCGCCGTTGGTGATGGTGAAGACGCCGCCGTCGAGGTCAGTCAGCGTGATCTTGCCCTCGCGCGCCTTGGTCGCGGCGCCCGCGATGGCCTTTTCGATGCCGGCCAGGCTGAGCTGGTCGCAGTCGCGAATGACGGGAACCATCAGGCCCTTGTCGGTCGAGACCGCCATGCCGATGTCGTAGTAGTGATTCTGGACGACGCTGTCGCCGTCGATGCGGGCGTTGACCTCGGGCACTTCCTTGAGCGCATGCACGACCGCCTTGGTGAAAAAGGACATGAAACCAAGCTTCACCCCGTGTTTCTTCACGAAGTCTTCCTGGTATTTCTTCCGCAGCTCGATGACGGCGGAGAGGTCGCACTCGTTGAAGGTCGTGAGCATCGCCGCCTCGTGCTGGGCGGCGACGAGCCGGTTGGCGATCGTCTGGCGCAGCTTGGAGAGCTTGGTCCGGGTCTGGCGGGCGCCGGACGGAACCGAAGACGGTGCCTCGCGGGGTGGGGGCGCCCCGCCTCCCGGAGCATCGGCTGGCTTTTCGCCTTTTGCCTCCGGTTTCTGGCCGGCCACGGCAGGCGCAGACGCGGCTAGCATGTCGCCTTTGGTGACGCGCCCGCCTTTGCCGGTGCCCGCCACGGTGGCGGGATTGATACCGGTCTCCGCGGCCAGGCGCCGCACGGCGGGCCCACTTTCTCCCGGCGGGCTGCGCGGCGGCTCCTCCCGCGATTTTTGCGCGGGGGCCGCGGCGGGAGCCGGGGCCGTGGCGGCCTCATCGATCGTGGCGACGACCTGGCCGATCTTCACGTCGGCACCGGCCTCGACCAGCAGCGTGATGCGGCCGGCGCTCTCGGCCGTGCCTTCGGCGGTGATCTTGTCGGTCTCGAGTTCGAACAGCGCCTGGTCCTTCGCGACCACGTCGCCGTTCTGCACGTGCCATTTGGCGAGCACGCCGCTCGTGATGGATTCGCCCATCGGGGGAATTTTGACTTCGATGGCCATGGGAATGATCAGAGGGTGAAGGCCTGCTGGAGAAAACCGGCGAGTTGGAGCCGATGCAAGGCCAGGGAACCGACCGCAGGCGAGGCGGCGGCCTCGCGGCCGGCGTAGACCAGCTTGCGGCCGAAGATCTCCTCGAATTGCGGCGCGAGGTGCGCCCAGGCGCCCATGTTCTGCGGCTCCTCCTGGCACCACACCAGCCGTGACTGCCGGCCGTAGGCGTCGGCCAGCTCGGCGAGGCGGTTGCGGTGGAGCGGATAGAGCTGCTCGATCCGGATGATGGCGGTGTCGGCCACCTTGTGGCGCTCGCGATAATCGCACAGGTCGTAATAGACCTTGCCCGAGCAGAAGATCGCCCGCTCGGCCTTGCCCGCGGCGACGGGATCGTCGATGATCTCCTGGAAGCCGCCGGTGGTGAAGTCCTCGAGGCGCGACACGGCCGCGGGGTGACGGAGCAGCGACTTTGGCGCCATGATGATGAGCGGCTTCTTGAAGTCGCGCTTCGTTTGCCGGCGGAGGGCGTGGAAGAATTGGGCCGGCGTGGTCAGGTTGGCGACCTGGATGTTGTATTCCGCGCAGGCCTGGAGAAAACGCTCGAGGCGGGCCGACGAATGTTCCGCTCCCTGGCCCTCGTAACCGTGCGGCAGCAGCAGGGTGATGCCGCTGTTGCGCTGCCACTTGGATTCGCCGCTGGTGATGAACTGGTCGATGACGACCTGGGCGCCGTTGGCGAAGTCCCCGAATTGCGCCTCCCAGAGGCAGAGCATCTCCGGGTAATCGAGCGAATAGCCGTAGTCGAAGCCGAGCACGGCGGCCTCCGACAGGAGCGAGTTGTAGACGCAGAAGTGCGGCTGGTCGGGCGCGAGGTGGCCGAGCGGCTTGTACTTGGCGCCGGTCTCGACGTCGGTGAACACCGCGTGGCGGTGCGTGAACGTGCCGCGCTCGCAATCCTGGCCGCTCAGGCGAATCGGCGTACCGTCGAGCAGCAGCGTGCCGAAGGCCAGCGCCTCGCCCATGCCCCAATCGTAGGGGCCGCCGTGCTTGTGGGCCTCGGCGCGCGCGTCGATGAAGCGGCGGATCTTCGAATGGACCTTGAAGCCCGCGGGCACGGTCGTGAGCGCCGCCACGACGCGATCGATCGTCGCCGGCGGAACGGCGGTGACAACCGGGGTGTGCGTGTAGACCGGCTGGAAGACGGCGGTGGAACCCTTGAAGGCCGCGGTGGCGGGGTTGTCGGCGGCGGCCTTGCGCTTCTCCGCCTTGGCGGCCTCGCGGGTTTTGGCCTTGGCGAGGTTTTCGTCCAGGGCCGCGGAATACTCCGCCTTGATCGCCTCGCCCTCGTCGGCGGTGATCGTCCCGGCGGCGATGAGGCGGCGGGCATAGAGGGCGGAGACGAGCGGGTGCGCCGCAATCTTGCGGTAGAGCATCGGCTGGGTGAACGAGGGCTCGTCGGTCTCGTTGTGGCCGTGCTTCCGGTAGCAATACATGTCGATGAACACGTCGCGCTTGAATTGCACCCGGAAGTCGACCGCCAGCTGCGCGATCAGGCACACGGCCTCGGGATCGTCGCCGTTTACGTGGAAGATCGGGGCCTCGATCATCTTCGCCACATCGGTGCAGTAACGGGTGGAACGCGCGTCGGCCGGGTCGGTGGTGAAGCCGATCTGGTTGTTGATCACGAAGTGCACGGTGCCGCCCGTGCGGTAGCCGGGCAGCTGCGAGAACTGCAGCGTCTCCGCGACAATGCCCTGGCCGGCGAGCGCGGCGTCGCCGTGGATGAGCACGGGCATGACGGCGCGCCGCTCCTGGCGGTCGTCGCGGATCCGCTGGCGCGCGCGGGCCTTGCCCTCGACAACGGGATCGACGATCTCGAGGTGCGAAGGGTTGGCGGCGAGCCGGACCTCGACCTTCTTGCCGGAGGTGGTGGTGAGAACCGACTCGTACCCGAGGTGATATTTCACGTCGCCGTCGCCCGCGACCGTGTCGGGAATGTAGTTCTCCGAAAACTGCTCGAAGAGCAGGTCGAACGACTTGCGCATGACGCTGCACAGGACGTTCAGGCGGCCCCGGTGGGCCATGCCCATGACGATTTCGGCCACGCCGGCGGCGGGACAGTGGTCGATCACCGCGTCGAGCGCGGCGATGATCGTCTCGCCGCCCTCGAGCGAGAATCGCTTCTGGCCGACATACTTCGTGTGCAGGAATTTTTCAAAGAGCTCGGCCTTGTGGACGCGGCGCAGGATCCGGATCTTTTGCGGCTTGGTGAACTTCGGCTGGAGCCGGGTCGATTCCATGCGCTCCTGCAGCCAGCGCCGGCAGTCCTGGTCCTGGATGTGCGCGTATTCGACGCCGACGTGGCCGCAATAGGTCTGTTGGAGCGCGGCGACGATCTCGCGCAGCTTCATCTGGCCGCCGCCGAGGAAGGTGCCCGTGTCAAAGACGGAATCGAGGTCGGCCTCCGCGAGGCCGAATTGCGCCAGCTGCAGTTTGGGCTGGGGGAGCGGCGGCCCGCTCAGCGGATCCAGGTGCGCCTGGGTGTGGCCGATGGCGCGGTACGCATTGATGAGGTAATGGACGTGCGCCTGCTTCAGGCTGTCCTGCGCCATGGCGCCGGCTGGCGCGGCGGACGGCGCCTGCCCGCTGCTGGCCAGGGTGAAACCTTGGAAGAAAGCCCGCCACGTCGGGTCGACCGACTCGGGATTGTCGAGCCAGCGCTGCTGGTATTCCTCAATCAAGCCGGCGTTGGCGCGCTCGGAAAGGGATGCGGGTTTCATGCGGTGGGAAACGGGTATCGCCGCTTGCGTTGACGGACACGCGCGGCAACGGTGGAAGGTAAATGGGAGCATCCACGCTTCACCGAGACAAGTTGAATTGGGTCCGACGAGTTCGACAGGAGGGATTCACCCCGCGCTGGATTCCGGCGTAAGCATAATTACTTTCGCAATCTCGCCATGCCTGAAACCGAAATCAAAGCAGCCCTAATCCGTTTGCATGCGGGGATAAAGGATTCTGATGGGACGGCGATCTCGTCCGCCTTGGGCGCGCTGGACGACCTGCTCGCCGCTCACCGACAGGAGATCCATCCGCAGCTCGCCCATTTCCTTGCCGGGAGGAGCTATGCCAAGGCCCTGCTGTTCCTGGGCGGTGCCGACGACATGACGGCGCGGCCGGCGTCGCCGCCGCAAGGATGTGGAGGCGGCCATGGCTGAAGGCGGAAAGATTCCCACCGATGGCGGACAGGCCTTGGGCCAGAACCCATTCGGCACCTTGGAATCGTCGGGATTGCCTTCCTTGGCCAGGGCCCCGGAGTCCAGGCCCGTCGGCGCCGGCGGCAAACCGGCGCCGGCGAAGAACCGCGGCCGGGTCGACATCCTGCGCGAGACCGCTGGACGCGGCGGCAAGACGGTGACCGTGGTGACGAACTTCACCGGCATTGGTCTGCCCGAAAAGGAACAACTGGCGAAGAAGATGCAGAAGGCCTGCGGAGCCGGGGGCACCGTCAAGGACGGCCGGATCGAAATCCAGGGGGACCGGCGCGAGATCGTCGCGCGCATCCTGACCGAGGCTGGCTTTCGTCCGGTGCTGGCCGGCGGTTAGGCCGCCAAGCCGGCCGCCAGCGCCAGCGCGCTCTTCGCCCGATTCATGATGTACAGGTGGTACCCGGGCGCCCCGTTGGCGAGCAGGCCCCGGATCTGCTCGAGCGCCCAATCGAGCCCGATCATCTCGACGACATCCGCGTTTTCCGCCGCCACCTCGAGGCGGGTGACGAGCTGGGCCGGCAGGCCCGCGCCGCACATCTCCGTGAAGCGCCGCACCTGTTTCAACGAGAGCACCGGCATGATCCCGGGCAGGATCGGTACCGCGATGCCGGCGGCGCGGCATTTTTCGACGAAGCGATAATACCTCGAGTTGTCGAAGAAAAGCTGGGTCGTGATGAAGTCCGCGCCGGCCTCGACCTTGCGCCGCAGGTTGACGAGATCGGCTTCGAGGGAAATCGCCTCCGGGTGCTTCTCGGGATAGCCCGCGACGCCGAGACAGAAGTCGGCGTGGCGCGATTTGAGCAAGGCGACGAGTTCGTTGGCGTGGTTCAACCCATCCGGCGCCGGGCGAAACTGGGTGTCACCTTTCGGCGGGTCGCCCCGCAGGGTCATGATGTTCCGGAATCCGTCCGCATGCAGCTGGTCGGCGATGCCACCAAGTTCGCCGCGGGAGTGACCGACGCACGTCAGGTGGGGCATCACTGTGAATCCGAAATCATCCTTCAGCAGGGTGCTCGCCTTCGCGGTCCGATCCCGGGTCGTTCCGCCCGCGCCATAGGTCACGGAAACAAAATCGGGACCGATGCGCTTCAAGGCGGCCGCTGTCTGCCGGAGAATCTCCATGCCTGCTTCGTCCTTGGGTGGGAAGAATTCAAGCGAACGCACGGGCCGCTTGGCGGCGAGTAGTTCCGAGATTGGCGGATTCGCTGGCACAGCTGAATCAATGCATCTGTATTCGATGATATGTAAAGCCGAGAGTTCGCCTACGGCGCTTCCTCTGAAGACGCAGTCACTTCCAAGACCATGTGCGATTCAGTATCTAGCAACATCTTAACTTTAAAATACGGAGCACGCCAACGGGCATGGGTGCGAATGAATTCCTCGGTTGGCTTTGACTTGGTCAGAACGAGATAGCGCAGGCCCGTGCGCTGCCAGCGTTCGGCGATTTCTTTGGCGGGACGATGGGAATCAAAGAGCCAGGCGACATCCGGCGTCCACAGCGGCACTGTTTCGGTGCCAATCTCCTCGAGCACGCGTGGGAGACCGGCGTTGTCGGTGATCACCCGCGCACGTCCGGGCAGCGGCCGCAGTTTGGCGAGCAGCGCTTGATTCTCGGCCTGCACCGCCGCGTCCAAATTCCCACCGGCACCGGTCCATTGGCGCCAGGGCACACGATAGGGATTTTCGGGCAACACCAGCGTCTTCGGCAGCGACTCAACGACCAATCCCGCTAGCACCACGGAAACCAGGGTTGTCATGCTTCCACCCGGCACAAACAAGCCGAGCGAATAGGCGGCGACGACGGACAGCAGGGCCAGCGCCGGGCTCAACACGCGGAGCGAGTAGAACAACCCTCCGGCGGTATAGAAAACCGAGGCAAACCAAAGGATCGCAATCGGCACGACCAACCACGCCATCGGCCGTGCCTCCGGCAGGCGTTGGATGAGGAGCGCGACGAGGGCGAAAGCTCCGAGCACGGCGGGAAATGCCCAGAGCAACGCATAGCGCCCGAGCGCCCACCACGTGCCGGCCGACCAGACATCGAACCGATTGCCGGCGCGGAAGAGATCGTTCCAGTCGGAAAAGTTGACATTGACGGGCACCAACCCGCCCAGCCCGAGGCTGTACACGGGATTGCCGGTCAGAAGGAACACGCGCAACGGCCAGGCGAGCGCCAGCGGCACCGCCAATGCGGCGAGCAACGCCACGCGCTTTCGGGGCAAAGTCGTGGCGGCCGCCGCCACGACGACTGCAGCCAGCGCTGGTCCGTATTCGCGGGCGCCGGCGCCGACGACGGCGAAGGTCGCGGCGAGCACGATCCAGCCACGACCGTGATCCACTCGCAGGTGGTGCACGCACCACGCGGCGCCTACGAGCGCCAGCGCGGTCAGGCCGGTCTCCTGTCCAATGACGACCGACCAGGTCAGCAACGGGCAGGCGGCGGCGAGCAGAACGGCGCGGCGGGCGACGAGCTCGCCGCCCCAGCGGCTCCCGAGCCGCCAGATCATTTCGTGCAACCCGAGCAATTGCAGGACGACCACGGGCGTGGTCCAGAGCGCCTGGTTGCTGCCGGCGCAGGCATAGGCCCACGCATACAGGCTCGCGACGCCCGGCGGGATACTCTCCGCCCAGAAATACCGGACGAAGTCGGCGCCGCTGCGCGGTGGATAGAAATCCAGCGTGCCGAAGCGCAACATTTGCTCCGCCAGCCAGCTCCAGCGAAAATTGACGTCCGGTCCGCTGAGTGGCTGGGCCAGCAACCGCCAGGCGACCACGGTCCAAAACGCCAGGTAGAGCGGCAGCCAGCCGCGCATCCGGGTGAAGCAGGAGAACGATGAACTCAGCTCCGTCGCCGGCGGCCGGGCCTTGATCGCCCGCAGGCCGAGCGTCACGAGCGCGAGGCCGCCGGCGAGCGTGTACAGGGAGATGCTGACGCTGCTGCAGGCGAACAGGAGCACGAGCGCATAGAGGATCGCGGCGGACGCGGCGAAGGCCGCGGCCAAGGACCAAGGCAGGCGCACCGCGCGGAGGAGCATCGAACCCGGCAGCACCAGTCCGGACAGCATCAGGGCGAGGCGGAACGGAGTCTCGAGAAGGACGGGCCAGTCCATGCGTCGACGCGACGATGAGCCGGCGTGGCGCGCAACGCAATGGTGGACCGGAAACCGAAAACTGCAGGGCGGGACCGCTGATGCCGCCTTGGTCGCGGCGGGGCCGCCGAGCCCGCCCTAAACCGGGCCGGCGGCGGCCTCGCGGGTCTTTTCGGTCTTGAGCCGCAACTGCCCGCAGGCGGCGTCGATGGCGTGGCCCTTCTCGCGGCGCAGCGTGACCGACACGCCGCCCTCGTCGAGCACGCGCGCGAACCGCTCCTGGCGCTCGACGGCCGGGCGTTTCCACGGCAGCCCTTCGACGGTGTTGTAGGGGATCAGGTTGACGTGTGCATGCAGGTCGCGCGCGATGTCGCGCAGCCGGTGCGCCTGGTCGAGCGAATCGTTGAGGTCCTCGATGAGGATGAATTCCAGCGTGACCATCCGGCCGTGGCGCTCGGAAAATTCGCGGACGGCCGGCAGCAGCTCACCCAGCGGCCAGCGCTTGTTGACCGGCATGATCTGCTCGCGCACCTCGTCCGTGGCGCCATGCAGGCTGATCGCGAGGCGAAAACCCAGCGGTTCGGTCGCGAGCTGCCGGATGCGCGGCACCAGGCCGGAAGTCGACAGGGTGATGCGCCGCGCGCCGAAACCGAGGCCCCAGGGCGCGTTCAGGATGGTGAGGGCGCGCAGGATGGCGTCGTAGTTGTGCAGCGGCTCGCCCATGCCCATGACCACGATGTTGTCGAACGACGCCAGCTCGGCGCGGGCGCGTGGGGTCCGGGCATCCTCCTGCGCGCAGACCTGGATCAACTGGTGGACAATCTCGCCGGCGGTGAGGTTGCGCTTGAGGCCGGCCAGGCCGGAGGCGCAGAACTTGCAGCCCATCGCGCAGCCGACCTGCGTGGAGATGCAGATGGTCTTGCGTGAATTTTCCTGGCCGACGCCGAGCTGGGGCGCGCGGATGATGACCGTCTCGATCAGCGCGCGATCGGCGAGCTCGAGCAGGAGCTTGTCGGTCACGTCCTCGGATTGCTGGCTGAGAACGAGGGTCGACGGCCTGAGCTCGAACGTCTCCTCCAGCCAGGCGCGGAGCGGGCGGGAGAGGTTGCTCATCGCGTCCCACGAGGCGACCCGCTTCTTGTACAGCCACTCCATGATCTGCCGGGCGCGAAACGCCGGGTGACCCTGGCGCGCGAGAAGCGCGGTGAGCGACTCGAGCGTCTCGCCGTGGATGGCGGGTTTGGCGGCGGTGGGCGGCATGGCGGGCAGATTGACTTGGACACGATTGGCAGGAATGCGCAGAGTTCAACACCAGCATGAATCGCATCCACCGGCACATATTCGCCAACGTCGTGCTGACGTGCGGTGCGTCCGTGGGCATGTTCGCCTTTGTGCTGATGCTCGGCAGCGCGCTGAAGGACCTCCTGGGCCACGTGCTTGCCGGCCAGCTCGCGCCGGGCATCGTCCTCCGGCTCGTCGGGCTGACCATACCCGTCGTGGTGTCGTATGCGCTGCCGATGGGCATGCTCTCCGGCATCCTCCTCGTCCTCGGCCGCATGTCCTCCGACCGCGAGGTGACCGCCTTGCGCGCATCGGGCCTGAGCGTCGCCTGGCTGTCGGCGCCGATCCTGTTTTTCGGCCTGTTGGGGACCGTGTTGTCGGTGCTGGTCAACTTCGAGTTCATGCCGCGAGCCAAGGTCGCCTATGAGCGCGAGCTCGCGGAGGCGGTGCAGCAAAATCCCCTGAGCTTCATCACGCCCCGGACCTTCATCCGCGACTTTCCCGGCCTGGTCATCTACGCGGGCGAGAAGAACGGGAACCAGCTCAAGGATTTCTGGCTGTGGGAGCTGGACGCCTCGGGCCGCGTGAAGCACTTCGCCCGGGCCGAGGCCGGGCGGGTCGAATTCGATTCTCCGAACAACCGGCTGGTGCTGACCCTCTTCAACGCGCGGGGCGAGCCGCGCAACGCCAAGGACCCGGAGAATTACTCCGTGCTCCAGGGCACGTCCACGGCCCAGCAGGCGACCTTCGATCTGCCGCTCGGCCGCCTCACCGGCGCCGCGACGGTCAACGTGAAGCAGAGTTGGCTGACGTTCAACCAGCTGCTCGCAAAATGGCGGGAGCTGCGCCAGCCCGACCCCAAACTGACTGCCGAGGAGCGCGACCGACAGCGGATGCGGATTCAGGTCATAATCCACGAGAAGTTCGCCACCGCCTTTTCCGTCCTCTCGTTCGCCCTCATCGCGGTGCCGCTGGGGATCAAGATCTCACGCAAGGAGACCTCGGCCAACCTTGGCATCGGGCTCGGGCTGGCGATGGCCTACTACTTCGCGACGATCGTCGTGAGCTGGTTCGACAATGCCACCGCCCTGCGCCCGGACCTGCTGATGTGGGTGCCCAACCTTGGCTTCCAGGCCCTCGGCTTCTGGATGTTCCACCAGGTCGACCGCGGGAAAGCCTGAGTCAGGCCGCGGCGCCCTGGGTCGCCACAAGCCCCGAGCGGCCGTCGATCGGCTCCTGCGCCAGTGCGCAGACCGGCACCCGTGCGCGCGCGGCCAGCAGGTCGCGGGCGGACCGTTCCAGCGAGACGACCGTCACGCCCGCCTGGTGGATCGCGGCGAGCAATTCCTGGAAGAGCGCGCGCCGGCCCAAGCCCTCGATCTCGGCGTGCAGCGTGTAGACATTCAGCGCCTCGGGCCGCAGGAGTGACATCAGGTGCGGCACGAGCCGGCGGTCCGGAAATTCCGGGCGGCCCATCAACTCGTCGAGGGTGGGCAACGTCGTCGGGATCTCGAGGGTCTGGAAAGTCCGGCCGGCGCTGCGGGCGAAGAACGGGCCCGTTCCGCGGGTGTCGCTCGCATAGAGCAGCCCGGCCGCATCGTAGACCTCCCGGCTGAGGGCGTTGGCTTGCCAGCCCGCCGCGCCGGCGGTCGGCGCCTCGCAGGCGAAGATGCGCCGGAACTCGGCGCGGGCGGCGTCGAACTCCGCGGCGATCTCCGCCCGGCCCATGCGGTGGACGTAGTCCTGCCAGCGATAGTGGTTGTAGCAGTGGATGCCGACCTCGAAGCCGGCGTCGCGCACCGCCCGGATGACCTTTTCATTGCGCCGGCCGATGTGGGGCGCGGGGAGCAGCGTCCCATTGAGCAGCGTGCGCACGCCGTAGAGTTCGACGATGCTGGTGCGACCGACCTTTTGCAGGAACCCGGGGCGCAAGACGCGGGTGACCGCCCGGCCGGTCTGGTCGGGCCCGAGGGAAAACAGAAACGTCGCCGGCACGCCCGCGGCGCAAAGGTCGGCGAGCAGGTTCGGGACGCCCAGCCGGGTGCCGCGGTCGGTGTCGATGTCGATCTTGAGCGCGAGGCGGACGGCCATCGTGACCTAGTCGAGCGAATAGTCCTTGTGCGCGAGGTGGTAGTCGAGCGTCAGGCGGATGGCCTTCTTCAGGTCGACCCGCGGGTTCCAGCCGAGCTGCTTGCGGGCGTGAGCGATCGACGGCACGCGCTTCTGGATGTCCTGGTAATATTTGCCGAAGTACTTCTTCGAGGGCACGACGACGACTTTGGCGCGGCGCGCGTGCGCGGCATATTCGGGGAACTCGCGGAAGGCGGCGATGATCAGCTGTGCGAGCTGGGCCACGCTGACCTCGTTCCGCGGGTTGCCGAGGTTGAAGATCTGGCGCGACGCCCGGCCGCCCTTGTTCTCGATGATGCGCAGGAGCGCGTCGACGCCGTCGTCGATGAACGTGAACGAGCGCGTCTGCCGGCCGCCGTCGACCAATTGGATCGGCTTTTCGAAAAGCACGTTCGAGATAAACTGGGTGAACAGGCGCGAGCTGCCCTCCTTGGCCTCGAAGACATTGTCCAGCTTCGGTCCGATCCAGTTGAACGGGCGGAAGAGGGTGTAGTCGACGTTGTCGCGCACCCCATACGCGTAGATGACGCGGTCGAGGAGCTGCTTCGAGCAGGCGTAGATCCAACGCTGCTTCTCGATCGGGCCATAAACCATGTTGCTGGTCTGTTCGTCCAGCACGCGATCGGGCGACATGCCATAGACTTCGGAAGTGGACGGGAAAATGATCCGCTTCTTGTACTTCACACACTGGCGGACGACGGCGAGGTTGGATTCGAAATCGAGTTCGAAGACGCGCAGCGGATCCTTGACGTACTGGGAGGGGTTGGCGATCGCCACGAGCGGCAGCACGGCGTCGCACTTCTTGACGTGGTACTCGATCCACTCGCGCGAGATCATCACGTCGCCCTCGACGAACTTGAAACGCCGGTCGCCGAGCGAATCGCCGAGCTTGTTGTCGCCGATGTCCATGCCGTAGACCTCCCAATCGGTCTTTTGCAGGATGGCATGCGTGAGCGAGCTGCCGATGAAGCCGTTGGCGCCGAGGATGAGGACTTTGGTGGGCATAAATCAGGGTTGGTTAACCGCGAAAAACCGGAAAAGCCATGCAAGAATGGCCGCGCCGATCACACGCCGAGCCGGGCGCCGGGCGGCAATGCCCGCGGCTCGCCCCGCCACTCGGTGCGGGTGAGTTCAAGCGCGCCGTCGCCCGTGGCGACCACGAGCGGCGCGGCGGACAGGACCTCGCCGGGGTGGCCGCGCCGGCCGCGGGTCGCGGGCGAGTCGGGCTCAGCCCACCAGACCATGAGCCGCGCGCCGCCGACGTCGGTGAACGCGCCGGGATATGGATCGGCGACGGCGCGAATGAGGTTGAAGATCCGGCCCGTCGGCTGGTTCCAATCGATGCGACCGTCCTCGGGCTTGCGGCCGCCGAAATAGGTCGCTTGGGACTCGTCCTGCGGCGTCTCCGGCGCCGTGCCGGCGAGCAGGGCGTCGATCTGGCGGGCGAGGACCCGCCGCGCGCACGGGAGCACCTTGCGGAAGGCCTGTTCGGCCGTGTCGCGCGGGCCGATGGCGACGCCCTCCTGATCGACGATGGCGCCCGCGTCCGCGTTCTTGACCATGCGGTGCAAGGTCATCCCAACCCGCGGCTCGCCGTGGAGCACAGCCCAGTTGATGGGGGCGCGGCCGCGGTATTTCGGCAGCAGCGAGCCATGCATGTTCCAGGCGCCGAGGCGCGGGAGCGCGAGGATCTTCGTGCCGATCATGTGGCGGTAGTAAACCGACAGGATGAGGTCGGGCTGCCACCCGGCGAGGCGTTCGCGCCATTCGGGCGTGTTGACCGACTCCGGCGTGTGGACCGGAAGGCCCTTGGCGCGGGCGGCGACCGCGGGCGTCTGGAACCAGATCTTCTCGCCCGGCTGGTCCTCGTGTGTGACCAGGGCGACGACATTGTCGCCGCGTTCGAGCAGGAGCGAGAGGCAATCATAGCCGACCTCGCTGTACCCGAAGAAGACGATGCGCGGCCGGCTCACTCGGTGGCTTCCAGCACCTGGCTGACGAAATAACGCTGGCGCGCGCGCACGACCTGGTAGGTGCGGCCGATGTACTCGCCGATCAGGCCGATGCCGACCATCGTGACGCTGAGCAGGAAGAACAGGATGCCGAACAGGGTGAACACACCCTCGACCTCGGCGCCGAGGAAGAGCCGGCGGTAGGCCAGGACGAGCACGAGCAGGAGGCTGCCGCCGGCGCAGAGCATCGAAAACATCGTGAAGATCTGCAGCGGCGCGAGCGAGAAGCCGGTGATGAGGTCGAAGTTGAGGCGGATGAGCTTGTACAGCGAGTAATTGGAGACCCCGGCATTGCGCTCGTCGTGCACGACCCCGACCTCGGCCGGGCGGCTGCTGAACGAGTAAGCCAGGGCCGGGATGAAGGTGTTGATGGCCCCGCTGCGCACGATCGCGTCGATCACGGGCCGGGCATAAGCGCGCAACATGCACCCCTGGTCGGTCATGACGATGTTCGTCGTGCGGCTGCGGACAAAGTTGATCAGTTGCGAGGCTACGGTCCGGAACAACGAATCCTGCCGCTTCAGCCGGTAGCCGCCGACGTAATCGTGGCCGGCGTCGATCAGCGCGAGCAGCTTGGGGATCTCCTCGGGCGGATTCTGTAGGTCGGCGTCGAGCGTGACGACAACCTCGCCGCGCACGCGCTCGAAGGCCGCCATGATCGCCATGTGCTGGCCGTAGTTGGCGTTGAATTCGATCACGCGCGTTTCCCGCGGCCGCGCCGCGTGCTGCGCCGCCAGCAGTTCGCGCGAGCGGTCGGCGCTGCCGTCATTGGTGAAGATGACTTCATAACGCCGGCCGAGGGCGTCCAGCACCGGATAGAGGCGGCCGAACAGGGTCGGCAGGTTCAGCTCCTCGTTGTAGACGGGGATCACCACCGAAAGCTTGACCGGCGGAGGGCTCATGATTTCAGGTGCCGGCGGAGCACGGCCACCAGGGCCGAGGCGGCGCGATCGACGTCGGCCGGGCTCATCGCCGGGAACAGGGGCAGCGTGAGGATGTTGCGGCCGGCCTGTTCCGCGTGCGGGAAATCGCCGGGCTTCCAGCCGAGGCGGCGGTAGAGCGCGAACAGGTGGATCGCCGGGTAGTGCACGCCCGTGCCGATGCCGGCGGCGTGGAGCTCCGCCATGATGTCGGCGCGCTTCACCTTCAGCCGCGCCTCGGGCAGGACGACCTGGAACATGTGCCAGTTGCCGTCCGTGAAATCCGCCACCGGCAGCTGCAGCCCGAGGGCCGCCGCACCGAGCCGGTCGAAAGCGGCGAAATAGGCGCGCGCCAGCTCGCGGCGCCGGCGATTGAACTCGTCGAGACGGGGCAACTGGCCCAGTCCGACGCGCGCGGCGACATCGGTGAGGTTGAACTTGCCGCCCACCAGCTCGACTTCCATGCCGTCGAGGCCGGTGCGGACGACGCCCTGGAGCCGGTACTGCTCGGCCAGCTTCGCCTCGGCCTCCGTGTTCAGCACCAGGCAGCCGCCCTCGATCGTCGTCACATTCTTGTTCGGGTGGAAGCTGAACGAGACGAAGTCGCCAAACGAGCCGATGCGCCGGCCGCGCCACGTGCTGCCGAAAGACTGGGCGGCGTCCTCGACCACACGCAGCCCGTGCTGACGCGCGACGGCGTACAGGCGGTCGCGATCGACCGGCAGGCCGGCGAGGTCGACGGGAATGAGGGCGCGCGTGGCGGGGGTGATCGCCGCCTCGATCCGGTCGAGGTCGAGATTGCGGGTGACGGGATCGATGTCGACGAACACCGGGCGCGCGCCGACCTCGAAGATGACGTTGCTCGTCGCGACCCAGGAAAGGGGCGTCGTGATGACCTCGTGACCGGGGCCGATGCCGGCGATCCGCAGGGCGATTTCCATCGTGCAGGTGCCGGAGTTGAAGGCGCGCACCGGCCGGCCGCCGCAGAACTCGGACAATTTCGCCTCGAGCGCGCGGACCTGGGGGCCGGAGGTGATCCAGCCGGAGCGCAGCACCTCGGCCACGCCCGCGATGGTCTCCTCGTCGATGGTCGGCCGCGTGAACGGCAGGTAGGGCAGCGGGGCGGCGGCGGGAGCGGCCGGGATTTTCGCGGGCGCAGGCATTTCAGGGCTGGTTGCTCAATAGGTAGTGGGACCGGCTCTCCTCGAGCAAATAATAACGGAAGGTCGGATCGGCGTAGAGCTTCACGGCCTCCTCCGGCCGGATGACCAGCCACACGCGCGCGGCGCCGGACCACACCCGGCGAAACGCCGCCTCGTCGATGGTCGGCCGCGTGAACGGCAGGTAGGGCAGCGGGGCGGCGGCGGGAGCGGCCGGGATTTTCGCGGGCGCAGGCATTTCAGGGCTGGTTGCTCAATAGGTAGTGGGACCGGCTCTCCTCGAGCAAATAATAACGGAAGGTCGGATCGGCGTAGAGCTTCACGGCCTCCTCCGGCCGGATGACCAGCCACACGCGCGCGGCGCCGGACCACACCCGGCGAAACGCCGCCTCGTCGATGAACCGGCCGCTGGCCTGCGCGACGGGATCGATGGCCACTTCCAACTCACCCGGGTTGCCGACCAACCCGACCTCGGTTTCGGCATAATAGCTGAAATCGTGGAAATACTCCGCGTAATGGAACACCAGGTCGCCGGGCCGGGCATGGCGCGCATAGTAGTCGGCCAGCAGGCGGGTGCCCGGCTTGGCGATCTTGTCCTGGGAATCCGCCAGGGCGAGCAGGAGCACGGTGATCGAGGCGGCCATCACGCCGATCGAGGCGAGCGCGGGCTTGCGGCGCCAGAGCCAGTGCACCACCACGGCGCCAGCCACCAGCGCGACGGCGCAATAGAGTCCATCCGGGCGCAGCGCCTCCAGTTGCTCCGGGCGGCGAATGAGGCCCGGCCGAAGCACGGCCCAGGCCATCCCGAGGCCGAGCAGGCCGCACATGATCGAATACGTCCACACGGCCGCCTTCATGCGCGGCCGGTCGTCCGCCGCCACGACGCGCGCGATCCAGGCCCCGATCACCACGGCGAGCGCCGGGAAGACCGGCAGGATGTAGGGCACCAGCTTCGAGTGCGACTTGCTGAAAAAGACCAGGATGAACGCGACCCAGGTCACGAAGTACCAGGCGTCGGCATTTTCCTTCCGCCGGGCCCAGCCGCCGGCGACCGAGTCGCGCACGGCCGGCCAGAGAAAACCCATCCAGGGGAACATGCCGCCGACGATCACCGGGAGGAAGAACCACCAGGGCTCATAGCGATCGTGGCCCGCGGTCGTCGTGAATCGCTGCCAGTGCTCGTGGAGGAAGTAGAACCGCGCCCATTCGGCATTGCGCATGGCCGCGAGCACGTGCCACGGCACGGCGATGGCGAGAAAGAGCAGGGCGCCGGTCGGCAGGTAGAACGGACGCAGGCGATGCCATTGGTTGAACACCAGCAGCCACAGGAACATCACGGCGCCGGTGACGAGGAAACCGATCAGCCCTTTCGACAGGGTCGCCAGCGCCGCCGTGGCATACAGCCCGTAGAACAGCCACCGGCGCCCCGCCCCGGGCGGGGCGCGCACGCCGAGAATGAAGCAGAACAGCGTGGCGGACATGAGGACGGACACGGTCATGTCGAGCGTCAGGATCCGCCCCAGCGCGAAATAAAGCAGCGATGTGCCCAGGACCATTGCCGACATCAGGCCCGCCCTCCGGCCGTGGAGGCGGCAGCCCGCCCCATAGGTCAGCAGGACGCCGCCGAGGGCAAAGAGCGCCGGCACCGCGCGCATCGCGAATTCGTCGCGCCCGAACACCTTTTGGAAGCCGGCGAGAATCCAATAGACCAGGGGGGGCTTCTCGAAATAGAGGACGCCGTTCAGGCGGGGCAGCACGTAGTCGCCGCTCGCGATCATCTCCCGCGGAATCTCCGCGTACCGGCTCTCGTCGGGATTCACCAGGGACGAGTCCCCCAGCTGGAAGAAGTACAGGAGGCCGAAAACCAAGGCCAAGGCGGCCAGGTCTCGCCGGCAGGTGGGGACTGGGTCCGGTTCGAGCATGTAGCGGGCGGAAATGAAACGCCATTTGTCACCGGGTCGCAAGCGCAGTTCCTCCTCGCGGACGGAAACTTCCGCGGCTGGGCGGGGTCTCGGTGTTTCTCATTGCCCAGGGATGGTGCTCCGCGCCATGACTGTCGCGTTGGCGTAACTTGCCGGTGTGGCGCCCGTCTCAAGCGATGTGCCTGTTGCCACAAATCTATGGACCCAGCTGAAGCTGCCTTCGACGTGGCCGCCTGCCTTGAACGCGTCCGCCTACGCGACCAGACGGCCGCGCGGCAGCTGGTGGAGCACCTCTATCCGCTGGTCATCCGCATCGTCCGGTCGCACCTGCCCCGGCGGGTGGCGGAAGAGGACCTCGCCCAGGATATCTTCCTGAAAATGTTCACGCGCCTCGAACAGTACCAGGGCAACGTTCCTTTCGCGCACTGGGTCTCCCGGATCGCGGTGACGACCTGCATCGACCAGCTACGGGCGCAGAAGCGCCGGCCGGAGTTCCGCTGGGCCGACCTTTCCGAGACCGAGGCCGAGGTGCTGGACCACGTGCTGGCCGACGAACGCGAGGCCATCCCGGGCGACGCGCTCGCCGCCCGCGAGTTGGTCCAGAAGCTCCTGGGCCAGCTCAAGCCGGACGACCGGCTGGTGCTGCAGCTGCTCGACCTCGAGCAGAAGACCCTGGCCGAGATCAGCGCCCTGACCGGCTGGAACCAGACATTGGTGAAAGTCCGCGCCTTTCGCGCACGTCGGAAATTGCAAAAACTATTCCAGGACCTACAAAGCAAGGAGAAGTCATGAGCCGATTCGATTCATCGTGGCAGAGACTCGTCGCCCTGGCGCGCCAGGCCCCCGCCGACCCGCGCGACGAAACGGCGCCGCTGGGGTTTGGGACCCGGGTGGCGGCGCAGGCGGCCAGCCGGACGGCGACGACGGGTTGGACGCTGTTCGGGCGCCTGGCCCTGCGCGGCTTGCTGGTCGCGGCGGCCTTCGGGGTGGCGGCGATCGCCCTCAATTATTCCGTCCTGACTTCCGACCAGTCCGTGGACTATGCCGCGGTGGACACGGTGGGCGACCTGCTCGATTTCTCCTGAGATGACCCAACCGTGGAAAGTGGTGCTGGTGTTGATCGGCATCTTTTTGGCCGGGGCCGTGACCGGCGGGCTGGTGGTGGCCCGCTACGGGCGCGAACTGGTCGCCCACCGGCCGATGCCGGACCAGTGGGCCACGATGCAGTTGCGGCGGCTGGCCGAGCGGTTGGACCTGACGCCCCAGCAGCAAGAGGAGCTGAAACCGATTGTGCGCCGCAACATGGAGGAGCTGCGCAAGCTGCGGAATTACGCGATGTCCGAATCCCGCACCGTCTTCGAGCGCATGCAGCGTGAGATCGAGGAGAAGCTCACCCCCGAACAGAAGGCCAAGTACCAGCAGATGCTGAAGGATTTTCGCGACCGGGCCCGCCGCGTCTTCCCGGACCGGCCCTGGCGCGGTCCCGGCGGCCCCGGCGGATCGCGGTTCGACCATGAACGATCGCCCGGCCGCCCGGGCGACGAGGCGCCCGACGACCGTCCGCCGCCGGAAAAGCCCGCGGACAAGCCACCCGGCGTCTGAGCGGCACCCGCGGCGCGACGGCGCCCACATTTTGGTTGAAAGGCGAAGGGTCGCACCTACGTTCCGCCTTGGCCAGGCGCCATGCATGCGCAGGCGCGTGAACCCCGCCAGGGCCGGAAGGCAGCAACGGTGACGACGTCCTTCCAGTGCCGTGGATTGCCTGGCCACTTTTTTGGAATTTAGGGTTTGCGCGGGCCGCCTGGGGGTTTGGACTCACGCTTCGTGTCAGGCACCTACCAGGTCATCGCGCGCAAGTGGCGCCCGCAGACGTTCGACGACGTCGTCGGGCAGGACCATGTGGTCCGAACCCTGAAAAATGCCATCGCGCGGAACCGCATCGCGCACGCCTACCTGTTCGTGGGCCCGCGCGGCACGGGCAAGACGAGCACGGCGCGGATCTTCGCCAAGGCCCTGAACACCACCGGGGGCCCGAAAGCCGACTTCGACGTCAACGACCCGATCTGCGTGTCCATCGCGGAGGGCTCGTGCCTCGACGTCATCGAGATTGACGGCGCCTCCAACAACGGCATCGAGCAGGTGCGCGAGCTGCGCGACACCGTCCGCTACGCGCCGGCGCAGGGCAAGTTCAAGGTCTACATCATCGACGAAGTGCACATGCTCTCGACGGCGGCGTTCAACGCGCTGCTGAAGACCCTCGAGGAGCCGCCGGCCCACGTGAAGTTCATCTTCGCCACGACCGACGTGCAGAAGGTGCTGCCGACGATCATCTCGCGCTGCCAGCGGTTCGACCTGAAGCCGATCCCCAGTGAACTCATCGTGCAGCGGCTGAAAAAGATCGCGGCGGCCGAGAAGATCAAGGTCAGCGACGCGGCCCTGGCCAGCATCGCCCGCATGGCCGACGGCGGCATGCGCGACGCCCAGTCGATCTTTGACCAGATGATTTCGTTCTGCGGCGCCGAGGTGGGCGAGGCCGACGTGCTCGACGTCTACGGGCTGGTGGCGGCGGAGAAGATCGCCGCCCTGGCGGCCGCCCTGGCCGCGGGTGACCACAAGAAACTCGTCGAACTGGTGGACGAGGCCGACGAAAACGGCCGGGACCTGTACCGCCTGCTCGTCGATGTGCAGACGCACGTGCGGGCCGCGTTGCTCGATGCGATCGCCAAGGGCGGGAACAGCGCGGCGCTCGGCGTGGCCATGACCACCGAGCAGCTCACGCGGTTGCTCGACGGCTTGCACGAAGGCGAGGGGGGCGTGAAGCACGGCCTCTCCGAAAAGATCAATTTCGAGGTGGCGTTGCTCAAGGCCGTCGAAGCCAGCCGCGCGCGGGCGATCGACAGCCTGATCAAGGAGATTGCCACGCTCGCGGAGGGCCTGCCGGCCGACGGCTCAAAAAAAAACGACTGACGGGGCCGGCTGAAGCCGCGAACCCGGAGCAGGGAGCAGGGAGCCGGGAACCGGAGGACGAAGCGCCGGCGGCGGTCGCCGGGGAGGCGCCGGCCGGGCCGTCGCCCGAGGAGGAGGCGGCCTTTCTCGCGCAGGAGCGGGAGAGCCCGGCCGCGAATACGCCGATCCCGGCCCAAGAGCCGGAAGCGGCCGGCGAACTCCCGCCGATGGACGACCTCATCCAACGCATTCCGGCGCCGGCGCGCGCCGCCATCGATGAGCTGTTTCGCGCTCGGTTCGTGACGGTGAAGCGCGTGCCGAAGTCGGCGCTCAAGCCCTGATCACGCGGGCCAGGACCGGCCGAGTTCGCGCCGGCCGGCCAGCGAACGGAGATACAGGTAGGTCTCGGCCGGCACGCCGACGTAGGGCGGCTGCAGCGCCACGGCGACGCGCTCGTAAAGGCCCTCGGCGACTCCTTCGAGTTCGTCGAGCGCGGCCAGGCAGGCCGGGTCCACCTCCCACAATTCACCGAGCACCTGCCGCCCAGGCTCGGCCGATCGAACCATCCCGGGGTAGTCGCCGAGCGAGAACAGCGTGTAGCCCTCGGCCGTGCTCGCCGGCCCGAGCCGGCGCTGGCCCGCGAGATAGTGGTGATTCTCGTGTCCGGTCTTTAGGGTGCCGTAGACGAAGAGGCGGGTCATGACACGGCCGCCGGCGGCGCGGCGAGCTCGACGACCAGGGCGGTGATGTTGTCGCGGCCCGATCGTTCGAGGGCGGCGGCGATCAGGTGCGGCGCCAGCGGCGCGACCTCGGGCTCGCGCATCATTTCGTCGAGGTGGCGATCCCACATGCCGTCGATCAGGCCGTCGGAACAGAGCAGGAACCGGTCGCCGGGGCCGCAGGGCAGGGCGCCGAATTGCGGCTCGATGAACTGGTGGCCGGCGCCGAGCGACTGATGGAGGACATTGCGCATCGGATGATCGCGCGCCTGGCGCTCGGTCAACCTCTGGTTGCGCCGCAGCCAGCCGACGTGGCCGTGGTCGTGCGTCAGTTGCACGAGGCTGCCGCCCGGCGGCAAATGATAGATCCGGGTGTCGCCAATGTGGCCGAAATACATCCAGCCCCGGGTGAACCAGCCCAGGCTGAGGGTCGTGCCCATGCCCTGGCATTCCTCGTAGGATGCGCCGAGGTCGATCAGGTCGTCATGCACCGCATGGAAGAGCTCCTGGAGCACGCGGTCGTAGCCGCTTTGCGGCCCGGGCGCGGCGGTGCGGTAGATCTTGGGCATCTGAAACGTGATCTTGTCGATCGTGATGCGGCTGGCGAATTCGCCCGCCTTGGCCCCGCCCATGCCATCGCTCACGGCAAAGAGGAAGTCCGCGCGCGCCGCCGACGCCTCGCCGGTCTTGCCGAGGTAGCGCACCTCGCGCCCGTCGAATTCAAGCGCCAGGAAGGTATCCTCGTTGTTTTTCCGGACGCGGCCGCGATCGGTCAGCCCGGACCAGCGCACGTGCGGCGGCGCTGGCCGCGGGTCGATGGCGGCGGGGTCGAGCAGGGTGGCGAACTCGAAATCGATGACGCAGAAGCGCCCGTCGGTGCGTCGGTAGGTGACGTTGCGGATGTCGGGGTCGTCATGCCGGACGCCGAAGGATTCGAGTTCCGTAAAGATCTCGTTCCGGCGCTCCGGGTTGAGCTGGTCGACGCGCGAGCCGCAATTCGAGGTCGTGATCTTGAGGGTGGCCTCGTCGGCCTCGAGCAACCGGGGCACGAACGGACACCCGCGCTCCTCGAGGTAGCGCAGGACGCGCACTTCGTTGAAGAATCGCTCGTAAGCCTCCGGCCCCCGAAAGGTTTTATGGACCCGCCCGTCGAATCCGATGCGCACCTGGGCCCGTTTGGTGTCCTTCACCTCGTGCATGTTGGGCAAACATTGGCCGCCCGGGTGTCGACGCAAGCATGCGATTCCAGCCGCTCCGGAGGCTCCCGGTGTAAAAGCTGAGTCATGCGCCCAAAATCGCTTGGCCTCTGGCATGTGAGGTGCTGAATTGCCCGGCAGGTTCAACCCTGTGCCGGCGGCGCTTCGTCGCCGGTCGCGGCGGGACCCTTACCCTCTACCAACTCGAATCATTATGGCTAAATACAAACTGGAATACATCTGGCTCGATGGCTACACGCCCCTCGCAAGCCTCCGCAGCAAGACACAAATCAAGGAATTCGCGAGCTTCCCGAAGCTGGCGGACCTCCCGCTCTGGGGCTTCGACGGCAGCTCGACGCAGCAGGCCGAGGGCAAGAGTTCCGACGTCGTGCTCAAGCCGGTGGCCGTTTATCCCGACAGCACCCGCAAGAACGGCGTGCTGGTGATGTGCGAGACGTTCCTCCACACGGGCGAGCCGCACCCGTCCAATTCGCGCGCCACCATCCCGGATGACCCGGACACCTGGTACGGTTTCGAGCAGGAGTATTTCCTGTGGAAGGACGGCGCCCCGCTCGGCTTCCCGGCCGGCGGCTTTCCGGCCCCGCAAGGCCCGTACTACACGGGTGTCGGCTTCAAGAACGTCGGCAACGTGGCCCGCGAAATCGTCGAGCAGCACATCGACCTCTGCCTCGATGCCGGCATCAACCTCGAAGGCATCAACGCCGAGGTGGCCAAGGGCCAGTGGGAGTTCCAGATCTTCGGCAAGGGCTCCAAGAACGCCGCCGACCAGCTCTGGGTCGCCCGCTACATCATGAGCCGCCTGTGCGAAAAATACTGCATCGACATCGAATGGCAGTGCAAACCGGTCCGCGGTCCGTTTAATGCCCCGTTGGACTGGAACGGCTCGGGCATGCACACGAACTTCTCGACGAAACACATGCGCGAGGTGGGCGGCAAGGCCTACTTCGAGGCCCTCATGGCGGCGTTCAACAAATACCGCGACGAGCACATTGCCGTCTATGGTCCGGACAACCACATGCGCCTCACGGGTCTCCACGAGACGCAGTCGATCGACAAGTTCAACTACGGCGTGGCCGACCGCGGCGCCTCGGTGCGCGTGCCGCACAGCTTCGTCAAGAACGACTACAAGGGCTACCTCGAAGACCGTCGCCCGAACTCCGCCGCCGACCCGTACCTGGTCGCCGGCCGGATTCTCAAGACGATCCAGACCGTGCCCACGAAGTGACGCCGCCCGGCCCCGGCGCCGGACCGCGTGCGAATTCCAGGCCGCCCGACGCAAAGTCGGGCGGCCTTTTTCGTGCCCGCACCGGGCCGTGGCCGCCGCCAAAAACCAAGCCGCGCCGGAGGGCGCGGCTGAGACCAGACTGGATGCTTCGGCTTTTTTCGGACGCGCCTCGCGTCACTTGATGGCTGCCTTGTAGTTCGCCTCGGCGGCGTCCCAGTCGACGACATTCCAGAACGCCGCGATGTAATCGGGCCGGCGGTTCTGGTAATTCAGGTAATAGGCATGTTCCCAGACATCGAGGCCGATGACCGGCCTGCCCTCGAGGCCGGCGACGGCCTTGCCCATGAGCGGGCTGTCCTGGTTGGCGGTCGAGCCGATCGCGAGCTTCTTGTCCGCCCCGACCACGAGCCACGCCCAGCCGGAGCCGAAGCGCGTCGCCCCGGCCTTGGCAAACTCCTCCTTGAATTTGGCGAAGCCGCCGAGCTGTCCGTCGATGGCGGCCGCCAGGGCGCCGCGCGGGGCGCCGCCCTTGCCCGGGCCCATGATGGTCCAGAAAAACGAATGATTGCTGTGGCCGCCGGCATTGTTGCGGACCGCGCCGCGAATCGCCTCGGGCACCTTGCCGAGGTCGGCGATGAGCGTGTTGACGTCGAGGGCGGCCAGCGCCGGCTGGTCCTTCAACGCATTGTTGGCGTTCGTGATGTAGGCCTGGTGATGCTTCGTATGATGGATCTCCATCGTCTTGGCGTCGATGTGCGGAGCGAGCGCCTCGTAGGCGTAATGCAGTTTCGGGAGTTCGTATGCCATGTTCGTGGTGGGTTTGAGTTGAATGGGCCAATGTGCACGGGTGCGCGGTCCCGTCAACTGCCGGGCGCGTCACTCCTCGTTGCGCTTCAACTGGAAGTACGCGCGGAGCAGCTCGAGGCAGGGTGACGCGAGCACGCCGCGCGTGAGCTCGACGCGATGATTCGTTTGCGGCAGGGCATTCAGGTCGGTGGCGCCGCCGAGGCAGCCCATTTTCGGGTCCGGCACCGCGAAGACGACGCGCTTGAGTCGCGACATCAGCGTGGCGCCCGAGCACATCGGGCAGGGTTCCTTTGTGACATAGAGCGTCGCGCCGGTCAGCCGCCAGTCGCCAACGGCCCGCGCGGCCTGGCCCAGCGCGAGGATTTCCGCATGGGCGGTCGGGTCGCGCAGGCTGTCGCGCTGGTTGTGCGCGCTCGCGACGACTTCGCCGCCGAGTTCGATCACGGCGCCGATCGGGACCTCATCCTGCTGCCACGCGTCGATCGCCTGGTTGTAGGCCAACCACATGTAAAACTCGTCGTCGCGGCGCAACTCGGATGGATGGACCTTGGCGAAGGGACAGGGAAGCGTGGGCCGGACTGGATCCATGGTTGACTGCGGAAAGCCTTGACTACGGCGGGAATTCCACAGTTACAAGGGGCTTTTATTTCGCACTCCTGCATGACCCAAACCAGCCCGCAACTCTCCTCCACCCATGTCTGACGGCAAAGTGATCGAAGTGGAGGGCAAGATCGTCACCGTGCTCCCCGGCACGATGTTTCGCGTGCAACTCGACAACGGGCACATGGTGCTGGCGCACATTTCCGGCAAGCTCCGGAAGCATTTCATCAAGATCGCCGCGGGCGACAAGGTGAAGATGGAGATGAGCCCTTACGACCTCGACAAGGCGCGGATCACCTACCGCATTCGCGAAACCAACGCCCCGCCGCCCGGGCCGCGCCGTCCGCGCCGCTACTGAGCCGCCGGGCTGGTCCCATGAAACCAGCGCGCGACCCGCACGAGTCCCCGGACCCGGTCGCCCTCGCGCCCGCGAGCTTTCAGGAGGACATCCGCTCCTACCTCAACACGATCGCGCTCGAGCGCGGCCTGTCGCGCAACACCGAGGTCTCCTATCGCGGCGACCTCGTGCAGGCCGCGACGTTCCTGAAGAAACACGGTGCGCCCGACTGGGCGGGCGTCACCGCCGCGCATCTCACCGCGTGGCTGCACTGGCTCAGCGACCGGAAGTTTTCCTCCAGCAGCCAGGCCCGGAAGCTCACGGCGGTCCGCATGCTGTGCCGGCACCTGCTCCGCGAACGCGTGCGCCCCGACGACCCGTCGGAGCTCCTTGCCGGACCCAAGGTTCGCCGCAAGCTGCCGCTGACGCTCTCGCCGGGCGACATGCGCCGGCTGCTCGCCGCGCCGACCGGCGCCGACGCCTACGCCGTGCGCGACCGCGCCATGCTTGAGCTTTTCTACTCGAGCGGGCTGCGCATTTCTGAGCTGAGCGCCCTCACGCTCCAGCAGGTCGACCTGGACCACGGGTTCGTGCGCGTTTTCGGCAAGGGCGCGAAGGAGCGCGTGGTGCCGCTCGGCACCAAGGCCCGCGATGCCGTCGCCACGTACGTCGCGTCGGCCCGGCCGCGTCTGGTCAAGCCGCGCACCGGCAGCGAACTCTTCATCAGCGAGCGTGGCCGCGCCATCTCGCGCAAGACCCTCTGGCACATCGTCAAGAAATACGCCCAGCGCGCCGGCCTCTCGCGCGCGGTCAAGCCGCACCTGCTGCGCCATTCCTTCGCGACGCACCTGCTCGGCGGCGGGGCCGACCTGCGCGCCATCCAGGAGATGCTCGGACACGCCAGCATCGCCACGACGCAGATCTATACGGCGGTCGAGAATTCGCGGCTCCTCGACCAGCATGCCCGCCATCACCCCCGCAACCGTCTCAAGCCATGAACGCCGTTTCCTCCGTCGCCCCACGTTCGACAGCGCCCCGGCGCTTCCGGCCGGAACTTGCCCATGCATAAAGGACGCCTCGAGGCCTTCAGCGACGGTGTGCTCGCGATCATCATTACGATCATGGTGCTCGAGATGAAGGTGCCGCATGGCGTCGACTGGGCGGCGCTGGGCCCGGTATTGCCGGTGTTTCTCTGCTACGTGCTGAGCTTCGTGCACGTGGCGATCTACTGGACCAATCACCACCACCTGCTCCAGGCCGTCAAACACGTCAACGGCGCCGCGCTTTGGGCCAACCTGCACCTGCTGTTCTGGTTGTCGTTGTTTCCCTTCGTGACCGGGTGGATGGGCGAGAACCATTTCGCCTGCCTGACGGTTGTCGCCTATGGCGTCGTGCTCATCGCGGCGGCGATCGCCTATTACGTGCTCGTGCGGACATTGCTCGCGAGCCACGGCGGCGACTCGACCCTGGCGCGGGCGATCGGCGATGATTTCAAGGGCCGCATCTCGATCGTGATCTACGCGTCGGGCATCGCCCTGGCGTTCTGGTCACGCTGGCTCGGCCTCGGCTTGTATGTTCTCGTGGCGATCCTGTGGCTGGTGCCCGACCGGCGGATCGAGCGCACGATCGCGACCTGACGGCTGGCTCAGCCGGGCCAGAGCGCGGCGGGCCAGTCGTAGCTGCCAGGTTTGATGAAAAGCAGGGGCCCGCCGGCACCCACGGGTCGCAGAGCTGTCACACCCGGCGCGGGCGCGGCCAGCACTGAGAGCCGCGACCAACCGGCGGCCGACACGATCGCGGCGGCGGTCGCCCCGCCTTCCAGCAGGAGGCTGCGCACGGCGCCGCGCCCGATGACCTCGCCCAATGCGGTCGCGAGCCGGGCGAGCAGCTGTTCCGGGCGCTGGCCGCCTACGGCTGGGCCGCTCCCAATTCCCACCAACGCCCGCCCCGCCTCGCGCAAGGCGCGATCGATGGCCGCGGCATCAGGCGGCAGCGAAAAGGCCGGGACTCCCAACGCCGCGGCCTGCTCGCGGCGTTGGTCCCACGCGGCCGCGCTGCCGCAGACCGCGAGAACCGGCCCGGCTGGATCGACGCTTTCCCCGCGCTCCGGCCGGCGGGCGCAGCGCACGGCCAGCAGGGCCGTGAAAAAATCGACGCCCCCGACGGGAAGGGTGGCATCGTCGATGGCACCAGCCTGGCCGAAGGGATCGGAAGTCGTGGTCGCATCGGGCGTGGCAACGCCGGTCAGGTCGCCGCCGAGCAGGTCCGCCACGCGCGAGCTGCGGCGCGGATGCTCGGGATCGCGGGCAAAGCCGGTCTCCGCCAACGGCACGCCCCCGATGAAATAGTTGCCCTCGCGCACGATCCGCTGCCGGGACGGATTGGCCGCCAGGATGACGATGCGGGACTTGCCGGCGGCTTGGGCAACCGCGCGCGCCTCGGCCATGACCGGGCCGCGCAGCACCGAGTCGCATTTCTTGAAGATCCACCGCGGACGGGTCGCCATCACTGCACGGGTGACCTCCGCGACGCGTCGGGCGGCGTCTTCCGCGGCCAGGGAGCGGGATTCGGTGGTCAAGCAGACCACGTCGGCTCCAACGCCCGGCGCAAAGGCCAGCTGCACCTCCGCGGTCAGGCCATGCCGCAGCGCCGCGCCGGCGAGTTCGGCCGCGCCGCTCAGGTCGTCGGCGATCACCGCGATCATGCTGCGGGCGAAGCCAGCCGGGCCGCGAGCCGCACGGCTTCGAACAGGCTGTTGGGATTGGCCTTCCCCTGCCAGGCGATGTCGAACGCCGTCCCGTGGTCCACGCTCGTGCGGATGACCGGCAGGCCGAGCGTCGTATTGATGGCCGAGTCGAAGGCCAGCGCCTTGAGCGGAATGTGCCCCTGGTCGTGGTACATGCAGACGAAGGCGTCGGTCCGCCGCCGGCGCTCCGGCAGGAAGGCCGTGTCGGGCGGCAGCGGCCCCTCGACCGCCACCCCGAGGCGGCGCGCCGCCTCGACCGCGGGCCGGATGAAACGCTCCTCCTCACCCTGGCCGAAAAGGCCATTTTCGCCGGCGTGCGGATTCAGGCCGCAGATCGCGAGGCGTGGCGCCCGCCCGCGCAGGCGCTGCATCGCCGCGGCGGTGAGCTCGATGACATCCAGGATGCGACGCACGCTGAGCAGGCCCGGGACCTCGTGGTAGCCGACGTGCACCGTGGCAAAGCTGCACGTCAGTTCGGGCGACGTCAGCATCATGCACGATCGCTCCGCCTTCATCCGCTCAGCGAAGATTTCGGTGTGGCCGGGATATTTGTGCCCCGCCGCATGCAGCGCTTCCTTGTTCTGCGGCGCGGTCGCGACGGCATCGACCCGGCCGGCCAGTCCCGCATCGATGGCCGCGAGGATGTAACGAAACGCGGCCTCGCCGCAGCGGGGATCGACGCGGCCCGGCGTCACCGCGCCGGCCTCGAGGCAACGGAGATCGAGGACCGCCGGGGCGGTCGCGAATGCGAGGTCCGTGACGACCGGCGTGGTGAAGGGCAGTCCCAGCTGTTCCGCCACGCGCCGCAACACGCCGGCATCGCCAAGAACGACCGGCACGCACTCGGCGGCGACGGCGGCATCGTTGAGCAGGTGCAGGCAAATCTCCGGTCCGATGCCGGCCGGATCGCCCATCGTGACCGCGATGCGTCTCGGGCGGGGCGCGCTCATGCGGACGGAACGGGATCGTCGATTTCCCGCTGGCCTTCGATGCCGCGGGCGCGTTGTCGCCGGTCCAGCAGGACGACCGCGAGCGGGCAGAGCAGGGCGGTGGTGATGACCGCGATCGAGATCTGTGCGGTGGCGGGGCCGACGATCGCCTGATAGGCGGCGGCGTGGGGTGAATGGGCGGCGGCGGCGGCCGCGGCGATCGCGGCGGGCGTGGCCGCGGCGTTGCCGGCCACGCTGGCTTCGGCCATCGCGGCGAGGCGCGAGCGAAAGCCGCCGGCCGCGAGGGCGAGCCACATGGCCCCGCCGGAGATAACCGTGGTCATGAGGCCCAGCAGCAGGCCGCCGAGGAGCAGGTTCCATTGGGCGAACACCGCGAGGTTCATGCCGGCGCCGAGCGCAAAGGCGAAAAAGGGCACGATGAGACGCTCGCCGGGCCGCAGGAACTCGCGCAACTCCTCGTCCAGATTGCCGGCGAGCAGGCCCAGCGCGAGCGGCACCAGCACCGCGAGGAAGACGACGGTCGGAAAGCGCTCACCCATGAGCCCGAGCGCGACGAGGGTCAGGAACGGCCCGTCATTGAGCGAGAGGACCGAGAGGGCGCCGATGTCGCTGCGATTGCCGTACTGCCCGGTGAGGGCGGCGAACAGCCCGCCATTGCCGTTGGTCATCGCGGCGACGATGGCGAGGGTCGAAAGGCCGAGGAACCCCTGGAAGGGATCGAGCCAGTGTCCGAGCAGCATTCCCGTGGCCGCACCGGCGACGAATTTGCTGCCGGTGAGGAGCACGCCCTTGCCCAGCGCGCGGGCGCCGACACGCACCGTCATCTGGCTGCCCACGCAGAACAGGAAAAGCGCAATCAGGGTCAACGCGCCGGTCTTGAACAGGCTCTCGGTGAACGAACTCACACCCTCGGCGGGCACGGCACCGAGCCGGAGAAACTCGAGGTGCCCGTTCTTCGCCGGCGAGGCCCCGAGGGCACGCAGCGCGGCTTCGACGGCCGGCAGATGGGCCTGGTCGATGGTGTTCAACGTGGCGCCCAGCAGCAGCGGGACGAGCATGAGCCCGCCGGGAATCCGCTCGAGGGTGGCCTTGATTCTCATCGGGGTGCGGGCGCGCGACCCCGAGCACGCCAGTTTGCGCCGGGGTCGTCAAGGCCCGCGCCGCGGTGCCTCACTTGCGTCCAAGCGACTTGTCCAAATCAGCCAGGAATTTCTCGTCGTCGGCCTTCTGCTTTTCCCAAGCCGCATACTCCGCCGACCACTGGGCGCCCGATGGATCGGCGCCGCCGACATCGCGTTCGGCCGCGGCCATCGCGTCGTTGGTCGTCTTGTACTTGCCGCTGGCGATGTATTGCCGCGCGCGGGCGGCGACTTCCTGGCGATAGAGCACGGCGTCCGCTCCAGCCACTGGCGGAGGCGGGCGGCGGACGCGGGTGTGTTGGGAGCGGGAAGCGCAGCCGGCGAGAAAGGCGAGCGCCACGGCCATCAGGGCCACGGCCCCGACGCGGGGTGAATGCCAGGAACGGGGTTTCACAAGGCGCCAACCTAGATGCCGGCGCGACCGGCGTCAAACCGTCCGCGGCGGATAAAGCGCGGCCAGTTTGCGCATCGTTGTCACATTGCGCATCGAACAAGTCGGCAGGCCCAGCGCCTTCATGGCCGGCGACGACCATACCTTCGACTCGTTGGTCTTGATCCGGCACAACCAGTAGAAATCGCGCCCGGCGGCCGCGAAGGCATCGACGGCGGTCGCGCAGGCGGCGAGCTGGGAAACCTGAGTCTGGCTGAGCGGCTCCTTGAGCATGACGGCATGTACGGCAAAGGCCCCCACGAGCGCGGCCGGCGAAAACGGCCGTGCGTTGGCGATTGCCGCGACCTCCGCCCGCGTGCGGAGGAACGTGTCGACGGGATAGCCGAGGGCCCGGGCGAGGGCCTGCTCGATGCGCGCCTCCAGGGCGGCCCGGTCGTCCGCGCGGTCCGAGAAGATCACGTTGCCGCTCGCGATGAAGGTCGCGACCTCGGAAAACTTCAGGCGCATGAAGATGGCGCGCAGCTCGGCCATCGGGGGCCGGCGGGCCCCGAGGTTGATGCCGCGCAGGAACGCAATGTAGTCGTGCCGGGCGGGGCGGGGCATGGCCGAGGACAAGACGCCGGCTGGCGGCCGTCAAGCCGGGCCGGTGATTTGCCTTGCCGGCGTTTGCGTGCTCATTGCGGTTCCATGCACGCCACGCCTGTCCACGATCCCGAGGCTCCCGCCGCGGAGCCGCTGCTCGACGCCTATTCCGCGGCGGTCACCGGCGCGGTCGCCACGGCTCACCCGGCGGTCGTCCACATCGAAGTCCAGGGCCAGAACGGCACCGCGGGCTCGGGTTCGGGGTTCTTCATCTCGCCGGACGGTTATCTCCTGACGAACAGCCACGTCGTGCACGGTGCGCGGGGCCTGCGAGTGTTTCTCGCCGACGGCCGCAAGCTCGAGGCCAGCCTGATCGGCGATGATCCCGCCACCGACCTCGCGGTGCTGCGGGTCGGCGCCGACGAGCTGTCGCACCTCGGGCTCGCGGACAGCGACGCCGTGCGCCCGGGCCAGATTGCGATCGCGATCGGTTCGCCGATGGGTTTCCAGCAGACCGTGACGGCCGGGGTCGTGAGCGGCATCGGCCGGTCCCTGCGGGGCGCCAGCGGCCGGCTCATCGACAATGTCATCCAGACCGACGCGGCGCTGAACCCGGGCAACTCGGGCGGGCCGCTCGTCGACACGCGCGGCGAAGTCATCGGCGTGAACACCGCCATCATCCGCCCGGCCCAGGGCATCTGCTTCGCCATCGCCAGCAACACCGCCCGCTGGGTGGCCGCGTGGCTGATCAAGGACGGACGCATTCGCCGCAGCTATATCGGGGTGGCCGGCCAGACCGTGCCGCTGATCCGCAAGGTGGCGCGCTTCCACAAGCTCGACCAGGAAACGGGAGTGCTGGTGGCCGGTTTCGAGCCCGACAGCCCGGCCGCGCGCGCCGGCCTGCTCGAAGGCGATGTCCTGCTGGCGCTCGATGACGAACCGACGCCGCGCGTCGATTCGCTCCACAAGCTGCTCACGGGCGACCGCATCGGGGAGCGGGCGATCATCAAGTTCCTGCGCGGCGTCGAACTGCGCCGCCACGCGATCATCCCACTCGAGATGCCGGAGCGGGCGGGGTAGGGCGGACTGGCGGCCCCGGCATCCAAGGTAGGGCGGCGACCCCGCTCGCCACCGCGGCGCGCAGGTGATTGCGCGCCCTACCTCGATCCGTTGAAAGGCGCGGCAAGATGGCGCCTCACGCGCCGGCCAGGTACGCCTGCAACTGGTCGAGCGTGCCGCCCCAGCCTTGGTTCATGCTGGGAAGTTTGTCGGCGAACACCTTTCGCTCCTCGTCAGTCGAGTCCAACGGGAGCCAGGTGATCGTCACGGTGGTTTTGCCGCCGGCTTCGGTGAACCCGATTATCGTGAGCAACTCCAGCGGCCAGAGGTCGGTCGTGAGCGGATGCCGCGTCGTGCCGCCAGCCGCGTCTGAAAAGGAATTCACCCAGACCAGCTTTGCCGGCGGGACGATCTCGCGATAGACGGCTTTGCCCCAGATTTCCTTCCCATCGGGCATCGTCATCACGTAGTGATTCATGCCGCCCGGACGGAAGTCGAACTGCTTGAAGGTCAGCTTGGCGCCCTTCGGGCCGAACCAGGCCATGAAGCGGTCCCGCTCGCTCCAGGCGCGCCACATGAGGTCGAGCGGGACGGCATATTCGCGGCGGATGACGAACGGTTTCGACTGCATGGCCGCGAGGTGCTCGGAGGCGCGCTCGAGCGTTTGTCGCCCGCCTTCGACGGCGCCGAATTCGCGGGCAACGAATTCCCGCTCCTTGGCCGAGGCGAACAGCAGCCGGCCGGTGAGCTTCGTCCGTCCGCCGGCCACCGTCTCGAAGGTCCAGGTCGCGGTGAAACTCGCGCCCGGTCCCTGTTCGCGGCCGCCCCCGTGGGTGAAGACGATGCGCTCGAGCGGGACGATCTCCTTGAACACGCTTTTGTTGGGATATTTCGTGCCGTCGGGTCCGCGCATTACGTGTTCCCAGACGCCACCGACGCGGAAATCCATCTTCTTGATGGTCGTCGTGAAGCCGCGTGGTCCCCACCATTGCGCGACGTGCTGAGGATCCGTCCACGCGCGCCAGACGAGTTCGCGCGGGGCGGTGAAGGTGCGGGAATGGACGATCTCGCGATCGGACGTGTCGGTGGCGGCAGGGACGTTAGTGGATTTCATGGGCGTGGAAGGGGCAACAAAAGGGGGGGTGAGCTTCAACGTTTGGCGGGGGGCCGGGCGGACCGCCGCACTGGTTTTTTCGCGGCCCGCGGGTTCCTGGCCTGGAGCTGCTCGAGGTACGCTCCGAGCCGGTCGAGGCTCTCCTCCCAGTGCAGTCGGTACCGTCCCAGCCAATCGACCGCCTCCTTCATCGGTGCGGCCTTGAGGGCGCAAGGGCGCCACTGGGCCTGGCGCCCGCGCTCGATCAGGCCGCTGCGCTCGAGCACCCGCAGGTGCTTCGAGATGGCCGGCAGGCTCATGTCGTGCGGTGCGGCGAGTTCCGAGACCGAGGTCACACCCTCGGAGAGGCGCGAGAGGATGGCTCGCCGCGTCGGGTCGGCGAGGGCGGCAAACGTGGCGCTGAGCTGGTCGGTGGGCATGACGGCCGTTTTATAGTTAACCAACCGGTTAATTAAAAATCGCCCGCCGTCAAGCATGATTGCTCACTCCGCGGATTGCCGGCCGGGGACGGATTTGACGCGGATCTTTCGGCGAAGGGATTGGGACGGCGACGGTGTGATGCTTCTTGTGCGAACACGTATTTTCCGGTTCCTGCGCGCCGCACGCCTCGGCGGGCTCGCCCTGCTTCCGGCGGTCGCCGGGGCCGCCATCAGCCAGCAACACACGTTCTTTCCCGCGGTGATCGAGGGCAACAGCTACCAGCTCGAGGCGACGCTTTATCGCCCGGACGACTTCGGCCGCCACCCGCTGGTCGTCATGAGCCACGGCCGCAACGGCATGTTCCCGGCGCGCAATCCGAACGAGGCGAACGGCTGCGCGCAGCTTTGCCGGGCGCTGGCGGACGAGGGCTTCGCGGTCGTTTTCTTCGTCCGGCGCGGCTACGGAAACTCCGACGGCCCGGATGTGGAGTTGCAGGATACGGCGGTGCGGAGCGGCCTGGAGGCGGCCAAGGATTACAGGGCGGCCGTGGCTTACTGGCGGGCGGCGGAGTTCGCGGAGGCGGACCGCGTGGTTTTGATGGGCCAGTCGCAGGGCGGCTGGTCCGTGCTGGCCTGCACCAATGTGGCGATGGACGGTGTCCTCGGCGTGGCGAACATCAGCGGCGGGACGAACTATCGGTTGATGGGCACCGGGGCCGTGACCGCAACCGTGCAGGACCATTGGGTCGCGGGCTGCAGCGAGCTCGGCGCCGGCGCGCTGGTACCGTCGTACTGGGTCTATGCGGAAAACGACCTCTCGATCAGCGGCCCGACCGCGCGCCGCATGTTCAATGCCTACACGGCCGCCGGCGGCTGGGCGTTCTTGGACATGTTGCCAGCCTACGGTTCGAATGGCCATGCCGTGGTCGAACGTCCCGACTTGTTCCTGCCCCAATTGGACGACTTCCTGGCGACCATCGGGTTTCGCGATGCAACGCAGACGGCGCCCGTGATCGCCCGCGTGAGCGGCCCGGCGAGCGTGAACCTCGGGGCCACGGCGGTGCTGACCGTCAGCTTGGGCGCCAACCCGCTGCCCAGGCTGCAATGGCGCCGGGACGGCGTGGACTTGCGCGATGGCGGCAACATCTCCGGCGCAACCAGCGCCGCGCTCACCATCGGCAACGCGCAAGCCGTGGATCGCGGCAGCTACACCGTCGTCGCCACGAATTCCCTCGGGACGGCGACCTCGTCGCCGCTCGTCCTCAGCGTGACATCGCCGGCGCCCGCCGGTGGTGGTTCGAATCCGCCGGCGCGTGCGAGTTCCGGCGGCGGCGGCGCGGTGTCGTGGGGATTTATTGCGGCCTGCGCATTGATGGCGGGCCTGCGCTTTCGCCGCCACCAGCAGTCAGGGCGGCAAGTCCCCGCCTCGCCCGCGGGAATTGGGCCTTGTTCCGGCGCCGTTGGTGGTTTCGATTGAGGCATGCGTTCCAACCTTACCCCGGGCGCCGGATTTTCGCGGCGCCAGTTCCTTGCGGCGTCGGGCGTGATCCCGGCCGCCTTGCTGGCCCAATCGCTTCCCGTCGCCGCGCTCGCGGCCGAAGCCGCTGCGCCGAAGCCGTCGTCGCGCCGACCCATCGGGCTCGAACTTTACTCCGTGCGCGACGCACTCGCGAAGGACCTGCCGGGCACGCTGCGACAGGTGGCCGCGATCGGCTATGAAGTGGTGGAATTCTATGCGCCCTACTTTGATTGGTCGATGCCGTACGCCAAGGAGGTGCGCCGGCAACTCGACGATCTCGGGCTGCGGTGCCTTTCGACCCACAACCACATCGAGGCGTTGACGCCGGGTGCGGGCCTCGGGAAGGCGATCGAGCTGGGCCAGATCCTCGGCACGCGCTACGTGGTGATGGCCAGCTCCCCGCGGGAGATCCAGACGGCGGACGACTGGAAGCGGCTCGCCGGCCAGCTCGCCACCGCGACCGAGCAACTCAAGCCGCACGGCCTTTCCGCCGGCTATCACAATCACCAGGCGGAATGGAAGACTCTCGAGGGTGGCCAGCGCATCCTCGAAATCCTCGCCGACAACACGCCGCCCGAATTCCTGCTGCAGCTCGACGTCGGCACGTGCATGGAGGCCGGGCAGGACCCGGTCGCATGGATCAAGGCGCACCCGGGTCGCATTCGCTGCATTCATCTCAAGGACTGGGCGCCCGGCCGCCGCGAGGACGAGAAGGGTTACCGCGTGCTGTTTGGCGAGGGCGTATCGCCGTGGGCTGACATCGTCGCGGCGGCCGAGTCGGTCGGCGGCATCGAATTCTACCTGCTCGAGCAGGAGGGAAGCCGTTTCGGGGAATTTGAAACCGCGCGCCGCTGCCTCGCCTCCTGGAAGAAATTCCGCGGCCAAGCCTGAATCCCGCCCAGCCATGAAACGTTTCAATTCCTTCCTCCTCGTCCTGACGCTCCTGGCCGGTTGCCAGACGGTGCCGAAACCCTCGGCCGCGACGCCACCGCCCGCCGCGACCGCGACACCCGTCGCCGCAGCCTCGCCGTCCGATCCCTACTGGCCGGCCGACGGCAAGTTCGATGCGAAGGGCCGCACCTCGTCCTGGAGCGGCTTCCGCAAGAAGAACCAGCAGCGCCGCGCCGAGTTCGCCGCGCATCGCGCCGAGGACATGAATGGCATCGTCTTCGTCGGCGACTCGATCACCGAAGGCTGGCACACGCTGCAGAAGGATTTCGCCAGCCTGCCGGTCAAGGTTGTGAACCGCGGCATCGGCGGCGACACGACGCCCAACCTTCTCTATCGGCTGCAGGACGACGTGCTGTCGCTGCACCCGCGCGCCCTTGTGCTGCTGATCGGCACGAACGACCTTGGCGAGCACACACCGCCTGCCGACATCGCCGACAACCTCAAGGTCTTCATGAAACGCGTGCGGGCCGAATATCCGCGCATCCCGATCGCCTGGTGCCTTGTCATGCCGCGCGGCGGCGCCGACACCTACCCGGAACGGATCCACCAGCTCAACGAACTCATCCGCCAGCTCGCGGCCAAGGATCGGCGCGTGACCCTGGTCGACACCTTCACCCCGCTGGCCCAGGCCGACGGCACGTCGCGGCCCGAGGACTTCGTCAAGGACCGGCTGCACCTGAACGCGGCGGGTTACGAGGTCTGGCGGTCGGTGATGATGCCGGTGCTGGCGGGCTGGAAGCTCAGGGCCAACTAGGCTTTTAGTCCATCCGGCGCATTCGGCGGGCGCTCGGTCGCTTGCCGTTTGACCCACCAGGGGTGGGACGCATCGTGGGCGTGAACATCCCCTGAACCCATGCTGCATTCCTTCGTCTCCCGGTGCGGACTGGCCGTCATCGCCCTGTCCTGCGCGTGTTTCCCGCTCTCAACTTTCGCTCGCGCCGCGGGCATCGATCGCGCCGGCATGGACCCGGCGGTCGCGCCCGGCGACGATTTCTACCGGTACGCCAACGGCGAGTGGCTGAGGACGACGGAGATCCCGGCCGATCGCAGCAACTGGGGTCCGTTCCGCGTCCTGGCGGAGCTGACCAACACCCGCCTGCGCGAGCTGGTCGAGTCCGCCGGCCGCGACCGCGCCAACGCCAGCCCGGCCGCGCGGATGGTCGGCGACTTCTATCGCGCTTACATGGATGAGGCCGGGATCGAGGCGCGCGGCCTCGGTTCGCTGCAACCATGGCTGTCGCGCGTCGCCGGCATCAAGGACAAGGACGACCTCGCCCGCGCGCTGGGCGAAAGCCTCCGCGCCGACGTCGACCCGTTGAACTCCACGGATTTCATCACCGAGAACCTCTTCGGCCTGTGGGTCGCCCAGGGCCTCGATGACCCGGGCCATAACACGCCCTATCTGTTGCAGGGCGGCCTCGGCATGCCGGACCGGGAGTATTACCTCGCCGACAACGAGCACATGCGCGCCATCCGGGCGAAGTACCGCCGGCATATCGCCGCCGTGCTCCGGCTGGGCGGCATGGCCGACGCCGACGCGCGCGCGGAACGGATCTTCGGCCTCGAGCTGGCGCTGGCGAAGGCACACGCGAGCCGCGCCGACTCGGAGGACGTGCAGAAGGCGAACCACCCGTGGCGCCGCGCCGAGTTTCCGACCAAGGCGCCCGGCCTCGACTGGGCGGCCTTTTTCGCCGGGGCACGACTGGCGGACCAGGAGCGTTTCATTCTCTGGCACGAGGGCGCGGTCGTGGGCGCGGCGGCGCTGGTCGGCAGCGAGCCGCTGGAGGTGTGGAAGGACTGGCTCGCCTACCACGCGATCAACAAATACTCGGACGCGCTGCCCAAGGCTTTCGCCGACGAACTGTTCGCGTTCAACGAGACGGTCGTGAACGGGACGCCCGAGCAGCCGGCGCGCTGGAAGCGCACGCTGACGGCCGCGAACCTCGCGATCCCGGATGCCGTCGGCCAGGTGTACGTCGCGAAGTATTTCCCCGCCTCGAGCAAGGCGCGCGTGCAGGCCATGGTCGCCAACATCGTGCGGGCCTTTGACGCGCGGATCGGCCGGCTCGACTGGATGGCCCCGGAGACCAAGGCCCAGGCGCGGGCCAAGCTGAAGGCCCTCTACGTGGGCATCGGTTATCCGGACAAATGGGACGACTACGACGGGCTCGCGATCGACCCGGCTGACGCCGCCGGCAATGTCATGCGCGCGGAGGCCTTCGATTATCGCCGCGCCCTCGAGAAACTGCACCAGCCGGTCGATGCCACGGAATGGTGCATGTCGCCGCAGGAGGTGAACGCGGTCAACATGCCGATGCAGAACGCGCTCGATTTTCCCGCCGCCATCCTGCAGCCGCCGTTCTTCGACCCGGCGGCGTCCGACGCCGTCAACTACGGCGGCATCGGCACGGTCATCGGCCACGAAATCAGCCACAGTTTTGACGACCAGGGGGCTCAGTTCGACAGCCACGGCCGGCTGCGCAACTGGTGGACGCCCGACGACCTCGCGCACTTTCACCGCGCGGCCGCCGCCTTGGTGGCGCAATATTCCTCCTATCGGCCGTTCCCCGACCTCGCGCTCAACGGCCAGCAGACGCTGAGTGAAAACCTCGCGGACCTGGCCGGCGTCTCGGCCTCGTTCGACGCCTGGCGCGCCGCGACCGGCGGGCACGCCGCCAGCGTGGACGGTTTCACGGGCGAGCAGCAGTTCTTCCTGTCGTTTGGCCAGATCTGGCGATCGAAATACCGCGACGCGGCCCTCCGCCAACGCGTCATCGCCGACGGCCACTCGCCGGGGCAGTACCGCGCGCTGATGGTGCGCAACCTCGATGGCTGGTACGAGGCCTTCGGGGTGAAGCCCGGGCAGGCGCTCTACCTGGCGCCGGCTGATCGCGTGCGCGTGTGGTAGGTAGCGCGGCGTTCCTTTAGGGCCGGCGCTTGTCGCCGGGCCTCGCCGGGATGGGCCTGCCGGCTGGCGGCAGACCTGCCGCAGGCGATGCGCGGCACTGCGCTGCGTCCCGCGCCCACGTGCTGTGCGGGTGTGCCGCCGGCCGGGCCTTGCGCCGACGGCGCGGACTTGCATCGTCCCGCCATGGCCCTGCAACTGCGTCCCACGTGCGAACACTGCAACAAGCCGCTGCCGCCCGATTCGACGGAAGCGATGATCTGCAGCTTCGAATGCACCTTCTGCCGTCCGTGCGTCGAGCGCGTGCTCGGCAACGTCTGCCCGAATTGTGGCGGAGGTTTTTGGGTGCGCCCGGTGCGTCCGCGGACCAATTGGAAGGACAACCTGTGCGTCGCCGGCCGGCCGCCGACCGCCGAGGTCACCCACAGCCCGGTCGACCCGGTCGCGCACACGGCCTTTGCGGAAAAAATTCGCGGCATTCCGCCGGCGGCGAGGTGAGGGGTCGCGGCCCAGACAGTTCAGCGGCGGCCCGGTCTTGGCGCAGCCGCAATGCGAAGAGGCGCGTGGAAAATTGCGGTTTGTGACACACATCGATGGCGCGATTGGCGCGAAACCGGCTTCTTTGAATTCACCCATGGAGTCGTCCGCCACCCCGTTCGAGGCTCATTCCGCCAAGCCGATTCGCATCGGCCTGACCTGCTGGCGCTGGCAGTGGCGCAAGGCGACGGCCATCGAGCGCCTTGCCCGGCAATTTGGCGTGACCGTGCAGTTGACGGAAACCATCTCCGGGCTTCACCGCGAAATCGAGGCGCAGGTCTCCGGCGCCAACCTCGACCAGTTCCTCAGCGCGTTCGCCCGCCAGTGCTGAGGGTGGTGCTGGACACGGCTGAACCTGCCCTCCGCGCAGGTCCAGCCCGCACGGAATGCGTGCTCCCGCTACGAGGCTGATCCCGGCGGTTGGGCGCCGGTCCTCCAGCGCCTTGGTGTGAAAGGCCGGTGAGGCAACGCCCCTGTCCGAAAGATATTCGCTCAGGCCCCGCCGAGCACGCGCGCCGGCAGGAACAACACCGCCCGGACGAAGGCGAACGTCGCCCCGATGCACAGGCCGACCAGCCGAAATGGCAGCGCCACCAGCCAGACCAGCGGCGCCAGGACGAGCGCCAGAAGCGCCAGCGGCCAGCACACGGCGAACAACAGGCACCACAGCAGGAATATTCCAATGACTTTCATGGGGAGCTAGATTTAAGACCCGGCGACCTGTCCAAAGTTGCACGAGTTCTTTGCCGGGACGTCGGAGCCTGCCTGCAGGTGATTTGGCCCAAGGTCCATTCTCAGTCCTGGATCGCCTGCCAAGCGGCTCCTGCAGAGTGATACATTCCAGTCCGGCACACGTTTTCAAACTTTGCCCCGTCGCAACCGGGCGACTAGCTTGCGGCATGGACGATGTACGTGAACTCAAGCGCCTGGCCTCGCCGGCGCCCAAGCCGCAGTCGCTCGCCTGGGACGGCAGCTCATTGTGGATGGGATCGAAGCAGACGAAACGCATCTACCGGATCGACCCGGCGAGCTGGACGGTGACCTGGGAGGTGGCGCCACCCGGGCTGCCCTACGGCATGACCATCGTGAAGGGCGAGCCTTGGGTGATTTCCGGTGAAACTGACGAGGACCACCGGATCGTCCGCCGCTGCATTCCCGGGCAGGGATTCGATCCGGGTTTCGGAATTCCCTGCCCGGACGATACCGGCTCGCAGCTCGGCTGGGACGGCCGCCGGCTGCACGTCAGCCAGTGGTATCCGAAGAAAGTATTGGCCGTGTCGTCCGAAGGGCGCGTTGAGCGCACGATCCGGATACCGCACGAAATTTGCGGACAGGTTTTTGTGGGTGAACTGCTCTACCTGCTGACCACCGACAACGAGGAGACGACCGATTATTGGCTGACCCGCGTCGATCCACGCCCGCAAAACCCGATCATCGCGGATATCGCCCGGGTGCCATTTCATGGCCGGGCCTTGGCGTTCGATGGCGTGAACTTCTGGTCGAATCATCGCGAGCAAAACCAGATCGTCTGCTTCGCGCGACCGGATTGACGGACTTTTGCCTAGCCGCGCGGCCCGGTGGCTTCTAGGTTGCGGCTCTCCAACCCCAACCCGCCACGTCCCATGAAGAAGCTTATCCCGCTCGCCCTCCTCTCGTTAGCCGCCGCCGGCCTCGCTTTCGCCGCCGACGCCCCGCCGACCGAGGTGATCCAGTTCGAGCACGCGAAGCTCGACGCCATCTTCGCCAAGGGCGGTTCGATCCTCGCCAATTCCAAATACAAGCTTCTGGCCGGGCGCCGGGTCGAAGCGGGTTCAGTGGAGGTTCACGCGCTGGACACGGATGTGTTCTACGTTGTCGAGGGTTCGGCTACTTTCGTGACGGGCGGCACCGTTACCGAGCCGAAGAACACGGAGGCCAACGAGGTTCGCGGCAAGGCCATCGTCGGCGGCGTGCCCCATCATCTCTCCCAGGGCGACGTGATCATCGTCCCCAAAGGCGTCCCGCACTGGTTCACCGAGGTGAACGGCCCGTTCCTTTATTTCGTCGTCAAGGTGACGGAGTGAAGCGGCGGCGAGCGCCGCTCAGAACCGGCTGAGCAGCTTCTGCTTCAGGGCATCGAACTCGGCATCGGTCAGGAGGCCCTTCTTGCGCAGGTCGTCGAGCTTGGTGAGCTCGTCGCGCAGCTCGTCCGTCGTGATTCGCGGCGGCGGCGGCGGGGCCGCGGCGACCATCGGCGGCGCCGCAGCCGTGGACGCGCCGGCCAGCTCCGGGTCGCCGGCGTTGAGCGCCTTGAACGTGAGGACGACCTTGGCCATCGGTCCGACCAGGTACATCTGTTTGTCCTCGTCGGCCGAGACCAACTTGAACTGCTTGCCCTCCTTGGCGCAGAAATCCTTCGCGGCTTCGATGCCCAGATTTTTCAGCTTCGTCGTGTTGCGGGTGAACTTGGTGCTGGCCTTCACCGTGAGCGTGTAGGTGTTGTCGCCGAGCGAGGTCACCGGCGAGATCTCACTCGCGCGCGCCTGCAGGCCGGCGAGCAGGGCGCCGATCATCATGCCGATCCGGACCAACGGGGCAGGGCTCATGGGGAAAAGTATCCGGGGCGGAGGACGCTTGGTCAATGTTGCGGTGCAGGCTGCCGCTTCAACCGACCCACTCGCGGGCATTGTAGAAGAGTTTCATCCACGGGGAGTCCTCGCCCCACTGCTTGGGCGCCCAGCTCATGCACGCGGAGCGGAACACCCGCTCGGGGTGGGGCATGAGGATGGTCACGCGGCCGGTGGTGGTCGTCAGGGCCGTGATGCCGAAGGGCGAGCCGTTCGGGTTGAGCGGATACTGTTCGGTCACGCGGTGGTGGTTGTCGACAAAGCGCGCCGCCACGAGGCCGGAGTTGCTGCAGGCCTCCGCCGCGGCGCGGTCGGGAAACTCGGCATAACCTTCGCCGTGCGCCGTGCAGATGGGAATCACCGAGCCTTCCATCCCGCGGAAGAAAAGGCTGGGCGAATTTTCGATCCGCAGCGAAACGAAGCGCGCCTCGTAGCGCTCGCTCTGGTTCTGCACGAAGCGCGGCCAGCTCTCGGCGCCCGGGACGATCGTGCGCAGGGTGCTCATCATCTGGCAGCCGTTGCACACGCCGAGCCCAAAGGTGTCCTCGCGGGCGAAGAAGCGCTGGAACTCGGCCAGCACGCGCTCGTGGAAGAGGATGCTCTTGGCCCAGCCCTCGCCGGCGCCGAGCACGTCGCCATAGCTGAAGCCGCCGCAGGCGACGACGCCGCGGAAATCCTGCAATGACACGCGTCCGGCCAGCAGGTCGGTCATGTGCACGTCGACGGCGCGGAAGCCCGCGCGGGTGAACGCCGCGCCCATCTCGACCTCGCTGTTGACGCCCTGCTCGCGCAGGATCGCCACCGACGGACGCCCGACCCGGCGGCGCGCCCTTTCCGCGGCCTCGACGATGTCGAAGGTGAGCTTGGGCGTGATCCCGGGATTTCCGGCGTCGAGTCGCAGCTGCTGCTCCTGGTCGGCGGCCACAGGATTGTCTCGCATCCGCGCGATGCGATGGGTCACGTCCGACCAGATGGCGCGCAACGCCGTCAGGCTTTCGGCCAGGACCTCGCGGCCGGCTTGCCGGACGCGAAACTTCAAACCGGCGTTCAAGCGGCCGATCGGGACGACGGCGCCCTTGAGCCCATGGTGGCGGAAGGTCAATGCGACCTCGTCGGCGTCCTCCGCGCGCACCTGCAGGACGGCGCCGAGTTCCTCGGCAAACAAGGCGGCGAAGACGTCGGTATTTGCCGGCAGGTCGAGGTCGACCCCCACATGACCGGCAAACGCCATCTCCACCGCCGTCGCGAGCAACCCGCCATCGGAGCGATCGTGGTACGCCAGGATCCGTCCCTCACGGCCGAGTTGCTGGACGGCGTGCCAGAACGCCTTCAGGTCGGCGGCGCTGTCGACGTCGGGCGGAACATCGCCGGTCTGCGACAGAACCTGCGCGAGGATCGAACCCCCGAGGCGATTGCGGCCGCGACCGAGGTCGACCAGCAGGAGGACCGTTTCGTCGAGGTGCTGCAGTTGCGGCGTGAGCGACTGCCGGACGTCGGCCACGCCGGCGAATGCGGACACGATGAGCGAAACCGGCGCCGTCATGCGGCGCTCGCGATCGCCTTCGCGCCAGGCGGTGCTCATGCTCATCGAGTCTTTGCCGACGGGGATCGTGATCCCGAGGGCGGGGCACAGTTCCAGGCCGACGGCACGCACCGCCGCATAAAGGTCGGCGCCATCTCCGGGCAGGGCGGGGGCGGCCATCCAGTTGGCGGAGAGGTTGACCTTGCCGAGGTCGCCGATTTGCGCCGCAGCCAGGTTGGTCAGCGCCTCGCCGACGGCGAGCCGGGCGGACGCCGCCGCGTCGTTGACCGCGACCGGGGTGCGCTCACCCAGGGCCATGGCTTCGCCGGTGTAGACATCGAAGGTCGCGGCCGTGACGCCGCAGTCGGCGACCGGCACCTGCCACGGGCCGACCATCTGGTCGCGACAGATCAAACCGCCCACGGAGCGGTCGCCGATCGAGATAAGGAAGGTCTTGTCCGCCACGGCCGGGTGCGAAAGGACGCGGTGGACGGCGGTGGCGAGCGAGACGCCGTCCAGGGCGAGGGGCGCCAGTGGACGGTGGCGGGTGGTGTCGCGGCGCGACATCCGCGGCGGCTTGCCGAGCAGCACCTCGAGCGGGAGGTCGATGGGCCGGTTGCCGAAATGGGCGTCTTCGACCACGAGCTGGCGCGGCTCGGTGGCCTCGCCGACGACGGCGAACGGGCAGCGCTCGCGTTCGCACAGGGCGCGGAAGGTGTCGAGGTGCGCGGCCGGCACCGCGAGGACATAGCGCTCCTGTGACTCGTTGCACCAGATCTCGAGCGGCGACATGCCCGGCTCGTCGTTGGGCAGCGCGCGCAGCTGGAATTTGCCGCCGCGGCCGGCGTCGTTCACCAGCTCTGGCAGGGCGTTCGACACGCCCCCGGCGCCGACGTCGTGGATGAACGAGATCGGATTGTCGTCCCCGAGCGCCCAGCAGCGGTCGATGACCTCCTGGCAGCGGCGCTGCATCTCGGCGTTGTCGCGCTGGACGCTGGCGAAATCGAGCTCTTCATTGCCCGTGCCGCCGGCCAGCGAACTCGCGGCGCCGCCGCCGAGCCCGATGAGCATCGCCGGCCCGCCGAGCACGATCAGCTGGTCGCCGGGCAGGATCCGGCCCTTGCGCACGTGGGCCTCGCGGATGTTGCCGAGACCGCCCGCGAGCATGATGGGCTTGTGGTAGCCCCGCACTTCCATGTTTGGCGTTTGGCTTTTGGCATTTGGGATTTCGCCCGCAGGCACCTCGGCTTCGTAGGTGCGAAAGTACCCGTTGATGGCCGGGCGGCCGAACTCGTTGTTGAAGGCCGCGCCGCCGAGCGGACCCTCGATCATGATGTCGAGGGCGGAAATGATGCGGTCGGGCTTGCCGTGGTCGTGCTCCCACGGCTGGACGGCGCCGGGCAGGCGGAGGTTGGAGACGGTGAAGCCGGTCAGGCCGGCCTTCGGTTTGGCGCCGCGGCCCGTGGCGCCCTCGTCGCGGATCTCGCCGCCGGAGCCGGTCGCCGCGCCGGGAAAGGGCGAGATGGCCGTCGGGTGGTTGTGCGTCTCGACCTTGCACAGGAAATGAATCGGCTCGTCGTGCGCGGCGTACTCGTGGGTGCGCGGGTCGGCGAAGAAGCGGCCGCCGCGGCTGCCCGCCAGCACGGCGGCGTTGTCCTTGTAGGCGGACAGGATGCCGTCGGCGTGCCGCTCGTGCGTATGGCGGATCATCTGGAACAGCGAGCGGTCCTGCGGCCGGCCGTCGATCTCCCAGGTGGCGTTGAAGATCTTGTGGCGGCAATGCTCGGAATTCGCCTGGGCGAACATCATCAGTTCCACGTCGGTCGGGTCGCGGCCGAGGGTGGTGAAGGCCTTGACCAGGTAATCGATCTCGTCCTCCGCGAGCGCCAGCCCGAGGTCGAGGTTCGCCGCGGCCAGCGCGGCGCGGCCGGCGGCCAGCACCGGCACGGTGTTCAGCGGCCGCGGCTCCCCGTGGCGAAAGAGCGCCTCGCAGGCCGCGAGGTCGCCGAAGACCACCTGCGTCATGCGGTCATGGAGCTTGGCGGCGAGCAATTGCTGCTGGCGGCCGTCGAAGGGCGAGAGCGGGAAGGGCGGGACGGACTCGCCGAGGTTGAGGGTGTAGGCCACCACCCGCTCGATGCGCCGCACCGCGGCCAGCCCGCAACCATGCGCGATGTCCGTGGCCTTGGAGGACCAGGGCGAAATTGTGCCGGGCCGCGGCGCGACCACCTGCACGAAGCCCTGGAGCCTCGCGCCCGCGCGACTCGGGCCATACGTCAGCAGTTTCTCCAGGATCACGCGTTCGGTCGCCGTGAGGGCACGGGCCAGGTCCACCACATGGACGAACTCGGCCGCCACCGCCTTCACTGGCAAGCCCGCGTTGGTGAGGTCGAGCAGGAGTTTCTGGAGCCGGAAGGTGGAAAGGGCGGGCGAACCGCGGAGGATCAGCATGGTGCGATGCGCGATGTTTACCAAATCACCCGGGCGGTCAAGTGACAGGCGTCCGGGACCTGGGTCAAGGGACGGGGAAGCTCTTCCCCAGCCGCGCGAGCCCCGGCCTGGAGCGGACGCCATCGGGCGGCACCGGTTGTGACGGTATTTCCACTTGCCTCGGACGGTTCCGACGTAACGAATCCCGCGACATTTTCCGCGAGCCCTTCGCCACCCGCGGCCAACCCACGGCCCACGGTTCGCCGATCTCGACCCCGCAACCCGATGGCATTCTCAATCGATATGCCGACCGTCTTCATGGTGTGCAGCGCGCTCACCCTGGTCGTGGGCCTGTGCATGGCGCTTGTGTATGCCACCGGCAAAACCTACCCGGGCTTCGGCCATTGGACGATCGGGTCGATGGGACTGGGCGTTGCCTTCACGGTGTTCGCCTATCCGGAAATTTTTCCGCCGGTCGTCGTCATGGTCGGCGGCAACCTTTGCTTCGCGCTTTTCGGGATGCTCAACGGTCGTGGCCTTCGCGCCTTCGCCGGCCGGCCGGCGCGAAACCTTCCGGCCCTGGCCGGCCTCGCCGGCATCGGCGTCATTGCCTACGAGCTCTCGCTGGTGCATCCCTCCCTGTTCTGGCGGGTCACCCTCCTCACGCTGCTCCTGCTGCCGTTCTATTTGGAGTGCGTCTGGCTGGTGCTGAGCGAGCCGGCTTTCGATTACCCGATTGTGCGCCGGTGGCTGGCCGCGGCCTTCGGGCTGTTTCTCGCCTGGAGCGTGCTGCGCGTGGTCCTCATGGCGATCGTCGAGCCCAACCACCAGGACATCATCAACAACTCCTCGATCATCCAGGCCGTCACCATGGTCGTGTCCATGACCGTGTGCGTGGCCACGGCGATCGGCTTCATCCTGCTCAATTTCCGGCGGGCGGCCGCCCGCCTCGAACAGCACGAGCGCCGGCTGGCCTTCGCCATTGGCGCCACCCAGGACGCGATCTGGGAGCGGAACCTCGCGACGGGCGAGGTCTTCTTCAGCCCGCGCTGGTTCGAGATGCTGGGCCTCCCGGGCGACGGGGTCCCGATGGATGTCGACGGCTGGCTGGCACGCTGCCACCCGGACGACGTCGCCGTCCTCCGCGGGCGGGCCCGCGCCGCGCTCGACGCGAAGGAAGACCGGCCCTTCGTGGCGGAATTCCGGATGCGGCACGCCGACGGATCGTGGCGTTGGATCCAGACCCGGGGACGGGTCGTGCAGCGTGACGCCACGGGCCGGCCGTTGACGATGAGCGGCACCAACAGCGACATCACGGATCAATTGCGGGCGCGGGAACGGCAGTCGCGCCTCGAGTCGCAGCTCCACCAGGCGCAGAAGATGGAGGCGCTCGGCACGCTCGCCGGCGGCATCGCGCATGACTTCAACAACATTCTCTTCGGCATCATGGGCAACGTGGAGCTGGCGGCCATGGATGCGCCCGAGGGCGGCCGCCAGGCAACGCTGCTGGCAAACGCCGAGCAGGCCAGCCGCCGCGCCCGCGACCTCATCGCCCGGATCATGACCTTCAGCCGGCCGCAGGAACCCAGCCGGCAGCCGGTCGCGCTGGCGGCGATCGTCCAGGAGGTCGGGGCGCTGATGCGCGCAAGCCTGCCGGCGCAGGTCACGATCGAGGCGCGGGTTGACCCGGACGTGCCGCCGGTGAACGGCGATCCCGGGCAGCTGCACGAGGCGCTGATGAACCTGGCGGTGAACGCCGGCAGCGCCATCGGCGACCGGCCGGGCCGCCTGGAGATCAGGCTGCGCTACGGGCCGCCGGCGGCGGAACTGCTTGGCCGCTACCCGGACCTCAAGGCGGCGAACCAGGTCCAGCTGGCGGTGCGCGACTCGGGCGTCGGCATGACGCCGGAAGTGGCCGAGCGAATCTTCGAGCCTTTCTTCACCACGAAGGGACCCGGCCAGGGCTCCGGCCTCGGGTTGACGATGGTGCACCGGATTGTCACCGACCTCAACGGCGCGATCACGGTGGCCACCGCGCCGGGCCGGGGCACGGAAATGACCATTTTTCTCCCCGCGGTGGAGGCGCGGGCGGCGACGCCACCCAACCCGGACGACGCACCGGCCGCGACCCAGTCCCCGATCGGCACCGACCATGGCGTGCTCGTGATCGACGACGACCCGCTGGTGCTGAACGTGACCGCCATGGCTCTGCAACGGCCCGGGTGGACCGTCTCGGCGCACGCGCATCCCGTCGCGGCGCTGGCGGAATTCGCGAAAAATCCCCGTGCCTTTGCGGTGGTACTGACGGACCTCACCATGCCGCAGAAAAGCGGCCTCGACGTGGCGCGCGACATCCGGCGGCAAAACCCGAGCGTGCCGATCGTGGTGATGACCGGTCACCTGACCAGCCGGGCCCAGGCGGAGGGCGCGGGCATTCCAAACCTTCGTTTCATCCAGAAACCTTTTGAAATCGACCGGCTTCTGGCCCTGGTCGGCCCGCAGTCGCCGGCCGCCAACGCAGTGCCGGGTTGAAATTCGCCGGGGGCGGATGATGTTCCGGGAAAATCCCGGTCTCGTAACGAAGACGGAGAAAGCCGTTGACGAATCGCCCGCGCTCGCCGGAATAAACGTTTTTAATGCCGTGAGCAAAGTCCACTCCTCTCCCGACCTGCACCATGCAACGGGGGGTAGTGTGGGCGGCCGGTCCGGCCGACGGGCGCGGCGGGGAGGCCATCCGACATGAGCGAGTTCATCACCCATGAGTGCGGCATCGCCCTGGTCCGCCTGAAGAAGCCGCTGGCGTACTACCAGGAAAAGTACGGCACCCCGCTCTGGGGCTTCCAGCAGCTGTTCCTGCTGATGGAAAAGCAGCACAACCGCGGGCAGGACGGCGCCGGCATCGCCTGCGTGAAGTTCGACGTGCCCGCCGGCGAGCCGTACATGTTCCGCGAGCGCAACGTCGAGGCAAACCCGCTCGACACGATCTTCCAGTCGCTCATCGCCCGCTACGACGCGCTCGTCAGCGACGGCACCGTGCACCCGGAATTTCCCGACACGGCCAAGAAGAACTTCGATTTCTGCGGCGAGCTCTACCTCGGCCACCTGCGCTACGGCACCTCCGGCGGCTACAATCTCAGCGCCTGCCATCCGTATTTCCGCCGCAGCTCCTGGCCCACCCGCAACCTGATGCTCGCGGGCAATTTCAACCTCACCAACACCGCCGAGCTCAACGACAGCCTCATCGCCATCGGCCAGCACCCGATCTTCGCCACCGACACCCAGGCGATCCTCGAGCGCATCGGCTTCTGCCTCGATGAGGAGCACGAGCAGGTCTACCGCGAGTTGCGCCAGGCCGGCCTGCCGGGCGCCGAGATCACGCGGCGGATCAACGCCGAGGTCGATCCCGCCCGTGTGCTGCGCAACGCCGCGGCGAACTGGGACGGCGGTTACTCGCTGGTGGGCGTCCTCGGCAACGGCGACGCCTTCGTCGCGCGCGACCCCTCCGGCATCCGGCCCTGCCATTGGTTCGAGAACGACGAGATCGCCGCCTTCGCCTCGGAGCGCGCACCGCTGTGCACGGTTTTCGACCTCGACGCCGGCGACGTGGCCGAGGTCGAGCCCGGCTGCGCGGTGGTCCTCAAGCGCGACGGCCGCATCAGTGTCGAGCGGATCCGGCCGGCGCTGCCGAAGACGCAATGCACGTTCGAGCGCATCTACTTCTCGCGCGGCAACGACGCCGACATCTACCGCGAGCGCAAGGCCCTCGGCGCGGGCCTCGCGACCCAGATCCTCGCCGCGATCGGCGGCGACCTCGCCAATTCCGTCTTCAGCTTCATTCCCAACACCGCCGAGGTGGCCTATTTCGGCCTGATGAGCGAGCTGCGGTTCCGCCGCCGGGCCGAGGTCAAGCAGACGCTGCTCGACGCCGCCCGCGACGGGAAGATCACCGAGGCGCTGGTCGACGACCTCATTCTCAACAACTGGCCGCGCGGTGAGAAGATCATCAGCAAGGACGTCAAGCTGCGCACCTTCATCAGCCAGGAGAAGTCGCGCAACAACCTCGCGTCGCTGGTCTACGACATCACCTACGGCGTCGTGGCGCCGACGGACAACCTCGTGTGCGTGGACGACTCGATCGTGCGGGGCACCACGCTGCGCCGCTCGATCCTGCGCATCCTGAAACGGCTCAACCCGAAGAAGATCGTCGTCGCCTCGACCGCCCCGCAGATCCGCTACCCGGACTGCTACGGCATCGACATGTCCGAGCTGGGCAAATTCGTGGCGTTCGAGGCGGCCATCACGCTGCTCAAGGAGCGCGGGCAGGGCGGGCTGATCGCCGAGGTTTACCAGGCGTGTCGCGACGAACTTGCCCGAAAGTCGTCCGAGCCCGTCAACCACGTCCGCCGGATCTACGAGTCCTTCACCGCGGAGGAGATCTCCGCGAAGATCACCCAGATCGTGTCGCCCAAGCCCAACGGGTGGACCGGCCAGATCGAGATCATCTTCCAATCGATCGAGAACCTCCGGAAGGCTTTGCCCAACCACACCGGCGACTGGTTCTTTACCGGCAAATACCCGACGCCCGGCGGCTACCGCGTCGTGAACCGCGCCTTCGTGAACTACTTCGAGAATCACGAGGGCCGGAGCTATTGAACGCCATGGGATGTGTGACCTGTGACGAGTTTACAATGACCGTCTTGCCGCCCCAGTTCGCGTCACCCTCGCTGGTCACAGGTCACTGGTCACAGGTCACACCGGCATGAGCCTTTCCTACGAGTCCTCCGGGGTACGCTACGACCAGCTCGACGCCTTCAAGCGCGCCTGCCAGCAGGCGGCGCGGACGACCGCCGGCGAACTCGCCGCGCACGGCTACACGGAGCCGGCGACGACCCGCGGGGAGAGCGCCTACCTGATCGAGGCGCCCGACCACTTTCTGGCGCACGTTGAGGAGGGCCTGGGGACCAAGAACCTGGTGGCGGACGTCGTGTACGCGCAGACCGGGCGTTGCTTCTACCGGGAGATCGCGATCGACACGGTGGCGACCATCGTGAACGACCTCGTCACCTGCGGCGCGCGGCCGATCTCCGTGGCCATGCACGCGGCCGTCGGCGACTCAGGCTGGTTTGCCGACGCCACGCGGATGCAGGCGCTGGTGGACGGCTGGGCCGAGGGCTGCCGCCGCGCCGGCGCGGTGTGGGGCGGCGGCGAGACGCCGACGTTGAAAGGCCTCGTGCATCCCGACGCCATCGTGCTGGCCGGGTCGGCCATCGGGAAGATCGCGCCCAAGGCAATGCGCATCACCGGCGACGTGCAGGACGGCGATGCCATCATCTTTCTGGCCTCGACCGGCGTGCAGACCAACGGGCTCAGCCTCTGCCGGCTCATTGCGGAGAAGCTGCCGCTGGGCTACCAGACGCCGGTTGGCCACGGCGACCCTCGCACCTACGGCGAAGCGCTGCTGGCGGCTTCCGCGATCTACGTCGATTTCGTCGTGCGCTGCCAGCTCGCCGGCGTGAAGTTGAATTACGTGGCGCACGTCACCGGCCACGGGTGGCGCAAGCTCATGCGGCTCGAGCGCCCCTTCGTCTACGAAATCGACCGGCCGGGCGACATTCCGCCGTTGTTTCAGTTTCTCATGGAGTCCGGCCCGATCAGCCGGCGCGAGGCCTACGCGACCTTCAACATGGGAGTGGGCTTCGCCGCCTTCGTGGCGCCGGCCGCGGTCGAGGCCACGCTGGCCGCGGCGGAGGCGAGCGGGCATGTCGCCTGGGTCGCGGGCCGCGTGCGCCAGGAGGGCGGCCGCAAGGCGGTCGTCATCCCGTCGCTCGAGCTTGTGTACGAAGGCGACACACTGCAGGTGCGCTGAAGGGCAGGAGCCTGTTGGCGGGCGATGTTTGGGACCGCGATGGGCCCCATTGAGATCGCTGGCCGGCAGGCGCCTGAATTCCGGGCCTCGTTCCTCCATGCTTCGCCGGGTGTTTCTTCACCCAGGCGCGAGCGGTTGACTTGAACCGCGGCAGTCGCTTTAGCACTGCCCTCGATGCCGGCCCTGATCCAAGTTGCCATCCTGGCCATCCTGGCGGCGGGGGCAGGCTATTGGATCTGGCGGGCGGCGAAGCGACCGGCGCCATTGCGCGCAGCGACCTGGCTGTGGTGCGGGCTGGCGGGATTCGGGCTGCTGTTCCTGCTGCTGCAGGCGCTCGCCTACGTGGATCTGCCGCTGCGACGAACCGCGCAATGGGCCTTCGCCTTTGCCCTCGCTGGCGTCGTCCTCCTCGGGCGCGACGCCTGGCGGGCCCGGCGGGCGATCTTCCGTCGGCGGAGATGGGAAATAGGTCTCGTCCTCGGCGCCGGCGTCGGCGCCGGAATGCTGCACGCCGCAAGTCTGATGGCCATCGGCTCTGACCGATTCATCGGCTTCGGCCAGGTCGACCACGTCAATTACGTGACTTCGGCGCAGTTCCTGGCGGACGAACCCTATTCGACCGACCTTCCTCACATCGGATTGCGGCCGTGGCTGTGGATGCCCTTGCGCTGGAAACAAGCCCGGCTGACCCAATCCGTGGTGCTGGGCAGCGTGGCGGTGCTGGCGCGCACCGACGCGCAAAGGGCGTGGGGCGCGACCGCGGTCTTCTTCACCGGCCTGCTGGGCGCGTCGCTCGCCGGGATGTGGCGCGTGACGGGCCGGCGACCCTGGACCGCGGCGGCGTTGGGTTTTGCGGGAGCCGCCATTCCCGGCGTCACCTACATTTACCTCATCGGCTTCTTCTCGCAGCTCGCGGTGCTGTTCGTTTTTCCGGCCTTGATCGCCACCTGCTGGACCGGACGATTGCCTCGACCCGTGGCCGCGGGATTGACCGCCTGCCTTTTGGGATACCTCGCCGGAACCTACCCGGACTTCTGGTTGGTGGCGGTGCCGATGGTGGGCGGGGCCATGCTGCTCTGGCCGCTCGGGTTCTGGCGCAGGGTCACCTGGGCGGCGGCCACGGTGTTGGGATCGGTGGTCCTGACCGGCATCTTCGCCTCCATGATCCTCAGGCCGTTGTTCCGGCAACTGGACGCAAAGGTCAACTGGACTCAGTTGCTGTCCGGGTTCGTGCCCGCCGGCATCGGCTGGCGGGGTTGGGGCTGGAATTTCTTTACCGGCAGCGCCACTTGGCTCGCGGCGGCCGGCATGATGGTGGCGGCGGGGATGACCATCGCTTTGGTGCTCGAGCCACGCCACCGACGCTGGCGCTGGCTCGCGACCCTGGCGGGGCCGCTCGCACTCGCCGGCTATTTCTACTTGTCGCCGACGCCGCAGGTTTATCCCGTCTACAAGCTTCTGGCTACTTTCGCGCCCATCGGCTTCGGCCTGGCGGCGGTCGGTTGGGACGGAGTCGCCCGCCGGTGCGGCCGGTTCGGCGGCCGGGTTGGAATCGGGTTTCTCCTGGCCGGTGCGGTTCTGTCGGCCGGGGGCGCACTGGCCGGCCACCTCGAACTCGTGCACCTGACCAACGGCGCTAACAAGGACAACCTGGATCGGTTGTGGCGGGCCCGAGATCGCGTTGAGCACCGCCGGGCGGATTACCTCGTGGAAAACACCAATGCGATCACCGGTGCGTGGCTGGCCTATTTTGCCCGCGCGTCGAACGTCTACTACGACCAGCCGTTCCTGGCCGAAATCCGCATCCCGACGGAATTCGCACCGTTCCGAAAGATACCAGGCGGGCAGCGTCTTGAGTGGCTCGACCTGGAGCGCTTCGGACCCGCACCGGCTCGCGAATCGTCACCGTCCCTCGGTCTCTCCGGCGCGCGATCCGAGTTCGAGCTGGAGCAACGGGCGGTCTATGTGCTCGGACCCGAGGCCGAGGTCACGATCACGCGGGCGGCGCCGGCCGGCTCGCCGCCGCGGGAATTCGCCCTCGAGTTCGTCTTCACGCCGCTGGCCGGCGTCGGACCATGCGAGCTGGAGCTGATCGACGGCCGGAATGTCGTCGCGCCGGTGCGCGTCCAGGCCGGCGCCAGGGTGACGAGCATCCGCCTGCGCGTCGAAAGCGGGCGCAACGTATACCAGATGCGCGTGCGCCCGGAGGCAGACCGCGACCGGCCGGCCGTGCCGGGCCGGGACCTGGGATTGTTGCAGTTGCTCAGCCTCGAGCGCCCCGAAGACGCGGCGTATTGAGCGTAACCGGGGTTCAGCGCCGGCCCCAGCGTCCGCGGGCCAGGCGGCCGGGATGGTGCGACGGCGGCGCGGCATGACCGGTGGCCGGCGCGGGTGACGAGGGGTGCAAAGGGTGCATGGACTGGGGCGCGGACGCCGACCGCCCGGCCTGATGCGCCTGCGGCGGACGCGGCTGGTGGTGCCCGCGTTGCGGACGCGGATGCGACGGGCGCCGGTGATGGTCGGGACCGGACGGGTGCGCCATGGCCGCCGTCATCGCGCCGTAGGCAAAGCCCTCGAGCTTGAGCTGCGGGACTTTCTGGCCGATGAAACGCTCGATGGCGCGGATTTCGCCGGCCTGGTCGGGCGTGGTCAGGGTGAACGCATCGCCGACCGCCGCGGCGCGGCCCGTGCGGCCGATGCGGTGCACGTAGTCCTCGGGGTTCGCGGGGATGTCGTAGTTGATGACGTGTGACACGCCGGCGACGTCGATGCCGCGCGCCGCGATGTCGGTGGCGACCATGACCTCATATTTGCCCGACTTGAATCCCTCGAGCGCCTCGACGCGCTGCGATTGCGAGCGGTTGGCGTGCAGGACGGCGACCGCATGGTTGGCCTGCTTGAGCTTGCGCGCGATCTTGTCGGCGCCGTGCTTGGTGCGCGAAAAAACGAGGCAGCTCTGGAAATCCGTCTTGGCGAGCAGCGCGAGCAGCAGCTCGAATTTCTGGCCGGCGTTCACCGGGTAGAAGGCGTGCGTGACCGACTGGTTGACGGTGCGCGCGACGCCGATCTCGACCCGGGCGGGATTGCGCAGGGCAAACCGGGCAACCTCCTCGATCTCGGGCGGCACCGTGGCGGAGAAGAACAGCGTCTGGCGCTCGCGCGGGCAGCGGCCGATGATCTTCTTCACGTCCTTGACGAAGCCCATGTCGAGCATGCGGTCGACCTCGTCGAGCACGAGGATCTTCACGCCTTCGAGCCGGAGCGTGCCTTCGTGGAGAAAATCCATCAAGCGACCCGGGGTGGCGACCACGATGTCGGTGCCGGACTGGAGATCGCTGCGCTGGCGGCCATAGCCGACGCCGCCATGGACGACGGTGGCGCGGATGTCAGTGAACCGGCCGAAGTCGCGGAATGCGGTCTCGACCTGCGCCGCGAGCTCGCGGGTCGGCTCGAGGACCAGCACGCGCGGGCCGCGGGGCTCGTGCTTGGCGAGCCGCGCCAGGATGGGCAGCGCGAAGGCGGCGGTCTTGCCCGTGCCGGTCTGGGCCGAGCCGATCAGGTCGCCGCCGCCGAGGACGATGGGAATGGCGCGCAACTGGATGGGCGTCGGGTCGGTGTAGCCCATGGCCTTGACACCGTTGACTAGGGCGGGCGGCAGCCCGAGCTGGGAAAATGGCATAGAGGGTCATTACCCGGGCAATCCCGACGGTTGGCGAGGTAAATCATCGGAGCGTTCCGGCGAGGGGGGACCGCGGGCGGCTCGCGTCGGACCTGCGATCGCGGGCAAGCTCGCTCCCACAAGCGTCTTGCCAGCCGGCGGGCGTGGCAGGCCGCCATCGAGCGGGCTCCGGCCGGCAATTCAATTCCCCGGCGGGGGAACGCTAGCTGTCCACCAGCCGGTACCCGATGCCCGCCTCGGTTCTCAAGTGCCGTGGGGTTGACGGAAGCGCTTCGAGCTTCTGGCGGAGGTGCGCCATGTGGACGCGGAGGTAATGGGTGTTTTCCTCGGCCCCCGGCCCCCAGATCTCGCGCAGGATCTGCCGGTGGGTGACGACGCGGCCGCGATGCTGGACCAGGAGTTGCAGCAGCGCATACTCGCGGGCCGTGAGATGGACCTCGACACCGTCGCGAAGCACGCGGCGCTCGGCCCGGTCGAATTCAATGTCACCGATGCGGACCACGGCCGGCTCCGCCTTCGCCGGGGTGCGGCGCAACACCGCCCGCAAGCGGGCCAGAAGTTCGCGGCCGCTGAACGGCTTGGTGAGGTAATCGTCGGCCCCGCCGTCCAGCGCCGCGATCTTGTCGTCCTCGCTCTCGCGTACCGTGAGGATCACCACGGGCACTTTGGACCACTCGCGCAGGCGTCGCAGCACCTCCCGCCCGTCGAGGTCGGGCAGCCCGAGGTCGAGGATGATGCCGTCGGGCGCCTGGTGCGCGACTTCCTGCAGGCCGAGCCGGCCGGATTCGGCCTCCCGCACGTGGTAGCCGGCGCCCTCGAGTGTCACCCGCACCAGGCGGCGAATCTGGTGCTCGTCATCGATGACCAGCAGGGTGGGGACAGGGGCGGCGCTCATGCGGACGGCTCAGGCTGGGGCGGGGCGTGCGGCAGGTAAATGGTGAACACGGCGCCGCCGCCGGGGTTCTCGCCCACGACGATTTCGCCGCCCTGCGCGACCACGAAGCCGCGGACGATCGACAGGCCGAGGCCGAGCCCGCCGGCCCGGGCGGCATCGCCGCGCTCGAACTTCTGGAAGAGCCGTTCCCGCATCGCCAACGGGAAGCCGGGACCCCGGTCGGCCACGGTGAAATAAGCGCGCGCTCCGCCGCGTTCGACGCCAGCCGTGACGAAGACCGGCGTGCCCGGCGGCGTGTGGCGCGCGGCATTGAGCAGCAGGTTGGCCAGGGCCTGCTCGGTGAGGGCGAAGTCCGCGCGGATGGGGGAAAGGTCGTCGGGCAGGGAAACTTCGAGCGGGTGGCCGGCCAGCGCGTCGCGCACGCCCTCAAGCGCCGAGTTGACCAGATCGCGGGCGTCGCACCAGTCGAGGCGGGGCTTGAGCGTGCCGGTTTCGAGGCGCGTCTGGTCGAGCAGGTTGCCGACGAGCCGGTTGAGCCGCCGGGCGGCGGCGCGGCCCTCGGCCACCAGGTCGGCGCGCAGCTCGGGCGTGGCGTCCGGCAGGTTTTCCAGCGCGCCGGTGATCACCGCGAGCGGCGTGCGCAGTTCGTGCGAGACGCTGTCGAGCAGGACGCGGTGGAGCTTGTCGGATTCGGCGAGGAGTTTTTCGCGGGCACCGGCTTCGCGGAGGTGCTCCCGTTCGACGATCAGCGCGAGCTGGCGGGCGAAGGCCTCGAGCAGGTCGCGCTGGGCGAGGGTGAGCGCGCTGCCGGCGGGCACGGCGACGCCCAGCACGCCGACGGCCTTCTCCTCGCGCAGCAGCGGCAGGTAAAAGCCCGTGCTGCCGGGCAGCGTGTCGGTGAAACGCCCGGCCGGCCGGCGGTTGGCGAACACCCAGTCGGCCACTCCGCGCTCCTTGCTGTCGAGCGCGAACGAGCCGGCGAAATGCGGCGCAACCCCGCCGTCGGCATCCGCGAGCAACAGGGAGGTCTGGGCGCCAAAGAGCTGGTCGGCCTGCCGCAGCGCGGCGAAAACCGCGTCATCGAGGGTGCCGGCCTCGGCGAGGGCGCGGGTGAGATTGAACAGCGCTGTGGCGCGGCCTTCGCGCCGGCGCTCGGCCAGCGCCTGCGCGCGAATGCGCGAGGTGAGCTGGCCGACGACGAGCGCCACCACGAAATAGGTGCCGAACAGCAGCCCGTCCTCGACCTTTTGAATGCGGAAGGTGAAGCGCGGCGGGATGAACAGGTAGTTCCAGGTCAGCGCGCTGAGCAGCCCGGCGACGAACACCGGCCCGCGGCCGACCCGCAGGCTGAGGAGGATGACCGCGAGCAGGTAGACCAGGCCGGCCGCCAGGTAGTAATTCGAGGGCAGGAGGAGGCCGCCGACGGTCAGCGCGGCGACGACGCCCGTGGCCCAGGCATACTCGCCGGCGCTGCTGCGGAGTTCGTGGTCGAGATCGTCGAGCGAGAGCGGCCGGCCGGACGATTCCGCGGGGACGACATAGACGTCGATGTTGCCGCCCAGCCGGACCACGCGATCGACGAGGGAGCCGCCCGGCGCGAACCTCTGCCACCAGGCGTGGCGCGGCTTGCCGACGACAATCTGCGTGGCGTTGTGCTGCAGCGCGGTGCGTACCAGGGCGGCCGCGAGGTCGTTGTCCTGGGTGATGACCACCTCGGCGCCGAGTTCCCGGGCGAGCGCCAGGTTCTTGTCGAGGAGGCGTTGGTCCTCCGGCGCCGGCGGCGAAATGGGCTCGACGTAGACCGCAACCCACGGCGCGCCCTGCGCGGCCGCCAGCCGGCGGGTCCAGCGCACGAGCTGGGTCGAGAAGGGGCTGGGCCCGACCGCCACGAGCAGCCGTTCACCGCTGCGCCACACGGTCTGCTTGACCACGCCGGCCCGCAGGTGGCGGAGTTGTCGCTCCACGCGCTCGGCGGTGTAGCGGAGCGCGAGCTCGCGCAGGGCGGCCAGGTGCGAGTCCTTGAAGAAGCCCTCCTGGGCCGCGACGGCGCGCTCGCCGAGGTAGACCTTCCCCTCGCGCAGCCGCTCCAGCAGGGTCTCCGGCGTCAGGTCGACGAGTTCGAGTTCGTCGGCCAGGTCGAGCACGGAGTCGGGCACGGTCTCCTGCTGGTTCGCGCCGGTGATCTGGCGGACGGCGTCGGCGCGCGACTCGACGTGCTGGATGTTGAGGGTGGTATGGACGTCGATGCCGGCATTGAGCAGTTCGACGACGTCCTGCCAGCGCTTGGCGTGGCGCGAGCCGGGCGCGTTGGTGTGGGCGAGTTCATCGACCAGCACGAGTTTTGGCCGGCGGGTGAGGACGGCCTCGAGGTCAAATTCGGTCAGCCGGGTGCCGCGATAATCGATGACCAGGCGCGGAACGATGGTGAGCCCGGCCAGCAAGGCCTCGGTCTCGATGCGTCCGTGCGTCTCGACCACGCCGACGACGAGATCCGTGCCGGCGGCACGCTCCTGCTGGCCGGCCTGGAGCATGGTGTAGGTCTTCCCGACTCCGGGGCACATGCCGAGGAAGATCTTCAGGTGCGCCCGCCGCGCCCGGACCTCGTCGGCCCGCAAGGCGGCGAGCAGCGTGTCGGGATCTGGACGAAGCTCAGGCATTTTCGGAGCGAAACGAGGGGAAAGGGGCAGGCTACCCGGGGGATCGGGGAAGGCGCGGAAAGGGACAGGTTATTCCGAGGAGCAGATTTTCCGGAAGCAAAGAAGGGAGGGCGAGAACGTGGACAGGTTATTCGCAGAACGGCCCGGTTCAACGCAAGACGCCGGCGCGGAAAGGCCGGTCGCTGGCCGGATCGAACAACGCCGACCTGGTGAACGTCGTCAGCAGTACCGCGAGCGTCACGGCCGTTCGCATCTCCCGTGGGGCATAGCTGCGCATGGCATACCGGGGCGCTAGGGTTTGCGCGGGGCGCCGAGGTCGTCGAGGGCGAGGTTGAGCTGGACGACGTTGACGCGAGCTTCACCGAGGATGCCCCAATCGCGATCGCTCGTGGCCGCGTCGATCAGGCGCCCAACCTCCCCCGGGGATAGGTGGCGTGCGCCCGCGACCCGGCCGGCCTGGATCCGGGCGTTGGCCGGGCTGATGTGCGGGTCGAGGCCGCTGCCGGAGGACGTGACGGCGTCGGCCGGAATCGGCGTCGCGGCGGTGAGGCCGTTCTCGGCGCGATAGGCGGCGACCGCCGCCTGGATGCGGTCGGCCAGTTTCCGGCTGGTCGGCCCGAGGTTGGTGCCCGCCGAGGCGGCGGCATCGTAGCCATCGCCGGCGGCGGAGGGCCGCGAGTGGAAATATTGCGGACCGCTGAAGTATTGGCCGATCAGTGTGGAGCCCCGCACCCTGCCGCCCTGGTCCCGGATCAGGCTGCCGTTGGCCTGCCGGGGAAACAGCGCCTGGCTGGCGGCCCAGACCGCGAGCGGGTAGGCACCGCACAAGACGAGGGCCAGGACAAACGTGAGGAGGAACGAAGTCTTGAGCTCGGCAAAGACTGTTTTCACGGGAGGAAAGGGTGGGGGTTCACGCGAGGTGAGCGGCGTTGAGGAGCAGGTCGATGAGCTTGATGCCGCCAAAGGGCACGATCACGCCGCCGAGGCCGTAGAGCACGAGGTTGCGGCGCAGCATGGCGGCCGCGCCGATCGGGCGGTAGGCGACGCCCTTCAGCGCCAGGGGGATGAGCGCGATGATCACGAGGGCATTGAAGACGACGGCACTCAGGATGGCGCTGCGGGGCGAGGCGAGATGCATGATGTTCAGCGGGGCAATCGCGGGGAACGCGCCGACGAGCATCGCCGGGATGATGGCGAAATATTTCGCGACGTCGTTGGCGATGGAAAACGTCGTGAGCGCGCCGCGCGTGATGAGGAGCTGTTTCCCGATCTCGACGATCTCGATGAGCTTGGTCGGGTTCGAGTCGAGGTCGACCATGTTGCCGGCCTCCTTGGCGGCCTGCGTGCCGGTGTTCATCGCGACACCGACGTCAGCCTGGGCGAGCGCCGGGGCGTCGTTGGTGCCGTCGCCGGTCATCGCGACGAGATGGCCGGCGGCCTGCTCCGAACGGATGCGGGCGAGCTTCATCTCCGGCGTGGCCTGCGCCAGAAAGTCGTCGACGCCGGCCTCGGCGGCGATGGCGGCGGCGGTGAGCGGGTTGTCGCCGGTGATCATCACGGTGCGGATGCCCATGGCGCGGAGCTGGGCGAAGCGTTCCTTGATGCCGCCCTTGACCACGTCCTTGAGGTGGACGACGCCGAGGGCGCGCGCGTTTTCGGCGACGACGAGCGGAGTGCCGCCGGCGCGGGCGATGCGGTCGGCGGTTTCATCGATCGCGGCGGGCCAGGCGCCGCCCTGGCCTTCGATCCAGGTGCGAACGCTGGCGGCGGCGCCCTTGCGAATGCACCGGTCGCCCAGGTTGATCCCGCTCATCCGCGTCTGGGCCGTGAAAGGCACGAAGGTGTGCGGCGCGGGCAGCTCGCGGCCGCGGAGGTTGAAACGGCTCTTGGCGAGGACGACGATGCTGCGGCCCTCGGGGGTTTCATCGGCCAGGGAGGCGAGCTGCGCCGCGTCGGCGAGCTGGTCCGCGTTCACGCCGGGGCCCGGAAGGAACTCGGTGGCCTGGCGGTTGCCGAGCGTGATGGTGCCGGTCTTGTCGAGGAGGAGCACATCGATGTCGCCGGCGGCCTCGACGGCCCGGCCGGACATGGCCAGGACGTTGCGCTGCAGGAGCCGGTCCATCCCGGCAATGCCGATGGCGCTGAGCAGGCCGCCGATGGTCGTCGGGATGAGGCAGACCAGCAGGGCCACGAGCGCCGTGAGCGTGAAGCCGGCGTGGGCATAGAAGCCAAACGGTTTTAGCGCGAGGACGACGAGCAGGAAGATGAACGTCAGCGCCGAGAGTAGGATCGTCAGGGCGATCTCGTTCGGCGTCTTTTGCCGCGAGGCACCCTCGACCAGGCTGATCATGTGGTCGAGAAAGCCCTCGCCCGGGTTGGCCGTGATGCGGACCACGAGGTGGTCGGAAAGGATGCGCGTGCCCCCGGTCACGGCGCTGCGATCGCCGCCGGCCTCGCGGATGACCGGGGCGGATTCGCCGGTGATGGCGGATTCGTCGACGCTGGCGATACCCTCCACAGCTTCGCCGTCGCCCGGGATGATCTCGCCCGTTCGCACCTCGACAAGGTCGCCGCGGGCCAGCATCGCCGCGTCGACCGATTCGACGGCGCCGTCCCGCCGGCGGCGGCGGGCGGTGAGCTGCCGGCGCGAAGCCCGCAAGGCGCGGGCCTGGGCCTTGCCCCGGCCTTCGGCGACCGACTCGGCGAAGTTGGCGAAGACGACGGTGAACAGCAGCCACAGGGCGACCTGCAGGCCGTAGGGCAGGGGTTCCTCCGAGGTGAAGAGCTGCTCAAAGGTGACGAGCGCGCCAAGCAGGGTGACAAACATCACCGGGTTCTTGAGCTGGGTGCGCGGGTCAAGCTTGCGGAAGGCCGCGAGCGCAGCCTGGCGCAGGATGGAGCGGTCGGCCAGGGCGGCGGGAACGGCCGGGGTCGGGGTCGAGGGCATGGTTCAAAACAGGCTGCCGGCGTGCATCAGGAAGTGCTCGGCCACCGGTCCCAGCGCGAGGGCCGGCAGGAAGGTGAGGGCACCCACGAGCAACACGGTGCCGATGAGCAGCAGGACGAAGGTGAAGCCCTCCGTGCGAAAGGTGCCGGCGCTGGCCGGGATGGTTTTCTTGGCCGCGAGACTGCCGGCGAGTGCGAGAAGCGGCACGATCATCAGGAAGCGGCCGATGAGCATCGCGAGGCCGCCGGTGACATTGTAGTGCCAGTCGCCATCGGCCGGGTTGCCGGTGAGGCCGCCGAAGGCGGAGCCATTGTTCCCGACGCTCGAGCTGTAGAGATAGAGGATCTCACTGAATCCATGCGGCCCGGCGTTGTTGAGCCCGGCCTGACCCCACGCGCTCACGCTGGCCCAGGCCGTGCCGGCGAGGATGGTCGCCGACAGGATCATCAGCACGAGCATGACGAGCTTCACATCGTAGGCCTCGATCTTTTTGCCGAGGTATTCCGGCGTGCGGCCGACCATCAGGCCGGCGATGAAGACGGCGAGCACGATGAAGACCAACATGCCGTACAGGCCGGCGCCGACCCCCCCGAAGATGACCTCGCCCGTCTGGATGTTGAAGAGCGGCACGAGCCCTCCGAGCGGCGTGAAGGAGTCGTGCATCGCATTCACGGCGCCGCAGGAGGCGTCGGTGGTAATCGTGGCGAAGAGGGCGGAGTTGAAGATGCCGAAGCGCACCTCCTTGCCCTCCATGTTGCCGTCCGCCGCGGCCACCCCGAGCTGCTGGTGAATGGGATTGCCGGCCGCTTCGCAGTGCCAGGCAACGAGCACCCCGGCGACGAAGAGCACGAACATCGCGGCCCAGACCGACCAGCCATGGCGCTGGTGCTTCGTTTCGCGGCCCAGGTACCAGGTCAGCGCGCTGGGCAGGGCGAAGATGGACAGCATCTGCAGGAAGTTCGAGAGCGGCGTCGGATTCTCGAACGGGTGCGCCGCGTTGGCGTTGGTGAACCCGCCACCGTTCGTGCCGAGCATTTTGATGGCAACCTGCGAGGCCATCGGGCCCTGGGCGATCGTCTGCGGCACGCCGCCGTCAAAGGTGTGGGCGACGGTGTAGGGCGAAAAATTCTGGATCATCCCCTGCGAGATGAGGACCAGCGCGAACACAAGGCAAAGGGGCGCGAACAGGTAATAGTTGAGGCGGACCAGGTCGACCCAGAAGTTGCCGATGCTCCTCGCCGTGTGGCGGGCAAGGCCGCGCACGAGCGCGGCGGCGACCGCGACGCCGGCGGCGGCCGACGTGAAGTTGTGGATGGTCAGCCCGACCATCTGCGAGAAATACGACAGCGTCGACTCACCGCCATAGTTCTGCCAGTTGGTGTTGGTGGTGAAACTCACCGCGGTGTTGAAAGCGAGGCCCGGCGCGACGCCCGCGAAGTGCTGCGGATTCAGCGGCAGGTGGTCCTGGAATCGCAGGATGAAGTAGGTGAAGAGCAGCCCGACGAGGCTGAAGGCCAGCAAGGATCCGGCGTAGGCGGACCAACCCTGCTCCTGCGCCGGGTCGATGCCGCACACCCGGTAGGTAAGGCGCTCGAACGGGCGGACGACGGGATCGAGAAACGTGCGGCCGCGCGGGTCCAGCACCCGCCCGAGGTGGAGCCCGAGGGGTTTCGTGACGAGCACGAGCGCGCCGACGTAGAGGGCGAGTTGCAGCCAGCCGTACGGGTCGTTCATGGGCGTTCAGAATTTCTCCGGGCGGAGCACGGCGACGACCAGGTAAACCAGGCAGGCCAGCGCGAGGAGGCAGATGAGGAAGGTTTCCATGGCAACAGATCGGGCTTCAGCGGATGCGGTCGCAGAATCGCACCAGGAGGAAGGCGACGACAAAGAAGCCGACGGTCAGGCCGACGTAGAAGATGTCCGACATGCCCGCATCTTCCCACGGATCGCGGCGCGGCGGGTAATTAAGAGGCGCCGTCGGGGCGTTAAGAAAGTGCTAAGGCGGGGCGATTGTGCCGGCGGCTCTCCCGTGGTGGGCGCTGGGCGGGGCCCGCGGCAGCCCGGGGGCCCCGCCCCAGGATTTTGCGGCCCGACCCGTGGGGCCCGCGTGCGTCCCGCCGGTTGCTTGACAGGGGGCGACGCCACCGGTATCTCCCGACCCGTTGCCCATGGAAGCCGCGCTGGACCAGCCTGTTCTCGTGCTGAATCGCCTCTGGCAGGCGGTGAACATCATCGCGGCGCGCCGGGCGTTCGCGTTGCTGGCTCGCGAGCACGCCCAGGTGGTGCACCAGACCGAGGACTCCTTCCGCACCTTTTCGCTGCTCGATTGGATCGATTTTTCGAACTACAACCCCCCGGTCGAGGCGCTGGAAACGGTGCGCACGATCAACCGCCGCATTCGGCTGCCGCGCGTCATCCTGCTCACCTATTTCGACAAGCTGCCGTGCAAGGAGCTCAAGCTGACGCGCAACAACGTCTTCGAGCGCGACGGCGACCACTGCCAGTATTGCGGGCAGGCCTTCGCCCGCGAACACCTCAACCTCGACCACGTGATCCCGCGCCATTACGGCGGCAAGACCACCTGGGAGAACATCGTCTGCTCCTGCATCCGGTGCAATTCGCGGAAGGCCAACCGCCTCCCGCACGAGGCGCACATGCGCCTGATCCGGAAGCCGGTCCGGCCGAAATGGCGGCCGGTGATCTCGCTGGTGCTGGGCAACCATGGCCACGAGAAATGGAAGGATTTCCTCGACGTCGCCTACTGGAACGTCGAGCTCGAGGAATGAACCGTCTCGCCGGCTCGTTCCGCGCTGCATGAGGCTTCGCCCTCTCCGGTATTTTGTCGCCCTCGCGGGCCTGATCGGCGCGACCCTGTTCGCCCGCGACGAGCAGCGCATAGCGCAGGTCAAGGACGCGATCAAGTCCGTCGAGGCGGTCATGACCGACACCAACGCGCCCGCGTCCGACCGCCCGCGGCTCGAACGCAAGCTCGAGGCCTTGAAACAGGAACTCGCCATCCTCGAGGAGCGGGAGGCGATCGAGACGCGCGAGCGCAGCCTCAAGGCGGAGGTGCGCACCCAGACCCGCGAGCAGCTCCGCGAGAAGCTGCAGGCCATCGGCTCCGACCCGGCAACCGTCGAAGCCAGGCAGCGTGAGCTCGAGGCGCGCCGGCTGAAGGCCACGGCCGAGCGCACGGCGCTCATGAACCAGCGGGAGGACGCCGAGGGCGGCGCCACCGGCAGCCGGCGGGCGGAGATCGACGAACAGCTCTTCACGAAGAACGAGGAAATCCGGTCCATCGCGCTGCAGCAGGAGGCCGCCGACAACGAAGCGGCCCTCGTGCGCCAGGCCCAGGCTTTGCGCGAGAATTTGCGGGCGGACGAGGCGGCGCTCGCCGCGCCGAGCCTGAAGGCCTGGTTTGCCAAGCGCGCCGACCTGAAGACCGACACCACGCGCGACCGGCAGCTGGCGGACATGGCGGCAAACGTCGCCGAGAACCTGCGGGTCACCGAGGCCGGGCTGCTGCTCGCGAAGCAGAAGATGGCCAAGTTCGACGAGGAGCTCCAACTGCTCGAGCGGCAGACAACCTTCCTGCACCGCAACGAACGCCTCGAACAGCTGCTGGCGACGCAACGCGCGCAAAAACAGCTGCAGGGCCAGCGGATGCCCTACCTGGTCGACCAGGTCGAGGCGCTGCGGCAGTCGCGCGACAGCCTGGCCACCCGCCGCGAGTTGGTCCTGCTGGAGAAGCGGCTGCTCGACGAGCAGGCCGGCGAGTTGCGCGACGCCTACCTGGAACGCCTGCTCTGGCCGTCGGTCACCTCGCTCGCGATCCTGCTGGCCTACCTTGCGCTCAGCCGTTTCGTGTTCGCCCGCCGTTACAAGAAGGAGGAGCTGTTCCTGGCCCGGCGGCTCGGGCGTTATGCGACGACCCTGCTGATCGTCGTCGTGGTCACCCTTTACCTGTTCGAGGATCTCCGGTTGATCGCGACCACCCTGGGGCTCGTCAGCGCGGCGATCGTGATCTCGCTCCAGGACGTGTGCGCGTCGTTTTGCGGCTGGTTCGTCATCATGGCCGGGCAGAAGTTCACCATCGGCGACCGCCTCGAGATCGAGGGCGTGCGGGGCGACGTCCTCGACATCCAGCTGCTGCGCACGACGCTCCTCGAGCTCAACAACTGGCTCGGCGTCGACCAGCCGACGGGGCGCGTCATCATCGTGCCGAACAATTTCATCTTCAAGACGAAGGTCTTCAGCTTCACCCACGGCCACCCGTTCATCTGGGGCAAGATCGAGGTCACGGTGACCTACGGCACGCCCGCGGCCGGCGCGATGGCGCTGTTCCAGAAGATCCTCGAGGAGGAGACCCGCGAGGATTTTGCCGAAGCGCGACGGGTGTCGGCGGAGATGGAACGCCGCTACGGAGTCGAGGACGCCGACTACCGGCCCAAGATCTACACCCGGATCGCCGACAGCGGCATCACGTTCAGCCTGCTGTACGTCTCGCACTATCGGAACACTTCGATCACGCGCAATCGCATCAACCGGCGCCTGATCTCCGAACTGGAAAGCCACCCGCACATCCAGCTCGCCTACAACACGGTCGCGGTGCTCGCCAACGTGGCGCCGGCGGAGGGGCCCTCGGCGGTCCTGGGCCAGGATGTGACTTCAGTGCCGTTTCCGCTCCAGCCGAAGCGCTGAGCGGCTGACGGTGGAGCCCGCACTCCGTATGGGCTAACCTGCACGGAGTGCCGGTTCCACCAGTTACAGACACAGAATCTGGGCGGTAGGGGCGCAGTCTTGCTGCGGCGAAGGTGGAACGCGCTGACCCCAGCGCGTTGAATGTCGACGAATGAGGCTGACAGCGCCTTGCGGTCAAGGCGCTCCACCGATTTCACTCAGCGGTAATCGTCGCGCGCGGGCGAGAAGGCGTCGAGCACCACGCAGCGCGTCAGCGTCCGGCCGCCGTGCGACACGCCGCCGGGAATCACGGCCACCATGCCCGGCTCGAGGATCGTGGTCTCGGTGCCGACCGTGAATTCAAACCGGCCCGAGATCACGTAGGTCATCTGGTCGTGAGGGTGCTGGTGCCGGGGCACGGTGACATTTGGCTCGAGTGTCACCTCGCCCAGCGTGAGCCGGTCGAGGTGGGCGTACCGGCCGCGGATGGTGCCGTTGAAAATTTCCTTGGACGGGACGGAGGCAAGGGTAACGAAGGCCATGGGGAGGGGGAGGCCGCGATTCTCGGCCCCGGTGGCTTCGTCGCAAGGCGCATCGCGGGGCGGGCGCCGCTGCAGGGGGAGCGGTCACACGGCGGACGGGTTGGCTCCCGCGGCCGTGACCTAGATGCGGGTTGCCTGCCGCCGAAGGGCCTCTCTATCTTCCGCCCATGATCGAAAGCCTCGTCCTGACCATCATCGCGGCCGACCGGCCGGGGCTCGTGGAACGCCTGGCGGCCTGCGTCGCCGACCACGGCGGCAACTGGGAGGAAAGCCGGATGTGTCATCTCGGCGGACGCTTCGCCGGCATCGTGCGCGTCGAGGTTGCGGGAGAAAAGCTGACGACGCTCCGGCGCGCCTTGCACGGTCTCGAGGCCGACGGGGTGCGGATCGTCGTGGAGAGCGGCGCGGGTGGGTCCGGGAGCACGGGCGCGGTGGTCCTGCTGGAGCTGGTGGGCAACGATCGGCCCGGAATTCTCCGCACGGTCACCGGCGTGCTGGCGGCGCGCGGCGTCAACGTCGAGGAACTGTCGTCGGCCTGCGTGCCGGCGCCGATGGGTGGCGGCGAGCTGTTCCAGGCGCAGGCGCGGCTGCTGGTGCCGGCGGGCGTTGATCTCGCGCAAGTGCGCGCCGACCTGGAGAAAATCGCGGCGGATTTGATGGTCGACCTGAAGCTGCGCGCGGCGGAGTAGGAGACGATTTCCGCCGCAAGAATGCTTGCGGTAGGAGCAGGCGCCTACAGGTGTGAATCGATCAGGCTTTAACCCGCCGCCGCCGGCAGCGTCGCGCGCATCGTCGTGCCGCGCGCGCCGCTGGCGTGGACGGTCAATTCGCCGTGGTGCTCGTGCATGATCCGCTGCGCGATGGCCAGGCCGAGGCCGGTGCCGTCGGCGCGGCCGGACAGGAACGACTCGAAGATGCGCGGCCGGATCGAGTCGGGAATGCCGCCGCCGGTGTCGGTGATGTCCACGTGGACTAGCGGCGCACCCGGCTTGTCCTCGGTGACGCACGCGACGGTGAGTTCGCCGCCGTGGGGCATGGCATGGAGGGAGTTCAGGACCAGGTTGAGCACGACCTGCTGCAGCTGGCCCTTGTTGGCATCGACGATCACGCCGCGACCGGGGGCGGTGTAGTGGAGTTGTACGGCGGCCTGCGCCAGCTTCGAACGGAGGAGCACCAGCGTGTCGTCGAGGATCTCGGCGAGCGGCCAGCGCGAATGGAGGGAGGCGGGGGCGCGGCCAAACGACAGGACCCGCGAAACTATGACTTCGAGCTGCTCGATCTTCTCGGTGATCACCTCGAGGTCCCGGCGGCGCGGATCGTCCGGCGCGAAATCGGTGCCGAGCGGCCCGACGAGGAGCTTGACGACCGTGAGCGGATTCCGGATCTCGTGCGCGATCTCGGCCGCCAGCATGCCGAGGGTGGTGAGGGTCTCGTTCTTGCGCAGGACCTCCTCCGACTGGAACACGCGGGCATAGAGCCGGGCGTTCTGCAAGGCCACGGCCGCGAAGCTGCCCAGGGCGTTGAAGAGCCGCTTCTCGTCGTCGCTGAACCGGTGCGGCCGGTCGTGGAACACCGAGAGGACGCCCGCCGGCTCGCCTTCGATGATGATGGGCGCGGCCAGCGCGGAACACAGCGAATGGCGCCGGGGCAGGTCGGCCGCCTCGCGGTAGCCCGGACCGTCAATGTGTTGGAACTCGGCCGACTTGCCGGAACGGATGACCGAGGCGAGGAGCGAAGCGTCGGCCGGCACCGCCTGTCCCTGGAGCTCGAGGCCGGTGGCGGATTGGCCGCCGGCCGCCGACCACGCGTGCAGGCGGAGTTCGCGCCGGCCGGGATCGTAGTCATGCAGGAGGCACAGGCTGGCATTGAACAAAGCCCGGCCGCTCTGGGTGAGCGTCGACTGGAGTTCCTCGGAGGCGAGCTGCGCGACGAGCGCGTGGCCGAGCTCGACGAGCGTGGCCAGCTGGGTGGAATTGGTGCGGAGCCGCGCGAACTGCCACAGGCGGTGCAGCACCGCGGCCGCTTCCGTGGCGAACCGGGTCAACCGCTCCAGCGCGGCCGAGTCGAAGGCGCCGACGCGGTCGGCGTCCAGGTTGACCACGCCGATCGTGCGGCCGTCGACGACCAGCGGCGCCGCCATCTCGCAGCGCACCCCCGGCCGCGCGGAGATGTAGCGCGGCTCCGCGGCGACGTCGGCGACCAGCAGGGGCCGGCCGTGCAGGGCCACCCAGCCGGTGATGCCCTGGCCGGGGCGCAGCGCGAAGTCGCCGACCTCCGGGGGCAGGCCTTGTTCGACACTGATCTCGAGGCGTCCGCTCTCCGCACTGAGCAGGGCCAGCGAGCCGCTGTCCGCCGCAAAGGCCGACATGATCGCCGCGAGGATGCCGCGCTGCGCCGAGGCGGCGTCGGCGCCGTGCGTGGCAAAGCCGCTTATCTTGTATAGGACGGCGGAATCGCCGGTCTCGTCAGTGGCCATCTTCGGCGAGATGAACACGAATGCGGCAGCTTGGGGAGCGAAAATTGGCCGGGACGTCAGACGGCCACGTCACCAAGTTTCGCGCGGCAATCCAGTAGGAGCGGCTTTACGCCGCGATTGACTTCGAGTCGCGACATGAAGCCGCTCCTCCACGGTACTCAAGGCGAGGCAGGATGAGTTCCCAGCCCATTTCCGATCCGCAATCCACCATTCCCGATCCCCAACCTACGATCGGCATCCGCCCTCCGCGATCAGCCCTCGGCCGGCTCCCGGCGCCTCAGGCGCTGGCGGCCTCGGTCGGCACCGTCGTGATCAGGGCCCGCAGCGCCTCCTTCAGCTTCCGGAGCCGATCCGTGTCGATCGCGGCCTCGGGCTTGCTGGGCTCGATATAGAAGGTATCGATGGCGATGCTCCGCTCGGTGTTGATGCGCGCGAAGGTGGTGTCGTAGCCGTGGTCGGAGATGGTCTTGACCAGCCGGAACAGCAGGCCGATCTGATCGTGCGCCTGGACCTCGACGATGATGCGGTTGAGTGAAATCTCGTGATAGACTTCGACGGTGGGCGGGAACGTCGCGGGCAGTTCCTGGCTGGCGGCGGTGTAGCGCGTCGCGGCAGCGTACTTCCGGGCCTGGGCGGCGATCTCGGGCAGGAGGTCCTTGTTGCTGACCAGGCTGTCCTCGACCGTGCGGGCAAAGGTGTCCATGGCCGCCTGGTTCTGCACGACGCCGCGGCCGGGCACGACGACATGGAAGGTGTCGATCGCGATGTGGTCGGAGCGCGTCGTGATGCGGGCGGAGAGGATGCTCAGGCCGGCGACGCTGAAGGCGCCGGCGAGTTTGTAGAAGAGGCCGGCGCGGTCCCACGTGACGACGTGCACGGTGGTGTAGCTCCGGTTGATGTCGTCCTTCCACTCGATCACCGGGCGCAGCGAACCGAGCGAGTCGGCGGCCGAGATGGAATGCAGCAGCCGGTTGACCATCTGGATGTGCAGGGTGATCTCCGGCGCCTCCGTCTGGACAAAATAGCGCTCGGGCAGGAGATTGAAATGGGCGGTGATCTCCTCGGCGCTGATGCCGGGGATGTGTTGCGCGATGAGGTTGCGACGGGTCATTTCCTTGTTTTCCAGCAGGCGGGTGTCGACTTTGTCACCGAGCGTCAGGCGTTCGAGGGTGGTGTCGAAAAGGCGGCGGTGGAGCGAGTCCTTGTAGCCGTTCCACAAACCCGCCGACGTGCCGTTGGCGTCGCAGTAGGTGTGCACGTAAAGATAGCGCAACCGGTCGGCGTCGCCCACGATCTCGGCAAAGGCGGCAGCGGTCTTGGGATCATCGAGGTCGTGCTTCTGCCAGAACCGTGCCATGATCAGGTGATTTTTGATGATAAAGGCGACCAATTCGCGGCGCGTGGCATCGACCTGCATGCGTTCGAGCACCGGGCCGGCGATGGCCACGCCGGTCTCGGCGTGGCCCTGGATGCCCTCGCCCTTGCCGATGTCGTGGAGGAGCAGGATCAGGTAGAGGAGGGTGGGGTCGGGCGTCTGGTGAAGTTCGTTGCGGTACTTCTCGTGCAGCGGGCTGGCGAGCGAGTAAATGGTGTCCAGCTCGCGGATCGCATTGAGCGTGTGGATGTCCGCCGTGTACCGGTGGTAGTACTCGTGCTGGACGAGGCACGTGAGCGGCTTGAACTCGGGGATGAAGCGCCCCAGCACGCCGAGCTCGTGCATCAACGACAGCGGCGGATAAACGCGACCCGCCTCGCCGAGCATGGTGCGGAAGCTCTGGTTGGCCGCCTCGGCGTGGATGACCTGGTCCGTGATCAGGTCGAGGGACGCCCGCACGAGGGCGGCGAGGTCGACGTCGGGCGAGCAGCCGAGCTGCTGGCAATGGCGGAAGACGCGGATGAGCCGGACCGGGTCCTCGCGGAAGATATCGGGGCGCTCGGCCGCGAGCTCGCTGCCGCGGAGCACGAAACCGTCGAGGCGCTTGGTCCGTTCGGAACGGCGGGCGAGGAGGAGATTCTTGAGCGAGCCGACGATCCCGGGCCCGCCGGCGATCGTGAGCGCGAGGCGTTGCTCGATGATCTTCGAGATGCGGTAGATCGCCTGTGCATGCCGATAGTAGTCGTGCATGAACTTCTCGAGGCGTTCGAGGAGCGCGGCCTGGTGATAGCCGAGGTTGGCGGCGAGCCGGGGCTGGGTCTCGAGGTTGAGCACGTCGGTGGCGTGCTTGCTCATGTAATGCAGCTCGTTCCGGACCCGCAGCAGGAAGTCGTAGCCCGCCTCGAACTGGGCGAGTTCGGCCGGTTGCAGGTAGTTCTGCTCGACGAGCTGGTCGAGGCGTGCGATGCCGAGGCGCACGCGAGCCATCCAGAGCGCGTTCTGGTAGTCCCGCAGGCCGCCGACGCCATTCTTGATGTCGGGCTCCTGCATGAACACCGTGTCGCCGTGCTGCGAGCGCCGCGCGGCTTGGTCGGCCAGGCGCGCGGCGATGTAGGCCTTGGGGTTGTCGGTCAGGTAATGCTTCCGGTACGTGGCGGCGAAATTCTCGTAGAGCGTCTCCACGCCGGCGAGGAAGCGCGACTCGAGCAGGGAGGTCTTGGTGCGGATATCGCGGCCGGCCTCGCCGAACACGTCGGTCAGGGTGCGCGTGGAATGGCCGATCTTCAGGCGCAGGTCCCAGAGCGGGTAGAGGATGGTGTTCGAGAGGTGCTCCTGGAATTTCGCGAGGCCGTCCGCCTTCGCCGCGGCGGGAAACAGGAACATCACGTCGATGTCGCTCAGCGGGTTCAACTCCGAGCGCCCATAGCCGCCGAGGGCGATCAAACACACCGGCAGCGGCGGCTCGCCGTGGTCCTTGCGCCAGGTCGCGACCGCATAGTCGAACAAGTGGACGAGCAGCACGTCGATCGCCTTGGCGTTGGCGGCCACCACCTCGCGGCCCGACGCCCCCGCGCGGTGCAGGTGGTGGATGCGGGCATTCTCGGAGCGCAGGTAGGCTTTGCACGCGGCGAGGCGTTCCGCGGCGCTGGCGCCGTTCGCGAACGCGGCCTGCATCTGGACTTCGACTGTTTCTGATCCGGACATCGGGGGGACTACATGAGCAGTGCAACTCGCTCCCGGAAAGCTGGAAATGTCGGCCCCGCGGATGCGGCGGGGAATAAATAATTCTGGTTGACGGGCAAATCCGGAGCAGAATACTCGCCCTCTCTCTCGCGGGTGTAGCTCAGTTGGTAGAGCACCACCTTGCCAAGGTGGACGTCGAGAGTTCGAGTCTCTTCGCCCGCTCCATTTTAGTGAAAGCGCCCGGTTCGCCGCCGGGCGCTTTTTCGTTCCCTACACTCTCAGCATGAGCCTTTTCCGCGATAGTCGTCTTTGGGTCGATCGAGCCAGCAAGAGACACGTCGGGACTCAAAGAGACCCCTGTTTGTGCGTCTCTTTGTGCGTTCAGTTGTGCATCGCTTGAGAGCAAAAATGCTGAATCTGGGACCAAATTGCGCACACGCTCGGCGTAGGTCCGGCGGCGATTCGTTGGTGCGCTCGGCGGCAACTGAAACGACGGAAGGCGCGCCGTTTCCTGGAGGATGGGAAGCTGGGCTACATCAGTGTAAACGCCCATCGTCAGCTTCATATCGCTATGTCGCATGAGCTGCATCGCCACCTGCGGAGAAACGCCACTGGCAGCCAGCAAGGTGCCATAGGTCTTGCGCAAGGCGTGCAGGTCAATTCGCCGGCCGCGCACATCCTCAAAGGGGATGCCGGCGGCCGCCAGGTCTTTCTGCATGGTCTGGACACGCGGGATGAGCCCGCGGAATACCAACCGTTCCGGCTTCACGCCTTTGGGGCGGGACGCCAGCAAGGCTGCCGCCAGCTCGGGCCGGAGGAAGTGGGTGGAGGCTTGGCGGTTCTTGGAGATCGATGAGGGAACCTTGAGCTGCGGAGGATTGGTCTCGAGGTTGAAGTCACCCCATTTGAGGGCGTCCAATTCGGAGCGCCGCAGGCCAGTATATATCATGGTGAGGTACACCAGAGACCGGTAGGGCGGGGATTTCTGGAGCAGGCGGTTGATTTCCTCGACGGACAGCGAGCGCCGGAAGTTGCCGACATTGGGATTGGCGACCTTCCGGATCTCAGCCAGCGGATCCGCAAGGATCAGTCGCTCGCGCTTCATCCACAGCAGTAGGGTCCGCATGCTGCCCAGCAGATCATTGACGGTTTTCGGGGAAAGTCCGGCCGATTCCCGCCAGCGCTTGAAGGAGGCCGGCGTGACGTCGCGGATGGTCGTCCAGCCGCACCGTCTGAACAGGTTAGGTAGGTTCTGACCGTACTTGACCAAAGTGCGGGGCGACAGACCCGAGGCCCGGCCGGCCGCCATGAACGCGGCGTGGTGCTCTGTGAGCGGCTGGCGCAACGCCTCGCGCGTGGGCTTGGGAATGCCGATGCCATGAGTTTCGCGTTCGAGTTCGCTGATGAGCTCCCGCATTTTTTGGTCGGCTACCCGCCGGTCGGTCACATGGAGTGGAAAAGTGCGGGACTTTAGCCACTCGTCGAGCCGGATACGGGCCGACCAAAGCCGGGACTTTTCGCCGCCGCGGGAGGGTTGAAAGAGAAAGGCGATCATGAGGTGCCGAGTTTGTCGCCGCGAGCGCGGCGCAGTTGTTCGAGGTAAGCTGCGATGTCCGCGCGTGCAACGCGGGAAGATCGGCCAATCTTCAAAGGTGGGGGGAATGTTCCCCCCGCAATCAGCCGGCTTAGGGTCCGCTTCGAGATAGCTAAAGATCTAGCAGCTTGATCGAGTGTGCAAAGCAAGCATTCAGCGGAGCGATCTGCTGGAGATAAGACTCGAGCAGGGGAATCTTGTGCAGGTAAATTGGCAGCCATGGATATAGCGGGGTTGAACTACCTTGGATCGTTTCGCGCCTTATGTTAAGGCCGCGGCCCACGTAGACCCGTTATCGTGTAGGCTCGTTGGTCCCCATCAACGGGGCATGCTGTTAGGCTATCAGAGTATCACCAGTAATAGTCGCCTCCCCCTAATCGTCAAACCTGCACACACGTGGCTAATCCAAGGCCGACGATATGACGACTGATGCAATTCAGGCTCAGTCGTACACTGATACACCGGTGTGGCGGGCGGAGCCGCAAAGCCCTACTGCACGCCGGCGCGAGCGTTGTTATAGGATTCCCGCTTCCCTGAAGGAATACATCCCTCTGCCGGTTGGATCTGCGCTTGCCCGGCCCACGATGACATGATCCAGCAGCTCAATGTCGATGGCCTTGGCCGCCTCGCGCAATTGTCTGGTCACCTGCACATCGGCTGCAGAGGGAGCGGGGTCACCAGATGGATGATTGTGAACGCACACGACCGCGGTTGCGGCCTCCCGGATGGCGCACCGGAATACTTCCCGCGGATGTGCCAATGAACTCGTCGCGGTGCCCGAGGTGATTTCAACCATTCGCTTCAGGCGATTCTTGCGATTTAAGCATAACACCCAGAATTTCTCGATCTCCAACCCGCGCACAGTCGAAGCCATGTACTCGGCGATCAATTCCGGTCGATTGAGCATCGGCGCCTCGATCCGCGGTGGCTGAGCCGCGCGGCGCGAGATCTCGATTATGGCCACGAGCAACTGCCCCTTTGATTTGCCAATTCCAGTCCACCGCAAGAAGTCAGTGGTGTGCCAAGAGGCGAATCCCGCTAGCGAGCCGGCCTCGGCGATCATGCGCTGCGATAGGTCCATGAGCTTCCCGGTGGTCAACCCGTTTTGCAGGACAATAGCCAGCAACTCAGCGTCACTCAATGCGGCCGCGCCGAAGTTTTCGAGTCGTGCCGGCGGCTGCTCGCCGCAAGCGAGGGTAACTTCTTGATCCATGGTCCCCATGCCCAGATCGAATTTCGATTGATTCATGATTTTGGGCGCTTGGTGCGCCCCGGCCGGGCACCTTGCCCGGTTATCGTGGCGCGCTCCGCGCGCTGGGCCCATCAGGCACGCCCAGTCACCGCCAAAGGCTGCCGAGTGCGGAGCGCCTTTGCTCCGGGCGAGGGGGAAGGCCGGCGGCGGGGAAGGTGGAGCCGCGCACAGCGCGGACAACCTTGACGGGCGTGACAGAATGGGGCCATGCGTGCGGTCCCCCCGTGGGGCAATGTGAGTAGCGCTAAAGCGGGCAGCCGGAATTGGCTGCCAGACAGCGACGCCTAGTATTCGGCGGGGATGATTTCCCGGCCCGGAAATGTCCGGGCCGCCAGTTCATAGATGTCGTCTAGGAATACTTGGACGCGTTTGCCTCGGAAATCGACTGCGACGGCGTGCCCGTGAAGATAGCGTAGTTTCTCGGCACCGACTTCGAGGATGACCGCGATGGACCCATCGGCGAGGTGAGCCGACAATTCCGCCGCGAAATCGATTTCCTTTTCGGTCGTGGGATTAGTGTTCGGAAATGCTCCGGTATCGTCGTCTCGAGCAGGGAAAACCGCGAAGTATCCGGCGGTCCCAAGTTTTTCGTGCACCTCGATGCCGAGGGATTCCGCCCAGTGTCGGAATGCGGTGGCATTCTTCACCCGGAAGTAATTGCTCCTGGAGCTGCAGTAGTAGTTTGCCATGGCCGTGGTTAGTTGAGATTGTTTTCGGGCCAGGTGCGGTTCTCGTTAACCCGAAGATGCGGCCCGAATATCCGGCCCAATTCGGCTACTGGGCCATAGGCGGAGAACTCGTTGAACAGGTGACTTCCTTTCCAGTCCCATACCGCGCATTCCTTGCCGTTCGCGGTGAACCCCCAGGAGAATTTTACTTTCCTCGGATCGTCCGCTTGATTGGCGGTGAAGCCGAGAGTCAGGGCAATTTGTTCCGCACTGAGACCATAAATGGTGTGTTGTTTGCAGCTTCCGACGTCGGCCGCCGGGCGGATCTCGACCGTGTCATCGAGTTCCATTTCACCGAGCGTGGTCAGATGTAATTCCCCGCCTTCTTCGTGAATCAAGTCACTCAGTCGGTCGCGTTCAGTCTCGGTCAGGTCAGTCGGTGTTTGGCGATGGTCCTCAACATAACGCAGGATCGACCGAGTGCGCTCCATGTATGGGATGTAAGTTTTCATGATATGAGAGCGGCAAGGTGCGCCGCGGCCGGACGGGATTGTCTGGTTCTCGTGGCGCGCCCCGCGCGCTGGCCTCGGGTGGCACGCCCAGCCACGGCTTGCCGGGATGGTGGAGCTCGCTTTAGCGAGAGCACCATGGCGGGCGTGGCAAAATGAGGCCGAAAGCGGGGGGGTGTGGCTTAGAGCGCGTAATATTCGCGCGCAGTTGCCCGTAGGATCACCGCTTGAACGGTGAAGTTGAAAATGTCTCGGGCGGGGACGGTCTCCTCGATTTCGAATAGCAACGTTTCGACCTCCTCTGGTGTTGGCGGAAAGGGGTGTGGTTCGGTGTAGAGGGCGAGGAGCAGTGCCGCGGTACGGTTTGAGGCTCGCAGCGGAGAGTGGGCGGCGACCCGAAATTGTCCACGCCCCCAGCTGATGCCATAGGTATTGCAGTAAGTGAGAACGCCAAAAGCGGCGGGAGCGTGAGGGGCCATTTGCATGGAGGTTAAATTAGAATTGAACGAGGTAGCTGCGTTTCCGGGCCCAGCCTTTTCTTTGCTCGATGAACCGGTGGCCGGTCCAGGAGACCGCCATCCAGAATCGTTCGTCGAGCAACCGGGCGCCGCGGCGCTTGTTGCGGTGATGAATTGTGGAGGAGCGTGGAACGGAGACTTTGGCGGAGGTCTTCCCGATGCGCACACGACCGCGTTGGGCAACCGCGTGCGCCTCGGATACGCCGTTTTCCGCGAGCCAGAATTGGCAATAGGGGTGGTCACGCAGAAATTTCTTCCGTTTGGGTCCATACCGATTGAGTTCACCCCTGCGCCGGAAAGAGACCCGGCGCAGGGGTGTGAATCGTTTCAGAGGTACCGTGCGTTTCACCGCTGGTTAGGCGGCCTTCGGTTCGGCTGCCGGCGTATCGTCGACGTCACGGAAGAGCAGCAGGGAGCGCAGCGCCTGGTCCAACTCGGCCGCAACCTCGGGATGCGTGCGCAGGTATTCCTTCGCGGCTTCGCGGCCTTGCGCGATGAGTTCCCCGTTTCGGGCGATCCATGAGCCCTTTTTCTCGAGCAACTGATGCTCCAGCGCCAGATCCACCAGGCTGCCGGTATGCGAGATGCCTTCGGTGAACCCGATGTCGAATTCGCACTCTACGAAGGGCGCCGCGACCTTGTTTTTCACGACTTTGAACCTCGTCCGGTTGCCCACGGCTACACCTGCTGGGCTCTTCAGCTGATCTTTCCGCCGCATATCGATGCGGATCGTGGAGAAGAATTTCAGCGCGCGGCCGCCGGGCGTGGTTTCCGGGCTGCCGAACATGACACCGATCTTCTCGCGCAGCTGATTCGAAAAGATGCAGACGCACTTCGTTTTCGCGATGGCCGCAGTCAGCCGACGCATGGCCTGGCTCATGAGCCTTGCTTGGGCGCCGACGGTCGCATCGCCCATCTGCCCCTCCAGTTCGGATTTCGGGACCAGCGCCGCAACGGAGTCCAGCACGATGACGTCGAGCGCTTGGGAGCGGATCAGCGTCTCCATGATGGTGAGCGCATCCTCACCCGCATCGGGTTGGCTGATGAGCAGCTCGTCAGTGTTGACACCGCACAGGCGCGCCCACTTCGGATCAAGCGCATGTTCGACGTCGATCAACGCCGCAATCCCACCCCGACGCTGGGCCTCGGCGATCACGCTCAGGCAGAATGTCGTTTTGCCCGAAGACTCGGGCCCGAACACTTCAACGATGCGACCCTTGGGCAGACCGCCGACGCCGAGGGCGAGATCGGCGGCGAGCGAGCCCGTCGACAGCGTCTCAACCTTGTGCACCGTGGTGGAGCCGAGGCGCAGGATCGAACCTTCGCCGAATTGCTTGCGGATACCGGACAACGCATCCTCGAGCGCAGCAGTCGTCGAGGGAGCGGGAGGGGGATTGGATTTTATTTTCATCGCCACCAGATAAAAACGAGCGTGAAGGCAGCTTCGGTTTCACGCCTGATTCTATCTGGGGATATGTCTTACGATTTTAGCTACACGTCTTCCTGGAAATTCGACCCGGATCGAGCGATCGCCAAGTACGTTTATGTGCTCCGGCTGCGCAACGGGCTCTGGTACGTCGGCAGCACGCAGATGCTCGCCAGTCGCCTGCATGAACACTTCTACGGTGGAGGTGCGGACGCCACTCGAAAGAGTCGGCCGGTACGGGTAGAGGCGCTCTTTGCATTCCAGGAGCGTCGGCACCGCTGGGGCGGCAACCTGCGCAGGGTGGAAACTTGCATCGCGTACCGCCTCGCCGAAAAGGTGGGCGCGCACCTAATCAGAGGCGCCATGCACGGCCATGTCTGCGATGCTTTCCCGCCGCCGCCTGACCGACACTTCGTCCGCCGGACCAAACTCTTCTTCCTAACTAACGCCGGAAAGAAGCTTTGGGCCTCGGTTCGCCAAATCGATCCCAGCCCGTTTCTCCCATCAGGCATACGAAAATTCCCAATTTCCGGGCAAAATTCATGACGGCCATCGACCTTGCCTTCACGCCCGTGGCTATATGGAGTGATGACACATCGGGCCCCACACTCTGCATGGCTCACGACGACAACGCGGCTCAGCCGCTTGCCGACCTGCCACCCGATGACTTTGCCCAAAAGTTCGGGGGATTGCCGACGCGTGAACTCGTGGTTCTGGTGCAGGCCGCCACGGCCAATCAACGGCCCGTCGACGGCGACCATATCATCCGGGCGTTTTTCTACCGCTACCAGCGGGTCGTCATGAAGGCCGTGGTCAAAAAACTTGGTTGGAGCGTCGACGACGGATTACGCGCGAGTCTGGTCAATTCGACCTTCTTGGAATTCCTTTCCGAGTGCTATCAGTTTGATGCCAACCGGGCCGCCACCGACAGCGAGGCCGAAGGCAATCTGAGGACGTGGCTGAGCCAGCGGGCGAACTGGCTTGTTCTCCGGTTCATCCGGGATCGCCGGGGCGATCCCGTTCAGGTGGTCGATCCGACGGACCTGGACGCGGTGCAGCCCGAGTCACCCGAGGTTGACGCTCAGCCCGAAGAGTCGGAACTGCATGTGCGCCTGATTGAATGGAAGAACACCCTGCCGGAACGCGAGCGGGACATCCTCGATGCCTACTACAACGATCTGCACGCCGGACAGAAGGCGGACCGGCTTCCGTCGCACGTCATCGAATCCTTGGAAAAGCGCTACGGCATCACCGCTTCAGCTATCCGGCACATCAAGAAGCGGCTGCTGCACCAGGCGAAGGTGTATCTCAGCGAAACTGCAGCCCATTTCCCTCATGCCTAAAGCGAAGAAAACCGATCTCGAGGATGCGTTGCGCGCGGCCATCACGGACGACGCAGCGGAGCGCATGATCGCCGGCCTGCCCGCACTGCCGGCAGAGCCGTTGCTGAAAGCCTGGAAGAACCTGCAGGCCGCCGATACCCCGATCCCGTTCACTTCAAAGGTCGACGCTTTGGCGCTCGCGGCCCGGCGGGGTGAGAAACTTTCCGCGGCCAGCCGGAAGAAGCTGGCCGATGCGTTGCGAGCCCTCCGTGACAGCAAACCCATGCCTCCCCATGGATCCTAAATTCAAGCGCTACCCGCTCGCCAACGGGCCGGAAATCGCGGCGCTCGCGAGCCAACTCGCCGCCAAGCATTTCCCGGACGGCCGCGTTGAGCCGGAGGTCCTCGCCGAGAGGGAAGGGATCGCGTTCAGCTACCTGCCGATCGAAGAGGACAGCGACGGCTTTCTCGTGCACGAAAAAGGTCGCTTCTATATTCTCTGCAACAACCGGATGCACCCGCGCGGCTCACCTCGCAGCCGGTTCACGTTCGCCCACGAACTTGGCCACTACTTCATCGCGCAGCACCGGGACCGCCTGCTCGCCGGGCAGTGGCCGGCCATGTATTGCCGCACGGAGTTTTCCTCCACCGATCTCTTTGAGATGGAGGCGGACTGCTTCGCTTCAAACCTGCTTCTGCCGGAGAAGGCCTTCCGGGCCGCGTACGCGGCCGAGCCGGCCACCGGTCTGGCCAAGGTCACGGTCCTCGCGGACCGCTTCGGCGCATCGGTGTCGGCCACCGCCTACCGGGTAATCGGGCTCGATTTGGTGCTGCCGCCGGCTGCGGTCTTCCGCTGGACCAATCTCGGTGAATCTGCCGGTCGACGCATGTCGGACGACACCGCCCAACTGCACCCGGATTACTGCGGCCTGGTTTCCCGGCCTCCAGAGGGTTCCTTGACGGCTCGTTGTATTTCCAAATTGGAAATCGGTCATCACACCGGAATAACTCCCGTGACGGAATGGTTCCCCAAGTTGACCGGCTATGACCAGGGTGCTGACACGATGCTCGTCGAGGAGGTGATTTCACTCGGCCATCACGGTTGGTTGACGTTGCTCTACAACGAGGAGGTCCAACTCTCGCGGTTTGGCGGGATCCCGAAGGTGATTAAGAATCTTCCCGTGTCACAAATCGACACGGATAAGTAAGCCTGAATCCGGTTAGGGTGAGATTCGCGCTAGATGCGAACTGCGGGTAGAGATCCACGGCGCATTGCGCCATGATTTAGGCTCCGTTCGGGGCGCGTGGTGCGCGTCGGCGTGCCGGCTTTTTCCCTTCCGCGAGAAACTCACGTATGCTACGCGCCTGAGGTAGCTGTGGCTTGAGCGCGGCCAAAAAACGGTCGGCAAGGCCTAAAGACACCAGAAGTTTCGCGAGGGTGGGGAAGCCAATGTGGCCCGTGGCCTCAAATCGGCGAAGGGTCGCTACACCAACCCCGCTTTTTTTCGCCAAATCCTCTTGTCGCCAGGCGTATGCCAAGCGGTGGGTTCGCACCGAATCCCGGGCTCCGCGCAGCACGTCGCTTTCCGTATTAAGTGATAACATATGATCGGTTATCTGCTAAATCATCCAACAATCGATCATAAATGATATCTACCATTTCAGCGGTTTTTCAGGGATCAGAGTTGAGCAGACAGAACTTCGGTTACTCGCGTTTTCTGCTTAATCGATACTTCAGGGAGCAAGCCCCGGGCCTTTAATGACCTGCCGCGGTGCTGCTTCGTAAGTCTGTCGAATGAGATTCAGCTTCGGATCGTCTCCAAGCTTTTCGCGCGGCGGCAAGGCTGCGCTCACGTTGACGCCGTATTTCTCCCTGGTTTGCCCAGCCCAAGGGCAGGCCAGAACCCTGCGCACTGCGTCGAAGCGCAAAGCTCCCTCGGCGGCAGAAACCGATCCCTTCGCCACCGCCTGGGCGATATCTTCCAGATAGGCCCGACAACAGACCACCATCATTCTGACATGCCGCACATCCTGCCGACCTTTCTGGTCGATCATCACCGCGTTTGCTAGCTTCGCCTTTAGCATGATCTCGGGTGCCGGCACACAATAACGGACTCCCGACTTCAGGCTCAAAATCTCCGTTTCGGCCAATTCAGCTGCGTCCAAACCGGTCACCCGCCGTAATACCTCCACGCGCAGCGTCTCGGTTCCCCGCACCAACGTAATGTATGCCATGACCGGCATGGTGGCCGCCTCGTCGGGATTTTCCCGGAATTCCCAACCCGCGGTGGCGGCAATACCCAACGCGATTTCCCGATCGGGCATGAAAATGTCCGCATCCTTGGAGGTGAACGGCGCAAAGGCGGCGAGTTCGGCATCGCCGCGTCCGGCGTAGTAACCCGCCCAAAGATTGACCGCGTGACCACCGACAAGCAACACTCCGTCCTGGCGGATGACAGGATCGAAATCTTCCGGAATCGTGTTGCCCGAATCAGCCACGCAAACGCCGTCGCCAAACAATCGACGCCGTGCTGAAATCATGCTTCTTTACCGGCGAATTCTCCTCCTGCAACTGCTCGGGTGTCACTAGTCCCGCCTCGAGCCGCGCCCAGTCATGCATGCGGAGCAGCTTCTTGCGGTGAAAGGTCATGGCCGAAGTGCATTTTTCTGGCGGCGGCAACTTGCGTAAATCAGCTTCGATTTCCGGAATTCGCTGCAGCGGCGGCAGCCGATCAAGGTCACGCAAACGTTCCACCATCCCGGGCTCGGGTTGGACAATGCCACTTGGATGATTGGAGAGCGTTTTGATCACAGGCAAAAATTAGCCGGCCCAAGCGCTTTCGCAAGAGTAGAGGAGGAGCTGCATGCTAGCTCGGTCTAACACCGATTTCAGCTTACGCTGAAAGCCCTCCAATACTGAAACTGAGCAATACGGCGCATTCTGCTGGCGAAAAGGAGCAGGGGTGGACCCGCCCCGGCGCCTGATGGCGCCAAGGCGGGTCGTACACACACCTGCTACTAGCCGGCCGAGGCACGGGCACCCTGCGATGCCCCCACCGTAAGCGCTTTTCTGTTCTGGGTGCCCATTTCCCGCAGCACCTCGCCGACAAAGGCCTTGTCGTGAAGATACGGATTCACGCCCTCCAGGGCGCGGTCGATGCGCTGCCGCACCTCGACCGGCTGCTGCTCGAGCCACTCCTTCGCGGCAGGCATCTGTTTCGCCACCAGCTTCATGTCGGACTCGAATTTCATCTGGTCCTTCTGGATCAGCTTGCGGACGGCGCGCTCGGGATTTTCTTTCACGAGCTTCGTGTAGTAAGCGAAGTCCTTCGGAAAAGCGGCGATGTGGGCGTCGATCTTCTTGTTGATCGCCGGATTGTCGCGGTTGCTCAGCTCGGCCGACTCGCTGGGTTGTTCGGTTTTATTGGTTCGGATAGCCATAACGGCATGGTTGTTGATGCCGACCGCTTGAAGGTGCGGGCCGGCGGTGGCACCTAGCGGGCAGGAGCCCGCAAAGTTATTTGATCACCGGGTTGGGCAGGTCCGGCACCGGGATTCCCCGGGCCGCGCGGAGCGCGAGCTCGAACCGGGCGCAGATTTCCCGCGAGTCGTAGGGACAGGCCATGAATGCAACCAGAGTGTTGGCGTCCATGGGCGGGTTCAGCCCCTTGAATTCGCTGTTGATGAGATCGGCGGCCTCGAAGTACTCGGCGGCCGTGGGTTCGGCTAGTTTGACGGAGAAGGTTAGCATGGGAGGTATAGTGTTAGGTTAAACGGGACCGCCTGCCGGCGCGGAGGACGTCACGGGGCGGTTGCGCCCGGTGACCTCTTCCGCGCCTTTGGCGGGTGAAAGGGGGTCCGAAACCGGGCGCGAACCCACCGAGGGTCGCACCGGGTCTCCTGGCCCGAGTTGAATACGGATCGTGATCCGGACGCGGAGAGACCGCGGACCGGTCGTCGCAATTTCTAGGTCTCTCAGCACCAGGCTCGGCTGTGCTTCCAGGATCCGGACGGAGTGGAGGAGGGCGGGCCAGCTGGAGAGAGGCGCATCATCCTGCGACAAGACGAAGGTTGAAGCTCGTGCGCTGGCCGATCCCGCCTCCCACCGCCATTCGGAGCCGAAGTTGTTCCGAAAAGCCGCGAAGCCCTCCGGTGTCCAACCCTGAACCTCCTGGGATGATTTGCGCCGGCGCAGTCCGTCCCGGGTGGCGTCGTCTGCCGATGCGAACTTCGCCTTGTCGGCGAGCAGGGCGGAGAACTCCGGATCATCGCGGGGTGGCAACGGCAGCCAACGCGGGGCAGCCAGCGCAAGGGCGCAGGCAGCCCCGCTGGCCGCGAGGAGGATCCAATGTCCGGAAGGGATTTTCACCGGGCGAGTCGTCCTTCGAGCTGAAAGGCGCCGCCAATCGCCGAAGCGCCAGCGGCTGCCCATTGGACGGGGCCGGCCGCATTGAGCTTGGCGAGCCACGCGGGCAGGAGTCCGGCCGCCGCGGCCGGATCGATCCACCCTTGGACAAGGGCGTGCTCCGCGGTCACCCGCACTGAGCGCAAGACCAGGCCTGGCCCCATCGCGGCGGCGAGCTGGTCGAGCACCCGCGCGGCCGGGGCCCCGGGTTCAACTGCGAGTTCGGTACGCAGTGCTGAGATTTCAGCGGCGTTCGAGCGCAGATGGTCGACCTCCGCGCGCAGCGCCACCTTCTGCCTTTCTCGATCCGCGTTCTCGGCCACCCGCGCCTGATAGGCGCGGGCATGCAGGCCAGCCGAGACCATCGCGCCGAGGAACAAGAGGACGGTGGTGGCCAGCACCGCACGCCGCGGCGTGATCCTCGGCACCGGCGGGAGGAGTTGCGCAGGATGATGCGGCGGCAGCTGCGCCGGTTTTGCCAGCGCATCCCACAGGTTGAAGATGCCCAGCAACTGCCCCTCTTTCAGCGGCACCCTCTGGATCAATGACTCCACCAGCTCGTCGCTCGTCGTGACAAAGAGGACGTATTCCAATTCGGGTTGAGTGCCGACTGGCTGAAGGTGACGTGCGAGTGCGGGCACTGCTTCTGTTCCATGGCCCGTCTGCACGCTGCGCTGGCCGTCCGGCGCATGCCGGAAGAGGCAGAAGGAGTCGGGATGCACCGCGCAGATGGTCATCGCCCCGGATTCCGACAGATCGGGCGGAAGCGCGGTGAGCCAGGTGGCCAAAGGCCACGCCGAAACCACCTCGAACCCGCGTTCCTGCAGTTGCTGGACGAGCTGATAGAGCGCAGGCCGGCTCTCGTAATGGAGCATGGTCATGAAGCCGGCACCTCCGGGCAGGATCGGTTCATGACCCCAGACATGGCCGGGATGCAGGACGACAGGGTGTTCCTCGGCCAGCGCCATGCGGACGGTCGCCCGATTGCCGTTCGGACACGGCACGGGCACCGAGACCAGGTCATCAGGCTGGTAGACCAGCCGGATCGCCTTCCCGGACTCGCGCCACGCCTCGGCCAGCATCGCGGGGGCCTGCGCGAGGTGTTCAAAGGGAATGGGCACCTTCGAATGGGGCAGCCACCAGCGGCTGCCCCACAGGAGCACGGTGCGCTCAGAGTTCGGCGAGGTAGCAGTAGACATCGGTGACTCCGTTGACGGGGGCGGCATAGGCGATCATTCCGGCGTCGCAGGCGGCGCCTTCCACCGGGGCCAGCGCCGGTGGATTCATCGAGAGTGCCAGTTGGTAGGCGTCCTTCGCCGGCACTCCAGTGATGACCAGATATGCGATGGTCACGTTGGCGCTGCGGTCGGTGATTCCATCCAGTCTGAAGTTCGCCCCCAGCGCGACCGACGGCAGCGTGCCAGGACTGGACGCCCGGGCCTCGACCCGGGTCACCGCCGACCAGTTGCGCAGCGGCGCCGCATCGGGCGTGATGACGAACGACTGCGTCGCCTGATTCCAGGTCATCTCGTTGCCGCTCCCGCTGGACGTATACACCTGGCTGCCCATCCGCAGCGTCAGCGGCTGATCCAGCTTGCCCAGTGCCACGAGCACGGCGTCGAGCCGCGCCCCATTTCCCTTGGCCACATCGGTCGCACCACTCAGCGCGACACCCGTGCATGGGATCCCCGTGCCTTCCGTGCGCGGGATGCTCCCGTTGCCGCCGGGCATCGCGATCAAATCCGTCAGAGCGGTCTTGAGCGTCTTGACGGCGTTCTTCACCTCCTGCACCCGCGCGTTGCGCAGGGCATCAAAGCCCTTGGGGAGAAGGAGTCCGACGAGGACCGAGATGATGGCGAGCACCATCACCAATTCGAGCAGGGAGAAGCCCTGCGCAGAGTGGAAACGTTTTCTTATTTTCATGGATTTGCTGGTTGTGGGCCGGCCGGCCCGGTGAAAATGCCCAATACGCGCTCCACCTCGGCGAGGCTGGTATGCCCGGCCGCCGCGGCCGCGAGGCCGCGCTGTCGCAGGGTCACGTAGCCCGCCTGGTCGCGGCGCGTGATGAATTCAGACAAAGGGGCCTCGGCCTCGATCAGGCCCTCGAACGGCGCCACCGGAATCACCTCGTGGATCGCCAGCCGGCCGCGGTAGCCGCGGCCATGACATGCCGGGCATCCCCTCGGGCGGAAGAAGTCCGCCACCGCGAACCCGTGCCGCTCCGCCAGCCGGGCGCTCTCCGGGTGCCGTTCCTTGCACTCCGGGCAAAGCCGGCCCAAGAGCCGCTGCGCCGCCACGAGCCGCAATGTCGCCGCGATCAGGTGGCTTTCGATATGGAGCTTCCGCAGCCGCGGGATCGCCGTCAGCGCGTCATTGGTGTGGAGAGTCGACAGAACCCGGTGCCCGGTCAGCGCCGCCTCGATCGCAAGTCCCGCCGTCTCCGCATCGCGAGTCTCGCCCACCAAAATGATGTTCGGGTCCTGGCGCAGCAGCCCGCGCAACGCGGAGGCAAAGGTGAGGCCGATCTTTTCGCGGATCTCCGTCTGGCAGAGGCTCGCGAACTCATACTCCACCGGGTCCTCGAGCGTGTGGATCACCCGGCCCGGCTGGTCCAGGAGATGCAAAGCAGCGTGCAAAGTCGTGGTCTTGCCCGAACCCGTGGGGCCGGTGAGATAGATGAGCCCCGGCGGTCCGGTCAGCGCCTCGCGCAGGTCGGTCGCCTGCTGCTCGGCCAACCCCAACTGTTCGAAGGGCTGCCGCGGCATCGTCTGGTCGAGTAGCCGGATGACGAGGTTCTCGCCGTGTGCGGTCGGCAGGGTGGAGAGCCGGAGGTGATAGCGCCGCTTCGCCTCATGAAACACCGCCCGCCCATCCTGCGGCAGCCGTTTCTCGGTGATATCCAATCCCCCGAGGATCTTGCCCCGCGCGATCAGCGGGTCGCGCTGGGCAAGCGGCAGCTCGGCGTGGAGCCGGGTCTCTCCGTCCAGGCGGAAGCGGATTGCGAGTCCACGCTCTTTCGGCTCGAAGTGGATATCACTAGCGCCTTCGTTAACGGCTGCGCGCAATATTCCTTCCAGTTGTCCAGTGACGTCCGGACCGGAAGCAGGCGCCGCGACTTCAGCTCGCGGCAGCAAAGTCTGGAGCCGTCTCATCATCAGCGGATGAGGTGCGGGGTGAGAAAGATCACGAGTTCGGTGCGGTTGTGCAGCGTCGCCTTGCTGCGGAACGCCCGGCCGATCAGCGGGGTGGCGCCAAGGATCGGGACCGACTGCGTGGTTTCGCCCGAGTCCTCGGCAATCAGTCCGCCGATGATGGCGGTTTCGCCATCCTTCAGGCGCACGATGGTGGAGGCCTGCTTGACCTCCGTGACCGGAGCCGTCTGGAGGCCGTCGGGACTGGTGACGATCGATTGCAGCCGGGTGATCGCGGGCAGCACATCGAGCGTGATCACGCCGGCCCCGTCGATCTGCGGCGTCACGGCGAGGATCGTGCCGATCGTGATGGTGTTGACCGAAAACTGCTGCTGCGTCTGGTTGACCGGCACCGTCGCGCCGGCCTGCTGGAATGTGGTCGACTGCTGCAACCGGAAGAACGGCCGGTCCTCACCGATCTTAATGAATGCCGTCTGATTATTGAGTGTGCGCAGACGCGGCTGGGACACCGTCTTCACGTCACCCTGCTGCTTGAGGGCATGGATCACGGCGGTGGCCTGCTTGAACCCGAGGTTGGCCGTGAAGGTATTGGCGCCCAGCACCGTGCCACCCACATCGGTCAGGTCGACCGGCGCCCCCGCGCTGATGGACAAACCCCCGCCCAGCGACGCATTGGCCAGGTCCCAGTCAACGCCGAGCTTCTGCTGGTCGGTCAGCGTCACCTCCACCAGCTTCGCCTCGATTTCGACCTGCCGGTTGATCCGCTGGTTGATCAAGGCCAGGAACTGCCGGATCACCTCCTGTCTGGCCGCCGTCGCCGTGACCTGGACCACTCCGCTGAATTTGTTCACGACCAGGCTGTCGCCGTCCTTCAGCATCGTCCGCAGCTCGGCCTCCAGGCCCGACCAGAACGTGTTTTGGTTGTCCTGCGAAATCGAAACCTGTGTCGCGTCCGACGCGGTGCCGTTCGGATTGTTGGCCAAGGAACCGACCGCCGACTGCGGCTGAGGCTGGAACGTGGTTGGATATCCCGTTCCGTTGTTGTTGCCATTGGCTCCCCCGAGCGTGATCGAGGCGCTGCCCGACCCGTTCCGCGTGAGCTGCGGGTAGTCGATCGGGTAGAGGACCGTCATCAACCGCCGGATTGCGAGGCCATCAGGTGTTTCCTCAATGTGGTACCCCGCCGTGGCAGTCAGCGCCGTCAACGCGCCGGCCAACGTCCCCGGAGGCAGATCAACGGTGACGGTGCCCGGCATATCGGGCTCAAGCAGCAGCGGAGTCTGCGCCGCGTGGGCGACGGTTCGCAGCGCGGCGGCCAGTGGCGCGTTGTCGAAGCGCAGGGCGGGAACCGGGCGTTCCAACGGAGATTCAGCGGCAAAGGTGGCGCCGATGAGAAGGAAAAGCAGGACTGGTTTCATGGACAGGGAGCGGCGGGTTTATTGGAGGACGAACGGGGCTGTGCCCGCGCTGGCGGTGCCCTGCAGCCAGGTGCGGCCGCTCGGCATGTACTTGAGCACCGCGGCGACCGCGGCATTGAACGTCCCCGTAACCGGAGGCGCGGCGAGGGTGTAGCTATCGCCAGGCTGGATGGCCTGGAGCGTGATCGTACCCGGGCCAATGACCTTGAGCTGGTTGCCGCTTAGCATGGCCGGCCCGCTCAGGATAACGAAGCTGACCGGCAGGCCCGACGAGGTCGACGCGGCGAGGGTGAGGGTTGTCCCCACTCGCTGGGCACCCGGCACAGTGAACGAAATGCTCTGCGCCGCCTTCGGAGCGAACTGCGCCTGCACGGACTTGGCCCTATCAACGAGGACTCCAATCGAAGGCGCGGCGCCGCTGGCATCCCCGGTCCACCCAGAGAAGTAGTGCGTGGCATCCGCCGTGGCCGACAGCGTGATCGTGGTGCCGTAGGGATAAGATCCGCCCGGGGTGATGCTGCCACCGGTCATGGCGCTCGTCGTCAGCGTGAACGTCTTGAGCACGAAATTCGCCTGCACGGCCTTGTTGCGATCCATGACGATTCCGACCGGGTTGGCGGTGCCGGTTGCATCGCCGCTCCAGCCAGCGAAGTCATGCGTCCCATCGGGGATCGCAGTGACGGTCGCACTGGTGCCGGCATTGAAGGTCCCGCCGGCCGAAACCGAGCCGCCCGATCCGGCACTGGTGCTCAGCGCAAATTGGACGGGCGGGGGTGCGACCACCGTGATGGCCACCGTGGCGGACTGCACCCAGCCGCTGCCGTCGTTCGCGGCGCTGCGCACTACGTAGGTGCCGACATCGGTGAACGTGAAGCTCGCGCTCCGCGTCGAATCCGCCCCACTGCCGACGGGGCCGCCCTGATACGGTTCCCCCGTGGCGAACCCGCCCTGGAAGTTCCAGTCTCCGGCGGGCCGCTGGATGTCGAGGTTGTGACCGCTGATGTTGCCATCAGAATCCGTGGCGTGGCTGGAGAGCGTCAGTGTCGTGCCGGCTACGACCGTTTGGGCCCCCGGCGAAAGCAAGGTCACGGTGGGCGGCGTGTTGACCGGCGCATTGATGGTGACGACTTGGGTGATGAGAGGCGAAGTCGCCCCGGTCGCATCGACCGCCTGCGCCGTGAAGGTGATGGTCTGCGGCCCGGTGTCGCTGGTCGGATTGCCGGAATCGCCGTCCGTGCCGTTGCCTCCGCCGGCGAAGGCGAACGGCTGGCCGTTCTTCCACACGTTCACCTGCGCGAGATTGCCGTCGGCGTCATGGGCGTGGGCCGAGACCGTGTAGCCTTGGCCGCTGGCCGCGGTCGCCGGTGCGCTGGTCCAGGCAATGGTCGGTGGGACGTTGGCGCCGGCGGTGGGATACGTCGCCGTGACGCTGGTGTTGGTCCACACCGTGGACCCGGGCCGCAGGAAATCGTAACTGGTGTAGCTGAAGATCCGCAGCGTATAGTTCCCCGGCGCAAGTCCGGTGACATTCCACGTTCCCTGGAAGCTTCCATCCGCCGGGGAGCCGTCGTCGGCATAACGGTACATCCAGAAAGATGTGCCGGACACCGATCCGCCGCCGGTAAGTGAAAAGTTAGGCCCGGACGCCTGCGAGACGCTCCCGATGAAAAGCAGGGCGACAGTCCCGTGGCTGTCCTGCAGCTCGATCCGCCCCGGTTGACTAAAGACAGGGTAAGGGTCGCAGCTCCAGGCGATCGCGAAGTCCAAGCTGTAGTTGGGGCTGGTGACGCTGATGGTGCGCTCGACATAGCCGACCTGGATGGCGGCAAGGATCCGCGGGCAGGGCATACCGAGGAGCACCAACAGAAGAAGAATTCGGGTATTCATTGGACGGTGATGGTGGCGTTTTCGCGGAGCCGGAACTGGAGCGCCGGCACGCCCGGCAGGCTGGTCCCGCGGTTGATGGTGATGAGCCGCCCGCCGAGGATCTCCGGCGTCACATTCGCCCCGGAATTCGCGGGCGCGGTGAAGGCGGGCGACACGTTGTTGAACGAGACAAACGCCGAATCCGTCGGGTGGTTGTTGTTCACCGTCACGGTGAACTTCGGCAGGACGATCCGCCGGACACAGAGCCGGTACACCTGGGTCAGGCCGCCGCTGCCCTGCGTCCAGCCGGCGAGCAGCGCCGGCGTCAGCTTGCCCGCCCAATAAGCAGGAGGCTGGGCAGTGCGGCTCTCCCAGTCCTGGTTCCAGATGGCATCGAACCAGGTGCTGGTCGCCTCATAGGGCGGCAGCACTAGCTGGTCGGTCCGCGCCATGAGACTCACCAGCAGGAAGCGCTGCCGGCCTGATTCAGTGGGCCCAACAAACAAAAGCCGCGGATTGCCGAGGGCGTTGTAGGTGATCTGAGCCAGCGCCGGCTGGGCCGCCGCCGACGGCACGACGCCGATCTGGGGAGTAAGCCCGCGCAGCCGGGCGAGCTTGGCGAACCAGTCGGTCGACGCGGTGGGTCCGTAGGTTCCGCTGGTCGTGACCGAAAAGGTCGTGGCGCTGTCGCCCGCTCCGATCGTTCCGGGCAGGGCGGCGATGTTCAGATTGGTCAGGTCGGTGTTGTCGAAAGACGCCGCCACGCCCGCCGCCAGGTCATCCAATGTGCGCCCCTCCGCATCGCGCCGGCCGTTCTCCACGATGTCCCGCACCGTCGGCGCCATCGCCGCGGCGAGGATCCCGAAGATGAAAAGCACGAGGACGATTTCCAGCAGCGTGAAGCCGCGACGGGAGCGAAGAGCGAAGAGTCCGAGATGAACCATGAATCAGTGCGGGTTGATGCCGCCCAACAGCGAGAAGAGCGGGAGGAAGAACGAGAGAGCGATGGCCCCGACGACGCCGGTGAGGGTGGCGAGCAGGATTGGCTCGAGGAGGGCCAGCGCCGTGGCCAGCCGCTCCTTCGCCCGCCTCGCCGCATAGGCCTCGATGTGCTCGAGCGCGGTGGCCAGTTGTCCGGTGGTTTCGCCGGCCTTGAGCGCCGGCACAATGAAGCCCGGAAAATCATGCCCCTTGGGCAGCGACGCATAAAGCGGCCTGCCGATAGCCACGCCCTCGCGCGCCTGCTTCAGCTGCCGCTCAAGCACCGCGTGATTCACGAGTTCCGCCGCGGTGCCGAGCGATTCCAGCAGCGGCCGGCCCGCCACGTGGAGCAACCGGCAATGTGCGGCGAACCGTGCAGTTGCCAGACAACGGATCGTCTCGCCCAAGATAGGTATGCGAAGCAGAGCGGTGTCCCGCAGATGACGGAACCGGGGCAGGCGGGTGCCGAGCCAGCCGGCGAGCAGCACAACCCCGGCCGCTATCGCCAGCCCAGGCCAGCTCGCGCGCACAAACTCGCTCACGCGAATCAGAGCTGCGGTCAGGGCCGGCAGGGTCAGATGCAGCGAAACGAATATTTCCGCGAACTTGGGCACCACCCCGCCGAGGAGGAACACGACCAGTCCGCCGGTGGCCATGAGGACGATCACCGGATAGATGAGGGCCCGCTTTGCGGTCCGCTTCAGTTCGTCACCCCCGGTCAGATGCTCCGCCAGCGCGCGCAAGGATTCGGGCAACTGCGCGGAGGCCTCGCCCGCGGCAATCACCGCGGCCACATGCGGGGGAAACTGGCGGCCGAAGAACCGGCAGGCCGCATGGATCGGCACGCCCTGGCTCACCTCACGATGGATATGCTCGAGCATGGTCCGCGCGGGTCCCTTCGGCGCATCCTCCGCCAGCTGCCCGATGGCCACGTCCGCGGTGACACCGGCGCGCAGCTGCAACTCAAGCTGATGGAGCAGCGGCACGAAGTCGCCGGTGGGCATGGTGAGCCGCGCGAGCTTGCGACTGCCGCTCACGGCCCGCACCTTGACCGGCCAAAGCGCACGGGCGCGCAGTCCCGCGCGCAGCTGCGTCTCGTCGGGCGCGGACTCCCGCAGGGAACGGCGACGGCCGTTCCGGTCGATAACTTGGATCGCGAAGGCGGGCATGTCAGGGCAGGCGGACACGCACGGGCTTTTCCGCGGGGATGAGTTTCAGGCGGAAGCCATCACCGCGCAGGAGCACGGCCTCGCCCTCCACGCGGTCAAACCGGAGGGCCTCGACCGTGTCGCCGGCCCGCAACGGCCGGCCATTGATGAGCGCACAGGGCTGCGCGCCCCCGACAATGCCCTGCAGGGTGAGGGACACCTCGCGGCCGCCTGTCGTGCCGGACCGGATGGCGAATGGGTTTACGGGAGCGCCGGCGGCGGGCGCCAGTGCGGCTACCGCATCGATCATGCCGTCGGCGTTGGCCGTAAGCAGGGGCAGAGGATCCGACGGTGGCATGGGAGCTTCGGGCCTCGGTGCAATGGGCGGCCCCTTTGGCGCTGAAAATGGTTCGGGCGAGGCAAAGCTCGGATTCTGACCATGTGCGGTTTTGAACGCGGCGAGTTCGGCCGTCAGGGCGTCGTTCTGGCTGATCAGCGCCTCGATCACCTGGCGCTGCCGCAGGAACTTGCGGTCGGCGTCGTTCGGATTCGTGGTCGGGGCAGCGGCCGGAAGCGCGGGTGGCGCCGCCGGCGGGGTAGGAACCGGCAGGGAGGGAGGCGGAGCCGACTGGCAGCCGGCGACCACTACTATAATAGAGAGAAGGAGGATTTGTTTCATGGTTGGCGAGAAACGGCGGCGAGGCGCGCCGGCCGTTCGATCGGTTGGGTGACGTACAGGTAGAATTGCTTCCCGGCCGGGATGCGGAGGTAGAACCCGTCGCGCTGGATCGCGTCCTTCATCTGCTGCGCATAGTCGCGCAGGATTGCACTCGTGCCGGCCAAGGTGGCGCTGCGCGCACTCGCCACCGGCACGACCGCTTCGCCCAGCAGTCCCGCTGTTGTCCGGGTGTCCTGCAGCGCGGTCGTGGCGGCCGCGAGAAACGTCGCGGCGAAGAGTTTCAACTCGCGATCGTCCTGGCTCTTGACGACTTCCCCGCGCAGCCCGGCGGAGCCGTCCCGTTCATCCCACCGGCCGGTCTCCGCATCGCGGTCCCGATCCAGGGCAAGTCCCTCGACGTTGAGGTCCGTGCCGTTGTCCGCATCGGTTGTGCGCCAAACGATGTGCCAGGCACCCTGCACGGCGAGGCGCTCGCGCGTCCGATCGAGGGCGGCCCGGCCGTGCACCTCCGCGCCCGCCGGAATCACCCTCCGGCCGTCATGCCAGACATCCTCGGTCACCAATCCGATGACGGGGGTGTCGAGCCGGTTCGATTCGAGGGCGACGATGGTTTCGCAGGGGATCAGCCGGCCGTAAGGCGCCCGGATGAGCGGTGGGGAGGGCGGCGCCGAAGGTGCCTGCCAGTGCAGGGTCAGCGGCAGCACGGGAGGATGCATGACCGGCGGTCGCGCCGGAGCACCGACTCGCGCGGGAGCCGGATTGGGGGCACCGGGTTCTGACGATACCGTCGTCTTGGGAAACGTCGCACCCTCGCGCCGGAACGTTTGTGGCAATACCGCCGGCAAGGAGGCCTTTGCTGGTGGCAGAGCTGCCGCGACGTCTGCCCTCAGCCGTAGTCGGAATCCAATTCCGGCCATGACCAGCACGCCGCCGGCCAGCACCAGGTGGCCGGTGGGTGATTTCAGGAAGTCCAAGATCAGTTTCATGGCGCAGGAGAGGAGGGAACAAGGATAGAGAACGCCTCGTGGACAGTGAGGTCCGCCCGGCCGCCAGCCGCATTGCGCGCGATGACAATCCAGGCCTCCGCGTTGCCTCTTGCCGGGATGGCTCCCGAGGCGTCGGTCGACTTCGCGGGGTACACCTCAAAGCCCACGCGCACCGCGAGGCCCGCGGGGTCGTAGCGCACCGGCTTCTCGGCGGGATTTTCTAAACGCAGCCGGAAGACGAGGGCGTCCTCATCCTCGAAGCGGCAAACCTCCGCGATCGTCACCCGGAAGTTGGGGTAGCAGGTGGTCGACCCCGGCTCCGTCCGGTCGATTTCCAGGCGGCCTCCGCCCTCAGGCAGCCGGCTGTTGGTGCGTGCCTGCTCGATGAGCCCTGCGTAGTTGATGCCATCCCGTTTCTCGTCCGCTTGGTCTTCGAACACCACCGTGCGGTCGGGATCCGCCGCGACGCTGAAGCTGAGCGCATAGACCCGGTCCCGGAAAACCACGTTCAAGGCGGCTGATGCATTCTCCTGCAAGGCCCGGACCGTGAAGAATCCCGCCCCCGCCTGATGCGACAGCAGGACCGCCGGCCCATCCTCAGGCTTCGTCGACACGCCCGCGCCCTCGAGGGCCGTCAGAGGGCCGGGGAACACACACGTCGTGGGTGCTTCGCGGCTGATCCGGATCGCATAGACCGTGCGCGCTTCCAGCGGATAGCTGCGGATCGCCGCCCTCGCGGGCAACAACGCGGCCGCGAACGCGACCACGTTCAGTAGGTGACTTCGTAGCGCCATACAGCGAGGGGGAAGCGGCCGTTAGCGGCCAGGTTGGGATTGCGGGCAAAAGTGAACTTGGCCGTGAAGGCCGGCGCCTCGGTGAAGGCCTGGCCGCCGACCACCCCGGTGCGGACGAGCTGCCCCTCGGCCTGTACCAGCACGAGGTTCTCCCGGGTTTCGAGGACGGTAAGCTTCAGGACCTCCGGCTTCTGGTGCAGCGCCTTGGCCGTGAATTCGTCCGCGTTGGCGGCGATCGCCGCCTGCGCCTGCTTTGCGGCCTCGGGCAAAAACAGCTTGTCGATGAGCTCCGGAAAATCCGCCCCCGCCGGGTTGCGCTGGAACAGCGCGAGACACGCCAGGAGCGCCTGCTGCTCGTGCAGCTTGTTCGCCTCCTCGAACGCCAAGAGCGGGCTCACATGATACGTGCCGCTCCCGTCGAGCACCACCACCCGCTCGCGGGTCCGGTAAGCCCGGATGATCAGGAACGGCTGCACGGCGCAGAAGCCGACCGCGATGAGCGCCACCACGCACCACAGCCTCGCGGCCAGCGCATGGTCCGCGAACAGGTCGAGCGGGTGCCAGGCCCGGGAAGGTCGCTTCGGATCCAGTCGCACATGCGGCACGGTGGTTTCACGGAGGGTGCTCATCGTCAGATGGTGGTTTGCGGTCCGGGCAGTTGATTCTGCGCCATCACGGCCTTGGCCCGGATTTCTCCGGTCGGATCGGATTGCGGCGCCGCGGTAGGTGCGGGCGGCCGCACGGAGGGAGAGGGAGGCGGCGGCTGGCTGCCTCCGCCTCCGCCGGACTTGCCGGCCATGGACGCAGCGGCCAGTGGCGCCGCGATGCCACCGGTCTTAAGGCTCTTCACCACCAGCGCGAGCTGCTGGATCGACGAGATCTGCTGCATCGCGGACTGGCTCCCGCCGGACAGCGGCGAACCCGAGCAGAAAAGCATTTGCATGAGGACGGGCGTTCCCAGCGTGCCCACGATGATCCAGAGCGCCGCGAGGAGCCCACCGAGCAGGCTCGCGAACGACGCGGCATCAATCTGCCCGGGCACCAGGTCGTAGGCCGCCGCCAGGTTGTTCTGATAAGCGGTGAGCAGGTGGTAGGCGACCAGCTCCGTCACCGCGAACCCCACCGGCCAGGCCAGCACGGCCAAGGTCTGCTGGATATACTTGGCCCCGAGCGGGGCGAGCGACGGGATCATGCCCATCCCCAGCGCCACCGGCAGGAACAGGTAGCACAACAGCTTCAGCACATACTGGAGCACCAGAAACGGCAGTTGCAGCAGGCTGCCCACCAGCACCACCACCTTCACCGCCGCATAGAGCGAGGCCTTGTAGACCGACTCCCCGATCCGTCGCAGGCTGAAGTCAGAGCCGCTGTCACCCACGGTGGCCCGCAACTGCTGCGCCACCCGCATCGGATGGTCCGTATAGCCCGTCTGGATCGTGTCTGCGATCCCGAGGAACATCTTCTCCGACCACCCGAACCAGTAGGGCAGGGTGGCGATGAGCCCCACGATGATGATCGCCCGCACGATCGGCTGCGTCAGCCCCTCCACGTCGGTCCGGGCCCGCTGCACCTGCAGCACGAAGCCCGTGACGCAGATAAAGAAGAGCACGAACCGCAGTGTGACCGTGAGGTTCAATATCGTATCCCTCAGTCCTGGAGCGAAGTTTTCCATCAGTTCCGTCCCTCCGCCGGCTGCTGCCGCCTTTCCTCGCGCCTAAGCCGCGCCCAAAGGCGTTCCCCCGCCGGCCTGCCGCGGCGGGAACCACGGGCCCGCGCCCGCTGGCGGCCCTTGGCCACGAGCGCACACGCGGCGATGCCGCCGCCGACACAGACGGTGATGACGACCTCCGTGATCATGGCCGGCTGTACTCCGTGGCCTTGATGGAGAGGCCCGCCTGCCAGGCCCCCACGGCCGTCAGGGTCTGCCGCTCCTCGGCGATCTGTTTCTCGAGAAAATCCTGCCGTTCCTTGGCGGCCTGATTCTCGTTGAGCACCTGCTGGGCGAGCAACTTGTCGGTTTCGTCCCGGCGCGCCGCCGCCAGGTGTGCCAGCTGCCCGTTGATCGCGGCCACCTTGGTGTTCAGCTTGTCCACCTCGGCCTGGGTCGAGGCATTGGCCAACTGCGCCAAAGTTGCCGCCAAATCCTTCTGGAGCGCAGTCGTCTTCGTCCCCGTATCCTCAAAAACCTGCGCGAGGTTGTCTGACTGCAGTTCCACCGCGGCATATCGCTTGTAGGGCGCCGGCTGGCGCACAAAGGCCTGGCCCAGGACCGTCCGGTCGTCGAGGACTTGGTAGATACTTTCCGCCGTCCGTCGCAGCGAAGCAGTCGCATCGGCGACCCGCTGTACCGCCCGCAATGTCTCCCCAAATTCCTGCGGGAGTCCGGTCGCACCCGGATCACGCAGCACGCCCGAGATTCCCACCGCAGACGGATTGCCCAGCACATCGCGGATCCGCCGCTGCGCCGCAAGCTGGTCCTCCAGTTGCCTCAGCTGGCGGTCCATCGCCTGCAGCTGGTCGGCCCATTGCTTGAGGATCACCAGATGCTGGGACTCCTGGTTGGCCTGGATGGCGAGATCCACCGCCGTGTTGCCGGGATCACTCACGATCCACTGCGCGGAGAGCGGCCCCGCGAGGAGTAAACTTAAGATTACAGCATATGGCTTCATGGTTTTTGAGGCGCCGGAGCGCGTTGGTTGTTTTGCTGGATCCAGTACTGCTCCTTCACTGCCTGCGCGTAGCCGCGCTCGTAGCTGCGGATTTCGGTTTCGCGCGAGGGCGTGCTGCAGCCGGCCAGCGCCAGCAGCAGCAACAGAATTGTGAATCTAGGACGCATCGCCGGCCTCCTTGGCTTGAAAGTGGCGGAGCGTCCCGCACTGCGGCGGCTGCGCCGTAGGCGCGAAGTAGCACACACTCGAATACCGCGCCTCCTCCGGCTGCTGTTCCGGCAGCGGGTACTGCTGGATCGCCTCGACCGCCGATTCCGGCAGTCCGACGTCCTTGGCCAAATCCGCCATGTCGTTCTTGTCCGACTGCCGCATGAGGAAGAACTGCTTGGCATTGCCGATCACCGCCGCGCGGATGGGCGAAGCCCGGAACCGCGCATACTGCTGCACGACGGACACGGCCCAGCAGTTGAACTTCCGCAGCTGCGCGTAGCTTTCCGCCAGGATCTGCTCCCCGCCCGGGACGTCCAGAAACTGGGAGACCTCCTCGAACAGCGCCCGCTTCCGCAGCGCCCGCGGCAGGGAAATGATGTGCTGCCGGGACACCCCGCTGATCAAGAGCCCTGCCGCCGCCTTGAGCTCGACTGCTTGTTCCGGGATGAGCCCCAGTTCGAAATGGGCGATCGATCGCTGAAGCGAGACGGTCGTCGTCCCGTCAAACAGCCTGCCATAGGGCCCGTCGGAATTCCATGCCCTCAGCAGGGTGGCCAGCCGCTCGATCTCCTCCTGGCCGTGTTCCGGCAGCCGCGCATAGGCGAGCAGCTCCACCAAGGCCGCGTGCGTGGGATAGTCCGCCGGCGTGTAGAAGGCACAGGCTGTCTGCGCCACCGTGCTCGCGGTAGCCGGCTCTTGCACAAAGCGGTTGATCTCGGCTTCCGTCAGTCCCGCGACAAACGCCAGCGCTTCGGCATTGCCCTCCACCCGCCGGTCGCGCAGGTCCGCAAAGGCCTCGAGGGCCGTTGTCCCCGCCGGCATCAGCTCCCGCCACCGGTGGACGGCGCAGGCGAGCCGCCTTACTTCCTCCGCCTTCCCCTGATGGCGCCGGCTCCAATCCACAAAGGTATCCCGGTAGAGCTGGTGGACATATTGCGAGAGCTGCGCCTGCCGGAGCGCCAGCTGCTCCGCCGTCTCGGGCAGCCCCACCATCCGCGCCAACAGCGCGACCACGGTGGCGAGGTGCAGCTGCGTGAGAGGCAGCCCCTGCGTATCGAGGTAATTTAGAGTTAGGTTTGCGTCCGGATGGACGACAATCGGGGTTCCGCCCAATTTCTCGGTGAGTTCCTTGTGCGATCCGCCAAAATCAATGATGAGCGTGTGCGCGAACTCCCCCGCCGTCTGCAGGAACAGGTCATCGGACCACTCCGACTTGCCCGACCCGCTCATGCCCACCACCAGTGCATGCTGCGGCGATCCCCCGGCCTGCGAACTCACCCCCACCAGATTGAGGTTGGTCCCGTCATAGAGGGCCTCGGCGCTCTCCAAGGCCCCGGTGAACGTACCGGAGAAGGGCAGGAGGTCGGCGAGGTAGTTATCCTCGGCATAGAGCTGTCGGTGAACGTAGGACGAGTGGGTCCAGCCGGGGTAGGTCGCGAAAAAGAGTTTCCGCGCCGTCGAGGGCAGGGACGCCTCGAGGTACTGCGCCCCGTCCATCCCATGGATCGCCTGCTGCACCGCCCGTACGCGGTCGCGCAGCACCTCCTGGCTCCGGGCCCAGATCCGGATCACGTAGGTAACGGCGAACGGCCGCACGAATCCGCCCGCGAGATTTTCTATTTTTCTCTCCTTTTTGCGGAGCGCCACCAGGAGCGAGTGCCGCCGGTCGCTGGAGTATTCGCCGGAGAGGCGCTCAACGGCCTGCTCCTCGCGATGGATTTCCCCGCCGACCCGTCCCGGCACCACGATCACAGTGATGGCATAATCGAGGAAGGGCAGTCCCGTCAGGTGCGTGACGATTCCCGGGCTCGTCCGCTGCGGCCAACGGTCCATGGTCAGGACCGCATGGTAGTGCCCGTCCAGATAGAACCCGCCGTCGGCCCGGCCCACGCCCTCCGACAGGAAGCAGTTCTCCTGCAGGGTCCGCTGAGGGTCGAAACCGACGACGTTGCGGTCCCGTTCCGCAAGGGTGGGGTTCAGGAACTTCTGGATGAAGGCGCAGTGCGCCGAATCATCCATCGGGAACACCCGGGCCTCGTTGCCCAACGTCGCGCGCAGGGCGCGCCCTATCTCCTCAAACTTGGTAGCGAGTGCGCCTAGAAGCGCAGCGTAATGCTCCCGCAGCCCTTCCCGGGTCCGGGCCACCCCCGAGTGCGTGATGACTTCTAGTGAGAAGAAGATCGCGAGCCGTTCCCGCCGCAGCGTTCCCTGCTGCATCCGCGGCCAGTAGCGGCTGACCCGCTCATTGCGTGCGGCCTGCACCAAGGCTGGCGCGCTGTCCGAGGTCCGCTTCCGGAACCCGGCCAGATCCGGCCTATAGTCCGGTTCGCACTTCCACTGGAACTGCACCCGGCAGCCCTCGCCGACCAGCGCCAGAATCGCCCGCATCTGGTCCTGATGGGCATTGAGCCGCGGATGACTAGCTCCCCGCAGGTCCTGAGCCTCCACTAGGAAGCCCTTTGCGACCACACCACCGCGTTCCGGCGTACCAAAGACCAGCATCCCGTTGAGAAAGCGGGCATCCGGCGCCTTAGCGTGGGTCCGGCCATGCCAGACCGCGCCGGTCACAGTCCTCGTCAGGTCCGTTTCACCGAAGAAGGCCTCCACTCGGTCACGGTCATAGCCCCGAGGTCTTCCCTGCCGGAGCCCGAAGGCCCAGCCCAAGGTGAGGCCCAAGGGGACTGCCGATATCATTCCCGCCGGCAGCCAGGCCACATGGCCTAGGACGGTGAGGGCAATGACTCCGCCCAGAGACCCCACGGCTGCCACTACCACCGGCAAATACAGGTTCCCATCGAGCCCGAAGGCCCGGCCCGCGGAATCATCCGCGGCATTGGTTTCAGTGACGCGCAACTCCATGGTCTCAGAAATGCGGGCTGAGCACCGCGTCCTGCAGGCCGAAGATCGAGAACAGGGCCGCCATGATCGCCGCCGCCGCCGCAATCATGATCCCGCCCAGGATCCCCATCTTCCCATCGGGATCCCCCTTGGAGATCGCATTGGAACCGGCCCAGATTTTGGCCACCCCCCAGAAAAAGCCTACCATGAACAGCACCAGCAGAGCGGAGCCGAAGTTGTCCCGCAGCTGCGTCAGTTGCGCGAGGAGCCGCGGGCAGGCCAGAGTATTAAGCATAAGGTTATAAAGTCATAGGATATCCCGCTTGTCAAATGCGCGATATAACAATATGTCTTTTGCCATGAAACCGAGGCCGTCCCCGGCAAGGAAACCGCCCGCCGCTGCCGCCACCCAACGGGTGGGCATGTCCTTCTACGAGGAGGATTTGGCGGCGCTCTTTGCGCTCCGCAGCGAACTCGCGCGTCTCGGGGTGAACGTATCGGCCCGATTGCTGGTGCGGGCGCTCGCGCACGTCGCCACGGACGCCGAAATCTTCGCCCACACCCTCGCCCGCCACCAGGCCGAGGCGGCCGGCAAGGCCGGGGCGAAGGACACAATCGCCGAGCTCGGCAACTACGTACTCCTGAACTCCGACCTGGAGCGTTTTCAGCGGATCGGCTTCGACCTCGAGGTCGAGCAGGTGAGGGGAGGCCGCAGCTTCATCATGCGCTCCCTCATCCACGCCCCTTGGGAAATGAAGAAGCTCGCGAAAGCAGTGGCGCAGTTCAGAAGGGAGTTTCCCGACGCCCGGACCCGAGAAGTTCGCGCCCTTCGCGGTCGTGGTTGACTCCTCCAATCTGGCCCGCCTACGCGGCCTCGAGGAGCACCTGCGCCACCATCTGCGAGGTCAAGGCCACCTGCTACCGCGCTTTGCCGCCGCAGTGCTTTGCGCCGAGCTGGGCCTGGCCAGCCCTCACCGGCCCTGCGGCTCCTTCCTCTTCATCGGCCCCACTGGCACGGGCAAGACGGAACTGGCCCTCTGCTTTTCCGACTATCTCTTTGGCCCGGGCCATGTGCACCGTTTCGACCTCTCCGAGTACCAGAATCAGACCGCGGTGGAAAAATTGATCGGGTCCGGTCCCTCCGACCGCGGCCTCCTCGGCCGGGTCCTGGCCACGCACCCGCGGGGGACCCTCCTCTTCGACGAGATGGAAAAGGCTCACCCGCTCCTCCTCGACCTCTTCCTCCAGCTCCTCGACCCTGGCCGCATCACCCTGGCCACCGGTGAAACCATGTCCGTCTCCGGCTGGTATGTGATCTTCACCTCGAACCTGGGTTCCTCAGAGGCGATGCGCATGGAACGCTCGAGCT